>Ga0308394_1000006_pt1 | contig 157186 bp, 174 predicted proteins | sample Hotspr2Sampleme2_FD_202366 | JGI IMG/M metagenome (GOLD analysis project Ga0308394, IMG submission 202366) | Hot spring phototrophic mat microbial communities from Mushroom Spring, Yellowstone National Park, Wyoming, United States - 20050701_me2 ...
ACAAACTATAGTTTTCTCACAATCTATCTTTTGCAAAAAAAATTTTGTACAATTTTAGTGGTAGAAAATAGATTTTAGAAAAAAGTTTGCTTTTTTATTGATACTACAATTTAAATTTTGTATTTTTCAAAGAACTAAAAATTCTAAAGGAGTGAAAAAAATGAAAACAACTAAAGAAGTCAAAAAAACAATAGTAGAAATGCGTATAAGAAATTTAGACAACATCAACAAAGCAGTTGAAAAAATCAAAAGCCTTCATAGAGAGTGTAAAGGTTTTGATAGTGTGAAAGAAATTCGCAAATGGAGACAAAGATGATGTATGTAATTGATACAAGTGTTGTAGTTAAATGGTTTGTTAAAGAAAAAGATAGTAATGTAGCACTTGAAATTTTGGAACATTATAGATCAGGAAACTTTACCATAATAGTTCCTGATTTACTTATTTACGAATTTACTAATGTTTTGCGATATAATAAAAGTTTTAATAAGACAGAAAAGAAAGAATGTATAGATACTTTATACGACTTAGACTTATATTTTGTTTCACCTTACAAAACATTGATAGAAAATGCTGTAAAAATAGCAGAAGAAAAAGATGTCACAGTATATGATTCTATATTTATTGCTTTAGCAGAAGAAATGAAATGTAAATTTATTACTGCGGACGAAAAACTTTTTAAAAAAGTTTCAAATTTCCCATTTGTAGAGCTTTTGTCAGATTTTGATGTTAGTAATTTATTAAACTACTAAATTACTAAAATAAAAAACTATGCAACTAACAGATGAACAAATACAAGAAATCAGAAGTTTTGTAAGAAAAAATGTTTGTTTATCGTTAGTAGCATTATGCAAAAGTTTGTCTATAATATCTACTGAATTTGAACCAGTTTTATCTTGGTCTCATTATTGTGAATTACTAAAAAACAAATCCCAAAAATTCTTCCAAATAAATCTATTTTGTTCTACACACCCATCAATCTTCCGCAAAGAAAATTTTGTAAGGTTTATATCAAGATTCAAAAGGTTGTTTACAGGATAATTTTTTGTATGGATAATGACACAAAACAAAAACAATGTAATATTTTTGTTAATACTTGACAAACAAATTGAGATATAATATAAATATAATATAAAAACTCGAACTGGAGGTGAACTGAAATGAGAAAGTACGCAATAGAAATGTTGCCATTCAAACCGACAGAAGAACAATACAAAAAACTGAATGAATTAAGCAAAAAATATAACAGGCCAAAAGCATATTTTATTCGTCTTGCGTTAGATTTGTTTTTGAAACGAGTCAATAAACTTTTAAAATTAGAAGAAGAGTTTGAAAAGAAGTTATACGAAATAGCGTTAGAGCGACTAAACGACAAAGAAGATGAAATTTTAACACTTGACGAATTTGAGCGCGAGATTGGAAGAAAGAAATAATCCCAAGTTGTGTAGGAGAAAAGATGCCAAAAATATATGTTAAAAAGAGTGTTAAAAATGATTTTAAACAAATTGATGTAAACCAACAAATAAGGATCTTAGAAGCAATAAAAGAAAGTTTAACAAAAGATGTTTATAGCGGTAAACCATTAAAAGGAAAATACGAAGGTTTATATTCTTTACGAATTGGAGATTATAGAGTAATCTATAAAATAGTTTCAGATGGTGTGTTAATCTTAGCAGTAGGACATAGGAAAGATATTTATAGATAGTTTTTTAATTTTCAATTGATGAATTAAGTAAACGAAAAATTTAAAAAGAGAAAAAGGTGTTTATTTCTTATATTAACCAACAAGTCCTTAACGCAGATGTTTCTTTTAAGTTTTAGTTAATCGCCCGCTTGCGAATTCTATAGATGTGTTTTGTCTCTAAGACAGATATTAGGTTTCTCACCATCAATCTTCCGCAAAGAAAATTTCATACATTTTTTTGATAAAATTAAAAATTTATTTACACATTTTCTTTTATCTCATAAGATTTTTAATGTTGAAATATAAAATTAAATTTTGTATCTTAATTTATTTAATATTCCTTACACAGGATTAGAAATGAAACTATTAAAGGTATATTTTGAAACATAGGTTTTTAATTTTGCATTTGCAGATGATTCTCCTGTAGAGAAAGATATAACTCTTAAACTTTTTAATAAAATTAAAGATTACGAGGCATATATTTCCGAAATTGTTATAAGAGAAATTAGTCGAGCCCCTGAATTTAAGAAAAAACAACTTTTTAACTTAATAAATAAATATGAGTTTAAAGAACTTGAATTTGATAGAGAATCCGAAGAGCTTGCTAAATGGTATATCAAAGAAGGTGTTATTCCTGAAAAATATGAAGAGGATGCATTTCATATTGCGATTGCTTCGGTGAATAATCTAGATGTTCTGATAAGTTGGAATTTTAGTCATATTGTAAAACTTAAAACTAAAATGCGAGTAGTAGGAATAAATAGGATGTTAGGTTATAAAGAAATAGAAATAGTTTCTCCTTGGGAGGTTGTAAAGAAATGAAGACAGAACCCAAAGCAATGGAAGAAATTCATAGAATTAGAGAGGAGTTGTATATGGAAAGGAAAAGAAAAAAGATGTCTACTGCAGAATTTATAAACAAAGTCCATAAAGAAGTTGAAAATATCAAGAAAAAATACGGAGTTAAAACAAAAAAGGTTAAATATGTAACTTTTTAGTTGTTCTTTAAACCCATTGCAAAATTATTATATAACCGAATACAAGTAGTTAGTGCTAATAAGTAAATTAAAAGAAAAGCATCAAGAGATTATGAAATTACCTGCACTTTATATTGAGACATCAGTGTTTGGTTTTTATTATGATAAAAAGGTAGAAAATAAGAATAAAAGAAAAGCTACAATTATACTTTTCAATCAGATTGGTGGGAAATTGTTCAGAGCATATTATAGTCCTGTAACTCTTGCAGAAATTCAGAAAACTCATAACTTGAATTTAAGGGAAAAATTGCTAAATTTAATTACTCATTATAATATTCAAGAATTAAAAGTTACAAGTGAACTATTAAAAGATGCAGAAGTTATATCCACAACACTTATAAAAAATCATATAATTCCTGAAGAGAAGAAAGACGATGCTTTACATTTTGCTTTAGCAACATTGTGTCCAGAAATTGATTACCTTGTTACTTGGAATTGTCGGCATATAGCAAATGAAATTACTTTTAGGAGAGTAAAAGTAGCACTACTTTCAATGGGGTATGATGTAAAATTTGATGTTACAACACCTGAAGAGGTGATTTATTATGAAGAATAGACCAAGAAACTGGCTTGAAGAAACATGGGAAATAAAAAAACGAATAGCAAGGGAAACTAAAAATATGTCTTTTAGAGAATATTGGAATTATATAATACAACTATCCACTGCTGCGAAGAAACAATTTAAGAATCTTCAAAAAAAACGAGTAAAGGTATAAAATTTTTGGAAAAACATAAGAAGAATATGACATATAATATTTCTTACGAGACAGAGGCAGATGTACTTACAATTTGGATATCAAAGGAAGGTAAGATTAACGATGCTGAGATTGTTGGTGATATAGTATTGCATTGGGACAAAAACGGGAATCCTATAATGATAGAATTTCTTAACGCAACTAAGAGAATTCCTAAAATGGTAGAAGCGCTTGCTAAACAGAAAGAAGAAATAATTGTGTATTAAATAATCAGCTGCTGTGGTATAACAACAATTATTCCAGGCAAACCCGTTTATAATTTGTGCAATTTTTAAATCTTTTCTGTAATTTGTAGAATTGAGAAATCCAGAAACTAATTATATAATTTATAATAAGTATACTCACATTTGTAATTGTTTCTCACCATCAATTTTCCGCAAAGAAAATTTTGTAAGGTTCTTGGAAAAATTCAAAAAGCTGTTTGCTGAATGATTTTTTAAATTGTTGACATATAAAAAATAAATTTTGTATTTTTATATTTTGTCATGGAACATAGAAATTTGTTCGCATCCTTCCGGTTGGCAAAGTATAATTTTATATTCCTGCCGAATAATAAAAATATCTTTTTTATCAATTTAAATCCCGTTTTCAAAAAAAAAGGCTTGTAGCATATGGTGAAAAAGTTATCCCAGAAATTATAAAATGCGGTACATTTAATCCGCGGTTTTTTCCCGTGTAATCTGTGGTTTTTTCCGTGTAATCCGCGGTTCAAATCCGCGAACTTCCGTGACACATTTAATCCGTTTAATCCGTGGTAGGAGGTGCTCAAAACTATGAAAAACAAAATAATATCCGTATTATTAGTAGTATTTTTCAGTTTTTGTAGTTTAGTGTTTGGTTATTATGGTAATTTTGGCTACTGGTTTTACAAAGCTTACTACTCAAAAAACCTTGATGAAAAAATAGAATGTTATACAAAAGCAATTGAAAGTTGGAAATATTATGATGGCAAGGAAAACTTAGCTGCTGCCTACAACAACCGCGGGAATGCTTATGTTTACAAAGGTGACTATAACAGAGCGATATCTGACTATAACGAAGCAATAAGGTTAAATCCAAAATATGCCACTGCCTACAACAACCGCGGATGTATTTACGAGAAAAGAGGTGACTATGACAAAGCAATTGAAGAATATGAAAAAGCAATAGAACTTAACCCTGAATGGGAATATCCTGTTGAAAATATTGGTTATGTTTATTTTATGCAAGGCAAACTTGATGATGCATTAGAACAACTAAACAAAGCATTAAGTATGAAAAAAGAATCTAATTATTTTAACTACGCATATTGGCTCAAAATTTTAATTTACAAAGAAAAAAATGATGTTCAAAATCTAAAAGAGACACTTACTTCAGCAGAAAAATATCTTAAAGAACAGATAAATAAAAAACCAAATGATGCTTCAAACTATTCCGACCTTGCTGAGATATACGTGAAGCAAACACAAACATAGACGAAGCGTTTGATTTAGCACAGAAAGCAATTTAACTAAAACCTGATTACCAAAGTTATTATGTCTTAGGATTTTGTTATTTTAGAAAAGGTGATACAAAGAAAGCGATTGAATATCTTGAGAAATCAAGAGAGCTCAACCCGTCAAACACATGGTGTTTATATTGTCTTGGCTATTTTTACAAACTTTCAGGCAATACAGAAAAAGCAAAACAGGTCTGGTCTGAAGGACTAAAAATCAACTCAAACCACAGGTTCATAAAACAGTAATACGAAAAAGTTGGCGGAAAAATTGAACAACTTCAACAAAAACAAATTCAGCAAAAACAACTGCAACAGCAATAATCAAAAAATTATACATAAAGGGGGTAAAAGCTTTTATGTTTGAAGAATTCAAAGACAAAATACCAAACTTTAGAAAGTTAGTTGTTTTAATCAATCGGTGGTTAAATGGTCCCTCAGAAGATTTAGAAGAATTAAAAGAAAAAATATTTAATCACATTATCAAAGAAAAGGGTATAGATATTAAAACTGATAAAGAAGCAGTGGTTGATGCAGAAGGGCTTGCTTTTGATATTATAAATGCATTAATTGAAAATCTTGAAGTTAACAAGTTGAATTACTATCGTTTGAAAAATTATATTGAGATTTATGACGACTATCTTGCCTACAACAGGCTTATTGTGGATTTTAAAAAATTTATGTCAAAAGAGGGAAGACACCGCATTATTAGCAAAGGTAAAGAGACATTTGAAAGAGATTTAACAACACATTGGAAATGATGTGAACAAAAAACCTGCTTAATATCTTTCCGAACATATTTAAATCCTATTGTTTTTAAAGTTTGATTATGTTATATTAATGTAAGCAAAAATAAGAAAAATTAGTAATTTTTTTTGTCATAGTTAAATTTTAAAAATACAAAGCAAACACAATGAAACTAGTATGTTTTTCTGATGTACACGGGTATGATTTTGATTTACCAGATGGTGATGTATTAATTTTTGCAGGCGATTTTGGTGGATTTGGTAGCGAGGATGAAGCAATTAAGTTTGCTAACAAACTTAAGTCGTTTAAACATAGATACAAAATTGTTGTTGCAGGGAATCACGACAGAATTTTTGAGAACGAACCTGAGAGTGTTAAAAAGATTTTTTCTGATATAATTTATTTACAAGACAGTAGTGTTGTTATTAAAGGACGAACTTTTTATGGTAGTCCTTGATCAAGAGAGTTTAACAACTGGGCGTTTAACTTGCCTGAAGATAAATTAAAAGAAAAATTTTCTTTGATACCAAAAGAAGTTGATGTATTGATAACCCATGCTCCACCGTTCTCTATTTGTGATAAAGACATATATGGTAGCAACTTAGGTGAGAAACCCTTGTTAGAAGTTGTTAAAAAAATCAAGTTTAAATATCACATATTTGGTCATATACATCAAGGTTATGGTAAGAAAGTAGTTGGTAAAAAAACTTATTTAAATGTTTCTCTTGTCAACGACCTTTATTATATGGTAAACAAACCTGTAGTTATAGAGTTGTAAAATATTCTCCAGCCGAGAAGATGGAAAAGTTTGAAAATACTTATTCAGAAAACAAAATTACTTTTGCAGTATTTGGTGATATCCATGGTGCGTTAGATAAGATGTTTGCTGTTTGTGAATCGTATGAAAACATTTATTCTGAAAAAATAGATTATATTTTGCAGAGTGGCGACTTAGGAGTGTTTCATTATGGTAGCAAACTTGATAAAACTACTAAAAGATTTGCTAGTAAAGATCCGACTGAGTTAGGTTGTATGCCTTATATCTCTGGTGAGAAAATATCACAAATACCTGTAATATTTGTTTCAGGTAATCATGAAGATTTTGATTTCTTAAGTTGTTATCAAAATAATTATATTGATCCTTACAATAAAATCTTTTATCTTAAAAGTGGTGAGATTTTTATAGTTGAGAAAGGTGAACTACAAATAAAGATTGCTGGACTTGGTGGTATACAACCAAAAGATAATCTTGGAAAACTACAACAAAAATGTGGTAAATATCTTGATCCAAAAGCAATTAGTAAATTATTATCATATGAACCTGGTAGTATTGATATATTTTTATGTCATGAAAGTCCTAAGACAAAACAGCTTTGTGAGACAATGATGAGTAACGAGTGTGGTAGTGAAGAAATAAGAGAGATAATTGAGAAACTTCAACCTAAATTTTGTTTTTATGGTCATTATAATAAAACTCCTGAACCATACAATATTGGCAATACAATAGTTATTGGGATGAGTATGCAAGGTTATTTTTGTTTACCAAATCGCAAATGTAATATAGCAGTTGTCAGTGTGTCAAGAGATAAGGGTTTGTTAAATTGGAACTATAAATTATTGAAAAAGGACGAGATATATTGATGGAGTATGTTGAAACATAGAATTAAATTTTGTAATTACTACTTACTGTTGAGGTAGTACTCAGGCAATATTCTTTCTACAGGATTAGATAATGAAGAAGAACCCAAAGCAATGGAAGAAATTCATAAAATTAGAGGGGAGTTGTATATGGAAAGGAAAAGGAAAAAGATGTCCACTGCAGAATTTATAAATAAAGTCTATAAAGAAGTTGAAAATATCAAGAAAAAATACGGAGTTAAAACAAAAAAGGTTAAATATGTAACTTTTTAGTTGTTCTTTAAACCCATTGCAAAATTATTATATAACCGAATACAAGTAGTTAGTGATAATAAGTAAATTCAAGCCCAGGGAAACTCGTTTATAATTTGTGATATTTTTTAAGTCCTTTTCAGCGATTTGCATTTTTTAAGAAGACTGTACCGAGCTAAATATATTTGTTTCTTGATATACAAAAACAAATTTTATATATAATATTTAAACTTGAACTTGCAAACTAAATTTTGGATAAAGAGGAGACAAAAATGTTAGATAGAATAACAATTGATCCTAATGTTATGGGTGGCCAACCTTGTATCAGAGAGTTAAGAATACCTGTGTCAGTAATTATACGGTTATTAGCTGCTGGCAAAACAATAAAAGAGATTATTGAAATTTATCCCGAGTTGGAAGAGGAAGATATAAGACAAGCGTTAAAGTATGCTTCATGGGTTACTTCTGAGAAAGTATTTCAACTATAAATGATGAAATTTTTAATAGATTTATGTTTATCTCCCAAGACGAAAGAGTTTTTACGATCTAATAATTATGAAGCAATAAGGGTTGATGAAATAAAATTAGAGAGAGCTACTGACAGAGAAATTTTTGAATATGCAGTGGAGAACAATTATATTTTGTTAACTGCTGATTTAGATTTTAGTCAAATACTTTCTTTTTTGAAATATAATAAACCCTCAGTAGTTATATTTAGATTAGAAATACCCTCACCAGAACATATAAATAAATATCTCAAGAAAATAATCAATCAATTTTATGAAGAACTTGAATCCGGTGCTATTATAATTGTTAAAGAAGATAAAATAAGAATCAGAAAATTGCCTATTGAATAAAATCGTAGACATTTATTCCTTATGTTAATCAAACCCGCGAAGATGAGTTTACAAGATATAAAATAAAAGTTATAATATCCCTAATAAATGAATTGTTGGAATCAGCGCCATCTTGCTAATTTGAGGAAAAGAGAAACAATTCGTGGGATCAATCTCAAAAACGGATATTTGAAACCAATAGAAGTAATCACTCTGAATGAAGTTATAATAGATGAAAGCGAATAAGTATCTTGAAGAAGTATGGTGGTGGAAAGAGAAGATAAATAAAGAATTAGAAAAATTGTCACTTAAAGAAATTTCTGAGAAAATTAATAAAGAAACAGAACAAACAACAAAAATGTTAAAACTTCGTTGTGTTAAAAGGCTAAAAAAATTTAAATCATAAAATAAAGCTGAGGTATAACCAAAAAATGAAACTAAAAAAGTTAAAAGTAGACATAGATGAAATAGGTTGGTATATGGAGACACAAGACAGGTTTGATACAGAAATTTTTCTTGATTTAGAGACTGGCGAAATTGTAGCTGTTGATTTAGAATTATTAGATAGAGTTGATAATGGTGAACCGTTTGAAGAATTAACTGAATGGTCAGAGGAAGAAATCAAACAATGTGAGGAAATACTTTTTTCAGACACAGAACGATATGTATGTATGTATTCCAACAATAGATTCTTATGAAGTATACAAATGGATGCAAGAATTTGCGAATAGTGTAAATGATGTATTATTAAAAGAAAAATTAGCAATTGCATTAGATGGCAAAGGAGCATTTAGAAGGTTTAAAAATGTTCTTGACAACTATCCTGAATATAGAGAAAAATGGTTTAAATTCAAGAGAGAAAAACTAAATAAAGAAATTGTGGAATGGTTACACAGTATAGGGGTAGAACCCGAAGATAAATCTGGACAAAGATAATGTTCCGTGTATGGTTAGACAAAAATCGTTAAGGGAATACATTATTGAATTACTTAAAATGTCCAACAAAGCGTTAACAATTGATGAAATTATCTGTGAATTAGAAAGATTATATTCGATATAGAAAACAAAACGACAGGTACGAGATGCATTATATTCTTCTGAATATAAAGAGATAATTTGTGTAGGGAAAGATACTTATGATTTGTTATCTCGTGTACTTAACGGAGGATATTACAGATATACTTTAAATGAAGGGGATGTTGAAAAAGGTATGTTGTCTTGTGATTATGAATTAAATTTTTTATTTAATCCATATTGGATGGTAGAAGAACGCGAATTAACATTTATTCAAAAAGATAAAATTATAAATAAGACAAGTATTAAATATTTAGGTCCAGATGTAACACCGCATCGTATAGTAGATGGTTTCAAAGAATGGTTTGTAGAAGAAAATCTTGTTTCAGGAGATGATGTTGTGATTAAAATTATAGATATAGATAATGGTTTATACGAACTTATCCCACAGAAAAAAACTAACCGAGAAGAAGTAATAATTCAGAAAAAGAACAAAGAAGTAGCAGATATTATTATAGTGATAATTAGTCGTATTTATAACAAAAGTATCATACCTGGAATTCTTATTAGGAAATTGTTTGGGTTATATTCTTATAAAGATCCTTGTCCACCAGACCCTATTCACAAAATTGTAGAAAAAGATAACAGATTTTTTATAAAAGAGATTCCTGTTTGGGAAAATGTAAAAATTGTATTTATTTGTCTTAAAGATACTTATGAAACTTATGAGTTAGACACAGAGAAGGTAAAAAATGAAAATGCAAGACACACATATATATTTAGAGTAAAACTAAAACATTATAAATCAATTTGGCGAGAAATTGAGATTGAAGAAACGATGACATTAGATGACTTAGCGAACGCTATTTTAGATAGTTTTCAGTTTGACTATAATCATTTATATTCATTTTTTTAAGTAATCGTCTTTGGGATAGGAGAAGCGAATATACCTCTCCTGATGCAGAAGACGAATTTGATGATTTTCTTAACGCATTTGAACAACCAAATGTGCAACGAAAAAAAGCTGATCAAGTGAAATTAAATAAATTATTATTAAAACCAAAACAAAAATTTCTTTTCTTATACGATTATGGTGCTCGTTGGCAATTTGAGATAGAATTTTTGAGAGAAAACAAAAACGCAGATCAGACAGTTAAATATCCGAGAGTGATAAGGTGTAAAGGAAATTCTCCTTCACAATATGGACTATAATCAGTGTGTACTAATAAACTAAAACTAATATTTGGAGGAAACAATAAAAATGAATAAAAAAAGAAAAAGGACCAACGATATAGAACCAATAATTAAACATTATACCGATGAGATAGAACTAAACCCACAAAATTTTTTAGCTTATTACTGTCGTGGCAATGCTTTTTGTGAAAAAAGAGATTATGATATGGCAATAAAAGATTTTACTAAAGTAATAGAAATAAATCCGGCGTATGTTGATGCATATATTAGTCGTGGATTTGCTTATTCTTCTAAAGGTATGTATGAACAAGCTATAAAAGATTTTACAAAAGCTATTGAGTTAAAACCTGACTCTGCTGAAGCTTATACTGGCCGTGGAGAAGTATATGGTTTTAAAGGTGATTACGACAAAGCAATAAAAGATTTTACAAAAGCAATAGAATTAAATACCAGTTTTGCGCCAGCTTATGAATGACGTGGATATGCTTATCTACAAAAAGCAAAATTTGAACATGCAATAAAGGATTTTACAAAAGCTATTGAGTTAGAACCTAACCGAGCAGAACTTTATATTAGCCGTGGAATCGCTTATAGTAGTAAAGGTGACTATGTACAAGCAATGAATGATTTTGATAAAGCTAAAGAACTTAATCCTAATATTGATTTAAATTTCCCACTTTAACTTTTTAGTGTGGGAAACAGAAATAAGTTGAAAAAATGGATAGAAAATAATTTACTATTGTTTTTAGATAGAATTAAAAATCTTTTCTCTGGCACTTTAAAAGCAGTTATACTTTATGGTTCATGGGCTAAAGGAACTGCTAAAAAAGATTCTGATATAGATTTGCTACTTGTGTTTTCAAATATTAACGATATAATCAAAAGAGAAGTTCGTGAACTTGCCACAAAAATTAACACTTCCCATACTTTAGATATTGTAACCACTACGAGTGAAGATTTTGAAAAAGAAAAAAATCCTCTTTATACTGCAGTAAAGAAAGAAGGTAAGATTATATTTGGCAAATGTGATATGGAAATTATAAATGTTGAACCAAGAATAAAGTATAAAGAATTTTTCTTTCGTTCAAAAAATTTTGAAACTAATAAAATTAAAATGGTTGAAAAAATAAAGAAAGAGTATTCTTCATATAGTGGGATTGAACTTTGCTGGTTTGCTTCAAAACATGCTATACAGACCTGCTTAGCAATGAAAGGGTGTGGATATTCAAGCAAATTTAAAGTTTTGTATCCGCTTTGTAAAAAACATTTTGGTAAGAATATAGCAGACACTTTTAAAAAACTTTTTCATCTATATATAAAATCTGAATATACTACAGAAATACCATCTAAAGAAGAATCAAATCTTGCTCTATCCTTAGCAAAAGAAATTATAAAAGTTTATGATATAATTGAAAAAGAGTTAAGGTTGTCAAACTAGTATGCTTCGTTGATATTCATCTTCTATCTACCGGATGGTGATGTATTAATTTTTGCAGGCGATTTTGGTGGTTTTGGTAGGATAGAATTGTAAAAACTTCTGATTACTTGACAGATAAAAAATAATTTTGTATTATTTTTTAATACAATTATTTTAGAGGTATACAATTATGAGAGAAACAATATGTTTAAGTCTTCCAAAAAAATCTAGGCAGTATCTAAAACGTTTAGCAAAAGAGCGTGGTCTTACAATAAGTGAACTACTTCGCGATGCTATTCGTAAATATCTCATAGATGAAGAGTTTAACAGAGTTCGTAAAAAAGTTCTTACGAAATTGTTGCGTTCTGGGAAAGTTTATACTGATGAAGAGATTTTTAAAATAGTATCGTGAAAATACTAATAGATACTAATGTTCTTATAGCAGCTTATACTTCTTATGGTGTATGTGCAAATGTAGTTAATTATTGTATGAAAGAACATCAATTATGTACTTCAGAATTTATTCTTACGGAATTAGAAAAACAGTTACAAAAAAAGTTCAATCTTTCAGAAAAAGAGGCGAAAGAGGTTTCAGGATTAATTCGCAAAGTTAGTTTAGTTGCAGAATATGGTTATAACATAATACCTAAGGTTTGCAGAGATCCTGATGACAACCATATTTTAGTTGCAGCTGAAGTTCTTAATGTTGACTATATAATAACTGGTGATAATGATTTGTTAGAACTAAAAAAATACAAAGGTATTAGTATTATTACACCTCGCGAATTTATATTAAAAGAATTTTGATTATTATTGCTAAAAATAAGTAATTAATACTAACGAGTTATTCAAGTTACCCCCGTTTTTAATTTCTCCTATTTTTAAGTCCTTTCCGTGATTTATGTGTTTTTGCTCTGAAAAATTTCGTTCACTTTTTGAAAAATCCGAGACAGTATTTCGGAGATCTATAAACAAAAGTTTGTATATAATATCCACTGAATTTCTTGGTCTCATTATTGTGAATTACTAAATCTTCCAGACACATCTATTGGTTCTACACAACTATCAATCTTTCCACTGATTTATTCCGCGCAATTCGCGGGATTTTTACTCGCTTACCCTTATTATTTCTTCTCTGTCCCAGTTTTTTGGGAATAAAAATTCACTTTTTTGGGACATTTCTCGTCGGAGCACTTTTAGGATTTTGCTAATTTTTCTTATCTTGTGGGGACAGTGCCAATTTTGGAAGTGGTTTTTCCGACGATTTTTAACACAAAAGTTTTGCCTTTCAAAAATTCACTCTAAAGTTCAAATGACATCGTCGGAAGTGTCCCCGTTTGCGTCAAATTTTCCAGTTGATATTTTTTGTTTTTTCGTCTATATATTATATGGTAATAGTTTAGGGTTGCAATTTGTACTAATGGAGGTTGGTTAGATGAAAAACTTAAAAAATTTATCAAAAAATGGAAGTAATAGCAAAACATGTATAAGAAAAAATAAAGACAGCCCTTTGGATAGAAAAGAAAAAGAGTTAGTTATTTGGTGGAAAAAATATATAAATTCGCTGAAAACATCCCCTCGTTCTTATGTTGTAGTTTCTTGTTTTGTGTTTATTTTTCTATCCTTCCTTTATTCTGCAGAGATGAAAACTTGGCTTCGGATAGACAATCCTACAGAGACAATTCTTGGTGGTAGGGAGGTAAACGAAGGAGATCCTCCAAGTAATTCTGATAGAACAGAAGATTTGGATATGTTGAGATTTCGTATCCCAGATGGTGTTTTTAGACGAGTGATTTACATAGAAAAAGGGAATAAGGTTAATCTTGCAAAGATGTATAGAACAGGTGGTGAAGGGAACGTTAGTAATGCGCTGGTACATTTTGTTTTATATCGTGAGGGGGATGAACAGGGATTGTCTTATATAACTGACTTTCCTAAATTTGGTGTTATGTATAATGCTATAATTTGGTCAGCAGAGTGGTATGGTGATATTCATCGCGGTGGTGATGTTGATATGACAATATGGCGTGTATCACAAGAGATGGTTGATTTTGTTACAAACAAATTTGGTAACAGTTTTGAATCAAGGAACAACAAAAAGTATCGTTTTTCTAATCCTTTTTCTATACCTTACGATAATTTTGTGTTTTGGACACCATCCAGTAGCGGTTTCTTTGACAGAGTTTTACATTGTAGTGTAGAAAGTGGTTTTGGAAAAGTAGAAGTGAGACCGGATGTGGAGTATCGTAATTTCCCTAATGGGTGGAGAGAAGGATTAGAGAAGTTTAGGTTAGGGTTTAACTTGTATTCTTATCAACATTGTGCTGATACAACAAAGATAAATCGTTTTAACATCTACCTTGTCAATGTAGATGTTTACAAAGACTACACACCGCCAGAAATCGCTGATATCCGCCTTACCAATTCTAACAATTCTGCAAGTATTTCTTTAGCAAACAAAAGGTTGTTCTTTACACCTTATCAGACAAATATTATCAGATACACAACTTATGACAACATGCAGGGGACTTTGTGGTCTAAACCAAGGTTTTCAACATTAGATATTTCTTACTACAATGGTACTAAGCAGGTCTCTTTGTTGCAAAAATCTTTCACAAACTGGGGAGAGGTTAGTTCAGGACAATTTTCTCTTCCAGATGCTTCTTTTGACTACAATGTAAGTTTGTATTTAGAGGATGGTTCTTCTGATGTACTACCTGCTTCAGGAGAAGAGCAAGGTTTGTATGTAGCACACAACTTTACTTTGAAATATTTAAATTCTTACCCAAGCATTTCAATCTCTACAACAGGAGTTTACATTACTCGTGATGGCAGCCAATATTTGTATATAAAGTCCCGTGTTAATGCGTATGATTTAAGGAAAGAAGTATTTATGTTAGTAATCCCAACAGGAAGCAACACTTACAAACGTTGTATTATAGCATATGACCGCAAAGATGAAAACGATTTGCCGTTGTATAAAATAGAATCAGTAGAAGACATAACCACCTCTGATTGGACTTCAATAGATTTTCCACGCTATACTCCTTACAATTCGTGTGGTGAAGGGTTTGAGAAGTATATGTATGGTGATGGCTTTTTACCTTTGAGCGAAATTTTTAATGTTTGTGGTTCTTCAGTTCCACTGGTTTATTTCCGTGCAATGGTGATAGACCCAGCTTGGTGGGGTGGAGATTGGACAAGTAGTTCAGAACAAGCAAAACATCGTGTAAGAACTAACTGGATAACCATTCCATTAAACTGGGTAAGGCCAACTATAAAGATAAACAGTGTTGCTCTTTCGGAAAATAGGCAAAAGATAAACATCCAATATGAAGCAAGAGACGACAACGAGTGTGAGATTATGTATTCAGTTTCAGCCCGCAGGTATGGTTATCCAGATTTCCAACCTTTGGCAGAAGATAGAGTTTTTAAACGGACTTTTAACACTACAGATGTCAATGAAGTATTTAGTTATCAATATCCGTTTGAAGGTGAGTATTACATACAACTTAAAATAAAAGACAGCAATGTTTATGACCCAACATACCAAGGGTTGGTAGATTACACAACTTGGTGGTATATAGCAGTTGACACAGTGTCTCCTAACATAGATTTGTCTTTTAAACAATCAGGTGGTGTTAATGGATACTTTGAGGTTACAGGACAGGCAGAAGTAGGTTTTCCACTTGAGGTTTATGCAAGTTTAGATGGTTCAAACTATGTCTTTATCTCATCTTATACTCCTTGGTGGAGTTATTATCCTTATCAATATAGGACACAAAACAAGGTTAACGATTTTTACATCCCTATATCTTCTATTCGTGAGAAGTTAGGATATTTAAGCAGTTGTCCTTTAAAACTAAAGATTGTTTCTTCTGACGGTTTGAACCCGCAATCTGCTTTTGAAAAAGAAGTTTTTTATGATGCTGACCATCCTTTGTTTGAAAAATTTTATTCTCCACCTAAAAGCACAAATGACAACAACTTGGTTTACCTTTCAGGTTCTGTTATGGATAATAGAGAGTTGGCGAAGGTTACTTATGAGATTTATAAGTTCACAGAAGACAATATGTATTTGATAGACGACCACAAGTTGGAAATTTCTAGTTCAAGTTTTTCTTATACAGCAGAAGTACTTCCACTTCCTTATGAAGACCAATATCTTGTCCGTATTTTAATAGAAGACAAAGCAGGCAATGTTTAACACTTATAGTTATTATGTCTCTTATGACACCACACCGCCTTCTCCTGTTGTGGTTAAAAGAACAGAAGTTTTTGCAGGCAAAGTTCAGATGCAGTTTGAATGTGAAGTTTCAGCTAACATAAAGATTTATGACGATACAGGAGAATGTTTGTTTGATGCTACCTCACAAGGGTTTAACTATTTTGAGAAGTTAATGAAGTTAGGTAAACACAACTTAGCAATAGTTTTAAGAGATTTAGCAGGTAATGTTACAACAAGTTATCATCTTGTGGAAGTTAAACAAGCAATACCAATAAACACTCAACTGCCAACATTGTATGGCAACGAGTTAACTTGTGTTGTCTCTGCAGAACCAGGTTGTACACTACAACTTGTTGATTCTTTCGGTATAGTTTTAGCAACAGCACCAGTTGATTATTATGGCAGAGCATTGTTCCAAAATGTTAGGTTGCCAAGAGGTGAGAACACACTGAAGTATGTTTCAATTGACTTAGCGGGAAACAGAGTAGAAAGCGAGCCGTTTAAAGTTACAGTAGTACAGATGCGTCCTTTACCACCAGAGTTAGTCCAGATAGAACCGATGACTTTGAATGGTACAGAGTTGGTAATAACGCAGAACGATTTTGTGATAAAAGGGAAAACATATCCTAATGTTCCTGTCATTATTCTGTTAAACGGCGAAGTTTTCCAAGTGGTTACTTCAACAACAGATGGTACATTTGAATACAAAGTTGACAAGGTTATAGAAAACGGCGAGTATTATTTACAGGTTAAAGTTTACAAAGATGGCTTAGAATCCAACCCAAGCCCGCCGATAAAGTTTGTTTTAGCCTCTTTAGACCCTTCATTACAACAACTTGAGATTGTCTTGTGGCAGAAAAATGCTTATGAAGGTTCAACGATATTAATCCGTGTTTATGACAAAACTACAGGACAACCAGTAAGCGGTGCTAAGGTTGTTGTTCAAGATGAAGAATATGTCACAGATGCTGAAGGGTTTGCAGGCAAGCGCGGTTCACCAATACATCGTGGTGTGAAGATAAAACCAAATTATAACCGCCAGGTTGCCTCTGCTTTAAGAAGAACTATCGGTTTTGCTTCAACAACAGATGACAGTTTTGATACAGAAAACGAAATCACAATCTATGCTGTGATAGAAGAAGACACATATAAAAAGTATGGTACAAAGAAAGTTGTTTTGTTGAAACAAGATAAGAAAAACCTATTTTTATCTCCTAATAATGACGGGATAAACGACATTGTTGCTGTAAAAAACTTACACAATCCAGTCAAAATTTTTGATTTACGCGGTAGATTGGTTAGGACACTTTATAACGACAACGGCACAATATATTGGGATGGCAGGGATGAAAATGGTCAACCTTTACCATCTGGTGTTTATCTTTATTTAACATCAGATGGGCAAAAGGGGAAGATATATGTTGGCAGGTAAGAATAAGTTTTTAGTATTCATTTTGCTTCTGTCCTACACACTATATAGTAGTGATACCCGTGTTGGTCTTCTGCCTTATTATCAGCGTGTGAAGTATTATGACATGATGCAACAATACCGCAGATGGCAGGATAGAAACCAGTGGTATCAAGAAAGATATTTAAGCACAATAGATTTGTCAAAAAGTTTACAACAAAACGACCCAGAGGAATATGAAAAAAACCTTCGTCTTTATGGTGAGCGGGTTTTGAAACTTAAAGAACAAGGTGTGCCGTACTTCTTTTCTCGTGAGGAGCGTGATAGATATTACACTTCACTGACAGAATCAGGTAAACAATATTTTTCTTATGCTGACGAATTTAGGCGTGCATATGAGGAAGCGAGGGAGAGAAGTAAAGGTAAGATTTTAGAGAGTTTTTTGAAAGAAACAGTAGTTGTTGTAGTAACTGCTGCTGTGACTGTTTTAACTGGTGGAGCAACTATGCCGTTGTTATCTTCCTCACTTGTTAGTTTTGGTGTTGATACTATGCATTCTGCTTATACTTATTACAACTTAGAAAACAGGGGAGTTTATGACGCTATTCGTTGGGCTAGTTCTGAAGAATACAAGTTTTCACAGTTGGTTTCTGCTTCAGCAAAGGTTACATTAGGATTTTCTTCAGGACAACTGAGTTTTTCTGATCCTTTGACATCTTTAAACTCTGCTGTTAGTATTGTTTCCGTTAGTTCTCCTTATTATAACCAAGACACAAACCGTGTGATAGGTTTAGCACAAGCAAGTATGGGTGCTTATAGTTCGTTTCGTTCTTTAACTACTTCACAGGTTGATGTTGTGTCACAATCTCGTTCTTTAGCAGAAAGTATAAATCCGCAGTATAGCAATTTGTATAACACAGCAGTTACTTGGCAGGATGTTTATAACACTGCGCAGATGGTTTCTAACTTAGCCCAACTTTCTAGTTCTTTGTATGCTGTTTATTCTAACTTAAGTCAAAATCCAATGTATGAAGATTACACTTATTACACAAGACTAACAGGAGTCGTTGCTTCAGGTGTATCACAGGTTGGTTATCATCAGGCTGTTACAAACACATTGTCAGCAAATGAAGAAATTATTCGCCAGCAAGGTTTTGCAAGGTTAAATGTTTACAACTACAACGCCAACATTGCTTTAGGTGAATACCAACAACCATTTGCTTACAAGTATTATCAAGAACAAGTAGCACGAATTAGTAATCCGTTTGTGAAAATGAACGAATCTTTGAAGGTTATGTATGCCTTGAAGACGCAACAAAGTTATTCACAACAAAGAGAATCTCTGTTTGACATTTATTTCAACAAAGCCAATGACAGCGCAAACATCTCAAACTTTTTACAAAGGAGGAAGTAAAAATGTGAAAAAGTTTATTACAACAGCCGTTTTAATAAATTTTTTCCTCGCCCAAATTATAGGAAGCAACTTAAATCTTTACAACAACTCACCTTATGAGATTTTTAACAACAACCAAACACTTAACACACCAAACACCAACAACCAAGTTTCCGCAAATTATTTCAACCCAAACTATGGTTTTGTGTCTTCATTAGCAACATTTAATCAGTATAACCTGCCCTTGAATTTTACTTTTGCTTATTCACCATCTGCTAATGTTCCGTTCAGATATGAAATTATGAGGTTTAACTACGGCGGTTTTTCTCTTCCACAAGATATGTTTGCTCAAGGTGCAATAGTTAACATAAGCGGTGTTAAAACCTCAATGAGTTGGTTAGGACGGGAGTATGATTCTACAATTTCTGCCTTTGTCTCTCCACAGACATCTATTGGTACTGCTTATATAAACAATATGAAACCAGCCTTTTGGGGTTATGACTTTGTTAATCAAAATTATCAAGGTTTTACTCTGCCCACAGGTTCATCTTTGTGGAGGGCAAACTTTACATCCCTTGGTGGTCAGGTAGAATTTTTTGCTTCTGTATCACAAAATCTGTACACACCAGGCAGAGTTAACATCAACGAGTTAGTTTCTTTATCTAAATCTGAAGCGTCTTCTTTGTCTTCATCTGATAAATACAAACCAATAACTTTTGCTGGTTCTAACGATTTTTTTGTTAGGTTAACAAATCTGTTTCCACAAAGTGTTCAAAGTAGCCAGTTAGGAGTTTTCTTTAAAAATCTTGATACACAGACATTTGCAAAGTTTTACCAACCAGGACTTGTGTTGCATGAACGAGGCAGTTTGGTTAAGTTAAAAAACTCTTTTGAAAACACAACATCAGCAAACTTTTATGTTAGAGAGTTTGTGAATTCAAAGGGTATGATAGAAGGTTTAGAAAGAAAAAAAGGAAGAGAATCTGAGGATGTTGTAGAAAAAACTGACCGTATGATGAGACAACCTGGCAGTTTAGGAGAAAAACAGGAAGAAGTCAAAGGCAATGTTCTGCAATACAAACAATTTGTTACTCCTCAAGGTATGGTGTATGACATCACAGCAACAAGGAACAAAGATGGAAGTGTTAAAGTAGCATTTAGCAACCAACAAAGTGGTCAAACTTTTGAAAATGTAGGATATAGACCAGATGATTATAAAGTTTCCAAGTTTGCTCAAAAAATAGAAGAACATCAGCGTGATTTAAAAAAAGTTGCTCTTTTGGAACAAAAAATTCAACAAGCAAGGTCAAAACAAGTGCTTACTTCTGATGAGATAGAGTATAAACAAAAGCTTCTCTCTGGGATGATGAAAGAGTATAGAACAAAGATAGCAGATTTAAACTTGCGTTTCCAAGAAGCAAGTAATGTTTTTGCTGGTTCAATGGTCTATGACAACAAATCTTTAGCAAGTGTTGGAATTTTAGGTTTAGAAATTTCAGCAACTCCTGACAAGTTGATAAAATATTCTCAGTTTTACATCAACGCAGCAAAGGCAGCAAGAGAAGGTGATTATTTAGGATATACTATTAACAACCTTTTGCGTTGGCAACAATATATACCAATATTAGGGCATGCTTATGGTCTTTTGGAAGCAAAAACAATTTCTAATGTTGCCAATAACTATTCAGGCACTTACGCAGAAGCTGCTCTTTTAGGTTCAAGGTTGAGTTATTATGAAAACCAAAACTTTTTAAACAAAGCTATTGATGCAGCAATGTATTTACCTACATATGCTATAGAATATCAACTTTTATTAGGGGCCGCAGGGAAAGTTTTAGGTTCTGGTTTTATTCTTTCAGAGAATTTAAAAGGTGTTGATTTGTTGACGAAACTTATTACAAGACATTCTATAACCTCCACTGCGATGCTTGTTGCTAACCCGTTGTTTTTGGCAAGAAATATAGCAGAACAATCTATACCTGAATACACAATCTTTAACAAAGATTTGATGATTTTAAGACAACCTTCTATGACTGAAGCAGTGGTTTCAGGGATAATCAGCAGTTGGGCAGAGTATTTCACAGAACAAGCAGGCGGGATATTGCCTGACTTTGGTCTTCCTAAGATAGGTTCTCGTTTTGGTTTTTCATTCTTAACTTCTTTACCAGGCGAGGTGTTTGAAGAACAACTAAACACAATCATAGATTGGTCTTCTAAAGCACTTTTTGGGCAAGATGTAAGTTTAGCAGGTTTAGGACAACAACTTTATGAAACAACGATAGTTTCTGCTTTATCATTTTTGCCATACCAGTCATCAGCAATTCTTTCTTCTCGTAGAGATGTCAACCTTGAAACTCCGTCATCTCAAATGTTGCTTTCACAACCTACAATATCTTTAGAGTCATTATCAGGCCGTGGGTTTACACAAACACAAGCAGACCGTGTGATGAAGGTTCTTACTGCTTTAGAAAACCAAGGTGTTACATTTATAAAGTTAGGTGAAGCAGAGATATTAAACAACCGTCCTGTTGTGAAAGTTGATACTGATGTTAAGTTTATCTCACAATATTTAGAAGCGCGTGGTTTGTATCATACACAAAATCTTGTGACCAACTTTTTACAACAATACAATGCAGGAACAATTTTATACAATCCTTCTAAACAAACATTTTTTGTTTTTGGAGAACCAGATTTAGCGTTAGGTTTAACACACGAATGGATTGAAGAAAAAACATACAATATGCTAAAAGAGGCAGGAAGAACTCCACAAGAAAGCAGAATCTTAGCACACAATGTAGCACAAGAATTTGTATTTAATCACAAGGACATAATACAGAGTTATATAGCATCTTATGACACACTACCTAGGTTTGCTGCTAATTACACATCTTATTTAGAACAAGAAGTTACTCCTAAGGTTGTGAAGGATTTTAATTTAGCACAGACATTCGTTGACGCTTTGGGTATGCAAAAAAGGACAATGGTCTCTGTAGGCGATGAGTTTGCTGTTATTGTAGAAAAGAAAAACTTAAAAAATATTGAGGATGTATTGCGTAAACTGCCCAATCGTGCAGTAGAAGTTAACATAGACAGAAAACACTCCTTAGTTTTGGTGGATTTGAAAAATTTTGGCCAGATAAATCAAATCTTTGGTACACAACAAGCTAATGACTTTTTAAGAAACTTAAGGCAGGAGTTAGCAAAATATGGCGTTGTAGCAAGCGGTTATTCAGCAGTTGTCTCTGTTGTAAAGAGTGATATGAGTATTTTAGGAGAAACAAAGAAACATCAAGAGGAACAGTTTAAGATAATAAAGTCAAACTATAGGTTGACTGATGAACAAAAAAGGTATTTAGTTGACCTTTACAAAGGTGAGGTTAGCATTCCTACTTCTCAATACATCTTTGACCAAAAAAACACAATGGGATTTTCAATATTTTCTGATTTGCTACACAGTGTGAACAACTTGCATTTGTTAGGGAACAAAATCTTTGCCCGCCAAGTAGACACTGTTGTGGTTTATGATACCAAAAACCATAAAGGTGTTGCTTTGATACCAGAATATTATGATGCAAAGACAGGTGAGAAGATAAGCAGGTTTATAAAAGAACTAAACGATTTTGACCCTGCAGATCGTCATGGTGGAGATGTTGCTATAGACAATGTTGTTTCTTTTGTGAAGCTAAATTCCGACACTTTGTTAAATTTCCATCAAGGTTCTGCCAAAATTTTAGAGTTAGAATCTTTGGTTTCTTAAAAAATCAACGAAGCTCTTCCAAGGGGTTATGACCGCGAAGTTAAAGTAAAATTCCGTTTAGTTGGTTTAGACAAGCCGGAGATGGTAAGAGAATTTGTAGATTTTTACCACAACCTGCCAAGAGAACTTCCTAACACTCAAGCTGTAAGTTATGCTGATTTGATAGATACAAGGACAAGGATTTTGTCAGAAAATGTTTCCTTTGCTTCTGAAATAATAAACGAGTTGAAGTCAAAAGGTTATGATACTACTTGGTTAGAAGCGGCAGTAAGACACCTTGACCGCATCCGTGCAGCCACAACTGTGACATTAAGAGCAGCGATGTCTTCAATGGAAAAATTTTATTGTTTTACTCAACAAGAAGGAGAAAAAGATTTTGCTAAATATTTTGGCGAGACATCAGAGTCAAAACAGTTAAGCGATGTGATTTATTTACACTCTTTGTCAGAACAAGCAGGTTTTTCTGGTTTTAAAGAAGCAGTGAAGTTTATAGCAGACACAGAGGGATATAATTGGTTTGACCAAGAAGGTAATGTTATTTATGACAACTTGCCAGATGATTTTTACAAAATCTGTGTGACAAAATTGAAAGAAATCATAAAGGAAGACCGCAAGTATCAACGGGTATATCAAAAGTCTTTATCTTTTTTAACACAGGATAGTAAGAAGTTGTATGAAACGATAAACAACCGCAATATAAAAGATTTGATTGAGTTAGCAAATGTTTTTGTCATCCGTGTGAACCAAAAATGGAGACATATATATGATTTACCTTTGCAAGAGAAGTTGTATCTTGTAAACAACATTAAAAAACTGCTTAATTCAAAGAACTCACCACAGTATTACAGTATGTATATAAGCTCGGTTAAAGAAGATATAACAAAAGAAATCTCAATCAGTGAAAGGAAAAAAGTTAACCAAATCTTTGAAGTTTTATCTTCTGCTGAAGGTTTAAAATTTTTGTGTGACAACTTAGTTGTATCTCCTAACGGCATTTCACGTGCTTATGACTTTTTTATGTATTATGACTTGATACAAGATTTTTATTGTCTGTCAGTAATAACAGATGTTATTTTGCGTTATGAAAAAGAAGGGAAAATCAAAGACAGCGGGTTGGAACGTTATGCTAAAGCGATACAAAACGGTTTTGTTTCTTTCAACCCAGCACAATATTGTCTTTTTGAATTCATAACCGCACGCAACCTTTTTGAAGTAGACACAAACCGGATATTGTTTGGTTTCCGTTCTTATTTTGAAAAATCAAATTATAACGCATACAAGTTTTTAGTCAAAAGATTTAGTTTTGCGGATAAATACACTTCTTTACATCATATAAATTTTGCACAAACTTATATTGAACCTAAAATTAACATCCATCCGTTAGAAGACTCTTGTGTGATGCTGAATGACAAAAAAATTGATTTAAAAGAATTTTTAAAAGATGACTACAAAACAGAGTTTAACAACTTACCAGAATACAAGATACTCTGTTCCATATTTTATCTTTTAAACTCTATTCCTAACAACCAAAAAGTTGAGTTAAATGTTCCGTTAGAATTTTATCCTTCAGTGAGAAGATACTTGTTTGATTTACAAGATTTTGATTCTTTAAACTCTGCTGACTTATCTTCTACTGAACTTAGTTTTTTAGCCTTTTCTGTTAAAACATTACAGAAAACAAAGAATATGGATTTAAATCTCTCTGGTTTTGATACAAAAGGAACCAAACCTTTACGTATACCTGAACCTAGGGCAAAGGTTAAGTTTGAGGTCCCATTCTCTGCTTTGAAAGAAAGAGATTACAAGGTTGCTGTTTATAGTTTTGAAGACAAACTTATTGATGTTTGGAAGCAGGCAGGTGGTAAGGTTGCGTTTGGTCCAAGTTTAGTTTATGCTTACAACGAGTTTGTGAAAAACATCCCAACTTATTTCCCACAAGAAACTGAAGGGTTGACTAACAGGATAGATTTTATGCCTATAAACATTAGGTTTTCTGACGAAATTTCTCAAGCAACAATAGATGAAGTGTTGTTCAACTTAACTTTAGCAGACGAGAAATTACAGGACAAGTTTTTAGGTTTTTATAGTGCTTATTTGACAGGTAAAACAAACAAGTTTGTAGTTTCTGACGGCATTTCGTTATCAAAGTATGTAACTCCTTTAGAAACAATAACGATTGATGAGATTAAGTCCTATCTGTCAAAAGACAACAATCCGCTTGGTGTTAAACTTCCAAGAAACAACCTTGCGGATATGATTTCAAAGACATAAGAGTGGTTATCTCGCAAATTCAATATTATGGTTTTAGCCTCTGTTGAACGCGAGTATGGCGAAGTACAACAGATAAACTTTGTCCGTTTTATTTTGTCACCAAAGGATGTAGAGATACCTAAACATTATTCAGAATTTTCTTCTTTTAACTTGTCAAACAAAAAAATTGCTTTCTTTGATATTCCGTTAGGAAACGATGTTTTAGAGACAGAGACATCGGCAAAATATCCCTCTGGTTATGTTGCTGTTAAAAAAGATGGTAATGAATACAAACTTGTCTCAATCAAAGAATATCTTTTCAACATTGTGGCAAACGATGTAAAGAATTTAGGTGATAATTTGACATCAGAACAACTTCACGAGTGGGCAAAAAATGTGAGAAAAAAACTAAATGAAACACTGCAGCAAATAACAGTCTTTAGCGATTTCTATGATGTTTACTCCACTGCTATAGTGCCATTCAACCGATATAGAGTTGTAGTTTTAGACACTCAAGGCAAGCCCATAGCAGACAAAAACTTCCAAGATTTAGTCAAAAACTATGTTGCTTGTTATTTTTCTTTAAAAGAGCAAGGATACAATCTGGAAGTTTACAAATCAGACAAAGGAGTTTTTACTTTAGTTCCTAACACAACAATAAGTTTTGCCGACCCGGGCAAAAAACATCATTATTCCCGTCTTAATAGTTTAGCTTCAAAGATTAACACACCAGTTTTGTTAAACCTGCCAATAAGACAGGTTGCTAACGATTTTGGTAGTAATGTTTTCTTTGTTTTGTCAAACTATGATGAGAACTTAGGTTTTATGTGTGATGGTGGTGCGTGGTTAAACAAAAATTCTGCTTTAGCAAACACTGAAGTTTTGGTTCCTAAAAAAGTTGTTGTAGAGTTTGCTGCTGGTCAGTCAGAATTTCTGCCAAAACAGATTTTTGAATTTTTGGATGCAAAAAAACAACTTGAAGAATCCACAGGGAAGAAACGAGACGAGTTGTTAGCAAAGATGAAGAGTTGCATAATAGAGTCAGATGTTGGGAAAATCTTTATTGGTTCAACACTTTTAAACACAAACAAGTTTTACATCACAGATGTCAAAGTTTTAGGTTCCGAAGGTTATGGTGTGAAGTTGATAGTAAACGGCAACATGGTGATATCTCCTAAGGATGTAAGTTTTAACTTTGGCTATGGCGGGTTGAAAACAGTACCTGATGTTGTTGTGATTGACAAAGATGACATTGATTTTGTCACAATGATAAAGAAAGGTGATGAAAGATGGGTAGAAGTTGTGTTGAATTCTGCTTTAACAAGGTTGAAAGAGATAAGCAGAACTTCATTAAATGAACAGCAGAAGCAAAAGTTTGACGAGATTATTTCTCAACTTAAACATGTTGGCATAGAACCGCTTACATCACAAGATGGGATTTATCAGTTCAGGGCTGAGAAGTTAAGCAATGACAGAATTGACAAATATGAAGAGATTATCAAAAACACAGACGAACTTTCAAAATCGGTTTTCAACGAAGGTTTGGTTAGAGAAGTCAAACTCAAAGCAAATGGTAAAGAATACAAATTTTGTGGCTATTTAGTCCGTGGTTATCCTACAACAATTTCTTCAACCTACAGATACCCACAATCCTTAGGACGGCTTGATGCAAAGTTTTTTGAGTATATCTCTGTAAAGTATGACCATGACATTGCTTTATCTTTGATGAAACATTTGAAACCATCAAATAGTTCTTTAGTTTTGAGTTGTTATCAGGCATTATACTCTGCATTTGTGGACAACTCTGTTTCTTCTAACTTTGAGGAATTTGTCCCTGAAAAAGGGCTACTTGAAAGGGCTAAAAAAGAGATAAAGTCCGCACAAGAGTTGATAAAACAAGTTCTTTACACAACACCAAAAAAGATACCTTTGCCAGCAGATTCTAACATTGTTTTAATGGGCAAAAAACATACTCACATTTACTTCCCATCATTAGTCCGCAGAAATGTTGAGATACCATACAAGTTTTTAAACGAATTTGAACGCAACGCATTGTCTGTGATTCTAAACCCTACACAAGAAAATCTTGAAAAATACTACCGCTCATTAGAACAGATTACATTCACAAAAGATGGTGTTTTGCGTAGTGTGTTTGAAGTGTCAAATGACACAGTTTACAACTTTGCTTTAGTAGTCCCTCGTGGTGGAATGGATTATACAACGGTGGAGATTTCTCCTTCTAGTTTGATAAAGTTTGAAGGTGGGCAGAAGTTGATAAACGATTTGAAGTCAGGCAGGGATGTTTACGCTATAATCCTTAGGCATCCCTTAATTTCGCCTGACACAGTTGCTGTTGTGAAGTTAAAACTTAGTGATACAGCACCACTAAAAGTTCATCCAGTTTTGTGGAGTGTTTTAAAAGGCGATTTTGACAAAGACTCTGCTGTTGTTGTGACATCTTACGAGATGCAACAAACATTATCTTCAGCATTTAGAAAACAACAGATTTCTTTCACAGCAAAGTTGGATGAAAAAATTGCTGCAAAGAAAAAATCTTTAGCTGAAGATTATTCTGTTTCAGTTGAGGATATAAAGAAGAGTTTTGATAAAGCAAAACCAGTTGTTTCTAACGATGCATTCAACACTGCCAGCGCTATCGGTATAGCATTAAGGATTTTGACCGGCGATTTACATTGGAGTTTGTATGAACTTAGAGAATTTGTTAGAACTGCTTATGAGCAGGGAGATATTACACCACAACAATATTTGAAATACGCTGAGATTTTGTGGAAGATAGAACAACAGCCAATTAGTGGTAAAAAGTTAGCAGAGATCTTTAATGAAAAAGAAAAAGAAATGTTAAACAATTCAAAGTTGACAATAGCAGAGAAACTCGGTGTGATAGAGAAAGCGTTTGAGCGAAATGGTTTAAATGTTGTTTTAAACCTAACAAAATGGCAGGATAGAAAAAATGTAACACCTGTTTCTTTAGGACTTTTGTTAAACTGGCAGGATTATGTTTCTGAAAACGCTAAACTTTCAAGCAAGGACTTAAACGAGTTTGTTGTTTTAACAAACGAGTATTTTAATATGCGTAGGTATGGTTTAAGCAAATATCGTGAGGGTATTATCACGGAGATGACACGGGCTGAACTTTTAAAAGATGTTCCAGCTGGTTGGCATACATTAAATTCTTTAGCAACTGTTCATCCTTTGAGTTATTGGGAAGTAGCGTTAAAAGAAAATGTTGGTATTGAGATTGTTTCGTTACCTTCACAGATAGTGATAGAACCACAACACCCCCAATCTAATCCTTCCACCATCCCTTCCACAGAGGGCATATTCTTGAGTCAGGGGAAGGAAGTCACATCCAGTCCGCGACTTGTGGAAGACAATGTTGGGGATAAAGTAGTTTCTCCCCTGCCTCAGGAAAAAGAAAAGTTTGTCTTTATCCAAAAAGGTTTTCCAGTCAACTTAGACAAAGGTATAATCATAGTTGATAAACTCTCAAACGCAAGGAAGTTTAACGATTTTGTATTCACTCCAGGTGAGATAAAAAAGACAATAGAGGTTTATAACAAATCTGTTTCAGGCAAACTTAAAACACCTACATTTTTTGACAAACGGCAGAATTATTTGGTCCAGAAACTTGGTTATGATAAGAAGACAGATGAATATTTTGCGATTGCCAACAACGAGAAACTTTTCACAGAAGTGCCGATTGTGGTAAAAGATATAGATGAAGCAATAAAATACGCTGCTAAATATGGGATTAAAAGAGTTGCAATAAATGTTACAGAAGAAAATAATGAACGCCGTTTTTGGGAAAAAGTTAAAAGTTTGTCAAAATCTGGTGTGTCTAATCTTTACCTTTACTTCAACGAACCCGAAGGTTCGCTCGCAATGGCAGTGATAACATCAAACCCTCGTTATTACCGCGAACCAGAACTTGGCAAAGTTGCTTGGCAGGTCAAAAAGAATTCTGTTTCAATCTTAGGTAAGAAAACAATGGAAGACATTGATGAAAGGTTATCTTCTTTAAAAACATCTTCGCTCAGGGCTTGGATAACACGCTCTGTTTTAGCAACAAGTTTTGCTGTAACAAGCATTGTGGGGATAAAAACGCAGATAAAACAAGCACAGCAACAAGCCGCACTCACTCCCACCACACAGGTTGAAGTAAACAATATAAACGCTATTTTGAATAGTTTGGAGTTGGAAGAATATATTAAGCGTGTATATCAAACGATGTATTATGATAGCGAACTTCCTGTGAAAGTTGAGTGGGACAACTTAAGCAATGAGAAAAAATACGCTATCGCTCAAATTTTTGAACACGAGTTTGTTAAACATTTTGACCAAAATTGTGATGGTATATTAGATGTTCCTCGTGATTCTTTATTTTACAAAGAAGTTGAGGCTATTGGTAAGTATGCTGTCAAATGCGGATTGGGTATTACTGTAGGGATGACTAAAACACAAGAAGTTCCAAGTGCTAAAGTGGAAAAACCTTCCGATGCGTCTTCAAGCAAAGTTACTCAACCTCAAAGTAAAGTTGTTCAGGAAGTAAAAGAAGAACAGACACCTTCAGTTGATAAAAAGGCAGCATCTGTAGAAATTCCAGTAAAACAGGTTAATATGCCGCCACAAATAGATGATTTCACAATAAACACAATTGCAGTAAAAAGAGGCGATCCATCGCGCATATTTGTGAAGTTCAACAATGGTTTGTTGGTTGAGTTTAATCCAGTAAAACAAGGAGATACAGTAAAATTAAAACCAAGATTTTATCAAGTTAACCAAAAGTTTGTAGATTTTGTGACAAGCTGGTATTTAGATTGGTACGAAAACGATTATAATCCAATTCTTGGCAATGGTGGGTATGAAGAGTTTAACTCATTAACTTCTGAGATTTTACCTGAAGTAGATGTTGTAAGAAGAAGGGATGGGAAATACATAGTTTCTTTGTGGTTTGGCGATGCTATATGGACAGAAAGAGAAGTAGAAATTGGTGAAAGAGGCGGTATTTATGGTTTGGAGTTTTTACCAAAAGATTTTCGTGATTTTGTTAAAAAAGAAATCAGAGGACAACTTGGTTTACCAACACCGCCGCCTAAGGGTGGAGGAATAACAATGAATATGTTACAAAGATTAGTTGATAAAGCACAACAAGGTGATGAACACGCAAGAGAATTTTTGCGAAGATATAGAGAAGATAATCCAAATTTGTATTATAGACAAATTACTGAATTAACAAGAAGAAAAAACAAAAACATCAGAACGCCAACAATATACATCGTTGTGTCGAACGCTCCACAAGTTGGAAAAACTTTGTCTTCTTACATTTTGGCAGAAAAATCAGGTGCTCGTGTGTATTCTACATCAGATATGATTTTAGAACGCGTGGCAAAGAAATATGGGATAACTTCTAAAGATATCAAAGAAGCAAGGAAGAAAGATCCCGAGAATTACCGTGCGGATTTAATATTAGAAGGAGACAAAATGACAGAAGAAGGTACACCACCAGGTGTTGTGTGTTTAAACAGAATTGTAGAAAACGGAGATAAACTTGCTGTCATAGAAGGAATAAGAAGAGCTGAAGAGTTGAAGGTTGTTAAAGAAGAAGCAAAAAAACAAGGATATAAAGTAGTCACAATTAGTGTTTTAGGTATAAGTCAAACAAGAGACAATACAGAATTTGGTATGTTGTATGATTGTGATTATCTCATTTTTGGTCGGGGGATACAAGATTTAAAGGATATGCAGGCTGAAATAGACAATATTATATCTAACAAGAGAGAAATTCCGCAACATTGGGTTCAAAAATACAAAAACACAAAAGAATTCGTTGTCGTAGATCTTGAAACAACAGGTCTCAGCCGTAATTCACAAATAATACAGATTGCTGTTTTAAAATGTAAAAAACAAGGTAATGATGTGGTTATAGAAGATAAATATGTGAGTCGTGTTCGTTTAGTTAATACAAATTTAGACCGCGATACAGTTGAAACTATCAAAAGAATCACAGGTATTGACCTTACAGAAACCGCTAATGAAGGGAAAGATATTAAACATGTCCTTGTGGAGATAGAAAAATATCTTTTGAACTACCCAGTTGTTATGCACAATGCAGCGTTTGATTTAGAAATTTTTAACTATTGGCGTCAGAAATATGGTCTGTTGCCGTTCACACCAAAAGTTTTGTTTGACACCAAAGCGTTAGCAAAATATCTATATCCTGCTTCTGAAACACATCTTGAAACATTGGCTGAAAAATATGGTATACAGCATACCAACCCACATGACGCAGAGAACGACGCGCTTGTGACAGCAAAAGTTTTTAACAAATTGTTTGTTTCCAAGCCCCGTGTTACCGCAGGATTGGTTTTATCCCAACAAACAGAAAATTTAGCTCAAACTTTTGTTGAAAACATTGAATTTCCCCCCAAAAAGAGGTATAAAAATACTATGATTAACAAAGATCTTAAAGAATTTTTAAAAAATCTTAATAAGAACAAAGTAAAATATTTAATTGTTGGTGGATATGCTCACGCTTATTATACTGAGCCGAGATATACAAAAGATTTAGATATTCTTATTGAACCTACTAAAAGAAACGCTAAAATGGTTTATAAAAGCATTTGCGAATTTTTTGGTGGAGCAATAGAAGGGTTTTCTATAGAAGATTTTCTTAATCCTGATAAATTTTTTGTATTTGGAGTAGAACCTAATCGTATAGATATATTCAGTAGTCTACCAGGTATTGATTTCTCACAAGCCTGGAAGAGAAAAGTTGCTGTAAAATTTGGCGATGTTCGTGTTTGGGTGACCTAATTAAAAATTTTGAAGAAGTAAAAAAACGCTCTTCAGAACCAGAAGTAGTATCGAAATATGACTATTTTTTAAGGAGATTAAAAGCATGGCAAAAAAAAGAATAAAGTGGTTTATAAAACAATACAATATTGGTGATGATGTTGATAGAGAATTTTGGGCAAAAGTTCCTGGTAGTAAAAAGATGGAATATGCTTGGGATATGGTAGTTGAAGCAATGCACTTAAAAGGCACACCTGAAAAACTTAAATTTAAGAAGGTTATCCAAGTTTTAAAGAAAGACCCATCTCGTCCGTGGTAAACAACATCTCTTAATACAAAAATAAACGGATGTTGAATTTTGATTTAAAAGATGGTATAATAAATACAAATTAGAGTAACTGAAAAACTATTTACACAAAATTAATAATATTACTCACAAATGAAAAATATACTCTTACGCTACACCGAAAAACAATCTACGAAAAGTTATAAAAATATACCAATTGTATATTTCATTTTAGCAAAAAATTAAATATATAAAAGGTATAAATGTTATGCGAAAACTAAAAATTTATTTTGACACGTCTGTTTTGAATTTTTATTATGCTAATGATTCACCTAAAGAGATGTTAGTAACAAGAAAGTTGTTTGAACAGATTAAAAAAGGTATATATGAATGTTATATATCCGATGTTGTACTTGCTGAAGTAGAAAAAGCTGAAGAAGAAATTAAAAACAGGTTAAAATCTTTAATTGTAGAATACGAATTAAAAGTGTTACGTGTAGACGAGGAAGTGATATCACTTTTTGAAAAATATGTTGAAGCGAATATTATTCCTGCGAAGTATGAAAATGATATTCTTCATATTGCTGTTAGTGTAGTTAATGAACTCGATGTGATATTAAGTTGGAATTTTGAACATATTGTAAAACTTAAGACAAAAAACGAAGTGAACGGAATAAATTTATTATTAGGTTATAGACAGATTCAGATTGCTACACCAATGGAGGTTATTGAAAATGAAGATTGAAGAACCAAAAGCGATGCGTGAAATACATGAGATAAGAATCAAGATTTGGAAAGAAACCAAACATTTATCAGTTAAAGAAAAGATAAGAAGAATTAGAGATTTGGCAGATAAATTTATTAAAGAAAACCATCTTGAGGATAGAGTAGTATCATTTAAAAAAATTCTACACACCTAAGTAATTCAAGTTTTTGCTGATAATATTTCTGATTTTTAAGAATCTATTCAAAAATATTTATTAAATGGTAATAAGTTTTCACTTATTAAAAATTTTTAAGTACCATCCAAAATGACAATAAAAACATTTTAGAAAATCAGATATTTTACTTTTGTTAAAATAAATCCAAAAATATTGACTTTTGTGTAAATATATTATAATTTATATTCAGTATACAATATAATATATAAAATTAGGAGTTATAAAATTGGAATCATTAATTCGTAGCATTCAACAAAAAATACTCAAAGTATTAGCAAAATATTCAAAAACATTTGCACTTTCTGGTGGCACAGCGTTAGATTTGTATTATTTACACCATAGGTTTTCTAAAGATTTAGATTTTTTTTCACCAAACTACAATATTAAAGAGATTAATTATTTAATAGAAAAAATAAAACAAGAAACAAAACAAAAAATAAAACTAGAAGAAGAACTTACTTCTACTGGATTAGCAAAAGTGCGTTTTTATGCAATTCCTATAGAAGGTTATAAAGAACCGCTAAAATTAGATTTTGTAGAGGATGTTATTTTTAAGAAACCAACTATAAGAAGATTTAAAGGTGTACCTGCATACGATGTTAAGAATATTTATATTCAAAAAATCTTTGCTATTACTGGTACACATTTAGTAGAAAACCACATTGGTAGAGAAATAACAACAGGTAGAATAGCAGCAAGAGATATTTTTGACATTTATAAACTTTCCCAAAATGTTTGTCCATTGCATAAGTTCCTACTTAATTTACCAAAACAACAACAAAGGGGTATGGTACAATGGTATCGTTCATATTCTAGACAGGAATTGAAAATTGACTTGCTAGAGTTAGATATTTATGATAAAAATTTTGATTCATCAAAGATGATTGCTTATTTAGACAATGAAATGAAAAAGTTTATCGAAATGATAATACAATGAAAATAGAAAAATATTTTTGGAGTTTAAATAAAAAAGCACTAAAAGAAGTAAAAAAAATATTAAAAGATCCAGAACATCCAAAATTTATTTCTTATGCATTCACTTTACTTTCTCAATGCGATGTTCCAAAAGAAGTTTTCTCTGTCATAAGAAAAGAGCATTTTATAGAACAATGGCCTAAAATAAAAAAATATTGGGATAAAACTGGTGAAGCAGTTGATTTTAAAACTTGGTGGGATACTATTTATTACACTCTTTTACAAAAAAGAAGAATACACAAAAAAATTGATGCTAAACCTATGACAACTCTTATAGAGATAGGTAAATTAATTAAAAAAGCGAGGATACAGAAAGGATGGAGTCAAAAGGATTTAGCAGAACACTCTGGTCTAAAACAGCCACATATTTCATTAATTGAAAAAGGGAAAGAAAATTTAACGATTGGAACTTTAGCAAAGATAGCAAAAGTATTGGATATAGATAAAATTGAATTAAAATTTTTTTAAACTTATCCTCTACTAACAAATCCTTTAAAATTCTTAAAAGTTTTTTCTTTATATCCACACATCGGTTTTGACTTTCTTTTCATTTAAACTTCTACAACTTTTAACTTTTCAAAGGAGGACAAATATATGAACTTCAAAGAAATATTTATTAAAACTTGCTATGACCACGATGAGATTAGGAATGCTCTGGATAAAGGTTATATAAGCATAGACGATTTGTTAGCAGAAGGCAATAGGTTTGCTGAAGATATTGTTTTTTATTTGGCTAAAAAATGTCAAAACATTCCTGAAAAAATCTTAAAACTTGTCTGTCTTGATGACTTGTTGGATATTTACAAAGAGACAAAAAATCAGCAAGTTAAAGAAGCAATTTTATATGTAGATAAAGAGAAAGTGTATGATTATTGTGATAGTTGGCGGATGTCAAAGTTAGAGACTGTGAAGGAATATGATATATTAGAAAGTTTTGCAGAAAAACTTGTTGCCTACCCCAAACTCCCAGAGAATTCTCTTCGTGAAAAATGTCCCAATTTGTGGGAAATTATAAAGTCAAAAAGAAAAGAGATAAGAAAAAGTCAACCAAGAACAGAAAAACCTGAACCTCGTTACAATCACAAGTTGGAAGAAGCGATTATGAAAAATAACCCTGAGGTGTATGAACCTGCAACTGCAAAAGTACGCCACGATAATTTAGATGATAAAGAATTCCAAAGGTTGTTGCCTTATTGGTTAGAAGCTTGTCCTGAGTTAAAGTTTCGTATTTTGGAAACAAAACAATTCTCCACACTACCTTATGAGACACAACTTGCTGTGATTAAGGATTGTGAGGAGGTAATAGATCGTGCAAATCTGAGATATATTCCTAAAGAAGCTCTGAAAGAAGTGAGTCCGGAGACTGCGTATGCGATTTTATTAGAAGATATCCACGAAATAGAAAAACAAGTTATTTATCCACCTTTAACATTTGACGAACTTACTACACTTTTTGCTCCACTCTGTATAGCATATCCGGACAAAGTCCCTATTGCTATAAAGGTATATCAAGCGGTAATATTGATGAGGAAAATAAAAAACAATGAACCAATTGAGGACGCTATAGTTGTTGATGAAGAACAAGAGTTCTTTATCAAAAACACAATACACATATTTTTCGCTTTAGAACACGACTACGAGTATCTGACCTTAAAAGAGAGAGTGGAGAAACTAATTGAGATATTACACATTTCTAATCCTGAAATCGTAGAAGAAGTAAAAGACGAAATAGAATATCATCATTCCATTCGTGCAAAATTAAGTTTAAAATAAAGGAGGGTTAGCTATGCAACTTGGACTTTTCACATTAGATTATGAAAAGATAAAACAAGTTGTGAAAGAAAATGGTATGGGAAGATATCTTTTGGTGTATTCAGATGGCAGAAAAGAAATCCGCCGTTTAGCTATTGGTTCTTGTGGTTCTCTTTTGGAGATGTGTAAAAAGAGCAAAAGATATGGTTATGAGATATATCCTAAAAATGTTGTGGATATAAAACCAGTTAAAACAGAGCCACAAAGCGAATTAGGTAGGTTGTTGAAATTATACAAAAAAGCAAAAAATGTGTGGTTAAAAGCTCACCCCAATTTGTGGAAAGATTATGCTGAAGGATACAAAAACATCTCTGATCAAGAATTTGAATTATTTTTGTTTGCCCACGCTGGTGATTCTGACTTGTATGAAAGGTTTAAAGAATTTTTAAGTTCCAAAGGTTGTGAAACATATAGTTTATATTATGGTGTAAAAGTTCTTTATCTTTCTTCTTTGAAACCCACTCGTAGCGGGTGGGAAGAATATGAGAAAATGATGAAAGAATTAAAACACAACCTTGACAACAAAATAGATTGTGAATACCATTGGCAAGGATTTTATGATTACAGCTTGCGTGTGAATTTCAAAGATTACGAAGACTGATATGGTCGTGCATTTTTAAGTTGTGAATACAGAGGTTGTGGCAATGGTCACTATTATTACTTAGTAAACGAAAAAATGGCAATACATGTTGAGGATGATTAAAGTGATGTAATATTAGTTGTTTTGTAATAAAATAGAATATTCGATATCATATAACGTTTAACGTTCTGCGGATAAAAGAAGTTGCCGAAGGCAATTTGGGCGAAGGTGTAAAGCAATGTAGCCTCTTATCCGCTGTTAGGCGAAGTTGTTTATTTTTCATTTCCAATTTCCTTCAATAATTTTTTAATTTCATTGATTTCCTTATCCTCAACTTTTCCAGAGACAAAATATCTTATTATTCCTTTTTTGTCTATTATTACTACATTGCTTTCTTTATCTTTCATTTTGTAATCAGAAAACATTTTGCCATCCCAGTCTCCATATATCGTCACGCCTTCCTTCTTTGAATTTTCTCTGAGTTTACTTTCCCATATCCCAGTAAAAGGCCAAAAAGCACTTGAACAATTTATAATGGGCAATTTCACTATTAACTCTTTTATAGCATCCGGCTGTTCATCGTAAAATTTGTTCAACTCGTCCTTTAATTTTCGATTTTTTTCCACGACTCCTTTTGTTTCATAGAATATAACTGTTACTTTCCCTTTTATCATATCAAGAGTTAAAATTTTATCATCTCCTGATTTGACCTCGAATGAAGGAGCCTCTGTTCCAATTTTTAGGCTTTCTATAAAAGAAATCGCTGTGAAAAATATACCAAGAAATATGGCTGTTATAATAAGAATAGCTCTCTTATTCATCTTTATTGCCTTCATCTCTTTTTAAATCTTCAATCATACATTTTCCTTTTGTTTTTGTCCAGCATGTAAAACATCCTCGGCAAGGTTAAATATTGAACTTCTTGTCATAAATATCAATAACTTCAACTTCCACACCTGTCTGCTCAATTCCTTTAATCAAATATTGTAGATAGAAGTAGGTCAAACCGTTCTTTCTGCGGGGACTCCCATTTATGACCAGAATCTTATTGGGCTTTTTCCAAACTCTTTTCTCCGGGATTTCAAAATCTTGGATTTTATCTTCTACCCCGGGTATTTCTTCATCGGTAAATTTCTTCCCGAACACCTTATTCAGCATCTTAAGATAACGAAGTGGACCCTCAATACGATATTTTCTGGTAAACCATTCCAATATTCCGCTGAGTTTGCCACTGCTAATATCAAGCCAGACCGAAACCGGCGAGTAGATTGTAATGGATGGGTTGTTATGTTTCCCTTCACTATATTCTGCTTTTCCTCCTGAGACGGAAAGATAAAAGTAATAAGTTTCTGCTTTCTCTTTCAAAACAAACTGATAAACTGCTTCAAAATTGGGAAATCGTTTTTTATCATATAGATTAACCCAATAGCGAAAAAATTTGGATAAATTCTCTTTTGTTGACGGTATTTCAATCATATTTTTCTTTTCCTAAGGTTTTCGGACAATTTCGCCTAACTCGCTCATATCTGAACTTATTTCGGATATCCTACCAAGTTTGGTGTTATAGGCGAACTCAGTTTGAATATATCGTTCTTTACACATTATGTTGTACATATTTTATCTTTCTTTTACTTGCATTAAGTATTGTAATTCCTACAATTTCACCTTTCTCATATCTAATTATAATATCATCTTCAGTAAGAATAGAATCATCTGCATGGCTTGGTTTTTTAAAATTAATGTATAACACATCAGCATCTTTATCGTAAAATGTCCAAATCCGTGAATATGGTATTTTCAATAAATCAGGTACAAGTGTTAATATGTTTTTTACCTCTAACGCTTCCATAAAACTTTTCTCCTTTCAAATTGTTTTTTACGTTTTGTTATAAAAGCGGTAATTATAAATCCATCTCCTTTATTCAATTCTCTATACACAACTACAATATATTTTCCTGTCTCTATTCCCTTAACTGCTATACATTCGCCTGTTTTACCTTCATAAATTACTTCAGGCTCTTCTACTGTTTCGAGAACTTCAAAATAATAACCAGCCATTTCTGAGTGTTCTTCATTGATATGAAACCATCTCTCTTCTGTTAATCTAATTGGCACACCATTTTTAGACGTGGCTATATCCATATTTTTCTAATTTCTTTCTACTCGAATAATTCTCTTTGAGAGATAACATATAATATTTTGTAAGCAAAATGCTTACTTTTATTTTTGAGTTTAAAAGAAATATTTTTTTATTTTGTCTTTTGCAAGATTTATCACATAATTTAATATAAAATATACATCTTTTTTAATTAAAAGTCAATTATAGAAAAAAACTAACCTACAAGAGGTACAAAACTATGGACGGTATAAAACTAAACTTCAAAGAGTTGGTACCTTAGTAGTAAGAACCATTCTTGCAGGCCGTGTTCCTGCAATATGGGGACCGCCTGGGATCGGTAAATCTGCTTTGGGTCACAAGGTACGTGATGTGTTAAAAGAAAAACTAAAACAACCAGTTGGGTTCTATATATTAGACGCTCCACTTCTTCAACCATTTGACTACACAGTTGCTGTCCCTGATCATTCATCTCAAAGTGTAAAACTATACAGAACAGGATTCTTACCAGAGAAAGGTCCTGCAGTGGTGTTGGTAGAGGACTTACCACACGCAAAACCTTACCAAGTTATCCCGTTGATGCAGATTGTGTTAGACCACAGAATCGGACCATTAAAATTCTCTGATAATGTTTACTTCATAATCACAGGCAACAGAGAAGAAGATTTCGCAAATGTTACTCCACTTCCTTAACCGCTTTATAACAGATTAGTCCACTTTGACATGACAGCAGATTTAGATGTTTGGCGTGAGTGGGCGAAGGGTAACGGGTTAGACAACCGTGTTGTTGGTTTCGTGTACGCTTTTCCACAACATTTCTGTGAATTACCAAAAGAAGGTGTAAAAGCATGGCCAACTCCGAGGTCGTGGCATATGTTAAGTGATGTGATAAAAGATGTTGAAAATGAGGCGACACTGCGCCAACTTGCTTCGGCTGCTGTTGGTTCTGCAGTAACAAGTGTGTTTCTATCTTGGGTTAAATACTTGCAAGATTTAGATCCCCGTGAGATTTTGAAAACAGGTGAATTGCCTCGCTATAAAGACAGACAACATCTTTTTGCGATTGTTACTGCTGTGACTACTGAAATAAAGAAAATGAAAAAAGAAGAAATCAAAAAATCCATTGTGAACATTGTGAAAATATGGAGTTATTTAGAAGGTGACTATAAAGTTACTTTCCTTAAAGAATTGATAGAGTACAAAAAAGATGGTCAAATGGACACCTCCTTACTTGCTTACATTGTAGGTCTTCCTGAAGCTAAAGAAATGACGAAATGCATACAAGACCTAATTAGTTAACTCATCTTACCCCTGTTCCAGTAGGGGAGGCTGGAGCAGGGTCGTCTTTATCTTTTATTTTCATTTTAATTCAAAATCTAATCAATGGAGGTGTAAAGCCATGATAAAAGAATTAGAGAAAGCATTAAGTAAAGTATTATTTTTCTTTACTTCCCTAGGATATTTTGTATATTCTTGGGAAATTGAGGAGACAGAAGAAATACCTACACTTGCCACAAGTTATGACAAACTTTTGTACAATCCACATTTTTGTCAACAAATTACTACTGACCAACTTGCCGCCGTTGTGATTCACGAGTGTGTTCACAATATGTTTCTTCATCCAACAAAAGTTACACAGAAACAAGCACAAGGAAAAATCTATGACTTATGGATAATCGCTTTGGAGATGGTGACCAATGCTGAAGTTATAAAAATACTCAAAGCGGTAAATACCAACTTTGAACTTCCTGGCAAACCATATTCTCCGCTTTCTGATGATGAGTCACCGCAAGGGGATATCTATTATTATGATGCTAAATGTGAAAATCTAACCGCTACAGAAATTTATGAAAAACTTTATGAAAAATACAAAGATAAGATTGTAAGAATTTTTGTTAATATTCTTTTCGGTTCTCCACAACAAGGAGATGGAGGAGGTGAAAACGGAGACGACACAGATAACACAAGCGAGCAAACTTGTCCACGTTGTGGTAGCAAGATTCCTAAAAACGTTAAAGAATGTCCAAAATGTGGTGCTAAAGTTGTAGAGCTTCCATCAACCCTAGACAAAGTGTTACCCAGCGATGACAAAACGAAAGTCCAAGAAGCTATAGAAAAAACAATTGCTGTTGTGGAGAAGATAAAGAAACAAATTGGCGACACACCATTAGGTATTGAACGTTTCGTAAAAAGATATTTACAATCTCAAGTTCCGTGGACAAGGATACTTTTATCATTCATAGGCAACATTGTGAGTGGTTCTGAAGAATACCGTTGGGAGAAGCCAAACCACCGTCATCCACTCTCGTCAGAGGTTATCATGCCAGGTCTTGTGGATGTAGAACTTGACGACTTGGTTTTCGTTGTTGACACTTCTGGTTCAATGAGCGACAGCCAACTTGCGCAGATAGCAAGTGAACTTGGCAAAGTTGTTCAATATGTATCAGAGGTTGTCATATACACAACCGATGCAAAAATCCAAGAGAAAGTTCGCGTTTGTGACGCAGGAGAGATATTTAGGGAACTCAAATTCAAAGGTGGTGGCGGGACAGATTTCCGTCCGATATTTGAAGAAGTGAAAAGATGTGCTTGTATGGTATTTTTCACCGATGGTTACGCTACATATCCAGAGAAACCGCCAAGGTATCCGGTGCTATGGGTTTTGACAAAAGACAACGAAACACCACCTTTTGGAAAAGTTTGCTATGTGTTTGACGAAACAGATGGATAAAAAATCAGGCGGGCAAATTCACAAGAAATAAATCTGCTAAAATAATCTTGTCAATCTTTTGATTTAACCTCACCAAAAATTTTCTTCCAAGGAGGATTTCTCACAATGAAACATATCTCTTTACCATTAGAAAATGTTATGAAAACAATACTTAAACAAATATTGCAAAATTATGGTTTAAATGTCTCTGTCGTGTGCTTTGTGAAAAACTACAACTCAGCAATAATAAAAACCGCAGATGATAAGTTAGTTTACATTGACGATGTTGGTCAGTTAATTGAAGATTTACAAAAACAAAATTATTCCGCATACAGGAAGTTGATATGAAAAAACAAGATTTAATTATCAAAATAGTTAATTACAAAGGAAGAATCTCGTCAAAATGGACGTTACCAAAAACACACCGTGGTGCTGTTCGTTCAGCGATAAAACTTCTGCGTTTCTATTACAGATGTAAAAACGCTGGGTTCTTAATTCCTTCACTTGTTCAATCTTTGAAGAAAGTTGCTGACATATATTTAGAAAAATGGAGTTACACAATTTTAGCTGTTCCAGAATTAGCAACAATGTTTGGTGAAATTAAGAATTTAAAAGTTGAGAACGAACAAGATTTTGCTGTAGTTGAAGAAAAAGTGCGACAAAGAACTATAGCATATTGTTCTCTATGTGGCACAAAGTTGGTTTATCCTGCGTATGTTATTAAACGCAAAGGATTAGAGATAATAGAAAAGTCCTCGCCTGTTGGTATTCGTTGTCTTAACAACCACATTGCACATCTCAACGATTTGGTTAAAACAGTAGAAGTTGCTCAACCGACAGTTAGACGACACAGCGTCGCAAATTCTGGTATAAAAGCACAGTCTCAATCTTACCAACTTCTGCTATTCTAATCGTAAATAACAAAATTACTTTCCAAGCCACCGTTCTCAGTTTTTGATAGCGGTGGCTATTTTTATTTTATCAGGGGGTGGGAGGCAATATGAAAAACAAAAATCATAAAAATAACAAACCACAAAAGTTTATTATTGACGATCCTTTTCTTGTGTTGTGGTTAAAAATAATGAATCCGTTTCTTCCTAAAAAAGTCAAAATTTTAAAACCAAAGAAAAGATGGCATGTCATAGTTTTGTGAAATAGGAGGATAAAGATATGTATAAAATCGTGTTACCACCAATTGAAACGGTATATCTCTCACAATTAGAACAAAGGTTATACAGAGCAAGTATGCTTAATGTATATGGGTATACTCTTGTTCACAAATCAAAATATACTTGGGAAGTTATAACTCCTGATGGGAAAAAGTATCTTGTGAAATATAAAGATGGAAAACTAAATTGCAGTTGTCCTGACGCGAAGTTTAGGGCAAAAATATACGCTGATGGTTGGTGTAAACACAAGTTGTTTGTTTTAACAAAAACAGATTTAGATGAAGTGATTGCTGTTTCTCTTTTAACATGTCCTTGGTTAACAAAATATCTCAAAAAACTTGACGAAGGAGGTAAGTAAAACATGTTAGTAGGATTTGAATGTCCAAATGGACAAAAAATAAGTTTCAAAGAGTGTTTACAAAACTGTCCACAACAAAAACGATGTTTGCCTGTTCCTATGCTTGTTGGTATTGTACGTTATGATCTTGAAGAACGACCTAATGGATACACGGCAACACAAATTTCTCAATGCTTAAGAAAATCATACTTCGAGATAAAATATAATTATTATGCTAACCCCAAAGATCAACTCTTCTTTGCGTATCGTGGTAATGTGATACACTCAGTACTTTCTGACTTTGACACATTTCGCGATGTTGGGGTTCATTACAACGGCAGGTTTGTGATTGAAAAAAGGTTTTACAAACCTGTCGAAGTTGTGATAAACAAAGAAAAACATTTGCTAAAATTTTCAGGTAAGATTGATATATACGACACACAGACAAAAACTCTCTATTATTACAAAACAATATCTGACTTTGTGAAACAAGAGATGTTACCAAGACCACATCATGTTGTTCAAACGAATATTTACTCGTATCTTCTATCACCAACCTACAAAGTTGAGCGGATTGTGATAGTATATGTTGCGATGAATAATGTGTATGAAATTGAACTTGAACCAAAACCAAATGATGAGATTTTAGATTTTATCCGCAGACAACTTGCTAAACTCCATCATGCCGTGACACAAAATGTTTTTCCCGAAGCAACTCCAAATGGGTTTTGTAAGATGTGCATGTTCAAACAAAAATGTTCTGAAATAGAAAAACTTATCAAAAAATTCTCAAACTTATAACTTTTCTCACTATTGTCACTTCTGTTACTTCTGTCACTTTTGCTACTTCTGTTACTTTTGTCACTTTTATAATCCCCGCCAGCAGAAAATTTTGTATAAGGAGGTCACACTATGTCACTACAAAAATTTAAAGAAATACTAAACGAAATTTTACTTACCACAGCAGACATAAAAAAATCTGCTGGCATAGAATTCAACGCAGATTCAATTACAAAAATGGCTATCGCTGTATATCTACAATCTGTTCGTGATGAAGAAAAACAAACCACAACTGTGACAAAACCAGCAAAAAGAAAAACGCGACCTGCTACAAAGAAACAAATTCAAGCGTTGAAGAACATTTACGGTTCATTACAAAAAGTTCGTGAACTTGCTGGTGTTGACTCTTTATATGATTTAGATATTTCATTAGCATCACAACTCATCACAAACGGTAACGGAAGAAAATAATCCCGCACTCACGGAATGTGAGTGCGGGACTGCTGGCGGGGAGAAACGAGAAACCTTGCAAAGTGTAAGATAAATATTTTTCTTTGCACCATAATACTTGATAATTAACAAAAAGTTTTATATTTTAAAAACTAAAGATAATTTTATAGTATCAAAAAGTAAACAAAGACTGTAGTTTTTTTACAAATTTTAAACGAATGTCTAATATACTTGCCACTAACAAGTTTTGATATATTATTTTGCTTTACAACTTATCACAAACAGCAGCGGAAGAAAATAATTATGTTTTTTAAACTGGCATATTGTATTTTATGTATTGACACTTGAATAATAAATTTGTATATCTACAATAAATTAACAATGTGTTGGTAAAAAAGTATGAAAGTGAGTAGTATAAACAACAAATTAAATCATTTAGAGAAAGAAATTAAAAAACTTAAATTGTTATTATATAAAATAAAAGAAGGAAAGAAAATAAAACCATTTTCTTCACTTGCCGGTATATTAAAAAACAAAACAGACTTATCATTAGAAGAAATCCAGTCGTTTAAATATAAAGCAAAGAGTTTTAAATGAAATATGTTCTTGATACACACAATATACTGGTTTTTTGAAAATCCTGCCAAATTAACAAATAAATCATTAAAAATATTGAAAGATGATAGTAAAAAATTAGTTATACCCTCTATAGTATTGGCAGAATTAAAGTATATTTTTAAAAAATATAAAATGTTAGACAAGTTTAGGGAAATATTTATTAACATACTCTATAATCCTCGATGTCATATTACTCCACTTGATGAAAACATTGTTGAAAGAATGAATACTGATTTAGAAGGCGAAATTCGGCTCGGCAAAATATGAAATTACAAGGGAATATTATGAAAAAACCTTGGTCAATCTCAACTACTGTAAGAAATCCTGAAAGACTGCGGGATTTCTTAAGAATATTAAGAAAATTAGAAGGACAACCTTTTGATCAAGAGAACCAGGTAAAATATCAAATTTTATTAATCCAAGAGCGCCTCTATAAGCCTCTCAATATTCCTTTAAAGTTTAGAAAGTATTATGAAGAACCAGAGACAGAAATTCCATATGAAGAAGCCGAAGAGATTTTCTATTCACAAAATTACGAGGACCCACCTATGAGAGGGAGACAATCAGTAAATCCATTAAATAAACTCGGTTTTTCAATAGCGAGAGAAGGTTCTGGACCAATAAAAATTACTGAGTTGGGTAATAGGTTTTTAGGAGGAGATTATGATATAGGTTATATATTCTTCAAGAGTTTACTTAAACTACAATTCCCAAATCCTTGGAGTGAAGATTTTTCAGAAAAAGAAGGTTTTAACATAATGCCGTTTGTTGCGGTAATGCATCTGATTGACAAACTCAATAGAAAATCTACAAAGAGAGGATTAGATAAAACCGAGTTCAGTATTTTTGTCCCAACTCTTATAAGCTTTGACCGAATTAATGATCATGTTGAAAGAATTTTGGAATTCAGAAAAGAGAAAAATAAAAAGAGATATATTCTCAATTTTGCAAAGGAATTTTATGAAACAAAAAAGGTACCAGACAAAAAGATAAACAATTTGTTTGATTACGGGGATAACATAATGAGATATTTTAGACTTACAAGATATTTTAAAGTTTCAATGGATCCTTTGGGGTATTACTGGAATATTGATCTCGAACCTTCACGAGAAGTTGAAATAGAGCAACTTTTAGATATGTATAGTGGAGCGGCTTTCAAATTTAAGAGTTTAACAGATTATTTGGAATATCTATCTGATATTACTAAACCCACGCTACCTTGGGAGAAAAAAGAGAATCTAAAAAAGATAGCTCAGTCATTAAAAAATGCAACTATTGACTTAATTGAAAAGGGAAACCTACAGATTATTCAAGATAAACAAGAATTTTTACTTGCAGATATAGAAAAGATGAACAAAAATCAACTGGAGAATTACATTTCTCGTTTAAGGGAATTTAATCTGGAATTGAAGGAACGATTAAAAAAAATAAAGTTAATGGGTGACTTAAATAGAATTGAGAAATTAATAAAAATCCTACGAGATCCTAAGAATTTAAAGAAGTATGAACCAGAACAATTTGAAAAACTAATAACAGAGGCATTAAAAATAATTAATGATGAAATTCTAATAAGACCAAACTACCCAACAGATGACGATGGTGAACCTGTTAATCATTCTCCTGGGAACAAACCCGATATAGAATGTTATTACTCAACATTCAAAGCAATTTGTGAAGTAACACTAAATACATCAAAACTACAATGGGTACAAGAAGGACAACCTGTAATGAGACATTTAAGAGACTTTGAAGTTCAACATCGAGGTGACGAGGTATTTTGTATTTTTGTCGCACCACAAATTCACAACGATACATATTCTCAATTTTGGATTTCTGTAAGATATGAGTATAATGGTTCACCTCAAAAAATAGTGCCATTGACAACGGAACAATTTGCAATTCTCTTAGAAACATTGTTAACTCTTATAAAACAAGGTAAAAGATTTACTCATAAAGAGTTATATGAATTATATTGTAGGATAATTAACGAATCAAAAAAGTTAGCAAGTTTCTCAGACTGGACAATATTTATCCATAAAACTGTAGAAGAATGGCAACACAGGATGGTAGCAACATGAAGATTAATCATATATATTTAGGTGATTGCATCGAAATAATGGAAAAAGAGATTCCAAAAAATAGTATAGATTTAGTATATGCAGACCCGCCTTATAATTTATCAGGTAAAGCATTAACTTTAATAAATAATAAGACGGGTGGCCCATTTTACAAAATGAATGAAGATTGGGATACTTGGAAATACGAAGATTATCTTGTTTTTACTAAAAGTTGGATTGGCAAAGTGTGTAACATTTTAAAACCTGCTGGTAGTTTATATGTCTCGTGTACATATCATAACATAGCAGAAATAATATTTATAGCAAAAAAAATTGGATTTAAATTAAACAACATAATAACCTGGTATAAAACTAATGCTATGCCTAATATAACAAAACGAACTTTTACTCATTCTACAGAATATGTTTGCTGGTTTGTGAAAGGTAATAATTGGAAATTTAATTATGAAAAACTCAAAGAGTTTAATCCTCACAAAACAAAAGATGGAAAGCCAAAACAGTTGAGAGATTTCGTTGATTTCATAGAGATGCCTATTGTTCAAGGTAAAGAAAGAATAAAAGGTAAAAATGGCAAAGCAATACATCCTACACAAAAACCTGAAAAATTGATTGAATTAATCATAATAGCATCGTCAGACGAAGGTGATATAGTTCTCGATCCATTTTTTGGGACCGGCGCAACAGGAGTTGTGGCCACTCGGTTAAAAAGGAAGTGGATTGGTATAGAAATAAATGAAAAATATTTTAAAACTGCCTATGAAAGAATATTTGGAAAAGAGGTTATCAGAAATGCCTGATATTAGGTTGTTTAAAGGGGATGCTTTAGAAATACTCAAGCAACTGGAAACAAAAAGTGTAAATTTAATCTTCGCAGACCCACCATATAATCTTTCTGGTGAAAATTATCTAACTTGTAAAAGTGGGAAAATAGCTAAATGTGATAAAGGTTCATGGGATCAAATAGAAAATATACATGAATTTAATAGAAAATGGATTGAAGAATGTGTTAGAATCTTAAAAGATGATGGAACGATATGGATTTCGGGGACTTTACATAATCATCCATCTATTGGTGTAATCTTAAAACAATTAAATTTATGGATAATAAACGATATTATTTGGTTTAAACCTAATGCACCACCGTTAATTCAAAAAAACCGATTTGTTCCTTCTACAGAATTGATATGGGTTGCCAGTAAATCAAAACGATATTATTTTAATTATAATTTGGCTGTGAAATTAAGTAATGGTAAACAAATGCGAAATTTGTGGGAGATACCTGCTGAAAGACATAAAACATCACATCCTACTGAAAAGCCCGAAAAACTTTTAGAAAGGATAATTTTGATTGGAAGTAAAGAAGGGGATACTATTCTTGATCCATTTATGGGTTCTGGCACAACAGGAGTTGTGGCTAAACGCTTTAATAGGAATTTTATAGGCATTGAAATTGATGATAAATATTTTGAAATCGCACAAAAAAGAATTGAAAGGACTTCAACCGACCAGAACTTAATTGAATTTTTAGAAAAGTCGACTCGAAATGCTACATTACAATTAGAATTTTATTCAAAAAAGCAGAAAGAAGGAAGTTATTAATATTTAGCCGAGCCAAACTCTCATTCGTTTTGCTCATTCGGGACCTGCGCCCTCGCCTAAGTGTAATGGTTCAGAATTTTGGTAACAATTTTGCGACTTGTTTAAGTTTATCTAAAGGTGTCTGGTAACTCAAAGCAGAGTGTCTTCTTTGATAATTATAGCGATACATAAAACCATTAAGTTCTGCAATAAAATCGTTCTTTGAAAGAGAAATAGTTTGAACTCTGATACATTCATTATACAAAATTTTCCAAAATCTTTCAATTTTTCCATTAGATTGTGGCCGATATGGTGGTGTATAACGATGTTTAATATCAAATATCTTAAGCATTGTTTCAAAAAAATGTGTTTGTTTGGATTTCTTAAGAAGTATAAGCAGTAAATTCAGAACCATTATCAGTCATTGTTTCTTTTATTGTAATTCCATGAACAGCAAACCATTTATATGCGTTAAAAAATGCTTTTGTGACTGTTGCGCTTTGAATATTTTCAATAACTTCAACATAACAAAGTCTTGTACAATCATCTAAAAGACCAAATAGATAATACTTTGTTCTTTCAATAAAAATTGTTTTAGGTAAACAGAAGGTGTCAGCGTGAGAGAGTTCACCAGGATACATTCTTTCATATCTTTTAATTTTTTTTATTCGTTTTTCATTTAATGGATATCTTTTAAGAGTTCTATAAATTGTTGATACAGAAGGATGAACCTTAAAATTTTGATTTCCTTTGATTAAATGATAGATTTCAAATCTATTTGCTTGTAAACGGCGGTGAATTTTGACAATTATTCTTTCTTCTTCTTTTGAAAGAACTTTAAGTTGACCTGGTTTAGGTCCTCTTTTGAGTGGTAAAAGAGCATCGTTGTTTTTGCCAGATTTAATCCATCTTTCATAGTATTTTCTTATGTCTTTGCGATTGACTTTGTAAGCACTACAAATTTGTTCAACTGTTTTAAAATTCTTTGACTTTTTTTGCTTCACAAGTTCATACTCTTGAACAACTAATAGCCATTTGGATGTCAATGCATCTTTAATAAATTTAGTCATGGTAACGGTCTCCTTAACCTCTGCTTTTGCAGAAGTTAAAGTTATTATACAAAATTTTTGAAACTGTTACCAAAATAGTGAACAGTTACACTAAGACGGGTTATACAGCTCAGTCACTTCGTGGCTTCGCCTAAATTTGCTCAGCTAACGCTCCGCAACCTTGCCCTTCGAGTCATATAACAGCGGATAAAAGAGAAATCAAGATTTCACACAAATTGTCTTCGGCAACTTCTTTTATCAGTAAAATGTTAGCGCGTTGAAAAGATAGGTTCCATAATTATCAAAATTTTATTAGGTTTTTCAATAATTTAATAAAATGCAATTTTAAACAAGCTGGTTAAAATGTCCTTGAAAAGATTTACGGTTCATTGTCCCGCAAATTGCGGGATTCGTGAACTTGCTGGTGTTGACTCTTTATATGATTTAGATGTATCATTAGCATCACAACTCATCACAAACGGTAACGGAAGAAAATAATCCCGCACTCACGGAATGTGAGTGCGGGACTGCTGGCGGGGACACTGGCTTAATTTACAATTTGTCACAAACAACAGCGAAAGAAAATAAAACATTTTTCTATCGTCGGAAAATTGTAAAATAAATTTTTTTGTTCCCCGCTTGATTGTCAACAATAAAATTTTGTATTGTTAAATCAACAGAGTTTTTATAAGTACAAAAACCAAATGCACTTAAAAAACTTAATCACATCTTTCCCTGTAGCAAAGTATAAGTTCATCATCCAACCGAAAGAAGATATTATATTCTCTAACTTCAAAGGGTCAACATTCCGTGGTGCGTTTGGGTATACATTAAAAAGAATCTGTTGTGTAGCAAAAGATAAAGATTGTTCTTCCTGTTTACTTAAAACAAAATGTGTCTACAGTATAATCTTTGAAGCAAAAATTAGTAATGCTGAATACAAAATTTTAGGTTATACAGAACCGCCACGACCTTTTGTCATAGAACCACCAATTGATGAAAAAACAAAATACTCGCCTAACGAAACAATAGAATTCTCAATTCTAATATTCGGTAATTCAATACAATTTTTACCATATATCATTTATACTTTTTACGAATTAGGCAAAAAAGGTATAGGGAAAACAAGAGCAAAATACGAACTTTTGTCAGTAGAGACATATGATGACAAAAAAATTTATGATGTAGAAACACAAACTCTACACAATATTGACTCAACAATAAAGTTATCATTCAATGGCAACTACAAAGATCTAAAAGAAATAAAAATAAAATTTTTAACACCTACAAGAATAAAAGTCAACAACAAATACACTACAGAGATTACATTTCAAACACTTATCCGGCTGATATTACGTCGTTTAGCAGGGCTGTTTTTATTTTATTTTGACAAAAAATTAGACAGCAATTTTGAAACCATACTAAAAGAAGCAGAAAGTGTAAACACAAAATATTCATCAATCAAATGGGTTGATTTAGAACGTTACTCAACACGACAAAAAACAAAGATGAAACTTGGCGGTATAATAGGCGAAGTTGTCTACGAAGGAAACATCACAAACTTTGTCCCATTACTAAAAATTGGTGAACTAACCCACATCGGTAAAAACACAACCTTCGGCTTAGGAAAATATGAAGTTATTATATAAATTATTAAGGAGTGAGTTATGCAAAAAACTAATCAAGAGAGATTAGCAGTAATCTTAGCAGCTTTATTACATGACATAGGGAAATTTATTCAAAGAGCACAAGAAAACCCAAAAGAACAAAAACATACATCTTGGGCACAAGAATGGATTATCAACAACTTATCTGAGAAGTTGATATCTGTCCTTGATAATGATTGTAAACAACAAATTATCACAATGGTTAACTGCCACCATGATGACGAAAATTATATTTCAATAGCAGATCGTTATTCAGCAGGTATGGAACGTACCCCAAAAGAAATGGAAGATGACGAAGAAAAAGGCGATCCTTTTACATCCCGTATGAAATCCATATTTAGTTTAATTCACATTAATGCTAATCCTAGTCTTAATAGTAACAATAACACAATGTATTATAAATTAAATTCTTTGAAGGTTCTTAATAATATCCAGCTTATAGAACACGAGCGCTGTGACCACGAAGAATATAAAAATTTATTAACCCAATGTGAAAACGAAATAAAAAATCTAAACTTTATACCAAACAGCGACTATCAAATTGTTGTAGAAAAATTATATTATCTTCTTATGAAATACACTTGGTGTGTACCGTCTGCCGCATATAAATCAGAACCAGATATTTCTCTTTTTGAACATTTGAAAACCACAGCAGCTATTGCTACTTGTTTGTATGATTTAAAGGACCAAACAGATAAAAAGTTTATTCTTTTAGCAGGAGATATTTCAGGAATACAAGATTTTATTTATTCTGTTACTTCAAAAAAAGCATTGAAAGGTTTAAGAGGGCGTTCATTTTATCTACAATTATTATCTGAAACAATTGCACGGAAGATACTTGATGAGTTTGACTTAACTATTTGTAATCTCTTATTTTGTGGTGGTGGAAATTTTACTTTGTTATTACCTAAAACAAATAATGCAGAAGAAAAAATTAAAAATCTAAAGAAAGAAATAGATACTATTTTATTCAAAGCACACAATGGTAAACTTGCATTAAATATAGCATATATTGAATTAGAACCTTCGGATTTTAAAATTGAGAGATTCTCTGGCAAAATAGAACAACTTAGCGAAAAATTAGCACAACAAAAAAGAAAAAAATTTAGCAATATTATTACTTCTGAATTTTTTGAACCGTATCCTAAAAAAATAGAAAAAGAATTAAAAGGTTGTGAAATTTGTGGGAAAGAAATAGAAGACACAAATGAATTTTGTGATTTATGTAAAAGTTTTATAGATTTATCTAATGACCTTTCCAATGCAAAAGTAATAACACTTGAAAAAATAAAAAGTTCCGAAATTAATAAAGAAGTATCAAATTGGAAGGATATATTTAGGAGTTTTGGATATGAGTGGACGTTTATTGGTGAAAACCAAGACATCACACGTTTAGGGAATTTAAACAATTTTGTTTATCTACTTAACTCTACAGAGTTTTTACAGAACAACTGTACTGGGTTTAGATTTGAGGCGGTCTATATACCAAAAGATGATAATAAAGAAGTGTTAACTTTAGACAAATTAGCAGAGAAGTCAAACAGTAATTTTAAAAGATGGGCTGCTTTAAGGATGGATGTTGATAATTTAGGAAAAATATTTAGTGAAGGATTACAACAAAAAACTATTTCTCGGTATAGTATGTTAAGTTTTATGTTTTCATTATTTTTCTCTATGGGAGTAAAAGAAATTGTAGAAAATAACTACAAAAATTGTTGTATAGTATATTCAGGCGGGGACGATTTATTCATTTTAGGACCATGGTCGGACCTACCATACTTAGCTCAAGATATCTATAACAAATTTAGAGAATATGTTGGTTATCATCCTATAACGTTATCTGCTGGGATATATATTGCTCCATCTGATGGGTTCCCTGTATATCAAGCAGCAAAAGAAGCAGGGGAGGCAGAAGAAAAATCTAAAAAAGGTGAAAAAAATAGTATTACATTTTTAGATAAAACTGTTCAGTGGAACAAGTTTGACGATATTAAAAAAGTTTGTGAAACTATAGTTGAAATTTTAAATAAAGGCGTGGCTCGGTCGTTATTAACCATTCTTTATGCTGGATATCAAGATATAAACCTTTTTAAAGAGAAAAAAATTCCTATGGTTCGTATTTGGCGACTATTTTATGCAATAAAAAGATTAATGGAACGACATAAAGATTTTGCAAGTGAATTAGAAGATTTAAGACAAAAATTTATCACGGATTTTGAACTTATGCCCGAACTTGACCTCGCAGTAAGATGGGCAGAATTATTAACCAGAAAGGAGGTGAAAAAATGAATAACGAAATAGTTAGTAAAATCGAGAGTATATTGGAAGGCGATTATAAACTGTTGAATCAATTTGCTGAAGAGTTAGCTAAAAAATACGCTCCACAAAATGAAGGAGAAAAGAAAAGTAAACTTTCGGCTTCACAAATTAGAAATATTCTTGACGATGTACAAAGGATGAAGAAAGAAGATATTGAGGGAGGACAACTTGAAATGCTGCGCCCTAAAATTGCTTATGTTGCTGGAAGAAACAAAAACTCTTGGGCCTTAAAAGAACTTAAAGAAATTCTAGACGAATGTATAAAAAAAGTAGGAAATGACTTTTCAAAATTTGAAAATTTTAGAAATTTTTTTGAAGCAATTGTTGGGTATCATAAATTTTACAGTAAAGTAAAAGATTAAACAGGAGGTAAATGAAGATGAATACATCAAATCAAGAATTAAAACTCATTGGTAAAGTCATAATTAATGGTGACATTAATATTTTGACAGGTCTAAGAATAGGTGGACCTACTACAGGATTAAAAATTGGTGGCGTAGATCAGCCGGTAATAGCTGACGCGTTAGGTGTACCATATATCCCGGGTTCTTCTTTAAAAGGTAAGTTGAGAACATTAATTGAGAAAAAAGAACAAGTTGAATTAAACAAAAAAGATAAAGAAGGAAATATTATTGGTCATGAGTGTAATGATGAAAATAGATACAGAAATTGCCCTGTTTGCAAAATATGGGGTATTTTAGGAACAGATAAAATTAAAAATATTCCTGTTTTAACTAGATTAATAGTTAGAGATGTCCCATTAAAGAAGGAAAGTATAACTGAAGAAATGAAGAGAAATCTTGAACTTGAATGGACTGAAATTAAAATGGAAACAGCCATTGATCGTGTCAAAGGCACAGCCCTTGGTGGTTCTTTGCGCACAATAGACAGAGTTCCTGCTGGCGCAGTTTTTTCTCCATTAGAAATTATTTATAACGTATATGAAGAAGATGATATAAAAAACCTTGTAAAAGTTTTCGAAGCAATGGAACTTTTGGAACATGACTATCTTGGTGGTATGGGATCTCGTGGATATGGCAAGGTCGAATTTAAAAATATTAAGATATACTGGAATAAAAAAGAAGATTATGAATCAGGTAAACTGAATGAGAAAGAAATCAATAATGGCTTTCATACACCTTCTAAAATTGTAGAAAATTTTAAAAATATATTCGAAAAGATAAAAGCGACCTTAAAATGAAAATAACTAAATCTTTTAAAACCTTAGGAGTTATCCATTATGAATTATTACAAATTATTTTTTAAATCATCTATTCATCTTGGTGAAAGGGAGAATTTTTTAGAATCAACTGATGTCATAATTCATTCAGACACTTTATTTTCTGCTTTTTGTAATTCATATCTTTTACTTTATGGGGAAGAAAAATTAAATAATTTACTCTCTAAATTTATAGAAGGCCAACCACCATTTACAATAAGTTCTGCGTTCCCGTGGTGGGAAGATAAGTTTTATTTTCCAATACCTTTAAACCAAATACCTAAAGATAAAAAACTTAAAAAAATAAAGTTTATTGAAAAAGATGATTTTGAAAAACTTTTAAATGGTGAAAAATTGGAAAATTTACAAAGTTTTAAAACAATTCCTGATATTACGACAGATGATGAAGATAAAAAAACTCCGTATAAAATTGTTACTACTCCGCGAATAGGATTAAGTAGGTTAAACAATCATCCTGGAGAAAATTTTTTCCATTTTAGTGAAGTTTTTTATAAAGAAAACTCGGGTTTATTTTTCTTAGTTGATTTTAAAGATGAAAGTATAAGAAATGAATTTGAAGCAACATTACGACTTATGGGAGAAGAAGGTATCGGTGGCGATAGAACTGTTGGTAAAGGTATATTTGAAGTTATAGAAACAAATGAAATGAGTTTTAATATAAATGTTTTGGCAACACCGTCCAGATATGTTACTTTATCACTATGTTGTCCTAAAGAAGATGAACTAAAAGATCTAAATGAAAGTTATTATGATATTATAGAAAGAAAGGGTTACATTTTTTCTCCTTTCTGTAAATCGTATAGAAAAAAATCAATCAGAATGTTTGTAGAAGGTTCCATATTTCTTTCTTGTAAAACTGGTAAAATTGTTGATGTAACACCAGAAACATTACAAAAACACAAAGTTTATCGTTATGGCTTTTGTATGGGTATACTATGTAAACTATAGGAGTGAAAAGATGAAAGAGAAATGGATAAAATTAAAAATTAAAATCTTAAGTCCAGTACATATCGGTTCAGGAGAAGAAATTACACCAATTGAGTATTTAATAACTGACAACAAATTTATTAAAATAGATATGGATAGTTTGTTTACAGATGAAGAGTTTAAGCAAAAACAATTAATAGAGGATTTTATTAAAAAATCTTCTGAAGGTAATCGTTATATAGGTGATATTGTTAGCAACGACTTGTTAAAAAAACATACATTGTATTCAATAGATATTAGCAACACTGCTCAAGAATATATAAAAAGTCATAAAATTAATATTAGAGCATTTATAAAATCTGCAAACAGAGTTTACATACCAGGAAGTTCGTTAAAAGGAAGTATACTTTCTGGTGTAATAGAACAAATTTTGAGTAAGAAAAATATAAATAGATTTAATAATTATGAAGATCATTTAAGAGATGTTTTAAACGAAATAACAAATGGTGAAAAACTTGGAAGATTTTCCAAGTGGCTTGATGTGAGAGACAGCGAATTAAAATCTGTTGAAGAATCATTAGAGGTTGTTAAAACCGAAATTATAGGGGCGAGAACAAATGAAGCAATACCAGTTTTGTATGAAGCATTAAAAACAGGGATGGAGTTTGAAACTGAAATAAGAACACAATCTCAAAAAGATGAAAAAGAACTCTTAGAAATAGCAAGCAATTTTTATAAAGAAGTATATAAAAAAGAAAAAAACTTCTTTAAAGAAAAAAATATAAATGTACAACTACCACAATTGTCAAACAACACATATATTTTACGACTTGGGCAAGGTTCTACTGCATGGTCCACATCTTTCCTTATACTCGCTGAAGAATTAAACATAAGAAATTATACTATTCAAAGATCAAGATTTCATAGAATAAGTGGTCCACCAAGAACAAGAAAACTTGTATCAGGAACAATATCAATGGGTTGGGTAGAAATAAAAATAGAAAATTAAGGAGAAACTATTTATGGGAGTATTTCATTTAGCAGGATTAGGAAAAAGTCCAGGAGCAGTGACTGTACCATTAAGTTATATTTATTATTTTTTATTTGAAGCATATAGAAATAATAATGAAAAAGCAAAAAATTTTTTTAGTGGTTCTGGAGAATTATCTAATGATGAACAATGGCCAGGAAAACCCGAAGCATTAACATTGTTTAGTTCTGAAGAAGTGTTAAAAGGAGAAGAAACCTGCCAACCGAAATGTGAGTTATTTAATATTAGCGCAACAAAAATTGTAGAATGTATCAATGAATATATTGAAGAACTTTGTGAGCATTTTGAAATAGATAATGAATTAAGAATTAAATATATTTACGGAGTAAAAGTTAACATTTCTGACTTTGATGATTGTTTTAAAAAAATTTACATCACAATTAAAGCTCTTGCTGGAAAAGAAGTATGGGTAAATTTAGTTGGTGGTGCAAATCAAATTAATATTGCATTAATGCTTGCCTCATCAATTACTTTGGTCCCTAGAAGATTGTATTATGTTTTTGAATGGGATAAAGAAAATAATAAAATAAGTGAGTATTTACATCCTATTGAGCAGTTTAAAAATTTTGATAATCTGTACAATAATTGGTTAGACATACCATTGTTATTTTTAGATATTGACAAATTAAAAAATCTTTACACAACTCTTACTGAACGGGAAAGTATTAATATTAGTGAACTTGAGCAATTCTTAGAAAATTCAGGATTAACACCGGCCAAAGCTTATATTCCGAAATTAAGAGGCGGTTTAGTAATAATTAATGGTGACAGAGTTACAAAAGGAAATTTGTTTGATAAAATTATGCAGTTAATCCCTCAACAAAACGATCTACCTCAAAATTTTTCTCAATGGAAAAATTGGGCAGAGAATAATCAAATACTTTATAGGTTTTATGAAAGTGAAAGATAAATTTATATCTTTTAAGATTAAACAAAACAATAATTTTGTATTGATAGAATTTGAACTTAGTAGAGAAATTTCTCCGTCTGATTTGAAAAATGTACTACCTCCTGACCCTGTGAAAAACAAATTTTCATCAAAAGGTGTGGTGTTGTCAGGAAGAGGACCTATTTGGCTTTATGGATATCTTATACATTTTTACCATCCTACAAAATTTGTTGCAGTGTACGACCCAAGGTTGGATGCAGCAGTTGTTGTTGAATCACATACTGAAGAAGTAAAAGTTGGTGATTTGATTAAGATATAACTAATTAAACCTAATTTGAGAAACGATATGAAGTTTATATATCAAATAGGTAGATTTGATACAAACTATACAAAAAGTATAAATTTTAAAATTGATAATATGTCTTGTCAGTGTTCGCTTTCATCAATTGCTTTAAAACAATATTTTGAACAAAATGGTCATAAAACAAAACTTATTCTTGTTTATCCAGTAAGTATAATTTATAACGAAAACGCTGTTAAAAATATAAATGATGAATTTGTTCAAATAATTATAAAAAATGTTGACAGTTATCTTGATAATCCTAATCAAATTTTAAATTCACATCCTCATAACAAAGATAATGATTTCTTAGTTGTTCATTCTATCGGTAAATATAAATTGAACAACATTGAAATTGAATTTCAAGGAACATTTGATGATATTGTGTTGGAAATTTTATGTGATATGGTTGAAAGATATCTTGAAATAAAGAGTGAACCTAACGAATTTTATGTTGATATTTCTTCAGGACACAATATTTATATTTCAGCACTACTTGAAGCACTGAAACATTTTTCTATTTTTTGTCAACTTTTAAATTGGGAAAATAAAAATTTAAGACCAAAAACTTATGTTGTATTTTCTGAACCACTTATGTCTCCATCAACAAATGAAGCACAAATGTATATCAAAGAATCTGAATTTAAAGCATTTTTTTCTTCTCCAGTTAAAAAAGATGATATAGATATAAATAATAGTAATCGTTTGGCTAAAAGAATTTATTATGAAGATAGAGAGAAAAAAACAAGATTGATAAAATCCTTACTAATTTTGGGATTGTCTTTTCAGCTATTAGAAATTATACACCTTTAGTTTTATATCATTTTGGTTATGATGGTTATGACGAAATTGTTAATTTTTTAAAACAAAATATTATTGAAGATATAAAAAATAAAATGAGAGAAAATTGGATCAAATCTCCAAATTTACAAAAAGATGATTATATAAAAATTATACTTACATTAGGATTATATGCAGGAATTGTTGAAGTTTTATACAATATTAAAGTTAATAGATACGAAGAAAATGAAGGAGTTGAACTTAACCAAATCAAAGAAAAATTTGCTACAAAAGGACAATCTATATATGAAAAATTTAATTTAGATTTATCTATTTCTTTATTAGGTCAAGAAATTCATAACCTCTCTGAAAGAAAAGATGAAAAGGGAGAAAAACTTATTGATAAATGTAGTAACCAATGGGAAAAGTTAGGTAAGTATTTATATGGGATAGAAGGAGGTTTTAATTGGAGAAATTTTCTTGCTCATACTGGGTTTGAAAAAACAATTACTGAAGTTAAAAAAGAAAATAGTAAAATTCATTTTAGATATACTTCTAATGAAGAACAGAGAATAAAGAATGAGATAATAAGAAATTTTCAAAGTTAATAAAAAATTTGGATGGCGTCACTATACATCACAGAAGATTACGCTGTATTGTGTAAACATCAGAAACGGCTTGTTGTAAAAAAAGATGATAACATACTTCTTGAAATACCGGAGTTCAAGATTGACCGAATCCTTCTTTTTGGCAAAATTCAAGTAACTGCTGATGCTGTAGAGTTTTTACTTGAAAACAACATAGATGTGTCATTTTTTAATCAATATGGACGTATAAAAGGTAAACTTGTTCCTTCAAAATCTAAAAATATATATTTAAGGATTGCACAATATGAAGCATATTCAGACCAACAACGAAGATTACAACTTGCATCGTCAATAGTGAAAGATAAAATTGAAAATTATATATCGTTTTTATATAGATTTCAAAGAAACCATACTGAAATAAATTTTGAAAAAGAAATTACAACATTAAAAAATTGTTTAAAACTTTTAGAAAACAAAAAACATATTAGCGGTGTTTTAGGTATTGAAGGTGTTGCTTCAAGTGTGTATTTTAGGACATTCCCTAAAATGATACTCAATGATGAATGGGCTACAAGTTTTTCTGGTAGGACAAAACATCCACCTAAGGATGAAATAAATAGTTTGTTATCCTTAGGTTATTCCTTGATAACATCTGAATTATGGTCTTTGCTTGAAGGTATTGGGTTTGATGTTTTTATAGGATTTTTACACGAGATTGACTATGGTAGACCTTCTTTAGCAATAGATTTGTTAGAAGAGTTTAGGACAGCTGTTGTTGAACGTGTTGTTTTAGAAATGATAAATCATAAAGTAATATCAAAAAACGATTTTGAGAATACAGAACAAGGTATAAGAATGAAAAAAGAAAAATTAAAGTTGTTCTTTGAACATTTTGATAGAAAGCTTAATGCTACATTTAATGAGCCACAAACTCAACAACAAATATCATACAGAAAACTTTTTTATATCCAAGCACAAAAATTAGCAAAAGCGTTATATACACAACAAGAATATCAGCCGTTTAGAATTTTATAAAAAATGTTTTTTGTAATAAGCTACGATATAACCGATGATAAAAGAAGAAACAAAGTTGCAAAATGTCTTGAAAATTACGGAATAAGAGTCCAATATAGTGTTTTTGAAGTTATATGTGAAGAAGAAATAATTAACAAAATAATCTCTGAACTTAATGAAATAATAAATACAAACGAAGATAGTGTAAGAATATATTTTTTATGTTCTAATTGTGTTTCTAAAATTGCAATAATAGGTTGTGGCGAAGTAACAAAGGATCTTGAAGTTTATGTTGTATAAAAAATGTAAAATGTGATAAAAATTACTTTTTGAGATTAGCGGTAAATAAAAATTATTGAAAATTTGAGAAGATGTTAAATTTTTACTAAAACTTTATGAATAAAATTAAGCGTAGTTTAATAGGAACCTCGGATTTCAGAACAATATATTTTAAAAATCAAACACAAAAATTACCGCAGTCAGAAAGATAGACCCGATTATAAGGGGATTGCGACAAACCTAAATTGAACGCTCCTTTAGAAGCTATTTCAAGTCAGAAAGATAGACCCGATTATAAGGGGATTGCGACACGGGGTTGCAAGGATGAGCGTTGGGGCAATTCCTGGTCAGAAAGATAGACCCGATTATAAGGGGATTGCGACTGTTGTTGTTAATATTTGGAACCTGTTGCTGTTCGTATGTCAGAAAGATAGACCCGATTATAAGGGGATTGCGACTCAGCATAGTAGATTGTTATCCCTGTGGCAGGTTTTCGTCAGAAAGATAGACCCGATTATAAGGGGATTGCGACTCATTGCCAACTTTTACAAAGTAGAAGGTTTTCCCTTGTCAGAAAGATAGACCCGATTATAAGGGGATTGCGACCATTTAACGCATTTTAGTTTCATTTTATATCACCTCGTCAGAAAGATAGACCCGATTATAAGGGGATTGCGACGGTTCTCTTTGCATTCCCATCGATAAACCTAAATTAAAGTCAGAAAGATAGACCCGATTATAAGGGGATTGCGACTTTTCTATTCTTACTGTCCATCCATATTTCCTGACGAGGTCAGAAAGATAGACCCGATTATAAGGGGATTGCGACTATTATTATGTGAAAGTTTCTTATACAAGGGTTCAAATGTCAGAAAGATAGACCCGATTATAAGGGGATTGCGACTTAATCCATAAATTTCTTTAAGATGAGCCCATATAAAGTCAGAAAGATAGACCCGATTATAAGGGGATTGCGACGGTTCTCTTTGCATTCCCATCGATAAACCTAAATTAAAGTCAGAAAGATAGACCCGATTATAAGGGGATTGCGACTTTTTATTTCAAACCAATAAGGCATATTTTTTTACCGTCAGAAAGATAGACCCGATTATAAGGGGATTGCGACTCCGTGTTCAAGTGCTCTCACCAATTTTCTGTCTTCTTGTCAGAAAGATAGACCCGATTATAAGGGGATTGCGACTAGGAGAATGGAAAATCCGAAATTCAAAAATCTCACAGTCAGAAAGATAGACCCGATTATAAGGGGATTGCGACTTTTCTACGGACATATATTCGACAGGCGAAAAACATTGTCAGAAAGATAGACCCGATTATAAGGGGATTGCGACTCACTTGCTCGTACTTTTATTGACCTGTCACTGTCCGGTCAGAAAGATAGACCCGATTATAAGGGGATTGCGACCAAACTTCCCACCTCTGTATGACTTCAGAGCATACTCAGTCAGAAAGATAGACCCGATTATAAGGGGATTGCGACCGAGTGTTCTCTGCGAGATTTCGAAACCACGACGAACAGTCAGAAAGATAGACCCGATTATAAGGGGATTGTCATCCTTCGCAGGATGCTACGGATGATAAACTGAAGACCAATCCGCCGTAGCATTTGTGAAGGCGTAAATACTTGCTAAGATGTCATTGTGATTCTCCCGCATTTTTGCGGGATCAAAAGGTAGAGAAAAAGTTATTGCAATTTTTGATAGCGGTGCAGCATATTCGTGCATAAAGAGAGAAATTGCAGAAAAACTCGGTATATTAGAATTACTTTCTGAACCGCTTGAATTGGTAACTGCAAAAGAAGGTAAGAAACTGATAGCGAAAGAGCATGGTACGTTTGATTTCTACCTTAATGGTTATCGTTTTTCAGATGAGTTTATCATAATCCCAGAACTGTCAGGAGAAGTGATTATTGGTGCGAAGACACTTCAGCGTGGCGACTGAAACTTGATTTTGAAAATGATGAAGTAATTATTGACCCTGAAGTAACAAAACTGAGATTATTATGAATAAAAAGAGTTGGTGTGATGCAAAATGTTAAAAATTGCTATTGAAAAAAGTATTGATATCTTCGGCCCCCCCAATTTATCCTGCGAAAAAATATTATTGAAGGTTTTATGTGGTAGGTTGGGGATTATTAAAGAGTTGTGGGGATGGACTCTGTTTGTGTAAGAAGCAATAACTAAAGAGGTAAAATATGAATACAGCTAAATTAAGAAAAAAAGAACTTCTAATGGAACTTAATAGAATACTAAAAATTGTCAAAAAGGTTTACCAACCTAAACAAGTAGTATTATTTGGTTCGTTATGTACTAACAGATTAACAGAGACAAGCGATATTGATTTGCTTAATCCATATATAGATGAAATATTCAAAAATGGGAAAGTTATATATGAAAGAAAAAGTTAGTGAATGGCTAAAATTTGCTGAAGAGGACTTGAAAACAGCGGAACTGATCTTCAAAAAGAGTATCTACAACCAAACCTGTTTTCACTCCCAGCTTGTTTCATACTTCGTATTGTGGGCTGGTAAAGGTAGACATAGGTGTTGGCGGGAACTAGACAAGATGGTGTTGTAGTTCTTTGAAATATAAAATATAAGGTTATTAGTCAAAGTTAAGATAATAGACATTGTTTATTTATTGGCTATGAGAAAATGTTTTTATTGCATATTGACATTAATTCATTAATTTTGTATATTAACTTAGATAAAAAGATGTTTTTATACTTGGAAGAAATATCGGATTTATAGAATCATAAATTTGTAAAACCATAAGAACAAAATAAGAACAAAGGGGAGAGGACATCGTCGGTAGAAAATGTAAAAATAAATCCCTTCCCGAGCATTCATTTGAAAAATTTTTCTTTTCAATAAATGTATATTAAAGAAATAAAAATTTTAAAAATCTTGCCTTGTTTAGCAGATCCTAAAAAAATCAGATTCCATGCAGAATTTGATAAGGATATTTCTGAACTTATGCCATATTTAAACAGAATTATAGAAGGAGCAATTTACAACCATCAGGGTAAATTATTGACTTTTAAAAAAGACGGTCTTATTACTTTATATCCAACAGAAATTTCTGCAGGACAAGTAGAAGATTTACAGACTGCTAACAAAATTTGCAGTTGGATAAAAGAAAAAGTAAATTTTGTATATGAAAACAAAGATAAAATAGAACCATTATATGAAAGAAGAGGGAAAATTTCAGCTTTAGAAATTTATAAATTGCTTCCTCAAACAAATTGTAGAAAGTGTGGTGAAGTAACTTGTCTAGCTTTTGCTTGTAAGGTAATATCTGAGGAGAAAAATGTAGTTTTGTGTCAAACAATTTTTGAGGTAAAATATGAAGAGAAGAGAAAAATGCTTTTTAAGATTTTGAAAGACAATGGTTATAATGTTCCTGCTGTTTTTGTGTAATAAATTTGTTTGTTTTGATGTTATTGAGTTAAAATTTTAATTTTTATATAATTTTATAATTATGAAAAACGAAGTTGAATGTCCAATCTGCGGGACAAAAAATAGAATAAATACAAAATATTGTAGAATATGTTTTTCAAGATTGTATTTTTTAAATAAGAAGCGTTCCTCACCATCTTTAAAAGTAAGTTTTTATAGTACTGTGGATAAACATAAGAGTATATTCACCTTTGCTTTTATTATTTTATTGATATTTTTAATCTGGTTCTTTTTACGATAAATTAAAATACTTTTACTTTTCATCATATCAGCTTGTCTTTTTTATTTATAAATAAGAATTATTGAAATAGTAGTTGTATTTTTTATATTAATTTTTAATTTGAAAATAGAAAGGAGAAAAAGCAAATGAGAAAGCCATTCATTGCAGCAAACTGGAAGATGTACAAAACCACTTCTGAAACAGAGGAGTATATTAAAAAATTCTTGCCATTAGTGAAAGATGTTAAAGATAGAGATATTGTTTTATGTATCCCTTTTACTTCTTTGTATATAGCAAATAGTTTGTTGGTTAATAGTAATGTTAAACTTGGTGCTCAAAATATGTATGTTGAAGAGAAAGGAGCTTTTACCGGAGAAATAAGTCCTTTGATGCTCAAAGATGTTGGTTGTAGTTATGTGATATTAGGACATTCAGAGAGAAGGAAATATTTTAATGAAACAGATAGCTTTGTTAATAAAAAAATGTTAGTTGCATTGAAATATGGGTTAATACCTATAGTTTGCATAGGTGAAACATTAGAAGAAAGAGAGAATAATAAGACATTTGAAGTTTTAGAGTATCAAGTTAAAAATTCTTTAGCAAACTTGACAAAGGAAGATGCAGAAAAAATTGTCATTGCTTATGAACCTGTCTGGGCAATAGGAACAGGTAAAAATGCTACCCCTCAACAAGCAGAAGAAGCACAGAGGTTTATAAGAGAAAAGTATGCTGAACTTTATTGCGATGAAGTTGCTAAAAAGGTAAGAATTTTGTATGGTGGTTCAATTAAACCTGAAAATTTTAAAGATATAATGGCACAAGAGAATGTTGATGGTGGTTTGGTTGGTGGTGCTTCTTTAGAGGTTGAAAGTTTTTACAAAATTGTTATGTATGATAAAATGAGTTGATGAGTTAATGGGTTAATGAGTTAATGAGTTATTAGTTATGAGTGATAAAACTCTGAACTAATTCCCGCAAATTGCGGGATGAACTAATAACTCTGAACTCTGAACTCTGAACTAATAACTATCAACTATCAACTATTAACATTGCCGGGGCGTAGCTCAGGTGGCTAGAGCACTCGTTTGGGGTGCGAGTGGTCGCAGGTTCAAGTCCTGTCGCCCCGATATGTTTTTTATTTATGAAAATAGCGATTGCTTCTGATCATGCAGGATTTAAAGTAAAAAAAGAATTAATAGAGAAGTTAAGTAAGGAATATAAAGTAATTGATTTTGGCACTTTTAGTGAGGAATCATGTGATTATCCTGATTATGCTAAAAAAGTTGCAGTTGCATTACAGAATAAAGAAGTTGACAGAGGAATACTTATTTGTGCTACAGGGATTGGTATGAGTATAACAGCAAATAAATTTAAAGGAATAATTGCTGGTGTGTGTTATTCTGAAGATACAGCGAGGTTAATTTCAGAACATAACTTTGCAAATGTAATTTGTTTTCCAACAAGGGTAAATATTTGTGGGAAACCTATTGATGCGGATTTGCTTTATAGATGGACAAAGATTTGGCTGAATACTGAAAATTCAAATGAAGAAAGACACATAAGAAGAGTTGAAAAAATTAAATTTTTTGAAAAAGAAAATTTTAAGAAATGATGGATAATAGATTAGAGGCCAGATATCAGCCATCAGGGATTAGGATAGGATGTAGTCGCCGAGTTTTACTTAATCGTATTGTAGTTTTGGAGGATTTTTATGAAATATAGTAAAATCTTAATTTTATTTTTTGTGTTTTTAATAAATATAGTATTAGCAGAAACTTCTAAAATAGAGAAAGCAATTGAACTCATAAATTCTGGTAAGTATGATGAAGCAATAGGAATTTTAAAAGAAAACAATGGCAAATTTAGCATTTTATTATCTATAACATATCTTGAAAAAAAAGATTTTATCAATGCTAAAAAGTTTGCTTTGGAATCTTGGGCACAAGAAGATGTTTTGTCAAATTATATCCTCGCTTTGATTTCTGAAGAAGAAAAAGATTATGAAAAAGCAATGGTATATTGGGCAAATGTATTAAAAAACACATATGACAATTCTCTAAAGCAGCTTGCAAGGAAACATATTAATGTTATTAAAAAAATTGCAAGATGAAAAAAGAATATTTTTTATTATTTTTAATCAGTATATTCAGTTGCGTTACTCCAAGAGGTACATTTTATAAAGGTTTTGATCCGCAGAAATTAAGTGTTATTGCAGTTGGAGATTTTAAACCTTATGGGAAAGAAAGTTCAAGTGGAGAGATGATAAAAAATCTTGTGATCGAACATCTTTTAAAAAGAGGTTATACTGTTAAAGAAAAGGATTCAGCAGATGTAGATTATATTTTAGTAGGAAGTGTAACAAAATTTTTACCGGAGAAAAAATATCTTGTTTATATGGGGACAGATAAACAACAGGTTATGTTAAGCGGTCCTTTAACAGAGATTAGTGGAAGCTATGTATATAATATTGGTTCTGCTTTTGGTGTGCCTAATAGTGATGTTGTAGCGACAAATTCCACTGTTGGTGTTTCTGCAAGGTTAATAGAAAAATCTACAGGGAATGTATTTTGGACAAGTTCTTTTGTCTATGAAGCATTGACTGTAGAAACTGCTGCTGATGTTGTGGTTAATTATCTTATAACAGCTTTAACTGGTAAAAAAGCTAAATAAAAATTTTAAACAAGGTAAAAATATATGAATTTACAATATGACAAAAATTATATAGCCTCTCTAATTGATCATACTCTGTTAAAACCAACAGCAACAAAACAGGATATAGTGAAACTTTGTGAAGAAGCAAAAAAATATGGTTTCTTTGCTGTATGTGTAAACCCTATGTATGTAAGTTTTTGTAAAAGTTTACTTAGAGATACAAGTGTTAAAGTTTGTACTGTTATTGGTTTTCCTTTAGGCGCAACTACTACCGCTGTTAAAGTTTTTGAGTCTAAGGAAGCTATAGATAATGGTGCTGATGAAATAGATATGGTGATAAATGTTAGTGCTTTGAGATCTAAAGATTATAATTATGTTCTTGAAGATATAAGTGCGGTAAGAGAAGTTACAAAAGGAAAAATTTTGAAAGTAATTATAGAGACAGCATATCTTAATGAAGAAGAAAAAATTAAAGCTTGTGAATTAGCAAAAGAAGCAAAGGCAGATTTTGTGAAAACATCTACAGGATTTGCTCCAACCGGAGCTACAGCAGAAGATGTTTCTTTGATGAGAAAAATAGTGGGACTTGAGATGGGGGTTAAAGCTTCTGGTGGGATAAGAACAATAAAAGATGTTTTGAAGATGATTAAAGCAGGAGCAAATCGTATAGGTACATCTTCTTCAGTTGAGATTATTGAAGGTAAAGAGGGCAGTTCAAAATATTAAAAATTTTATGATAACAACTTGGGAGTTAAAATTTTATCCATCAGAAAAATATCCTAAAAGATATACAATGATGATTAGTGGTACTATAGAAGATGTAAAAGAAATTTGTGATTTTTTAAGGATAGAATTAGAGTTGGAGATATCTCCTGTTTTTCAAATAGCGGGTAGTAACTATAATTGGGGAGTATATTTATATAATTTGACAAACGAGTCTAAAAGTGAAGTTATAGAAAAGATGTTTTCTATATGTAAAGAAGGTTTAGTAGATGAAGAAGTAGACGACGATATAGAAGGAATTTCAGATTTTAAATCTAAAAGTTTAATTTCAGAAAAAACAAGCACTTCACAATCTTTATCCAGTGGGTTACCATTGAATCCAAAATATACTTTTGAAAGTTTTATTGTTGGTAATAATAATAGATTTACTCATGCTGCAGCTCTTGCTGTTGCAGAAAACCCTGGTAAAGCTTATAACCCGTTGTTTATCTATGGAGGGGTTGGTTTAGGGAAGACACATCTTATGCAAGCAATAGGACATTATATAATACAAAAATATCAGAAAAAAGTTGTATATACCACTGCGGATAGATTTGTTTCTCAAGTAATAGAAGCGATTCGTATGGGAGAGTTGCAAAAATTTAGAGAGATTTATAGTAGTATAGATGTATTACTTATAGATGATATACAATTTATTGCTGAATCAGAATCTACTCAAGAAGAATTTTTCTATATTTTTGATACCCTACACCAATTAGGAAAACAAATAGTAATAACGAGTGATAGACCACCAAAGATGTTAACTACATTGACAGATAGGCTAAGATCAAGATTTGAGTGGGGACTTATTGCGGATATAAAATCACCTTCTTTAGAAACTCGAGTTGCTATATTGAAGAGAAAAGGTGAGGAAGAAAATATTAAGATTGATGACAATATACTCCTTTATATTGCATCAAAATTAAAATCTAATATTAGAGAATTAGAAGGATTTTTGAAAAGAATTTCTGCTTATGCTACATTAATAAATCAACCTATAACTATGTCATTGGTGAAACGGTTAATTGCTGAACTTTTACCAGAAGAAGAACTTTCTGAAGAAGAAAAGAAGATTTTGAAAGAGGAAAAACTGCAGAAAGAGGTAAGTTATGCTACAGCAGATTCTTCACAAAATATGGTTTCTACTACGATTTCTACAAAACCTCAGCCTAAAATCCAAATTTATCCAGGGTTAACACAACCTAAAGTTTCCTCACAACCTGTTTCTCCTTCTTTTGAAATTTTTGGTGAAGCGAAAGAAAAAGTTAGTGTTGAGATGGAATCTAAACCATCTCAGACACAAGAAACACCTGTAGTGGAGAAAACTTCTGATGATGATAAATTCTATAAAGATTATACCGGAGCTGTTAATACAGTTGTAGCAGCATTTTTTTATCCCGAAGGAAATACCGAAAAAATTACTTTAATTAAACAAAAGTTTGCAGATGTGATTAAAAAACACAATTTGAAATATAAAATTATAACATCATTTGAAAAATCCTATCAAATAGAAAATATAAGCTATCATATGTTTATAGATGAGTGTAAAGAAAAAAAAGTAAATGTGTGTATAGTATTATCTCCTCCGATTGAAAGTAATGTATCTTCGGAAGAGTTTTATAATAATATTTTGCCTCTAATGGAATCCGCAGAAATAATCTTTGAATATATTCCATGGAGTGAGTTAAATAAAGAATATAGATATCTAAACTTAGCTTTGGATATAGCATTAAATAAATTTAAACTTATATAATAAAGAAGGAGGGCGAGATGAACTACTTCCTAACTGAAGAACAAAAAATGATAATAGAAGTTTCAAGAGAAGTCGCTGAAAGGGTGATAAAGCCTGTAAGAGAACACTATGATGAGACAGAAGAATTTCCGTGGCCTGTTGTTGAAGAGTTAGCAAAAGCTGATTTAATGGGAGTTTATATACCGGAAGAATACGGAGGGACTGGAGGAAAAATTTTGGAATTAGTTTTAGTTGTTGAAGAATTGTCTAAAGTAGACGGAGGGATAGCATTAGCACTTGCTGCTACTGCTTTAGGAACATTACCTATACTTTTATTTGGAAACGAATACCAAAAACAAAAATATTTACCTGATATAGCATCGGGTAAGAAACTCGCTGCTTTTGCATTGACAGAGCCGGAAGCGGGTTCTGATGCTGGTGCTATTCGTACAACTGCAAAGTTGGAAGGAGATCACTATGTTCTAAATGGTACAAAATGTTTTATAACTAATGGAGGAGAAGCAGAGATTTATACAGTTATAGCAATGACTGATAGATCAAAGGGTGCAAGAGGTGCTTCTGCTTTTATTGTAGAAAAAGGGACACCTGGTTTTACCTTTGGTAAAAAAGAAAGAAAGATGGGGATAAGAGCATCTTCTACAAGAGAACTTATTTTTGATAATTGTAAGGTCCCTAAGGAAAATTTGTTAGGCAAAGAAGGGCAAGGTTTTCTTGTTGCAATGAAAACATTTGATATGTCAAGGCCAGGTGTTGCTGCACAAGCTTTAGGTATTGCAGAAGGTGCATTGGAAGATGCAATACAATATGCGAAACAAAGAAAACAATTTGGTCAACCAATAATTTCTTTTCAAGCAATACAACATATGTTAGCAGACATGGCTACACAAATTGAAGCTGCTAAATGTTTGCTTTATCAAGTTGCCAAAACAATAGATGCGGATCCTGAAGGAAGGCATACAAAAATCTCTGCTATGTGCAAGTTATTTTGTTCAGATGTTGCAATGCGTGTCACCATTGATGCTTTACAGATTTTTGGAGGCTATGGATATATGAGAGAATATCCTATGGAAAAACGCGTTAGAGATGCAAAAATTACACAGATTTATGAAGGTACAAATCAGATACAAAGGAATGAAATAGCATTAGCGTTGATAAAAGAAGCGAAAAGAAAATGATAAATATACTTTTTATTGGTGATATAATAGGTGAGACAGGTAGAGAATGTGTAAAATTTGTTTTTTCTAATAAGATTGATATTTCAAAATACGATTTAATAATTGCAAATGGTGAAAATCTTGCTGGTGGTAAAGGAATAACAAAAAATGTTTTTGAAGAAATATTAAGTTATGGTATTGACATTGTTACCTTAGGAAATCATACTTTCTCAAGAAAAGAAGTTTTAGAAATTATTAATCATCCCCAGATTATTCGTCCTTTGAATTATCCTGAAGGTAATCCTGGAGAGGGATATAGATTTATTAAAACTAAAGATGGAGTAGAAGTTTGTGTAGTAAATCTTTTAGGAAGAGTTTTTACTGTAGAATGCATAGATTGTCCATTTAGAAGTATTGCAAAAGTTTTAGAAGCTATTAAAGGAAGAACGAGTATAGTTATAGTAGATTTCCATGCTGAAGCAACTTCTGAAAAAAATGCTATGGGTTACTTTTTAGATGGCAAAGTATCTGCTGTAGTAGGAACTCATACTCATGTCCCAACTACTGATTATAAAATTTTACCAAATGGAACAGGTTATATTTCTGATGTTGGTATGTGCGGTCCACAAAATTCTGTCATTGGTTTGGAGATAGAAACTGTGTTAAAGAGATTTTTGTTAGGGGTACCACAAAAGTTTAATGTGGCAAAAGGTAAATCTCAGTTTAATGCTGTAGAGATAAAAATTAATGAAATTGATGGAAAGTGTTTGGAAATAAAACAGATTATTTATGAAGACATTGGGAATGAATAATCTTAAAAAAGAAAAGATAATTCTTACAGTTAGTCAACTGAGTGATATTTTAAAAGGGCTTGTTGAAGAGGCATTTTATGAAGTGTGGGTTGAAGGAGAGATTTCAAATTTAAAAACTTATTCTTCAGGACATGTTTATTTTTTATTAAAAGATGAAAAAGCTCAAATTAAAGGAATAATTTTCCGAGAAACAACAAAAAAATTTAAGTTTAAATTAGAAAATGGGTTGAAAGTTATATGTTATGGAAGGATAGAATATTATTCTCCTAGGGGAGAAGTTAATTTAATTGTTTATGATATAACACCAAAAGGTATAGGTGAACTACAACTTGCATTTGAACAGCTTAAGAAAAAACTTGAACAAGAAGGTTTGTTTGACCCGAAAAGAAAAAGACCAATCCCTTTGTTACCACAAAGAATAGGTGTTGTTACATCACCATACGGTGCAGCAATAAGAGATATTTTAACTGTTATAAGAAGAAGATTTGCGAATGTAGAAGTTATTTTATATCCTGTAAAAGTTCAAGGTGAAGGTGCAAAAGAAGAAATAGCAGAAGGGATAAGATTTTTAAATGAACATTTTCCGTATTTAGATGTATTGCTTATAGGTCGTGGTGGTGGTAGTATAGAAGATTTGTGGGCATTTAATGAAGAAATTGTTGCAAGAGCAATTTTTGCATCAAAAATACCAACTATCTCTTGTGTAGGTCATGAGATTGATTATACTATAGCAGATTTTGTTGCTGACTTGAGAGCACCAACTCCATCAGCTGCTGCAGAGATTGTAGTAAAAAGCAAGGAAGAACTTATTCATAGAATAGAAAGTTTAAGAATAAGATTGTTACAACATGTAAAACAAACATTTAGGTTGTATTATCATAGGTTCCAAAAATTAACTACTTCTCGTGTTTTGAACAACCCACAAATTTTTTATGAGGACAAAATTCAAAAAGTTTTAGATTTTGAAAGTAAGATTTTAGTTTCTGTTAAACATTATATTGAAATAAACTGGCACATATTGAATCTTTTGAAACAAAAACTATATCTTTTATCACCTGAAAATATTTTATCCCGTGGTTATGCAATAATCTGGCATAATAATAAGATTTTAAAAGACACAAAAAAAGTAAAAAAGGACAACGAGTTAAAAGTTAGAGTTTACAAAGGTGAATTCACAGCAAAGGTAAAAGATATAATAAGTTAGTATTTATCATTAATCCTACACAGGAGACAAGATTATGAAATGTCAAAATTGTGGTTATGTAAACAAGCAAGAAACTAAATTTTGTAAAAAATGTGGTTCAAAGTTAATAGTGGAACCACTATGGAGACCTTCTTTGATAGGGCATCTGAAAGTTTTAGCGATAATATATATAATCCTAATCTGTTTATTCTTTTTATTAAATCATCTATTAAAACCCTATATGAGACAACTGCCTAAGGAAATCACACCATGGTTACAAAAAAAATAGATGTTAAAGATAAAGAAATCTTAGATTTTGCTAAAAATGTTATAAAAACAGAAGCAAAACAGGCTTTGTTTCAAATAAAAAATTTGGATAAAAATTTTATTTCCGCGGTAAAACTTTTATGTGATCTTGAAGGTAAGGTTGTGGTTTTAGGTATAGGCAAATCAGGATTAATAGGTAGAAAAATTGCTGCAACCTTTTCTTCCTTAGGAATTCCTTCCATATTTCTACATCCTGTGGAACTACTTCATGGAGATTTAGGGTTAATAAGACAAAATGACATTGTTTTGGCATTGTCTTATTCTGGGGAGACAGAAGAGATTAAAAAAGTTCTTCCTTTTATTAAAAACTTTGGTATAAAAATAATTTCTTTTACTGGGAAAAAATCTTCTAAATTAGCAAAGTACTCTGATATTGTTATAAATACAAAAGTTTTAAAAGAAGCATGTCCATATAGCATTGTACCCACTTCTTCAACAACAGCTATGTTAGTTGTAGGTGATGCTTTAGGAATTACTGTTGCAAAATTGAAAGGATTTAAGAAAGAAGATTTTGCTAAATACCATCCTTCAGGTTCCTTAGGTAAACAACTAACATTAAAAGTGAAAGATATAATGAGGACAGGTAAAATGGTACCTAAGGTTTTTGCTGATACAAAGGTTAAAGATGCATTATTTGCTATGACTTCTACTAAATTGGGCGCCACAACTGTAGTTGACAAAAATGGAAGATTAATAGGTTATTTTACAGATGGCGATTTAAGGCGTAGCTTTCAGAAAAATTCTGATATTTTGCAAGAAAAAATTTCTAAGGTTATGACTAAAAATCCCAAATATATTTATCCAGATGAACTTGTAGTTGTAGCAAAAGAAATGATGGAGAAATTTAATTGTGATAACCTACCTGTTGTTGACAAGAATAAAAGAGTTGTAGGTATAATAGATGAAAGGGATATTTTACAAGAAGGATTATGAAACAGATTAATTTAATGAATAAATTGAAAGATATTAAATTGCTCATTATGGATGTGGATGGTGTTTTAACAAAAGGTGAGATGATTGTCTTAGATGATGAAAGAAATATTGAGATTAAAATTTGGAATATAAAAGATAGGTTTGCTTATACTATGATTAAAAAAGCAAATTTAGATGTAAAAATTGGATGGATAAGTGGTCGTGGATGCAAAGAGTTAGAATTAAGGGCTAAGGAGTTAAAATTGGATTTTTTTTATCAATGGGTAAAAGATAAACTAAAAGTTTACAACGAGATTTTATTAAATGGTGGATTCAAAAATGAGGATGTGTTATATATAGGAGATGACTGGCTTGATATACCGATATTAAAGCGTGCAAAGGTAAGTATATGTCCTAAGGATGCTGTAAAAGAAGTCAAAAAATATGTTGACTATATTAGTAAATATAAAGGTGGAGAAGGTGTTTTTCGTGAGGTAGTAGAACTTTTGCTTAAAGCAAAATGTAAGTTTAAAGAAGTTCTATCATTTTATGATATATAGATGTGAAAAAAATACGCGACAAGTTGATTTTTTTTATTGTATATATTTTTTATATAGTATTTTCTCGTACTCCGTGGAAAGTTAATATTTTTATTGGTTCATTTTTAGGAAGGTTGTTTTTTTGTTTTGATTTTAAGTATAAATATCTTGCATTTAAAAATTTAAAATTAATCTTTCCTGAATACAATTATAAAAAAATTATAAATGTTGCTAAAGATTGTTATTCTAACTTGGGAAAAAATTTGTTTGAATTTTTTTTATTCCCAAGGATAAAATATTTTTTGGGGAAAATAGTTGATTTTTCTCAAAAAGATTTTGAAATTTTAAAATCTTATTTGAATCAAAAAAAAGGTGTTGTAATATTTTCTGCACATTTTGGCAATTGGGAACTATTAGGTGCGACATTAGCTTTGAATAACTTACCTTTAGCAGTTGTAGTTAGAAGTGTTTACATAAAAAGGCTAAATTTTTTAGTAGAAAAATTGCGCAGCAGTGTAGGAGAGTTAGTTATTGGAAGAGCAGAAGAGGAATCTCTTAAAAAATTGTTATTTGCATTAAAAAAAGGTTATATTATTGGTGTCTTAATAGATCAAAACATAAAAAATGTTAAAAATGTAAATATAAAATTTTTGGGCAAAGAAGCTTCCACACCCATAAGTTTTTTAGAGATGGTTATAAAGTATAACATTCCTTCAGTTATAGGTCTGATTTATAGGTTGAAGAATAATAAACACAAGGTAGTTATTTTTCCTATTGAAGAAAAATTTTATAAAGATAAAATGGAATTTTTAAAATTTGTTAATGATAAAATTTCGGAGTATATAAATAAGTATCCTAAACAATGGGTTTGGATGCATGATAGATGGAATATTAGTTAATAGTTCATAGTTAATAGTTATTGGTTCAGAGTTATTAGTTTTTAAACATGTAGGGCAAGGATTTATCCTTGCAAAATATAAAAACCTATAACCCCATAGCCTAATATGTATAAAATTAAGAAAGCTGAAATACTTATACTTTTTGTTTCTTTTTGTTTTTCATTATTTAGTTGTAATAAGTTCATTTTTTTGAGTTCAAAAAATAAAATTTTGCAGAAAGAAGTTTTACCTCAGATTAAAAATTTTCAAATCATTAAGACAAAAAATGGATTTAAATTATGGGAGATGATAGGAGAAGATGCTGTTTTAAACGACAAAAGTGAATCAATAAGTATCTCTTTTGGTGTTGTTAAAATTTATGACAACCAAAAATGTGTTGCAACTGCTAAGTTTCAAAATGCATTGTTAGATGTAAAGAGTGGTGATATAATTTTTAATGGCGAAAATGTTATACATACAGTTGAAAATGAAAAAATAATTACATATGATATGAAATATATATCAAAAGAAAACAAAATTTTTTCAGATAAAAGAATAAGAATTTATAAAGACAAAAATATAATTGAAGGGATAGGTTTTGAAACTACAGATGGGTTTAAAAATATCAAAATATTCAAAAATGTTATTACACCTGGATAAAAAAATTTTTTTGCTCTTATTATTATTTAACAATTTTGTTCTTTGTGAACAAAAACCTATAAAAAAAATAACTGCTGATCTTACAGAGTTTGACAGAACTAAGAATAATATAAAATTTTATGGCAATGTAAAAGTCGAAATTGATAATGGTTATGTTTTATGTAACAAAGCAGAATATGTAGAGAAAGAAGAAAAAGTATTTTTTGATTCTAATGTATATTTTGTTGGTATTTCAACAAAGGACAACTTAAAAATAGATATAAAAGCACAATTTGGTTTTTGGGATGCCAAGAATAAGATTTTGAAGTTCGAAAAAGATGTGGTTGTGATGTGTAAAAGTTTATATAATAACGGCGATTTAATGAAAGAAGTTACAATTACTTCAAATATTCTTCTTTTTGATTATTTCAATCAAACGATATCTTGTAAAGATAATGTTGAAATATTTTCTCAAGATACCAAAATTTTATGTTCTACTGCAAAGTATTTTTATAATGAGGGAACAATTTTTATAAATGATGAAGAAACAACTGATAAAATGAGATTTTTATCTTTAAAAGAAAATCTTAAATTAAAATCTTGTGAATCAAAGAAAGCGGTTTTAAATTTAAAAGAAAGCAAGATAATCTTAAGTGGAAGTATAGAGGCAATATTTTATCAATGAGTATTAATGCAGAAAATGTTAAAAAATATTATGGAAACAAGTTGGTACTTGATAATGTGTCTATAGAAGTTAATCCTGGTGAGATAGTTGGACTTCTTGGGCCTAATGGTGCTGGTAAAACTACGATGTTTTATTCTATAATGGGGATTGTAAAGATTAACTCTGGTAAAATTTTTATTGATAATGAAGATGTGACAGAATATCCAATATACTATCGTGCAAGAAAAGGTATAGGTTATCTTTCTCAAGAGCCTTCTATATTTAGGAAACTCAATGTTGAAGAAAATCTTTTTTCTGCTATAGAAATTTTTTATAATAACAAACAAGATACTCAAAAAATTTTAGAACAACTAATTGAAGAATTTCATTTGCAGGATGTAAGAAAGCAAAAAGCTTATACTCTTTCAGGTGGAGAAAAGAGGAGATGTGAAATAGCGAGGGTTTTAGTATCTAATCCTAAATATTTGTTGTTAGATGAACCTTTTGTTGGTGTGGACCCAAAAACAATAGAAGAACTTCAAAGTTTGATTGTTAATCTTAAAAATAAAGGTATAGGAATTTTGTTAACAGACCACAATGTTAGAGAGACTCTTGAGATAGTAGATAGAGCATATATAATTTACAATGGAGAAGTACTTATTCATGGAGACGCAGACAAACTTATAAATGATGAAAAAGCAAGAAAAGTTTATCTTGGAGAAAGGTTTAGAATGTAGACTAATTTTAGAAGGAAGGAGAAATTTATGAAAGAAGTACTAAGGATCACTGGTAAAAATTTTGAAGTTGATACTAGCATTGAGGAATATATAGAGAAGAAATTGACAAAAATTGAAAAATATACTAAAAATATAACTTCTTTACAAATAATCCTACAGAAAACAAAATACATCTATAATACAGAGATTTTGTCACATATGTCTAATGGTAAAATAGTTAAAATTATAATGGAAGACAAAGATTTGTTTGCTTGTATAGAAAAAGGTATTGATAAACTAAAAGATATGTTATTGAAATACAAGGAAAAGAATGTTGATAAAAAAAGAGAAAAAAAGGGTAAAAAAGAGTATAATCTAGAAGATTTAAGTTTTTCTTTTGAAAAAAAATTAATTGATATAAAACAAATGAGTGAAAAGGAAGCAGTTGAAGAGTTTTTGAAAAATAAAAATGATATTTTTATATTTTTTAATAAAGATACAAAAAAAATTTCTTTAATAAGAAATTTGGGAGATAAATTTGAAATCATAGAACCTAGCTTCAGTTCATAGTTATTAGTTCATAGTTATTAGTTCAGAGTTTATAGTAAGTCAAAAACATGTAGGGCAAGGATTTATCCTTGCGTATTTAGTTTAGATATCAGTGATTAGCGATCAGATATTAGGGATTTGTAGGCCACGGCTTTATCTGTGCAAATATAGGTTTAATTCAGTGGTTACAGTGGCAAAATTGAACAGAACGAATTGTAAAGAAAGGAGAAAGATATGAAAATAACTAGTTTTTTAGATAGCAAATCTATAGTTTTGCTATTAAAAGGCAAAGATAAGAAATCAATAATAAAGGAGTTAATAGAAGTATTAGCTCAAAATCAAAAAGTTAAAGATAAAGAAGAAGCATTTAGAAGTGTGATGGAAAGAGAAAAGTTGGGTTCAACTGGTGTTGGTTCTAATATTGCAATCCCTCATGGTAGAACATCAGCAGTTGATAAACTTGTTGGTGCATTGGGAATTTCTAAAGAAGGTGTAGATTTTGAATCTTTGGACGGAGATCCAGTGTATTTTGTATTTTTGATTTTGTCTCCTTTAGAAGCTACTGGAGATTATTTAAGAGCGATTTCAAGAGTGTCCAGATTTTTTAAAGATAGATTTTTTAGAGAAGCATTAAAAAATGCGTCTTCTGCTGAAGAGGTGATGAAAATTATAAAGCAAGAAGATAGTTTTTAAAAATGGCAAATAAAAAATTAGTTATAATTTCTGGTTTATCAGGAGCAGGGAAAAGCCAAGTATTAAATATTCTTGAAGATAACGAATATTTTTGTGTTGACAATCTGCCTGTAAAGTTACTTGATAAGTTTATAACCTTAGTCAAACATACAAAAAGAGATAAGTTTGCGATTAGCATAGATGTTCGTTCTGTAGAAAATGTTGATGAATTATCAAAAGTATATGAGAAGTATTTTTTAAAAAAAGAAACCAGTATAGAGATTATTAAAGTTTTTCTTGAAGCAAGTGTAAATGTTTTAATTGATCGCTTTTCTGAAACTCGTAGAAAGCATCCCTTAGGTGGAAGACTCCTTCCTGCTATTCAAAAAGAACAGAAAATCTTAAATAAAATAAAAAAGATTTCAGATATAGTAATAGATACTTCAAATTTAAACCTCTCCGAGTTAAAAAATAAGGTCTTAGGATTATTGGAGAAAAAATTTTACGGAAAATTAAATATAAATATCATCTCTTTTGGATACAAATTTGGATTACCATTAAATGCTGATTTAGTTTTTGATACACGCTTTTTACCAAATCCTAACTATGTAGATAGTTTAAAAGATCTTACAGGCAAAAGTAAAAAAGTCCAACAATATTTGTTGAAGTTCGATTTAACTAAAAAATTTTTAAATTTTTTAGAAGATTTTGTTAGTTTTTTAATTCCACAAGTGATTAAAGAAGGTAAAAACTATTTTACTATATGTTTTGGTTGTACAGGGGGACAACACAGATCTGTTGCTTTAGCAGAAATGATTTATAAATTTCTTGTTAATTTAAAAAGAAAAAACAAGTATAATTATAAAGTGTTTATATCTCATAGAGATATATAAATTTAGGTTATGGGTGGTAGGTTTTGAGTTATGGGGGATAGGTTGTAGGTTATGGGTTTTTGGTTTTTGAAGATTAAATATTGAGCATGAAGTAGAGATTTATGAAAAGAAAAAGAATAGTAGCTATAGGTGGTGGAACAGGACTTTCTGCTTTGTTAAGAGGGTTAAAGAAATATGCAGATATAGTAAATATTACTGCTGTTGTTACAATGATGGATGACGGAGGTAGTTCTGGAAGATTAAAAGAAGAATTTGGAAGTTTACCTCCGGGTGATATTAGAAACTGTATTTTAGCGTTGACTGATAAAGAAGATATATTAACTAAGATCTTTAACTATAGATTTCCTATTACTAAAAAAAAGCCTTATGTAGGAGGTCATTCCTTAGGAAATTTATTAATGTTAGCTTTGGCAGATATTTATGGAGGTTTTGAAAAAGCTATTAAAAAAATTTCTGAAATATTGTCCATAAAAGGTAAAGTTTTACCAATAACTCTTCAACAGGCACAGTTGGTTGCAGTTTTAGAAGATGGAAGAAAATCTTTTGGTGAGAGCAAAATTTCAAAATCTCAAAAACCAATAAAAAAATTGATGTTAAAACCATCTAAGGTTTTACACTATCCAGAAGTTATTGATGAACTTTGGAAAGCTGATATGATAATTGTTGGTCCTGGGTCGCTATTCACTTCAATCCTTCCTAATCTTATAATAGAAGATGTTTGTGATGTTATATCTAAATCTTCTGCAAAGAAAGTTTATATCTGTAATATAATGACACAACCAGGTGAAACAGATGACTACACTGTTGCTGATCATCTCAGAAAAATTTATGAACATTGCAAAAATAAATTTATATTTGATTATATAATAGTAAATTCCGGAAAAATTCCTAAAAAGATTTTAAAAAATTATGCTTTAGAAAATTCTTATCCCGTTAAAATAGATGATATTGATGTATTAAAAAGTTTAGCTAAAAATGTAATAAAAGGTTCGTTTGTTAAACTAGATAAAAGTGGATTTATAAGGCATGATCCTGAGAAATTAGCAAAAGTAATATTAAAGATTTTATGAATATAGGTATAATTATTATTACCCATGGACAACTAGCAGAAGCTCTCAAAAATGTATTATTTTCTATTGTTGGAGATAAAGAAAAAGTAGTTGCTTTATCGGTAAGTTCAGAATGTGGTTTGGATTTATTGTGTGATGGATTGGAACTATTAGTTAATGAATTACAAACTGAGTATGTTTTAGTTTTTACTGATCTTTTAGGTGGGACTCCATGCAATATAGCTTTAAGAAGTTGTAAAAAAATAAAAAATATGTATATAATTAGTGGTGTTAATCTATATATGCTAATTACAGCGGTTAATTTGAGACAACAACAGGAAATAGGAGATATTAATATGTATATTGAAAAAATTATTGAAGAGGGCAGAAGAAATATAGTTAATGTCAATGAGTTCTTTAACAAAAAATTAAATAAACTATGAACTATCCCACAAATTGCGGGATGAACTATTAACTATGAACTATGAACTAATAACTATGAACTATATAATATATGAACTATATAATAAGAGTAGACGACAGATTAATCCATGGTCAAGTTGTAGAAGGTTGGATTAAACCTTTAAAAATTGAGAGTATAGTTATATGTTCAGATGTAGTATGCAATGATCCTGTTGAAAGGACATTATTTGAGGTTTCAACTCCTAAGTATATAAAGTTGGAGTTTAGTAGTATTGTAACTACAGCACAAAAGATTGTTACTAAAGAATATGATAAAGTTAATACTTTAATACTTATAGCTTCCTTAGAAGATTTGTTGAGACTAGTTTTAGAGGTGAAAAAAATAATGCCGGATTATATTTTTAACCCTGTGAATATTGGTGGGATTCGCTTTTGTGAGGGAAGAAAACAGATATATAAGGCACTATGTTTGAACGAAAGAGATATAGATTTAATAAAAGAACTGAATAGACAAAATGTCATACTTGAATATTATATTTTTCCTATGGATCCAAAAATTGTTTTAAATAATTTAATTGAAAGTCTTGAAAAAGAAATTCAATTGTAACTATGAGTAAGGTATATTTTCTTTTAGGCATACACAATCATCAACCGGTAGGGAACTTTGAGAGTGTTATGGAAGAAGCTTACAATAAAGCATATAAACCATTTTTAGATGTGATGTTTAATTATCCACAAATCAAATTTTCTATACATTGCTCTGGAATATTATGGGATTATTTTTTGAAGAAACATCAGGAATATATTGAATTGTTAAAAGAGATGGTAAAAAGAAAACAAGTAGAAATAATCTCTGGTGGATATTATGAACCAATTTTATCTTCTATACCACAAAGGGATCGTATTGGACAAATAAAAATGATGAATGATTTTATCTCTGAAACTTTTGGAGTAGAACCACAAGGGTTATGGCTTACAGAACGTGTATGGGAGCAGAGTGTTGTGAAAGATATTGTAGATGCTAAAATAAAATACACACTTGCTGATGATTATATCTTTTATTCTGCTGGAATAAATAGACTAGAAAACCCAGAGTTAACAGATTATTATGTTACAGACGAAGAAGGTAGGATATTATATGTATTTCCTATTTCGCAGACATTGAGGTATTACATACCATTTACGATGGTAAATGAAGTGATTGATTTATTCTCTAAGTTTTCCAAAGGCCATCCTTTAGAAATAATTTCTTTAACTATGGGAGATGATGGAGAAAAATTCGGACTTTGGCCAAAGACACATCAGCATGTTTATAAGAATGGTTGGCTTAAAGAGTTTTTGGAAAAGATTTTGGAAAATAAAGATTGGTTAAAGACAGCAACATTTTCAGAATATTTATCAATAAAACCACCTAAACAAAGGATATACTTACCTACAGCTTCTTATTTTGAAATGGGAGAGTGGTGTTTACCTACCTCAACGCAAGAGATTTTTGAAAAACTGATAAAAATGGCTGATTCGATACCGTATAAAGAAGTTGTATCTCAATTTATTCGTGGTGGATATTGGAAGAATTTTTTTATGAAATATCCTGAATCAAATAATATGCATAAAAAAATGCTCTATGTTTCTGAAAAATTTGACAAAAGCGAGCTAAAAGATAAACTTAAAAACACATTTTATAAATCACAGTGTAATTGTGCTTATTGGCATGGTGTTTTTGGAGGTCTATATTTGCCTCATTTAAGAGAAGCAGTATATGAAAATCTTATAGAAGTAGAAAAACAGATTTTTAAAAATGGAATAGAAATTTTTGATTTTGACAAAGATGGAAAAGATGAAGTTGTGGTTGAGTCAAAAGATTTTGGTGTTTTTGTAAAACCATCTTATGGAGGAAGTATTTTTGAAATTGATTTGAAAAAATATAATAAAAATTTATTGAATGTTCTTACAAGAAGAAAAGAAGCATATCATAATAGATTAATAGAATTTGAAAAAAATAATTCAAAACTTGAACTTGATAAAGTAAAGACAATTCACGATTTAGTTTTGGTTAAAGAACATGGATTAAGCAAAAAGTTGTACTATGATTGGTATATAAGATATAGCTTTTTAGACCATTTTTTACACCCAAATACAAAGTTTGAGGATTTTTATAAATGTCAGTTTGGAGAACAAGGGAATTTTACCATAGAGAGTTATGATATAGAAGAGATTGATAAAAAAAATCTTTCTATAATATTGTCTCGCAAAGGTAGTGTTTGGATTGATGAGAAAGAACATAGTTTATTGGTTAAGAAAAAATATGTAGTAGATTATGAAAATAAAGAAATAATATGTGAATATCACATAGAGAATTTGTCTAATACAAAACTTAATTTGTGGTTTTTAACTGAACTTAATTTAATGTTGTTTTCAATATCTTCTGATTTATTTGGTGAAAAAATCTCAGATAGTTTTGTTGTAGCAGAAGGCTATAAAGGATTTAAATTAAGTATTTTCTGGTCACCTAAGACATTTCTTTGGTGTTTCCCTATAGAAACAATTTCTCTATCTGAAGGTGGTTTTGAAAGAACATACCAAGGTATATGTGTTGCACCGAATTTTAAATTTTCTTTAAAAACTAAGGAAAGTTATAATATAAATTTAAAGTTGAAGGTAGAATAATATGATTTTAAGTTTAAATTTTTTATTTATAGCATTAATAAGTGGAATAATTCATTTAGATACACTTGTTTTTGGACAATTTATGATTTCAAGACCTATCGTTTGCGGCCCTATAATAGGATACTTATTAGGTTCAGTAAATGAAGGAATTTTGCTTGGTGCTATATTAGAACTTCTGTATATTTCAATTATACCGGTGGGAATTAAGATACCACCAGATTCTACTGCTGCAACAATATTTTCAATTGTATGTAGTAAATTAACAGGTTGTTTATCATTGGGTGTGTTTTTAGGAATTTTTGTAGGATGGGTGTATAAATATGTTGACATTTTTTTGAGGAGTGCTAACTCAATAGTGCTAAGTTGGGTAGATAGTGCAAAACCATATTTAGTAGAAAGAAGAATAAATTTATTGGTAATATATGGTATAGTGTCATCCTATTTAAAGACAGTTCTATTTTATCTATTGTTTTTCCCTATAATAGGTTTTTTTGGTATAACAATTTGTAAATTCTTTACTAAATCAAATTTAGTATTTAACAGTTTAGTTTATGTTTTGCCAGCAATAGGTGTAGGTATAGGTTTGTATCATTTTACAGAGAAATAGTTATGAATATTATTTTTATTAAGACATTTTTTAGATCATTTTTTTTAGAATGTTTGTGGAATTATGAAAGGATGCAAAATGTTGGTTTTGCTTTTACTATAATTCCTTGTCTTAAACATTTGTATAAGGATAGATTGAAACTTGCTGAAAGGATTAAAGCACATTTTGGATTTTTTAATACACATCCATATCTTGCAAGTTTTTTGATAGGTATGGTTATGAAAAAAGAAGAAGAATATTCCAAGGGGCTCATAGATTCTCAAGAAGTGATGAAGATAAAAACAATGCTTGGCGGACCAATAGCTGCTATAGGTGATAGGCTTATATGGTCAACTTGGAGAGTTTTTTGTGAGATGTTGGTGATATCTTTTCTTTTTTTATTTGGTAAAGATTTTTATTTAAAAGCAAACGTTTTCTTTGTAGTTTTATTTTTTTTACTATTTTACAATCTGATAGGACATTTACCGTTTAGATTTTTTGGTATATATTTTGGCTATAATTATAGTAATGAGTTTATTCAGAAATTAGCAAAATTTGAGTTACAAAAAACAGTAGATATATTAAGAAGTATCGGTACAGTAATTTTACTATTTAGTTCTTTCATATATAGTGTTTCTTTAGTAAAGAATAAGTTAGTATTTATTTTTTGGTTAAATGTATTGTTGAGTATGTTATTGAGCAAAAGGTATGCTGAGATTATAGTTTTTTATATTGTTATAGTATTAAATTTTTTACTTTTTGTTATCTTCATATGATAGAGAAAGAGTTTGTTATTAAAAATTCTTTAGGGCTACATACAAAACCAGTTAATGAATTTGTTAAAAGAATATCAAAGTATAAATCTTCTGTAAAGATTTTTAAAGACGACGAAGTAGCCGATGGAAAGAGTATACTTGAGATATTAATTTTAGCTGTGAGTTGTGGAGAAAAAATTAAAGTAGTTGTAGATGGAGAAGATGAAGAAGAGGTAATGAGAGTTATAGAGGATTTAGTAGAGAATAAGTTTTATACAGAACAAGTATGAAAAAACAAAAAATTTTAAAAGGAATACCTGCTTGTGATGGAATTGGTATAGGAAAAGTATTTTTGTTGGAAAGAGAGGAAGATTTGTTTATATCTGTAAGAAAGATCCATAAAGATAATGTTAAAAAAGAACTTTTGCGGTATAAAGAAGCGTTAGATAATACAAAAAAAGAACTAATAAGTACAAAAGAAAGAATTCTTAAAGTTTTAGGAAAACAACATATAGCTTTGGTAGAAGCATATGTTGCAATTTTAGAAGACAGACTTCTTACACGAGATTTATTGAGGATGATAGAAGAAGAACTTTTGTCTGCAGAATATGCATTAAGTATTGCTTTAAATCGTGTAATCCAATCTTTTGAAAAAGTTGAAGATGAATATTTCCGTGGTAGAGTGACGGACATTAGAGATGTGGGAAGAAAACTATTAAGAAATTTACTTGGTAAAGAAAGAAAAGATTTATCTAAGGTTACAAAAAATGACATTGTTATTGCACATACATTTAGTCCACATGATATAATAATTCTCAAAGAACAACAATGCCCTGGTTTTGCAGTAGATGTTGGGACAAAAACATCTCACATAGCATTAGCAGCACAGGGGTTGGAAATACCTGCAGTTGTGGGACTTAAAAATATAACATCTGAGGATATTCAGGATGGAGATGATGTGATAGTAGATGGTTTTAATGGTTTAGTTATATTAAATCCAGAAATTGATATTTTAGAAAAGTATAAACAAAAAAGTGAGCAAATATTAAGAGAAAAAGAATTTTTGATAAGATTAAAAAATCTACCACCGGAAACACAAGATGGGCGAAGAATCTCCTTAGTTTGTAATATAGATTCTCATAGAGAGGTAGAGGAAGTTTTAAATTCTTCAGCTGAAGGTGTTGGACTATTTAGAACAGAATATCAATACATAGATAAAAAAGAATTACCAACTGAAAAAGAATTATATGAAGTATATAATTTTGTTGCAGAGAAGCTTTATCCTTATCCTGTAGTTATTAGAACATTTGACCTTGGTGCTGATAAATTTTCTCAGTTAGGTTTGGAAGGAGTAATCCCAGAAGTTTATCCTGCTTTAGGCCTAAGAGGTGTGAGATTAGCACTTAAGTACAAGAATTTATTTAAAACACAAATAAGAGCAATTTTAAGAGCTTCTCATAGAGGAAATGTTAAAATTATGTTTCCTATGATTTCTGATATAAAAGAAATTATAAAGATTAGAAAGTTGATTGAAGAAGTAAAATCTGAACTTAAAAATGAAAAAGTTAAATTTGACAAAAATATTCAAATAGGTGCTATGATAGAAACACCTTCTGCTGCATTAATCGTTGACCTTATTGTTGAACATGTGGATTTTGTCTCCTTAGGTACTAATGATTTGATACAGTATACTCTTGCTGTTGATAGATTTAATGAAAATGTTGCGGAACTTTATGATCCTTTGCATTTATCTATTTTAAGATTAATAAAAAATGTTGTGGATTTTGCTCACAAAAAAAACAAATTAGTTTCTATTTGTGGTGAAATGGCTAGTGATACTTTGTTTACTAAACTTTTGATTGGTTTAGGAGTAGATGAGTTAAGTGTTCCGCCTTCAGTGGTATTAAAAATTAAAAGGATTATAAGAGATATAAACTACTCTGAATCAAAAGAAAAGACATCGGATATTTTATCTTCTAAAAATAAAGAAGAAATTCTAAAACACCTTAAAGAAGAAAAATAAATTTTTACTTTCCTAAATATGAAAAACATAAGAAACTTTTGTATCATAGCACATATTGACCATGGAAAATCTACACTCGCAGATAGGTTGTTAGAACTAACTAACACTATTCCTAAAAGGTTAATGCAAGACCAGATATTAGATAGTATGGAGTTGGAAAGGGAAAGAGGTATAACAATCAGATCCAAGACAATTAGAATGGAGTATTCTTATAACAACGAAAACTATGTCCTTAATCTTATTGACACTCCAGGACATGTAGATTTTACCTATGAGGTTTTAAGAATTATCAATGCTTGTGAAGGTGCTTTGTTAGTTGTTGATGCTACTCAAGGTGTAGAAGCACAAACATTAGCGAATGCTACTTTAGCACAACGTGCTGGACTAGTAATTATTCCTATTATAAATAAAATAGACCTTCAAAATGCTAATATAGAGATGACAAAAAAACAAATAAAAGATTTTCTAAATATTCAATTAGAACCTTTATTTGTGAGTGCAAAGACAGGTCAAGGGGTAGAGAATGTTTTAAAGAGTATAATTTCTTTGATACCTCCACCAAAAGTAAATTATGATATTACTGACTTAAGTTGTTTAGTTTTTGATGCTTTTTACGATCCATTCAGATATGTTGTTATGTATGTTAAAGTATTAAGTGGTAAGGTTAGAAAAGGATCTACATTTAGATTTTTATCCCAGGAAAATGGAAAGATTTATGGTGTTGAGAGTTTAGGATATATTAAACTCAACCTAACACCAACAGAAGAACTTGTAGCCGGAGAAGTTGGTTATATTGTTGCTGGGATTAAAGATATACACACAATAAAAATTGGAGATGTTATAGTCGCTCCTAATATAGATACTTCTAAAATAAAAAAGCCGCAGATAAAAGAGGTAAAACCTTATGTTTTTGCAAGTATATATCCTTTAAATCCAAAAGATTATGAAGAACTAAAATTTGCGCTACAGAAATTACATTTGACAGATTATTCTTTGTCTTTTAAACCTGTTTCTTCTAAAGTTTTAGGCGGAGGTTTCCACTGTGGATTTTTAGGTTCACTACATATGGATATTGTTAAAGAAAGATTAGAAAGAGAATATAATTTGGACATAATACTAACATTACCTAATGTAGAATACAAAGTTATAACAAAGGATAAAAAAGAAATTATAGTAACAACACCAACAGATTTTCCTGATTATGCAGATGTATTGGAAGTTTATGAACCGATTACAAAGACAACAGTAATCACACCGTTAGAGTTTTTAAACAATGTTATTGAGACATGCAAACTTTTTAGAGCAGAGGTTTTAGAACAAAATTTTGTAGATGAAAATAGAGTAATAGTTACATTTGAAATACCTTTAGCAGAAATAATTGTAAACTTTTTTGATGTTATAAAATCTGTATCTAAGGGTTATGCTTCGTTTGATTATGAACAGATTGGTTTTAAAAAAGCAGATTTAGTAAAATTAGAGGTTTTAGTAAATAATGAGATTGTAGATTCTTTCTGTTATATTACACATAAAGATAAAGCATATAACACAGCAGTAAAAATTTTAGAAAAACTTAAAAAAACTATACCACGACATTTATTTACAATTCCCTTGCAGGTTAAATCACAAGGTAGGATTATTGCAAGAGAGGATATTCCAGCTTTAAAAAAAGATGTTTTAGCTAAATGTTATGGTGGAGATGTTACAAGGAAAAGAAAGTTATTAGAGAAACAAAAGGAAGGTAAAAAAAGAATGAAACAAATTGGTTCAGTTGAAATTCCTAAGGAGACATTTATTGAACTTTTAAAATTATAATTTCCACTAAATATATGAAAAAAAGAACTGAACAGACAATTTTTGTATGTAAAGAATGTGGATATGAAAGTGTGAAGTGGTTAGGGAAATGTCCAGAATGTGGAAGTTGGAATAGTTTTGTTGAATTTAAGCAGGCAAAAATAGAAATGGGTAGAAAAATCTCTGATTTTCAGTCAGAAGTAAAAAGATTAAACGAAATTTCTTATGATGAAAAAGAATATCGTATTATAACCGGCATTAGTGAATTTGATAGAATTATGGGTGGAGGTATTGTATTGGGTTCTGTGACTTTAATAGGAGGAGAACCTGGTGTTGGTAAGTCAACTTTGATGTTGCAGATAGCTGATAGGATTGTTTCAACAAAAAATATAAATGGACAATATTATAAATTATTATATGCTTCAGGAGAAGAATCAATCCAACAGATAAAACTTAGAGCAGAAAGATTGAATATAAGGAATGAAAATATATTTATATTATCAGAAACAAGTTTAGAAAATATAGTAAAGGTAGTTGAAGAAGTTTCAGCAGATGTGTTAATTATAGACTCAATTCAGACAATATTTTCTGACTTTTTGCCAAATATTCAAGGCAGTGTTGCTCAAATAAGAGGTGTAACTGCGGAGGTTATAAGATTAGCAAAAACAAAAAATATAACAGTGTTTATTTTAGGACATATTACTAAAGAAGGAGATATAGCGGGTCCAAAACTTTTAGAACATATGGTTGATACTGTTTTATACTTTGAATCAGAAACAGTACAAAACTATAGAATATTACGTGTTTATAAAAATAGGTTTGGTTCAACATCTGAAATAGGTATATTTGAAATGACATCTTTTGGACTTAAAGAAATACCAAATCCTTCGGAGTTTTTCATTCAACATAGTGAGAATTTAGTTGGTACTATAACCACCTGTATCATTGAAGGGACTCGCCCAATACTTACACAAATTCAAGCACTATTAACAAAATCTTATTTTCCACAGCCAAGAAGAGTTGTTAATGGAATAGATTATAATAGAGCGATGTTAGTTATTTCCGTATTAGAAAAATATACAGGGATAAATTTAATATATGAAGATATTTATTTAAACATTGTTTCAGGACTAAAAACAAAAGAGACAGTTATAGATTTACCTATATTGGTCTCAATTTATTCTTCTCATAAAAATATTAATATAAATAGCAAATCTGTTTACATAGGAGAGGTAGGATTAAATGGAGAAGTTCGTCCTATAGGATTTATTAATGAAAGGATTAAAGAGATATCTAAACTTGGATATAAAAAGGTTTTTTTACCATATGAAAATAAAAAAAATGTTGATAGTAGTTTTTTGGAAAAATCTAATACAGAGTTAATATTTGTCAAATCAATAAAAGAAATTGAAAAAATAGTATAACAATACAAATCCGGCCACGCGTCGGTTTCTGGGAGGTAATATGATAAAATTTTTTACAGCGGGAGAATCACATAATAAGGCCATTGCTGTATTTTTAGAAGGTATACCTGCAGGAGTAAAGATAACATTAGAAAAAATCAAGGAAGAACTTGTAAGAAGGAAAAAATCATATGGTAGAGGTGAGAGGCAAAGTTTTGAAGAAGATAAAATTGAAATAATTTCAGGTATAAGATATGGTGAATCTATCGGTTCTCCTATATGTGTTTTAGTTTATAATAAAGATTATAGAGAAAATGATTTTATTAAAAGAGATAATTCTTATCAGCCATTGACGACTCCACGCCCAGGACATGCCGATTTTACAGGTGCATTGAAGTTTTTAAGAAATGACTTAAAAGATATTTCAGAACGTTCATCTGCAAGAGAGACGGTTGGACGAGTAGTTGCAGGAAGTATTTGCAAACAGTTTTTAGAAAATTTTGATATATTTATTGGTTCATTTGTTGTAAAGATTTATAAAATTAAATTTACTCAGAACTACATTACAACAAATAAAAATTTATTATTAAAATTTCACAATTTAGCTGAAAAATCTATAGTGAGATTTCCTGATAAAAAAGAAGAGAAAAGAATAATTGAACTTATAGATAAAACAAAGAAAAATAAAGATACCATAGGAGGAGATTTTTTAGTTTTCGCAATAGGAGTACCTATTGGTTTAGGAAGTTATTCTCAGTGGTGTGATAGATTAAATGCAAAAATTTCATATTATCTTTTTTCAATCCCAGCGATAAAATCTGTGCAAATAGGTTTGGGTGAAAAATATTCTGACTATTATGGTTCTGAAGTCCATGATGAGATATTTTATTCTTCAAAAAATAATTTTTATTTTTATAGAAAAACAAATAATGCTGGTGGAATAGAAGGTGGGATTTCTAATGGTCAACCGATAATAATAAAGTGTAGTATGAAACCAATACCTACTTTATATGAACCATTAAATAGTGTTGATATAAATACAAAAAAACCTTCCAAAGCAGATGTCCTAAGAAGCGATATCTGTGCGGTTCCTTCTTGTAGTGTAGTTGCTGAATCAATGTTAGCAATTTGTCTATCTAATGAGATGAAGATTAAATTTGGTGGAGATTCTTTAAAAGAGATTAAGCAAAATTATAAAAATTATTTAAATTTGATAAAAAAATTTTAAGTTTATATGAATGTTGTAATTACAGGATTTATGTGTAGTGGTAAAACTTCTATAGGCAAAAAATTAGCAGAAAAATTAAATTTTGATTTTTTAGATACTGATGATTTAATAGAGAATAAAGTTGGGATGAGAATAACAGAGATTTTTGAAAAATATGGTGAACCATATTTTAGAGAATTAGAAACACAAATAATAAAAGAAGTTTCGGAAAAAGATAAGTTAGTAATTTCTACTGGTGGTGGTGTTGTTTTAAGAGAAGAAAATGTGAATAACTTAAGAAAAAATGGAGTTATAATTAATCTTGTAGCAAAACCTGAGACTATTTATGAAAGGTTAAAAAAACAACCGGGTATAAGGCCACTTCTAAATAAACCGAATCCATTAGAAGAGATTAAAAAACTTTTAGAATGCAGAGAGATATACTATAAAAATTGCGATTTTAGAGTTGAAACAGACAATTTGTCAGTAGAAGAAATAGTTGAAAAAATTTTAAATTTTTTAAAAACAAAAAAATTTTTTTTATGAAAGTAAAAATAGAAATTAAAGAGAGAAAGAAAATAAGTGTATATTTAGACAAAATAGAAAGAATACAAAGTATAATAAAGAAGGAAGGTATATTTTATACTAAAATCCTTCTTATAACTCACAAAAAACTATGGGGTCTGTATAAAAATAAATTCAAGAATTTAAAATTTGAGAAAATATTTTTACCTGAAGGTGAAGAGATTAAATCTTTGAAATATCTTGAATTTTTATATCTTGAATTTTTGAGAAAAAAGGTTGATAGGAGAAGTTTAGTTTTAATCTTTGGCGGAGGGGTTTTGGGAGATTTAGTCGGATTTGCTTGTTCAACATATATGCGAGGCATAAACTATATTCAAATTCCCACTACACTTCTTGCTATGGTTGATTCTTCAATAGGAGGAAAGACAGCTGTTAACTTAAAATTTGGCAAAAATTTAGTTGGAAGTTTTTATCAACCAAAAATAATTCTTTGTGATACAGAGTTATTAAAAAGTTTACCAAAGAAAGAAATTTATAATGGGTTGGGTGAAATTTTAAAATATGCTGTGATTAATAAAAAAATTTTTAATTCGTTAGTGTCCAAAGATGCTTCTTTGGATGTAAATAGCAGATTTTTTAAAAATTTAATTTTAGAATGTATAAAGACAAAACTTGAAATTGTAAAAAAAGACGAAAAAGAGATCACAGGTATAAGAGAGAAGCTTAATTTAGGTCATACTATAGCACATGCAATAGAAGCTGTTTATGGTTATAAAGTTTATTCTCATGGCGAAGCAGTGATTTTAGGTTTGTTAGCAGAGAGTTTTATTTCAAAAGAAATTGGTATCTTACTTGATGAGGATTATGAAAAAATTATTTCATTAATCAATAAATATACTTCTGATAAGAGTTTTGAATCCAATTTAATTGATATTGATGAAAAAAAGATCTTTGAATTTATAAAGTTTGATAAAAAATTTTATCAGAAAAGATATAGATTTGCTTTACCAATTAAAATTGGGGAAGTAAAGACAGTTGAAAATATTTCAAAAAGGATTATTATTGATAGCATATCTTATGTAAAAAAATGGATGAAAGGAAAATTAAACTAATTCAAAGTAGACTTGACAAAAAAGAAGTTTTGTTAGTATTAAATAAATATAATCTATTTTATCTAACGCAGACTAATCTTGATGGATATTTTTTAACCATTGCGAAAGACAATGTAAAAGTTTTTGGTGCGAGGATGTTATTTAGCCAGCTTAAAGAGATATTTAAGGATTTAGAAGTAGTTGTAGACGATAGTATTGAAAAACAGATTCCCAAAATAATAGAAAATAGAAAAATTCTGTTAATTGACGATGAGGAGATTTCAGTAAAAAAATATAATATTCTTAAAAAATATTTTAAAGTGAGATTTAGCTCTTTGATAAAAGATTTAAGAATAGTAAAAGATGAAAGTGAAATTTCAAAGATAAAGAAAGCAGCAAAAGTTGTAAAAAAAGTGCTTAAAGAAACAAAGAATTTTATTAAAGAAGGTGTAACGGAGATAGATGTTAAAAACTTTATATTGAAAAAGTTTTTAGAATACAATGTGGAACCATCTTTTGAACCTATAGTAGCTTTTGACGAAAATACATCTTATCCACACCATATATCAACATCAAAAAAATTTAGAAGAAATAGTTTGGTCTTGATAGATTTGGGTTGTAAGTATAAAGGTTATTGTTGTGATGTTACTAAAATGTATAATTTTGATAAGAATAGAAGAATAAAGGATTTGTATTTAAAATTGAAAAACTTACAAGAATTTTTAGTATCTCTTTGTAAACCTGGTGTAAAGGTCAAGATGATAGATAAATATGCAAGAGATTATTTTAAAAAATTAGGTTTAGAAGAAAAGTATTTACATTCAACAGGTCATGGGTTGGGAGTAGAGATTCATGAGCCACCTAGGGTTAGCATTAAAGACAATACAACTTTACAAGACGGAATGGTTATAACAATAGAACCAGGTATATATTTTGACAAAGATTTTGGTCTAAGAATAGAAGATGATGTAGTTTGTGGTAGTAATCCAACAGTGATAACAAGAAGATATAAGTAAATGAGTTAATGTGTGGATGGGTTGATTAGTTCATAGTTAATAGTTATTAGTTCAGAGTTTTATCACTCATAACTCATAACTAATAACTAATAACTCATTAACCCATCAACCCATTAACATATTAACTAACTTTTAATGGAAGGAGGTTAAGTTCTATGGTTACTATTGATACTTCAGAGTTTAAAGTAGGACTATGTATCAATGTTGATAGTGAAATTTATTCTATATTGTGGTATCAACATCATAAGCCTGGCAAGGGTGGTGCGGTAATGAGGACAAAATTAAGAAATGTTCGTACCGGTAGTATAATTGAAAGAACATTTAAGTCAGGAGAAAAGTTTGAGTTGGTAGATTTGGTAAGAAGGAAAAAACAGTATATGTATCAAGCAGGTGATAACTTAGTTTTTATGGATACAGAGACATTTGAAGAAATACACATTCCTAAAAAGCAGGTTGGAGATGCTATAAAATTTCTCAAAGAAGGTGTAGAAGTAGAAGGGTTATATTTAAATGATGAGTTTTTGGGGATAGAGTTGCCAATATCAGTAGAACTAAAAGTAGTTCACACTGTTCCTGGCATTAGAGGAGATAGTGTTAGTAATGTGATGAAACCTGCAACATTAGAGACAGGTGCTGAGGTTTCTGTACCTTTATTCATAGAAATAGGCGATATTGTAAAGATTGATACACGTACGGGAGAATATATAGAACGTGTTGAAGCAAAAAAATAATATATTTTATGTAATAACTTCACTTGATTATGGTGGTAGCCAAAAAAATCTTTATTACATCCTTAAATATTTCCCTAAGGAATACAAAAATTACATCTTTGAACCAATTGTAATATCTTTTAAGAAGGGTGGAAGATTTAAAAATAGAATATCTTGCTTAGGTGTAAAAGTTTATGATTTATGTTTGCCTGAGAAAATTTCTTTTTTAACTTTTTTTATTTTACCATATAGTATTTTCAAATTCTTTTGCTTAGTAATAAAGTATCGTCCTAAGATTATTCATAGTTTTTTATTTCAAGCAAATTTTTTATCTCGATTTGTAAAATTTTTTTTGCCAAAAACAAAAATTTTTTGTTCAGAACGGGTTGCTGAGAAGCATAAGTTGTGGCAGTTAAAACTTTTGAAATTGTCAAATTTTTTAGTTGAGAAAATTTTTGTGAATTCTGAAGATTTGAAAAGTTATGTAATTAAAACACAAAAGGTTAATCAACAAAAGGTTTTAGTTATACAAAATATTATAGATTTAAGTGAGATAAAAATAAAACATAATGAATTTGATATAAGAAAACAATTAGGAATACCTGAAAAATGTTTTTTTGTTCTTTCAATAGGAAGATTAGAAAGACAAAAAGGTTTTGATTTGTCAATAGAAGTAGTAAAAAACTTTAATGAGGAAATAAGAAAACACAACTATGATAGAGATTATGTTTTTGTCATCATAGGTGATGGTATAGAATATAATAGGTTGATTAATTATGCTAAAAAATTAGAGGTGGAAAAATATATCAGATTTTTAGGATATAAAGAAAATATTTATGACTATATAAATGCATGTGATTTGTTTTTGTTGACTTCATATTGGGAAGGTTCGCCAAATGTTGTATTAGAAGCATTAGCTTTAAAAAGACCTGTTATATCAAGTGAGGTTGAAGGTATAAGTGAGTTTTTAAATAAAGATTTTATAGTTTCTTTAAAAAAAGATAGAAAAAGTATCATCGAAGAATTTGTTGAAAAAATTCTTAACATATATTTAATAGAAAAAGGTAATTTAGATTATACGCTTTGTATAAATAAAAGGTTTAATATAGATATTTATTTGCCAAATTTTGTTGTTGGAAAATTTTTAAATCATTATATTGACAAGATTAGTTAGATTTTATAAATTAATTTTGTAATTACTTTCCTTTAGTTAAATCTTAATTTTTTTCTTATTTGGAACTTTTTGTTTCATCTAAAAAATTAATTAACACAGGAGGTTAAAAAATGAAAGTAAAAATTGATAAAGATTTATGTACAGCATGTGGATTATGTGTAGATACTTGTCCTGAAGTATTTGAAATGGGAGAAGATTCTGCAGTGGTAAAGTCAGAAAATGTTCCAGCAGAGTATGAAGAACAGGTTAAAGAAGCAGCTCAAAACTGTCCTACAGAAGCAATAAAAGTGGAATAATTTTATAAAATTTTTGGGGGCGTATGTTTTATGAAAGAAGTGATAATTTTTGCAAGGGCTGGACAAGGTGCTATTACAACAGCTCAAGTTTTGGGTTCAGCTATAGTTAAGTCAGGTTTATATGCTTATGCATTTCCACATTTTGGTGCAGCACGTATGGGTGCACCGATGAATGCTTTTTTAAGGTATGATGTAAAACCTATTAGGTTAAGAACAAGAATTAAACTTGCGGATTTTTCTATCGTTGTAGATGAGACATTGTTTTCTGAACAAAATCCAGCAGATTTTTTAAAGCCAAAAGGGATATGCTTAATTAATTCCCAAAAACAGTTTCAATCATCAAACGGCAAAAAAATAATTTCCATCCCAGCAAATAAAATTTCTCAAGAGATTACTGGAAAGATTTTTGCAAATACTGTATTGTTAGGCGCAATATGTAAAGTTTGTGAAGATTTTAAGATTGATTTATTGTATGAAGCAATAAAAGAGAGATTTAAAGGTGAAGCGCAAAAGATAAATTTAGAACTTGCTAAAGCTGGATATGAATTCACATTAGTTCATAGTTATTAGTTCATATTTGATAGTTTATAGTTCATAGTAGAGAAAATTTAAATATTAGGAGAAAGTTATGTTTGCAAAAATAATTTTACCCCCAGCTACTGGACTTAAGAATAAAACAGGCTCCTGGAGAACAGGTAAAAGACCTAAGTTTTTGCATAAAAATTGTACAGGTTGCAGAATGTGTTATTTAAGTTGTCCTGAAGGATGTATCTCAGGAAGTAAAAAAGAGTATAATGTTGACTTAGACTATTGTAAAGGTTGTGGAATTTGTGTAAAAGTTTGTCCTGTAGACGACATAATAATGGAGCAAGAATTATAGTCAATAGTTGTGGTAGCCGCGGGCTTCAGACTGCGCAGAATAATAGTAGGGAAGTAGAAAGTATTAAGGTGTTAGGGATTTGTAATGTCCCGCACTTTTCGGGAAAACTCTATGAACTATCAACTATTAACTAATTTAGGAGAAAAACTATGAAGGAATTTTTAGAAGGAGCGGCATCAATTGCAAGGACTGTAGGATTATGTAGACCAGGAGTAATATCTGCTTATCCTATTACTCCACAGACACACATCGTAGAAGAACTAGCATCTCTTGTTGCAAATGGAAAGTTGAAAGCAGAGTTTATAAATGTAGAATCAGAGCATTCTGCTGCGAGTTGTGTTTTAGGTGCTGTTGCGACAGGCGTAAGAGCTTATTCTTCAACTTCTTCTCAAGGTTTACTTTTAATGGCAGAGGTTTTGTTTAACATAGCTGGGCTTAGATTACCTGTAGTTATGTGTTGTGTAAATCGTGCGGTTTCAGCTCCTATAAATATCTGGAATGACCAACAAGATATAGTTACATTAAGAGATGCAGGTATTATTTTATTGTTTGCTGAAAATATCCAAGAAGCATGTGACTTACATATTCAAGCATTTAAAATTGCTGAAGATCCACAAGTTATGTTACCATGTATAGTAAATATTGACGGATATATATTAAGCCATGGATATGAGCCTGTGGAATTTCCGAATCAGGAATTAGTAGATAAATTTTTACCACCTTATAACCCTCCATATAAACTTGATATTAACAATCCTTTAACCTTAGGTTCTCTAATTGGACCGGAGTATTATTTAGAGACGAGGTATGCAATACAAGAAACGATGAATAATGAAGTAAAAAGAAAAATTTTGGATGTAGCAGAAGAGTTTACAAGAATATTTTCAAGAAAATCATTTGGATTATTTGAAGAATATAAAATACAAGATGCAGAAACAATCTTTGTATCAATGGGTTCCATTGCAGGACCTATAAAAGATGTGGTAGATGAATTAAGAGAAAAAGGACAAAAGGTTGGGTTTTTAAGAATTATTACATATAGACCTTTCCCATCAAAAGAAGTTGGAAAAATTTTATCTAATGCAAAGAGAGTCATTGTTATAGATAAATCAATTTCTTTGGGTTCTTATGGCCCTTTATATCAAGATGTAGTAAACTCAGTTTATATCAACTCTCAAGTTGATAATCAAAAGAATTTACCAAAAGTTGTTGGTTATATTTGTGGCCTTGGAGGAAGAGATGTTTATAAGGAAGAAATAATAGAGATTTATAATGATAAAGAATTTGAACCTGCAAAATTTGTTAGTGTTAAAAAAGAGAATTTGGATAATTTTATTTAATCAGGAGGTAATAATCATGATTGATGAAAAAATTTTGTTCACATCAGGACATACTGCCTGTGCAGGTTGTGCCCAAGCATTAGCTGCAAGATTAGTTATAGATGCAGCTGGTAAAAATACTATTGTGTTAAACAATACTGGTTGTTTGGAAGTTTTCTCAACAGGATACCCATATACTTCTTGGAGAGTACCTTTTCTTCATTCTTTATTTGAAAATGCAGGTGCTGTTGCTTCTGGTGTTGAATCAGCCTTAAACTATCTTGGTATAAAAGAGAATGTTAATGTTATAGCTCAGGCAGGAGATGGAGGATTTGCAGATATAGGTTTTCAAGCTTTTTCTGGCTTGTGGGAAAGAGGTCATGATGTTTTAACTATATGTTATGATAATGAAGCATATATGAATACAGGAATTCAAAGGAGTGGAACAACCCCTTTAGGTACTAACACAACTACTTCTCCTGTTGGTAAAAATTCTTTAGGTAATTTAAGATGGAAAAAAAATTTAGTTGAAATAGCTTTAGCTCATAGATGTGTTTATGTTGCAACTGCCTCAGTCCATATGCCTGTTGACTTGCAAAACAAAGTTAAAAAAGCATTAAAAGTTAAAGGACCAAAGTTTATTCACATTTTATCTCCTTGTCCATTAGGTTGGAGTTCAAAACCAGAAGATTCTATTGATGTTGCAAAAGTTGCAGTAGAAACTGGTTTTTGGCCATTAGTTGAATTTGAAAACGGTGTCTTAACTAAGGTTAAAAAGTTTAAAGAATTAAGACCAATTGAAGATTATTTTAAACTACAAAAAAGATTTTCCCATCTTCTAAAAGAAGAGGCAAAAGAAGTTGTTGAAATGTGGAGACAAAAAGTAGAAGAAAACATTAAAAAATATCAACTTTTAGAAGGATAATTTGTAGATTTATGAAGTTTTCAGGTGGTGTCCATCCTAAAGAAGAAAAAATTACTAAACATTACAGAATTAGTGTATTACAAACTCCACAGATTTTAGTTTTACCTCTTTCTCAACATACAGGTAAACCTTCTATCCCGTTATTAAAAACAGGAGATTATGTTTTAAGGGGACAAAAGATTGCTCAACCAGATGGTCTCATTTCCGCCTCTTTACATTCTCCTGTTTCAGGAAAAATTGTTGGAATAAATGAAGTTATTCATCCTACATTATGTAAAAAAACACCAGCTATTATTATAGAATCAGATGGTCATAACAAAACTGTAGAATTTAACACCAAGTATAAAGAATACTTCAGATACTCTCCAGAAGAACTTGTAAATCATGTAAAAGAATCTGGTATAGTTGGTCTTGGAGGTGCTGCTTTCCCAACCCATGTGAAACTTTCTCCACCAAGAGATAAAGTTATTGACTATGTAATAGCAAATGGTTGTGAATGCGAGCCATATCTTACCTGCGATGATAGAGTAATGCAAGAATATGCTTCAGAGGTTGTTGAAGGACTAAAGATTGTAATGTATATTTTAAATGCACTAAAAGGTATCATAGTAGTTGAGGATAATAAAATTGAAGCATATCAGAAACTTAAAGATAAAGTTGCAAAAACTCCTAATATTGAGATTAAGTTGGTAAAAACAAGATATCCACAAGGTGCTGAAAAGCAATTAATAAAAACAATTTTAGGTAGAGAAGTTCCTTCTGGTGGTTTACCAATGGATGTTAATGTAGTAGTACAAAATGTTTCAACATTAGTTGCAATATATAATGCTATAGAAAAAGGGATCCCATTAATAGAAAGAGTTATAACAATTTCCGGAGATGTTGAAAGGAAAGGAAACTTTTTAGTTCCTATTGGAATGATGGTTAAAGATATTATAAAGGTTTTAAACATTTCTGGTGAGAATATAAAAAAAATAATTTTTGGTGGTCCAATGATGGGTATTGCTCAAAGGAGTTTGGATGTACCTATTATAAAAGGTACATCAGGTGTTTTGTTTTTTAAAGATTCTTTAAAAAATGAATATATTCAATGTATAAGATGTGGAAAGTGTGTGATGGTATGTCCGATGAAACTTATGCCAAATTTTTTGAGTTTGTATATTGAGCATGAGAAATGGGATAAAGTTCAACTTTATTCACCTTTTGATTGTATAGAATGTGGATGTTGTTCTTATGTTTGTGTTGCAAAACGTCCTATCGTAGCGCAGATAAAGTATGCAAAAAGTGTTTTGAAAGGTTAAATGTTTGGTATGAAAGAGAAAATCTTTGTAGTTACTGCAGCTCCACATATAGTTAAAAAACATTCTGTAAGGACAATTATGTTGGATACTATTATCGCATTATTGCCTGCAGGTGTAGGGGCTGTTATTTTTTTTGGTTTTTATAGTAGTATTTTAATTTTAGTTTCAGTTTTAGTTGCTATTTTGTCAGAGTTGTTTGTTAATATTTTAAGGAAACAAAAACCTACAATTTTTGATTTAAGTTGTATTATCACAGGACTTTTGTTTGCATATACTTTACCTCCAAGATTACCTTTGTGGATTGCTGCAATAGGTGTTTTTGTTGGAATTGTTTTTGGTAAACAGATATACGGTGGTTTGGGATATAATCCATTTAATCCTGCTCTTATAGGAAGGGCATTTATACATATTGCTTTTCCACAGAATATGGGGAATTTTGCTTTAACAGATGCGGTTTCTTCTGCTACTCCATTAACCATACTAAAACATTTTCCTGAACAGATTTCAAACATTCCACCTATAAAAAATTTAATAATAGGTAATTATTTAGGTTCCTTAGGTGAAACTTCAGTGATTTTGTTATTATTAGGTTATTTTTATTTAGTTATAAAAAAACATATTTATCCTTATGCTCCAATAACATTTTTTATAACAGTTCTGTTAATAACATTTTTTGTTGATAAACACCACCTTTGGGTATACTTCTTTTCAGGTGGAATTTTCTTAGGCGGAATTTTTATGATTACAGATCCTGTTACAACACCTATCTCTCCAAAAGGTAAAATAATTTTTGCAATATGTTGTGGAATACTTACTTGTATTATAAGGTTTTGGGGAAGTTATCCTGAAGGAGTTTGTTTTTCAATTTTGTTTATGAACTTACTTACTCCTTTAATAGATAACTACACTATAAGAAAAAAGTTTGGATTTAGAAAAGTATGAATAACAATCTTAAGATGATATTAGTTTTATTTTGTGTATGTATTTTTTCGGCATTTAGTCTATCTTTTCTTTATACTTATACGAAACCAAGGATTGAAAAAAATAAAATATTAAAAGAACAGAAGTTGAAAACACAACTTATACCTAATGCAGAAAACTTTGTATCCAAGGAGTTTAAAAATTTTGGTATAGTTGAAGAGTGCTATGATAAATCTCAAAATTTGTTAGGGATTTTGTTAAAATCATCCTGTAGGGGCTATGGAGGTGATATTGAATATATTGTAGGTATTACTGCTGAGATTAATCCTAAAATTTTGTCTTTAAAAATTTTGTCTCATAAAGAAACACCTGGACTTGGTGCTAATGTTGAAAAAGAAAAGTTTTTATCACAGTTTAAAGATAAGAATTCTCAAGAAATAGTTTTAAAAAAAGATAACCCGTTAGGAAGAATAGATGCTATAAGTGGTGCTACGATTTCATCTCGCGCCATAACAAATTCTTTAAGAAACCTTCTTGAAAAAGAAGAATTAAAAGAGTATTTAAAAAGTAAAGAGAAAAAAATTGTTCCTGAAGAACAGGTTTTAAAACAACAAGTGAAACAGAAACCAAAGGTAGAACAACAAAATATACAGAAAATTTTTATTTCTACAACTACTGAAGAAACACAGTAATATGAAAAAAATTTTACAAATAATTTTTAACGGTGTGGTAAAAGAAAATCCTGTATTAATTATGATGATAGGTCTTTGTCCTTTTCTTGCTTGTTCTACTTCTGCAAAGGATGCTATAGGAATGGGTATTGCTGCAACCTTTGTATTAACTTGTTCAAATGTTATTATATCTCTATTCAGGAAAATAATACCTAAGGAAGTAAGAATTCCTGTTTTTATTGTCATTATTGCAACATTTACTACTATAGTAGATTATTTAATAAAAGCATACTTTCAAGCATTATCAGAAAGTTTGGGTGTTTTTATACCATTGATAGTTGTTAATTGTATAATTTTAGCACGTGCTGAGGCTTTTGCATCAAAAAATAATGTTTTATACTCTTTTTTTGATGGAATAGGTATGGGAATGGGTTTCTTTTTAGGAATAGTTATTTTAGGTATAATAAGACAGTTTTTTGGTTCAGGTACAATTTTTAATTCAAAGGAGATATTAAAAAATCCTGTGGTTATAATGATCCTTCCTCCAGGAGGATTTTTAACCGCAGGTGTAGTTATAACTTTAATAAAATATATAGAAAATAAATTAAAAAAGCCGGTTAAAATAATAAGTAATTTACCATCAAGTTGTGAAAGATGCAGTTTAAAATCAAAGTGTGTGGTTAAATTAAATAGTTAATAGTTGATAGTTTATAGTAGCCTCAAAGCGAAGCTTTGAAATAGGATTTTGTAGGGCAAGGATTTATCCTTGCAAAATTTGGTAGCCGCAGGCTTCAGCCTGCGCAGAATAAATAATATTAGGAAAGTAGAAAGTAGGGAGGTGTTAGGTATTTGTAGGGCACGGTTTTCCGACTGGGGCGCCCGCCTGCCAAAGCGAAGCGGCGGGCAGGGACTGCCTTAGGCAGTATCCTTGCGTATTTAAATAGTTCATCCCGCAACTTGTCCCACCTTTTGCGGGACAGGCGGGATAATCCGAGGTTAATATTATGAAAAATACTTCATTACTAGCAATTTTTATTTCATCTGTTTTTGTAAACAACATAATTTTGATGAGGTTTATTGGACTTTGTTCATTCTTTGGAGTTTCAAACAAACTTTCATCTGCTTTAGGTATGTCAGCAGCAGTATTTTTTGTAATGAGTTTAGCGACTGTAGTTTCCTGGCTATTATATAATTTAGTTTTATTACCTTTAGATATAGTTTATCTTAAAATCATTGTATTCATATTAGTGATTGCTTCATTAGTACAGCTTGTAGAGATGTTTTTGAAAAAAAACATACCTTCTTTGTTTAAATCTTTAGGTATTTATCTTCCTCTTATAACTACTAATTGTGCAATTCTTGCGGTAGCATTTTTAGTTGTAGATTATAAATTTAATCTTTTGCAATCAATAATATTTTGTTGGGGAACAGCTTTGGGATACACAATTGCAATTATACTTTTTTCTTCTATAAGAGAAAGGTTAGAGTTAGCACCACTGCCTAATGCAGTGAAAGGTTATGGTATTGTATTTATTACAGCAGCACTTATGTCTTTGTCATTTATGGGACTTATTGGTTTATTTGGATTTTAATTAAAAATATTAAAAGCATATGCAAACAACAATTATATTAAACTCTATACTTATAATTTCAGCAATAAGTATTTTTATTGGGCTTCTATTGAGTTTTGCAGCTAAGAAATTTAAAGTTGAAAGCAATCCTAAAAAAGACCTTATTTTATCTGTATTACCTGGAGCGAATTGTGGTGGTTGTGGATATGTTGGATGTGAACAGTATGCTGAAGCAATAGTTAAAGACGATGTTGATATTACTCTTTGTAGGCCAGGTGGAGAAGAGGTTGTAAAAAAAATTGCAGAGATATTAGGTAAAGAGGTGGGAGATATTGAAAGAATGGTAGCAGTAGTGATGTGTAATGGAGGTAATAGAGCAAAAGACGAGTTTGAATATAATGGTGTAGAAAGTTGTAGCTATGCAATAAAATTTTTTGATGGCCAAAAATTATGTAAGTATGGCTGTTTAGGTTTTGGAGATTGTGTGGAAGTTTGTCCTTTTGATGCTATTCATATAAATCAGTATGGTGTAGCAGAAGTTGATCCTTTTAAATGTACAGGTTGTGGTTTATGTGTTAAAGCATGTCCAAAAAACATTATTAAGCTTGTACCTTGTAATTATAAAGTACACATATTATGCAGTTCCAAAGATAAAGGTAATATAGTAAGACAAATTTGTTCTGTTGGTTGTATAGGTTGTGGTTTGTGTGTTAAAGTTTGTCCACAAAAAGATATAGTTTTGGGGAACAATCTTGCTTCTATGAAATATGATAAATGTGATAACTGTGGCTTATGTATAGTAAAATGTCCTACAAAATGTATTGTAGAAAGTAATACTTTAGTAAAGGATTTAAATGATATCAAAAACTTCTCTTTAACTACTCTTGCAAAATAAAATTTAATATTATATTAATTATTTTAATACCTTTTCAAAACAAAAACAAACGTAGAAAAGGAGTTTAAATTATGGTGAATATAAATTTAAAAACACTATTAGAGTCAGGTGTGCATTTTGGACATCCTACAAGAAAATGGAATCCTAAGATGAAGAAGTACATTTTTGGAGCAAGGAATAAGATTCATATTTTGGATCTCCAAAAAACTATGTATGAGTTGAGAAGAGCATACAAATTTGTTAGAGATTCTGTTGCTGAAGGTAAAACAATCCTTTTTGTAGGTACAAAACCTCAGGCACAGCAGACAATTAAACAAGAGGCGGAACGTTGTGGCGCATTTTATGTGAATTACAAATGGCTCGGTGGAACACTTACAAATTTTGAAACAATAAGGAAATCTGTACAAAATCTTGAGCAATTGGAAAATATGCAGAAACAGGGTATATTTGAACAATTAAAGAAAAAAGAAGCTACTTTAAAACTTAAAAAGATAAATAAACTTCAAACTATGTTAGAGGGTATAAGAAATATGACTTCTCTACCAGATATTGTTTTTATAGTTGATACTATTTATGAACATAACGCATTGAAAGAAGCAAAGAGAATGAAGATACCAGTTGTTGCGGTTTGTGATACAGATGCTGACCCTGATTTAGTAGACTATCCTATCCCTGCAAATGATGACGCAATTCGTTCAGTAAAACTGATATGCTCAATTATTGCAGATGCGGTAATTGAAGGCAAAAAGAAGTATAAAGAAGAAACTTCTACTGCTGATGAAGAAGAAATTCCAATTTCAGCTCCTATATCTCAGCAAGAGTTAGAAGAAGAAATTGATCTATCAAAAGATGAAAGCGAGGATAAATGAATATGAATAAACAAAATATTTCAGAACTAATCCAAAAATTGAGATCAATTTCAGGTGCAGGTATACTTGATTGCAAAAAGGCTTTAGAAGAGACAAATTTTGATGTAGAAAAAGCATTAGTATTATTGAGAGAACGTGGAGCGACAAAGGCATTGTCAAAAACATCTCGTGTTGCAAAAAATGGTATAATTGCTTCATATATTCATTCAGGTGATAAGATTGGAGTTTTGTTAGAACTAAATTGTGAAACAGATTTTGTAGCAAGGACTGATGAATTTAGAAATTTAGCAAAGGAGTTGTGTCTGCAGATTGCTGCAAGTAATCCTCGTTGGATTAAAAAAGAAGATGTACCACAGGATGTAATAGCACAAGAAAAAGAGATATATAAAAAACAACTTTTGCAGGATGAAAAAAATAAAAATAAACCTGAAAATGTTATAGATAAAATTGTTGAAGGTAGATTAGAAAAATTTTTTGAAGAAACATGCCTTTTAGAACAACCTTATATTCGTGATCCTCAGGGAAAACAAAAAGTTAAAGATTTGATTTTACAAACAATTTCCAAAACAGGAGAAAATATTACTATAAAACGTTTTACAAGATATGTCTTAGGCGAAGAGTAAAATTTTAATAAGCCTAAAATGGACAACGATTTTTTAAACACCTATCTTTTATTACCTACTTTTAATTCTTTCAAAGTTAATTCTCATCTTATTTTTAAACAAAAATAAATAGGAGAAAAAAATATGTATAAAAGAGTTGTATTAAAAATTTCAGGAGAAAGTATAGGTCAAAAACCTCACAACATAGGTATCTCTCAAGAGTCTTTGAAAGAAGTAGCATATGAGATAAAAGAAGCGTTAGAGGAAACAAATATACAACTTGCAATAGTTATAGGTGCTGGGAATATTTTAAGAGGGAAAGATGTTAGTTTTATTGAAAGGACCACAGCAGATTATATGGGTATGTTAGCAACAGTTATAAATGCTTTAGCTTTACAGTCAGCATTGGAATCAGTGGGGTTGATAACTCGGGTTATGTCTGCGATTGAGATGCCAAGGATAGCTGAACCATATATTCGTAGAAGAGCTATAAGACATTTAGAAAAAGGTAGGATAGTAATTTTTGCTGCAGGTACTGGTAATCCTTATTTTACTACAGATACTACCGCAGCTTTGCGTGCTATAGAAATTCATGCTGATATACTGCTAAAAGCAACACAGGTAGATGGTGTATATAGTGATGACCCTAAAAAAAATCCTAAAGCAAAAAAATATAAAACGCTCACATTTATTGAAGCAATAAACAAAGGTTTGAAAATAATGGACACAACTGCATTTTCATTATGTATGGAGAACAATTTACCTGTAAAAGTTTTTAATTTATATAAAAAAGGCAATTTATTAAAAGCTTTAAAAGAAGAGGAAGTTGGCACGTTAATTAAGAGTTAATGAGTTAATGAGTTATTAGTTATTAGTTATGAGTTATGAGTGATAAAACTCTGAACTAATAACTCTGAACTCTGAACTAATAACTATTAACTATGAACTATTAACTATTAACTAATCAACTCATCCACACATTAACTCATTCACCTATTTTCAAGGAGGTTTGATGAATATGAATAAAGAACTGCTTGCAAAAACAGAAGAGTTAATGAAGAAAACATTGGAAAAATGTAAATCGGAATTGCTCGCGATAAGAACAGGTAGAGCTTCTATAAGTTTAGTGGAAAATATTGAAGTAGAATGTTATAATAGTAAAATGAAATTGAATCAAATTTCAAATATAAGTATTGTTGATGGAAGAATTATAGAAATTCGTCCTTGGGATCAAAGTATTGCTGTAAATATAGAGAAAGCGATATTAAATTCTTCCTTAGGGTTAACACCTATGAATGATGGAAAAGTTATAAAAATTACAGTTCCTTCTCTTACTGATGAAAGAAGAGAAGAACTTATTCGCCAAATTAATAAGTTAGCAGAAAATTTTAGAGTTGCAGTAAGAAATGAAAGAAGAAGTGCTTTAGAAACGTTGCGCCAGTTAAAAAAAGATAAAAAAATATCAGAAGATGACGAGTTTAAAACTGAAGAACAACTACAAAAACTCACAGATACTTATATCAAAAAAATAGACGAATTAGTTGAACAAAAAATTAAAGAGGTAAAAGAGAGTTAAAATGAAATTTTTAGGTATTGAGTTAGACGAAAAAAATTTACCACAGCATGTTGGTATAATAATGGATGGAAATGGTAGGTGGGCTAAAAAAAGAGGACTTCCAAGGATATTTGGACATAGAGCAGGTGCAAAAACTGTAAAAAAAATTGTTGAGACAGCAGCAGAGTTAGGGCTAAAATGTCTGTCTTTGTACGCATTTTCTACAGAAAATTGGCAAAGACCAGAAGATGAAATAGAAGGACTTTTTAGTTTGTTAAGATATTATATTCGTTTGGAGAAAAAAAGATTAATTAAAAACGATATAAAGCTTGTTGTTAGTGGAGATATTACAAAACTTGATGATAAAACAAAAAAATCTTTGCGAGACCTTATTGATGAACTAAAAAATAACATAGGCCTTATTCTTAATTTATGTATAAACTATGGTGGAAGACAGGAGATAATTAGTGCGGTTAATAAAATTTTAAATTCAAATATTAAAAAAATAAACGAACAAGAGTTTGAAAGATTCCTTTACACCAAGGACCTACCAGAGTTAGAATTTTTGATTAGAACCTCAGGAGAGCAGAGAATCTCTAATTTTATGTTGTGGCAGATAGCTTATACTGAGTTATACTTCACAAAAACACTATGGCCTGATTTTACTCCTAAGGAATTCGTTTTAGCAATAAAAGAATTTCAAACAAGAGAAAGAAGGTTTGGGAAAGTTAGTTCATAGTTCATAGTTAATAGTTAATAGTTGATAGTTAATTTTGTAGGGCACGGCTTTAGCCGTGCCCCGCACTCACGGAATGTGAGTGCGGGGTAGGGCAAGGATTTATCCTTGCAAAATATAAAAAAACCTAGAAACAAAAATATGTTACTTCCAAGGATAATTACAGCTATATTAGGTATACCTATTGTTTTAATTTGTGTTTACTATGGTGGTGGTTTATTTTTTGTTTTACTTTTATTGATATTGTTATATATGATAAAAGAATATGCTTATATGACGAATGTTGCAGGATATGAGGTTGGTTGGTTTTTTCCATTTTTAGTTGGAGTTATAACATTTTTTTCTATAATTTTTGAGCCATTACAGTTTAATAAACACTCTTTATACTTGACATCTATAGTTTTAACAATTTTATTATTTGTTATGTTTTTTAAAGAAATAATAAAACAAAAACCAGTTGGTTCTATAGGCAGAATAAGTTTAAGTTTTTTAGGTCCTTTTTTATTTTCATGGTCTATGGCCCATTTTTATTTAGTGAGGGATATTAAAAATTATGGTATGCAGTTGACATATATATTAATCTTTACAATCTGGACTGCTGACAATGCAAGTTATATTTTTGGTTCAATATTTGGAAAGAAAAAGTTGGCTTCAATAATAAGTCCTAAAAAGACGATTGTTGGTCTGTTTTCAGGAATAACATTTGGTTTTTTAGGATTTTTATTTTTTAGTAGGATTTTTATGATTGACCAAGTATTAAATTATAAAGAACTCTCAATATTAGGTTTAATAATACCAATTTTGACTGTAATTTCAGACCTATCAGAATCTTTAATAAAACGCGATTGTGGATTTAAAGATTCAGATAACCTCCTTGTTGGGCATGGTGGAATGATGGACAGGTTTGATAGTTTTATATTCACTACTCCATCATATTATTATTTACTTTTATTATTTTTGAAAAAATGAAAAGAATTTTAATTTTAGGTTCAACAGGTTCTATAGGGAGAAATGTATTAGATTTTATAAAGAACCACAAAGACAAGTTTAAAGTTGTTGGCCTTTCTGCAAAATCTAATTTAAAACTTTTAAAAAAACAACTTGAAGATTTTGATGTTCCTTATGGTTGCATAGTTGATACAAACTATAAAAATATTAGATTAAAAAAATCTAAAATTTTATATTCAGAAGAAGGTTTGTTAGAAATAATTGAGCTAACAAAACCAGATATTTTGGTAAATGCTTTGGTTGGAATAAGTGGACTTAAACCTTTATTTTATGCTATTGAAAAAAATATACCTTATATTGCTTTAGCAAATAAAGAATCTATAGTTGTCGGTGGAGAGTTGCTAAAAGAAAAATTAAAAAACAAAAATTCAAAAATTATGCCTATTGACAGTGAACACTCTGCATTATTTCAATGTTTAAAAAATGAAAATATAAACAATATAGAAAAAGTAATAATCACAGCTTCAGGAGGACCTCTTTTTAAAAAAAAGATTAAAACAAAGAATGTAAAAAACATTATATCCCATCCTATATGGAAAATGGGGAAAAAAATTTCAGTAGATTCTGCTACAATGGTGAATAAAGGTTTTGAATGTATTGAAGCACATTATTTATTTGATATACCCTATGAAAAGATAGACATTTTGATTCATCCACAGGCATTGATTCATTCATTTGTGGAATTCATAGATGGAAATGTCTTAGCTTGTTTGTTTTATCCTGATATGAGGATACCTATATCTTATGCATTAGGATGTTTAGAAGAAAGAATTGAAAATTTTGCAAAAAAGATCGATCTGTTGATGTTGAACAAAGTTGAATTTTATAAACCAAACTATAGAAGATTTCCTTTGCTTAAAATCTTACTTGATTGTGTAAAAACAAACTATAATAGTTACTTAATTGCATTTAATACAGCAAACGAAGTTTTAGTAGAAAAATTTATTGATGGAAAGATAAAATTTGAAGAAATTTTGAAATATTTAAAAATTATTATTTCAGAACATAAACCAAAAAAAGTTAATTCCTTAGAAGAAATTTTTGAAATTCACAAAGAAGTAAAACAGCAGGTTGAACAAATTATTAGCAAATGAGTTTATTGAGTTTGCGGGTTTGTTGAGTTTATAGGGTTTTAAACTATGAACTATGAACTATGAACTATGAACTAATAACTCATTAACTCACTAACGGAGGTTATTATGACAACAGCGATTTTAATAATTTTGGCATTTGGTATTTTAGTATTTATACATGAATTTGGACATTTCATTGCTGCAAAAATTTTAAGGATAAAAGTTTTACAATTTTCATTTGGCTTAGGTAAAGAAATAATTGGTAAAACGATTGGTGAAACAAGATATTCATTATGTGTTTTACCTGTTGGTGGTGCTGTTCGGCTTAAAGGTGAAAATATTGAAGAATTAGATTTACAAGAAGATAGTTTTTTTGGTAAAAAATGGTATCAAAGAATTTTTGTTGCCGCTATGGGACCTATAATGAACTATGTACTTGCAGTTATAATTTTTATTTTTTTAGCATACTTTTTTGGTGTTGCAACATTTACAGGAGAACCTGTTATTGGAGAAGTTTTAGAAGGAAAACCTGCCTATACTGCTGGAATAAAACCTAAGGATAGAATTTTGAAAATTAATGATAAAGAAATAAAAACCTGGTCAGAGATGGCTGAAATTATAAACAATTCTGTTGACAAAAGGTTGACATTAGAGATTTTGAGGGAAGGAAAAACATTAAAAATAGAAGTTGTACCACAAAAAGATGAAACAACAAATCGTGGAATAATTGGTATAACTCCAGGGTATGAAATTAAAAAGGTAAGTTTTTTAGAATCTGTAAAAATAGGTTTTTTTCAACCAATATTTTTAAGTATTTATTCAATTCAATATTTGATTGATAGAATTATAAAATTGCAAAAACCTGAAGTAGCAGGTCCTGTAGGAATAATTCAGATTTTATCAAAATCAGCAAAATCGGGTATAGAGAGTTTTCTTTATACAATTGCTACAATCTCTACAATGTTAGGATTATTCAATTTGTTTCCAATTCCTATCCTTGATGGTGGTCATATTTTGTTTTCTTTTGTGGAAGGTTTTATAACAAAAAAGATACCATCAAAAAAAGCATTTGAAATAGCAAACTTTATTGGTTTAAGTATTATTCTATTTTTATTCTTTTTTGCCACATATAGCGATTTTTTAAGAATTTTTTATAAAAAATAATTATGGGAAGAAAACTTAAAATTTTAGCTGTGATTCCTGCAAGATATAGGTCTACACGTCTTTCTGCTAAACCATTGGCATTGATTAACAATAAACCGATGATACAGTGGGTTTATGAAAATGTTAAAAAATGCAATCTGATAGATAGAGTAGTAGTTGCAACTGATGATGAAAGAATTTTTGATATTGTGAAACGCTTTGGTGGTGAGGTTATGATGACCTCAAAAAGGCATAAAAGTGGTTCTGACAGAGTTGCAGAAGTTGCTAAAAAAATTTTTTCAGATATAGTCATTAATGTTCAAGGTGATGAGCCGATGATATCTTCTTACATATTAAAAAAAGTTATAACAGAATTTTTTAAAAATAAATTTTTGAATGTTGTGACACCTATATGTAAAATAGAATATTTTAGTGAACTTTTTGACCCAAACTTTGTAAAAGTTGTGGTTGACAAAAACAATTTTGCATTATATTTTAGTAGGTCTGTTATACCATTTGTTAGAGAAGAATTTAATATAGAGCAACAAAATTTTGTTGTAAAAAATGAGGATGTAATAAAAAATACAAACTTTTATCGTCACATAGGTGTTTATGCTTATAAAAGGAATTTTTTATTTAAATTTCTTTCTTTGCCACAAGGTAAACTTGAAAAAATAGAAAAATTAGAACAATTAAGAATCTTAGAGTATGGGTACAAAATTAAAACAGTTTTAGTAGATGAGCACCCAATATCTGTTGACACAGAAGAAGATTTAGAAAGAGTAAGAAAAATATTTGAAAATAAAGTTCATAGTCAATAGTTCATAGTTATTAGTTCATAGTTGATAGTTAATCCCGCAAGTTGCGAGATAATTTTGTAGGGCACGGCTTCAGCCGTGCAGAATAATAGTAGGAAGTAGAAAGTATGAAGGTGTTAGGGGTTTGTAGGGCAAGGATTTCCGCCAGAGGGCGGACTGCCTTAGGCAGTAGCCGTGCAAATATAGGTTTAATTCAGTGGTTTCAGTGGCAAAGAACTTAAAATGAGAAAGGTGGGAAAATTATGAAAATAGTAGAAGTTAATGGGATAAAGATTGGTAAAGGTCAGCCATTAGTTTTAATTGCAGGACCTTGTGTAATTGAATCTGAAAAGTTGTCTATTGAAGTAGCAGAAAAAATAAAAAAGATTACTGAAAAATTTAAAATCCAATATATCTTTAAGTCATCCTATGACAAATCAAACCGTTCTTCAGTTGAAAACTATCGTGGTCCTGGGTTAAAAGAGGGATTAAAAATTTTAGCAAAAGTAAAAAAAGAAGTTGGTGTTCCTATATTATCAGATGTTCATTGTAAAACAGAGATACCTTATGCAGCAGAGGTTTTAGATGTTATACAGATACCAGCATTTTTGTGTATGCAGACAGACATTGTAGTTGAAGCAGCAAAGACAAAAAAAGTTATAAATCTTAAAAAAGGACAATTTTTAGCACCTTGGGATATGAAGAAACCTGTTTCAAAAGTACTTTCAGTAGGAAATGACAAAATTTTGTTAACAGAAAGAGGATATGTTTTTGGATACAACAACATGATATTTGATATAAGAAGCATACCTGTAATGCAACAGATTGGTTTTCCTGTAATAGTAGATGTGACACATATAGTAAGAATACCAGGTCCTACTTCAAAAGAAGCCTGTGGTGGTGAACCACAATATATAGCTACATATAGTTATTCAGCAGTTGCAGCAGGTGCAAACGGACTTTTTATAGAAACACATCCACATCCAGAAGAAGCACTATGTGATGCTTCAAGTATGTTAAAACTTGATTATCTTGAAAAAATTTTAGAAAAAGTTGTTGAGATTTATAAAATTGTAAATTAGTTTTAACACTTGACAAATTTTTTATAAATACTTGACAAATTTTGTAAAAAATAATATATATATTTGGATGATATACGTAAATATTTATCCATTAAATTTAAATTTCAAAAATTTAATCACTTTTTTTGCTTATCTAAAATTATCTTATCATTCTATTTTCATCTCACAATTTAATTTTGATAACTATTTAAGGAGGATAAATTTATGATAAAAAAACTTATATTTTTGCTAATATTAACTCTGTTAATCTCTACAACATATGTTGAATCTCTACAAATAGGATTTGGTTGGACATTAGATACAGGTTTGCACATTAGAGTAAACAAGTTTGAGCTACAAGGTGTTTTTGGAGAACCATCTATTTATGGCTTAAGGTTTTATCCTATAAATAAAGATGTTAACATAATTGGTAAAGAATTTAATTTTTATTCAGGTGTTGAAGCAAACTATGTATCTTCGGAAGTGCTTGATTGGGGATATACAGCAGGTATTTTTGCAGGATTAGACAAAGCAATCTTTAAAAAATTGCATTTAAGTTTAGATTTAGGTGTGTTTTTTTCTACAGTTAAAGGATGGGAAGAATTCAGTGATTGGGGTGCTGCAATAAATACAAAATTAACTTGGTATATAGGAGGTAAAAAGTAAATGAAAAACAAATTATTAATAATAATTTTTACAATAACGAGTTTGTTTTTTGTTTCACATATATATAGTTTTCAATTTGGTGTAGGCACAAGAGGATTTGTAAAAAAAGTTATAGAAAAAGGACAAGAAGAAGGAAAAATTCCTAAAACAAAAGAGGAGAAAGAGAAAGAGAAAGGAGAACCTAATACTATTAACTATACAGGTAAACTTGACAAACTTGATTTAAGTCAAGCAAAATATTTATTTTTAGCACCAAAGTCAACTTCTACAACAAGTCCTTCACCATCAATTAAAGGTGCTATTTATAAAGCAGATATGACACAAACAGAAAAAACTGTTTTTAAAATGAAAGAAAATGGCGATATTGAAGAAGTAAACATCTACGATGAACAAGGTAACAGATTTGATGTCAATGTTTATTATATAGTAAAACTTAGTACTGAGTTTATTTCTGTTGCATTAGAGATAAAAGGTGTATGGATAGTTACAACAACTACACAGGTTGTAAACGGAAGCACACAGGTTGTAACAACTGAACAATATTTCCCTGTATCACAATGGCAGACATCAATAAGTACAATGGGCTGGAACTATTCACAATATAAAAAACAATACTTAGTCCGTCTTGAAGATGGTGCTGTTTTTGAAGGTAGGTATTTACCAAATGACGGGAACAAAAAAATTTATCAGGATATGTATGGAAATTATTATTATATATTAGCATGGTCAAACAGCGCGTGGTGGCTCAATTACGGTTACGGAACAGGAATACAACAAGGAAGTTTGCTTAAATTAAATACCCAAAATATGAGTGTACAAGTCGTTTCAGCACAAGGTGATACTATCCCTAGTTATGATGTAGAGGCATTTGCTGTAGACAAATATGGTAATTTAGCATATCTGCCTATGATCGGTTCGGATTATAAATACAGAAAAACAACTGCTACTGTTGACGGTAGCAGTATTGAACATAAAGGATTTTTTAACTATCCTATCGGTTCTTCCAATTATGCTGTTGTTGGACTTTTGCCAATAGTTGATATCAATTGCGATGGTATATATTTTGTTGATAGAGTTTCTGAAGGCGAATATGGTCTAAAAAATTTGCGTGTAAGAAAATTAGAATGTAATTATAATACTGGATACGAAATTAAGATTACTTCTAATGTAGGCAGTGTTTATTATGAAATTGTAAATAGTTTGAGTTACTCAAAAATTTTAAGTATTGGAGATAAAGAAATTTCTTTATTAAAGACTACTTATGGGAAAATTCTCTTTCCAACAATAGATTTAGTTAACGTTACAACAAGTTATTATTACGAAGTTAATTATAGCACATTTGGTATAGATTATAATAATTTTAGCAATGGATTTTTAGGATATCAAGTGGTAAGTAGTACAGAGGTGTATGTTTTAATAAAAACCCAAGGGCAGGGTCGTGACAGATATACATTTTATGCAATCTATCCTAAGGAAGAAAGAATTGAAAAAGTTTTTTATACTGAAAAATATGAGCCATCCAAAGGATGGCCACCATTTAGTGTAGATGAAAACGGTAACATAATTATTACTGCTACAGATTTAGATACAGGCACTAAAAATGTTTTAAAGATAACACCGAATCCAGATGACCCTGGCAATCCTAATAATATAACTTTCTTACAACAAGGAAATGTTGAAATTTATTATTTAGTTCGCGTTTATTAAAAGATTAATAAGATAACTTTTTGTAGTTTTTTAGCTTTGCTAATAAATTTCCTCATCAATTAAAAATTTTGCTTTTCACATTTATTGTTTAACCCAAAATTTATTTAATTCTTGAAACTTTTTAAAAGATATTGTATTAATAAAAGATAGGATGAGTTATTAATTTTATAGAGGTTGTAGGTTATATAGGGTTTATTGGGGTTATTGAGTTTGTTGGGTTCATTGGTTTTTTAAACTATTAACTATCAACTATTAACTATTAACTAATAACTAATAACCCTGAACTCAATAACCCAATAACTCATTAACTAAATAACTCATTCTCAATGTATTAAGGAGGGATTTTTTTATGACAAAGATAAAGGAAGAGATTGAAAAAATACATAAAGAAGTCCACAAAGTGATACTTTCAACAAAGTATGACAAGTACAAAATTGTGCCGTATATAGCAAGATGGGCTGCTGAGTTAAAGTATAAAGAAGAATATAAGGACCTTCTTGATTCTGAAAGGATAAATATTGCTATATATGATGTTTTAACTGGTAAGGTCTCTATTGAAGATATTAAAAAACTTCCTCCATTAGAAACAAGGAAAAAACTTAGTATTTTACAAACCACAATTAGTAGTGAAGAACAACCTGAAAAATCTTCAAATGAGAAACAAAAAAAGAGTAAAAAATGAAAAAAAATATACTTCTTTGTCTTACCGCTGGAGTTGCTATATATAAAGTTTGTGAAGTTATAAGAAAACTAAAAAATGATGGTTATGATGTAAAATGTATAATGACACAAAATGCTACAAAACTTATATCTCCTATTTTGGTTGAGCAGCTATCTGGAAATAAAGTTTATGTTGATATGTTTGAAGAATATGAATATTCTCCTACACATATATCCTTATCTAAATGGGCTGATTTAATTGCTGTTTTACCTTGTAGTTGTAATACAATATCAAAACTTGCTTATGGTAAGACAGAAGATTTGTTATCTTGTACTATCTATGCTTGTGATTTGAAAAGGACAAAGGTATTAATTTTTCCATCTATGAATACTAATATGTGGCTTCATCCTATAACAAAAAAAAATGTTAAGATTTTAAAAGATATAGGATATGTTGTTGTAGAACCAAAGAGAGGAAAGTTGTTATGTGGAGATGAGGGTATTGGAAGGATGCCTGAGGTAGAAGAAGTTGTAAAATATATCAAAGATTTGATGAATGAAAAATAAAACAGTCCTTATCACAGCAGGTCCTACCAGAGAGTTTATAGACCCTGTAAGGTTTATCTCAAACTTGTCTTCAGGAAAGCTTGGATATAAGATTGCAGAAAAGTTTTTATCTTTTGGTTTTAAAGTTATTCTTATAAGTGGACCTGTAAGTTTGAAACCTCCAAAAGGATTGAAAATGTATAATGTTGTTTCAGCATCTGAAATGTTTGCAAAAGTAAAAAAATTTTTCCCTAAATCAGACATCTTTATCTCAACAGCAGCGGTTTGTGATTACAAACCAGTAAAAATTAGTAAACAAAAGATTAAAAAAGCTAAAGAAAATTTTATTTTAAAACTTACTCCAACGATAGATATACTTAAGTATTGTGGGAAAAATAGAAGGAAGGGGCAAATCTTGGTTGGGTTTTCTCTTGAAACAGACAGAAAAAATGCTTTAAAGTATGCTTTTAAAAAATTAAAAGAAAAAAATCTTGATTTTGTAGTTGTTAACTTTAAAGAAACTTTTGATAGTGATTATATTAAACCAACCATAATTTTTAGTTCAGGTGAAGTTGTTAAATATAAAAAATTGTCAAAAGAAAATTTTGCATTAGAGTTAGTTAATATAATAAAAAACTATGGGAAAGAAAATTGAATCTTTGCTTAAGATACAAAAAATTTATGGAATAAACGGATTGTTTTTGGAGTTTGAAAAATTTAAAAAGTCAGAAGTTATTATGTCACCTAAATTAACTAAAGAAAAACTTTTGGAAAACCTTGTACAAGAAGTAAAAAATTGTAAGTTGTGCTCTTTGTGGAAAACAAGGGTTAATATTGTATTTGGTGAAGGTAATATCAATGCAGAACTTATGTTTGTTGGAGAAGGTCCTGGGTATGAAGAAGATAAACAAGCAAGACCATTTGTAGGCCGTGCAGGTGAGCTTTTAACAAAAATCATATCTGCTATGAAACTTTCAAGAAAAGATGTTTATATTGCTAACATTGTGAAATGCCATCCTTTAAAAGAACCAGATCCTTATTTAAGAAATAATGATAGGCCACCTAATGAAGATGAGATAAAAAGTTGTCTTCCATATTTAGAAAAACAGATTGAGATAATTTCTCCTAAGATAATCTGTTGTTTAGGTTCAACTTCAGCAAAGGTTTTGACAAAAAATGATTTACCAATTACAGAGTTAAGAGGTAAAATTTTTGATTATTATAAAGATAGTAAAATAAAAATTTTGCCTACATATCATCCTGCTGCTTTGTTGAGAAATCCTTCCTTAAAAAAATTTGTTTGGCAGGATATGCAACTTATAATGAAGATGCTGGGTATTAGCCAATGAAATTATGCGGTGGCTTGTAGCTTGTTGCTGGTAGCTAGTAAATTAAAAGATTCTAACTACGATCTACAAGCCACAATTAACTATTAACTATGAACTATGAACTAACAACTAATAACTATTACTACGATATTGTTTTTAACACTCCATTAAGACAAAGTTTTACATATTTTTTACAGGATAATTTAGTTAAAAAGTATAAAAATTTAATAGGTTTTAGAGTTATTGTAGATTTTGGTAGACAAAAAAATAAGATAGGTGTAGTAGTTGGTTTAAAAGATAAGTTTGAACAGAATAGTTTTGAAATAAAACCAATAAAAGAGATTATTGATGAGACACAATTTTTTGATGTTGAACAGCTGAATCTTGGAAAAGTTTTGTCAGAGCAATACTTTGTCTCCTTAGGAGAGTTTTTGGACCAATTTTTCCCATTTGAGCATATGTATAAACTTTCACAAGGTATAGTTGTTAAAGAACAACCCAAGAAATTTTTTTATGAAATAGATAAAGATTATGTTGAAATTTTTAAGAACAAAAATAAAGTTTTATTTGTTCCTTCTAATATAAATGAGAAATTTGAGTTTTACAAAAATGTTGTTTTTTATACATTAAATAATGACCTTCAAACAATAATTTTGTTCCCATCCAATTATTATTTAGAAGATTTCTATAATTATATTTTCTCTTTAAATCTTGGAGATGAAAAGATAAGTTTTTTGAAAGAAAAATTAGCTATTTATAGTGGTGAGGTAGATTTAAAAGAGAGATATAAGATATGGATTCTTGTGAGAAACAAATTTTTAAATGTGATTTTATCTACAAAGATTGGCGTTTTTTTACCTTTTGATAATGTTAAAATTGTTTTAGTTGATGAACCTGATAACGCTGGTTTTAGAAATCCTAATATTCCTATGTATAATGTTTACGATGTGCTCAATCTTAGAGCAAAGAATAAAAAATTGATTTTTTCATCCTTTGTTCCTTCGGTAGTTTTAATGTACGAAAATAAAAAATTTGTTTTTTATAAAAATTCAAATGATAAAAATATTACTGATTCTATTAATGTTTCCTTTGTAGAGAAAAAAGTTGTAGATGTTATAAAGACAGAACTTTATAAATTTAAACAAGTAATTGTTCTTTTCCCTTACAAAGGTTATTCAAGATATTATTTATGTCCTGTTTGTAAAAAAATATTTTTACACTCTGAGATTAAAAGCAAAAAACAATTTGTTTGTCCACAATGTGGTTCTAAAAAAATTTTTTCTTATGGTATGGGGATAGAGAAATTTGTTGGAATACTTAAAGGAAGTTTTAATAAAGATATTGTTATAGAGCATTTTGATGCGGATACAAAGCCGATGATAAGAGAAAAAATAATTAATGAATTTAATAAAAATAAAGTTGATGTTTTAGTTGCAACTTCTGAAGTTTTCAATTATATTTATAGAATAAACTTTCAAAATGTTGGTAGTATATATTTTGCATATTTAGATGGTCTTTTGAAGATCTTTGGCCCTTTGAGTTATGAAAACATCTATATTATGATAGAAATTTTTAAAATTTTATTGCCAAAAAATTTTAAGACAAATATATATCTTGAAATTTTTAAAAAACACAAAGACATAAATAGAGTTTTGTTCTCCTACAATAAATTTTATAAATCAGAATTGAAAATTAGGAGAGAATTAAATTATCCTCCTTATTGTAAAATAATGAAGTTGGAGTTTGTATATTCAGATAAGGAAAAAGATATTATAGAGAAAATATGCGAAAAAATGGAAAGAATTGAAGGGATAAATTTTTATATTTTAGATAGTGGAAAACAGATAGAAAAAAATCAAAAAATAACTTCTGCAATTGTGAAAATTCCTAACCAGAATATTTCATCTATTAGGAAATTGATAGAGATATTAGAAAGCTATGTAAAAGACAAGACAAAAATTTTGGTTTATATATCTTATGGTTTAGAATACTAAATGCATTGTTTGTTAACACTTGACAGAATAGTTGAAATTTAATATTTAACAAAATTGGTTCATCCCGCAAATGTGGGGTAGTTCATAGTCAATAGTTGATAGTTATTTTAAATAAAAACTACAAAAAAGGAGAAAATTATGAATTCAGCTTCTCAACAGCAAAAAAATGTTACTGTTAAACCTAAGAAGGCTGTAGCAAAAAAAACTGTCAAATGTCATTTTTGTGCAACAAGAACAGAACCAGATTATAAAAATGTTGCGCAACTTAAAAGTTTTATATCAGAAAAATTTAAAATTTTACCGAGAAAAACGACAAAACTTTGTGCAAAACATCAAAGAGGAGTTGCAAAAGAGATTAAGTATGCAAGAATATTAGCATTGTTACCTTTTGTACCAAAGTATAAGTAGTTATAAAAATCAAAAATTAAGGTATGGCAAGGCTTTAGCCTTGCTTAAGTTAAAGGAGAAGTGGATTATGAAAGTAATACTTGTTCAAGATGTGGAAAAATTAGGGAAATTTGGTGAGGTTAAAGATGTCTCTGATGGTTATGCAAGAAATTATTTGATACCTAAAAAGTTTGTCTTGCCGTATAGTAAGGAGAATTTAGCTTATGTTGAAAATTTAAAAAAAGATATAGATATAAAAAAACAGAGGGAAAAAGATTTTATTGTTGAACAAAAACATCAACTTGAAAAAAATACAATAAATATTTCTGTAAATGTTGGAAAAGATAACAAGTTTTATGGTTCTGTTACTAAAGAAGATATTGTAGAAGCAATCGAACAACAACTCGGAATAAAAGTTGATAAACACAGTGTTATTTTAGAACAGCCTATAAAAGAACTTGGGATCTTTAATGTATTAATAAAGCTTCATTCATCTAAATTTCCAGATATAACTGAAACAGCAAATGTTAAAATATGGGTTATAGGGAGAGAAAAAAAATAATTTAATTTTTTTCTTATCTTTATCCCGCAACCTGCGGGATTAAAATCCTAAATATATGTGCCCACAAGAAGAAATAAAAGTTTTAGAAAAACTTCCAGAACGTCTACCTCCTTACTCACAAGAGGCGGAGATAGCTGTTTTAGGTGCTATGCTTATTGATAAAGATATTATACCTAAAGCTGTTGAGATGTTAGATAAAGATGACTTTTATAGTGAGACAAATGGAATAATTTTTGATGTTATAAAAGAGATGCATATTAATAATATAGTTGTAGATTTTATTACATTAACGGAACATTTAAAAAAGAAGAAATTATTAGAACGTGTTGGTGGTGCAGGATATATTACTTCTTTAGTTGAGGTAGTGTCAAGTTCTGCTCATATAGACCATTATATAAAGCTTGTTAAAGAAAAATCTTTGTTGAGAAAATTGATAAAGATGTCTGCTAATATAATTGAAGAAAGCTATTCAAATCACAAAAGTGCAACTGAAGTTTTGAATTTTGCTTCAGAACAGATTTTTAAATTGGCTAAAGAGCAAGATAGATCAGGTTATTTTGTACAAATAAAACAAACTATAGATGAAACAATGTTTAGAATTGAAAAAATGTTAAAGAAACCATTAGAGGTTGGTGTGATACCTACTGGATTTAAAAAACTTGACGAACTTTTAGCTGGTGGACTTCAAAAATCTAATTTTGTTATAATAGCTGGAAGACCTGGTATGGGAAAAACATCTTTTGCAATGAATATTGCAGCAAATGTTGCAATAAGAAAGAAAATTCCGGTAGCTATTTTATCTCTTGAGATGACTGCTACAGAACTTGTTTTTAGGTTGTTATGCTCTGAAGCTAAGAAAGATTCTAATTTAGTCCGTAAAGGAATAATAAAACCTAAGGAGTGGGTTGATTTGACTACTCATGCTGGTATTATAAGTGAAGCACCTATTTATATTGAGGATAGTCCTGATTTAAATATAATAGAGTTGAGAACAAGGACTAGGAGATTAGCACATGAGTTGCAGACAAAAGGGCAACAGTTAGGACTTGTAGTTATAGACTATATTCAAAGAATGCATGGAGTTAATCCAAGAGATACAAGGCAACAAGAGATAGCGGATATATCTAATGCTATAAAAAGTTTAGCAAAAGAATTAGAGATACCGGTAATAGGTGTTTCACAACTTTCAAGAAAGCCTGAAGAAAAAGACCGTGATAAAAGGCCAAGGTTATCAGATTTAAGAGAATCAGGAGCACTTGAACAAGATGCTGATGTAGTAATGTTTATCTATACACCAGAAAAAAAACGTAGCGAGGAAGAAGTAGAAAAAACAGTAGAGACAAAACTGTACATTGCAAAAAATAGAAATGGTCCCACAGGAGAGTTGTCAATGTTGTTTATTAAAGAGTATACTACTTTTGCTGAGATAGAACAAGGTTTTGAAGAAGTTTAAATTGATTAATAAAATGAACAGCTACCAGTATTTGCCTTTATATTCAAGACCCACATTTATAGAAATAAAAAAATCTGCTATTATTAAAAATATTAAAAGTTTGTATCAATTTGTTAATAAAAACAAGGAATCTAAAAATAAAATAAAAATCTGCGCTATTATAAAAAGTAATGCTTATGGACATGGTCTTAAACAAGTTGCTGAAGTTATAAAAAACTTACCTGAAGTAGAATTTTTGGGTGTTACATCTTTAGAAGAAGGTGTGATTTTAAGAGAATTAAATATTAAAAAACCTATTTTGTTATTAGGAAGTATATTTCCTTTTGAAAATTTTAAAGAGATTATTAATTATGATATAACACCAACAGTTGCAAGTGTTTCTTTGATGAAAGAGCTTAATAAATATTTAAAAAAAATTGGTAAAAAGATAAGTTTTCACTTGAAAATTGATACAGGGATGGGAAGGATAGGTATTTTGCCTGAAAGTGTGATGAATTTTGTTGAAGAATATAAAAATTTAAGAAATGTCTATTGTGAAGGAATTTATACCCATTTTTCTTCTGCTGCAAGTGATAAAGAATATACTTTTTATCAGCTTGAATTGTTTAACAATTTTTATAAAACTTTGTTGAAATATGAAATTAAACCAAAATATATACATACTGCTAACTCTGCAGCATCTGTTTTGTATCCTGAAAGTTACTTCAATATTATAAGGCCAGGACTTGTAATTTACGGATTAAAACCATTTGAAGGAGTTGAAAAATTTGTTTCCATAGAGCCGGTTTTAGCACTTAAAAGTAAGATAGTTTTTCTTAAAACATTGCCAAAAGGGAAATATATTAGTTATTCAAAAACATATAAAACAAAAAGAAAGACAAAAGTTGCAACATTACCTATTGGTTATGCTGATGGAATTTTAAGGAAACTTTCAAATCGTGGTAAAGTTTTAGTAAAAGGTGAGTTTTGCAACATTATTGGTAGAGTTACGATGGATATGATAATGGTAGATATTACATCTGTAAAAGATGTTTGTGTTGGTGATGAAGTTGTTTTGATCGGTAGACAGAATGATAAAGAGATTACAGCAGAAGAAGTTGCTTTATGGAGTGAGACAATAAATTATGAGGTAGTAACTTTGTTGTCTCAGAGGATACCGAGGATGGTAGTATAAAAGTGTGCATGAGTAGATATGTGAATGTGTGGATGAGATTGTAGGGCAAGGCTTTAGCCTTGCATAAAGATCGGAGAAGGTGGGAAAAATATTTATAATTTATGAAAAGAACGATAGAAAGTTTAGGAGAATATTTATTGTTAATCTATGAAATTATTTTAAATTTATTTTCCCCTCCGTTTGAAAAAAATATTTTAATTAATCAAATATATGAAGTAGGATTAAAATCTTTACCTGTTTGTTTGATGACAAGTGTTGCTGTAGGAATGGTTTTAGCTTTACAGACAGGTATGGCATCTATCTCTGTTTTGAATGAACCTGCTTATATTGGCACTGTTGTAACATTTTCTTTGATGAAAGAATTAGGACCTATGCTTACTGCGGTTGTTTTGGTTGGTCGTATAGGTGCTGCAATTACAGCAGAACTTGGTAGTATGCGTGTTACTGAACAGATAGATGCTATGTATACCTTAGGAACCGATCCTATTAAATATTTAATTGTCCCTCGTATTTTAGCTTTTACTATTGTTCTGCCTATTTTAACTATGTTAAGTATTTTGATAGGCATAACAGGAGGAGGAATAATAAGTTATTTAAGGTTTGACATACCATCAACTATTTATATAAGAGATAGTTTAGACTACCTTGGCTTGGAAGATTTCTTCCATGGCTTGATAAAATCAGTGATTTTTGGTATAATTGTTTCTACAATTGCATGTTATAAAGGATTTTATACTGAAGGTGGAGCAGAGGGTGTAGGTAAAGCTACCACAAGCTGTGTTGTTTTGTCTATAACATTTTTACTTATAGGAGATTACTTTTTGTCTTCATTGTTGATAGCATTGGGGATAGGATGATGTTAGTTCATAGTTCATAGTTAATAGTAATGATAAGGATAATAAATTTATATAAATCTTTTGGAACAAAACAGGTATTACAAGGTGTAAATTTAGATATTTATGATGGTGAAACAATTACAATAATGGGAAGTAGTGGAGAAGGCAAAACCGTTCTTTTAAAAAATATAATTGGTTTAATGAAACCAGATAGAGGAAGTATAATTGTTGATGGTACAGATATCACTAAAGTGGATAATAGAACATTAAGAAATGTGCAAAAAAAGTTTGGATATTTATTTCAAGGTTCTGCATTGTTTGATTCTATGAATGTATTTGAAAATGTTGCCTTTGGTTTAAGACATCAAAATCTTTCTTATGAAGAGCTTACAAAGAAAGTAAAGTTATACTTGAGTTATGTTGGTTTGGAAGGGATTGAGAATATGTATCCATCGGAACTTTCCGGTGGAATGAAAAAAAGGGTTGCTTTAGCTCGTGCAGTAGCTTATAATCCACAGTATATATTGTATGATGAACCTACAACTGGTTTAGATCCACAAACTGCTGAAACAATCACTGATCTGATAATTAGTTTACAAAAAAAACTTAATGTGACATCAGTAGTAGTAACACATGATTTAAAGGCTGCGATAAAAGTTTCACAGAGGATAGCATTTTTATCTAAAGGGAAGATTGTTGCAATAGAAGAATCTAAAAAAATTTTAAATTCACAAGAGCCATTAATAAAAGAATTTGTTTCAGCTGCAATTTTATAAAAATTTATGAAGAAAGAATTTTTAGTAGGATTATTTTTGTTTTTAGGGTTGATAGTATTTGGTATATTAGTATTTGTCATTAAAGATATAAAGTTAGAAAAAGGTTACAGATTAAACATTTATTTTGATGATGTGGGTAATTTGATGGAACGTGCATGGGTTCGTATGCGTGGTGTTAAAATTGGGAGAGTTGAAAAAATTGAGATAGAAAATAACAAAGCAAAAGTTGTTGTTTGGATAGATTATAAAGTAAAACTTTATAAAACAGCAAAGGCAAAAATATCTTCTACAGGAGTTTTAGGTGTAAAATATATTGAAATTTTTCAAGGTGAACCCTCAGATGAATTTTTGAAAGATGGAGACAATGTTTATAATACAAAGAGTATTGTTTCAATAGATGATGCTATATCTGAGGGTATAAATAGTTTAAAGAAATTTGGTGATATGTTATCCGTTTTAACTAAAGGTAGAGATTTAGGAGGGAAAATAGATAGTATTATGTCAAATTTAGAAGGAATTACAGAAAAGATAAATAATTCTATTGATGAAGAACAACTTAGACAAACAATAAAAAGTGTCCAAACTGCAGGAGAAAACTTAAGCGAATTCTTAAATGATACAAAGAATGAAGTTAAGTCAGCAGTTTTAACTTTGAAAGATGTTTCGGAAAAACTCAATCAAGTGGTAGAAAATGTTAAATCAACACAGACAATTGCTGGACAGATTATATCAGATAAAGAATCTGGCAAAAAAGTTGCAGATACAATATCTTCATTTAAACTCGTTGTTGAAAAAGCAGATAAAACATTAAATAGAATTAATATGTTTACGACATATTGGGATTATAGATTTAGGTATGATACAAAAAATGAAATTTCAAAGAGTGATGTTGGAATAGAGATTTATCCTAAAGATACAAAATTTTATTATTTAGCTGTAAACAATATTTCTTCAGACGAACAAGTTGTTTCTGAAAAATATAATACACTTTCAATTGGTATAGGTGGAAATTTTGATGACAAAATTACTTTATATGGTGGTTTAATCCGCTCATACGGTGGATTTGGAGTTAAATTTTTCCCTTTAGGTTATAAGTCAAAACTTTTAGAAATAGGGGCTGAAGCATACAATTTTTCAAAATCTCGCTCTTCTCCACAGGTTGATTTAGATTTAAGATTGAAGTTAGCAAGGTGGTTATACTTAGGTGCAAGGTATGAAGATGTTGCTGTTTCAGAAGTATTAAATGCATCCTTAAATGTGAGATTTGAAGATGAAGATATAGCATATCTTTTAGGATTAATAGGTTTGACAAGGTAAATTTAGAAAGGAGTTGTGGTATATATGGTATTATTTGAAACGATGCCGATGGAAGGAAAACTTATAGTATTAGGTTTAATATGTTTATTATGGGTAATATTTTACAAAGTTTTAAAACCTAAAGTTGAAGATAGTAGTTTTAGAATAAAACTTATTTTATTGCACACATTTTTAGGTTTTATCACAGGTTTAGTTTTAGGTTTGGTTTTTAGTACTTTTTCTGGTCAAATTGAAGTTCAAACAAGATATTCATTAACAGGCGGGATATTAGGCAGCATTGTATTTTTCGTATATTCATTAGGTATAAAAAAAGAAAAAATTGAAAAAGTTTTAGTTTCTGACCTTGATTGGGCTGAGACGGGTTGGGTTTCATTAATTGCTGCTTCTGTTATAATGTATTGTTTTATTCAAGCGTTTAAAATCCCTTCAGGAAGTATGAGAATGACTTTGCTCGAAGGAGACCATTTATTTGTGAATAAATTTATATATGGTATAAAAATACCATTTACTGATAAAAGAGTGCTAAAGATAAAAAATATAAATCGGAGAGATATAATAGTTTTTAACTGTCCTAAAGAAGCATTGTCTTATGAAGAAAGGAAGAAAAAAATTCAAAAAGATTTTATAAAGCGTTGTGTGGGTTTGCCCGGAGATAAAATTGAGATAAGGAATAAAGTTTTATATGTGAATGATGTGCCTCAGGATGAACCTTATGTTAATTTTGAAGACGAAAATATTTATCAAACACAAAAATTTTATAATTCTTCTGAAGAATATCAACGCGCATGGGAACAAGGAAGGTTCGTTGAAGTACCTGCAATTTTTATAAGAGACAACTTTGGTCCAGTAATAGTTCCACCTGGTTGTTATTTTGTGTTAGGAGACAACAGAGATAAGTCATTTGATTCTCGTTTCTGGGGACCTTTGGAAGAAAAATATATAAAAGGTGCACCATTGTTTATTTATTGGCCACCAAAGAGAATAGGAATACCGAAATAAGTGCGGATGAGTTGATGGGTTGATGAGTGGATGAGTTAATGGGTTAATTAGTTATTGGTTATTAGTTATTAGTTATTAGTTATAAAACTCTGAACTAATAACTATTAACTATTAACTATGAACTATGAACTAATTAAGGAGTTAAAATATGGAGTTAAAATGGTTAGTAATTGCAGTGATATTTTTTATTATTGAAGTTTTAACTCCCGGAATATTTTTATTCAGTTGTTTTAGTATAGGTGCGATTTTTGCATTGATTGTGAGCATTTTTAGTAAATCTTTGATATTACAATGTGCTGTATTTGCTATATCTTCTGTACTTTCAATTTATTTTTTAAAACCAATTTTGATGAAGCTTATAAGTCCTTTCATAATAAAATCAAATGTTGATTCTCTTATAGGACAGAAAGGTATAGTTATTGAAAAAATTAGTGGCAAAAAGTCAATGGGTATGGTGAGAGTAAATAATGAGTTATGGCGTGCTATTGCTGAAAATGATGAAGTTATACAAAAAGATGAAGAAATAGTTGTTTTAAAGGTTGAAGGTGTACATTTAGTAGTTAAAAAAACGGAGTAGAAAGTTAATGTGTAGATTAGTTATTGGTTATTAGTTATTTGGTTATAAAACTCTGAACTAATAACTCTGAACTCAATAACTCGCTAACTCACTAACCCATCAACTCATTCACTCATTAATACAACCGAATTTCTTTAATATACTAAAAGCTGCTTTTTTGCCCATCCCCATAGCTTCAATTATTGTTCCTTCTCCACCAACAATGTCTCCACCTGCGTATACATTTGGGATTGAAGTTTCCATTGTTTCAGGATTTACTTCTATATCGCCCAATTTATTTGTTTTAAGTTCTTTTACTGCATCTGTTAGAGTTTGGTTTGCTTTAAGTCCTATTGCTGATATTACTAAATCAGTTTCTATGATAAAATCAGAACCTTTAATAGGTATGGGTTTTCTTCTTCCTGTTTCGTCTGGTTCACCAAGTTCACATTGAAGACATTTCAATGCTTTTACTTTACCACTCTCATCTCCTATAAATTCTATTGGTTGTATTAAAAATTTAAATTCAACCCCTTCTTCTTTTGCGTGTTCTATTTCTGTCCTTCTTGCTGGCATTTCTTGTTCTGTCCTTCTATAAATTACAGTAACTTTTCCATCAATATTGTTTATTTTTTGCATTCTCAGTGCGACACGGGCAGAATCCATTGCTGTATTTCCACCACCAATTACTAATATATTTTTTCCAACATTTATTGGTGTATGATATTTTGGGAATTTATAGGCATACATTAAGTTGACTCTCGTTAAATATTCATTTGCAGAATAAATATTAGCTAAGGTTTCATTTGGAATATTTAGCCAAACAGGAGTACCTGCTCCTGTACCAATAAAAATTGCATCATAGTTTTCTTGCAATTCTTCAAACTTAATACTTCTTCCTACAATTACGCCTGTATGAAACTCTACTCCATAGTTTTTTAATAAATTTATTTCATAATATAAAACATCACGGGGTAATCTAAAAGTAGGTATTCCATAACTGAGTACACCACCTAAGGAATGGAGAGCTTCAAAGACATCAACTTTTATACCATATCTACTTAACTCTCCTGCTACGGTTAAACTTGCAGGGCCAGAACCTATACATGCTACTTTATATTTATTATTTTTAGTTAAAGGTTTAAAGTTAAGAGTTAAATTGTGTCTTCTTGCAAAATCTCCAACAAATCGTTCTAACAAGGGGATATTTATAGCATTTTCTGATGCGAATGGTAAGTTTTTTGGAGTAAATACACATTTTTTTCTACATTGGTATTCTGCTGGACATACTCTACCACATATTGAAGGAAATCTATTTTTTTCATAGATTGTTTTAAATGCACCTTCGTAATCTTTTTGTTTTATTTGGAAAATAAATTTTTTTATATCTATTCCTACAGGACATCCCAAACTGCAAGTTGGATTTTTACATTGGATACAACGAGAAGCTTCTCGTAAAACTTCTTCCTCTGCATAACCTAAAACAACTTCATCAAAATTTTTAATTCTTTCTTCAGGAGGTAATTCTTTTGGCTTTATGATATCTCTTTTCAATTCTTTCTTCTATCTCCAATTCTTCTTTCTCCTCTTCTTCTTTCTATAGGAAGTTTTTCTCCATTAAATAATTTGCTCATCCATCTACGGTCGGGATTAGTTCTTCTATCTCCTCTTCTTCGTTCTACAGGTGGTTTTTGAATTTCCTGTTCTTTCTTTAATAAACAAGAGGATTTTATTAATCTCTTTAATTTTTCTGAAATCTTTTTAATCATAGTTAATCTCCTGATTTTCAATTTTAAATTTTTTGTTTAAAATACTATATTATCATCTAAATTTCAATATTTTTCTTTAAAATCTACAAAAATATTGGAAAAATTTATATAAATAAAAAACTATGGATTTGCAAAATTCAGTAAAATATTTAAAAACAGTAGGTAAAAAAAGAGCGCATTATTTGTCGCAACTTGGAATTTATACTATTGAAGATTTATTATATTATTTACCTCGCGAAGTTCAAGATAGACGGGAGATATCTTCTTTTACAAAAGCTGCAAATTTTTCTGCTGGGCAAAAAGTTTGTGTTTTTGGTAAAATTATAGTCTCAGATGTAATAGAGACGAAGAAGAATTTAGGAATTTTTAAAACTGTTATTGAAACAAATATTAAATCAAATCCTTTATTAACTTTAATATGGTTTAAAAAAGTTTCTCATAAGTATGATGTATTTTCTACACTTAAAAAAGAAATCCAAAAAGATAAGTATATAATTGCTTACGGAAGAGTTTCTGAAACAAAAACAAGATTTGTTGAGATTGATGTAGAAGATTATGAGGTTGTTGAAAGTTTAGAACAAGATTCTATTCACACAAATAGATTAGTGCCAGTTTACTCGTTAAATGAAAACCTTTCTCAACAATGGTTTAGAGAACTTATATATAATACTATGAATAGTTGCTACATAGAGGAATACTTACCTAAAGAAATTCTATTTTCAGAGAAACTATTGGATATTAACACCGCAATAAGAAATGTTCACTTTCCTGATACTTGGCAACTTTATAACGAAGCCAAAAAAAGATTGTTGTTTGATAAGTTTTTGTTATTACAAATTGGTGTTTTAAAAGTGAAAAAAAGTATACTTTCTAAACCTAAGGTAGGTAAATATGAAATAAAAAGAAGTTTGTTGACACCATATAAAGAAAGGTTAAAAAAGTTAATTCCAAACTTTGATTTTACAAAAGCACAAAAAAGAGTCATAAATGAATTATTTAGAGATATGCTCTCAAATAAAGCAATGAACAGGATGTTAATAGGAGATGTGGGTAGTGGAAAAACTATTGTTGCTGTAAGTTGTGCGTTGTTAGCTGTAGAGAATGGATACCAGGTAGCATTTATGGTACCAACAGAGATTCTCGCAGAACAACATTATTATAATTTGTTGACTTATACAGAGGGATTACACAATTCTTTAACTGGTAGGGAGGTAAAAGTTGAGCTTTATATTGGTAAAACACCAAAAAAACAAAAAGAAAAAATTTTACAACAGTTACAATCAGGAGATGTTTACATCTTAGTAGGAACGCACTCTTTAATAGAATCTAAGGTTAAGTTTAAGAATTTGTCCTTAGTGATTATAGATGAACAACATAAATTTGGGGTAATACAGAGGAAAAAATTGTATGAAAAATCAATTTTGCCTGATATTTTAATTATGACCGCTACACCTATACCAAGAAGTTTGGCAATGGCTTTATATGGTGAACTTGATATTTCAACGATTGATGAACTACCTTCTGGAAGAAAACCAATAAAAACATTGTTTTACGAATTAGAAAAATATGACTATAAATTAGTTTTAGAAAGACTAAAAAATAATGAAAAAGTTTATGTAGTATATCCAATTATTGAAGAATCAAAACTTGAATTAAAAACTTTAGTTGAAGAATATCATAAATTATCAAATAGTATATTTAGAGATTATCCTTGTGGATTGTTACATGGTAAGATGAGCAGTAAAATAAAACAAGAGACAATGGAAAAGTTTAGAGATGGTGAGTATAAAGTTTTATTCTGTACAACAGTTATTGAAGTTGGTATAGATGTTCCTGATGCTACTGTTATAGTGATAAATCACGCAGAAAGATTTGGATTATCTCAGTTACATCAGTTAAGAGGACGGGTTGGAAGAAGTGAGAAACAATCTTATTGTATTCTTTTAGGAGAGTTAAAGACAGAAGAAGCAGAACAGAGAATAAAAGCGATGTTGGAGACTACTGATGGTTTTAAAATTGCCAATTATGATTTATTAATTAGAGGACCTGGAGATTTTTTTGGAACATTACAACATGGGAAATCAGAGATCGATTATAGTGATGTCTTAAAATATCCGGAACTTTTAAATAAAGCTAAATACTATGCAAAAAATATTGTATTTTTTGATAAATACAAAGAGACAAAAGAAATCAAAAGTTTGTTTAGAAAATTAAACAATTTTTGGAAAGAAAGCAGAAGTTATGATTTAGGAGTTGTGGGATGAAGATAGTTCATAGTTGATAGTTCATAGTTAATAATGGGTTTTTAAGGAGGGAGTAGTGAAAATATTTTGTGATATAGGTAACACATTTTCTGCCGTCGTAATAATGGATAAAAGAATAAAAGTAAAAAAAATTTTTTCTGAAAATTTGATAAATTTTTTAACTGCAGAATGTAAAAATAAAAAATGTAAGATATATGTTTCTTGTGTAGTAAAAGAGATTGAACAAAAGATTAAAAAGAAATTTAGATATTGTTCAAAAATTTTAACTTATAAAGATTTAGAAAAGTATGTTAAGATTAGATATGATAAATCATTAATAGGTATAGACAGAATTTTAAATGTCTTTGCAGCTAAAGAATTTTTTGGTTGTAATACAGTTGTAGTTTCCTTAGGTACAGCGATCGTTTTGGACTATATAGATAAAAACTGTGTATATTTAGGTGGAGAAATTTTTCCAGGGATTAGGCTTTTAACTACATCTTTATTTGCTGGCACCTCTAAATTGCCACTTGTTAGAATTAAAAAATGTCATTTTTATAGAAGGAATTTAATAGGTTACAATACGAGAGATTGTATAATAAAAGGTATAATAAATTTTTGTGTTAGTGGGATAGAAAATTTCATAAATATAATTAAGCCAGAAAATATAGTAATCACAGGAGGAGATGCTAAAATTTTTAGTAAAATTTTAGAACCAAAATTTAAGATAATGAATATTAAAAATCTTGTTGTTATGGGTTTGATACTTTGGTGTTATTATGAAGGGTTAATTGTTTTAGAAGATTTTAAAAAATTATCTCAAAAATTAGGGTTTAAAGATTTTATAACTTAGGCATATTGACATTTTAAAAATAATTTTGTATCTTAATGAAACCTTTTTTCTAATTTTTGCATCTATATTTTAAAGTAGCAAAAAGCTTGCCATCATCAGCAGTTAAAGACAAAATTTCTATAAATTTCCTAAACTTTTAAGTAAAGGAGGTGATCAGTGTTATGAAGATAAAACCATTGGGAGATAGAGTGATAGTAAAACCATTGGAAGAAAAAGAAGTTAAAAAAGGTAATATAATCATTCCTGATACAGCCAAAGAGAAACCCCAGCAAGGTGAAGTAATAGCGGTTGGTAAAGGTAAAATGACAGACGATGGTAAATTGTTGCCGATGGAAGTTAAAGTCGGAGATAAAGTTTTATATGGTAAATATTCAGGTACAGAGATAAAGATTGATGGACAAGAATATTTAATTTTGCATCAAGATGATATATTAGGTATTGTTGAGGATTAATTTTATGAGAATTTTTAAATTAAATTTTAACAAAAGGAGGTGATGAAATATGGCAAAACAAATAATATATGGTGATGATGTAAGAAAAGCTATAAAATTGGGAGTTGATAAATTAGCAAATGCAGTAAAAGCAACTTTAGGCCCAAGAGGAAGATATGTTCTTTTAGAAAAAAAATTTGGTTCACCTACTATTACAAATGATGGTGTTACTATTGCTAAAGAGATAGAATTAGAAGATCCAAATGAAAATATTGGTGCACAACTTGTAAGAGAAGTATCTTCAAAAACAAACGATGTTGCGGGAGATGGAACAACAACAGCTTGTGTTTTAGCACAGGCAATAATAAATGAAGGTTTAAAAAATATTGCTGCTGGTGCAAACCCTATGCATATTAAAAGAGGAATAGATAAAGCAGTCGCTGCCATTGTCAAAGAAATAAAGTCAATGGCAAAACAGGTTAAAACAAAAGAAGAGATTGAACAGATTGCAACAATCTCTGCAAATGATAAAGAAATAGGTAAACTTATTGCAGAAGCTATGGATAAAGTTGGAAAAGATGGAGTTATTACAGTAGAAGAAGGAAAATCAGCAGAGACAACCCTTGAAGTTGTAGAAGGCATGCAGTTTGATAGAGGTTATATCTCACCTTACTTTATTACGGACGCTGAAAGGATGGAGGCTGTATTAGAAGATCCATACATAATTATTACTGATAAAAAAGTTTCAGCAATGAATGATTTATTACCTTTACTTGAACAAATTGCACAATCCGGTCGTTCATTTTTATTGATTGCTGAAGATGTTGAAGGTGAAGCGCTCGCAACTTTAGTAGTTAACAAACTAAGAGGTACTCTTAGGTGTTGTGCTGTAAAAGCTCCTGGTTTTGGTGATAGAAGAAAAGAGATGTTGCAAGATATTGCAATTTTAACTGGTGGAGAGGTAATATCAGAAGAAAAAGGTGATAAACTTGAAAAAGCAACACTGGATAGATTAGGAACAGCAAAAAGAGTAGTTGTAGATAAAGAAAATACTACTATAGTAGGTGGTGGTGGAGATAAAGATGCTATAAAGAAAAGAATTGCTCAGATTAAAAAGCAAATAGAAGAAACAAAATCTGATTATGATAGAGAAAAACTACAAGAAAGGTTAGCAAAACTTGCTGGCGGCGTTGCTGTTATAAATGTTGGTGCTCCAACTGAGGCTGCAATGAAAGCAAAGAAGTTTAAAGTAGAAGATGCAATGCACGCAACCCGTGCTGGAGTTGAAGAAGGTATAGTTCCTGGTGGCGGAGTTGCATTGCTTAGAGCAAAAGAAATTGCAAAGACAAAGGTTAAAGCAGAAGATCCAGATGAACAAACTGGTATGAATATTGTTTGGAGAGCTGTAGAAGAACCAATAAGGATGATTGCAGAAAATGCTGGTTTTGAAGGTTCTGTAATTGTAGAAAAAGTACTTTCTGAAAAAAATCCTAATTTTGGTTTTGATGCTGAAAAAGGTGAATTTGTAGATATGATGAAAGCTGGTATTGTTGATCCAGCAAAAGTTGTTCGTACAGCTTTAGAAAATGCAGCAAGTATTGCTGGTTATCTTTTAACTTCTGAAGTTATCGTTACTGAGATACCTGAGAAAAAAGAGAAATCCTCTATGCCATCAGTGCCTGAATATTAATTGTTGAAGGTGGTGTTAAAATAGTAAGTTTTTAAGCAGGGATGTCATTTCAATGGCATCCCTGCTATTTTTTTATTTCTTTTCAAAGATTGCTCTTCTTATTAAAATCTTGTTTTTTAAATTTATATTTATTATATCAACTTTAATTAATTTTAAATTTGCAATTTTTTCTCAAAATGACATACACATCAACATTTTTAATTTCATTTTTAATCTCAATTTTTTTAACCCCTATATTTAGATTAATTGCAATTAAATTTAAAATTTTAGACCATCCAGTTTCAGAGATAAAAACACATAAAGAACCCACTCCTTATTTAGGAGGGTTAGCAATAGCATGTAGTTTTTTTATAACTTTGCTTTTAGTAAGATTAACTACAAATTTCCCTACAGGTACTTTGAGGTCTTTAAGAGGTATAATTTTAGGAAGTATTATTATTTTGTTAATTGGGCTTATTGATGATTTAAAATATAAAGGTATTCACTTTACTACAAAGTTTTTAGGAGAGATTATTGCCGCATTTGTTGCAATTTTTTATAACATAAGAATAGAATTCATTAAACCTGAGTGGTTTTCTATTGTTTTAACTTTAATTTGGATTGTTGGAATAACAAACGCTGTGAATTTGATTGATGTTATAGATGGTCTTTCAAGTGGTGTATGTATAATTGCCTGTCTTGGTTTTTATTTTATTTTGGGATTTATTGAAGAAGAGATCTATGTAAGTTATGCTGTTATATCCTTAGCTGCTGCATTATTAGGATTTATGCCCTATAATTTATCAAAAAAGTTCAAGATTTTTATGGGAGACACAGGAGCATTGTTTACAGGTTTTGTTTTGTCAACTGTTGCTTTAGGTGGTAAATACTCAAGCAATAATATTTTGGGTGTATTGTCTCCAATTGTAGTTCTTCTAATACCTATATATGAAACATTTTTTATAAGTATCTTAAGAATCAATCGCGGACAATCGCCATTTTTAGGTTCTAAGGATCATTTTGCCTTAAGGTTGGAAACAATTGGTATAAGAAGAAATAAGATTTTACTTATCACTTATTTAGTTGGCATTTTGTTTTCAATATCTTCGGTTTTAATTGTTGCATCTCAAAACATTTTTATCCCTGTTGTTATTTTATTGATAATATCAATTTTTATTATTTCTATAACAAAGTTCTTGACAAAAATAAATATATGATATTAATCTTAGGTGGTGGACTAACTGGTTTGACAGTTGCTTATGAGTTAGAGAAAAAGAAGATTGATTATCTAGTAATAGAGAAAGAAGACGAGTTAGGAGGTTTATGCAGATCACAAAAAGAAAAAGGATTTATTTTTGATTATACAGGACATTTCTTCCATTTTTCTTCAAAACAAAAAAAATTTCAAAGGTTTGTTTTTGAATTATTAAACAACAAATTTCTTAAAATTCATAGGAATTCAAAAATATATACCAAATACTCACAAAAAGACAATAAATTATTACCTTACCCATTTCAAGCAAATATTAAGTTTTTACATTCAGATATTAGAAAAGAATGTCTAAAAGAATTGCTGAGGTCCAATCTGCAACATAAATCTGCTAAAAATTTTAAAGAATTTGTTGTTAACAATTTTGGTTTTGCTATATACAAATATTTTTTTGAACCTTATAATTATAAATTGTGGAAAGAGAAGCTTGAAAATTTAGATATTTCCTGGGCAAAAAATTTTGTTCCATTGCCAAACACAGAGGAAATATTTAACAATGTAGTAGAAGAAAAGATTAAAGATTACGGATACAATGTTTATTTTTATTATCCTAAAGATGGTGGTATCCAAGAATTTATAGATGCTATTGTTGCAAAATTAAATAAATCTAAAATTATTACTTCAGCAGAAGTTGTCAAAATAGATTATAGAACTAAAACAGTAAATTTTATTTCTAAAAACGGTTTAGAAAAAATCACCTATGATAAACTAATAACAACAATTCCGTTGTTAGAATTTATAAGAATTTCAAATTTCCCAAAAAATATGAAAAATATGACAGAAAATTTTCGTTATAGAAGTGTTTTGTGTTTCAATATAGCTTTAAAAAAGCCTGTATTAAAAGGAGTCCATTGGATTTATTTTCCAGATAAAGAACAGATTTTTTATCGTATAGGGTTTTATCATAATATTTCTTCTAAATTAGTACCTTACAATTGTGGTAGTTTATATGTTGAGGTCTCATTAAAAGAGGATGATAAATTTTCAGTAGAAAGTATATTTAACAGAGTTGTTAAAGATTTAATAAATACAAAGATAATCTCACAACCATCAGAAATTTTGTTTTACAAACCTTTAATTATAAAATATGGTTATGTAGTTTACAATTTTGAGAGAGTAAAATTATTGCCAAAAGTTTTACAGTTTTTAGAAAAAAACAATATTTATTCAATTGGAAGATATGGTGCATGGAAGTATTCTTATATGACTGAAAATATAAATGATGCTATAGAAACTGTAAAAAAAATATTCAAATGAAAAAGGTCAAAGTAGTACATATAATAACTAAACTTGAACTTGGTGGAGCCCAACAAAATACTTTATATACAGTTGAACATCTTGATAAAAATTTATTTGATGTATATCTTTTAAGTGGTCGTGGAGGCATTTTAGATGATTTTGCAAAATCTCTTGTTAAAAATTCTGGTGTGAAAGTTATTTTTATAAGCACATTAGTGAGAGAAATAAATATAATAAAAGACATTTTAGCATTTATAGAGATTTTTGAACTTTTAAGAAAAATTAGGCCAGATATAATTCATACTCATTCATCAAAAGCAGGGATAGTCGCTCGTTGGTCAGCATTTGTTTTAAACTTATTTAGCAAAAATAAAATAAAAGTAATACACACTTTTCACGGATTTGCATTCAGCAAATTTCATAATTTTTTTGTAAGAATATTTTATATTACATTAGAATTTTTTGCAGGAATTATTTCTGACAGATTGATTTTTGTATCAATTGATAATATGAATACTGCCAAAAAATACAAAATTGGTATGGCTAAAAATTATGTTCTTATTCGCAGTGGTATAAAAATAATGAAATTTGAAAGAGTTTCTTTTGATAATGAATTTAAAAAATTAAAAATGCAAAATTTAAATTTAACTTCAAAAGAAAAAGTTATAACAACAATAGGACCCTTTAAACCACAAAAAAATTTAGTTGATTTTATAAAAATGGTCAGATTTGTTATAGATGAATTACCAGATGAAAATTTAATATTTTTTATTGCAGGAGATGGAAAACAAAAAAACTTGTTAATATCTTTAGCAAAAAAATTAGGTGTTTATGAGAAAATAAAATTTCTTTCCTGGTATAAAGATATTAAAGGATTACTGGCAGTAACCGACATTTTTGTTATGACATCTTTGTGGGAAGGACTTCCTCGTTCCGCTGTAGAAGCGTTAGTGGCAGGTGTACCAGTTGTAGCGTATGCAGTAGATGGATTAAACGACATTATAAAATCTGGCATTAATGGATATCTAATAGAACCAAAAGATGTTTTTAATTTATCAAAAAAAGTTATCTTATTAATTAGAAATTCTGATTTATACAATCAAATTAAAAAAAATACTACGCAAACTATTGACAAATCGTTTGATATTGATTATATGGTATTACAACAGCAAAATCTTTATTTTGAATTAACTTCATCAAAAACTTCCAAAATAAAAAATTAAATATAATTTTTAATGTAGGAATCTTTTTATGAAAAAATATAAAGTAACTTTAATTCCTGGCGATGGAACTGGACCTGAACTTGTAGAAATTGTAAAAAAAGTTTTATCTTATACTGGAGTTAATATTGAATGGGAAAAAGTTGAAGCAGGTGAATCTGCTATAGAAAAATATGGTACACCATTACCACAAAGTGTGTTAGATTCAATAAAGAAGAATAAAGTTGCACTAAAAGGTCCTATAACAACCCCCATAGGTAGCGGATTTAGATCTGTAAATGTTGCATTAAGACAAGAATTAAATTTATATGCTTGTGTTCGTCCTTGTAAAATTTATCCTGGGGTTAAGACAAGATATGAAAATGTTGATTTGGTTGTAATAAGAGAAAATACTGAAGATTTATATGCTGGTGTAGAGTTTAAACCATTTAGTGATGAAGCAAAGTATATAATTGAAAAAAGTAATGGTAAGATTTTTCCTGATGCTGCAATTTCAATAAAACCAATATCTACTACTGCTACTAAAAGGATTGCTGAATTTGCTTTTAAGTATGCTATAAAGAATAATAGAAAAAAGATTACAGCTATAACAAAAGCTAATATTATGAAATATACTGATGGTTTGTTTTTTGAAGTATGTAGAGAAGTTGCAAAAAACTATCCGCAGATAGAGTATGAAGAAAAATTAATAGATAATATGTGTATGCAACTTGTTCAAAAACCTGAGATTTATGATGTTTTGTTGTTACCCAATTTGTATGGAGATATAGTATCTGATTTATGCGCTGGATTAATTGGTGGTTTAGGAGTTGCACCAGGAGCAAATTTTGGAGATGAATATGCTTTATTTGAGGCTGTACATGGTTCTGCACCAAAGTATAAAGGTTTAAGTAAAGTCAACCCGACTGCATTGTTACTTTCTGCTAAGCTTATGTTGGAATATTTAGGTGAAAAAGAAGCTGCATTGAAACTAGAGAATGCAATTGCTGAAGTTATTAAAGAAAGAAAAGTTGTTACATACGACCTTGGTGGCGAGGCAAAAAATTATGAAATGGCAGAAGAAATAATTAAAAAGTTAGTAATGGGTTGATGAGTGGATGTGTATATATGTGTTATGAGATAAATTAAGTAAGACAGGTTGAGATTAGATGAAAATATCCATAGATAGGATAAAGAAAGAGAAAAAAGTTGTTTTAGAGTATGAGGATGAGCAGTTTCAGAATAAAGATCAAAGAGAAGCAACAAAAGGTCCTCTGAAATTAAAGTTGGTTTTAAGTTTAATAGGTGATGAGAATATAAGGATAAAAGGTGAGATTGAAGGAGATTTTTTGTTAACATGTGATCGTTGTTGTGATAAATTTTTACAGCACAAAGAAATAAAATTTGATGAGATCTTTGAATTAGAGAAAAAAGAAATTACTGAAAGATTAGTTTATCTTGACAACAAAATCAAAGATATTGTATTTACAAATTTTCCTATAAAAATATTGTGTAGTGATAATTGTAAAGGTATATGCTTAGGTTGTGGAGTAAATTTGAACAAAGATAAATGTAAATGTGTAAATAAGTAAATGCGTGAATGGGTGGATGGATAGATGGGTTGATTAGTTATTAGTTATTAGTATTAACTAATAAACTCTCAACTAATAACTCTGAACTCATAACTATGAAGAACTATCAACTATAAACTATAAACTAATTAACACATCAACGCGTTCACCCATAAACCCATTAACCCATCAACCATTTGTTTATGGAGGTATAATTTTATGCCAAATCCGAAAAAACACCATACTCATTCAAGAACACGTATGCGTAGAGGTCAGTGGATAATATCTACTCCAAATTTAGTTAGATGTCCACAATGTGGTACTTATAAACTACCACATAGAATCTGTCCTAATTGTGGATATTATAAAGGTGAACTTTGGGTAACTAAAAAAGAAAAAGAAGAGATTAAAAAATAAATATATTATTATATTTATGAAAATAATAATTGATGCGATGGGGGGGGATAAGGATATACCCCACATAAATATAGAGGGAGCTCTGTTAGCAGTTAAAGAATTTGAAGATTTGGAAGTAGTTTTAGTTGGTCCTAAAAGAATTATCGAAGAACAACTTAACAAATTTAAATTTGTTGTTTCTGATATTAAAAAAAGAATTTATATAGAAAATGCTGACGAAATTATTGAGATGGATGAACAACCATCAAAAGTTTTGAGAACTAAACAAAATTCTTCTATTGCAATTGGTGTAAAACTTTTGAAAGAAAATTTTGCAGATGCTTTTGTTTCAGCAGGTAATTCAGGAGCTGTTGTCGCCTTTGCTTTATTTTATATTGGTGTAGTTAAAAATATTTCAAGGCCTGCGATTGCAACCGTTTTACCTACTTTTTTTTCTCCTTGTGTAGTTCTTGATGTGGGAGCAAATGTTGACTGTAAACCGCAACAATTGTTAGAATTTGCTCATATGGGTAAGATTTATTGTGAGTATGTCTTTAATAGAAAAAATCCGAAGGTTGGACTTTTGTCTATTGGTACTGAAGATATAAAAGGCAATATGCAAAGTTTAGAAGCATTTCAAATTTTAAAAAAAGATAATTTTTTAAATTTCATAGGTAACATAGAAGGAAGAGATATTCCGTTAGGTAAAGTAGATGTTGTTGTTACAGATGGGTTTATAGGTAATATAATTTTAAAATTTGGTGAAGGAGTAGCAGAGATGTTATTAGAACTTGTAAAAGAATCTTTGAGGAAACACCCTTTTGCATGGTTTGCTTTACCTTTTGTATGGAATGCTATAAGAGATTTAAGAAAAAAAGTAGATTTTGCAGAATACGGTGGAGCACCTTTATTAGGTTTAGAAAAAGTTTGTATTGTATCCCATGGACGCTCAAATGCAAAAGCTATAAAAAATGCTATAAAAGTAGCAAGACAGATGGTAGAAAAAGATGTTAATTCTGTAATTTCGCAATCCTTGGAGAAAATTTATGGTTAAAAAAGTAAAAATTTTATCTACGGGTTCATATTTACCACCAAAAGTTTTAACTAATTTTGATTTAGAGAAAATAGTTGATACTTCAGATGAATGGATTACTACAAGAACTGGTATAAAAGAGAGAAGAATTGCAGAAGAAAATGTCGCTACAAGTGACTTAGCTGTTGAAGCAGCAAAAAGTTGTTTAGAGAAAATTAATTTTTCAACAGAGGATATAGATACAATAATTGTTGCTACAATTACACCTGATATGTTTTTCCCTTCAACTGCTTGTGTTGTACATAAAAAATTAGGTAGCAAAAACGAACCTATAGCATTTGACATATCAGCTGCGTGTAGTGGTTTCGTCTACGGTTTAGCTATTGCAGAGTCTTTGTTGAAACTTGGTAAAAGTAAGAATTTGTTACTTATAGCAGCAGATACACTATCAAAATTTACTAATTGGAAAGATAGAAATACCTGTGTTTTATTTAGTGATGGTGCAGGTGCAATGTTGTTAACTTCTGTTGAAGATGAAAAAGAAGAAGATGCAATTGTTTCTACATATATGGGAGCGAATGGAAATTATGATGAACTGCTTTATGTTCCAGCAGGTGGTTCAAAAATGCCGGCATCTATTGAAACAGTTGAAAAAAATTTGCATACGATATTTATGAGTGGTAAGGAAGTTTTTAAAGTTGCTGTGACTAAGATGGTAGAGGCAGCATTTAAAGCATGTGAACTTGCAAACATTTCTCCTCAACAAATAGACCTTTTAATACCACATCAAGCAAATTTAAGGATTATTAATGCTGTTGGTGAAAGGTTAGGTTTAGAAAAAGAAAAAATTTTTGTTAATGTAGATAAATATGGTAATATGTCAGCATCAACTGTCATTGTAGGTTTAGATGAAGCGATATCTTTGGGAAAAGTTAAAAAAGGTTCAATTGTTGAACTTGTAGCTTTTGGTGGAGGATTTACTTGGGCATCTGCAATTTTAAAATTATAATTTTTTGGAGGATATTATGGATAACACAACTTTGCAAGAAAAAAGAAGAGCTGAACGAAAAGTGGTATTTTTACAGTGTGAGTTGGAACCTAAAAATTTAGATTTATCTTTGCCAGTTTGGATAAAGAATTTTTCACCATATGGTATGAAACTTGTGTTTTATAAAATGTTTTATTGCAATAAATGTCCAAAACTAAAAGATATTCTCCATTTAGAATGTGATATGAAAGATAAATGTGCAGTTTATAATTTAGAAAAATTAATTGAGTTTATGTCTGAAGGTAAGATTTTTGCTAAAATTGATAACGAATATGTTGAACAAGAATATAAAATAAAGTGGTATAGAGCATTTTCTGATCTTCATACAATTGAATTTGGAGTTGAATTTTTAAATTAATTAAATCTTATGAAAATAGCACTTTTGTTTCCGGGACAAGGTAGCCAATCAGTTGGGATGGGAAAAGATTTTTATGATAATTTTGAAGAGGTAAGAATTTATTATGAGAAAGCAGAAAGTATTTTGGGATATGATATAAAAAAAATTATTTTTGAAGGTTCCCAAGAATTACTTATGCAAACTGAGTATACACAACCATCTATATTTTTAACATCATATATTATTTTTGAAATTTTTAAAAATAAAATACCACAAATAATGCAAAATATTAAATTCGTTGCTGGACATAGTTTAGGTGAATATACAGCGGTATGTGTATCTTCTGCTTTAAACTTTGAGCAAACTTTAAGTTTAGTAAATATACGTGCAAAAATTATGGCTGATGCAGGGAAAAATAAATCAGGAGGAATGTTGGCTGTTTTAGGTGTTACAAGAGATGAATTAAAAAATTATTGTGATGAAATAAAAAAATTAGGTTTTATAGTTGAACCTGTTAATTTCAATACTCCACAACAAATTGTTGTAGCAGGCGAAGTTGAAGGTATAAATAAACTTTATAATCTATTATCTGAGAAGAAAATCAAAAGTATAAAATTAAATGTATCAGGAGCATTCCATTCTTCTTTAATGAATGATGCACAAAAAATTTTTTCACAAACTCTTGACAAAATAGATATAAATAATGCATTAACTCCTATAGTAATGAATTATGATGCAAAGCCTCACATTGAAAAAAAAGAAATTCTTGAAAACTTAAAATTACAGATTAATCATCCAGTACTTTGGGAAGATAGTATAAATTACATAGCAGAGAATGATGTTGAGATATTTATAGAATTAGGTCCTGGAAAAGTTTTATCTGGTATGGTGAAAAGAATTATCCCCGATGTAAAAGTTTTCAATATTGATAATTTAGATAATTTATTTACAACTATTGACAGTTTAAAACAATTTTTTTAAAAAGGAAAACCTATGGGCCAAAAAAGATTATTAAATAAAATAGCAATAGTAACAGGTGGAGCACAAGGTATTGGAAAAAGTATTGTTAGAAAACTTGCATCTGAAGGAGCAAATTGTGTTATTGTAGATGTAGATATACAAAACGCTGAGAATACTGCAAAAGAAGTTAGGGAAGAGCTTAATGTTGAAACTTTGGTTTTCAAAGTTGATGTTTCAAACTTTAAAGAAGTACAAAATTGTGTTGATGAGACATTTAAGAAGTTTGGCAGGATTGATATTTTGGTCAATAATGCAGGTATAACTAAGGATAATTTGATACTTAAAATGACAGAAGAAGAATGGGATAAAGTATTAGATATTAACCTTAAAGGATGTTTTAATTTTATTAAAGCCGTCTCAAAATATATGTTGAAACAAAGAAGTGGCAGAATTATAAATATCGCTTCAGTAGTTGGTCTTATGGGAAACCCCGGACAAGCAAACTACTCGGCTTCTAAGGGTGGTCTTATTGCTTTAACAAAAACTGTTGCAAAAGAATTTGCTTCTAGAAATATTTTAGTAAACGCAGTTGCTCCAGGATATATTAAAACAAGAATGACAGAGGCATTGACAGAAGAACAAAAGAAAAAATTACAAGAATACATCCCATTAAACAGATTAGGAGAACCTGAAGATGTAGCAAATGCTGTTTGGTTTCTTTCAATAGAAGAATCAAGTTATATTACTGGACAAGTTATTTCAGTAAATGGCGGAATGTATATGTAATTTTATTTTAAAATTATAGAAGGTTCTTTGAAAAAAAAGTATGAAAAGAATAATATTAAGCCACTGAATTCACTGAAAAACACTGAAAAATATATATTGAACCACGAATCCCGCAAATCACGGGACAAATTAATACGAATGAAAAATAGATATGAGTATGTAGTAGTAATCAGAAAGTAGGGAGGTAGTGTGGAGCAAAAATTTTGATTTTTCCTTACTCCCTATATACTATCTACTTTCTGCTCTCTACTTTTTGCGGGATGAAATAAAATTTCAAAGAACTTTATAGAAGGAGGGTTAAAAAAATATGACTGAAGATATTGCTGCAAAAGTAAAAGCAATAATAGCAGAGTCGTTAGGTGTTGATATGAATGAAGTAACAGAGAATGCATCTTTTGTGAATGACCTCGGAGCAGATTCTTTGGATAATGTTGAGTTAGTTATGACATTAGAGGAACAGTTTGGTATAGAAATTCCAGATGAAGATGCAGAAAAGATTCAAACTGTTGGTCAAGCAATAGAATATATTAAGTCAAAATTGGGAAATAAATAATTATACTAAGATTCAAAAAACTTTTATGTCTGAGAAAAAAAGAGTAGTAATTACAGGGATTGGTGTAATTTCACCAATTGGTATTGGTAAAGAAAAATTTACTGAATCGCTAAAGAATGGTGTAAGTGGTGTTGATTTAATATCTTCTTTTGATGTATCTCAATATCCGACAAAGATTGCTGCTGAAGTTAAGGATTTTAATCCTGAAGATTATATTGAAAAAAAGAAAGTTAGAAGAATGGACAGATTCTGCCAATTTGCATTAGCTGCTGCAAAAATGGCTATTGAAGATTCTCAATTAGATTTAAATAAAGAGGATTTATCAAGGATAGGTGTAATAATAGGTTCTGGAATTGGTGGGATAGCTACAATTGAACGCGAGATGGAAGTACTACTTACAAAAGGACCTTCTAGGACAAGCCCTTTTTTAATACCAATGGAGATTATAAATATTGCAGCTGGAGAGATTGCTATTCAGTATGGTTTTAAAGGTCCCAATTATGGCGTTGTCTCAGCATGTGCTTCATCAACCCATGCGATTGGTGACGCTTTAAGAATTTTGAGATATGGTGATGCTGAAGTAATAATTACCGGTGGAAGTGAAGCAGCAATTACTCCTTTAGGACTTTCAGGATTTTGTGCAGCAAAAGCATTATCAACAAGAAATGATGAACCTAAAAAAGCATCTCGTCCATTTGATAAAAATCGTGATGGTTTTGTTATGGGAGAAGGAGCAGCAATTTTTGTCTTAGAGACACTTGAACATGCGATAAAACGTAATGCAAAAATTTATGGTGAGCTTGCTGGGTATGCTGCAACAGATGATGCATGGCATATAACCGCACCAAGAGAAGATTGTACAACTCAAGCATTATGTATGAAGTTAGCATTACAAGATGCAGAAGTTTCACCTTCTGAAGTAGATTATATTAATGCTCATGGTACATCAACACAGCTAAATGATAAATATGAAACACTTGCAATAAAACAAATTTTTGGAGAATATGCATATAAAATACCAATATCTTCAACAAAATCTATGACAGGACATCTTTTAGGCGCAGCAGGTGCTGTAGAACTTGCAGCAATACTTATGTGTATGGAGAACAATTTTATTCATCCAACAATAAATTATGAAGTACCCGATCCTGAATGCGACCTTTATTATGTTCCAAATCAACCGATAGAAAAAGAAATAAATGTTGCGTTGTCAAATTCGTTTGGTTTTGGTGGTCATAATGCTGCAATTGTGGTAAAAAGATTTAAGTAATCTTTTATGGATAAAATTGAAGAATTTCAAAAGATTATAGGGATAAATTTTAAAAATAAAGAACTACTCAAAACAGCATTAATACATAAATCTTGGTCTGTTGAAAACAAAGTTTCTGTAAATAATGAAAGGTTAGAATTTTTAGGAGACAGTGTCCTTGCTGTAATAGTTGCTGAATATCTTTATACTTCATATCCTAATAAAAGTGAAGGTGAGTTGTCAAAGTTGAAATCAGTCTTAGTCTCAAGACCACAACTTTCTAAGTGGGCTAAAGAAATAAATTTAGATAAGTATGTTTTAATAAGTACTTCAGAAGAAACATCTGGTGGAAGAAAAAAAGAGACAATCTTAGCTGGCGCATTTGAAGCATTTCTTGGAGCACTATATCTTGACTGTGGAATAGAAAAATGTAAAGAATTTATGGTAGAAAAGTTTTTATCTAAAAGTGCAAATGTAAGAATATACGACTATAAAAGTTTACTTCAAGAAATTTTACAAAAAGAATATAAGATGCTTCCTGAATATGAGATAATCAAAGAAACAGGACCTGATCATGATAAAGAGTTTGAATGTGTTGTAAAAATTGCTGACAGATTCTTAGGTAGTGGAAAAGGAAGAACAAAAAAACAAGCACAACAAAACGCAGCTAAGGAAGCATTGAAAAATATTAAAAAATTAAAATAAGTTTTTTACAATTACTTTTTCCACTTTTGTTACTTTTGAAACTTTTTCCACTTTTGTTACTTTTGAAACTTTTGCCACTTTTGAAACTTTATTATGTGCCCCCATCGTCTAGCCAGGTCTAGGACACGGGTCTTTCAAGCCCGCAGCAGCGGTTCAAATCCGCTTGGGGGCATTTTCCCCTATAATTTTTAAGTTTTTAAACTCTCGCCTAAAATCCCAAAAATTCCAATTTTTCGTCGGAAAAATAAAAATTTTGTATTTTAGTTGGATTTTGGTAACCCTTAGTGGTTTTGTAAAGCATAAGAACAAAATAAGAACTTTTTTGTGTTTCAAACAATGATGTATAGCAACCATCTCGCCTATGAATGTCTTACCGGAAGATGTCGGAGCAAATACTATGATGTTTTCTCCTGAAAAGATGTTAAACTCTTTGACTGACTTTTCTTGCAAAGGTAAGAGTTCTTCAGCATATTTTTGTTTCCACAAAGATATTAACTTTTGGTCAATACCAAACGCTTCTAATAGGTCAAGTTTCATATGGGAAGATTTTGATGTATAATTTTAATTTATAATACAAAAATTAATTTTTGTTATCAACAATAGTTATGTTTAAGTTGAAATTCGTTTTATCTTTTTGTAAATTTTAAATATGAAAAGAATAAAGTATTATTTAGAGACGACAGTTTTTAATTTTGTTTTTGCGGAAGACGATCCTGTAAAAAGAGAGGTTACAAAAAAGTTGTTCAAAAATTGGGATAATATTAATGCTGAGAGTACATTTCAGATTTAGTAATTACTGATATAAATCGTGCACCAGAAGAGATAAAGACAAAACTGTTAAAATTCATTGAACAACAAAACCCTGTGTTGTTAGAAATAGACGAGGAAGTGAAAGAATTAGCAGATAGATACATATCAGCCGGTATAATCCCTGAAAAATATAGGAATGATGCACTTCACATTGCAGTAGCAGTTGTTAATGATTTAGATGTTATAATAAGTTGGAATTTAGAACATATTGTTAAACTAAAAACAAAATTAGGAGTGGAAGGGGTTAATAGGCTATTAGGGTATAAAACAATAGAGATAATGACACCTGAGGAGGTGATTTAGATGGTATCAAAAGTACTTGAAGAGATTCATAAGATTAGAGAAAACATTTATAAAGAACAAAAAGGCCTTACAACAAAAGAAGTGGTAAAAAAAATACATAAAGAAGCAGAGGAAGTGATAAAAAAGTATGGTTTTAGATTTAGACGAAAAGAAAAAATAGTTTCGCATAAATAAATGTTTTAATCTTATCGCGAACAATTTTGTTACTTAAATTAACCATTATGCCACCAGAAGAAATAATTAAAGCCATCCAATTTTTAGGACACGCATCTTTAAAAATTAAACTTGGGAATGTGTGAATATTAGTTTATAGTCAATAGTTCATAGTTAAAAACCTAATAAATTCAGTATATGTAGGACAATGCTTTAGCATTGCAAAAATTATTTACCCAAACCTAGACATCGCAGTACCAATCTACTACTACTGCGACATCGTCGTTAGCAAACAAAACGCAGAAAACTTTAAAAAATCTGTCCAATATCCAACAAGAGTTGTGATTTTGTGATAATTTTTATAAATTATGAATAATATGAGGTTGAAATTAACATTTTATTCTGAGTTGAATTCCAAAGTACCGATTAACTATAATCATTTTTTGACATCTGCAGTCTATAGTTATCTTGCCAAGGCAGATAAAAAATATTCTTCAAAACTTCATAATTTAAATTCTTATAAATTTTTTACATTCAGTTGGTTACAAATAGAAAATAAAAAGATTGAGAATGACTTTATAAAAATTTTGTCTGACAAAATTTTGTGGTATATCTCTTCGCCATCAAAAGAATTTATAAACACTTTTGCTAACGGGTTGATAAAAACTGGCTACTTACAAGTTGGAAAAACTATTTTTGAACTACAACAAATAGAAGTTTTACCAGAGGTTGAGATAAAATCGGAAATAAAATTTATTTGTTTATCACCTATAGTTGTGACAACAAAAAAATACTACAATGGTAAACTTGAAAAGTATTATTACAAACCGGAAGACGACCAAAAAGAAATTGTTGAAAAAATAAAAAACAATTTAGTAAAGAAATATAAAAGTTTTTATAACTCAGATATTGATGATGACATTGATATCACCTTTGACCAAAATTATTTACCAAAATCAAAAGTTTTAGTACATTATATAAAAGGAAATTTAGACATAAAAATTCCTTCAATAATGTGTCCATTTGTAGTTAAAGGTAACAAAGAACTTATTAAATTTGGCTACGAATGTGGTTTTGGCGAACTAAACTCAGCCGGATTTGGGATGGTGAAGAACTTTGTGTAATAGAGGATAAAAAATTGTTATAGGAGTTGAACAATGATAGAATCATTTTTGCAGATAAGTAGAGAATTATTAAAAGATGAAATAGAAGTTGAAGATTTTGTTAAATATCTGACTATAGATTTAGAGGAAAAGAAAAAAGGTAAGAAGCAACATGTTTTAATTTTAAAAATTAACACAGAAGATGATAGAAAATTTAAACTAGATATTGACTTTGAAGAAATTTCTGATGAAACTGCAGATGATATTGCGAAAAAATATCTGTGGGTTGGTAATTCTCCAGCAGCTAATTCACCACAAGATAGATTTACTACTAATAACTTAGAATATTTAGTTTCACAGACAATACCAAACTTAATAAAACTTTTACCAGATTGTGATTTAAAAAGGAAATTACAAAATTTGAAAGAAAAACTCTATTTTGATTTAGGTCCTAAGGAAGAAATCGGATCTAGTGAAAGTCAATATGAGAGATATAGATATATTTGGAATTTGAGCAAATTTGGAATAAATCTATCACCTGAAGAAATTAAAGAGCAAATAAAAAAAGAAACAAGTAAAGGTAAAAAAGCAGTTAAAATAGTTACTGATAAAGTAATGGAGTTTATAAAACAAAAAACTAGTTTAAAGAAAGAAGAAATTGCACTTTTTACCATAAGTCTCAATGAGGAACTTTTGTGTGACAATAAAGAATATAGGAAATACATTTATGACACACTTATAAACGAAATTTTTGAAGAAGCAGAAAATGGAAAGTGTCATCTTTGCGGCGAAGAAAAAAAAGTTACTTGGGATACAACAAAATTTTGGTTTAAATTTTATATGACAGATAAGGTTGGCTTTTCAAGTAATCTTCAGGGAGAAAAGGCATTTTTAAAGAATTATTCATTGTGTGAAGAGTGTTATAAATCTATTCTTTTGGCAGAGGTGTTTATTAAAAATAATCTTTCTTCTTATTTATCTAATTATTCTGTTTACATTTTGCCATCTTTATATTTACACAGTACTTTTCCTGTTAAAAAAATAGAAGACTGGGCAAAATATTTTAAAGATAAATTTTGGGCTGTTGCAACTATTGAAGGATGGTATAGTTTTCAACAAAAATTTGAGGAATATAAAGAGTATCAACTCTACCAAGACGGTTTTCTTTTGAATTTTCTTTTTGCTGAAAAATCTCAAGCGGCATTTAAGGTTTATCAGTTAATTCAAGATGTTCCACCAAGCAGATTAGATAAAATTATAGAAACAGCAGCATATGTTCAAGAATTTGGCGAAAATTTCATTGATGAAAACATTTTTTATTTGTCCTTAGGTAAAATCTATTATTTGTTTCCAATTGGAAAAACTAAAAATAAAAAAACAAAATTTATCTTGAATTTTTATAATTCTTTATTTAGTTTCGTTCCTATAGATTACCAAATATTAATTAAAGAATTTGTTAAAAGAATTTGGGAAGTTAGATTTTCTGTGGGGGAGAAAGAATATAATGACATAGATTTTTCAAATACTATTTTGTTGCAAAATTTTCTTTTATGTTATCTAAGAAAACTTTTTCTTTTAAAAGGAGGTGAAATTATGTATGATAAAATTGGATTGTTATATGATTTAGAAATAAGTGATGATGTTAAAAAATTTTTTAAAGAAGCAGGATATTCCGAGGAAATGGCTTCACTTTTTTTACTTGGAAAACTTATAGGAGAAATTGGAAAGGAACAGTATAATAAAGGCGATAAAAAGAAATCTATTTTAAATAAAATAAATTTCCAAGGTATGGATGTAAATAAATTAATAAGATTGTTCAACGATGTTTACGAAAAAATGAAACAGTATAAAGTATTGTCTGCTGAAACTGAAAAAATTTACGGGATATCAAAAGAACTTTTTGATAAAAATAAAATCAATTGGAAACTAACTCCTCAAGAAAATGTATTTTATATTTTATCAGGTTATAGTTTTACAACATATAAAGCAATAATAAGTAGAAAACAGAAAAATATAGAAGAAAAGGAGGACCAAAATGAATAAACAAACAAAAATTTTAGATAGTGAGATACTTTTTATCTATGATGCAAAAATGTGTAATCCAAATGGAGATCCTGATGAAGAAAATAAACCAAGAATGGATTATTTGACAAATAGAAATCTGGTAAGTGATGTGAGACTTAAAAGATACATTAGAGATTATTTACAATCAAAAGGATATGAAATTTGGATTTCAAAAATAGAAGATGAAATTGTTGATGCTACAAAACGACTTCAGGTTCTTGCTAATCTTTATAGCAAAACTGTTGGGAAAGAAGTAGATATTAAGAAACCTGACAAAGATTTTGTTAATTGGTTGTTAGATACTCTTATAGATGTAAGATTTTTTGGTGCTACTATGCCAATTAAAGGCGGTGAAGAGCAAGGCGGTGGTTTAAACTTTACAGGACCTATTCAATTTACTTGGGGATACTCATTAAATCCTGTTGAAATTGTTCCATCTTCTTCTATAACATCAACTTTCGCAGGAAGAGGCGAAGAATATGGAACAATAGGCAAAGATTGGAGAGTTTATTATTCACTTATTGCTTTTTATGGAATAATAAGTTCAAAAAGGGCTGAAAAAACCAAATTACAAATAGATGATATTTTACTCCTCGATAATACGCTTATTGAAGCAATTCCCTGTGAAGCTACAACAAGAAGCAAAATAGGACAAACTCCAAGATTATTGATAAGGGTTGAATATAATAAAGGAAACTTTATAGGTGACCTCAGAAGATATGTGCAAATTAAACCGAGAAATGGCAAAAGTATAGATAACATAAGAGATATAGCAGATTTTGAAATAGATATAAATGATTTACATAAAATTTTAAAATCAAATATAGAAAGGATCAGCAAAATTTACATTTGGTCCCACGAGGAACTAGTTTTTGCCAATAATGGATTAGAAACTTTAAAGAATGACAATGAGTTAAAAAATATAATCAAACCTCTTCCTCACAATGAGATAAAGTAAAAATGAATAAGATATTAATTTTTGATTTAGAGGGAACAATTGCTCATTTTAGAAAATTTTACACTAACTCTTCTTCACTTTCATATGCATTTCCACCAAGAACAGTAATTACTGGATTGTTGGCTGGGATTTTAGGATACGAGCGGGATACATACTATGATATATTTAGCAGCGAGAATTGTAATATTGGATTATCCATAAAAAAGCCAATTCGTAAATTAATACAAACTGTGAATTATATAAGAACAAAGGATGTAAAAGAACTTACCGGTTCAGGGGGACATACACAAATTCCAATTGAATTTGTGTTACCACAAGTAGGTGAAAAAATTTTAAAATATAGAATTTATTTTTTACATAAAAAAGATGAAATTCTAAATAATTTAAAAGAAAAACTTAAAAAAGGAAATGTTGAACACCCTCCATATTTAGGATTAACAGAATGTCCTGCAAAGGTCTCTTTAGTTAATGATGAAGGCGAAATTTCTTTGATTAGAGATTTGCATAATCCAATGGAAATAATAACAGTAATTCCGATTGATAAAATTGAAAATATAACTTTTCAAGAAGGATATAAATATATGAAAGAAGATAGAGTTCCGGTAGAGTTTACTAACGAAAGAAGAATTAAAAAAATATCTTCATATATTTATGAACAGAATTGTAAACCAATAATAAACATTAAAATTAAGGATGAAGTTTTTTATGTTACTTATAAAGAAGGAGAAAAAAGAATTGAAGAATATGGAGTATTTATGGAATGATTTTTTACTCTCATGAAGGAATATTATTAAAAAACCATTTACATAATGTTGGAGAAAGTGCAAAATCTTTTATTGAAAAACTTAATGTAAAATATAAAAAACTTTCAGAAATAGCATATATAGTGGGGAAAATTCATGATATAGGTAAATATACATCTTTTTTCCAAAGATACTTAAAAGGTGAAAAAATTGGCAATATGGCTCATCATTCAATGCTTTCTGCTATATTGGGTGCGCATATAATTAAAAATCATTTAGAAAAGTACGTTGCTATTGACATTCCACAAAAAAAATTTTTACCTTTAATTTCTTATTTAATAATTTATAAACATCATGGAGATCTAAGAAGCCCAGAAGAAATTATACCTTCAAAGAAAGAGTTAAAAGATTATCCTGATTTAACAAAAGTAAATGTTTCCTTAAAAGAAGAAATAATCATTGCAAAGAAACAATTAGATGATATAAAAAGAAATTCCAATCTTATACAAAAGGAGATAGATGAATTGGGACTTCAATTTAATATTTTGGATTTTACTGAAGAAAAATTTTTAGAAACTTTTCAAATGTTGGCTGATTTAAGATATGAACTTTTAGAAAAAGAAAATATAAAAGAGTTTGAGAGGTTAGAACTTTATTTTTTAACTCTTTTATTATACTCAGCTTTAATTGACTCTGATAAAAGAACAGCTGGAAGAGAAGAGTTACTAAAGGTGGAAAGAAGAGACATTCCTTCTGATATAGTTGATCGTTATATAGAAAAGTTTAAAGAAAATAAGAGCTCTATAATTAACACAATGAGAAACGAAATTTATTATAAAGTAACTAAAAAGGCGACAGAGATTCCTTTAGACCAAAAACTTTTTACACTCACTGCTCCTACTGGTTGTGGGAAAACTCTTACTGTGCTTTCTTTTGCCTTGAAATTACGTAAGAGGATTAAGATTGTTGAAGGATTTTGTCCAAGAATTATTTATTCTTTACCTTTTATCAATATTATTGAACAAAATTACGATGTTTTCTATGAAGTTTTAAGCTTACTTCCTGATTTTGAGAAAAATTCTTCTTCTTACTTAATAAAACATCATCATTTAGCGGATCTTGTTTATAAAGAAAATGATGAGTTTAAATCAATTGAAGAAGCACTGCTTTTGACTGAATCTTGGGAATCTGAGATGATTGTTACAACTTTTGTTCAATTTCTTCATAGTGTAATTGCTTTTAAAAATAGTTTCTTAAAAAAGTTTCATAATATTGCTGGTAGTATAATAATTTTAGATGAAGTTCAAAACATACCTGTAGAATATTGGGATTTAGTAGAGAAAGCTCTGCAAGGATTAGTCGATTTTCTTGGCTGTAGAATAATCCTTATGACTGCAACAAAGCCATTATTATTTTATAAAAACTCAATAGAACTTTTAGAAGAAAATGAAAAATTCTTTCTTAAATTAAATAGAATAACTTTAAAGCCAAAGAAAAATAAAATTACTGACGATGAGTTTATTGAAGAATTTTATGAGAAATTTGATAAAAAATCATGTTTAATAGTTGTAAACACAATTTCTAAATCAATAGATATTTATAACAAAATTAAAGAAAAATTAAGGTATAAAGGTTTTGTTGAATACGAAGAAAAAAATGGGGAATATAAAAGAATAAATCTTGATGAGAAAGGAAATCTTGAGAAAATCATTGAGGAATTATTTAAATATAAAAAACTTATCTTCTATCTTTCGACTAATATTATTCCTCTTCAACGTGCTATTAGAATTAAAATGCTAAAAAAATATATGGAAAAAGGTGGAAAACCCATTTTGGTCTCAACTCAGGTAGTAGAGGCAGGAGTTGATTTAGATTTTGAGGTAGTATTTAGAGACATAGGACCTTTGGATTCTATAATTCAAGTTGCAGGTAGATGCAACAGAAATCAAACTTTAGATGGCCATGGGGAAGTTTTTCTATTGAATTTTGAAAACGGTGGTGCTGAAGATGTATATGGTAAGGTGCATATTTTTATTACTTCAAAATTATTGCTAGATGAATCAATAGAAGAGAGAGATTTTTTTAGTTTAATAAACAAATATTTCCCAGATATTAAAAAAAGAACAAGTAATAAGTCTGAAGAAATTTATAACTCGATGCTTAAATTAAACTTTTTTCATACACAAGTATCAAATATTAGTGATTTTAGTCTTATAAAAGAAGAAGGCAAATTCTATAATGTTTTCATTGAACTTAATAGTAGAGCTTCTGAATTAAAAGAAAAGTTTATTGAACAAGTAATAAATGAAAAAAATTTTAAAAAACGAAATATTGCTTATTTATCACTAAAGAAAGAATTCAATGAATATTTAATATCAGTCAGAGAAAAAAACATAAAAGATAAACCTATTTTTAAAATTAGCGAAAATCTATTTTGTATACCTCACAATTTTATAACTAAATGTTATGATATTGAAACAGGAATTAAAAACTATACTAGGGCTTTGATCTTATAATAAAATGAAATTTCTCACAGGAACCCTAATTTGGTATTATTATATTTGTCAACGGGAGGTGTGGTTAATGTCAAGGCAACTTATACCTTGGCAGGAAAATCCATTTATTGAGATTGGAAGGATTATTTCTGAAGAATCATACAGTAGGGAAAGAAAGGAAGTTAGAGTTGAGAATATTGTGATAGATCTGTTAAAAACAGACGATGGTGAGGTAGTGATTGGCGAAGTTAAGAAGAGTTCAAGATTTTTAAAAAGTGCACAGATGCAGCTTGCTTATTATCTTTTAAGGTTAAAACATTTAGGTGTAAATGCAACGGGCCAACTTCTTTTCCCTAAAGAAAAGAAAAAGATTGTTGTTAATCTTACAGAAGATATTGAGGATGAACTAAATGAAACAGAGAAACATATAGCAAAAATTGTTTATAGTGAATTACCACCACCAGTTCAAAAGACAAAATTTTGTTCTAAATGTGGATATCAAGAATTTTGTTGGGCATAGGATGAAACGAACGATTTATATATTTTCAAATGGTGAAATAAAAAGAAAAGATAACACTTTGTTCTTTGAAACTGAAGAAGGTAAAAAATATATTCCTGTTGAAAACATAAAAGAAATTTTTATTTTTGGTGAAGTGTCATTAAACAAATCGTTATTAGAGTTTCTTACTGAGACAGAGATTGTTATGCATTTTTATAACTATTATGGTTACTATGTTGGTTCATACTATCCAAGGGAACATCTTAATTCTGGCTATATGATATTAAAACAAGCAGAGTTTTATTTAGATAATGATAAAAGAATAAATTTAGCAAAAAAGTTTACTTTTGGAGCAATAGAAAACATTAAAAAAGTTTTGAATTATTATTTATTAAGAGGAAAACCTTTAAAAGAATATATAGACAAAATTGAAGAATTTTCAAAAGAATTATCTAATTGTAATGATATAAACCAAC
>Ga0308394_1000011_pt1 | contig 124621 bp, 114 predicted proteins | sample Hotspr2Sampleme2_FD_202366 | JGI IMG/M metagenome (GOLD analysis project Ga0308394, IMG submission 202366) | Hot spring phototrophic mat microbial communities from Mushroom Spring, Yellowstone National Park, Wyoming, United States - 20050701_me2 ...
TTTATAGTGTGTTTATTCATTATTATGTTATTTATTTTGCAAAGCTAAAGCTTTGCCCTACATTTTAATAAACAAATATTCCACATCTAATTGTAGGGCAAACCTTCAGGTTTGCAAAACAACAAGCTATGCTAAAGCATTGCCCTACAATAATTATTTTTTGCAAGGATACTGCCTGATGCAGTCCCTGCCCACCTCTGGTGGGCGCCTCTGGCAGAAATCCTTGTCCTACATTTTCTTCAAAAATAATTTAGCAAATTTATTATGTTTTTTGTGTTGTTGGAAATATTGTTTTCTGTTGCTACAAGATATACAGCGGTTGATTTAGTTGTTTTTGGTATTTTTAAAATTCTTTTGTATTTCACATTAGGTATATATAAATCTTTGAAACAAAATTCTATTATTTTATAAATTTCATCGTCAGCAATGATGTAAAATTCTTTTTTTCCTTTTTTATATTCTTCAAAGACAACTTGTTTTATCTTTTCAGTTGTGTTTGAAAAATAATTTATTGTTTTTAAAACATAATTGTATGTTTTTTTAATTTTTTCAGAAAATCCTTTCGGAGTCAATATATATTCTATCTTTTTGCCATTTAACATCTTTATTTTTATATATCCGGTTTTTGCAAGTTTTTTTATTATTAAATTGACAAGGCCTAATGAGAGTCCTGTTTTTTGTGCAATGGTTCTTTGGTTAAGTTGAGGGTTTTCTGAAATCTGTTTTATTATAAGAAATTCTTTGTCTGCTAATTCTGTGTGGTTCATTTTTTTATATTGCAAGGCGAAGCTTTGCTTACATAATTAGTTTTTAATTACTCTTTTCATTTTGTTCAAGATTTGAACAATTTTATAAAAAATTTTTGGAGTTGTCAACAGATTAATTATTTTTCCCTTTTTGAGATTTTGTTTATTAAGAATTGTAAGTATTGGGAGTTTTGCTGCCCGAAATTTTTTATTATTAAGTTTTTTGTTTGGTTGGATAATTTTTGGATTATTTTTTTTGTTTCTTCTATCCCAAAAACTTTTGGGTAGCAGAGTTTTTCTTTGTCTTGGCCTGAGGTGTAGTCTATTAGGTCGTCTGTGATTTGGAATAAAAGCCCTATGTTTGTACCTATTTTTTGTAAGATTTTTAGTTTGTCTATTTTAAGTTTTTTTACAATCCCTGCAACAAGTATGCTTGCTTCTATTAGTTTTGCTGTTTTTTTTATGCACATTTTTTCTACATATTTTTTTGTCCTTTGGTTGTTGTTTATATTTTTCCAAGATGTTGCGCTTATGTCTAAGATTTGGCCTTCTATTAAACCATTTATTCCTACATAGTTGGAAATCAATTTTATTACTTTTACTACTACATCCAAGTTTTGTTTCCAACTACAGAGTATCTCAAATGCTAAGGTTAAAAGACCGTCACCTACTAAGATTGCAGTTGCTTCATCAAATTTTTTGTGTAAAGTTAGTTTTCCTCTGCGGTAGTCGTCGTTGTCCATTGAAGGAAGGTCATCGTGGATTAAAGAATAGTTGTGGATCAGTTCTATACTACAAGCAGGATAAAGCAGAGCTTCTTTTTTTATCCCTAACATCTCTCCACAGGAAAACATTAAAATTGGTCTTATTCTTTTACCACCGGGGAATAATGAATAAAGAATTGCTTTTTTAAATCTATAAGGGATTTTTTGTGTATATTCTGAGATTATTTCTTTGAATTTTTTAGAAAAGAGTTTTATATCGTTTTGGAGTTTTTTTTCAAAATGGGAGTTCGCCGTCATTATCTTCGATATCCTCTTCTTGTGGTTCTATCTCTTCCGTTTCTTTTTCTTCTTTTTCAATTTTGGGTTCAAATGGTTGTAGGGTGAAACTGTTTTTGTCTCTTACGACCATCTCTACTTTGTGTTTAACTTCTTCAAGTTTTTTGTGGCAGAAGTTTACTAATTCCATACCTTCTTGGAATAAAGCTATTGTTTCTTCTAATGGAACATCGCCTAATTCTAATTTTGAAACAATTTCTTCTAACCTTTTTAATGACTCTTCAAAAGTTTTGTTGTTTTTGTTTAATTTTTCCATAGTTAGCTCCTGTGGGAGTGTTTTTTTACACACCTAAAATTTTTCTTATATCTTTTATTAGTTGTTTGTCAGAATCGTAAGAAAGGATGTTTTCTACATCTTTTATGTTATACCATAAAACTTCATCAACTTCAACATTTTGGTTAGTTTTAATTTCTTTTGGTTTCATAAGATACCAGGTCACTTTTTTGTGAATTTTTTCACCATTGTGGTAAAACCAGTATTCCACATCTTTTATTTTTTTTATAATCTCAGGTTTTACTCCTGTTTCTTCTTCTACTTCTCTTACTGCTGCTTGTTGGGATGTCTCACCTTTTTCAATATGCCCTTTAGGAAATGTGTGGACAGTTTGATTTTTTAAATTCTTTGTTTTTATTACTAAAACAAAGTTTTTTTCATCTATCACAACGCCGCCTGAGGAAAATTCGTATTTTACTTTATCTTTTTGTGTGTTCATTTTATTAGCATTACTTCTTCTAAAGTTTTCTTTTTTATATCTTGGGATTTTTTTAGTTCTTCTTTCTCTGGATAACCTAAGGAGATTAAACTTACAAGTTTGTATTTTTGTGGTATTTCTAAAATTTTTCTTATTTCTTCAGCATAGGACTTTTTGTCTCCTGCTATCCAACAACTCCCTATCCCATAATACCAAGCTGCAAGAAGGATGTTTTCTGTTGCTGCGGAGCCGTCTTCAAGGTAGTATTTTGTGTCTTCACAAAATACTGCTATGCAACAATCTGCTTGTTTTATAAATTTACCATAATCTGTGAGTTCTGCTATTTTTTCTTTAAGTTTTTTGTCTTTTATTACTACAAATAACCATGGTTGTTTATTGTTTGCTGTTGGTGCTAATCTTGCGCAATCAATTATGTCTTTTATTATTTCGTCTGGAATTGGTTTGTTGATGTATCTTCTTATGCTTCTTCTTGTTTTTAAAACTTCTATTGTGTTCATAGTAAATTTTTACAAAAATCAAATCTGTTTTGCAATAAAAACTTGATTTTTTATTCATAATGTATTATATTAATTTTTTAGTTAGCTCTCTCAAGTACGAAAATGTACGAAATTTTAAGAAGAATAGTTTTCTTCATATTCAAAATGGCATTTAATCTAAAAGTTGAAGGGATAGAAAACCTTCCTAAGACAAATTTTATTATTTGTGCTAACCATACAAGTTTTTTAGACCCTTTCATTATTGCAGCTTCAATACCTAAAAGGATTTATTTTTTAGCATTAGGAAAGTTTTATAAAATTTTTTGGATAAAATGGTTTTTAAAAATTTTCAATGCTATACCTGTAACACCTAGGGGTGGAACAACACACAAATCCATTTATCTTTTAAACAAAAATAAAAATATTGGAATTTTTCCTGAAGGGACACGCTCTTTTGATGGAAAATTAAAAGAGTTTAAAAAGGTGTTGCAATATTAGGTTATAAAACAGGAAGGCCTATTGTTCCTTGTGGGATAATAGGTGCTTATGAGTGTCTACCCAGGGGTGCAAAGTTTCCAAAGTTTTCTCAAATAAAGTTAAAAATTGGTAAACCAATTTATCTTTTAAAAGAACTATATGAAGTGATTGAGGAAGTAAAGATTCAGTGGGGTTTGCTTAAGTTGAAAAATGCGATAAGTGAGTTGGTTAAGAGTTATTAGTTCAGAGTTATTGGTTCAGAGTTTAAATAAACAAAGGAGATAAAGATGACAGAAAACAATACTGATATAATGGAGATAAAAATTAAAAAAGTTATTCCTGCAAAGAAATGGAAGATAGTGAGAACATTAACAAGGGTTGCTGAATTTCCATCATTTGTGCCAACGGTTAAAGAAACAAAAGTGCTTGAAAAAAAATAAAAATGTTATAAAAACATTTTGGTATATTCAGGTAGATAGTATCCCAATAAAATGGGTTGAGGAAGAAAGAATTTTGTTTGATAAAGGTATAATCTGTTTTAGGGCGATAGATGGAGATATTCAAGAGTTTTATGGTGAATGGAGATTTAACAATCATCTAAATGGAACTGAAGTTGAACTTGATTTAAAGTTAAAAGTTGATATTCCTGCAATAAAAGAGTTTGCACAAGATTATATAAAAAATATAATAACAAAAAATTTTGAGACATTGTTGGATGCTATAGAAGAAAGGATTGTTTCTTTAGAATATCTTGAGGTTAAAAAAGAGAAAAAAAGTAGTAAAATTGCAGGTTTTGGTCTTATTGGACATCCTTATAACTTTTTCCATCTTGAAAGATGTTTGAAGATGTTAAATCCTGAATTTAAGATGCCATCTTTAGAGTTTCTTGAAAAACTTTTTGAATTGACGCCTTCTTTTAAACTCTATGATATTGAAAATTTTCAGTCAAAGGCAAATGAAACGACAAGAGGTTGTTTTATTGTTGCAACAATTATTCCTGAGATGATACAAAGAGATATCTGGACCGCTTTCTCTAAAATAATAAAGGCATGTAAACTTGCTGAAAAGTACCAAGTTGGAATTATTGCTTTGGGCGGTTTTACATCTATCATAGGAGAAAAAGTTGGAAAGATACACGAAATAATTGATGTTCCTATTACCACAGGAAATACTTTTACCTCTGCATTAGCTGTAGATGGAGTACTCAAAGCAGCAGAACTTTTAGATTTAGACCTAAAAAAATCTCCATTAACTATTGTTGGTGGTAGTGGAGATATTGGTAGTGGTTGTGCAAGAGTTTTAGTAGATAAAGTTAAAAAATTGATTTTAACCGGAAGGACAAAGGAAAATCTTAAAAAAATAAGAGATGAATTAAAAAAAAAGATGTAAAAAGACAAAAATAGATATCTCTTTAAATAACCAAAAAGCAGTAAAGGATGCTGATATTGTTATCTATGCTGCAAGTTCTGTATCATCTATACTCAAACCTGAGTGGTTTAAAAAAGGAGCGATAGTTTGTGATGTAGGTTATCCAAAGAATATATCTTATTCATCTGCTATAAGAAACGATATATTTGTCTTCTCTGGAGGGTTAGCAAAACCTCCAACTCCTATATCACTCCCAATAGATTTAGGTCTTCCTTCAAACTCTACTCTGTATGGATGTTCCAGTGAAGCTATAATACTGGCTTTGGAAAAAAGGTATGAAAACTTTAGTTTTGGTAGAGAAAATATCACACCTGAAAAAATTGAAGAGATAAAAAGTTTAGCAAAAAAACATGGGTTTGAACTTGCAGACTTTTATTGTGGAGATAAACTAATAGATAAAGAAAGAATTGAAGAGATAAAAAGAGCAAGAACAAAATGAATATCTATTCTTTATCTTCTCTTATAGCAGGTCTAATCTGTTTTTTCTTTTCACTATCTGTTTTTTTAAAAGGGACAAAAAAACATTTAAACCAGGCATATTCACTTACAACTTTATTGGCTGGTATATGGACAGCTCTCCCATTTGTTTTAAGTATAATAAAAGATGAAAACTTATCAATATTTTCTGCAAGGATTATATACTTTTTTGCAAGTTTTCTTCCCACATCAGGATATTATTTGATGAATGTTCTTTTAGAGGAAGAAACTAAAAAAATAAGGTTCCTAATCTTTCTATCTTTATGTTTTGCTTTTCTTTCTTTTACCTCGTTTAATATTAAAAGTGTTATAAAATTTGCTCCCTGTTTTACAGTAAAACCAGGAATTTTTTATATTCTCTTTGTTATATTTTTTATCTCAGTATTTCTGGAGATAATGTTTAAAATATTCAAAGTAACAAAAAAGTTATATGGATTTCGCAGAAATCAGCTAATTTATACTAACTTAGCATATCTCACAGGTGGAGTTGGCGCTGTTTTATATTTTGTCTCTGCTTACACATCTATAGAACCTATTCCCCATGACATCTTTGTTGCAATTTTCTCATTTATTTTAACATATGCAATTTTAAAACATCGTTTAATGGATATAAGATTAGCAATAACTTATACAACAATATTCATCATAACATACCTCTTTGTCTTAGGGATACCATTTGTATTTCTAAAAATAGCAAAAAGTTGGCTTATAAGAATATATGGTTTAAACTGGTGGGTTATACCGTTAAGTTTATTTGTTTTACTTGCTATAATAGGGCCTTTCGTATACATATATTTACAGAAGAAAGCAGAAAATGTTTTGTTATATAGGCAAAAAGTATACCAAGATGTATTAAAACAAGCAGCAAAACAGTTAACCACTATTCATAATTTGAAAAAGTTGTTAAACTTAATCGTCCACACGATAACAAAGGTTGCAAAAATCTCTTATGCAGCAATATTTCTATATGATGAAGAAAAAGATTGCTTCATTTTAAAAGCACAAAGAAATCTAAAAGAAAAGATTGATTATATTGAAAAAGATGAAAATTTAATCTCTTTGATTAAAGAACAAAAAACACCTTTATTCTATGAAGAGATAAAAGACAAAATAAACAAAAAAATAGAAGTTTTAAAACCTGTTCTAATAGTACCAGGAATTTTAATAGACAAAATAATTGGGTTTTTAATTTTAGGAGGAAAAACCACAAAAGAAGATTTTGCCCAAGAAGATATTGATACATTTTCACTTTTAGCAAATGAAGCAACTTTAGCAATAGAAAATGCTATACTTTATGAAAGCATGGAAGAAGAAATAAATAGGAAAACTAAAGAACTACTTGAAACACAAAGACAGGTAATTCAGTTAGAAAAACTTGCTACTGTTGGAACTTTAGCTGGTGGTGTAGCACATGAAATTAATAACCCGCTAACCGCAATTTTAACAAATGCGCAGATACTTCTTTCAACCTGTGATAATTTAGATGAAGATGAGAAAGAATCACTACAAATCATAGAAGAAGCAGCAAAACGTTGTAAAATCATCGTGCAAAAATTAATGGTTTATGCTAAAAAACCAAAAGAAGAAGAGTTTAAAGAAGTTGATTTATTAAATGTAATAAAAAATGTGCTTTCATTGATTGGCTATCAACTAAACCAAGAAAACATAAATATAAATATAAATGCAAAAGAAAAAGAATATAAAGTTTTAGGAAACCAAAACGAGTTAGAACAAGTTTTTACAAACTTAATTTTAAATGCAAAAGATGCTATAAAACAGATAAAAAAATAAGGAAAAATTTTTGTTGAGTCAGAGCCAAACAAAGGAACAAAATTCACAATTGAATTTCCACCATTGACATCATAATAAATTTTTGATAAAATTTATGAAAAAAATATTAATAATAGACGATGAAGAAATAGTAACAAATAGTTTACAGAAGTTGTTAAAGAAAGAAGGGTATCAAACAACAATAGCAAAAAGCGGTTCTGAAGCAATTGAAAAAGTAAAAAGAACAGATTTTGACTTAATAATCTGCGATGTAAGAATGCCACAGATGGATGGTATAACTACAATAAAAGAGATAAGAAGATATTTAAAAGAAAATAACAGACCACAACCACCTGAAGTTGTGATAACAGGTTATGCTGATTTAGATAAATACCAAGCAGCGATGGATTTAGAAGTTGCTGACTATTTATACAAACCTTTTGATACACAAGATTTTTTAAAGATTGTAAAAAAGAATATATGATAGAAACAAAAGACCAATAAAGAAGGAAAGCAAGAAGAGTAAGTATAAAATTACCTGTAAAAATAAAGATTGATAAAGAAGAAATTGAAGTTGAGGTTGTTTCAGTTGGTGAAAAAGGTTTAAGGTTTGAAACCCAAAAGAAATTAAAACTCTCTATAAATGACACCTTCCAAACTTATTTTCTATCAGATAATCTAAGTTCTTACCAACCATTTAACTGCAAAATTGTCTGGCATGAACAGAAAGAAGATAAAATACTTTATTGTGCTGAATACACAAATTATTCAGATAACAATTTAGAACTAATAAATAAAATTTTTGAAATGAAAAATAAAAAAATATTCGCCTTCCACAAAATAGTATATATTGGAGACACAAATATTGAAGGTAATGTCTATTTTGCAAAATATTTTGAGTGGCAAGGATACACAAGGGAAGAGTTTTGGAGAAAATATTCTCCAATAGATTTTTTAAAAGAAAAAATTCTTCTTATTACAAGAGAAGCAGTTGTTAATTATGTTTAACCAGCATTTTTATATGATGAAGTTTTAATATTTATAAAAACAGCCAATATAAAAAATGTGAGTTTGGATTTACACTTTTTATATGTAAACAAAAACAATGCTAAAACATTAGCTTTTGGAAAACAAAAAATAGTATTTGCAGACCTCTCAGGCAAACTTGTAAAAATCCCTGATATCATTAAAATCGGAGCAATGATGTTTTCTTAAAGATGAATCTATATTCAATTCCACCTTTAATAGTAAGTTTAATAATATTGTTGTGGGGTATTTTTGTCTGGTCAAAAAATAAAAAATCAGAAGTACATAAATCCTTCCTTTTTTTATCCATAAGTAGTTCTTGGTGGCAATTTTCTTGGTTTATTTTGTTTAACATTAAAGATGAAAATCTTGGTTATGTAATATCAAAAATTGGTTATTCTGGAATAATCTTTATTCCTATAACTTATTTCCATTTTGTAACTTCATTTTTAAAAAAGAAACTAACTACTTTAATTCTTACTCAGTATATAATTGGATTTGTTCTTGTAGTTTTACTATGGTTTACACCATACTTTGTTAAAGGATGTTATAAATATTTTTTTGGATTTTATCCTAAAGTAGGAATAATACATTCGTTCCATCTCCTTCAGCTTTTTTTAATAGCTGCTGTAGGATATTATTTTCTTCTTAAATCTTTAATAGAAGAAAAAAAAGACTCTGTAAGATATCACCACATAAAATATATTTTATTAGCTGCTATAATTTATATCTTAGCTGCTACAGATTATTTAGTTAATTATGGCATAGAATTTTATCCTTTAGGATTGCTTCCAGAAACTATTACCTTTCTCTTATTTGGTTACGCCATCATCAAATACCACCTTATGGACATCAACATTGTTATAAAAAAATCCACATTGTTTGCGTGGAAGGTATTATTTCCAGTTTTGCTGTTTATTTTGTTTGTTTCGTTTGGTCAACCTGTGTTTATAAAATATTTACCTTTATGGTTGTGGTGGTTAACAGTTGTTATTTTTGGTTGTATTATGGCTTATTATCTTTACAACAAAACAATACAAATTCTAAAACTCAAAGATGAGGAGTTAGAGAAAGAAAAGTACACTTATAGAGAAAAGTTGAGAGCATATGTTAAAGATATAACAAGAGCTGAAAGTTTTGAAGAAGCAGCAACATATATTGTAAGGAAAGTTTCTTTAATAGGTAGGATTGACTTTTGTGCTATTGCAAGGTTAAAACAGGTTTTTGAGGAAGATAAACAAAAAAACTACTATGAAGTAGTAAAAGTTGCCAACAGAACAAAAAGAGATTTAAGACATCTTAAAGGATTAAAGATTTCAGAAGAGTTTCCATTAGTACAACATCTAAAACAAACAAAAAAATATGTTGAGAAAGGATATTTAAAGTTCTTCCTTGAAACTAAAGGTTATGATAAGTGGTATTATTTGTCTGTAATAAAAGATATGGATGTTTTAAATGCAGAAGTTGTTTTTCCTGCGTTTTTAAACCAACAACTATATGGATTTTTGATTTTGGGTAACAAACTTGATGGTTCTCCATACTACAAACCTGACTTAGAACTTTTTGAGATGTTGACAGCACAGGCAGCAAGTTTTATTGCTGAGGTTGTTGAAAAAGAAGAAAAGATTAGATTGTTTTTAGCATCTTGGCAGACATCACTCAAAGCTTTAGATGTAAAAGACCACTATACATACGGACACACACAAAGAGTTAAAGAGTATTGTAGGATGTTGGCAAAACATGAGAAAGTAATTTCAGAAATAAATAGGGTGAAAGAAGGTCTTCGGGGGCTTGAGGTTGCTGCTGAACTTCATGATATTGGCAAGTTAGGTATTCCAGATAATATATTAAACAAACCAACTAAGTTATCTCAAGAAGAATATGAAAAAATTAAATCCCACCCAATTGAAGGTAAAAAAATATTAGAGCCATTAAAAAATTGGTTAAAAGAAAACATCATAAGTGGTGTTGTGCAACATCATGAAAACTATGATGGCAGTGGTTATCCATCTGGGCTAAGAGGTAAAGAAATTCATATCTATGCAAGAATAATTCGTATCGCTGACTCTGTTGATGCTATTGCTACTAAAAGACCATATAGAGACCCTTTAACTAAACAATATATTATAGAAGAACTTTTGAGATAGAAAGGTATATATTATGATCCACATCTAGTTGATGCTTTTTTAGAAGTTTATACAGAAGAAGAAAAGTTTGAATTTGAAACGGAAAGAGAAAGTAATTTTATAAAATTAGTTACTTTGCCGGAAATTGTTTCAGATTAAAAATTAAAAAATAAATCCTAAAAATAAAAAAGGAGGGCCATATGGAAAAAATAACAATATTAATATCTATTCTTTCTTTATTGTTTTTCACAAGTTGTTATACAGTAAGAGTTTTGTCTGATGCAGATAGACCCATCACACTTGCTTCTCAAACAGAATCTTTGCCTTTTAAAACACAATACAGAGTATGGTATGCATTATGGGGATTGGTTCCTATCAGTGATAATACAACAAATAAGATATTGAAAGAAACAAAACTTAGAAAAGTGAGAGTAACTACAAAAATGAGTTTTGTGGATTATCTTATTTCTGCAGTATTAAACATGATTATCCCAACAACAATTGCTACATGGACAGTAGAAGTTGAAGGTGCAGAATAGAATTAAATCAAAATTAACAACAAAATCATTGAGATAAAACTTAAAGAACTACTGAATATAAATGTAGCGGAAGGACCAATTTTGTCCCACAGTGCACCACCAATAAAACTTGCAGGAAACAACATCAATCCTACAAGTGTGTATTGTAAACCTAATACAGAAGCTTTGTATTCTTGAGGTGAAATTTCTGCAAGGAATGCTTTTTCTTGTCCTTCAACAAGACCTATATATAAACCATATATAATAAATAAAATCCAAATCAAGTTTGCTGTATTTTGGTTTGTTAAAGCAAAAAATAAGTATACTATACTGTATATTAGATAACCTAAACCTATTATAGATTTTTTACCAACTTTGTCAGATACGACACCTGCTGGGTAAGAAAAAATTGTGTATGATATATTGTAAACTAAATAAAGAAGTATTGTTGAGAGATAACTGAAACCTAAATTTTTTGCACGAAGTAATAAAAACTGGTTTGAAGAATTGCCTAAGGCAAATAATGTTGAGATAAAAATATAAAGTTTTGCTTTTTTTGGAATATATTTAAACTCTTTTAAACTAAACTTTAGCTTTTTTGTTTCTGATTTTTCAGTTTGTTTTTCTTTAACTAAAAACAAAAATCCTACTGCTAACACTGCAGGAACTACTGACCATAAAAATACAGATTTGAACGGGATGTTATCTTTTGAATAAAAAAATATAAAATATACTATAACAACACCCATCGTAGCACCAAAAGTGTCCATTGCACGATGTAAACCAAAAACTTTACCTTTTTTCTTATCAGTTGTTAATTCTGAAATCAATGCATCTCTTGGTGCTGTCCTTATACCTTTACCAACTCTGTCAACAAACCTTGCTAACAAAACAAAAATCCAACTGTTGCTTAAGTACAAAAGTATTTTACCAAACGCTGAAGAAGAATAACCAAGTATTACAAACGGTTTTCTTTTCTTAAGTTTGTCTGATACACCGCCAGAAAAAACCCTAAGCAAGTTTGCAACACTTTCTGCTATACCTTCAATAATTCCTATGATTGTATATGGTGTGTTTAAAGATGCAAGATATAAACCTAATATAGGATAAACCATTTCAGATGAAACATCTGTTAATAAACTTGTAAGTCCTAACAAAATTATGTTTTTCATTGTGTTTCCTTATTACATTATTTTTACTTAAAATACAAGTTTTTTTTAAACATTGAATTTTGAGTAATTTTATTGTAGTTTATGAAATATGAAAAGAAAAACAAAATTTGCAGGTACTTGGTATCCTGATAGTGTTAAAGAAGCAAAGAAGTATTTGTTGGATATACCAGAAGATAAAAAAATTGATGTTATAAGTTGTATTTGTCCGCATGCAGGATGGGTTTATTCTGGTAAAGTAGCAGGCGAGGTTTATTCTTTGATAAAACCTGCTGATGTGTATATACTTGTAGGACCTAACCATACAGGTCTTGGTGAAAATGTAGCTGTGTATCCTGAAGGAAGTTGGGAGACACCGTTTGGTGAAGTAAAAATTAACTCAGAACTTGTTGAACTTATAACAAAAAATTCTGAGTTTGCAGTAGAAGATACAAAAGCTCATCTAAATGAACATTCATTAGAAATACAGCTTCCCTTTTTACAATTTATCTCAAAAAAAGATTTTACAATAGTTACAATAACTATTCGTGTTGAAGATTATCATATGTGTCAAGATTTAGGTAACGCTATAGCTACTGCTGTGAAAGAGTATACAAAAAAATATAATAAAAAAGTTGTTTTAATTTCTTCAACTGATATGACACATTATGAGCCACAAAGTTATGCTTATAAACTTGACACTTTAGCGATACAACAAATCTTAGAGCTCTCTCCTAAAAAATTGTTTGATACAGTTTTATCTTATGGAATTAGTATGTGTGGTGTTTATCCTACAGTAAGCGTATTAATAGCTTCAAAACTTCTTGGTGCAAAAAAAGCAGAGTTGATAAAATATCAAACTAGTGGTGATGTAACCGGTGAATATGATTCTGTTGTAGGATATGCTGGAATTGTGGTATATTAAAAGCAAAGAAACATGAAAAAAGCAATTTCTCGTATGATAATTATAGTTTTGGATGGATTTGGTGTTGGAGCTTTACCAGATGCAAAAGAATATAATGATGAAGGAACAAATACTTTAACACATATATATCAAACTGTTCCTAATTTTAACCTACCAAATTTAGCAAGATTGGGGTTGTATAATTTAATAGATAGATATAGAGGAGAAAAATATGAAGTTGTTGGTTGTTGGGCCAAAATGGCTGAACTATCAAAAGGTAAAGATACAACTACTGGCCATTGGGAGATAGCGGGTCTTATTTTGGAAAAACCTTTTCCAACTTATCCAAATGGCTTTCCAAAGGAGATAATTGAAGAGTTTGAAAAAAGGATTGGTAGAAAAACAATTGGAAATTTCCCTTGTTCAGGGACTGAGATTTTAAAAATTTTAGGTGAAGAACATTTAAGAACAGGTTATCCTATAGTTTATACTTCTGCTGATAGTGTGTTCCAAATTGCAGCACATGAGGAAGTTATACCTTTATCTGAGTTATACAGATATTGTGAGATAGCAAGAGAGATGTTAGGTAAGCCACCATTTGAACAACATAATATTGCAAGGGTCATTGCAAGACCGTTTGTTGGAACTAATAAAGAAAACTTTAAACGAACGGAAAATCGTCGTGATTTCAGTATAAAACCATTCTCAAAAACTTTGCTTGATTATATAAAAGAATCTAATGGAGAGGTTGTTGGTATTGGAAAAATTGAAGATATATTTGTACAACAAGGGCTTACAAAAATAATACATTCAAAAAATAATATTGAGAGTATTGAAGAAACAATTAATGTAATAAAAAATTTTTGCAAACAAAAAACTTTGATATTTACAAATCTTGTAGATTTTGATACTTTATGGGGGCATAGAAGATTAATAAAAGATTACTATGATGGTTTAAAATATTTTGATGAGAAACTTAATGAAATTATAAACCTGCTTAAAGATGAGGATCTTTTGATAATAACTTCAGACCATGGAAACGACCCATCTTATAATGTTCACACAGACCACACAAGAGAGTATGTCCCTCTTCTTGTTTATTCAAAAAATAAAGATTTTATATCTTCTGCATATTTAGGAATAAGGAAGACATTTTCTGATGTTGCAAAAACTATTGATGAAATATTTGAATTAAATAAAATTAAAAATGGAATTAGCTTTTTAAAGGAGATTTTTAAAAATGAGTGAAATTTTGGAGAAAATAGAGCAAGCAGCAAACTTTATTAAGCAGAGGACAAAAAATTTTAAACCTTTGATAGGCATAATCTTAGGTTCTGGTTTAGGAAATCTTGCAGAAGAAGTTGAACAAAAAATAATAATACAATATGAAGAAGTGCCAAATATGCCAAAATCAACTGTTTCAGGACATAAAGGAAACTTTGTTTTTGGATATTTAGAAAAAAAACCTGTTTTGGTTATGCAAGGTAGGATACATTTTTATGAAGGATATACGATGCAAGAAGTTACATTTCCTATAAGAATAATGCAAAAAATTAATTTAAAGTATTTAATATTAACTTCAGCAGTTGGTGGGATAAAAGGAAGGCTTCCATTAAAACCTACGGATATTGTTTTAATAAAAGATCATATAAATTTTATTGGAGATAATCCGTTAAGAGGAGAACATTTTGAAGAGTTTGGAGAGAGGTTTCCTGATATGTCTGAAGTTTATGATAAAAATTTAAGAGAAATTGCAAAAGATGTTGCTAAAGAATTAAATATAAAGGTTTATGAAGGTGTTTATCTTGCAGGAAGAGGACCTTCTTATGAAACGCCCGCAGAGATAAAAATGTTTAAAAAATTGGGTGCTGATGTTGTAGGGATGTCGGTTGTACCAGAGGCTATTGTTGCAAATCAAGCAAGAATAAAAGTTTTAGCAATTACTTATATTTCAAACTTAGCTGCTGGAATTTCTAAAAAAGCTTTATCACACAAAGAAGTATTAGAAACTGCAAATCTTGCTGGCAAAAAAATTAATAAATTAATAAAAGGGGTGATTGAAAGAATAGAAAAATGAGAGTTTATGATATAATAATAAAAAAACGAAATGGCAAAAGTTTGACAAAGGAAGAAATAGATTTAGTTATCAAAGGATATATATCTGGAAATATTCCTGATTACCAAATGTCTGCTTTACTTATGTGCATTTATTTTAATGGTATGGACAAGAAAGAGTTAAAATATTTTACTGAATCAATGAAAAACTCTGGCAAAGTTTTAGATTTGTCTTCAATTGATAAACCAAAAGTTGACAAACATTCAACAGGCGGTGTAGGAGATGGCGTATCTATCTCGCTTGCTCCTTTAGTTGCAAGTTTTGATGTTGTTGTGCCAATGATTTCAGGCCGTGGATTGGGACATACTGGAGGTACTTTGGATAAACTTGAATCAATACCTGGGTTTAGAGTAAATCTTACAGAACAAGAGTTTATCGATCAACTTAAAAAAATTGGTGTGGCAATAATTGGACAAACCGAAGATTTGGTTCCCGCAGATAAAAAAATATATGCTTTAAGAGATACAACCGCTACTGTAGATTCTATACATTTAATCGCTGCATCCATAATGAGTAAAAAACTTGCTGAAGGGACTGATGCATTACTGCTAGATGTAAAAACTGGGAATGGAGCTTTTATGGAAAAGTTTGAAGATTCATATAATCTTGCAAAAACAATGGTAGAGATTGGTAAAAATTTTAACAAAAAAGTAAAAGCCTTGATAACTGATATGAACCAACCATTAGGTGAATATGTAGGTAACGCATTAGAAATTTATCAAGCAATAAAGATTTTAAAAAATGAAGGACCAAAAGATATAACAGAACTTGTTGTTTATGAAGCAACAAAAATGTTGCAACTTGCTGGAGTGGAAAAAAATTTTGAAAAAGCAAAAAGTAAAGTTTTATCTAAACTTTCTTCAGGCGAAGCTTTAGAAAAGTTTAGACAGATGATAGAATTTCAAAAAGGTAATCCTAAAATTGTTGAAAACCATAAAATCTTACCACAAGCACAATATTGCGAACCTCTAGTTTCACATAAATCTGGTTTTATATCATATATAAACACAAATAGTGTTGGCATTGCATGTTGTATTTTGGGTGCGGGCAGAGAAAAAATTGAAGACAAAATTGATTACTCGGTAGGATTGAGGATGGTAAAAAAATTGAATGATTATGTTGAAAAGAATGAACCATTAATGTATATATATTATAATGATAAAATAAAATTTGAAAAAGCAAAAGAATTATTAATTTCTTCTTACAAAATCTCGTCTAAAAAAACAAAGTCATTAAAATTGGTTTACAAAGAGATCGGATAGTTGAATATGAACCACCGTATACCTTACAAGTGGATATTAAAAAATCAAATTGATCACTCAAAAGTTGAATACTTAGCACAAAAATTTAATTTTCCCCCTGTTTTTGTAAAAATCCTTATTAATAGAGGATACGACACTGAAGATAAAATTAAAAGGTTTATCACAAACGATGTAATATATCTTCAAAATCCATTTTTGTTTAAAGACATGGTTAAAGCATTAGAAATTGTTAAAAAACATATTGAAGAAAATAACACAATCCTTATATGGGGAGATAAAGATGTAGATGGTATTACTTCTGTTGCTTTATTGGTTAAAACATTAAAAAATTTCGGTGCAAATATTTTGTGGTATATACCACAAACTGAAGGTTATGGATTAAATAAAGAATCTTTAAATAAATATAAAGATGAGATAAAACTGTTAATTACTGTTGACTGCGGCATATCTTCGTATGAAGAAATAGAATATATTAAAGGGAGTAATATTGATGTAGTCATAACTGACCATCATGAGCCTGACAAAAATGTAGTTGAAAAAATTAGAGTTTTAGACATACCTATTATAAACCCTTATTTAGAAGAATACAAGGGTTTTAAAGATCTTGCTGGTGTTGGTGTGGTATTAAAACTTGTAATGGCACTTATTATGTCTTATGATATTAGATATTATAACAAAAACTTTGTAATCTTAGATATAGAAACAACTGGTCTTTCTCCTTTCACTGATGAAATATGTGAAATCTCTGCCTTAAGAATAAAAAATTTTTTACCACAGGAATTTTTTCATACATTAGTCAAACCTAAAAAAGAAATTCCACAAAATGTGATAAATATCCATGGAATAACAAATGAAATGGTGAAAGATGCTCCTGAGATTGAGGAAGTAATTCCCAAACTCTTGGATTTTATTAAAGATGATACTTTAGTAATACACAATGCTGATTTTGATCTATCTTTTATAAATTTTGCATTAAAAAAACTAAACCTGCCAAGTATATCTAACAAAGTTGAAGATACGCTAATAATCTCTAGACAGTATTTCCCATTTATGTCTCACTCTTTAGAATCTCTATGTGATGATTTTATGTTTCAACACAAACCAACCCACAGAGCAAATGATGATGTATTAGCTACAATGGAGTTATTTTATTATTTATATCACATATCAAATCCTAAATTACGAATATTCATAGAAGAGGCATTGACATTTGCATCCTTAGGTACAATATCTGATCTAATGCCTTTAGTTGAAGATAACAGAATCATAGTAAAAAAAGGACTTGAAAGTATATGTTGCTCAAATCTACCATTTAGTAAGGTAATAATAGAATATCTTAAGAATAAAAATTTAGAAAACATTACTGCAGATGATATTTCTTGGTATATAATACCACTGCTTAACTCAGCAGGAAGGATAAAACAAGTTGATGTAGCAGTAAATTTTCTACTTTCTGAAACAAAATCTGAAGCAGAAGCATACTTTGAAAAATTGATAGAGATTAACAACAAAAGAAAAATTTTACAAAATACAAATTTATCCATTTTTTATGAACTCGTTGAACAACAATGTAATTTAAAAGATGATATTATAATATTTGTGGTCGCAGAGAATATCGAAACAGGAGTCACAGGAACTATTGCTAATAACATGCTAAAAGAATTCAGTCGTCCTGTAGTGTTAATTGTTGTAGAAAATGGTAAAGCAACAGGTACTGCAAGATCTCCTAAAACAATCAACATATTTGAAATTTTGAAAAAATGTGAGTATTTGTTTGAAAAATTTGGAGGGCATGAAAATGCTTGTGGGTTTACTATAAAGAAAGAAAATATACCTCTGCTTAAAAAAGAAATAAAAAATTTAGAAAAACAAATTACACTTTCTGCTCCAACATTAGAAATAGACACAGAAATTAAACAAGAGGAGTTAAATCTTGAACTATATAACTATTTAAATTTATTAGAGCCATGTGGACCTGAAAATTTATATCCTATATTTCTGATAAAAAATCTAAAAGTGGTTGATTGGAAATATATTGGCAAAGACAATAAATATTCTTTAATCTCATTTGAATTTTTAAATTCAAAAAATCACCAAAATCAAAGAATCAATGCTGTCTGCTGGGATATTCCAGAAATAGGAGATATTTTAAGGAATTTTTTGTACTTCAATGTAGTAGGTGAAATTGAAAAAGATCCTAAGGATAAAAATTCATTGAGATTTGTCATAATTGATTTACAACCTATAATTTAGTATTAAATTGGAAACTCTATTCATTGGAGAAATTAGTGAATAAAAAATTAAGAACTTATAATGAATTTGTTAAAGAACAAATAGAAACACATCAAGGATTGCAAAAAATAGTAGATTTTTTAAATAAATTAAAAGGAAAACAGATAGTAACTTTTTGCCATGATGATTCGGATGGTGTTACTTCAGGAATTATATTTAAAAGATTAACAGATAAACTTGAAATAAAAAATATCTTATTTTTCCCATATTCTTTTCCTTTGTCAAAAAAAGAAGTAGAAGAAGTAAAAGACAGATATTCGCCAGAGGCACTATTTATAATAGACAAAGGGACTTTACAAGAATACAATAATTTTACAGAAATAATAAAAAATATAATTGTTGTTGACCATCATCCACAAATTGGATCTAATTTTGAAAAAGTTATAATATACAATCCAGCGATAAAGAGTTATATTCGCACATCTGCAAGTTTATTAGTTCATATTTTATCAACAATATTTAATAATACTAATAGTTATGATGATTTTATTTGTTTAGTAGGTATGAAATGTGATTGGGCATGCGATCCAACAAATGGAGATATACCTGAGTTTTGTTTACCATTTTATGAAGAAAGAATTAAACCAAATTATTCATGGCTTGTTGAAAAAAGAGGTGATTTAAAATCTACAATGTTTGATATAAAAAATCAAAGTTTCACATCCTTATTAAATCAAATTGCGGAATTATTTTTTGCTATAACTGGCGGTGGGTTTCAATATTTTTATAATTCTTACGATAAAAAATTAAATAATATTGACCAACCAAAATTCTGTTTTGAAACTTTTCTTAATGGAAAAATTACAAAATTTTTAACCATTGAAGAATTTATTAATTCTTTTCCCAATAAAGAGATTATAAGTTTAATATATAATTATTTTTTGTCAGATTGGGATACAACAGAAAAAAGTTTTGACCAACAGACATTTTTTGTAAAAATAATAAATGGTGTAAAGATATTTTTCTTCTTTGGAAAAGATGTAAAACTTATGCCAATGGTAGGATCAAAAAAACTTTATCAATATGCAGAAAATTTTCCTTCTGCAATAATAATGTTTAATATTGAACCTCAAAATAGTATACATATATCTTTCCGCGGAACAACCGATAAGATACACTTAGGACATATCGCCTCAAATTTAGCAAACAATTTAAATTCTAACTTTAAAGACAAAACAAAAATCTCTGGTGGAGGACATCCATTTGCAGCAGAATGTAAGATTAAAGATGGTGCTGTTGATTTTTTAACTGCTTTATCTGAAACAATTAGTTTGATTATACAAACAGAAGTAAAATAGTAAAAATTTTAAACTTTAAAGTTAAATTTATTTTTTAATTATAGAACTAAGAACTTCAGGAGGTGATGGTATGAAAAAACAAAAATTGCCAAACGATATTAAAATAGGAATTATTGGAGGTAGTGGCGTATATAATATAGAAGGAATAAAAGACATAAAAGAATATAAAATAAATACGCCTTTTGGTAAACCGTCAGATAATATTATAGTTGGAGAACTTGAAGGTAAAAAAGTTGCATTTTTACCAAGACATGGTAGAGGACATTTTATCTCTCCTACTGAGATAAATGCACGTGCAAACATCTACGCATTAAAACTTTTAGGAGTTGAGTTTCTTTTGAGTATTTCTGCTTGTGGCTCTCTAAAAGAAGAAATAAAGCCAAGAGATTTTGTTATACCTGATCAAATATATGATAGAACAAAATTTAGAATACCTACTTTTTTCAGAGACGGTTTGGTAAGCCATGTATCATTTGCAGAACCATATTGTGAAAATTTAAGAAAATTAATCTATGAATGTTGTAAAAAACTAAATTTAAATACTCACTTTGGTGGAACTTATGTTTGCATAGAAGGACCACAGTTTTCTACAAAAGCAGAGTCAAAAGTTTACCGTCAATTAGGATTTGATATAATTGGTATGACTGCAATACCTGAAGCAAAATTAGCAAGAGAGGCAGAAATCTGTTATGCTACAATAGGTATTGTAACAGACTATGATGTCTGGAAGGAAGGAAATGAAGTCACAGCAGATGAAGTTTTAAGAAACCTCAACTTAAATGTTGAGAATTCTAAAAAATTACTAAAACTTGTAATAAAAAATCTTGATATAACTAAAAGAGATTGTAGTTGTAAAGATGCTTTAAAATACGCAATTTTTACCCAAAAAGAAAAAATTAACAAAAAAACATATCAAAAATTAAAGTTATTAATTGGTAAGTATATAAGCTTATGAAAAGAAAAAAAACTGCACCTGTAGAGATAGGTGATATAACAATTGGTGGTAAAAATCCAATAGTGGTCCAAACAATGACAAAAACATACACTGCAGATGTAAATGCTACTTTGAAACAAATAAATGATATTGTCTTATTTGGTTGTAAACTTGTAAGATTAGCAGTACCTGATTATGAATCTGCATATGCAATTAAAAAAATAAAACAAAAAGTAAAAATTCCCATTATTGCAGATATACACTTTGATTATAAATTAGCAATAGAATCTATAAAAAATGGTGCGGATAAAATAAGAATAAATCCAGCAAACATTCAAGATGAAAAAAAGATTGTTGAAATAATAAAGACAGCAAAAGAATATAATGTCGCTGTAAGAATAGGACTGAATTCTGGTTCATACAAAAAGAAACTTGAAAATCCTAAAAAAGTAATTTTATCTCAAGCAGAAAAGTTTATCTCTCTTTTTGAAAAATATAATTTTAAAAAAATAGTAATTTCTGCAAAAACTACAGATGTTTTATCAACAGTGGAGATATACCAAATATTATCAGAAAAATATAAATATCCTTTACACTTAGGTATTACTGAAGCAGGACCTTTGCTTCAAGGTAGTATAAAATCTGCAATAGGTATTGGCATACTTTTATGGCAGGGTATAGGTGATACAATTAGGGTATCTTTAACTTCTTCTCCTATTGATGAGGTTAAAGCAGGATATTATATTTTGCAATCTTTGAATCTTGCGAAGTATGGTATTGACTTAATATCTTGTCCAACCTGTGGTAGATGTCAAGTAAATCTTATAAAGTTAGTTGAAGATTTTGAAAATGAAATAAAAAAAAGAAATTTATATTTAAAACTTAAAGATAAAAATTTAAAGGTAGCAATAATGGGTTGTGAAGTAAACGGTCCTGGAGAAGCAAGTTCTGCAGATGTTGGTATAGCAATGGGAAAAAATTTTGGTGTTTTGTTTTTGAAAGGAAAAATTATCAAAAAGATAAGTTTTGAAGAATGTATATCTGAACTTATTACACAAATATTAAAGTTGTAAAATTATTTTCTTTTGTTAGTCAAAAAATAAACCAAACCACCTACTAATAAAATCCCAATAATCTCTGACAAAAAAGCAATTTCTTCCGAAACAAAATTAAATGTTTTACCACAATCTACACAATAAAATTTTGTTGAAGAAACTTTTGTAAGATTTTTATGTGGACAATGAAGTTGTTTGGACTCATTTATATATTCATAATAATCTACATCTCGTTGATAATATTGTGCCTTAAATAGATGTTTAAGTGATTTAGTTAAAGCATTTTTATAAACTATAAGCTTATAAACAAAAGATTTTAAAATCTTATCTTTCACAGCAACTTCCTCCTGACATTACTGGATGTGTAAATTTGTTAATGGGTTAATTAGTTAATAGTTATTAGTTATTAGTTCATAGTTTAAAACCCTATAAACTATTCTCTCATCCACACATCTATTCATCCACATAATTATATCTATACATTATTTATAAATACAATGCAAGAATTATTTATTTTTTTCTCCTACGACAACAACATATAAAGGTTGAACATCTTGTGGTAGAGATAAAAGTTTTTTAATCATCTCATCATCAAATGCACCTATACAAACACTATCTAGATCTAAAGATTTTGCCTGAAGACAAATATTTTGTGCAGAATGCCCTACCTCAATATACACATATCTATATCCACGTTGACCATAGTATAAAGTTGTTCTTTCAAAGACAGCACAAATTATTATACTTAAACTTGCAGATGATATAAAAGATTGATTTAAGCAAGCTAATGAAAGTTGTTTTCTAAAATTACCTTTTTTTATGACTTCTATAGAATGTTCTTCTGAATAATAGTAGTAAATCCCATCATTTTTGACAAAGTATATCTCTAACGGATAGGTTGCACCTGCTGAAGGTGTTGTCTTAAAATTATTTTTCTTATCTGTAACTCCATATGCTGACCACAAAATCTGACTTAATTGTTCAGTTGTAATGTTTTTATCTTTAAATTCTCTAACGGACCTTCTTGTTGATAAAGATTCTTCAACCGAAATTTTTCCTAAAAGAGATGGATTAGGTAGTTTTTCCCTCATAATAATAAAACAATTTGCTCTTTATCAATATTTTTTATACCCTTTGATATAGCATAGTTTACGATTTCTTCATATTCTTCTAATGTTATTCTTCTATTTAACTCAGGATAATTCTTTGCTTTAAAACAAGGTCTATATTGCGCCATAATGTTCAGATAAACATCGTCTCCAAGATTTTCTACTATAAAATCTATAATCTTTTTGCTACCTGCAATGTTATTTGGTAAAACTAAGTGTCTAATCAACAGACCTTTATATGCAACTTTGTACTCATCAACTTTTAATCCGCCAACTTGTCTATACATCTCTTTAACAGTGGAAGTGTTTATTCCCCAATAATCCTTTGCAGAAGAATATTTGAAAGCATTTTCATTGTCAGAATATTTCATATCAGGCATATAAATATCAACTATCTCTGAAAGAAGTTTTATGACTTCAGGATTGTCATAACCACCTGTATTGTAAACTATAGGGATATTAAGTCCTTGTTTTGATGCTAAGTATAAAGCTTTGATAATCTGTGGTAAAAAATGTGTAGGAGAAACTAAATTTATATTGTGTGCATTTTTATTTTGTAGCCAAACCATTATCTCTGCAAGTTGTTCCTCAGAAATTTCTATTCCTTCTGCAAGCTGACTTATTTCATAATTTTGGCAAAAAACACAATGCAGATTACAGTAAGAAAAAAATATGGTACCTGAACCATTATATCCTGAAATCGGTTCTTCTTCTCCAAAATGTAAACCATAACTTGATATTTTCAATTTATAAGATGTACTACATTGACCTCTTTTTCCTTTTAATCTATCAACTTTACATTTATGTCCGCATAGTTCACAACAGGAAAGTATATCATAAAGTGTTTCAACAATTTGGATAAATTTTTTGTCAGAAATATTTTTATATTTTACCACCATTTGTTTCTAAAATAATTGTTACAGGTCCATCATTATGTATTTCTACCAACATATGTTCTCTAAATTTACCTGTCTTTATTTTTTCCTTAGGCAAGTATTTTTTAAACTCATCAACAAATTTTTTATAAATGACCTCAGCAAATTCAGGTTTTGCAGCAGAAGTAAAGTCCGGTCTGTTGCCTTTAGAACAATCTCCATATAAAGTAAACTCAGAAACTATAAGAACATCTCCATCTATATCTAAAACAGATTTATCCATCTTATTGTTGTTTTCAAATATTCTTAAATTAACGATCTTTCTTACCAAATATTCAATATCTTTTTCTGTATCATCATTTTTAATCCCAACAAATATAACTATCCCTTTAGAAATTTCTTCAATAATATTATTATACGAAACTGAAGCAAAATTTACTCTTTGTATTACTGCTTTCATAAGTTATTCATCTTTTGGTCCAAAAATTTCATCATATATCCTTTTACTCTCTAACCATATTTCTTCATAATTTACATTATACCTATCAGCTAACTCCTTTATTGTCTTTCCTTTTTTACGAAGTTCGGATAAATTTTTCAATGAAACATTTTTTTCTGTTTTTTCATAAATAAGAATTAATCTTATTATTTCTTTTTTACCAAATCCATAAAAAATTTTTTTAAATTCTCCAAAATTAATATCTCTTTGAAATTGTGTATTAGAAGAATTTTCAACAAAAAAATTTTCTGACTTGTTTTTAAAATAAGACAAAATTTTATCAATATAATCTTCTTTAAACTTTATAGTTACAGAAGAAGTTGAAGCATCATAAGGAGAAAAACTTATGCCAAAACCTACTTCTTGGGAGTAAATTATTAGAGGTAATAACAACAAAATTAGCAAAATAAAAGTGAAATCTCTTTTCATTTAAGAAAATCAAAAATATTTTTTATATCGTTATCTATTGATTTTGCCACTAAATTTGCCAAGTATATTATTAACGAGAACTGCCATATATCTGGGATACTAATTATAATACCTGTATCAATATCTTCTTTTCTTAACAATAATTCTTTATATTCTTTAACAACTTTTTCAATTGGTTTATCAAAAACTTCAAGTTTTACCTGTGTGTTAGAATATTTCATAGAAGGCAGCTGAACGCCACGAATGAGCAAAAAAGATTTTATTATCTCATCACTATAATCTGTTGTTTCCTTGAAATCAAATCCGTAAAATTCAAAGTTACCACTTGGCAAGTGTATCATAACAGGAGAAACTTCTACCTTGCCTTCTCTTACAACAGTAGTATCTTTATTAACTAAAGATTTACTTATTAAGACATAAGGAACTACTGTTTTTTTAAATGTCTCAAGTTTACCATATTTGCTTCTAACTATCTTTGTTTTCCTTAACGCTTCTTGCCATTTTTTATCAATATCTATTCTCATAGTTTTAACTTACCTTCAAAAATATCTAATGCTGTTTTTGGATCAGGAACTTTTATAACACCTTCAATATCCCAAGTTTTTATTCCAAAAACAGGTTTATCAATAACTTTTCCTAAAGCTATTTCAGATAATGTACCATATTCTCCATCTATTGCAATTATACAACTTGCTGTGCGGACTATTATGGCATTTCTTGCATGAGAGATAGCTGTAACTATCGGGATATCAATATATGGATTAGCATCATTTATATCTTTTCCAGGTAATATTCCTACTACTAAACCACCTACACTTTTTGCACCCTTTGAGGCTTCCTCCATCACACCACCCATACCTCCACAAACCAAAACATATCCACGAAGCGCAATTTCTTTACCAGTTTCAAATGCAATCTCTCTTATCTCTTCTGATTTTATAACTGAACCACCAATTACCGCTATTAATTTTTTCATTTTTAAAAAACCTATTCTACTATTTGTAATGTCAGATGAATACAATCACAACAAATTTAATATGTTAATGTGTTAATTAGTTCACGCATCTACTCATCCACCAATTCTTTATCATTGCGCCCGGCGCGACTTGAACGCGCAGCCTGCTGGTTCGTAGCCAGACGCTCTATCCAATTGAGCTACGGGCGCAATGAACTAAAGTTGATGAGTTAATTAGTTCATAGTTATTAGTTATGAGTTATGAGTGAACAGTTGTTAAAAAATCAATAATTTAATAAATCAAAAACACAATAATTCACTATTTTCTTAAACTACCTAACACCTTTCTAATTTATATATTCTATGCAGGCTGAAGCCTACGGCTACAAACAACAATTAACTTGTGCTTATAGATATATCACACTAATCACTCACAACTCTGAACTAATAACTCCCAACTATGAACTCATTAACTTAACTCCTTCTTTTTTAAGAAGTTGTATCTTTTTATCTATCCCTTGCGAATATCCACCAAGTTCTCCTGAAGATTTTATCACTCTATGACAAGGGATTATAATAGGTAATGGATTATTTTTCAATGCATTGCCAACAGCACGGTATGCATAAGGAGAACCTACTTTTTCTGCTACCCATTTATACGTTCTTATATGTCCTTTTGGAATCTTTAATACTTCCAAATAAACTTTTTTATAAAACAAAGGATAATTTTTAATTTTAAGAAAATTTTTAAAACCTAAAATATTTATTAGTTTTTTATTTACATCTAAATGTTCCATAAAATTACTTATAAATCAAAGTTCCTTTTTTGCCTATCTCATTAGATATTAAAACTTTTATATTCTTTTTCTTTAAAATTTTTTTTATTGCTAACAACTTTGGAATCATACCTTCTGAAACTATTTTTTTATCAATCAATTCATCAATCTGTTTAATGTTAAGTTTTTTAATTACTTTTCCTTCTTTATCAAAAACACCCACAACATCAGATAAAAATATAACTTTATTTACTTCAAGCTCATCAGCCAAAGCATATGTGACATCGTCTGCATTGATATTTGTAACTACATAATAAGATAAATTTTTATCTTTCCCCAACCCTACTGAAGAAATTAAAACCAAATAATTATTTTTTAATAATAAATTCAAAATATCTTTATTAATACTTATCACATTCCTACCAACAAAACCTAAATTTTTATCTATATCTGTAACTAACAACTTACCATCTATACAGGACAAACCAACAACTTTTTCTATCCCAGAATTTATAAACTTTTGAACTAAGATTTTATTTACTAAACCACACAAAACACTTATAACCACTTCTAAAGTTTTCTCATCTGTAAATCTCAATCCGTCTACAAATTTTGGTTCTAACTTCAAATCTTTCATCCACAGAGAAACCCGCTTCCCACCACCGTGAACTACTACAATTTTGTTTCTCTTGTAGAGTTTTTTAATAGAAGATATAAATTTATCAATATAAGTTTGGTCATCTATAATTTTTCCACTAAGTTTTATTAAGTATGTATTTTTTTTCATCATTTTTTAAAATACAAAAAATGGAAATAAAAATCTACTTTTGATGGTATAAACTGAATTTCAAAATTTCATTTCACTACTATAAAACTGATATCTAAACTAAATATGCAAGGTACTGCCTGAGGCAGTCCATGCCCACCTCTGGTGGGCACCTCTGGCGGAAATCCTTGCCCTACAAACCCCCTAACACCTTACTACTTCCTACTTTCCTACTATTATTTTGCGCGGGCTAAAGCCCGCGGCTACTATTCTCTTATTGTCTCATATCATCTACTCATCCACACATCTCCTTTTATATCTCTATTACTATACCATTAGATTTTCCAACAATCTTATTTATTTTTAGATGCTTGTTTTTGAAGTTTATTTCAATATCTCCAAAATTTTCTGTAGAAAAAACTGGAAATTTTAGTTTATAAAAATTACTAAAATCTGTAGATATTATACCAAATTTCACTTTAACTTCCGGGTTTTTTGATAAAAATTCTTTAATTAATTCAAAATCTTCTTTGTATTTTCCATGACGAGGTATTTGAATAATAAAAAAACTTTTATCTAAAAAGTTTTTTAAATATCTAAAAGATATGTCGTTAGACAAAATAATTTTAAAATTTTTATAAGTAATTTTTACCAATATTGAGTTATCATCAAAAAATCTAATCTCATCATCTAAAAGATTTACAAAATTTGGGATAAACTCAACTTTGCCATTCAGAAGATTTATAGTTTTTGTAGAATTAACTACAACTAAGTTTGTGTTTTTATCTTTTAGATTGTTTATAAAAATTTTGTATTCTTTATTATTTTTGGGAATCAAACTATTTATATATATTTTTCTTACATCAAAATTTTCAATTATGTATTCAGCTCCTCCATAGTGTGGATAGTGAGGATGTGTTATTAAAAGATGGTCTATCCTTTTTATTCTAATCTTTTTCAAATAAGGGACTATTTTATACATAGCTGTCTCTTTAGAATCACCTGTATCTATCAAGATATTTTTACCATCATCAGTAGAGATAAAAATGCTATCTCCTAAGGAGACATTTAAAAATGTTATTTTAAAATTTTTATTAAATTCAAAGTTGAAATTTAAACTAAATATAGCAAAAATTACAAAAAATGCAGATGTTTTATATAATTTTTTCTTTAACAGAATTGGAACAGATAATACTAAAACAGAATAAATGATAAAATTTAAACTATCCGGTCTTGTTACATTCATAACACTAAATGGTAAACCTGCAAAAAATTTCACTATATAAATGTATGTGTCACATAAAAATTTTAAAATATCCCAAAGAATTATATTTATTCCACCGAATATAAAACTTAAAATATAAAAAATTAAACTTATCCAAAGAAGAACAGATGTCAAAGGGATGATAAAAAGGTTGCTTACAAAAGCTATAACTGAAATTTTGTTGAAATAATACATTATAAAAGGAAGCGTAGTAAGTTGTGCTGAAGTGGTTACTAAAAAAAGTTTAAATAAATATCTGATTAGAAAATATGTCTTATTGATAAAATTCTCAAATGTAGAATTAAAGATATTATAGAAATATGTAATACCAAAACATGCTGCAAAGGAAAGCTGGAATGATGGGTTAAATAGGTTTTTAGGATTTATTAATAACAATATTAATGCAGATAATATTAAAGAATGTATACCGCTTTGTTTCCTATGTAGTAATTCAGAAATGACGAAACAGATAATTATTATTGTTGCTCTAACAACTGGAGGGGCACAACCTGTTAGCAGCATAAAAAGTAATATAAATAAAATTGAAATTACTATTCTTGTTTCTTTTGGCAAAAATAGAAATTTTAAAATAAAATATACAAAAATATATACAAAACCTACATGAAGTCCACTTACTACTAAAACATGTACAACACCTGCATTTTGAAAATAATTTATAACCTCTGACAATTCGGAATCTTTATAACCTAAAGATAATCTTAAGATTATGCTACTTTGAGGTTCTGGAAGATTGTTTTTAACTAATTTTATAATATTATTTTTTAAATCTTCTGTTATACTAAACAAACAATTCAAAAATTTATAAAATGCAGTGTAGTTTCTCTTAATTTCTACGAATTCTTTTATAAATCCATTTTTAACTATATTAAAAGAATGGTATAAAAATAACTCATAGTTGTTGCTTAAATCTATAAATTTTGTTTCTGCTTTAACAACTATTTTATCGCCTATTCCTATTTGATATTCTTCTTCGTTAAAATCAACTAAAAAGTATTTTGTTTTACTTTGTGTTTCTAATATATACTCATCTCTATTCTGTAAGCTCTTTTTAAAAATTACTTTGCCAGAAACTAATTCTTGCTTTAATTTTGTATCTGAGTATTTTAATAGAGATGACTCGATTTGATACTCTATAAGAATAAATATTGTGTAGATAAATAAGATAACAAAGAGGAAGTAATACAATATATTTTTTTGTTTATTCAAACTGATAAGGGTTTTCACCTGCAATATGTTTTAATTCTGACAACATCTTATTTGAAGGTAGGATTTTATAATTTGTTTCTATAATTACTTCATTTAAATCATTTGTTATTACTTTGAAGAAAACCTGGGTATCTCCAGGATATTTTTCTATAACTTTTTTCAATCTATTAATAAAATCGTCATCAATACCAACATTTGATACAGTGATATAAATTTTACTTTTGTTTTTATAAATTTCTTCTTTTGTTCTTTCAAATAACTCTAGGTCATCAGCTATAATACTTTTGCTTTCTTCCCTGATACTTACTTTACCTTTTACATATACAATACTATTTTTGTTAATAAAACTTTTGGTCTCATCATATAATTTATTATAAACAACTACTTCAATCTCATCCGTAAAATCTTCTAATACAAACTTCGCCCAAGGCTGACCCGATTGTGTGGTAAATTTTTTTATTGAACTTATCATACCTACAACTTCTACTTCTTTAAGTTCTTCATCGGGAATTTCATTTATTGTATACTTAACTATACTTTTAATCTCCGGAAGATGTTTCTCTAAAGGATGACCTGACCAATAAATCTCTGTCAATGTATGTTCAAATTTAAAGATTTCTTGTTCTGTAAATCTGTTAACCACTTGTTCTTTTTTCCCTTCGTCTAAAAATAACAATTGATGATAACCATTTTTTATTGGTTTTTTATCTTCTATACTTTCAATAAATTTCTTTCTAAAAATACATTTTTCTTCTAATGACAAATTTTCTTTAACTAAAGAATCTAATGCTCCAGACAATATCAATGCTTCATATACTCTTTTATTAACTTCTCTACCTTCTGTCCTAGACACAAAATCTTCAAACGATTTAAACTTACCTGTTTTATTTCTTAAGTTAACTATAAACTCAGCAGCAGCTAAACCAACATTCTTAATCCCAACTAAACCATATCTAACAGATTTCTCACCTTCTTTTACAAAATATACATCTGAATAGTTTACATCTGGAGGAAGAAGTTTAAAACCAAGATTTTCAATTTCTAATAAAAACTTTCTATAATTTCTTTCTTCCTTCCCTTGACCAGATTTGATAGTTGCACCTGTTCTAATCTCTGAGTTTATCAAAGCAATCATATATTCTAATGGATAATGTGCTTTAAGATAAGCACATCTGTACGAAGTCAATGCATAAGCTGCTGCGTGTGATTTGTTAAATCCATAACCACCAAAGTTTAATATTTGTTGATAAATTTTTCTCGCAATATTTACATCTATCTTTTTTCTTTTTGCTCCCTCAAGAAATTTTGTTTCCATTTTCTCTATCTCTTCTGGGATTTTCTTAGCCACTGCTTTTCTTAAATCATCAGCTTCTTCAGGTGAAAAATCTCCAATAACTTGACCAATTTGCATAACTTGTTCTTGATATACTAAAACACCATAGGTGTCTTTTAGTACAGGCTCTAAGGAAGGATGGTCATATTTAATCTCTTTTCTGTTGTGTTTTCTTTCAACAAATTCATTTACCATACCACTCCGAATAGGTCCTGGGCGATAAAGTGCTATACAAGCTATGATGTCTTCAAATACAGATGGTTTTAATTTTCTTAACAAATCTTGCATGCCAGAAGATTCTAATTGAAAAACGCCAGTAGTTTTCCCCTCTTGTAAAAGTTTAAATGTTTTTTTATCATCTAAAGGAATTTTTTCTATATCTAATTCAACAGAATAGTTCTGTTTAATCAACTTCAATGTATCTTCTATAACTGATAGTGTCTTTAATCCTAAGAAATCTACTTTTAGTAAACCTAAATCTGAAAGTATCTCGTCATAATATTGAGTTGTTACAGGATCTTCTTTGCTTCTTCTATATAATGGTGTAAAATCGGTAATATCACCTTTAGAGATTATTACTCCTGAGGCATGAATACCTGTGTGTCTTTTTCTTCCAACAATATCTTTTGCCAAATCTAAAATTTGTTTAACATTCTTATCACTATCGTATAGATCTTTTATTTCTTTTACTTCTTTTATTGCATCTTCTACACTCATATCAGCTTGCGGAATCAGTTTTGAAATTTTATCTCCCAAACTTACAGGTAGTCCTAAAACCCTAACTATGTCTCTTATTGCATTTTTTATTTTAAGTGTGTTGAAAGTTATAATTTGAACAACATTTTGTTCTCCATATTTTTGTTTTACATATTCAATTACCTTATCCCTTCCATAATCAGCAAAATCAATATCTAAATCTGGAAGAGTTTTCCTTGCTGGGTTTAAGAAACGTTCAAATAAAAGGTTGTATTTTATAGGATCTATATTTGTTATTCCTAAACAATAACTTACAAGTGAACCAGCGCCCGAACCTCTTCCAGGACCTACCGGTATTTTGTTCTCTTTTGCATAATTTATGAAGTCATAAACTATTAAAAAATATGAGGAAAAACCTTTTTGTTTTATTATTTCAAGCTCATAATCTAATCTTTTACTTATATCTAAACTTATATGTTCATAACGTTTTTTTAATCCTTCTTCACAAAGTTTTCTTAATAAACTATCAGCGGTTTCAGAAGAAGGAAGAGAAATCTCTGGTAGGTGTATTTTGCCAAACTCCAACTCTATATTGCATCTTTCCGCTATCTCTATAGTATTTTTTAAAGCTTCTGGATAATCTTTAAAAATTCCATACATTTCATTTGGAGATCTAAAATAAAACTCATCTGAACCAAATTTTAGTCTGTTGGGATCATCTAAGGTGGTCCTTGTACCTATGCATAAAAGGATCTCTTGTAGAAATGCTTCTTTCTTATGTACATAGTGAACATCATTTGTAGCAACTACTTTTAAACCATATTTTTTTGCAATATTATAAAGTTTTGGCAAAACTTTTTTTTGTTCTTCTAAACCATTTTCCATAAGTTCAATATAAAAATTTTCTTTACCAAAAGTTTCTAAATAACCTTCTAAAATTTTTTCAATTTCTTTTTCTGATTTTTCTTCCATAATAGCATTTGAGATCTCTCCTTCTAAACAGCCGGATAAAGCTATTAAGTTATCACTATAATCCTTAAGGCAACTTTTTTTTATTTTCCCTTTACCTGCGATGAGATTTTCTATATATCCTTTCGAGAGCAACTTCATTAAATTTTTATATCCATCAAAATTCTTAGCTAACAAAGTTAAGTGGAAACTCTTCCTTTGGTCCTTTTCTTCATCTTCAGGATCTATATAAATTTCACACCCTATTATAGGTTTTATTCCCACCTCATAACAAGCACGATAAAATTCTATAACACCAAACATATTACCATGATCTGTAATAGCAACTGCAGGCATTTGATACTCCTTAGCTAACTTAAACAACTCTGACGGTTGCCCGTTGTTGTCATAAATCCTACATGCACCATCTAATAAAGAATATTCTGTATGTAAGTGTAAATGGACAAATTTTTTCATTTTAAAAGTTGCAGACAAAGTCAAAATGTTGTTCAATTTGCCAATGAAACACTGAATTCTCTGAATTTAAACTATATTTTGCACGGCTAAAGCCGTGCCCTACAAATACCTAACACCTTCATACTTTCTACTTCCTACTATTATTCTCCCTCACTACCTTACACCTTACCTACTTTCTACTTACTACTATTATTTGCGCAGGCTGAAGCCTGCGGATACCAAATTTTGCAAGGATAAATCCTTGTCCTACAATTTTTTTCTGTGCACTCAGTGACTTCAGTGGCTTTCATTTTAAGCTGAATGGTACCAAGTCAAATTTTTAGTAAGGAACTCCTGAAGTTTGGGTAAGAAGTTTAAATTCTTTAATTATCTGCTTGGTAATTTCTCCTGGTTTGCCATCATTTATGATTCTGCTATCTACTTTCACAACAGGAATAACCTCTGCAGCAGTACCTGTTAAGAAACACTCATCAGCGGTATATATATGGTAGACAGTAAATACTTCTTCTAAAACTTCTAAATTAAGTTTTTTCTTTGCTATTTCTATAACAGTCTCTCTTGTTATCCCAGGTAAAGCACCAATATATATTGGTGGAGTAATTAAAACTTTATTTTTTACAATAAAAATATTATCTCCTGTACATTCTGCAACATACCCATCTTTATTTAACATAATTGCTTCTTCACAACCTGCTTTTATAGCCTCAATCTTTGCAAATATGTTGTTTAAATAATTCAAAGATTTAATAGCTGGATTGATTGCAGAAGGTAAATTTCTTCTTGTTGAAACAGTGATTAGTTCTAAACCATTTTCATAATATTCTTGAGGATATAATACAATTTTGTCAGTAATAATTATAACAGAAGGAGATTTGCATTTTCTTGGATCTAAACCTAAATCTCCAGCACCACGAGTTACAACTACCCTTATGTAAGCATCTGAGAGATTATTTACTTTTAATGTCTCTATAATAGCTTTTTCCATTTCTTGTTTACTCATTGGAATTTCTAACATTATTGCTTTTGCTGAATTGTATAATCTATAAATATGTTCCTTTAATTTAAAAACCCTATGGTTATAACTTCTTATTCCTTCAAAAACACCATCTCCATACAATAATCCATGGTCAAATACAGAAATTTTAGCTTCTTCTTTATCATAAAATTTACCATTGATATATACTTTCATCACTTCCTCCTACAATAAAGAGTTCTGTTCACTATCAACTATTAACTATGAACTAATTTATACAAAATCAAAATTTTACTTACAACATTTTGCTGACATTAGGAAACAAAGAAAAATCTGTATGAGGGATGAACAATGAAGAGGTATATTCATTCATATACATAGGCAAACTTGATAAATCTACATATGTCATTTTTCTTGCTACTTCATAAGCTCTTTTTCTCGCTTTTTTAGAAACTAAAAACATCTTTGCTCCTGTTAAAGATGTATTACCAGCAATAACAAATTTCTTCTCATCTATATCTGGGAGTAACCCTAAAATCTTTGCTTTATTTATGTCTAAGAAACATCCAAAGCCACCAGCAATATATACTTTCTTAATATCTTCAAAATTTAAATTTAAATATTTAACTAATGTATGCAGCCCATGAAATATTGCACCTTTGGACCTCAAAATATTTTGGATATCACTTTCAGTAATAACTATATCTTTATTGTTAGCTGTGAACTCTTTTTTAACAATTACAAATTCAAACTCACCATTTTCATTCTCTCTTATATATTTTGAATAAAGTTTGTTATCTCTTATAAACTTTCCAGAGCGATCTATTATCCTTGTTTTAAATAATTCTGCTGGGATATCAATCAAACCTGAACCACAAATACCAACAGGTTTTGTATTTCCTATAACTTTATAATTTATTCCTCCATCTTTAAATTCTATATCTTCTATAGCACCAACCGTAGCACGCATCCCAGAAGTTATTCCCACACCTTCAAAAGCAGGACCACAAGAGCATGCAGCTGAAACTAAAAAATCACTATTACCTAAAACAATCTCACCATTAGTGCCTAAGTCTAACAATACTGAGATATCACTTGTGAGGTCTATACCTGTTGCAATAACACCTGAAACGATATCTCCGCCAATATATGAAGAAACTAATGGTAAAGAATAAATTTTCCCATAAGGATTTATATTAAATCCAACCTGTTTTGCATTTAAAGAAGGAAGGAATGTTATAGTGGGTATGTATGGTTCTATCCGAATATATTTTGGTGCAATATTAAATAAAATATGTATCATCGTAGTATTTCCAGCAACAACTGCTGTATGTATGTCTTTAAAAAGTATTCCTTTTTCAAAACAAATGCTGTCAATAATTTGATTTATTGTATTGATAATTTTTTGGTTCAAATTTCTAAGCCCATCCTCTTTATCTGAATAAATAATTCTTGTAATAACATCTTCACCATAGACTATTTGTTGGTTAAAAGCAGATTTAGTAATTATCGTTACAAAGTCATTCAAATTTATCAACGAAGCTGAAACAGTGGTCGTTCCTATATCTAATGCTATGCCATAAAATTCTTTATTCTCTTTATATGGCAAAACCTGTAAAATCTCATAGTTGTTTTGTCTTGTAGATTTAGTGTCAAAATTTTCAGTTATATCTTCTCCAACTAAAACTCCATATTCCCAGTTATAATCTCTTATTTGTATAGATAAGTTCTGCAATATCTCAAAATTATTCAAAAATATTCTACTTTCTTTAAGCTTATCAGATAAACAACTTAACAGATTTTCAAAATCAGAGATTGGTTTTTCTAATGTTGGCTTTTGCAATTTTAAATTTATAAATTTTATTATAGGATTTAAATCAAGATTCTGTTTTTTTAACAAAAACTCTAAGTTTTCTTGTTCCGACTGTAAACACAAAGATACATTTTCTTTAATTGTTTGGATATATCCAACCTGCAGTTCTTTGATGAGTTCTATTATTATATCTGTTTTAGGAAATGTTTTACAAGCTAACACTATATTATTCTTTTTTTCTTCAGAAGAAATTAAATAAGATTCTTCAGTATTAAACTCGCCTGAAATGACTTTGACTTTACACTTGCCACAAACGCCTTGTCCACCACAATCAGCATATATATTTATGCCATTTTCAATTAATGCTTCTAATAAGTTTTTATTTTTTTTAGAAGAGATTTCTTTATCTTCAGGGAGTATTTTTATTTTTATTTCATCCATTTTAATCTATTGAAAAATTGTTTTCAAAAATTTGGGAATGCCTGAAGCCTCCTTTGGACCGACAATGATTTCCCAATCTGGAAGTAAATCATTGAGTTTTCCACTCATAACCGCAACATATCCTGGAATTATCAATTTTTTATTCTTAACTTTTTCTTCTACATTCTCTTTCTTAATTGCTTCAACAACTTTTTCAGCAGTAAACTTTTCAGCTGCCCAAGCAGTAAGAACAGAAAGTCCATCTGTATCAACTACTAAAAGCCATGAAGGTATTTTTGAGTTTAATATTTCAGGTTCTACAGAATAATATGTTAAAGAAAAGTTAGTTGTCACCATAAGCAGAGAATAAGGTGTTGTTTGACCACCTACACTATAAAGTTTTGGTTCAACTGTGGTGGGCTTTTGTGGATCAGTATAAATATTCAACCTCAAAGTTACTAATGCAAGATGTATATCAGACTCTACAGAATTTACTACAACTACGCTACCATATTTTAAAATAGCAGATGAAGCAAATGGTATTGTGTCATCTTTTTTTTCAATAATTACAATTGTAGGATAACCTAAGGGTCTAAAATTCTTTTTTAAAGCTAATCTTCTTATCTGAGTTAAATCTTCTACCAATTGAGAATAATTTTTTACTGGAACATTTATAATTAACTCTCTATATCCATACTTTTCAACTACTTTATTTATTAACTCAACAACTTTATCAAGATTTTCACTTCCAACAACTAAAGGAATTTTATTTTGTTTTGCTAAAGTCACAAATTTTTCTAAGATATCTTGTTGTGTGGTTGCTAGTATACCTATTAAATCTAATTTTCTAATTTTAAGAATTGATTCTACGATCTGTGGATCTTCGGATATTAAACCTATTAAAAAATCTCTTTTGCAGGGAGATAAGTTTTTATCTAACAAAGAAAAAATATTTTTTAATCTTTCAAAATCGTTCTTTTCTGATTTTATTAATAAAAGTTCGGTACCGAGCTTTTGTCCTAACTTTTCAAATTCTAAATTACAAAATCTGTTTAATCTTTCATCTACTATTCTATCTTCAAAAGTATCTTTTATCAGAACACCTATTAAACATGGGTTATAAAAAGTTTTCTCGTGTCTAAAAAGTACAGTTTCACCACCTATTTTATATTTTTCTTTTAATACAACTGTTCTTATTGGAGGATCTGCTGCTTCTGATAAAATTTTTTTTGTCTCTTCAGAAACATCAGGACACTGTTCTAATGAAGCTTTTTTAGCAGCTAAAGCCATAGCAAATGCTAAACATGTAGGAAAACCACATTTTTTACAGTTTGTTTTTGGTAATAACTTATATATTTCTAAACCAGTTAAAGCCATTTTTTATTCCCCTTACACACAACCTAAAACCTATCACCTATAACCTATTAAAATAAAATCCTCCGGGGCGTGGACTCGAACCACGACTAAAGGATCCAAAGTCCCTTGTGCTACCAATTACACCACCCCGGATTTCTTCTATTTCTTATTCATATACTCTTCGTAGACATCTTTTAAGTATGTTTTTACTAATTCCCACATCTCTTCGTCTGTAATATCAGAGACTCTATAATGTACATTATATTGTTCATCAATCCATTCTTTAATTTTAATTACGCCTGGATGGTCTTTTGACAACCATTTGTCTTCTGGAATTTTAAGTTTTGTATTTACCCAATATACAATACCAGCAAGACCTGATTTGTCTGAGATACCAACTTCTGGTTTTCTACCAAGAATTTTTTCTGTATTAAAAATATTATAAATTTCTTCGTATTTTAACAACCCGTCAGCATGAATGCCAGCACGTGTTTTTGCAAAATTTTCTCCTACAAAAGGTTGGTTCGGTGGTATTCTATACCCAATTTTTTCTTTAAAATACTCAGCAATTCTCGTAATAGCTGACAAATCCATACCATTAGCTTCACCTCTTAAAGCTACATAGTGAATACACAAAGATTCAATTGGTGTATTACCTGTCCTCTCACCAATACCTAATAGAGAACCATTTGCTGCAGAACAACCATAAAGCCATGCAGTTGTAGCGTTTACTACACCAAAATAAAAATCGTTATGTCCATGCCATTCAAGCCATTCTGAAGGAACACCAGCTAATCTTGTTAAACCATAAATTATCCCAGGAACACTTCTTGGTAAAGACGCTCCAGGATAAGTTACACCATATCCTAACGTATCACAAGCACGAATTTTAACTGGCATTTTGGCTTCGTGAGCAAGTTTCATAAGTTGTCTTGCAAAAGGTACAACAAAACCATAGAAATCAGCTCTTGTGATATCTTCAAAGTGTACCCTTGGTATTATTCCCATCTCCAATGCTTTTTCAACAATTTTTAAATATTGTGCCATTGCTTGAGAGCGTTTCATTTTTAATTTAAAAAAGATATGATAATCAGAGACAGAAGCTAATATTCCTGTTTCTTTTATACCCATCTGTTTAACTAACTCAAAATCTTTTTCATTAGCACGTATCCATGCGGTTATTTCAGGATATTTTAATCCCAGCTCCATACATTTTTCAACTGCTTTCCTATCTTTTTCTGTATAAATAAAAAACTCAGACTGTCTTATAACACCATTTGGCCCAGAAAGTTCTGACATAAGTTTGTAGAGATCAACTATTTGTTCAACAGTAAAATTACCAAAACCTTGTTGACCATCTCTAAATGTTGTATCAGTAATCCATATCTCTTCAGCAGGATTCATTGGTACTAACCTGTGATTAAATGGTATCTTAGGAATTTCTTCATACGCAAATATATCTCGGTACAAATTTGGTTCATCTACATCTTGTAGTTCGTATCTGTACTCATCTTGTTCTAAAGTTCTTCTATGTTTGTTAAACCTTAATACCATAAATTTAGTTCTCCTTAAATCTTATTTAAAGAAATGTTTCATCCATTGAATCCATTTAGCATCTACAGTTTTAAGTTGACCAGTTGCTTCTTCTAAAGGAACAGGGACAACATCGTTACCTTTTAGTGCCACCATATATCCAAACTTGCCTTCTAAGACAAGTTCTACTGCTTTAACCCCAACTCTTAACCCTAACATACGGTCAAAAAGTGTTGGTGAACCACCTCTTTGAATATGTCCTATAACAGCAACTCTTGTTTCAATACCTGTGTTTTTCTCTATAACATCAGCAACTTGTTCTCCAATACCACGTTTCTTAAGTATCATATGACCAAACTCGTCTAATTCTTCTTTCTCTGTTTTTAATCCGGGCAAAACCACACCTTCTGAAACAATTACTAACGCTGTCTTTTTTCTTTCATAAACTTTTTTCAAATGTTCACACATTTTGTTAACATCAACTTCTTCTTCAGGTATTAAAATCCAATCTGCAGCTGATGCTATACCTGTATACAACGCAACCCATCCTGCATGTCTTCCCATAACTTCTAAAACCATAATTCTTCTGTGAGACCGACCTGTATCAATCAGACGTTCTGCTGCATCTACTGCTACTGTAACCGCGGTATCAAACCCAAAAGTAAAATCCGTAGAAGAAAGGTCATTATCCATTGTTTTAGGAACACCTACTACTGGGAAATTTTTTTCTTTAAACAACTTTGTTGCAACACCAAGCGTATCTTCACCACCCATTGCAATTAAAGCATCAAGTTGTAATTTTTTTAATGTTTCAACACATTTCTCAACACCATTCTCTTTTTTATACGGATTTGTTCTTGAAGTACCAACAATTGTCCCACCTTTGTTCACAATATATTCAACATCCTGTAATGTTAAAGGAACACTTTTTGCTTCAATCATACCTTTCCAACCATCAAGTATACCTACACATTCTATACCCTCAGATAACGCTCTATATACTGCTCCTCTTATTGCAGGGTTTAACCCTGGACAATCACCACCGCCTGTAAGTATACCTATTTTTTTTACTTTCATACCGCCTCTCTCCTTTCTTAAAAAATTAAACTATCCCGCAAATTGCGGAATCAACTATGAACTATTGACTATGAACTATAAACTAAATTACGGTACTTCTATAGTGTTCAAAATCTGTCTTATTACATCATCAGAAGTTATCTCTTCAGCTTCTGCTTCATAAGTAAGTATAATTCTGTGTCTTAAAACATCATATGCTATTGATTTTATATCATCTGGGATAACATATCCTCTATGGTTTAAAAATGCATAACATTTTGATGCTAAAACTAAATAAATTGATGCACGTGGTGATGCACCATACATTATAAATTGTTTTATATCTGATAAATTGTATTCTTCAGGTTTTCTTGTTGAAAAAACTATGTTTAATATATAATCTTTTAACTTCTCATCAATATAAATTTCATCAACAATTTTTCTTGCTTTTAAGATATCATTTGGTGAAACTATCGGTTTTATACTATTAAACTTTTCTTCTAAAATATGTGGAGTTAAATCTAAGACATTTTTTTCTTCATCTTTCTCAGGATATGAAATTTTTATCTTTAACATAAACCTATCAATCTGTGCTTCAGGTAATGGATATGTTCCTTCCTGTTCAATAGGGTTTTGTGTTGCTAAAACTAAAAATGGTTCTTCAAGTTTATATGTTTGTTCTCCAATTGTTACTTGCTTTTCTTGCATCGCCTCTAAAAGTGCTGACTGTGTTTTTGCAGGTGCACGGTTTATCTCATCTGCCAAAATTATGTTTGCAAATATAGGACCTTTTTTAACTACAAACTGTGTTGTCTGAGGATTATATACTAAAGTACCAATTATATCTGCCGGCAATAAATCCGGAGTAAACTGTATTCTTTGAAACTTTGTTTGGATACATTTTGATATTGTTTTAATAATTAGTGTCTTTGCTAAACCAGGTACACCTTCAATTAGAATGTGTCCATTACCTAATAGTCCAATAAGTATCCTATCAATAACATAATCTTGGCCTATAATTATTTTATGTATCTCACTTTTTAAATCCTGAACAAAAACAGATTCTTTTTGAATTTTTTCATGTAATTCACGAATTGTTTTATCCATAGTAAATAAATTAATAAGATTAACGAAAAGAGATTAAAGGTTTGATAATATACAATTTAAATTTTAAATTTTCAACATCTTAAATTTAATCAATTATCTTTTCATAAACGCGGTATTTTTTATAAAGTTGTGCACCAAGTGTTTCTGCAGCGCGGTTCATCATAACATTGTCTTCTAATACCCAAGACAACTCGCCCCACTGATAACCCTCTTTTAATGCATTAAGTATCGTTTCATAATACATAACAACTTCTATCCCGCGATTCCTATACTCTTTTTTCACACCCATTATCATAACTCTTAATGATTTTATTTTGTTTCTATAATACAAAAATTTGATAATTTCAATGGGTCCTAACTTGCCATTTAGCTTTTTTAGAACTTCATTATAATTTGGTACGGTTATAATCATACCAACTGGTTCATCTTTTATAAAAGCAAACAATACGAACTCTGGTTTTATAAGTGGTTTAAGTCTTAATGCTTGCGAAACAAATTCTCTTTCAGTCCAGGGAACAAAACCCCAATTTTTTTCCCAAGCAGCATTATAAATTTCTACTGCATATTTTATCTCTTGTGCAAAGTTTTTAAGATTAACCGGGCGAATTCTTAAATCTAAATATTTTCCCATTACAGAATCAACAATTCTTTTTAACCTACCAAGAGGTAAATTTTCTTTTGTAATTTTGTAAGCATACAGATCCTTTGCTTTTTTAAATCCATAGTTTATTAACAGCTCATGATAGTAAGGAGGGTTATATGGCATCATTAAAACAGGGGCAGAATCATAACCTTCATACAATAATCCCATCTCATCATTTGTAGAGGGAGCTGTTGGACCTAAGATTTTTTTTATTCCTTTATCTTTTAACCACATCTCTATTGAAGATAACAAAAAGGATACCGAATCCCTTGCTTTTGGTTCATTTAAACACTCAAAAAAAGCAAAAAATCCTGTTCTTTCTTTATGAAATTTTATGAAATTGTGGTCTATAACACCTGCAGCACGAGATAAAATTCTGCCATTTTCATCCTCAACATAAAACAATCTTTTCTCTGCATGTTCCCAAAATAAATTTTTCTTCTCATCAAATAATAATTTCAAATCAGAAATAAGCATCGGAACCCAGTGAGGGTCATTTTTATAAACTTCCCATTGAAATTTTATAAATTTTAATAAGTCCTTATTGTTAATTACAGTTTTTACTTTCATACATAATCATTTTTTGATAAAAATAATTTTCTCATCCAACTTTTAATTCCTAAAAAAAATCTTTTTGTAACCCTTCGTGCTAATTTTTTTCTCTTAGATAATTTTATAATTTTACCTTTTGGTAATCCACTACCTGGTATTAAGCCAAACTTTCTGCCAACCTTTGCAAATTTTTCTAATATAAAATCAAGTTGTTCATCAGTATGTATTGCCATGTAGCTTGTTCTAATAAGTTCTTCTCCTTCAGGAACAGCTGGTGGTAATACAGGTGATGTAAAAACTCCTTCATCGTATAACTCTCGCCAAAATGAAAAAACTCTTTGCAAGCCACCTCCAACAAGTATTGGTATAATAGGTGTTTGTGCGTTCCTGGTATTAAAACCTAATTCTTTAAAACTCTTCAACATTCTATTTGTTATTTCCCACAATCTTTTTCTTCTCTCCGGTTCTTCTTGAATAATGTCCAATGCAGCAGAAATTGCAGCGACCTGTGCTGGAGGTAAAGCTGCAGTAAAGATTAATGACCTAGCAAAATGTTTTATATAATCTATTACATCTTCATCGCCCGCAATAAACCCTCCTATTGAAGCTAAGGATTTTGATGCGGTAACCATTATAAGGTCTGTCTCTTTCTCAAGTCCAAAATGTTCTGCTGTACCACGCCCATTCTCTCCTAATACTCCTAACGCATGCGCATCATCAACCATTACTCTTGCATTATATCTTTTTGCAAGACTTATTATCTCTGGCAAATTACATATATCTCCTTCCATACTAAAAACACCATCTACAACTATAAGTTTCGGCTTATATTCATATTTCTGTAAAATGCGTTCCAAATCTTCCATATTATTGTGCCTAAACCTAGCCATCTCTGCACCATAATACTCTGCAATCATACAACCATCTATTATTGAAGCATGATCTAATTTATCAGTAATTACAACTTCACCTTTACCAACCAATGCCTGAATTACTCCCAAATTTACATGATGACCAGTTGTAAACAATATTGCTCTTTCTTTCCTGATAAATTTAGCAAACTTCTCCTCAACTTCTTCATGCAAAACTAATGAACCACTTAAAAATCTTGATCCTGTGCAGCTTGTTCCATATTTTTTAATAGCCCTTATAGCTGCCTGCTTGACCTTATGATTAACAGTCAAACCCAAATAATTATTTGAACAACAAACAATTTTTCTTTCTCCGTTAATTATAACTTCAGATGTCTGTGCTGTTTCAATTGGTTTGAAATAAGGATATATGCCTAATGCTTTTGCTTGTTTTGCATCTTCAAATTTATAACATTTTGAAAAAATATCTATATTCATAAATTTCTCCTTAAATAAAAATCGTTCTTTGAAATTTTTTCTCTATAATTCCATTTTTTGCCACTGAAACCACAGATATCACTGAATTAAACCATATTTGCACGGCTAAAGCCGTGCCCTACAAACCCCTAACACCTTCATACTTTCTACTTTCCTACTATTATTTTACGCAGGTTAAAGCCTGCGGCTACCAAATTTTGCAAGGATAAATCCTTGCCCTACAAACACCTACACCTTATCTACTTGCTACTATCTACTATTATTTTACGCAAGCTAAAGCTTGCGGCTACCATAACCTATATTTGCACGGCTAAAGCCGTGCCCTACAAATACCTAATACCTTACTACTTTCTACTTACTACTACATACTCATCAATGCCTTCATCCCACAAGTTGCGGGATTGGTTTTTTTCCATCAACTATCAACTATCTCTCACACCTATAATCTTTACTATTATCTCTCTATTTCTTTCTCTATTATCAAAATCTATAAAGACAACATGTTGCCATACTCCTAATTGTAATCTATTTTCTGTTATAGGGATTACTAAAGATGGTCCTAATAATGTAGCCCTTAAGTGTGATGTAGCATTCCCATTAAAATGTGTTCTATTATGTTTATAGGTTTTATCTTCTCTAACTAATTCTAAAAAAAATTCTTTAGTATCCTTTATAAGTTCATCTTCATACTCTATTGTTGCAACGCTACCAGTTGCTCCAGGAACAAAGACTGTTAAAATACCATCTATAATTTTTTCTTGTTCTACTATTTTTTGCAAATCATCTGTGATATTTATAATATCAATATTGCCTTTAGTTTTTAGCTTAATTTTTTTAGTCACTACTTCTATCTTTTTCATTTTTTTCTATATAAACTACTTCAATAAGATTAGGATATGTTTGAATTATTTCTATAAACTTATCAACAAGATAAGGATCAAAATGCTTCCCACGTTGTGTTTTAAGTTCTTCTATAACTTCTTTAACTGACATTTTATTTTTTCTATAGGGCCTTTCAGATAACATTGCATCTACTGCATCAGCTAAAGTTAAAATCTTTGCAAGAAGAGGTATCTCTTCACCTTTTAATCCAACCGGATATCCACTACCATCATAGTGCTCATGATGGTATAAAACAACTTCAGCAACTTTATCTAAGAATGGCAGTGTTTTCAATATTTTTGCACCTTTTATAGGATGTTGTTTTATTTCCTCCCACTCAGTAGATGAAAGTTTGCCTGGTTTGTTCAAAATATAATCATGCACTCCAACTTTACCTAAATCGTGCAACATAGCCGCTTGGGTTAAAATATAAATCTCTTTTTCTGAAAGACCTATTTTTTTTGCTAACATCACAGCATATTTTGTAACTTTATCAGTATGCCCTACAAGATATTCATCTTTAGATTCTAAAGCTAATGATAGTGCACGAGTTATCTGCATATATGCCTCATTTAACTCATTATAAACCATGCTATTTTTTATAGCTATTGCTAACTGGTCAGCTAATATTTGAAGGACCTCTATACTTTCTTGATCAAATACACTACCATCCGCTTTCTTTTGGTCAAGTGTAATTATACCTAAAAGTTCTTCTCTCTTATACAATATAGGCACTACAACAATTGCCCCAAATATCTGTAAATCATCAACAAGTTGTTTTATTTCTTCTTTATTATCTAATTTACTATATAACAAATCTATCAAAAATGGTTCTCTATATCGCTTTAACCAATTTATTATTCTCTGATTCTTAAGGTATACTGTTTTTAAATCCTTCAATCCGTAACCAACAGCCAATCTATAAGTATCATCTTCTTCTCTTAAAAATATTGCAACTTTTGAAACACCTAAGGATATATGTAGTTGATGAACAACATATCTCAATAAATTCTCTAAATCTAAAATCTCAACTATTGCTCTTGCTATATCTTCTACTAACTTTCTACTGCTTACTCTTTTATGTAAAATTACACTTTTTATAACATTATCAAACCTTCCTTCTTTTGTCTTTACCAAAGTTAAATAATAAAATGTTAAGGTTAGAACTACACTTAGTATTGAACTTGCTAAAAATGTCAAATTAAAAGAAAGAAACAGCTTAATTAAAAAAATATTGATAAAAACACCAAATAATATAAAAAATGAATACCCAACAAGTTCGCTTAAAAAAATATCAATGTCTACAACTTTATATTGTTGTGCAGAATAAAATAGCCCTAGTACCCAAAACACAGAACCTATTGGAGTTAGATATATATAATTTTCATAACCTAACAATGGAAGAATACCTACGAATATTACTCCAAAGATAGAGTAAACAAACAGACTAAATATGTAATATTTATGCCTAATTTTCTCAATAGAATTTTCCATATTAAAATAGTTTTTTAAACTTAAATATAATGAATATAAAACAGAAATTACTATCCATATCCTAAATAAAGTAGCAGCACTGCCTGAAATTCTTTTAAGGGGAAATACAGATATTACTTCTTTTATGCCAAGTTTTGTAAATGCAAGAAATAAAAATATTCCAGCGATTATAAATTGAATTATAGAAATTATATCCGCTATCTCATCATTAAATGAGGTAACCAAACTTGAAAAAGTATAACTTGCAACTATAAATCCACCAATCCAATTTAATCTACATAAAAATTCCGCAATTAATGAATTATTCGCAAAAAATAACAATAAGGCCATATTCAATGACCATATGAAAGAACTTATAGCAACTAATAATATACTAAAGGTATACTTAGATATTTTTCTTAAGTTAGATTTTGTAATAGCAAAAATCAAAAATAAATTACAAATAGAAGCCAAAAGATTCATTAATTTAAATAAGTTAATCATAATAAATTTTATACTAAATAATATTGGTATTTTCAACAATTATTTTAATCTAATTCAAATTCGTATGAAGGATTTGTGCATGGATTATTAAATCCTACTATTAATTTTCTATTTTTGGGCAAGAAAATCATACTTACTTGAGTTGAAATAAGTTCTCCGTGTCTACATATTGTATTGTCATTCCCTATAGGTTGGTTGTTGTGATCTTTTAAAATTTCTTCTATATCTTTTAAACTTATTTGTTTTAATTCTTTTAACAACTCAATTATTCTATAATATCTTTCTTCATTTGACTTATGTACTCTTTCATCCTTTAATCCCTTAGGATAGTTTTTACCAAAATATGCGTTGTGTGGAATGTCATATTCTTTCATCTCTTCAGTTAAATAAAAATTAGTAGCAACTAAAATTCCATCCTGGGGTTTACGAACTGCAATATGTTCTGGAGACAACTCTACACATACTGCATTATTCTCACAATCTACCAAAGTTAATATTGCACCGTTAGGATATCTAAATGCCTTTATAAACATAATTGCTTCTTCAATGTTTTTACATCTTTCTAATATCTGTTGGACAAGCAGGGTTATTGGGATTCTTGTCTGTATCTTTTCTGTAGTTAATCCATAATTATACAAAACAACCAAACCTTTTTCATTCATTCCATCATGTGCACCAGCAATTTGTTTATATGTTACCTCTATACTTTTATATCCATTCTTTGGCTGACTTATACGAACAATATGGTCTGTTGAAAATTCTGTTAAATAATCAAAATTCTTAGCAACTATTAATGAAGAACAACGATGAGATTGTGGTAAAACACAAATTGAGGAACAACCAAAAACATTTGGTGACTCTTCTTTTACAAAATATTTTATCTCATCAGCCATAACCTCTATTGCTTGAATGAAATACAGATCTTTTAAATCTGTCTTTGAACCGTCTGAAATACCTCTTATCCTATCTGAATATTCTGGAAGTAGAATTTTAATTGTTTTTTCCCATTTTTTCAAAACTACTAATTTTATAAGCTTACCAAAGATAAAAGATGGCAGAAAGGCAGGTTTAATTGTCTTTATTGCTTTTGACTTTATTAATTTTTGGAAAGTTTTTCTAATATCTAAACTAAAATATTCTCCTTGTTGAAACCCCATCTCATAAGCAGAACCCTTAACTTTTATAAAATTTCTAATCATAATTAATAGTTGATGGGTTATTGAGTTAATTTAGTTCATAGTTAATAGTTAATAGTTGATAGTTCTTCATAGTTATGAGTTCAGAGTTATTAGTTGAGAGTTTATTAGTTAATACTAATAACTAATAACTAATTAACTCATTAACTCATCCACACATCAACTTATTTGCTTATATGCTTTTACTGCTTTTATAAGTTCAGGAACAACTTCATAAAGGTCACCTTCTATACTATAGGTAGCAATTTTCATCATTGGGGCTTCGGGGTCTTTATTTATTGCTACAATTATCTCAGAAGAACTCATACCAACAAGATGTTGTATCTGTCCTGAGATACCACATGCTATGTAAAGTTTAGGAGCAACTGTCCTACCGGTCTGGCCAACTTGATGGGAATATGGAAACCATCCTGCATCTACAGCAGCACGAGATGCACCAACCGCTCCACCTAACAAGTCCGCAAGTTCTTCTAATAACTTAAACCCATGAGGTCCTCCTAAACCTCTACCTCCAGAAACAATTATGTCTGCTTCTGCGAGGTTTACTTTTGCAGTTGTATCTTTTATAAATTCTAAAAATTTTGTTCTTATTTTAACTTTTGAAAAATCAAACTTTTTTTCTATAATTTCTCCTGTTCTTGATGTGTCTTTTTGTAAGGATTTAAAAACTTTATGCCTCACTGTAGCCATCTGGGGTCTATGCCTTGGTGTTAAGATAGTTGCCATAATATTTCCGCCAAAAGCTGGCCTTGTTTGTAATAAATTTCTTGTTTGTGGGTCTATATCTAAACCAGTACAATCAGCTGTAAGACCTGTTCTTATTTTTGCTGCAACACGACTTGCAAATGATCTACCAATATTTGTAGCTCCTATAAGAACTATTTCTGGTTTTTCTTCTTTTATCAACCAGGCTAAAACTTCAGAGTAAGGATCATCAAGAAATTCCTCTAACACTGGATCATCTACAACATAAACTACATCACTTCCATAGTGTATCAATTCTGTGGCTTTTTCTTTAATCTTATATCCTAAAAGTATACTACAAACTTTACAGTTAAGTTTTCCAGCAAGTTCTTTAGCTTTGCCTATAAGTTCAAAAACCACGGGTGCTATCTCACCTCTTCTTTGTTCTGCATAAACCCAGATGTTTTTATAATCTTTAAAATCTTCACTCAAACTTACTTGTTCTTTCTGAAGCAAAATTGCATTATATTTTTTACATGCTTCAACACATGAACCACAATATGTACATTTATCCAAATCTATAACTGCAAGCTGTTTCACAGTTCTTCCTGATTCTACATTATGAGGAGAATCAATAAGTTTTATTGCACTATATGGACAAGATTTTATACATAAACCACAACCTATACATTTGTTTACCATAACTTCTATCTTATTCATAAAAACTACTCCATCCTTTCTAAATCAAATTATACCATGAGAAGCTAATTTTTGAATCAACTTGTTAACAACTTCCTTTGTATCTGCTCCTGTAATTCTTTCTCCTCCACTTCTTGCTGGAGGATAAAAAATTTTCATAACCTGTGTTGGAGAACCTGCTAAACCTATTTTATCAGGTTCTGCTTTTATAGTTTCTTTATTCCAATAATGTATTTGTTTCTTTTTTGCAGCAAGCATTCCTTTTAAAGATGGTAATCTTGGAGTATTAATCTCTTTTACAACCGTAATCAATGCAGGCAATGACATCTCTAAAACATCAACCCCATCTTCTAACATCCTTTCTACTTTTATATACCCTGGCTTTATCTCAACTATCTTTCTTACATATGCAACATGTGGAATATCAAGCATCTCTGCCACAGAAGGACCTACTTGTGCTGTATCACCATCTGATGCTTGTTTACCACAGATTACCAAATCTGCAGGCTCCGGCAACATTTTTATTGCACGCGATAATGTGTAAGAAGTAGCCCAGGTATCTGCACCAGCAAAGGCTTTATCAGTCAGCAATATCGCTTCATCGCAACCACGTCCCAAAGATTCTCTTAATGCTACCTCTGCTTGTGGTGGTCCCATAGAAATCACAGTAACTTTTCCTCCCACACGTTCTTTTAACCTCACACCTTCTTCAATAGCATATTCATCAAATGGATTTATTATTGACTCAACACCTTCTCTTTTAAGCGTTCCTGTTTTAGGGTCTATCTGCACAGAAGTTGTTGCTGGTACTTGTTTTATACATACTACGAAGTGCATAAGATTACTCCTTTCTTTAAAATAAGTTAATGAGTTGATGGGGCAATGAGTTAATGAGTTCATAGTTCATAGTTGATAGTTAAAAACTCAATAACTCAAAAAACTCAATAAACTCGTAAACTCACAAACTCAACAAACTCATATAATCTAATGAGTTATTGGGTTAATGGGTTATAGAGTTATTGAGTTCATTCAACAAGTTGCAGAATTGACGCTACAAAACTCTAAACTCTTAACTAATAACTCTTAACTCTGAACTAATAACTAATTTTCTTTCTCAGTAGCAATTGCTAACTTTTCTGCTCCAGCAATCTTTGCAATATCCATAACTTTTACAACAAGTCCATGTGGAACAGACTTATCAGCACGGATGACTACAATTTTTTCAGAATAATAAGGTAGCATCAGTTTTAATTGTCTTTCCAAATCATCTAAGGAAATAAACTTTTTATCTACAAAAATTTGTTGTTTTTCATCAATAGTTATCATAAGTTTTTGTTGAACTTGTATTTCCGAAGTTTGTGATTTTGGCAAATTCACTCTTATACCTGGTTCCACAATAAAAGAAGATGAAAGTATAAAAAACAACAAAACCTGAAACACCATATCTGTCATTGGAGCTAAATCTATAAGTGATATTGTAGTTTTATTTTTTAAAAATTTCCTAAGTTTCATTTATATCTTCCTTGGTTATTGTTCTAACTAAGGCAATTTCTTTTATAACAAAAATACTTCCTAAAATTACAACAGGCAGCATACCTAAAATATGTGAAAGTAAAGCAAAAGATAAAGTTTTAGATTTTTCTATTTTAAATACCATTAATGACAATGAGCCCATAAATTCCCAACTACCAACATAACCAGGAGAAGATGGTATTGCTACACTTAGCGATGTGATAGCTTGTATTAAAAATCCCGCCCATAAAGATGGTAATTTTATATCTAATGATTCACAAATTAAAATCATTCCTATACTATATCCACTCCATAACAATAATGTCAATATAATAACTTTAATCAATAATTTTATATCCTTAAAATTTTCTATAGCCTGGTAAAAGTTCTTAGACAAATTTTTTATTTTTAAAAAAAATTTATATCTATTGCCAGCTTTTTCTAAAATTTTTAATATCACTAATTTAAGTTTAATAATAATAACCAAAGCAAAAATTAATCCAGGCAAAACTATAATACTTATCAAAATACTTATTTGCTTAGGAAGAATAATAAAAAAAGAACCAATTATTATAAAAATTATAGGTGGAAATAAATCTACAAATCTTTCCATCAAAACAGTAGAAAATGTCAAAGATTTTGGTAAATTTGTTTTTTTTGAAATTGTATATGCTTGTATAAAATCTCCCATACGAAAAGGCAGTATGTTATTAAAAAATAACCCAATACTTGTAGATTCAAAAAATTTAATTAAATCAACATCTCTATATTCTAAAATAAACAACTTCCAACGATAACTTCTCAATCCTAATAATAAAATACCTAATAAAAAAGAAACTAGCAAATAAAAAAATTTTACATTATGAAAATTCTGCAATATTGAATTAAAATCTACTTTTCTAAAAGAAAGATATAACAAAATTATACTTATTAAAACACCCAATATGAATCTGAACCACTTATTCATAATTGTATATAATCAAATGCCCCTATTCTTTGAAATATATTTAATAGATAATTTAAAATTTTTAACCTATTTGTAGCTATATCTTTATTTTCATCAAAGACCAAAACTTTATCAAAAAAGTTGTCTAATATGGGTTTGAAACTAAGAAACTCTAATATAATTTCATCAAATTTTTTTTCTTTTAGAAAATTGTTAACTTTCTGTTTTAAATCTATCATCTTATAATACAAATTTTTCTCTTCTTCAACTGTCAACAAATCTTCTCTCATCTCAGTATCTATTAAAAAGCCCTTGCCTTTCGCCTGTATTAGAATATTATTTACTCTTTTATACAACTCTATAATTTTCTTAAATTCTTCTTTTTCTCTAAAATTTTTAATAGAATCTAAGACTAATCTTTTTGTATAAAACTCACCATTAAAATCAAACAGAACGCATCTTATCTCATCAATTTTATACCCTTCTTGTGTAAGAATATTTTCAAACCTTTGAGAAAAAAAGTTTAAAAACTTATCTTTTACAGATGACAAATCCCATTTGACACTTTCGCCTTTCAACGATGTTCGCGTTATTGGTTGTTGAATATAGTATTCAACAAAATCGGAGAGATTCAAATCTAATTTTAATTCATTACAAATTTTAATAACACCATCCGCAGTTTTTTTAATTCCAAAAACATCTGAACTACCAGTAGGTAAACCATCTATGATACAAACATCAATAACATCTGAAATTTTAGAAGCTAAAGAAAACAAAATAGAAAGTTTACTTTGTGGGACATCATCGTTATAACCTTTTGGCAGATAATGTTGCTGGCAACACAATGCTATCTCTTGTGGTAAATTATTTTGTTTACAATACTCTTCACAATAAATTCTTCCAGCAACACCTTGTAATTCGGGATATTCATAAACTACTTGAGTAGTAATATCATTCTTTATCAGTTCAGAAGTAATTTCTATAATTTTTTCATTAATATTGAAATCCAATTTGTTATTTAAAAACTTTGCTAATCTCTGAATTCTAAGTATTTTATCGTAATAGCTACTATCCAATTTAGCATTATAAACTATCCCTCTAAGTTTTTCTAAACGAGAGTGAAAATCTATTTTTCTATCTATTTCATAATAATACTTAACATCATCTAACCTTGCAGTCAAAACTTTTTCATATCCATTTTTAACATTCTCCAAGTATTCAGAAGTTCCATTTTTAACACCTATAAACATATTAGTTAAATTTCCGTCTTTATCATATATAGGGATAAATTTCTGTTTTGTCTTCATACAAATTATTATAAACTCCTTAGGCAAACTTAAAAAACTTTTGTCAAACTCACAGACAACACAACTCGGATATTCTACAATTGATATTATTTCATTGAAGAGTTCTTGATCATCGTCATATTTTAAATCTTTGTTTCTAATGATATTATTTAGCATCTTTTTTAAAACCTCTAATCTCTCCTTGTGGTTAAATAAAATATTTTCGTTTTTTAAAACTTCAAAGTATGAATCTGCTAAAGAAATATTTCTTTTTGGTTTAATTTTAATCTTTTTTAAAGGATATGTCTTAATACCATACACTATAGGAGAGTTTGTACAACAAGATGACAAGAACTCTGAATCTTGTTTTTTAATTTTTATAACTTCATTATCAAACAAGATAAGAATTTTTCTTATAGGCCTTGGGAATTTAAACCTTGAATCTTGCCAAACCATCTGTTTTGGATATTCAAGTTTAGTAATTATTTCTAACAAAATTTTTGGTATGACATTAACTCCTTTCTCTCCACCATAGATTTTTTTAATTACTAACTTATTATCTTTCACATATAAATCTTTTAGCTCAACATTATACTTTTTAGCAAATCCTATTGCTGCTGGTGTATATTCATTGTTTTTGATTGCAATATTTACTGAAGGGCCAATTATTTCTTTCTCTTCTTTTTTTGTATATTCAGAAATATCTTCTACAAAAATTATAATCCTTACCGCAGTAACATATGTTTCAAAAGATTTGTATTCTATTTTATTAATCTCAAGAACACCTTTAACTACCTTAGGTAGTTGTTCAATAAAACTCCAAATACATTTTGGAGGTAATTCTTCAGTATAAATTTCTATTAAAAGATTTTTCTTTTTCATATTAAATTAAAAACAAACCACAACCTATAACCCAAAACCCATAACCTATAAATTATTAACTTCTAAATATTTTTTTGCAACTTTAGAAGCCAAATCTCTAATTTTTAAAACATAAATAGCTCTTTCTTCGTAAGAAATAACACCTTTAGCATCTAATAAGTTAAACAAATGTGAACATTTTAGAACAAAATCATAAGCTGGTATATACATATTTTTATCTATTAATCTTAAACATTCATTATAACAATCATAAAAATGTTTTTTTACAATCTCTGTATCTACTTCCTCAAAATTATATTTGCACCATTGTTGTTCATCTTTAATATGTATATCACCATAAGTTATATCTTTATTCCATACAATATCAAATACAGAATTTTTCTGTTGAGAAATCATTGCAAGACGTTCCAAACCATAAGTAATTTCACAAGAAATAGGATTTAGATCAATACCTGCTACCTGTTGGAAATAAGTAAATTGTGTTATTTCCATACCATCAAGCCATACCTCCCATCCCAATCCCCAAGCACCAAGTGTTGGACTTTCCCAGTCATCTTCTATAAATCTTATATCGTGTTGTTTAACTTTTATACCAATTGCTTCAAGTGAAGCAAGGTAAAGTTGTTGGACATTCTGTGGAGAAGGTTTCAATATTACTTGATATTGATAATAATGTTGGAGTCGGTTTGGATTTTCTGCGTATCTTCCATCTGTTGGACGACGACATGGCTCAACATAAGCAACTCTCCATGGTTTTGGTCCTAAACAACCAAAGAATGTTGCAGGGTTGAATGTTCCAGCACCTTTTTCTAAATCATATGGTTGCCATATAAGACAACCTTGTTTCGCCCAAAACTTCTCTAAAACCATTATTATCTCTTGAAATGATAAAGATTTTGCTTTCATAATCGTTAACAATTATTTACTCTCAATGGTCTATGGATATAATTCTGCAAATATAAAAAAGTCAATTTGTCTATCTCTTCAATAGTATCTTGAGGTACTTCCAGTTTGTCAATTTGTTCAGCGTTAAGTTTATAAAATTTTTGTAATATTTTTGTAGTGTTAAAAGAAATTTTTAAACTTGAGCTATTTTTAAAACATTTTTCACATACAACCCCACCGTCTACAAAATCAAAATAAAAAAAATTATTAGATTTCAACAATTTTGATTTACACTTTACACAATTTATTAATTCAGGCATATAACCACATAATTTTATAAATCTATAAATAAACGCTAAATATAACAAATGTCTATTTTTACTTGCCGGTAGAACTTGTAAAACACGTTTGATCAAAAAAAATTTATTTTCATCCTTAAATAATTCCAATGTTAAAGCATCAACAAGGTCTAAAATTTTGCATGTATAAAAGTAAATATTTAAATCTTTTCTTAAATCACTATTAAAATTCAAAATTTTCCCACCAGCAGCTTTGAAAACATAACCATAATCTTTGCTCTTTAACTTCACACATTGTAATTCAAGCTCTGTTGCTGGTTCTGTAATAGATAGCAGTTTTGCAAAAGGTTTATTTACACTTTTAAATAAAACTTTGATCTTACCCAATTGTAAAGTATAAAGAATAACAATTTTATCATAATCTAAAAAATTTGTTCTATTTAATACAATACCATCTACAATCTGATACATTTTTACATATTCCTAAGTTGAGGTATTAAAAGTTGCGCTATCTTAAAATAAACTATAAGTCCACAAACATCAACAATAGAAGTTATCAAAGGTCCAGAAAGTACAGCAGGGTCTAACCCAAACCTTTTAGAGATTATTGGCAAAAAAACGCCTGAAGAAATTGCAATTATTATAATTACACACATTGTTAGGCCAACGACTATGGCAATGTTTATATCAACTCCTAAACTCAACCCTCTTAAAAACGCAATAACACCAACAACTAATCCAGAAAGTAAGGCTGAAAGAATTTCGAGTTTTATAACTTTAAATATATTCTTAAAAGTAACATCTCCTGTGGCAAAACTTCTTGTTAAAATAGCAACTGTTTGTGCTCCAGCATTACCACCTGTGTCTAACAACATAGGTATAAAAAAAGTTAATGCAACAACTGTAGAAATTGCATTTTCAAACGTTTTTAATACAGTACCTGTTAAAAAATCAAATATTAAAAGCAAAGTTAACCATCCTACACGACGTTTAAACAGATAGAACGGTGTTGCATCTTGATACCTAATCTCTTCTTTACCCCCTACCTTTGCTACCTCATAAATATGTCTTGTGCTAATTTGGTTGATCACATCAATTATATCATCAACTGTTATTACACCAACTAAAATATCATTATCATCAACTACTGGTGCTATCACAAGATCATATTTTGCAAACAACCTTGCTACCTCTTCTTCCGAAGAGTTAACATTAACTTTAATAAAACTTACAGATGACATTATTTCAGAAACTTTTATATCAGATGGTGCAGCAATAAGTTTCCTCAAAGTAACTCCTCCTAAAAGTTTTTTATTCTCATCTACAACATAAAAAGCATGTAAAGATGAGTATCTTCTAAACTTAGATAAAGAATGTATATGGTTTATTGCCTGCTTTGCTGTCATAGAAGGAGATAAACTTATAAAATAAGTGTTCATTATAGCACCAGCGGCACCTTCTTTGTAGCTTAAACTCTGTTGAATAACATTTAAATCTTCTTTTCTTATACAACTTAACAACTTTTTTTTAACTCTTTCTGGTAAATGTTTTATTAATCTTGCTTTTTCATCTGCAGGCATATCTTCAACAAGTTTCTCTAAAGGATTTTGTTCAAGATTCTCTATAATCCAGCTCTGTTGTTGAGGATCTAAATCTTCAAACATCGCTATAGCACGATTAAAGTGAAGCAACCTAAAAATTATTAATTGCTCTTCTTTATCAAAATGATGAAACCCCTCAGCTAAATCTATCGGATGGATACTTTTTAAAACATCTTTTAATTCAAAAAATTTTTTTTCTTTTATAAGTTGTTTTATCTCAGGAATTAACAACAATAAAGAAGAAAAATTAGAGTTTTTGTGATTTTTAGCCATAAATATCCCCCCTGAATTAGTTCATAGTTAGTTCATAGTTAATAGTTAATAGTTATTAGTTCAGAGTTTTGTAGCGTCAATCTTGCAATTTGCAGGATGAACTATAAACTATGAACTAATATAATTTTCATTTTTTTTATAACTTTATCAGTTGCATCAAGAATTTCTATATTTAAATCGTTAATCTTAATCTTCTGTCCTATATCAGGAATGTATCCCAATTTTGTAACTACATAACCCCCTATTGTAGCCACCTCTTCATCATCAAATTTCTTTCCTAACACCTCCGCTACATTTTTTATACTTTCATCACCTGAAACTATAAGTATATTTTTATCTATAAATTTGATTTTCTCCTCCCTTATATCATACTCATCATAAATTTCACCAACTATTTCTTCAATTATATCTTCTATTGTAACAAGTCCAACAGTAGAACCATATTCATCTACAACTATAGCCATATGATACTTGCCTTGTTTAAAATTTTTTAAAACATCAATAATTTTTGCTGTATCTATTACAAAGTATGGTTCTCTTAATAAATCTTCCAAAACAATTATCTCTTTATTTTGCATTGCTAATATTAGATCCTTCATATAAACTATCCCTATTATATTATCAAGATTATTTTTATATACTGGGATTCTTGAATATTTAACACTGCTTAATTTCTCTATTATCTCTTCTAACGGAAGAGTACCATCTACAGCGACTATTTCTTCTTTAGGTATCATCACATCATACACTCTTTTGTCTGCGATCTCTAATATATTAGAGTAGATTATTTTTTCATCTTTAGTTATATCATTATCTTGATAAATCAAATCTTTGACCTCATCAGCAGTAAGAAAAGGACTTTCTTGTTGGTTCCCTAAAAACAAACCAGTAAAATACAAACTAATATTCACTAAAAATTTTGATAAGGGATAAACAATTTTGCTAAATAAAAAAAGTTTTTTGATCCCTAAATTTATGAATTTTAGCGGATTTAGTAAAGCAAAAATTTTAGGTAACAACTCTCCAATTAATAATAATAAAATTGTAGAATACCCTATCCATATCCCTAATGACTCACTTAAAACTCCTACACCAACACAGGCAAGGTTTGTCCCTATTAGAATAGCACCCAAAATAACTTCTGGATTTTTTTCCCACATTGAAACATATGGTAACAATTTTTCTTTAACTTTCAATCTTTTAGCACTATATTTTAATAATGCGGTCTCTATCCCAGCAAAAATTCCTGACAAAATTATAAAGAAGATATAAATTATAATTTTTGCAAAAAAAATAACTTTATCTATCTGAAGTTCTAACATCATATTCATCTAATATTTCTCCAACAAGTTCTTCTATAATATCTTCTAAAGTAACTATACCACAAAATTTTTTGTTATCATCTACAACTTTTGCAATATGAATTTGTGTTTCTTTAAATTTTTTTAACACATCTTTTGCTTTATACTTTAAATTAACTTCTAATATAGGGTGAACAATATCTGTTATAATACACTCTGAAGTAGAACATAAATAAAATAAATCTTTTATCAATGCGTAACCTATAATTTTTTCAGGAGAGCCATTGTATAAAGGTATCCTTGTTTTACCTGTTTCTATCAATTCTGTAATAACTTCTTGAAAATTTTTTTTATTAGAGATATCAACCATCATAACTTTTTCTTTGGGAACAAAAATATCTCTTATCCTTATTTCATCAAATCTAACTGCTCTTTCTAAAATTTCTGATATATCCTTTTCAAACACATATTTTGAGTTTTCAGTAAGGATTTTTTTTAATTCATCAATTCTGACAAAGTGGTAAAATTGTTCCTTATCTGAATATCTTTCAAAAAAATATAAAATTGGAGAAAAAATTATAAATACAATATATTGTAAGATATAAACTGGATACAATGAAATTTTTGAAAATGTTTCTGGAAAGTTCTTAGAAACAATTTTTGGGGTAAGTTCACAAAAGATAATTATTAAAAAAGTAGTAAATAACCACACTATGGTTTCTTTTACTTCTCTATTTATAGCTAATGGGAAACTTAAAGAAATCTTTGCAAAATTTGAACTCAACAAAAGGTTAACAATTGTATTGCCAATAATTATAGCCATTAAAAACCTATAAGGTTTTAAAATCCAAACTTTTAATGGTTGTTTTAAAAACTTTTTGCTAAAATACAGCTTTCTAATTTTATAATCAGAAAGAGAAGTTAAAGCAGCTTCACTCCCAGAGAAAAAAAATGATAAAAAAAGTAAGACTAAAATGTATATCAACATAAAAGTTCCTATTTCCATAACTTGATAATGCCAAAAACTAACCGCAGAGAACTTCTTAAAAAATCAGCCACTGAAGCCACAGAAATCACTGAATCTAACAACAAACACACGGATAAATCCCGCATTGCGGGATCACTGAAAACCACTGATATCACTGAATTAAACCACGAATTCACACAAATAAATCCCACAAAAAGTAGAGAGTAGAAAGTAGATAGTATATAGGGAGTAAGAAAAAAACAAATTTTTTGCTCCACACTACCTCCCTACTTTCTGCTAACTACTACATACTCATATCTTTCTTTTGTGTCAATTCGTCCCGCAATTTGCGGGATTCGTGGTTAATCTTATATTTTTCAGTGCCTTCAGTGCCCTCAGTGGCTAATTTTATCTTTTGTCTGATAATGCTTCTAACTTACTTAAAATTTTTTCTGCAACATCAAACATTATTTTCCTTTTTTCTTCAGTATCATCATTCATACCTTTAAAATGCAGTATTGCATGGATTATAACAAAAATGAATTCTTTCTTATATGTTGTTTTAAACTTTTTTGCATTCTTTATAACTTCTTGTATAGAAATAACTATGTCAGCAGAATTTTTATTATATCTAAAACACAATACATCTGTTGGAAAATTTTTATTTAGAAATTTTTTATTGAATTCTTTTATTTTTTTGTTGTCTACAAAAAGAAAGTTTAGTTCTATATCTTTAGTTTCTGAAAATAAAGTTTTTACAATTTTTTTTATAATTTTTTTAGTTTTTAAAGGATGAATTATTCTTTTTCTTATTTTATAAAAAAGATTAAGTTTCATAAGAAGATTATGTACGGTAGGATCTTAGATGATAAAAACTGATTAACATCTGTGTTACTATATTTGAAATTTTATATAAATCTCTTAATGTCAAAGGAACCTCATCAAATTGTCCTTCTATAAATTTCTTATTTATAACACGTTCTACTGTATCTTTTATTTTTTGTGCATCTGGTTCCGCTATACTTCTACAAGCTGCTTCACAAGCATCACAAATCATAATAACTGCTGCTTCTTTCGTTTGAGGTTTTGGACCGGGATATCTTAAAACTTCTTTATCTAATAGTCCTAATTCTAAGTTTTTGTAATAAAGGCCATAAATTAAAGAATTACCATGGTGCTGTTGAATAATATCTATTATACACTGGTCAAGATTATATTCTTTTGCAAGTTTTACTCCCTCTTTAACATGATTCACAATCACTAATGCAGAAAGTGATGGGTTTATTTCAGAATGTGGATTTTTTATAGATATTTGATTCTCTATAAAATATTCAGGATTAACAATTTTGCCAATATCATGATAATACCCAGCAACTTTGCACAATAAAGAATTAAGTCCGAGATTAGAAGCAACATTTTCTGCTAAGGACGAAACTATAAGAGAATGGTGATATGTTCCAGGAGCTTCAGCCATTAACTTTTTCAATAGAGGATTGTTAAAATTTGCAAGTTCAACAAGTTTTATATTAGTTGTTCTTTGATAAATTAACTCTATAGGTGACAAAAACACTGAAATTATTAACCAACTGAAAAATCCACTCAAAATGTTATTAAAAACTAAGCTAAACAAATTAATTTGTTGACCAAAAAAAATCTGTTTAAAATTGATAATAAAAAATTTTGTTAAGTCACTTTTTATCAAAACATACAAACTTAAAGATATTATTGTATTTATCAGAATTGATTTTAAAATTACAGGTATAAAATCTTTCCTCGTAAAAATTCTTTCTGTTTTAGTAAGGACATATAATGAAGATAATATATAAAAAGTAACTCCTATAAATATTTCTTCACTACTACCAAAATACACATAACATCCTATAGATGAAACTAAAACGCTGAATATCAAACCCCAAAAAATACCTAAGGTTAACCCTGCTAAAACTGAAAAACCACATATAGGGAAAACAAAAAAGTTGACATTATATATTTTAAAAACCAAAAATAGCGTTAAACTGATTAATAATAATGTCCATAAAAGTAACACATCTCTTCTGTATTGGTCTATTTGAAAACTAAAATAAGTCCTTAATTTGTCCAAAAAAAATTTATATCTCTTAAAGATGACAAAAGCTAATACTAAAATAAATATTAATTTTAATCCTATACTAAAAAGCAAACTTTTATAAACTAAAAATTCTCCTGAGAAAACTTTAATAAAAAAACTTATAACTATAATTATGAAAAAAGTAAGTATTAAAAACCAAAAAGGCAAGATATAAGAAGTCTTGAGTGGTTTTATCTTTGAAGTAACTTGTATTGATTGCTCAAAATATTCTATTATGTCTAACCATCTAATCAATATCGGTTTAAATCTTATTAAAATTTTTCTAAACATCTTTTTTACCTTGTAGTTTTTCCCATTCCTCGTATGCTTTAACTATCTTTTTTACTAACTTGTGCCTAACAATATCTTGTTCTGAAAAATATATGAACTTTATCTCTTCTATATCTTTCAATATATCACAAATCAAAACCAAACCTGAAGATTTCTTACTATCAAGATCTATCTGTGTGATGTCTCCAGTAATAACCAACTGGGAATTAAAACCTAATCTTGTGAGAAACATCTTCATCTGCTGAGGGGTTGTATTCTGTGCTTCATCTAATATTACGAAAGCGTCATTAAGTGTTCTTCCTCTCATATATGCTAAAGGAATTATCTCAATAATTTCTTCATCCAAATATCTTCTCAATTTGTCAGGACCTAATAAAACAAAGAATGCGTCATATAAAGGTTTAAGATAAGGATTAATTTTATCGTATAAATCACCAGGTAAAAATCCAAGTTTTTCTCCTGCTTCTACTACAGGTCTTGTGAGAACAACTTTATATACTTCGTTTCTTTCAAGCTTCATTATCGCAGACATAACCGCAAGAAATGTCTTTCCTGTACCAGCAGGTCCTATACCTATAACAATATCATACTCATCCATTGCTTCAAGATATAATTTCTGTGTAGCTGTTTTAGGTTTAATAATTTCACCATCATAAGCAAGGAATTCATATTTTTTAAGTATAGGAGTTTTTTTGAACTCTTCAAGTTGTAATCCTCCGCTTTTTTTATGCATAGATATCTCTATTTCTTTCTCTAAAGAAGATAATTCTTTACCTAAGGAAAGTTGTTGCAAAGAAATAAATGCTCTTTCCACATTCTCTTTGGAACCTATTACATCTATCTCAAAACCTTCTTCATCAGGGAGTGGATAATAATAAATCTCTACTCTGTTTGTTTTTTCTATATATTTTATATTTTTATCTTGTTCTCCAACTAGAGCCATCAGCTCTTTTTTACTCTTTACATATATTTTCTTTTTCATAGCTTTATAAATTTATTTCAGTTTTATATTTAATTCATCAAGTTGTCTTTTTTCTACACTTGAAGGTGCTCCTGTAAGCAAACAAACACCTTTTTGTGTTTTTGGAAATGTTATTACTTCTCTAATTGAATCAGAATTTGTTAAAATAGCAAGCAATCTATCAAAACCTATTGCTATGCCTCCATGTGGTGGTGCTCCGTATTTTAATGCTTCCAAAAAAAACCCAAATCTACTATCTATATCTTCTTTTGACAATTTAAGAACTTCAAAGATTTTGTATTGTAAATCAGGATTATGTATTCTTATACTTCCACCACCTAATTCAACACCATTTAATACAATATCATAAGCACGCGACTTTACTTTTAATGGTTCCTTATCTATCATCTCTATATCACTTTCTTTTGGTGCAGTAAAAGGATGGTGTACACTAACAATACGATTTTCTTCTTCTGAAAACTCAAACAACGGAAAATCTACAACCCAAACAAATTTATACTCTTTATCTTTTATTAAATTTAAATCTTTTGCTAATTTCTGCCTTAAAACGCCTAACAGCTCACAACTTTTCTTCCACTCATCTGCTGAAAAAAAGATTATTTCATTATTTTTTAAACTTAAATTTTTAACAAGCATCTCCATCTCTTCTTTTGTAAAAAACTTTACTATATTTGATTCAAATTTTTGCTCAACATACTTCATCCATGCCAACCCTTGACCTCCACAGGATTTTATAAATTCTATATAATTATCAATCTGTTGTCTAGAAAAATTAGCTCCATTAGGTACCACTATAACATTTATTTCGCCACCAGATAAAATTACATTTTGAAAAACTTTAAATTGTGTTTTTTTAAATACATCAGTAACATTTACTATTTCTAAATCATATCTCAAATCAGGTCTGTCAGTACCATATTTTGAAATAGTCTCTTCATAAGAAATCCTTTTAAATGGTGTGTCAATTGTTATCCCACAATATCCAAAAATTTTTGATAATAACCTCTCAGTGATTGATATAACATCTTCCTCATTTACAAAAGACATCTCATAATCAATCTGGGTAAATTCTGGTTGTCTGTCAGCACGAAGGTCCTCATCACGAAAACAACGAACTATCTGAAAATACTTATCAATACCAGCGGCCATAAGAATTTGTTTAAATAACTGTGGAGATTGTGGCAAAGCATAAAAAGTATGCGGGTTTAATCTGGATGGAACTAAGAAGTCCCTCGCACCTTCAGGAGTTGATTTTGTAAGAAATGGAGTTTCAACCTCAATAAATCCTTCTGAAACAAAAAAATTTCTCACCAAACTTAAAACTTCACTTCTTAATTTCAACTTTGATAAAACCTCTGGTCTACGAATATCTAAATATCTATATTTTAACCTTAATTCTTCAGAAGCCTCTTTATATTCTGAAATCTCAAATGGTAAAACTTTAGAAGTATTTAAAATCTCTAATTCTGAACACAAAACTTCTACCTCCCCAGAGAACAACTTAGGATTTTCAGTACCTTGAGGACGTTTTCTAACTTTGCCTTTAATTTTTATAACATATTCATTCCTTAATTTTTCTGCTTTAGAAAATAATTCTTTATTATCAGGTTGAAAAACTATCTGTACAATACCTTCTCTATCTCTCAAATCAACAAAAATTACTCCACCATGATCTCTCCTTGAATGTACCCAACCATAGAGCGTAATTTCTTTATTTATGTAATCTTTATTAACTTTACCACAGTATATCCTTTCCATAATAAATCCTTCCTATTTACTCTCCTATTTTAAGATCAAATTTCTTAGTCCTTTGTTTTGCCCACTCCCAACAATACTCATACAAATGAAGTCCTTTTGAAGAAGCAATAATCTCTCCATTACTAACACCAATTTCTGAAGCCATGTACTGTTTCAATAACTCCAAACCACCAAGGTTAGACGGCATCCCTCCCCATAAATCCCATGAGCGGAAGTAAACTATAAAATGAAGTTTGCCATATCTTATTCTTGTATCAATAATTCTACAACAAGGTGGATCTTTAAGTCTGATATCAGTCGGCATACCAATCTCTAATGTACATTGATTAGTTTCAAATCCTTCTGTTTTGTAAATATTAATTACCTCTTGTATAGTATTTACATTACACACAATTTCTTTTTCCTTACCATCTTCATCTACAACCTTAATTTTAGGATTTACCAATCTTTCTCCATAAGTGTAATCTTCAGTTGGAGTCTTTTGGTCAGTGAGAAGATAACTTAAATACTCTTGAATATACTCCATAGATGTAGGAGCAGGAATTCCACATCCCTCAGGTATTATAGGAATTATTTGATGTTCCGGTTTACGTACACGAATTACGACATAATCAAACTCAAGTCTCCTTTGGCCTTTATAACTTCCCCTATCTATTCTATAAACATATCCATAATCTAAAATTTTATCCAAACATTGATACCAGGCATCATCTAAATCAAATGCATCAATAAATACTGGCGTTAAAAATTTTTCTTGGTTCATAGTTATTCCTTATAATCAGCTAAATATTTATTTTGTGAAATATATTTTTTAACATATTCGTCTATTGCTGTATCAAAATCATAAATTTTTTTATTATATCCAGAAGAATAAAGTTTTTTCATTTCTGCTTTTGTATAATATTGATACTGATTTTTGATGTTCTGCGGCATATCAATATACTCTATGTTAGGTTTTAAACCTAAGGATTTAAATACTGCAAAGACAAGTTGATTAAAACTATGAGGTTCACCTGTCCCGATATTATAAATACCATGTAAATTTCTATTTCTGTAAAAATGTAAAGTCATCTCAACAGCATCTTTTATATAAATAAAATCTCTAAGTTGTTCTCCATCTTTATATCCATCACGATAGGATTTAAATAACCTTACTACACAATTAGATTTTATCTGTTCATATGCTTTTACAACAAAACTCCTCATATCTGCTTTATGATATTCATTAGGTCCATACACATTAAAATACTTTAGTCCAACAATTTTTTTCAAATAGCCTTTATTCTTTGCCCACAAGTCAAATAAATGCTTTGAATATCCATACATATTGAGTGGTCTTAATACCTCAAGCTTATCTTCCTCATCTGAAAACCCAAAAGTTCCTTCACCATAAGTAGCAGCAGAAGATGCATATATAAACCTAATTTCCCTTTTAACAGCATACTCACATAAAACCTTTGTATATTCAAAATTATTTTTTATATAATACTTCGCGTCAGGATATGTTGTAGAAGAACAAGCACCCATGTGAAAGATTGTGTCAACTTTTAAATTATTATATTTACCATTTACTATATTATTTAAAAAATCATCTTTTTCAATATAATCAATAAACTTTAACCCAACAAGGTTTTTCCATTTAACATTGTCAATCTCATCCACAATAAATATATTGTCAATACCTTCAATATTAAGTTTCCAAACTATAGCGCTTCCTATAAAACCTGCTCCGCCTGTGACTATAATTATTTTTTTCATAGTTTAAAATTTTATAAAATTTATTTCACTTCTACAAGGTCTGCAAAAACCCTGCCTATAAAAACTTTACTCTCTAATCTTACAGGAAGTTTCTTTTCATCTGCTGTTATATAAACAAAAAGCCTACCTTTTGCTTTAAACAAAGGAAAACTTTTTAAATCAACCTTTGGCTCAACTTTAAAACAATTGTATTCTTTGCCAAAAATTTTTATTTTTTTAACCTCCAGAACATCAACCACCATCGGATAGACAACTTTTCCAACCCACACATCTATAATATAACTTTTACCTAACTCAATATTTTGTAACCTCAGCCAATACAAGGCTGAAACTACATCTTGTACAAATGTAGGGATGTAACCTGTTGTATTATCTATTAGATAATACCATAAATTATTTTTATGGTCAAATAATACATAATCTTTTGAAAAATACCCTGCTTCATTTTGTTCTTTTACAAACTTCAATGTATAAAAACCACAAAAATCTACAAATGATTCTGTTTTATTTCTTACCTTGTATATTAAATCAATAGAAGGATTAGAACGTGTTTGTGTTATTATATGATAAATTTTACTTCCATCTATTTCTTCTATAAGAAACTTCATCTCTGCCTCACCCGCATAAACAAACTCCCAATAGATCTTATATTTTAAAACTTCGGAATTAGAATAAAATTTTTGTATATTTCTTAAATTAGAATTTGACAGAATTAAAGACTTTTCAAACAGAAATTTTTCTTCACAAAAGCAGATTGTAGTGAATAAAATTATAATTAAAAAAAATTTATTTTTATTCATAATGAAGTAAGATATTATAAAAATTTAAATATAATCTCCACTGCTTCAAAGAAATTTTTAACTACAAAGTCTGCATTTGATAAAACATTTTCATCAGAAATCAAAATTGTCTTTATTCCTAAATTCTTGCCGAATTCCACATCAGATTCTTTATCTCCTATCATAAAAGATTTTTCTTTGTTTATTAAACCTATAATTTCTTTAACCATACCTATCTTTGGTTTTCTACAATCACAATTTTCTTCAGGTAGATGCGGACAGTAATACATCTTAAATATCTCTACACCATTTTTTTCTAAAGTGTCTATTATTTTTTGATGTATTTTATTCAAATTTTCAATCTGAACCAAACCTCTAGCTATACCTGATTGATTTGTTACTATTACCAATTTAAACCCTTTATCAAACAATTTTTTTAACCCATCAATAACCCCATCTATAAATTCTATTTCATTTGGATCATTAAGATATATTTTGTCCACTATAATAGTTCCATCGCGGTCTAAAAAAACTATATTGTATTTATCATCTCTTCCCATATATCTTTTCCTTCATCAATTTCTAATTTTATATTTGTATAAAAGATTTTCTCAAAATAAAATTTGTCCAATTTATCTAAATAGGGGAACAACTTTACAGCATCTTTATGTGTCAAAACTAAAGGTAAATTGAATTTTGCCCATTTTTTAACATCCTCTATTTTATATTTATAATGATCAGAGTAGAAAAGTTTATTTTTAACATTTAAACCTTCTAATTCTATCATCCGAACAAATACTTCTTCTCCACCACCAACTCCACAACATATGTTCACATCTAGATAGTATGAAATAAAATCTTTAATAAAAAAACTTTTTTTAGTATACAAATTAACAAAATTATCTATTTTATAATAAGAAGTGATTATTTTTGCTTTTTTATTAAATTTTTTAACTCTTTGCTTGGCCTTCTCTATAACTTTGTCATTTACAAACTTTGAATGGTTTAATACTACATAATCTGCACGTTTTATTGCAGAACCCATTGGTTCCCTTAAATTACCCAAAGGAAATAAAAAGTTTATATTTTTAAAATCGAACAAGTTTATAACTAAAACATTTAAGTCCTTATAAAAAGAAAAGTTTTGATATCCATCATCAGATATAACAATTGATACTTTATCTTTTAAAATCTCAATTGCTTTATTTCTGTCACTTGAAACACAAATAGGTACTGAAAGTTTAGAAAACAACATAAATGCTTCATCACCAACTTTTTCTACATAATCATAACCATAATTTTTTTCTGGAAGAAGTAAAATAATATCATTTTTGTTTTTCCTTTTGTAACCTCTTGTAATAATACCACATGATTTACCTAATTTTTTCAAATCTTCAACAATTGTTTTTACTACAGTTGTTTTTCCACTACCACCTAATGTAAAATTGCCAACACAAATAACTTTTATGTTCTGAAATCTTTTTTGTCTTCTAATTCTTATATGTTTTATCAACAAAAAAACAAAATAATACAAAGGGACTAACAACGCTAAAATCGGGGCAAATATGTATCTTAAAATTTTTATTATTTTTCTTTCCATCTTCTATGCAACCACATCCATTGATCAGCATAAAGTTTTATATATTTTTCTATGATTTTGTTCATCTGGAATGTGTTAAACTCTAAATCTTTTCTCATATCTCCTGTATATTTTGGCAAAAACTCATCTTCAATAAATATTTCATACTCATCTTTTACTTTTATACAAAACATTGGAATAATTTTACTTTTTAACCTCTTATTCAACAAAGTTATTATAGGTGTAGTGAATGCTAACCTACCTAAAAATTCTACTCTTACTGAACCTTCAACAATGTGTTGGTCTGGAAGTAGATAAACTATTCCACCAGATTTTAAGTAATTCATTATTTCTTTAATCTGATGAGTATAAAAAATTTTACCACCCAACTTTTCTCTCAGTTTATTAATTTCAGTATCTACAAATTTATTTCTCAATTCTCTTACTATTGCTGCAACTTTGTATCCTTCAAGGACAAGTCTTTGTGCAAGTAGCTCCCAATTACCAATATGTGCAGAAAAAATAATTGTATTACCTGACAAATTTTTTAATTTTTCTTTATTTTTAAATTTTACTTTTAAAAAAATTTTTTTAGGGTTATTAATATATTTAACAGCAGAAATAAATGTCCAACCAATATTATACCATACATTGTTGATCGTTTTCAAAACTTCCTTAGGAGTTTTATCTGGGAAACTTAATTGAAAATTTTTTATCATCAACCTTTGTCTTTCATAAATAAAAAATTTCACAATTGGTATTATTGACTTTAAAAAATATTTTAACAATTCCTCAGGAAAAATAAGTACAAAAATTTTAAAAATATAAGCAAAAATATACTCTATGTATTCTTTGATAATTTTCATATACCAAAAAATATCTTTAAATAAAACTCAAAATTTTTCAAAAAATCTTTAAAACTCATTGAAGAAAATTCTTTCCATTCAACTCTTGATAATGTATAAAAATCTATATTTTTGTTAAGATCTAATAGTCCATTATTTAAAGTAACCGCTGTTTCAAAACCTTCTTTTTTTAATATTTCTTCGTAGTTAGAAAAAACTTTCCCAAAGGGATAACAAAAATGTTTTACTTCTATTTTTAAATTGCTTTCAAGAAAATCTTTTGACTCTTTTAATTCTTTAACAATCTCATCATCTGAGCACTTACTTAAATCAGGATGAGAGGTAGTATGTGAACCTACTTCAAAAACATCCATAATACTTTTTAGTTGCTCAACAGAAATCATCTTTGCAGAAACCATATGAGGATAAGTATAAAATCTATCCTGTATCGCTTTTGTGTGTAAATATACAGTTGCTTTATAATCATATTTTTTTAGTATTGGATAAGCATTTAATAAATCTTCATATCCATCGTCAAAAGTTATACAAAACCTTTTCTTCAAAAATTTTTTGTCATTTCTTTGTAGAGCATTTTTAAATTCAGAAAGAGTAGTTGTTTTATATCCTCTTGAAAACAAAAATTTCATTTGCTTTTCAAAAATTTTGGGTTTTACATACAAAGATTTTAATCCACCTTGATAATTGTTAATTCTATGATATACTAAAATAAATATTTTATCTTTATATCTAAGATAAAAAAACAAATAAATTGAGAATAAAAATGTCAAACTTCCTATAAATATTTTTAATGTTTTAATATAAGAATTTTTCATAAAAATTAAGGTATTTATTTACCATTTCTTCAAAACCATAAATTACTCTATCATGTTTAACAAAATAATTGAATTTATATTTTCTCCGTTTTATTATGTTTTCTATACTCGCTATAAATTCTTCAAAATTAGAAACAATATGAAGCAAACTTTGATCTAAAATTTTAATATCTTCCACATTTATAGGACAAATTGATACAACAGGTTTACCTAACAACATACTTTCTATAAATGCCTTACCTCTACTTTCATATTTTGAACAGCAGATGATAATGTCAGAAGCAACAATATAATCTTGTACATTAGAAACAAAACCAGTGAAAATAACATTTTCTTCCAATTTAAGTGAGAGCACTTCTTTATATATTTCTTTATAATAATCTTTTTCTTCTATAGGTCCTATTACAAATAATTTAACATTATATTTTTTTGACAAACTATTTAAGATTTTAATCGCAATATGTTGACCTTTATTTCTTTCTATCCTTCCTATGATAGATAAAACTATAGCATCTTCTGAAATTTTGTATTTTTTTCTAACATCTACTAAACTTCTATCAACAACATAAGCATCTTCTATTGTAACAATTTTTTTATCATCAATTTTGAAATCTTCTAAAATATGAGTCATCACTTTTTCTGAAACAGCTATTACACCATCACACAATCTGTATAAAAATCTGTTTATAAACTTTTTAAATCCTTTTTTTCTATAATCTACATTTCTTGTAATAAAAACTTTTCTATTCAAAAATTTTCCTATAAATACACCTAACCAATAAAACTTAGGAGAATGAATATCTAAAACATCTATTTTGTGTTTTAAAAAAATATAAAATATTTTAAATCCTGCAAGGAAATCAAGATCAAATATAGGATGAACATTATAAATCTTTAATTCGTCTTTTAATAATGAATTTAACCTACTAGTAGGCAGGCAGACTAATATTACATTGTGTCCTTTTTCTTTGAATCCCTTGCAACACAAATAAACACGCTCAGCTCCGCCAGACCAGTATTTTGCTGCATCAAAAATTAAAATGTTCATATTCTACACAGATATATATTGTAGGTTCTTATCCTAAAATTCTTTCTATAAACATCATAACTTCTTAAAAACTCTGAAGTAAAACCTCTTTCTTGTGGTGAAGGAGTTTTAACATCTGATTCGTAATTAATAAAATAAAAATTTTTAGGAAATTCTTTATCTTTATTCCACAGCATGAATTGAAACTCATCATGAAAAACATCAAGGTTTTTCTTAGAATAATAAATTAACTCTGAAGCAAGTTGATGATTAGTTGTAAATATTGGATATTCAAAACTCTGTTCATCAATAAACCATGCAAACTCTTTCCAACCATAAAACCAGTTTGTAGGATCTGTAAGTACCCAGGTAGGATTAAATCTTTCTAAAGGAAGTATTCTCAAGATACCATGAAAATATATAATAAAAATTAAAAATAAACAAAATGAGATAGAAGGGTAAAGAAAATATTTTTTAAATTTTTCATTGTTAAACAAATATGCTGAAGTAAGTATTGCTAATGCAGGATAACTACACAAGGGCCAGTTCATCTCAGCTAAACTTTTATAACTTGTTATTGCAAAGAATAACAATGGGATGGCAGAGAAAATTGTCAAAAATTTTATTTTTTTATCTTTTATAAAAAAACTTCTTATTAATACATATAGACAAATTATACCTAAAAATAGTCCCAAACTTACAATCTGCCCGCTTAGATAAGTTATAACATTATTTACATTGCCAGCCTTTTGTGGAATTCCATGAAAAAATTGATATCTAAATGAAATCCATCCATTAAAATAATTCCAAATAACTACAGGTAGAAAAAAAATTAAAGAAAGCAAAATTGACAAATAAAGATATTTTGTAAACAAAAATTTTCTATATTCTTTAACAAGTAAAATAACAAAAAAAATACTTATTATTAACAAAACAGCATTGTATTTTGAAAGCAAGCCAAACCCACAAACAATACCTGAAAGATACCAATATTTGGGCTCATCTTTCTCTAATGCAATAAATGAAAAATACAAAAACAAAATTGTGAACAACATCAAAGGTATATCTGGCGTGATTATAAATCCTAAGGCATTTGCTGGAAATGTATTAAATATGGCTAAAGATAAATATCCTACATATTCATTAAACATCTCTTTTGCTAACTTATAAAGTATGAAGTTAAATATTAAATAACATATAATTGTTGAAAACCTTACAAAAAATTCTGAATTGCTAAATATCGTTGTAAGTTTTATAAAATATGCAATCATTGGAGGATGGTCAAAGTATGAAAAGTCAAGATTTTTTGACCACAACCAGTAGTATGCTTCATCTGGATGAAATTGTAATTTAAATGACAAAATAATACGAAAAATTAAGAGGACAAAAATTAGAATTTTAACAAAATTTTTCATACAAAGGTTTTTATACCAAATTGTAAATTTTATTGCAACAAAAATTAGAATTTAGTATAAATAAGCAAATGAAAAACAAAACATTTTTATATTTAGCAACAATCTTAATCTTTTCTTTCTTTGGAATGTTTGGTAAACTCTCAGTTACAGAATTGCAACCATTAGGTTCTGCCGCACATGCTGCTATATCAAGAGAAATTTTGAGAACTGGTGATTGGCTTACATTACATTGGCCATATTGTGAAGAATTTAAAGATTTTTACCAATTTCCACCTTTATTTTTTTGGTTACAAGCAATAACATTTAAAATTTTTGGAATATCAGATGCTACTGCTAAATATGTATCTTCATTTTTTGGTGTATTAGTTATACTTTTAACATTTCTTCTTGCAAAAATAATTTCAGATGACGACTACATTGCCTTTTTGTCTTCATTAACTCTGATACTACATCCATATTTTTTTAGACATGCAAGAAAATGTGAATTAGAAACAGGATTAATTTTTTTATCACACTTGCAATACTATTCTTTGTCATCTCTGAGAAAAAACAAAAACCCTGGTTATTAATTCTTTCAGGGATTTCTTCCGGGTTGGGATTTTTATACAAAGGTCCACCTGCATATTGTGTCTTAGGGGTTGTTTTCTTGTATTATGTTTTAACAAAACAATATAAAAAATTGTTAAATTCTTATTTTATTTTGTTTATTCTTACCGCTACAACTATCCCACTAAGTTGGATAATTTTACAACTTGTATATAAAGGCAATAATGTAATAGAAAAGTTTTTTATTAACCAGATACTTTGGTCCATAAAAGGAAGGGGGGTAAAATATACCTCTTTGCTTGAAAAGATAAAAAATTATTTATTCTTTTTCCCTGCATTTTTTAGTTATTATCTTCCTTGGAGTATAACAGGAATTTTTGGTATAATTAAATTTATAAAAGAAAAATCAAAGTTATTCTACATTTTGTTACTCTGGATAATAATTGTTTGGATAGGTTTTACAATCCCTGGTTATAAAGATGACTACTATCTTTTAGCATTTTGGCCCGGTTGGGCCGTTTTTAATGGATATATTTTTTCTTTATGGACATATAGAATAAAAGACAATTTGATAAAAATTTTTGCTGTATTAAGTTTAATATTCGCTTTGGTTACATTCTTCACACCAATAAAGTTTGATAAAATTAGAAATCCAGAATTTAAAATTTTAGGGAAATATATACAAAAAATTGTTCCCGAAACAGAGGAGGTTTTTATATATAATATGTATTACTGGGATATGGCTGGTTTGTTTGCTTGGTATGTAGAAAGGAAACCATCTTATTCTTTAAAGTCACCTGAAGAAATTAAAGAAAAAGTAGTAACAAATAAAAAGATTTTTTTATTAATTTATAAAAAAGATTTAGATGAATTGCCTGAAGAGATAAAAGAAAAAATTTATCCTATTTATTATTGTGGAAGATTTGTTCTTGCAACTAATAAAAAGGATTAATTCAAAAAGAGTAATTCTATCTATATTGAAGAAACAATTCCTATTAAAAACCAAAATAAATATCCTGTTTCTCCTCGCAGTACATTATCAACTAACCCGTGAATTAAAAAATCCAATATACTAGCAGTACATCCTACTACTATATATTTTTTATCGCTTATGAGTAAGAGCTTTTGAAGTATAATTTTTAATATATAAAAAACAATAATTGCAAATAAAATTGTACCTATAACTCCATTATCAACTGCTATTGTCAACCAAATATTATGGGGATGGAAATGCCCTTTTTCAAAGTTCTGTAGTTTTTTATAAAAAACATATCTAAAATTGTCTTTACCATAACCAAAAATTGGCCTTTCTTTTATCATCTCAAAAGTAGTTACCCATATTTCTTTCCTTCCACCAAATGGCTCTTTTAAAGTTTGCAAAAGACGATCTTTTACAGGACGGAAAAATATAAAAAACAATAAAAATAAAATGAGCAAAAAACTTTTATATCTAAATCTTTTAAAGGAAACTAAAAAAATTCCAAAAACTGTTCCTAACCATGCTCCTCGTGTAAAAGAGAATATTAAACCTAAGAAAATAATTAAGAAAGAAAATAAGAATAAAATTCTAAATTTAAATTTGCTTTCATAAATAAAAAAACTATAAACTAAAGGCGCAATCATTCCTAGGAGACCACCAAATGTGTTAAAATAACTAAAAGTTCCTCTTACACGAGCATCCAAAACTTCTTTACGAAAAAAATCAAATTTAGTAAAATACTGAATTATACCGAAACTTGCTTGTAGAGTTGCAAAAAAGATAATGATATATAATAATTTTCTTTTAAAACTATCTTCTTTAATATTAAACAAAAAAAACATCAAAAAAATCTGACCATAAAATTCTATAATTTCTATTAAGCTTAATTTAAAATTGTTCCCTACAAAAGTAGAAATTATATTTGAAACAAAAAATAATATTAAAAAAATAAAAATCTTTTTCGTATTTTCATCTAAATAAAATTTTACAGGATTTTTTTCTAAAATAAAAATAACAAATCCTAAAAAAGCAATACCTACACCAATATGCATACCAGAAATGCCCAAAAAGGCAAATATACTATAAACTAATAAACCAAATTTTAAAATATTATATCCGCGCAAAGACTTCATCTTACTAAATTTTTCTCTCTTGGTATCCAAAAAATTTTATAGGAAAGAAAATCTTTTAATAAATCTTTGACTTTGCTTCTTAACACTCTTAAGTTTGGCTTTTTGCACTCGTATTCTCCATTAATTTGTTTTACAACAAGTTGTGAATCTCCGTATATTTCTAACTCTACATCTTTTGAATTTATATTTTTTGAATTTGAATATTCCAAGAATTTCTCAATACCATAAATCAAACCATAATACTCTGCTTCAGGTACAGTTAATGAAGAATCAAGTATCTTAGTTTCTTCAAACAAAACTCTGTCTTTATTCTTAATTAAATAAGAACAACTTACACCTTCCGGTGTTTTGTTGCCATCAAAATATAATTCAAATTTCATAAAATTACTTTTTTAAATTTTTAACCTCTTTACTTTTTGTGTGTTTTTCAACTACAGATTTTAATTTATCAGATATTTCTTTCTCTGTTTGCTTATTAAAACCTTGTTTACTTTTGTAGAAAAACTCTTTTATCGGTAAAGGTGTTTTACCTATTTTTGGTAAGAAAAAATAGTTTATCAAATATATACATAAAAAGCCAATAACACACCACAATAGAATCCTTATTAACAAAGATGTAATTTTTATCACAACAACAATCAGAATAAAAAGCAAAACTATACTTATTAGAAACCATAATAACTTATCCATATAAACTAAACACTTTCCACTGATTTTACCTCAGGAATTTGTTTCTTAAGATATCCTTCAATACCAAGTTTCAATGTCATAACTGACATAGCACAATGTGCACAACTACCTTTAAGTCTTACTTTAACCACCCCATCATCTGTTATCTCTACCAACTCCACATCTCCACCGTCTCTCTGTAACATTGGTTTTATCTCTTCTATTTTCTGTTTTATTTTTTCTTTTATTTCTTGATTCATAAACTCTCCTTTTTAAAAAGATTTTACTTTGCGGATAAAATTTTTCATTTTTTCGAAATCTTTTCTTCTTGGAAGGCGTTCCACACCAGAAGAAACATCAACTCCAAAAGGTTCCAAAAGTTCAACTACTTCACCAACATTGTTTTCATTTAATCCTCCTGCAACAAAAAAATTTAGCAAAATATTATTGCTTTGTAACAAATTTTTTATTTCTTTTACTACTGACCAACAAAATGTTTCTCCTGTTCCACCCGGTTCTGTTTCAATGTATGTATCAAATAAAATGAAATCTATATAATCTTTGTATGACAAAATTTTGTCAAACAAATTTTTAGAATATTCTTGAAGTTGTTGTTGCTCTACTTCTGGTTTTATTTTGAAAACTTTAATAATTTTTACTTCACTCAAAGTTAATTTCAAAACTTTACAATATTCTACATCTTCTCTCCCGTGAAGTTGTACATAATTTATCCCTACTTTTTTACAAGTTTTTGCCAATTCTTCAACTTCTTCATCTACAAAAACACCCACCGGTAAAGTATAAGATGGAAGGGATGAAACTATTTCTTTAGCATTTTTTAAAGAAACTTTTCGGATTGAATTTTTATAAAAATTTACCCCTATAAAGTCCGCCCCTAAGGATGATGCCCAAAAAGCGTCTTCCTTATTTGTTATACCGCAAATTTTTACTTTTGTCATAAGATTAAATTCTCCACCGCATCTTTTATATTACTTGACTCCATAAAATAGCTTCCTATAAGCACAGCATCTATCCCTAAATCACTTAGATATTTTATATCATTTTTTGAAAAAACTCCGCTTTCAGAGGCAACAACAACTCCTTTAGGAATATATTTTATCAATCTCTCAGTATTTTTTATATCAACTACAAAATTTTCTAAATTTCTATTATTGATACCGACAACTTCAGGATTTAACTCTAAAACTTTTTCTAAATCTTCTAAACTATGAACTTCAAACAAAATTTCTAATGACAAACTTTTGGCTTTAATATAAAAATCCTTAAGTTGTTCTTTATTAAGTATTGTTGAAATTAACAAAATTGCATCTGCTTCGTAGTATAAACTTTCATATATTTGATATTCATCTATAATAAAATCTTTTCTCAATATAGGAAGATTTGAAGATTGTCTTGCTAAAACTAAATGATATAAATCACCATAGAAAAAATGTTCTTCTGTCAAAACAGAAACTGCATCTACTAATTTTGTCAAAGAGTATTCTTTTACAATTTTTTCAATATTATAATCTTGTCTTATTATACCTCTTTGTGGAGTAGCTCTTTTACATTCTCCAATGATTGAAATTCTTTCTTTTTTTCTCTTTATAGAATTTTTGAAATCTCTATGAACATAATTATGTTTTTCAATCTTTTTAAAAATCTCTTTTTCTGGCAAAATCTCTTTTTTATGTTTTATTGTTTCAAATTTTTTCTCTAATATTTTTTTTAATACCAAATGCAATTCATTCATTTGTGTATTTTTTAAGTAGTTCAAGTTTATCTAAAGCATACCCTTTATTAATAGATTCGTTTGCAAGTTTTATACCCTCATTTACATCTTTTGCTTTCCCTGCGGCAACTAATGCAAATGCTGAATTTAATACTACCACATCGCGTTTCGCACCTTTTTCTTTGCAAGAAAGGATATCAAGTATAATTTGAGCATTCTGTTTAGCATCTCCACCTCTTAATTCTGAAATATTTGCTCTTTTTATTCCAAATTGTTCCGGAGTAATACAATACACATCTATATTATCATCCTTAACCTCAGCAACAATTGTCTCATCAGTAACACTTATCTCATCCATTGTATCTTTTCCATAAACTACAAATCCATGTTTAATACCTAAATTTCTTAAAACTTCTGCTATGGGTCTAACTAAATTCTCAGAATAAACACCTAAAACCTGTGCATTAGCATAAGCAGGGTTTGCTAACGGACCTATTATGTTGAAGATTGTTCTTATTCCGATTTGTCTTCTTGGACCTATTGCATATTTCATTGCGGTATGCCAAACAGGAGCAAATAAAAATACAATACCAATCTCTGACAAACACTTTTCTGCTTGCTCTTTAGTAATATCAAGTTTTATTCCTAATTGTTCAACAACATCCGCTGAACCACAAACTGAAGAAACAGACCTATTCCCATGTTTTGCAACAAAAACACTACATCCAGCAACAACAAATGCTGTAGCTGTTGAAATATTAAATGTTTTAGTACTATCTCCTCCTGTACCACATGTGTCAACTATTGTCTCATAATCAATATTTATATCATCTCTATCAAGATTAATAAGCTGCCCTTTTGTTAATTTCACAGGTGTAACAAACTGACGCAAAACTTTTGCAGCAGCAGTTATCTCTTCCACAGTTTCGCCTTTCATCCTTAAGGCTGTAAGAAAAGAGGCAATCTGTGCTTCAGTTGCTTCTCCAGTCATTATCTCAGTCATAACCTCAATCATTTCTTTTTCAGAAAGGTTTTCTTTATTTACAACTTTCTGTATAGCTTCTTTAATCATGTTGATCACCCCCCAATAATGTGTGAATGAGCTGATGCGTGAATGCGTTAACTAGTTCTTAGTTAATAGTTAATAGTTAAATCCTATAACTCATTAACTCATCTACTCATCTACCCATCTACCCATTCACCCATCCACGCATCCACTCATCCACTCATTTACACATCCACACATTCACTCATTTTCATCTTTTAGGTTTAAGTACCGCTCCTTCAGATGCTGAGGTCACAAGTTCACAATATCTTGCAAGCCAACCTGTTTTAAACTTTTTCTCTCTAACTGCAAGTTCTCCCTGAAGTTTTGCTAATCTTGCACCAAGTTCTGTAGAAGTCAGCCTGATGTTAAGTTTTCTATTTGGTATATCTATTTCAATTATGTCTCCATTTTGTACTACACCTATAGGTCCACCAGCTGCTGCTTCAGGTGAAACATGCCCAATGCAAGGTCCCCTAGTTCCACCAGAAAATCTTCCATCTGTAATCAGTGCAACTTTATCTGCTAAACCCATGCCTTGAATCACACTTGTAGGACCTAACATCTCTCTCATACCAGGTCCTCCTTTTGGACCTTCATATCTTATCACTATAACATCTCCTTTTTTGATCTTTTTGTTTAATATCGCATCCATTGCTTCTTGTTCAGAATCAAATACTACAGCAGGACCCACAAATTTTCTCATATTAGGTAGTACTGCTGATTGTTTTACTATAGCACCTTCAGGTGCAAGATTTCCGTAAAGTACTGCTAATCCACCTTCGGTAGAATATGGATTTTTGTATCTAATAACTTCTTCATCTTCTACTTTACCTTTTTTCGCAATGTCAATTATATGCTGTCCACTTACAGTCATGCTTGGTTTTAAAAATTTTTGTAGAGCATTTAAAACCGCAGGAATCCCACCTGCTTTATGCAAATCTTCCATATAGAGGTCTCCAGCGGGTTCTAATCTTACAATATTTGGTATTATCCTTGAGATCTCATCAAATAGTTTTAAATCCAGTTTTACTCCTGCTTCATATGCTATTGCTTTAAGATGCAAAACTGTGTTTGTTGAACCACCCATAGCCATATCTACTACAATAGCATTATAAAATGCATTTGGTGAAAGAATTCTTAATGGCGTAAGATTTTCATAAACCATCTGCACAATTCTTTTACCAGATTCATATGCTATACGTTTTTTTTCTGCTGAAACAGCTAAAGATGTAGCACAGTATGGTAAAGAAAGCCCTAATGCTTCACACAAACATGCCATAGTGTTAGCTGTATAAAGTCCTTGACAGGAACCAGCTCCTGGACAAGCAGAACATTCAAGTTGGGACAACTCTTCTTTTGAAATCTTTCCTGCTTCATATAATCCGACTGCTTCAAAAGTATCTCTTACAAGCGATCTTCTTTTACCTTTATAAAAACCAGCAAGCATAGGACCGCCTGTAACAACTATCATAGGAACATTTACATTTACTCTTACGGCTCCCATTATCATACCAGGTGTGATTTTGTCACAATTTGTTAACAAAACAATACCATCTAAACAGTGCGCTTTGATCATTGATTCAACAGAGTCAGCGATAAGTTCTCTTGAAGGTAATGAATAATGCATACCATTATGTCCCATAGCTATACCATCACATATACCTGGTATACCAAAAATAAAAGGTACTCCACCTGCTTCTACAATACCTCTTTCTACCCAACGCTCAAGTTCACGAAGATGAATATGCCCTGGCACAATGTCACTAAATGCTGAAGCTATACCTATAAAAGGTTTTTCTAAATCAGAAGGAGAAATTCCTGTAGCGTATAGCAATGCTCTATGAGGTGCACGAGTAGCTCCTTTTTTTACTTGTTTACTTTTTAACTCTTTGCTTTGTGTAGATTGTATCTTACTAATTCTTTTTCTTCGTTTTTTCATCTTTGCCTCCTTTAAAATGAATTTTTATTTTGTCAAAATCAAAATGAAAATAGAAATAAAGATAAGCATCAGAAACATCCATATTATTTTGTTCAGATTAAAATCAAAAATAAACTTCATTTTTTATTTTTTCTTCTAAGCCTTTTCAATAACTGATACTCTATTGCATCTACTAACGCTTCCCATGAAGCTTCTATGATATTCTCCGAAACTCCCACAGTACTCCATCTTTCATTTTTTCTCATTGATTCTATGTTCACCCTAACCTTAGCAGCAGTACCTGCTTGAGGATTAACAACACGAACCTTAAAGTCAATTAGTTTTACATCTTTCAATTCTGGATAATACTTTATCAAAGCTTTTCTTAAAGCATTATCTAATGCATTAACAGGACCGTCTCCTTCAGCTACAATATGTTCTTCTTTACCATCAACTATTAACTTCAAAGTTGCTTCTGTTACAATTTCTTTTTTTTCAGGTTTATACTCAATAATAACTCTAAAACCTGCAATTCTAAAAAATTCTTTATAAACTCCCAATGTTTTTAAAACCAAAACAACAAAAGAACCTTCTGCGTTTTCATAAAAATATCCTTCATATTCTTTCTGCTTTATTATCTTTATTATCTTACTAATATTTTCTTCAGTCAAATTAACTTTTAATTCTGGAAATTTAAACAAAAAATTAGATTTCCCTGCAAGTTCTGAAATCAATATCTTCCTTTCATTACCTACAAGCTTAGGATCAATATGCTCATAAGATTTTTCTACTTTTACAACAGCAGAGGCATGTACTCCTCCTTTATGAGCAAAAGCTGAAAAACCAACATATGGTTGTCTTTCATTTGGTATCATATTACATATTTCATAAACTCCTAATGAAACATCGGTTAATTTTTTCAAATTTTCTTTTGATATAACATTATAACCCAACTTCAACATCAATGCAGGTATTACAGAACAAAGATTTGCATTACCACATCGTTCACCTAAACCATTAATTGTACCTTGTATATGTTGACAGCCACTTTCTACCGCAACAATAGTATTTGCAACTGCACAATCAGAATCGTTATGAGCATGTATACCAAGTTTTACATTTATATTTTCTTTTTTAAAAAAACCTACGACATCTTGTACTATACTACCGATTTCAAAAGGCAAACATCCTCCATTAGTATCAGCCAAAACTATACAATCTGTTCCTGCTAAATATGCTGTTTTTAAACACTCTAAAGCATAATTTTTGTCTGACTTATACCCGTCAAAGAAGTGTTCTGCATCATAAATAACTTTAAGGCGGTTTTCTTTTAAAAACTTTATCGAATCATAAATCATATTTAGATTTTCTTGTAAGGTTGTCTGCAAAGCTTTTTCCACATGCAACCTCCAGGTTTTACCAAAAATGCATGCTGTTTTAACTCCCGAAGCTATTATAGACTGTAAATTTTGATCATCATAAGGTTTTATATTTTTTCTTCTTGTTGAACCAAAAGCGACTATCTCTGAATTTTTCAAATTCAAATTTTTTACTTCTTTAAAAAACTCTACATCTTTAGGATTACTTCCAGGCCAACCACCTTCTATATAATCTACTCCTAAGTCATCCAACAACTCAACTATCTTAAGTTTATCGGCTACAGAAAAACTTACACCTGGTGTTTGAGCGCCATCTCTTAGTGTTGTATCAAAGACTTCTATTTTTATATTCTTAAAGTTTTTTTTCATCTTTTTCTCCAAAATATTACAATTTGCCTTTTGTAGAAGGTGTTTTTGCTCTTTTTTTACTTTTCTCTACAGCAATTTTCAATACTCTGCCTAAACTTTTAAAAATAGATTCACAGATATGGTGGTTGTTTTCTCCATTTAGAAGTTTTATATGAAGTGTAATTTTTGCTTCATTAACAAATGACTTCAAAAATTCATAGATTAAACTAAAATCAAAATCTGATTTTTTATACTGAGGTAAAAACTTTACCTCATATTTTAAAAAAGGACGACCCGAGATATCTACCGCAACATAGGATAAAGATTCGTCCATTGGAGTAATTACTTCAGCATATCTATTTATTCCTTTTTTATCTTTCAATGCTTTAAAAAATGCTTCACCTAAAGTTAATCCTATATCTTCAACTAAATGATGGTCATCAATATGTGTATCACCAGAAGCTTTTAGATATAAATCAAAATCGCTATGAAATACGAATTGTTCTAACATGTGGTCAAAAAATGGAATAGTTGTAGAAATTTTATATCTTCCGTTTCCATCTAAATTAAGTTCTAATAGAATATCTGTTTCTTTTGTAATCCTCTTTATTTTTGCTTTTCTTTCCATAATATTCTCCTCATTAGTTCATAGTTATTAGTTTATAGTTTAAAACCCATAAACTCTATAAACTCACAACTCATAACCTACTTCTTCTGCTCTTTTTTTATGCCAGAACATTCCTTCACCTTCTGCAAGCTTAGAAGTTAAACTTGATAAATTCTTCACAGCATTTTTGGAAAATTTAACAATGCTAATTTTTTTCAAAAAATTTAATACACTTAACCCGGAAGAAAACCTCGCTGCAGTATTTGTTGGCAAAACATGAGAAGGTCCTGCTATGTAGTCGCCAAAAACTGCTGATGCTCCTTTCCCAAAAAATATTGCTCCTGCATTATATACATTTTTCAAAATAAGATTCTGTTTTTTTATCAATAAAGTAAGATGCTCTGGAGAAATTTGGTTTATTAAATCACATACTTTTTTTATATCTCTTTCAAATATAAATTTTATTTGTGCCAAAAGTTCAGAATTTTCTTTTTCAATACACTCTTTGACCTTACTCAAAATTTCCTCATCTAACCCTATTAAATAACTTTTTGCTTCTTTATCATGTTCTGCTTGTGCTAAAAGTTCAAAAGCTACTTGTTTATAAGAAGTATATTTGTCTGCGACCACTACAACTTCTGAAGGACCTGCTAAAAGGTCTATACCTATTATACCAAAAAGTTGCCTTTTTGCTTCTGTAACCCAAATATTTCCAGGACCTACTACTAAATCTACTTTTGGAATAGTTTTTGTCCCAAAAGCTAAAGCTGCTACTGCTTGTACACCTCCTACTCTATAGACCTCTCTTATACCCAAAAGATACAAAGTATATAAGAAATAATTAGTAACATTTTTAGGTGGAGTAACTACTACAATATTTTTAACCTTAGCAACTTTTGCAGGGATTATTGTCATAATCAAAGTTGAGATATAGTTAAATCCATACTTACCACCTGGAATATAGATTCCAACAGAATTTATAGGAACAAACTTTTGGCCAGCTTGTAGACCGCTATATTTTTTTACCCAATACTTTTTTAAATTTTTATATTCTTCAATATGATATTGACTAACATTTTTTATCGCTAAATTTATCGCATTAATAAAATCTCTATCATTAAGTTTTGGTTTAGTTTTAATCTTCAATCTAATATCTTTTATACTAAAATCTTTAATTCCATCAAAAATCCGTGTGTATTTCACAACAGCATCATCTCCAAAATTTCTCACCTCTTCTATGATATCTTTAACTTTTTCTGACAAATTTTCTATTCTAACCTTCATCTTTCTTTACTCTTCCTAAAACTCAAACTATCCCACAAATTGCGGAATTAACTATGAACTATTTAAATACGCAAGGATAAATCCTTGCCCTACAAAATTCAATTCCGCTTCGCAAATCCCTAATATCTGATCACTAATCACTGATATCCGAATTTCAAATCCTGCAATCTGCGGGATTGACGCTACTATTAACTATGAACTATAAAATTACATTTCTGCCTCTTCTACCCTCTTAATTCTTGCTCCTAAACTACTCAATTTTTGTTCTAAATTTTCATATCCTCTGTCAAGATGGTAAATATGTGAAACCTTTGTTATACCTTCAGCAGCAAGTCCAGCCAAAACTAAAGCAGCACCAGCTCTCAAGTCAGAAACCATAACCTCTGCTCCTTTAAGTTTATCTACTCCATAAACAATTGCCTTATTCCCATCTACAACTATATTTGCTCCCATACGATTAAGCTCTGCTACATGCAAAAATCTGTTTTCAAAAACTGTCTCTTTTATAATACTTACACCCTTGGCAACACTCATTAAAGCCATAAATTGGGCTTGTAAATCAGTAGGGAAATAAGGATATGGTCTTGTTGTAATATTTTGCGATTTCAAACTTTTTTTTGATATTACAAAAATTTTTTTATCTTCAGTTTCAATATCAACTCCAGCTTTTTTTAAATTATTAATTAAAGATGTAAGATGTTGTGGTATTATCTCTTTTATCTCAACTTCTCCCTTAGTTATTCCCGCTGCAATCATATATGTCCCTGCTTCAATCCTGTCAGGAATTATAGTATGTTCTATATCAGAAGATATAAATTTTTTACAACCTATAACTTTTATAACACTACTCCCTGCACCTTCAATTCTAACACCCAATTTTTTCAGAAACTCTGCTAAATCTACAACTTCTGGCTCTTTTGCTGTATTTTCAATAATTACCTCTTGAGGTATTCTTGAAGCAAACATTAAAATGTTCTCAGTCGCTCCTACTGATTGATAACGAAGTTTAACTCTACAAATTTTTTTATTACAAAAATTTTTTTGTTTGATAAATACTTCGTATCCCTCCTCAACATAATGTTTTATGCCTAATTGTTCAAATGCTTTTATATGTATATCAACAGGACGGGCTCCTATAGAACAACCACCAGGTAGAGCAGATTTAACTTTATCATAATTTGCCAACAACGCACCAGAAACTAAAAAACTTGCCCTCATCCTTTTAATTAATTCATAAGGAGCAACAACAAAACCTTTTTCTTTGATAGGTTCTTTATTCTGAATAACAACTAATGAAGAACTATTTTTCCATATAACTTTCTTACCCAAAAATTCTATAATAGAAATTGTTGTTTCAACATCTTTTAACCTTGGCACATTATGAAGTATGACTTTATTATCAGTTAACAATGTGGCTATAAGAATTGGCAAAGCAGCATTTTTTGAACCAGAAATATTTATACTTCCTTTGAGTTTTATACCACCTTCTATAATATATTTTTCCATTATATTCTAACCACAACAACCCTTGGTAAATTTTGATAATCGTTAATAATTTTAATAATTTTATAACCAAACTTTTTAAACAAATCACATATCTCTCTAACCAAATTGGAATTGATTTCTAAAATTAAATATCCTTTTTCATTTAAAACTTTTCTCCCATAAGTCACAAAATATTCATAAAACTCAATACCTTTTTTGACTACAAGCGCTCTTTTTGGTTCATAATAAATCTCTTTTTGTAAACTTTTATATTCTTCTTCTGAGACATAAGGTGGATTTGAAACTATCAAATCTAACTTGATATTCTTTTCAATAAAGTATTTCAGTTTATCAGTTAAAATAAAATTTATTTTATTAAAGACATTATGAATTTTAGCATTTATTTTTGCTACTTTTAGAACTTTGGAAGAAATATCTGTCGCATAAGAGATAATATCAAAAGAAAGGTTTTTGACAATACTTATCACAATATTTCCACTTCCTGTTCCAACATCTACAAAAGATTTAAGTTTATTTTTATTAATCAACTTTATTGTTTCTTCAACTAATATTTCTGTCTCTGGCCTAGGAATTAAAACATTTTCATCTACATAAAAATTTAACCCAAAAAATTCTTTTTCATTAAAAATATATGCAATGGGTTTGTATTTTAACCTATGAGATAAATTTTTATTAATTAATTCACTTTGTTTCTTTGAAACAACTTCTTGTGGGTAAGTATAAATATGTGTTTTTGTAAGATTTAAAGATTTACAAATGATAACTTCTGTATCAACCTGGGGAGATAAAAATTTTTGTATTAAAAGTTTTTTATAAATATTGTTGTAAACTTCTTTTATAGTTAACATTTTATTTTATGGCTGGTTCTGCAGTTGTAAATAACTGTTTTATTCTTTCTTCTAAATCTGCTTTTATCAAAGCATTTATAATCTCATCAAGTTCGCCATCTAAAACTTCTTGTAAGTTATATAAAGTTAAATTTATCCTATGGTCTGTAACACGATTTTGTGGAAAGTTATAAGTACGAATTTTTTCAGACCTATCTCCAGATTTAACCTGAGATTTTCTTAACCTTGCTAATTCTTGCTGCTGTTGTTGTAACTTCATATCATACAATCTTGCTCTTAAAATCTTTAACGCTTTCTCACGATTTTTTATCTGCGAACGTTCATCTTGACATTGTACAACTATACCTGTGGGTTTGTGTCTTATTCTTACAGCGGAATCTGTTTTTTGTAAATGTTGACCTCCATGACCGGATGCACGGAACGTTTCAATTTCAATATCTTGTGGTTTTATCTCAACATCTACCTCTTCTGCTTCAGGTAAAACAGCAACAGTCGCTGCAGAAGTGTGAATTCTCCCAGATGCCTCTGTTTCAGGAACCCTTTGTACCCTATGCACACCACTTTCATATTGCAAATATTTATAAACATTTTTTCCTGAAATATAACAAATTACTTCCTTAATGCCCTTAAGTCCTGTTTGGTTAATATCCAATATCTCTAAACTCCACCCTTTTTTAGCACAATACTTTGAATACATCCTAAACAAGTCCGCAGCAAACAACGCCGCTTCCTCGCCACCTGTACCAGCACGGATTTCAAGTATTATATTTCTATTTTCTTGTTCAGATGGAGGAAGAATTAGACTAAAAAGCTTTTGTTGTAATAAACCAAATTCTTTCTGTAATTTCTCAATCTCTTCTTCCACTAATAACCTATATTCCTCATCCGAAGAAATATTTTTTTCTTCTCTTAACTCGTCAATTTTTTTCTGTATATCTGATATATTTTCATAAATAGATACAATCTCAGATATCCTATTGTATTCTTTAACAACCTCTTTATACTCTTGCTGATTGTTAATAATTTTCTCATCAGCAAGTTTTTCTTCTAAAACTTTCTTTTGTTGTATCAGTTGTCTACAAATTTCTTCAAGTTGTCTGTCCATCATTTTATTTTTTCTTCTTAACTGATTTTGTTGTTAATATTTTTTCAGTAGTTTTTTTAATTTTCTCTGTTTTTGCTTTTTTAGTTTTCTTTTCCCTTGTAACAGGGACAAACTTTTCTCCATATTTCTTAATAAACTTCTCAACTCTACCAGCAGTATCAACAAACTTTTGTTTACCTGTAAAATATGGATGGCAGTTACCACATATCTCAAGTTTTATCTCAGGTTTTGTGGACCTCGTCTTAAAAGTGTAGCCACAAGCACAAGTGACGATACAATCAACATATTGTGGGTGTATTCCTTTTTTCATAAAACTATTTTTCCTCCTTATAAATTATTATAATTATTCTTCTATTTCATTATTCTTCTATTTCTGCATACCAACCAGTAGTAAGATTATTTTCTATACAGTAATTAATATATTTATATGACTTCTTTATCGCATTAATTACAATTGGGATATCCTTTTTGTGATTCAGATAAATCCTTCCCCATTTTTGTCCATATTCTTTTCCAAAAGTTTCTACTCCTTTTATTCTTTTAGCATTAGTGAAAAGATGTATATTTAAACCATTTTTTATTATTTTTATAGTCAAAAACACTCTTTTAGGAGAGTAATAAAATATTCTGTATTTGTGGGCTTTTCTATAAATTTTATCATCTATTCTTAAAATTTTCTTATCAATTTCATCAAATAATTCTTTAACTTCTTTAGTTCCTTTTTTCAAATGTTCTTCTATCTCATATTCACTACTTTTTGAAATTTTATCAGGTGCTTCAACACTTATATTTTCGAGTTTTTTAATTTCTTCTTTTAGTTCTAGTATTTCAATGGATTTCGGACAATCTTTCCAATCATGTTCCCAACAAACTATCATATCGATTTCATCTGGTTTATGGTTATGCTTAACGAAATCAGAAGATTTAAACTCAAATTCAATTTTGACATCTTCCCATTGATCTTTTCCAATATATCTCTTAGCAATACAATCAGGATAACCACTCCTAATTAATTCCACATACATTCCAAATTCATGTGCAATTTTGCCAAAAAGAAAAACTACTCCTTGTTCATTAGTAGGAGCATAAACAAGCCCTCTAAAATTTATAAGACGTCCTACAATATTCTTTCTATTCATAAATTAATCAACCTTTATTTAAAATAAAACTTTTTTAGGATTTATAGGAATACCATTTTTTCTTACTTCAAAATGTAGGTGTGGACCTGTTACCCAGCCTGTTGTTCCAACATTTCCTATAACTTGCCCTTTATAAACTCTTTGTCCAATCTTAACTCTTATTCTGGACAAATGTCCGTAGTATGTAGTATATCCTTTAGTATGTTTTAAAATTATAAGATTACCATACCCCTTAGCCCAACCTGCATAGATAACCTTACCATCAGCTGCAGCTCTAACAGATGCTCCATATTTCTGTTTTAAATCTACTCCTTCATGATATTTTAGAATGCCAAATATAGGATGTTTCCTCAAACCAAAACTAGATGTAATTCTTGTATTAAATAAAGGTAACATAAAATCTCTGAATCTTATATATCTTTCTGGAATAAAAACATAATCTCCTTTTTGAAAAATATGTGTAGGTGGAATTTCATTTATAAGACAAATTTCTTGAGCATCTTTATTAAATTTTTTAGCAATTGTAAAAACATCCACACTATCCGTTTGAACTTTATACAACATACCTCTTTTGTTTGTTATTAACAAAACTTTTCCTGGATATAACAACCCTAAAGCTTCTATGTAATTTGTGCTTCTTAAAGAATCCACATTAGTACCAAACTTTTTTGCTAAAGAAAACAAATTATCTTTTGAAGAATATTTATATCCTACAACTACTAAAGGATCTATTTTGCTTATTATCTCTGCTTTTAAATCTTCAATCTCACCTGTTTCTTTTGAATAATTAGTCAAATAGAGAGTATCATCGTATATCAATTTCAATTTAGAAAATTCAAAGTATTTATTAGCAGATATTCTCTGATAGAAAACAAAAACTACTAAAATACAAAAAAATAATGTAAAAATAAAAATTTTGGTCCTATTTTTCATACCAGCTATAATGTTTTTAAAAATACCAAAATTTTAATAAGAAATCAATGATGTAGAATAAAACTTGAAGATTATTGAAAGTAAATTTTAAACCGGATAGTCCTCAGTAAAACAAGCTAAACAGAAATTCTCTTTTGGCAAGTTTGTTGCTTTTATCATACCTTCTAAAGAAATATAATATAATGAATTAACACCTAAAAACTTTCTTATTTCTTCAACACTATAGTTTGCTGCAATAAGTTCTTTTTTCGTCGGAGTATCAATACCATAGACACAGGGAGATATTATTGGTGGACAAGTAATTCTCAAATGTATTTCTTTTACACCAGAGTTTTTTAACATAGTTATAAGTTTTTTAGATGTTGTTCCACGTACTATCGAGTCATCTACTACCACAACTCTTTTATCTTTTAACACATCTTTAACAGTATTATACTTAATCTTTGCAGAGAAATCTCTAATTTTTTGTTTTGGTTGAATAAATGTCCTTCCAATATAATGATTACGGATAAATCCAAAATCAAATGGTATATTACTTGCTTTAGAATAACCTAAGGCAGCTGAATTCGCTGAATCAGGTACTGAAATAACAACATCTGCTTGTGTTGGAAACTCTAAATATAATGTTCTACCTAAATTTTTCCTTACACTATGAACAGACTGCCCACAAAGAATGCTATCTGGACGAGAAAAATATACATATTCAAAAATACATAAACTTTTCTTTGTACCTGAAGCGAACTTATAACTTTTAATCTTAGAATCTTTAATTTCAACAATCTCTCCCGGCTCAACTTCACGAATAAACTCAGCAGAAATGATATCAAGCGCACATGTTTCTGAAGATAAAATAAAACTTTTATTTAATTTTCCTAAAATTAGTGGTCTAAATCCATAAGGGTCTCTTACTCCATAAAGAGCATCAGGTGTCATTATAACTAATGAATACGCACCTTTTATTTGGGATAAAATTTTTTTCAAAACATCTACAAAATTTTTTTCCTTAGAGTGAGATATAAGATGTAGTATAACCTCAGAGTCAGTAGTTGTTTGAAAAATTGCACCATTTTTTTCAAGTTTGTTTCTTAAAAATTTTGCATTGACAAGATTACCATTATGAGCGATAGCAATTAAACCTTTTGAACATTTCACAACAATTGGTTGTGCATTTTTTATCTCAGAAGCACCATATGTAGAATATCTTACATGACCAATTGCTATTTTCCCATTGAGTTTTATAAGGTCTTCTTTAGAAAAAACTTCTTGCACCTCCCCTTCTCCAATCTTTGACAAAAATCTCTCTCCATTTGATGAAACGACCCCTGCAGATTCTTGGCCACGATGTTGTAATGAATACAAACCTAAGTATGTCAATTCAGAAGCATCTTGATGATTATAAATTCCAAATATTCCACACATATTATTTTCCTCCTATTGCATCTCTTATTAATTCGAAAAACATTCTTCCATATGGAGGAACTTTTGAACTATTAGCCCAAAGTGGGTGCTGATAAGAAATAACAAATCTCTCAGGATGTGGCATTAAACCAATAATTCTTCCAGAAGGATCAGTTATACCAGCAATATTGTTTAAAGCACCATTTGGATTTAAAGGATATTTTGCAGAAGTATCTCCTTTATCATCACAATATTGAAACAAAAAATAATTTTTCTCCATAATTTCATCCAATACAACTTTATCGGCTACAAACTTCCCTTCAGCATGGGCAACAGGTAATTCAATAATTTCCGGCAAATTTCTTAAAACAGAAGGATTTTTTTTATTAACCTTTAAATAAACCCATCTGCATTCAAACTTCATAGAATCATTATCAGTAAGTGTAACTTTCTGAACAAAATCTGGTTTTGGAAGGAGTCCCAATTTTACAAGTACCTGAAAACCATTACATATCCCAACAATAAAATTATTTTTATTTAAAATAAAATTTTCAATTTCATCTTTGAGTTTATAAAAAAGTTCAATTGCAAAAATTTTTCCTGCAGAAATATAATCTCCAAATGAAAACCCACCAGGGATGACTAACAAATTAAAGTCAGAAAGTTTTACTTTTTTTCTAATAAGTTGATTAATATGCTCTAAAGCAACTTTAAACCCAACACTTTCTAATGCTTTCTTTGTCTCCTTATCACAATTTGTTCCACCGACTCTTAAAACTAATGCTTTTGGCTTCATAGTTATTTTATTTGGCCAGACCATATCTTATAAACTTCTTCCAAATCCAAATTTAACAACTTTTTATTTCTATTATAGATTATAATACTTGGTTCTTTTTTAATTTGTCCCAAAAGTAAATAAGGAATTTTTTGTTTTTTCAAAACCTGTTCAAACAGATTTTTATCTTTGTGTTCAATCTCAGCTAAGATACAAGCAGGTGGCTCAGAGAATAAAAATCCAAAAATATCTCTAACATTCAGTTTCAACTCAACACCCAATTTATTAGCAAAACACATCTCAGCCAATGCACAAATTAACCCCCCGTCTGAGATATCATGTAGTGAGCAGAAATATCTGTTATATTTGTTTATAAACTTATAAAGTTTAATAGCAAAATCTATATTTAGTTTTGGTATTTTTAAATTTTTTATATTCAAACATTCACTTAAAACAGAACCACCTAAATCAAAAGAAAGTTTTCCTAAGATATATATATAATTGTTAATTTTTTTTAGATAAGAAGTTTTTATGTTTTTTATATCTTCAATAATTCCTATTGCAGAGATTAACAAAGTCGGAGGTATAGAGATTTTTTTATTCTTAAGAAGATAGTAATTGTTCAAACTGTCCTTTCCAGAAATAAATGGTGTTTTATACTTAATTGCAACATCTTTTGCAACTTCACAGGCTATAAAAAGTTTAGATAGATTTTCCTTATCTAAATCACCCCAACAAAAGTTGTCAAGTAAAAAAATTTTCTCAAAGTTTGCACCGACACAAACCACATTTCTTACCGCTTCATCAATAACATACTCAGTCATTCTTTCTACATCAATTTTACCTAAGGATGGTTTTATTCCACAACCTACCGCTATAGCTTTTTTTTCATCTTTTAATCTTTCAATATTAAAGGGCAACAAAACCGCTGCATCCTGTGGTGAATAAATATTTTTCTGTTGACTACCACATAGTGGTTTCAATATAGTATTTCCTTGGACTTCGTGATCATACTGGCGGATTATCCACTCTTTTGAGCAAACATTCAAAGAAGAGAAAACTTTTTTAATAACTTCATCTAAAGAATTTTTTATTTTAACTTTTTTATTTTTGCTATCTTTACTTTCATAACTTAGTTTAAAAAATCTCTTTGGTAACCCTTCATGAAGAAAATCCATATCAAGTTCACAAACCTTTACATCTTCATAAAAAACTTCTAATTTCTTTGTATCTGTTACTTCTCCTATAACAGTTGCTTCTACATCTTCTTCTTCACAAAGAGCTAAAAATTTATCTTTCTTATCCTTATCTGTTATAACAACCATTCTTTCCTGAGATTCAGAAAGCCAAATTTCCCAAGGTTTCAATCCTTTGTATTTCAAAGGCACTTTTTCAAGATAAACTCTACAACCACAATCTTTTGTTAATTCTCCGCAAGCGGAAGACAAACCACCAGCTCCACAGTCTGTGATGGCAGTAAAAAGTTTTAAATCTCTTGCTTTTAAAATAACATCTAAAAACATTTTTTCAGTAATAGGATCTCCAATTTGTACTACTGAAGTAGGAAGTTCATTATGTAATGCTGCTGAAGAAAAAGTTGCACCATGTATTCCATCTCTGCCTGTTTTACCACCAACTAATATTATAACCTGACCAGGTGAAACTGATTTTTCAATTTTATCAACAGGTATAATTCCTATACAACCACAATATACTAAAGGATTAAACAGAAACCCATTGTCAAAAATAACACTACCATTGATAGTAGGTATACCCATACGATTACCATAATCTCTCACACCTGAAACAACACCAACAAATATTCTTCTTGGATGGAAGACACCTTCTGGAAGTTGTTTTTTGTAGTTTAAATCTCCAAAACAAAATATATCAGTATTGGCAATAGGTTTTGCAGAAAGCCCACAACCAATTATATCTCTTATTACACCACCGATACCTGTCGCTGCTCCTCCATAAGGCTCTAAAGCAGATGGATGGTTGTGTGTTTCAACTTTGAATGCTAAAGCATATTTTTCATTAAATCTTACGATTCCAGCATTATCTTCAAAAACAGATAAACAATCTTTGTGAGCAATTTTTTTTGTTGCATAAAAAATTGTTTCTTTTAAAACATTTTTATACTTTTTTATTCTTATCTTGTTATTTTTCTTCCAGGAAAGTGCTAACGAAGCGGTTAGTGTTTTATGCTTACAATGTTCAGACCAAGTTTGAGCAATTGTCTCAAGTTCGCAATCAGTAGGATTTCTTCCTATCTTTTTAAAATAATTTTTGATAGCACGCATCTCTTCAATAGATAAAGAAAGAAGTCCTTTTTCACTTATATATCTCAATTTTTTATCCGAAGCATTTAAAATATCAATTGTATTATATAATTTCATATTGTTGTATCAGTGGATTCATAAAATTTTTTTCTATAATACTTTTAATTTTCTTCTCTTCAACCTTAGGAGTTATCCAGATCTGAGTTCCTGAATGTATTTCAAGTTCTTCTTCTAATCCAAGATATTTTATACCCTTCTTAACATATAAAGAAACTACATCTAAAACTTCCGGTTTATACCAGATATTTACAATTGTTTGTGATGGATTTTTTTTAATTTTAGTCAGTATTTTGTAATTTTCAACTATAGGATCAACCAACAATTCTTTTGCTATAAAATCAATTTTATTTTTATCAATATCTCCAGAAATTGAATAAATTTTGTTTTTTATAACTCTCTTAATATTCTTTAAACCAGACAAATTTAATTCTTTTATTAAACTTTCATTTTCAGATTTTAGAGGTATTATCTCTATTATGTATTTCATACTTACTCCATCTCTGTAAGCAAAATTCTTATTTGGTCAGCTACAATTTCACATAAATCGCAGATGTCTTCAATTGATTCTTCTAAATCTCTAAGAATTATGGTCTCTGAAACATTATATCCTGATTTAAAAATTGCCCTCAGCAACTCCCTCTTTTCATCATCTGCAATCTCTTCCAATGTTTCAATTTCAGAACAACCAGAAAAAACTTCTTCTTTAGATTTTTTTGTTAACCCTTCAACTACTTCATAAAGTTTTCTTGTAGCTTTTAATCCAAGCTCTGTAAGTTGTAACAATCTTGTCTTTACCTCTTATTTCAACAACTCTTTTATTTTATTTTCTGAAAACCCTAAGATCTCTTCAAGTAAAGATTTTTTACCAAATGTTATAAATTTGTCAGGTATAGCTAAGGGTACTAATTTATTATTTATATTATTTTTAACGAAAAATTCACTAACCGCAGAAAATAATCCTCCTATTGTAGTATTCTCTTCAACTGTAATAATTTTTTTACCGCCTCCAATCTGTAATAAAACTGCTTCATCTAATGGCTTTAAAAATCTCATATTTATTATCCCAAAACTTTTTTTTGTCTCACTTAAAACATTTAACACATTATAAACCTTAGGTCCCAAAGTTAAGAAAATTGTTTCTACATCTTTAAAATCTCTTATTACTTCTGACTTACCTACTTCTATCTTCTCAAAATTTTCAAAAGAAATATTTTCTTCAGGTATAAAATCCTTAGGATATCTTATAGCAACAGGTCCTGAAACAAAGTTAACTGCAGTATAAAACATATTTCTTAACTCCTCACCATCCTTTGGTATCATAATTGTAAAATTAGGTATTAGTCTTAAGTATGATAAATCAAAAACACCATGATGTGTAGGTCCATCTTCTCCTACAATTCCAGCACGGTCAATCATAAATATTACATGCAAATTTTGTAATGCAACATCATGAATAAGTTGGTCAAACGCCCTTTGAAGAAATGTTGAATAAATAGCACATACTGGGATATAATCACTAACCGCTAAACCTGCTGCAAAAGTTACCGCATGTCCTTCAGCAATCCCAACATCAAAAAATCTTGAAGGAAATTTCTCAGCAAATTCTTCAAGGCCACAACCTTCAGTCATCGCAGCAGTTATACCTATAATTTTTTCATTTTTCTCCGCTAAGGAAACTATTGTTTTACTAAATACATCTGTAAAAGTTAATTTTTCAAAATTTTTCTTAATAACTCCATTTAAAACATCAAACTTACCTACACCATGATATTTTTCAGGTTTTTTCTCAGCTGGTTTATAACCTTTACCTTTTGTCGTCAAAACATGTACAACAACAGGACCTTTAAAATTCTTAACACTTTTAAAAACATTACTTAACTCTTTAATATCATGCCCATCTACAGGACCTATGTATGCAAATCCCATCTCTTCAAACAACATACCGGGAAAAACTAATAACTTAAACCTCTTTGCAACACGAAGTAAAAAACTACCAATATAGTGTAGTCTTCTTAGAAATTTTTCTATCCTTTGTTCTATTCTCTTTAATAATCCTAAAGTTAAAATTTTAACCAACATCTTAGCAATCGCACCAACACTTTTTGAAATAAACATCGCATTATCATTTAAAACAACTATGAAATCATATCCTAAATGTCCAGCATGATTTAAACCTTCATATGCAAGCCCACCAGTCAAAGAACCATCTCCAACAACCGCTACAACTTTATAATTATCACCACTTAATTCTCTTGCAACTACCATACCTAATGCAGCAGAGATTGCAGTTGAAGCGTGTCCAACATTGAAAGTATCATACTCTGACTCTTCTCTCCTTGTAAAACCACTAATTCCACCATATTGACGAAGTGTTTTAAATTGTTCTTTTCTTCCTGTTATAATCTTATGAGCATATGTCTGATGCCCTACATCCCAAACTATTTTATCCTTAGGCGTATCAAAAACATAGTGTAATGCTAATGTTAATTCTACAGCACCTAAGCTTGAAGCTAAATGTCCACCTGTTTTAGAAACCGTATCAATTATATACTCTCTAATTTCTTTTGCTAATTGTTCAAGTTGAGAAAAATCAAGTTTTTTTATATCTTGTGGTAAATTAACATTATCTAAGATTTTCATTTATTATCTTTGCTATCCTTTCTGAAGATTTTCCATCTCCATAAGGATTTTTTGCCTTTGCCATCTTTTCATATAATTTTATGTCCGTTAAAAGTTTATAAACACCTTCTACAATACTTTCTTTTTTTGTACCAACAAGTTTTGCATTTCCAGCTTTTATACCTTCAATCCTCTCTGTCACATCTCGCATAACTAAAACAGGTTTTCCTAAAGATGGTGCTTCTTCTTGAATACCACCAGAATCGGTGAGGACAAAATAACTTTTGTTTAACAACCACACAAGATATGGATATGAAAGTGGTTCTATTAAATAAACATTACCACATTTACTAAGTATTCCAAAAACTGGCTTTCTTACATTTGGATTTAAATGTACAGGATAAACTATCTCAATTTCATCTTTAAACTTCTCGGATATTTCTTTTAATGCTAAACATATTTGCCTGAAAGGTTCTCCAAAACTTTCTCTTCTATGTCCTGTAACAAGAATAATCTTTTTTTTAAAATTTAAAAAACTAAAAAAATTTTTATATTCTTCATCTGAATTTTTAATAATGTTAAGTGCTAAAAACAATGCATCTATAACTGTATTCCCTACAACCCAAACATTATTTTTAACTCCTTCTTTTTCTAAATTTTTTTTGGCTTGTTTTGTTGGCGCAAAATGATAATCAGCAATGTGTGAGATTAAAACACGATTTATCTCTTCAGGATATGGTGCATACTTGTTATAAGTTCTTAATCCTGCTTCTACATGTGCTATTTTCATTTTTTTATAAAATCCAGCAAGTGCACCTAAAAATGCAGAGGAAGCATCTCCCTGTACAAAGATTAAATTTGGGTCAAAATCATTTAATACTCCTTCTATTCTTTCAAGAATTTTTGACGAAATCTTGAACAATGTCTGATTAGGTTCCATTATATGAAGATTATAATCAACTTTTATATTAAAAAAATCAATAACTTGTTGCAACATCTCTTTGTGCTGAGAAGTAATACAAAACTTTGTTATAAAATTTTTGTATTTTTTAAACTCATATATAAGTGGCGCAAGTTTTATTGCCTCAGGTCTTGTCCCAAAAATAAATAATATTTTCATATTTTATAATAACTTTTATACCAATCAATAAAATTTTTTATTCCAACTTCAATTGGTGTATGCGGTTTAAACCCAACATCTCTAACTAAGTCATCTACATCTGCATATGTTTCTACAACATCTCCTGGTTGTAAAGGTAATAGATTCATCTTTGCTTTTTTACCTAAATTTTTTTCTATTACCTCTATAAATTTTAAAAGTTCTACTGGTTGATTATTACCAATATTGTAAATTTTATATGGAGCAAATGAACTTGAGGGATCAGGATTTTTTGCATCCCAATTTGAATTTGGTTGTGGAATTTTTCTCATTACACGAACTACACCTTCTAATATATCATCAATATAAGTAAAATCTCGTCTCATTTTTCCATAGTTATATACATCAATTGGTTTGTCTTCAATTATATTTTTTGTAAAAACAAACAAAGCCATATCAGGTCTTCCCCACGGGCCATAAACAGTAAAAAATCTTAATACTGTTATTGGGATATTAAACAATGCTGAATATGTGTGGGATATAAGTTCAGCCGATTTTTTTGTTGCAGCATAAAGTGATATCGGGTGATCAACATTGTGGTGTACTGAAAACGGAATGTTTTTGTTTGCACCATAGACAGAACTTGTAGATGCTAAAACAAAATGTTTTACAGGATAGCTTCTTACTGCTTCAATAAGGTTTAATGTAGCAAGGATGTTGCTGTCTATATACTGATAAGGATTTTTAAGTGAATATCTAACACCTGCTTGTGCTGCCATATGTAAAACATAATCAAAATTTTCTTTTTGGAACATTTCAAAAACATCTTTTGTATCTTTTAAATCAAGCTTTATAAACTTAAAGTTCTTGTTTCCTTCAATCTGTTTTATTCTATCTATCTTAAGTTGGACATCATAATATGGATTCAAATTATCTACTCCAATAACTTCTTCTCCTTCTTCTATCAATCTCTTTGATAAATGAAACCCAATAAATCCAGCTGCTCCTGTTACTAAGATCTTCATAAAGATATTCTCCCTCTTAAAATTTAGTTCTTTGAAACTTTCTTCTATAATTCCATATTTTGCCACTGAAGCCACTGAAATCACTGAATTAAACTACGAATTCACACGAATACATCCCACAATTTGCGGGATAAATCCTTTGTGTCAATTTGTGTAAATTCATGTCCATTCGTGGTTAATCTTATATTTTCCAGTGGTCTCAGTGTCCTCAGTGGCTAATTTTCTGTCCTTTTCATACTTTTTTTCAGAGAATCTGCAATTTCTTAGAAAAATAATCTTGCAAAATCTTTTTATGATCAAAAACTAAAGGATATTTGTCAGATAGGATCTCTTCTTTTGTAGCAACAACAACCTCTTCTGCATCAGAAGCTGCTTTTGGCAAACTGTCTGCTGAAGCAGTAAAAACTGTAGTAATTGTATGAAATCTCGGGTCTCTTCCTGGTTGAGAGTAAGTATGAAACTGTTTTAAATCTTTAACTTTAATATTTGTTTCTTCCATTGCTTCTCTATATGCTGTTTGTTCTAAAGATTCGTTATATTCAACAAAACCACCGGGCAAAGCCCAACCATAAGGTGGGTTTTTTCTTTTAACCAAAACTATACCTTTTTTATTTTTTGTCTTCACTTCAATTATTATATCTACTGTAGGAATAGGATACAAGCCAATCTTACGATTAATATACCCAATATGGTCCGGTACAACTTCTGAAAATATTCTAAAGATTTTTTTATTTTTTAATAATAAAACTATTTCTTTAGGATGACTATTTGAATTTTCTACAATATGTTTTGCTATCTCCTCTGCAAAGATTTTTGCTATATCTTTATAATTTAACTTCCCCTTAGAAGAACCTACTACAGGGAAAACTATTGATTTTATTCTTTTCTTTAAAGCGTAAAGTAAAAAATCCCTTATTGCTAACCTTATATTTTCTTGCTCTGTTTCCAACTTACCATACTCTTCGTATAGTATAACTTCTGTCGGTGGCAAATAAAAAATTTCTCCAAATACAATTTTTATAATCGTATTTTTAAGTATAACTTCTTTATTCATTGAATTAAAGATATACTATTTCCTGTTTGTATGTCCTCATACATCTTGTACAAATGTAACCTTTGTACAGCTTACCTCTGAAACGAAACTCCTTCTTCTGAACATTAGGTAGGAACCTTCTTGGAGTTTCTTTCTTTGAGTGTGCAACATTTTTTCCTGCCATTGGTCCTTTACCACATAATAAACATCTCCTTGCCATAGCAATCTCCTCCTCTAAAAGAAAATTATCTTATATACTTTTACTCAATCACTTTCTCTACTTTGAAATAATTATTTACTCTCTGGGGAGCATTATCCAAAATTTCTTTTTGGCAACCATTATCTTGTGGTATGTCTTCTCTATAATACGGTTCAACTTTAACATTTTTATACAACATAATTATACTTGAAACAGGTTCAACACCTGAAGTGTCAACATCGGATAATTTATCCATATACTCAAGTATTACCTCAAGTTGTTTTGAATAAAGTTCTAATTCTTCTTCAGATATTGCTAAACGAGCAAGATAAGCAATATGTTGTACTTCTTTTTTAGTTATCTTTTGCATTTTATAAAACCTTTCTTACTTTTTTTAAAGTTGTATATTGTAAATCAAGTTTTCTTTTCTTACCATCACAAAATATAACAACTACTTTATGCCCAGAAACTTCTTTATAAACTTCTGTCACTTTACCTATGCCAAATTTTTGATGTAATACATAATCTCCGACTTTGAAATCCTGAGGTTTTAAAGTATCTTTTGTCTCAACTGTTAATTCATTCACATCTTCACTCCTCAAAACTTGCTGAATTTCATTTATAAATCTAGATGGAAGAAGTTGTAATCTTGTACCACAAACTATCCTTGATAAACAATGACTCAAATATACTCTTTTTCTTGCACGAGTAATACCTACATAACACAACCTTCTTTCTTCCTCTATATTTTCACTTATAAGCTCAGAAATTTCTTCATTATATGACTGAAGAAAAAGTTCTCTATCTAAAAAATCTCTTGAAAAAAGATTTTTCTTTGTAATGGCCCATCTAATAGGGAAAACATTCTCTTCAAGTCCAACAATAAATACAACATCAAACTCTAAACCTTTTGCAGCATGTAAAGTCATTAAAGAAACAATATTATTCTTTTTATTTTGGCAAATACATTTCTTTTCAGTCTCAATATTTGTCGTCAACGAGAGTTTAGTTAAAAATTCTTCTATTGTTGTAATATTCTGTTTAATCTCATAATCTTTCGCTAAAGAAATTAACTCTTTTAAATTCTCTATTTTATCTACTCGACTTTCAGGATTAATACTTTCTTCAATCATTTCAGCATACCCAGTTTTATTTATCAAAAATTCAATAAATTCTGAAGGATATAGTGTATCTTTTTCTCTCTTCAGAATATCATATAATGTTAAAAATTTCCATATAGAATTTTTTGCTTTCAAACTTAGTTCAGTTTTGTCAATATTAATTAATTGTTCCCATAGAGATGTCTTCTGTTCTTTTGAAAGCGTTTCTAAGTACAAAACTGTTGTCTCACCTATACCCCTTGGTGGAATATTGATTATTCTTTTAAGAGAAATATTATCTTGTGGATTTACAATAACTTTTAAGTATGCCAAAATATCTTTGATCTCTTGTCTTTCATAAAAACTCAAAGAACCAACTATTTTATAGCTAATCTCTTCTTCTCTAAAAACTTCCTCAAATACACGAGATTGTGCATTCACTCTATAAAATACCGCTATATTGCAATTTGAAAAATCTTTTATTTTAGATAAACTTTTTATTTCTTTCGCAACAAACTTTGCTTCCTCATATTCATCAGAGAATTCAAGAATTTTTACATCCTCTTCAATTGTACCCTCTATATCACTAAAAAGTTTTTTCGGTGTCCTATAGTAATTATTATAAATTAAAGTATTAGCTACTTCTAATATAGAATTTTTAGACCTATAATTCTTCTCAAGTTTAAACTCTTTAACTTGAACATCTTTTGTTGAAAAATCTTTTTTGAAGTTTAACAAATAGCTAACATCGCTTCCCCTCCAAGAATATATTGCTTGATCATCATCTCCTACAACACAGACATTTTTATGTTTTGAAGAAAGCAACTTTAATAGTGTAACTTGAGCATAATTTACATCTTGATATTCATCCACATGAATATATTTAAATCTTTCAGTATATTTATTTTTAATTTCTTCATATTTTGGATTTTTCAAAACTTCTATTGTCTTCATTATTAAATCACCAAAATCCATCGCATTATAATTTGACAATTTATTCTGATACTTAATATATACCTCAGCAACAACTTCACGAAGTGGGTGTGGAGAAGCTAGAGTGTTAATCTTATAAGATTCTGGGTCTATAAGATTATCTTTTGCCCTATTTATTGAATCATATATATAAGAAATTGGCACCTTTTGTTCTTCTAAAGAAAGTTCTTTAATACATTCTTTTATAACTTTTTTTGCATCCGTTTCATCATATATCACAAAATTTTTTTTGATACCTATGTTTTCCGCCTCTTGATATAAAAATTTAGCACAGAGAGAATGAAAAGTAGATATCCAAACTTCTTCACCTTTTTGTGGAGCAAGCTGAATTATTCTATTTTTCATTTCTTCAGCTGCTTTATTTGTGAAAGTAACAGCTAAAATATTATAGGGCGAAACTCCTAAATGTAAAAGATAAACAATCCTGTATGTAATAACTCTTGTTTTACCACTTCCTGCTGTTGCAAATATCACCAATGGACCTGAAATATACTCTACTGCTGCCCTTTGTTGTTCATTAAGTTGTGTTAACAATTCTTTCATATTAAACCTTAACTTTTAAACTTTTTACTTTCTCACTTTTATGCAGGCTAAAACCCTGCCCTACACGATTCGGTGAATAGTTACGGCTAAACTTGCCCTACATTTTTCACCTGTGTTCCAAAACACAAACAACCTCAATGTGTTTTGTGTGAGGGAACATATCCACAGGTATGACTTTTTTTATTTTATAAAATTTAATAAAGGTTTTCAAATCTTCTTTTAAAACTGCGGGATTACAAGATACATATATAATTCTGTTTACTCCGATATCAGATAGTATACCTTTAACTTTTTTACTCAATCCAGGTCTTGGAGGATCAACAATAACTGTTGAAAGATTGGAAATAAATTTTGACTTCCACAACTTTGCTAAAAAAACCTCTGCATTATCACAAACAAATTCTACTTTATCTTCTGGAATGTTATTCAACTCACAATTAGCTTTTGCTATCTCAATGTTATCCTTAGAAGAATCCACACCTATAACTTTCTCAATATTATTGTTTCTTATAAGTTGTAAAGAAATTCCTCCACTACCACAATAAATGTCCATAACATTACCTTCACAAACTTCATCTAAAATTATGTCATAAAGCAACTCTGCTGCTTTAGTATTTGGTTGGAAAAAAACTGACGGATATATTTTATATTTTATTCCATTTACAACCTCTAATATAAAATCTTCTTTATAAATCTTAATAAGTTCTTCAGCAACAGCATTGTCTGAAACTTTGTTATTTATTGACACATATACAGAATTTAAATTTTCAAATTTTTTCAAACTTTCTAAAAGTTCTAAAAACAAACTTTGCTCATTATTTTCAAACTGATACTTCGTACCAGTAATTACAAAATTTAACATCAGCTGATTAGTATTTTTTGAATGTCTTATAACTACATATCTCACCTTCCCTTGATGAGTAATAAGGTCATAAGGCTCTATGTTGTTCTTTTTTACCCATTGTTTTACAATATTTAATATCTCACCGACTTCTTTTAAACTTATTTTACATTCAGCCAAATCCACAATTTTATAAAACTTATTTTTCTCTCTTAACCCAGCAACAATATTTTTTGCTTTATCTTTTCCAACAACAAACTCCATTTTGTTTCTATAATACCATATATCAACAGAAGGAACTATATTATTTAGAGTTTCTACCTCAAAATCTTTTAACAACTCTGCAATGAATTTTTGTTTATTCTCAAGTTGTTTTGAATATTCAACATTTTGTAAATCACAACCACCACAAACTCCAAAATGTCTACAAATATTATTTTGTTGTTTCATAAGTTTTATCAGAGCCAGGTTATAAAACTGCTATATTATGCAAAGCAATCCTGCAATCTATGAAATCAACACATAAACCCATCAACTCATTAACTCATCAACTCTTTTATTCCCTCATCTTTTTAATATATGTTATTGCTTTCTCATTGTTTGGGTCTATCTTTAAAACTTCATTAAATTGTTCTGCAGCCAAATCTATTTTACCTTTAAAATAATACGCAATACCTAAATTAACCCTTGCATCAACTTGTTTTGGATTGAGTTCGATTGACTTTTTATAAAATTTAATTGCTTCATCTATGTTATTTAATAAAAACATAATGTTACCAAGATTATTGTATGCACCAAACGAATTTGGATTAAGATTTATTGCTTTTACATAATTTTCTATTGCTTTATCAAATTTTTTCTCTTTAGCATATATCCATGCAATGCGTTCATAAATTATTGATTTATTTGGAAATTTTTTCTTAATTTCTTCTAACTCTTCTAATGTCTTCGCTGTATCAAGAATTTTTTCATCAAAAAAATCTTTTTCTTTTTGTAATCTATAAACTGCTAAATATGGCCTAATAATATACTGTAACAAACCATGACCAGCATCATCAATTTTAAATTTTAAACCGTTTGAAGAAAAATGAGCTAAACTTAAAAAACTTATAGTTTTATCCTTAATTGAAAAAGATAAAACGCCTGATAAAAAAAGAATAAGAACAATTCCAAAAACTTTAGCTATTGAACTTTTAAAAATTAAACCTTTTTCTTTGATTTCAGAAATACTGTTTGTTATAAAACCCATTGTCAGAAATAAATATATATTAGAAATTATAAATCTTAAATCAACACTGAAAAAATTTTGTACTAAAACAGCAACACAACCACTAAGTAATGAAGTTAGAACAATCTTTGTCTCAGAAGATTTTAACTCCTCCAACTTTTTAATATACTTCAAAGTTTCTTTAAAAAATGTAAACATCATAATAATAAACAAACAAAAACCAACTATACCATTTTCAACTAACAACTGAATATACTCGTTGTGAGCGTCATTAATTATAAAATTCCTCTCAGGCAAAATACTTCGCAATTTTTCTGATGCAAAGTTGACAAAATCTATATGAAATCTCCCTAAACCAAACCCAAAAACAGGCTTTGAAAGCCACATATTCAAACTATCTCTCCAGATTAAAATATGTGCTTGTTGTCTTAACCAAATATCTTTTGTAAAATAACCAAAAAACAAAAACAACAAAAATAAAGAAATTAAATATATAAATTTTCTTTTTGATTTAGAAATTTCGTATACAAAGAATATAGAAGATACCAATAACCCTAAAAAAGCAGCACGTGTTTTGGTATAATAAAGAGTAGGTAAAGAGATTAAAAAGAGCAAAAAATATATAAATTTAATCTTTTTTGAAACCAAAAATATTCCAAAAACTATTGGCAAAAAATTTATTATATGGACAGCAAAAAATATCGGATTCCCAAACATACTCATTACTCTGTCTAATTTTGGAACTTGAATTATCCACTTGTCAATTTTTATATCACCGTAATGTTGTAAAAACCCGTAAAAAATTGAAATAAAAGAACCAAAGATAAAAAAATTTATCAACAACTTATGTTTTTGTTTATCTATCAAACTTATTGCAAAAAACAACCATCCACTTATGAACCATCTCTTAAGCTCATTCAGAGCAATGAAATTGTCATTAGATAAAATAAATCTTACAAAAATATAAAAAAGAAATAAAAGCAAAAATTTCAAAAACTGGCTGTCTCTATAAAAAATTTTGTTTTCTAAAATTACATAGATTAAAAAGGTAACAAAGAGAAGATAACCTACTATTTCTAAAACCATCAATTTATAACGATAGACCTGCACATCAGGAACCATCGGAACAACCAAAAATAACAAACAAAAAATTGCAGTCAAGAAATTTAAAAATGCCTTTTTCATATTGTTGAATATTATAACAAAATTTTATAATTAAAAACAATAAAAAGTAAAAAAGGTAACTATTCACCGAACCGTGTAGGGCAGGGCTTTAGCCCTGCATAAATTTTTGCAAACTCGTAGCTTGTGGATTGTAGCTTGTGGTTTGTGGTTGGTAGCTCGTGTCTTGTAGCTTGTGGTTTGCAACAAATTATTTACCAGCAACAAGCTACCAGCGACTAGCGACAAGTCACCAACAACCAGCAACCAGCCACGAGCAACAAGCAACAGGCGACCAGCCCTATAATTGAACACGGTTCAGTGAGTAGATACGTAAAAAAGAGCATAAAGTTCAAAGTTTAAAGTATGATCAGAAAGTATATAGTTTTGAGTAGTTGACTATGGAAAATAAAACTTTATTATTAATTTTATCAATGCTATTTGCCAATCTTACCTACGCACAAGAAATAAAACTTCCTTCTCCATCTTATAAGGGAAGTGTTTCTTTTGAAGAAGCAATATATAGATGGAAAGCGACAAGAAGGTTTAAAAAACAACAACTAACAATTCAACAAATAAGCCAACTTTTATGGGCAACTTCTGGATTAACAGTTGATGGAATAACTTCTGCAACAAGAGTTTTTCCCTCAGCTGGCGCTATTTATCCGTTAGAAATTTATGTCGTCTGTGGTGAAGTAAATGGTTTACAAGCAGGAATTTATAAATACAACTACAAAAACCATTCTCTAAAGCTTATAAAAAAAGGTGATTTTAGAGAAGAACTTACAAAATCTGCATTAAACCAATTTTTTATTTCACAAGCACCTGCAAGTTTTGTATGGGTTGCAAAATATGAAAAAATGTTATTTTATGGAGAAAGAGGCAAAACAAGATATATACATATTGATTTAGGACATTCAGCACAAAACTTTACAATTCAAGCAACTTCCTTAGGATTAGGAACAGTTCAAGTGGGTGCGTTTAATGATGATTTAGTAAACAAAACTCTATCATTGCCAAAAGACGAAACACCTGTTTATATTATGCCTGTGGGGTATAGAGAGTGAATGAGTTAATGAGTTATTAGTTGATGAGTTATTGTTTATTAGGTAGTCGCAAGCTTTAGCTTGCGTAAAATAAGTAGATAGTAGTAAGTAGGAAGGTGTTAAGTAGTTAACACATTCACACATCAACTCATTAACACATAAACATACATATGTTTATATATTTATTGTTGATACTACAAAATTTTTTATTTGCAGAAATAAAATATAAAGAGGCGATGTTTTGGGAGGTATTAGATCAAAAAGAAAAAACTATCCAGTGTTTACTCTGCCCTCGTGAGTGTATATTAAAACCAAACCAAAGAGGATACTGCACTGTAAGAATAAATATTGATGGAAAACTTTATACAATGACATATAACCATCCTGTCTCTATAGCAGTTGACCCGATTGAAAAAAAACCTGTATTTCATATGCTTCCTGGTTCAAAAAGTTTTTCCTTAGCAACTGCTGGATGTAATTTAAGATGTATTCATTGTCAAAACTGGGCGATATCACAAAGACTACCTGAAGAAATTCAAACTTATGAATTTACTTCACAACAGATTGTTCAAATGGCTATTGAATCTGGCTCGCAAAGTATATCTTACACATACACAGAACCTGTGATTTTTTATGAATATATGCTTGATATTGCAAAAGAGGCAAAAAAACATAATTTAAAAAATGTTATGGTCACATCTGGATACATAAACCTTCAACCACTTGATGAACTCACAAAATACATAGATGTATTTAGAGTTGACTTAAAAGGTTTCTCTGAAAGTTTTTATAGAAAACTTGCAGGAGGAAAACTTCAACCTGTTTTAGATGTTTTAAAATACCTAAAACAAAAAGGGGCATTTATTGAAGTTGTAAATTTAATAATTCCTACGATGAATGATGACCCACAAGAGATTAGAAAAATGTGTATTTGGATAAAAGAAAACTTAGGAGAAGACACACCTTTATTCTTTTCAAGATTTTATCCAATGTATAAACTTACAAATCTTCCTCCAACACCCGTTGAAACATTAGAAAAAGCATACAATATTGCAAAAGAAGTTGGTTTAAAATATGTATATATTGGAAATGTTCCAGGACACCCATATGAATCAACTTATTGTCCTAAATGTAAAAAAGTTTTAATAAAACGAGTAGGATATACTGTTTTAGAAAATAATATTAAAAATGGAAGGTGTAAATTCTGTGGAGAAAAAATTCCAGGTATTTGGAAATAAAGATTCTGTGGTTGTTTGTTTTTTTTGTAGTTTGGTTATTTGGTTGTTATTTTGTTTATTTATTATCGCTTGTAAACAAAAACAACAAAAGAATTACTTTAGTACAATTGATGTTGATAAAGAGAAAAGGACGATCGAGTTTGAAGCAAAACTAAACTTAGATAATAAAGAAAAATACTTTTTATTCTATTTTGAAGGTTATCCTTGGATAAAAGAAAACTGTCTATTTGTCTCTTCTTCCACACTTAAAGATTTACAAAATTCAGTTGCATTTATTGATTGGCAATTGTGGGATAAAATTTATACAAAAAATTTTTCTCCAAAAATAGAAGTTGAGATATTTCTTCCATCTGAAGGATGGACTAATTTAGAAAAAATACTAAAAATAAAAAATTTTGATTCTTATCAAACAATCTTTTGGGGTTCAAATGCATATGATAGTATTGTTTTAGAAAGAAATTATAAAACTTCTAAATGTAGCAGTTGTGAACTTTTGCCTTTAGAAAAAGATTTAATCTTGGGCAAGCGAAAAGTTTTAAATTATAAGTTTATAAAAAATTTACCAAAAGATGCTAATCTTAAAATAAGAATAAAATTTTTATAAATTGACAAATAAAAAAACATATAACAAACAACCAATAGATATAAAGGGAACAAACTGGAGATACTTACCAAAAATTTTTTCTTTTTTTATAAGTCCTAAAATTAATACATAAGCTAAGGCAATCACGCATGCAAAAAACATTATCCTAAAAATAGAATTTACTCCTAAATATGTGCCTAAAGCACAAAAAATTTTTACATCTCCACCACCTATAGCTGGCTTTTTAAAAATTTTTCTTCCAAGAATTTCTATTAAAACCAAAAAACAAAAACCGACCAAACCACCAATAAATGAGTTCATTATTCTTAAAGGTATCTCAAAACCTAAAATAGGATTTAAAAAAGATAAAACAAATCCTGAGATTATTAAATAATAAGACAACACATCTGGAACCTCTGTTGTTTTTATATCAATAAAACTTATGACTAAAAGAACAAAAAATAAATTTAAAAAAATAAAAAATAAAATACTAAGTCCAAATTTAAAATAAAGAAGAACACAAATTGAACCACATAAAAACTCTACAACAGGATATATTATTGAAATTTTTGCCTTACAACTTCTACACCTGCCCGAAAGAAAAATATAACTTAATATAGGGATGTTGTCATACCATTTTATTGGTGCCTTGCAATTTGGACAAAAAGAGTTTGGAAAGATTATGGATAAATCTAATGGAATTCTATAGATTAAAACATTTGCAAAACTTCCTAAGACAAGACCAAATATAAAGAAAAGAAAAAACATAAAATATGGAAATGTGTGTATGTGTAGATGTGTAAATGAGTTATAAAAATAGAGGAGGATGTACTTCAAAGTACACCCTCCTCATTACTTCTAATTATATTGAATACTAACAATTAATAGCTAAGCCACAGATTTCCTTTTGTATCCCGATGACCACAATTTACTATTATGTTTCCATAATCAGGGTTAGCAGTTGTTTGACCTCCAACACTAATTGTTGGTTGTCCACAATAACCCCATGCATCAATACCATCATTTTGAACACTATCTGATGTGGTAGGTATTGAAGGGTAACCATAAACTCCACTAATAGTGATACCTGGGTATGCAGTAGGAATTCTTATATCAGGAATTTTTTTAATATATTTAGGAACAAGAATAGCATTAATTTCATTTGTTACAGTTGTGTTAACAGAAGTAATAGGATAGAATCCTTCCTGGTCAGAGTAGTAAATATTCAAAGTTGACCTCATTGTTGCTAAAGCACCTTTTGTAGCACCTTCTTGTGCTTTTTTAACAAGGTCAGGAATTCTTGGTGCTACAACAACAGCAAGGATACCGAGTATAACAACTACAACCATAAGCTCTATCAAAGTAAAACCTTTTGATTTTTTCATACTTTTTCACCTCCTTTCAGGGTATGTTTTGGGATTATATAAATATAAAACCCCACCCTGTAATTATATATATACTAAATTTTTCCAATTTTGTCAACTAATTTTTAAAAAATTTTAAAAATCATAATCTAGTTGAAATCTAAACTCGTGGTCTGTATTCTTTGTATCTGTTAAATACAATGTTGAAACACTATTTTTCAATGTATAATATTTATACTTGTAGATACCCCAAAGAGTAATCTTTTTAAACAATCTCGTAGAAATTGCTAAATAAAACTTATCTCCTGATGAACTATTTTCTGTTTCTGAGATATAAACATTATACCATTTTGGTTCTAAAAAACTCAGATACAAACCTTTGTCTGTTTCAAAAATGCAGAATTTAGAATTTAGAACAAAAGGTGAAATTTTATATCTTAAATTAACCCAAAGTTGCTCTCCATAATATTCCTTATCATATTTTATAAACTTCTGCCATTTTTGATCATATTGAAATCTTAAAGTAATCTCCTTAGTGATACCAAATGAAACCTGATATCTGTTGTTTATTCTTAACTGTTGTGTTTGAATGTAACTATCCTCTGATGTAATTTCGTATGTTTCTAAATTTATGTATCTTTCTCTAAGCTCATTCAGTGTGCGGAAATATAACTCAATATTTTTTGTAGGAGAATATTTTGTTTCTAAAAATAACTCATTATATTTTGATGGAAACCTTGGTTGCTCTGATGTGAAATATCCACTCCATATACCTTGGAATAGTTCTCCGGTCGTATAAGAAAAATTTATTCTTACTTTATCAAATAAAAATTCATTCCCAAACTTTACCCCTTGTTGATTGTTAGGATAGTCATAAATTTTTATCGGTGAACCTAATGGCGAATAAAAAGATGGCTCAAGGTTTGTATACAAAAGATAAAACTTAGCATTACTTACAGGTAAAAGCACTCCTAAATTCGTCCCTAAACCTTTTTGAGAAAAACTTGAAGTTGAAAGGTTGTTTGAAAAATAAGCATTGCTCTGTGCTATCTCTACATAAAATAAAATTTTATCAAAAGGAACTTCAAAGTATAAACTTCCAACAACTAATCTATCTCCACGATATACATATCTCCATTTCTCTGAATATTTATCTAAAAGTTCATATCCTCTGGAATTGGTTTTATCCGGGTCAAATGGTTTGCTAAACTCTGAATAATACCCACAAAAACCTAATTTTGCAATATAAACAGGAAAAGAAAAATTTAAACCAAAAAGTTTTTCTTGAATTTTACTTGTGGGCAGTTTACCATAAGTTGAAGTTGGAATGTTTATATCATAATCCATCAAAGTATTGTTATATTCAATATAACCTCCTCTAATATCCGACAAATCATCAACTGGTGTGTAATCTAACTCAAAAACTTCTTGTTCTGTAGCAGTATCAACTCTTACAAAATATGCTGAAGTTTTTATTATTAAGTCCTTTTGAGAATAAAAAATTGAATACTCTAAATTACCAATTGTGCTCTCAAAACCTATACCATAAAGATTTGCATTGTCAGAAGTTGATTTATCCTCTCTTAAACCACGCATCTTAGGTTTTACTGATTGCAAAGAACTTTCTAAGGAGTAGTTTTCATTAAAAACCAAACCATAACCAAAACCTGCTTTATAATTTCCTAAAACAACTTTTTCAAAAGGTCCTAAAGAATTCAATTTTGTCCACCATTTTCTTAAAAAATATCTAAATGTATTATTGTTTACCTCTATTTCTCCTGGACGATGCAGAAACACATATCCTAAAGATAAATTATCTCCGTAAGAAAGTTGTGTCCTATTATAAAAATAAAATGGTTGATTAAATTTATCTTCATCTACATATTTTGTCTTTATCTGTTTAAGTTCATTTTGCATTATTCTTATCCTTATCTGTCCTTTCAATTTATTTGGCTTTTTAACCTTGCGAACAGTTATATATGGAGAGATTTTTTTATAAATCTCTTCATTCATACCACGAAGTTTTTTTATTTCTGACTTTGATTGAAATGGCTTTATTTTCCTTTCTCTAACAATCTGCCTTGCAACCAAAGATGGCATTTCAGGTATTGATTTTAACTCTGAGAATGTAGCGGTGTTAAGGTCTAAAGGATTTTTAATTAGATTTTCTAAAAAACCTTCATCTTCTTGCAATAAATCAACATCTTGATGTGTAGTAGAAGTTAAAGATTCTTGCTCTGGTGTTTCTAATAATGTCTCATACTCTTCTAATATCTGCTCTTCTTCTGGAAGATCTTCTTCTGCAATTTCTTCAGTTTGTGAAACATCATTATTTTGACTTTGACTAAGTATATATACTATGCAGAAAAAAATTGTAAGAATTGTAATAAAAATACATTTTTTATTCAACATACAATAAATTTTTAACTTTATCCACTGTGTTTTTGTTTATGTTTGGTATTTTATAAAGTTCTTCTACTGAATTAAACTTGCCAAACCTTTCTCTATATCTTAAAATGTTTTTTATCTCCAAAGAACTAAAACCTAAAGTTTTCAACTCATCCTGTGTAATTTTGTTAAGATTGTACTTTTTTTCTTCAGTGATCGGTTTTGAAGGAGCAACCTCAACTGTTGACTCTTTTTTTACTTCTTCTGTTTTCAATTCTTCTTTTCCCTTTTGTGGTTCTGTTATTACCTTCTGTTTTTCTTCTTCATCACTTAAAATCACATATGGTTTTATTCTCTGCAAAGTTAAACTTCCAACACGAGGAACCTCAAGTAGTTGTTCTAAAGAAGTAAAACCACCTATTTGTTCTCTATACTCAACAATTTTTTGTGCTGTAGATGGACCTATACCAGGTAATACTGCTATCTCTTCAAAGGTTGCCTTGTTTATATTTATAGGCTTTGTAGGAAGTTTCTCTTTTACAACTTTCTTCTCACCAACCTCTTTCTCTTTCACCTCAGCAGTTTTCTTTCTTTTATATGAACTTATTTTTACCTCTTCTAAAATCTCTTCTTTTTTACCAATATTTATACCTAAGGAAAAAATATGTTGTTCTCCTAAGACCGAATGTTTTATATAAGCATAATCAAACAAAAAATCAAATTTTTGCAAATTATAAACTACACCAAAACCAAAACTATACTTTGCAGGTTTAAACTCAGTAGCTGTTTCTATTCCAAAACGAAGTATTCCTGTAAAATATTCATTTAAATTTAACTTTATCTCTTCACCAATACGGGCAAAGATTGGCTCTGTTGAATCCTTAATAAAATCAAAATAACTAAAAGCACCTTTTAACAACTTTAGTTTACTTCCAACTATAAGCTTACGGTTCACAACTTCATCCTCAGCAATTTTTGGTGGAATTAAATCTTTTACAACTACAGAGCATAAAAAATTATTATATGGCTTTGCTAAAATACCAAAATCATAACTTAAAAAACTTCTTCCACCATAATTTTTAATATCAACTGACAAAGATTTTATACTAAAACCAAAAGAAATTTTTTCACCCACACAATTTGAATAAGCGATACTTAAAAAATTTTCTTTATAAAGTTCAAAGCCAAAGATGTTATACATAAGACCAACCTTACCTAAGGATTTTATCTCTGATGAAAAACACAATGTGTTGTTTGAAAGTTGAGATAAATTATAAAGATTGGTGTTAGAGAAATAAAAAGAATGTTTAGGTGTGTTAAACAATCCTGCAGGATTGTAATATACTGCAACAGGGCTCTCCTCATTAGCAGTAAAAGCGCTACAAAGTCCAGAAGAATTTGCAAAAATCTCTTTTTCTTCAAACAAAGGATAAATAAAGGTGGTGGATGTGTAAATGAGTAGAAATACTAGTTTATAGTTAATAGTCAATAGTTTATAGTTCATCACCACTTCCTTCCAACTACAACTACATCTTTACCAATATATTTTTTACCATTCGCAGAATTGTACGCTTCAAAATATACGATGTATACACCTGTTTTAACTCTTGAGCCGTCAGATTTTTTCCCGTCCCAAGTTATACTACCAGCCCTAACTGAAGAATAAGTTGAAACATCGCCGTTAGGTAACCTGTCTCTGTCTAAAAGTTTAACAATTTCGTTCCCTGTAATATCATATATAACAATAGTTTTTTTTGCATCAAAATCGTCAATAAAAAAGTTTATTTTTACAAAATTGTTGTTCGGATCTTCAGGAGAAAAAGGGTTTGTATTTTTATCAACTTCAACAACTTTTTGTGTCTCTGATACAACCTCTTTATATCCATAACCTAATGTTTTTGGTTTTATTTCCCAATCATACTTTGTATCTGTATCTATTGGTAACCCATTAAAATCCCTTCTTCTTTGAAAAGTCATCATATCACTAACCTCGTCAGATCTCACACACCATTCTTGGCTATACTTTCCATCCCAATTCTCTACCTTCCACTGAAAAATTTCTATTAACTTGCCAAGTTTATTTATAAGTTTAGAACTTGTTGACCCGTCTTTGTTAGAAAAACATATAGCATCTATATATTCTGCTGTGGATTTTTTAACAGCGACTATTCCATCTGTAGCATACATACCATCTTTTATATAAAAAGAGGTAGTTGAAATTTCTACAATAAGATTTCCTCTCTCATCAAATTTTACACTGTCTTTTTCTGCGTTTATATAAATCAAAATAAACCTATTTTTATTTACAACGCTTTCTGTAGAAATTATAACCTTAGATAAATCACAAGTTTTTTCAGTGTCATAACGAGTAATTTCTATAGATAAATCCTTTAATTCTGAAAATGTTAGGTTTTCTAAAACGAACAATTCTATACAATCCCTACCTCCTTTTTCTGCAGGTGAAATTTCAGTAAGAAGTAAAGGGGATGATGAATGAGAAAAAGTGGAAGAAAATAAAAAAACAAAAAATAAAATTATTAGTTTTTTCATAAGTAGTAGTTTATTGTTAAACTTGGTGTAAAGTATAAATTTGTGTTATATCTTGTTGAAAAAATAAACTCTAAATTTTTTATTTTAAACTTACCTCCTATAGAGTAGTTTGATAAACCTTTTGATGTTTCATATCCAAAAATCAACAAAAAATTTTTAGCAAGGTCTAATTCAAATGTTGTAGTTAAAAACTCATAAACATTTTTATTATACGCTAAAGACAAAAAACTTTTGTATTCAGGAAGATAATACTTTAAACCAAACGTATAAAAAATAAGGTTTTCATCTTCAGCAAAGTTTGCACCTATGGTTGACGCAAAATGTAATTCTGTTGAAACAAAATTAAAGATATATCTTGCACCAAATGAAAAACCAAATGTTTGTATTGTTTTATCAAACTTAACATTGCCAAAGTTAAAATCAAATCCTAAAAACAATCCAGGAAAAAAAATTTCTTTCCCTAAGGATGTGTTTAAGATTAAAGAATACAATTTTTCTTTTGTTATATCAAAACTTTCTGAAACAAACTCTGTCTCACCAAAATCTGAATATCTTAATAAGAAGCCTAAATTACTAAACTTCCCTGGTAGAAACAACTTTATACTTGACAAGTTATCTTTAAAATTCAAATATGTGTATCCAAAAGAAACTGATTTTTTGTTTTCTAAAGCACAACCAGCAGGGTTTTTACCACAAGATTCTTTACCTTCAGACAAAACATTCATTGCTTGCATATACACAACTTCTTCTGCTGAATATGGCAAAAAATATGGTTCAAAAATAGAACAATACGAAGTTGAAAAGGATACAAAAAGTTGAAAAGTTAGGAAAGTATATATTAAACCAACAAATTTTTTTACAAAATTAAAAGTTTGTCGAGGAATATCTAATTTTTTATATGTTTTCATATCCTTAAATATATTTTCACTTTACTACAATTTTTCTCACATAATCCTTTTGGGTCTCAAAACTTTTCACTCTTAATACAGCATTGTATAAACCATAAGATATATCTTTTGGTAGTTCAACTTCAGTTTTGTTTTCTATTCCTGCAGTAAACTCCAAATTTTTCTCATAGATTTTGATACCATATAACGAAACTATCATAAATTTTATTTCTTTAACACCAAAGTTTGGTTTAAATTTTATATTCAATTTTTCCTTCACAGGGTTTGGATAAAAAAGTATATCTTCTAACATCTCATTAGATAAAGAATTAGAAACTTGTTGTGAAACAGCTTTGTTGTACAACCTTAAAAATTCTTTATAAAAAATCTCTGCAACTTGTTGTGATTCTATAACAATAAGATTTTCATAATTTTTATTACTTCCTGAAGTTAACGCTGAATCAGACCAGTTTGCAGAACCACAGATAACCTTTGCATTTTTTGTGAACGGATCTAAAACACAAAACTTATGATGCATAAGACCACTCCCAGACCAGGTTTGTCTTCCATCAAACCAAATGTCAATCCCTTCATTACGCAATTGTGTAAAAACAGAAACGCCAGAGGTTTGGTCATCAACTATTCCAGAAATTGATACATCTTGTTTCTTCATTTGTATTAAATAATCTGCTAAACTCTTCTCTGTAAACCATGCTACTGCAAAACATAATTTTTTTATCTTTGGTTTTTCTTCATAAAAATCATACCAGTTGTTTATTAAAACATCTTTTAATTGTGGATTTTGTGAGTAAGGATTAAAATAAACAGTTATTTTTGTTTCATCATCTAAACTAACCTGTTTATTGTTAAACTCTGCAATACGTGTAGATATACTTATATTGTTTGAATGTTCCCACATATATAAAAACACTTTTTCATAAATCTCTGCAAGTTGGTTTGAAAAAATCTCTAATGCAAAATTATCTTGTTCATAAGTAGCAGAAATAGTAAAATTATATGACCCAGTCCACACTTTTGAACTTTTTACAACAACAAACTTGTTATGCATAAGTTGCGCTCCCCCACGTATTTCGTATCTAAAACTACTTTTAAATGATTTTGTTGAATCTTCTTTATCAAAAATAGCATAAATTTTTACACCTCGGTTTACTGCATCATCAACTGCGTTCGTTATTGTAGTATTGTTTACTTCATAAATACAAATATACATTGTTGTTTGTGGTGAGACAGAATCAATAAATTCTTTTAATGCAAAATCAATCGGTTTTTTTGTTGTGGAAATAGAACCCAAAGATGGGGGTGTGTTATCAGTGTCAGTAAAATAAATATTTATCTGTAAGGAGAAAAGATAAGAATTTAAAATTATAAAAAAAACAAAAAAAATATTATTCTTAGCAAAATGAGAGTTCATAAAAAATTATATAAACAACACCATAATTACTTACAAAAAAATAATTCAAAAATCAAAATTTCAAATCAAAACCAATTCTGTGATTCCCCAGATTGTCAGAAATCTTTGTAGACATTCCAAAATTATAATTTAAACCAAAATTAAGTTTTGAAGAAACTTTTATTCCGTAATATCCAAAACCAAAATTTACAGAAGTTTTGTTAACACCAAATCTCAAAGCTATCGTATGAAAGTTTAAATATGTCTCAAGCCCTAAGGAATAATTTAATTTACTGTTTTCATCACCCCATTGTTGGTCTCTATATTTAAAATCAACTCCTAATGTGAAATCTTCTAAATAAAGCAATGTTTTAAAATCACCAAAATTGTATGCAGCACCAAAACAATATGTTTTAGGAAGGATATCTTTTTGTTCTTCATTAGGATTTTCATAAATTGATAAATCAGGTGAGTTTAAATCTTTAATTGCAAAACCTAAAGATAGTTTTTCATCAAAAATTTTATAATTTAAACCAAAATCTAAAGACAAACTTGATTTTTGATCTTTATTTTTTAGTTCCGGCTCAATTGAAATTATTTCTTCATCAAAATTAAACTTCTTTGTTAAATATTTTAAACTCAGCCCTAAGTTTATAGATGGCAAAACTTTATAAACTTCAGACAGATTCTTTGCAAAACCAAAAATAATAGTATCTTCTAAATATGAATTGTCTGCATTATAAAGACCATAGCCTACGCCTAAGGATAAATATTTCGTCGGAAAGACAAAGGCAACACTCATAAGAGAGAAATCTAATCCTTCAAGAGAGACAAATTGTTTTGTATACATTGTTTGTAGCATATTCTGATTAACATAAACAATACCTGCAGGGTTGTAATACAATCCTGATGGCTCATCACTTATAGCAGTAAAAACACCACCCATACTTTCAGCACGAACAGACCAATCTGTGTTTTGGAATGCAGAGTAAGAGAAAGTAAAAAGGTAAAAAAGTGAGGAAGTGAGAAAGAGTAGGAGTTTCTTAGAATTCTTTTGACAATATTTTAACAAACAATTAAGATTAACAGCTTGTTGCCAAACTTCCAATTTTCTATGTGGTTTCATATCCTTAACTATCCCCTCTCCTTTTTACTTTTTCACTCTCTCACTTTTTTTACTTCACCACAATCACCACACCATATTTTCTCTTTCCCTCTTTTGTTTTAATTTGATAAATATAAGCCCCTGATTCTAAACTTTTGCCATTTTTATCCTTACCTCTCCAAACTATAATTTTATTTGATGAACCAGCCCTTTCAGCCCACAACTCATTCCCTTGCGAATCTCTTATTATAACCTCCTCAACCTCACTGCCAAAAATAACTTCTGGATTTTTTGGTGTTATAAACTTTTGTTCTGGTCTATCTTCAGGTAACAAAACTTCTTCCCAACCTCCATCAGGAGGATAATACGAAGTGTTAACTTCATCCTCTGCAAAGAATTGATATTTTATACCTTTATTGCTTAAATTTATCAAAGTAAAATCAAACTCTGCGCAACCAATATATTCTGTTGTACCGGAAATAAATTCTGGATTAAACCTCACATTTCTTTCTTCGCCTGATAAAACCTCTTTGAACTTACCTTCTAATGAAACTAAACTCCCTTGCCTATCTCCTTCTTGAAACCTATCGTCTACAACTTTGAGGTCAACTTTTGCGATTTGTTTTCCTAAATCACGAGAGGTAAGTTTTGAAACTAAAACAAACCTAGGCGGTATCAAATCAGGTATTGCTTCAGCAATGTTTGATTTTTCACTTTCAACATTTAAATCATCAAATGTGCAGAGATAATAGTAATACTTTGTTTTTTTGTCAATTTGACTTTCATCTTTAAAGTTTGTGTTAGAAGTAGTTGAAATTAAAACAAAATTTATATTGTCTGTCGACCTATAGATTCTATATCCACGAAAATTATCTTCTAAATAATCCTGCGAATGCATCCAAGATAAACTTACATAACTTCCACAATGTAGTGCTTTTAGATTACTTGGTGGAGATATCTTTGGAATAGAATAAACTAATGGACTAAAATAAGTGCTTATTAAAACTTCACCAAAATAACCATCGCCTTCATCACCCTTATCTAATGTAATTATTCTAAAGAAGTAAGTTGTACCATTTTTTAAACCAAATATTTTAGTTGACAAATCTAAAGAATAATTTACAGTTGCAATATGAACTACATTTTCTCCGATTGAACCAAAACTAAATGTTGCATAATATACCCAGTATTTGTCAATATCTCCAAGGTCAGGCGATGGATTCTGCCAGGAAAGAGTTATTTTTCTGTTTGATGCAGTTGCTGAAATTTGTGTTGGAGGTGGAGGTGGTAAATCTAATACCCAGGCATAATTTGCAGTATTTGTCTGAGCATCCTTTGTCCAGGTTGACCAGTTTCCTGAATCATCACAAACAATAATACCAAAATAATATGAAGTTCCTGGCTTAAGCCCGCCTAAAACATAACTTACTGCTGTGCCGGGCGCAACCCCTGTTGTAGAGAAATAAAAATCATACGAGTCGGTTTTTGTAAAAGAATTAAACGATGTAGTTGAATATTTTATTCTATAAATCGCATTATTAAGTTTTCCTTCCATACCATCATCTCCAGGGGAGGTCCAGTTTAACAATATAGAACCTTCGTTATCAGTAGTTAATGCTGTAAGATTTTTAATTTCTGCAGGTGGTGTTTTATCAACACTTGGCCAATCAGATGGTGGCAATGTGTCAGACAACCACGTTGCACCAATATAAAGTTTTTCTACTGTAGTTGTACTACGCCTCACAACTCCAATCTTTATCCCACCTAAAGAACCGGAGGTATTATTTAATCTACTATGAGAAACTTTTGTCCAGTAATCTTCACTCAATACCTTTTGTTCTCCATATGTTGCTGTCCCTCCACCTCCTCTTACTATACCAACTCTAACCTTTCCTGTTCCTTTAACCCAAACTTCTGCATAATAAGTTTTAGTACTTATAAGAGACACTCCTGTTTGAGAAAGATATTCTTCAGATGATGTTAATGAAACTTCTGCTGAATAGTCGCCAACTAAGGATTGAGTACTTCTTTTTAAATTCCTTGCTGTCCCGCTCCAAACCCAATATTGTGCAGAATCACTTGATAAAGTTATAACCCACTCTTCAAAAAACTCGTTTTTTAACAAATTACCAGTTGTTTTTGTTTTAGTAGAAACAAGAACAAAATCAGTAGGTGTTAGATCTACATTAAATGCTCTTACTCTAAACCAATATTCGGTATTTGTGTTAAGACCAGTTATCTCTGCTTCTGTTGAAGTATAATTATCATTTAATTTTATTGGCGTTGAAAAATTTGTCACAAAATTGTCAGTTGACATTGAAACTTCATATTTTGTTCCTAAAGGGTTACCGTTTGATGACCAGGAAAGTTTTACCTTTGTATAACTTACCTCTACAAAAGATAAATCAGACGGTGAGTTTGCTAAAGTATATACTGATTTTGTTTCACTTTGTTATGAAATTCCATATTCATTACCAGCTTTTACATATCTTGAATATTGAGTATTTGGCGAAAGTTCTGTCTCAACATAAGTTGTGTTTCCATTACCTTCAAGGTTTTTTAAAAGTGTGCCATCAGTGTTATAAATTTGATAATATGTAGCACATTTTGTTATAATCCACTCCCATTTTATAGAAACTGTTGATAAAGCTACACCATAAAAACCTATTGGTTTAGCTGGGATACCTAAAAGTGTTTTCGTACTTATCACTTCACTATAATATGATTCAACTCCATCGCCATTATACGCCCAAACACGGAAGTAATATGTTGTGTCCCCACTAAGACCTGTAACCGTCGTTGTAAGTTGTATCAAGTTATCTGTGAAAGTTACAACTGTTGTAGGGTTAACAGTAAAATTTTCGTCTTCAGCTCTTGCAACACCGTACCGTGTCCATACTGGATTTCCACCATTTTCCCAAACAAGCGTTACTGAACTTGAGTATACCTCAGTAATTTGTAGATTAACCGGTGCTACTGCAAGAGTATAAAATGTTGTATGGTTTGAATCTAATGATTCACCTAATATGTTATATGCGCGGACAAACCTCCCATAAGCAGTGTTTGTTGAAAGACCTGTTTCTGTATAGGATGTTGTTAATGAAGTAGCAACTAAAGTGGTAGGTGAAGAGGCTTGATAAATTCTAAATTCATCAGCAAAACCAACGGGTGACCAAGTCCATGTTATTGAAATTGGTGTAACTGCTATTTTAGTAAATCCCGACGGTGCAGCTGTATAAGTGATAGTACTTGTGATGTTGCTTGGCATGCTATAATTCGGCACACCAACAGCATTTACAGCGATAAGACGATACCAGTATGTAACACCAGGAACTAAATCTATGTCAGTATAAGAATTGACTGGTGCAGGCACACTTGAACGCCATATCCAGTTATATGGTGAGGAAACCGAGGAATGTTCAACCCAGCAAGTTGCAGCATCTGAAAGCGACCATGAAAGCAATATAGTTACTGATGAGACCACAGTTGCTGAAAGATACGATGGAGCATTAGCAAGTGGTGTGATCTGTGCATAAGCAGTTGCACCGTCAGAGATTTCTGACCAGTTCCCAGCATTATCTTTTGCCCAAATTCTGAAATAATAAGTTACACCTTCTGCAAGCCCACCTACTGTATAATAACAATACGAACCTTGTATAACAGGACCCGTAGATATTTGGATGTCAGAAACATTCTGTGGTGATGAAGTTGAAAACACAACATCTTCTGTCATTGACGAGTATTGGATATAAAAAGTGCTTCCTTCTGGAAGGTTGCCTGTGTAGTTGTCATTGCCAGGACAAACCCAAGATAAATTTATCTCACCACCGTTTGTTCCTGTTTCAGCAACAAAACTTGTGATTTTTCCCGGCGGGTCAACATCACGCCAACGGTAACGCCAGAAGGAATCGTCTGTAACTCCGCGACGACAATAAATATAATCACCATATCTAGCTAATTTATTCCCAGCATTTGTTCCCACTGTTGCAGGTACACTTGAAACCCACACCCATTGATTTAAAGAAATACTATATTTCCAGAAAGAAATTTGTGCACCACCCCTAAGTGCGTATATATTTGATGAAGTTATTACGCCATCCCAAATTATTGACGCCCCTGCTCCTATAGTGGTAGGTGTATTCGCCAAATTTGTCCAAGTGTTTGTGTTTATGTTATACCTTCTTAGAACCGGTGAAGCATCAGCAACTAAACAATAAATGTATTCATCCCCTGTCCAAACCATCGCACTGCCAGATTTAGTTGCAGCACCGGGTCCTGTCAAGGATTCCCATTCATTAGTATTTATGTTATATCTCCATAATACATTTGTTCCACCTTGAAAAGCATAACACCAGTTAAGTCCAACCTGAGTGCTTACATAGACTATCGCACCGCCGCCTGTAACACTGCCAGGCGGATCTGCTAACCTAGTAAAAGTTGCAGCAGATATATCAAACTGATAAAAAGTAGTTCCACCCAAAAGCATATAAATAAAATTTCCTCCATCCCAGGTCATTGCGGCACCAGCTGACGCTGCATAATGTAACGCTGTTGTTGACACCCATACGTTCGTGTTTATATCATATATTCCGAATCCCGTGCTTACTCCTCTTATATTGTAGATTTTCGGATTACCGTCTTTTTCAGCATAAACAATACAAGCACCATAACCATTTCCAGTAGGTGTTGCAGATGCTACCCACACCCAACTGTTAACACTTTGTCCTGTGGAAGAAAAAATTTTGTATGAAATTAAAAAATTTAAAACCAACAAGAAGAAAATTTTAAGATGATATAAAGGAAACCCATGCTTTGGTGAGATATATGAAAAGATACTTTCTAAAAAGTTTATTTTTAAAAATTTATTTTTTTGCAATTTTTATAATCCTTACATATTTATTTTTTTTCTCCTTCCTTTTTTAAAATTTTTGTATTTATCGCAATTTTTATATAATATTAAAAGTTTATTTTCAATAAAAAGAAAGCCAGGGGACAAAATTTAAAAGCCTAACCGGCTTAAGGTTATAATCTTTGTCCCCTGGCTTAGAATTTTCACAGGGCTGGGGAAGAAAAAATTTTTATGGGCTCTCCAGCCCCACGGGTTTCTTCTTCCCCAAGCCCAATATTTTTATTTTAAAACCTCCTTATGTTTAACTCCCTACCACCACCCTATCCCGCGGTTTGATTTTGAAAGAACTTTTTCCAATTTTATTATATATACACGAAATTAAATTTTGTCAACTAAAAATTTTTAAAAATAAAATTTTTCGACGGAAAAAATAAAATTTTTTATTCACCCCTTAAGTAGTAAGTAGATTAGTAGATGGGTAGATGAGTGGATGAGTGTTTACTTAAAAATTTCGCAGTGTAAGAGTTTTTTACTTTTAATAAACCCTCAAATGGCCCTTGATATACAACATAACCACCTTCATCTCCTCCTTCAGGACCTAAATCTATAATCCAGTCAGCTGTTTTTATAACTTCTAAATTGTGTTCTATAACAACCACAGTGTTACCTAAATCTACAAGTTTATGTAAAACATTAAGAAGTTTTTCAACATCATAAAAATGAAGTCCAGTTGTTGGTTCATCAAGAATATATAATGTTTTACCAGTTGATCTTTTACAAAGTTCAGCTGCTAATTTTATTCTTTGTGCTTCACCACCAGATAAAGTTGTTGCTGGTTGGCCAAGTTTTATATATCCTAACCCAACATCGTTTATCACTGACAAAACATTTCTTATCTTGTTTATATTAGCAAAAAACTCTAA
>Ga0308394_1000013_pt1 | contig 122576 bp, 111 predicted proteins | sample Hotspr2Sampleme2_FD_202366 | JGI IMG/M metagenome (GOLD analysis project Ga0308394, IMG submission 202366) | Hot spring phototrophic mat microbial communities from Mushroom Spring, Yellowstone National Park, Wyoming, United States - 20050701_me2 ...
AATATACTACTTGATAATTTTTTGACGAAAGTTTGTTTTGCAATGTGTATGCGAGAAGTGTTTTCCCACTACCATACTCGCCTGTTATCAAACACAAAGGTTTCTTTGTTGAAACAACATATTCCAACCTTGCAAGTGCTTCCTTATGTTCTTTTGAATAATAAAAAAAAGCAGGGTCCAGCGAGTTTTCAAAAGGTGGTTGATTTAAATTAAAGTATTTTAGATATAAAATAGTGTTCTCCTAATATAAAAAATTTTGAAAAATTTCCTTTTTAACACAATTGCTATTTTCAAAAAAACATGATAAATCCAACCTAAAAGTCCAGAAAGGAATGTTGGATAATAACCTAATACATTTTTATAAGAGATTTTCATAGGAGAAGTAATTCCTACATCATCACAAACAATATATTCATCTTTTGGCAGAATTTTTATTATTCTATGCAAAAACTTTTGGCCGTTTATCTCATATAGAACAACATCGCCTAAACAATATCTGTTTTTTTTAACAATACAAACCACATCTCCATTTTTTATCAAAGGACGCATACAACCACCGGATGTTTTTATAAAAGTTACAGAAGTGTCAACATCAAAAGTGTCAATAGTATCAATAGTGTCAAAAGTTTCAATAGTATCAATTCTGCAATTTGTGGGTTCAGAAGTATGGTGTTTCATGATAACCTTGGAACATATCTACAGCCACTCTTAAATACAGGATTGCCGGATATACACTTACCACAGGCAAGCGCTGCTTGCTCAAATATTTTTTCAGATGTTATTTTTGGTTTTTTATATTTTTTCTTTTTTTCTTTTTTCATTGTTTTTTTAATAAATTTTAATCAAATCCCACTGATTATTATATACTCACAAATCTGTAAAATGTCAACTTAAATTTTTAAAAATTTTTGCCACCTTTTTTAATACACTTGAACAACTAAACAAACTTTTACTTTCAACAAAACAAAGTCCAGGACAACGATTGCACCAATTTAACAACTCACATTCTTTACATCCTTTATATCTCTCAATATCCTTAAAAATCTTAAAAAATTCATTATTTAACCAAATCTCTGAAAAACTTTTCTCTTTAATACTACCTAACTTATAAGGAAGTTGTAAGCAAGGATAAAGTTCGCCAAAAGGATTTATCCCAACAACATTCATACTAGCAGAACAGATCAATCTTGACAATAGATCATCTGTTTTTTCTTTATGATGTTTATATTCTCTAAACAAACTTAATACTTTTTTTTCTTCCAACATCAACTCAGTCGGCTCCATATTGCCATCATTCTTAGGTGTTAAAACAAAATCAAATTTATAACCTACACCAAGTTTTTTACAAAAGTTATTTAAAAATTTATGTTGATTGAAATTTTCTTTATTGATTACAGTTTTAACAAACACCTCTATATTTTCATCTTTAAGAAATTTTATCCCTTCAACAACTTTATCAAAAACTTCATATCCACCTACAAAACTATTGTGAACTTCTTTATTTCCATATAAACTTATCTCAACCCTATTTATTCTTAATTCAGACAATTTTTTTGCAACAGATTTATTAATCAAACTTCCATTAGTAAACAAAATTACATAAAAATTTAACTTTTTTGCAAATTCTATCAATTCAAAAATATCTTTTCTCAACAATGGTTCACCACCAGTAAAAACAACATAAAGCCCACCTAAGGAAGCTATTTCTTTTAACAATCCCTTGATTTCATTAGTGACAAGATAACCATTTTTTTTATCAAGGTAATTATTAGGAATATAGCAATGTTTACAAGATAAGTTGCAACTATATGTTATCTCTAAAATAGTATATAATGGTATCCTTTTTTTGTAAGTGATATTAAAAAGTTCATCAGTTAAACTTTTTTTATTTCGCATCTTTTTCTATGATGCCTTTTTTAATAAGTTCCTCTATAAATTCTTTAACATCTGAAAAGGCAACCTCAAAATCTACATCATACGATTCAACTAATTCTTTGACAATTTTTTCTTCATCTAAACCATCTTTTATATTTTCAAAGATAAAACTTCCAACAGAATCAACCTTGTGAAGATAAGAGTTTTTACTGTCAACTATAAAAATTTCATCATTAATTTTTCTATACGCTATATCTGGTTTAATTTTGTATTTCATATGTAGGATAGAATTTATAGCACGGGGCTAATTTCGCAATACTAAATACAACATCAAAAATTTTATTGTTATAGTTTTTTTCTTTTACTACCCAAAACAGGTTTTTAAAGATTAACTCAACTTTTTCTTTAAAGGTTAACTTCTCAACTTTAGCTTCATCTGAAAATCCTGATAAAAAATATATCCTATCTACAATAAAACTTTTATTAAAAACTTTTCTATAATTCAGAGGTTCCAACTCTCCCCAAAACGGACTTTTGTAAACATACAATTTTTTTTTATTCAAAACAATTATAGAAAGTTCATCAGTTAAAACATATCTGTATTTTTTTGCAATAGTAGATTTTCCAGAGCCTGAAGGGCCAACATATAATACTGCTTTATTGCCATTTTTTAAAATACTACAGGAATGTAGCATTATACCATTATTTTCTATAAGAACTAAACTTGAAATCACTCTAAGTAAACTATCAAAGGAAAAGATATTATCTTCTATTTGAGCGAAATACTTTTTTTTATCAAAAAAAATTTTTAAATCTTCTCTTGAGAATATTAAAAACCTATCGTCAATCTTATCTAAATTTTTATCAAATAGGTCAATTTCTAAAAATTTTTTTGTTTTTAATTCTTCACTTATAAAACTATCAAACTTTTTTTTAATCTCAAAAATAATCTTTGACTTTTTATAAAAATTCAACTTGAAAGAAATCTGATTGGGGATGAGAATAAAATATATTGTGAGCATACATCAAATTTCCTTCACCCACCAACGTTGTGCTCTTATTTGAAGGAGTAGTTTTTTATCTTTTACATCAAGTTTTGTTTCATCAACTGGTTCTAAAATATGTATCTTTGTATTTTCCAAAAGATTAATTATTTGATTTTCTTGAGCAGGTTTGCCTTCAGAAGTTAATATTATTTTTACCTTAGGTCTCAAAGGAGAACCACAATTTACTCCAACAACACGTGCAATCTCACCAGTGTTAAGTTTTACATAACTTCCAGGCGGAAATAAAGAAAATTTGTCAACAAAAACTTTTGCTATAGAATGCTCAAACTTGTCTGCTTGTTTAACTATAGAAATTATTGCTTCATGAGGAATAATTCTTTCCTTCCATGGTCTTGGATGAGTCATAGCCTCATAAACATCTGCTATTGCTATTATTTTTGAGTAAAAATCAATCTTTTCTCCTTCAACCCCATGTGGATATCCACTTCCATCAATCCTTTCATGAGTTTGTAAAATAACTTTCTCAAGAAGCTCTTTTAACGACCTTGGCAAATCAATTTTAGAAAGTTCTATTTTAGTATATTCAGGATGTTTTTTTACCTCCTCATATTCTTCCTGAGTAATCTTTTCTGATTTAGAAACAATATTCAAAATTTTAGCCATACCTATATCGTGCAATAAAGCACACAAAGTTATCTCTTCTAAATCAGAAGGTGAAAAATTTAAATTCAATGCAACAAATGCAGTATATATTGCGGTATTTATACTATGAGAGTATATATGACTATCAACTGTTGTATAAGAAGCGTATAAAATTAACTCATCAGGATTTTTAGATATGCCATCTACAATTTTTTTTGTAGAATCTAAAATTTGTGAGGCAGAAATATTAGTTTTATCTAAATTCAAATCTTTAAATAAACTTTTTATTGAGGAGATACAGTAAGAATAAATTTCTTCAGTAGAAAGAATTGATTTTTTTTCAGCTTCTTGTTGAACCCCTTTTGACTCTTGCAAAACTTCTTCTTTCTTTATTTCCTGGATTTTTGGTTGCTGTTCAACTTGTTTTTGAGAATTTTCTATTTTCTTAAATATATCTGATAATCTCATATTAAAACAGTGACTCGTTATTAGTGGTTAGTTTGTTAGTTAAATTATATTTTTTAAAAACAGATTTTAATTTTTCTTTATTTTGTCCAGCCATATTTGTTAATGGTAATCGTAATTCTGAAGAACACAAACCCATAAGGCCCATTGCTTCTTTAACAGGTATAGGATTTGTTTCAATAAACATTGCTTTCATAAGCGGATATAACTCATAATGTATTTTTTTTGCTTCTTCATATTTTTTGTTCAACAACAAACTTGTAAACTCATGCATCTTCTTAGGAATTATGTTAGCTAAAACAGAGATCACTCCCTTCCCACCTAAACACATAATAGGGTATGTCAAAGAATCATCGCCACTTAAAATTGAAACTTTATCTTCTAAACCTTCTTGTAGTAAGAAAGAGTAAATCTGTGAAACTTGTTCAATAGAACCAGATGCTTCTTTAATACCAACAGTATTCGGACATTCTTTTACTAACCTTACAAAAGTTTGTGGTTCAAGATTAGCAGAAGTTCTACCTGGAATGTTGTAGGCAATTATAGGAAGGCCTGTTTTTTCAGCTATTGTTTTAAAATGTTGGAACATACCTTCCTGTGTCGGTTTATTATAGTATGGTACAACTAAAAGTAAAGCATCACAACCAACTTTTTTTGCATGTTCTGACAAAAGCAAAGATTCATAAGTAGAGTTTGTCCCTGTACCACCAATCACAGGTACCCTTTTTCTTGCTTGTTTTACCACAATTTCTATGACTCTGTTATGTTCTTCATAAGTCAAAGTTGGTGATTCACCTGTTGTTCCGCAAGTCAAAATTGCATCGGTTCCTTCAAAAATATGCCATTCAACAAGTTCACAAAGTTTCTTTTCATCAATCTCACCATTTTTAAATGGCGTTACTAAAGCTACTATTGAACCTTGAAACATAGTTTTTAAACCTCCATTAATAATTATCCTTCCATCTAAACCGACGTGTAGGCAAATTTTTGTTCAATTTTTTAATCCAAATAAAATTCTCCGTCAAAAACATGATACACCTTACCTTCTAAATATAAATCTGAAACAGGAGATATCATATCTTCTATTGAATTTTTTTTAAATCCGACAAATAATACTTCTCCACTTCTTGTGTGACATTTTATCTGTGGTTTAGTAAAATTTTTAACAGCAGAAATTATAGCAGAAGCAAGAACTCCTGTCCCACAAGATAATGTTTCGTTTTCAACCCCCCTTTCATATGTCCTTACATATATAGTGTGTTCATATTTCACTTGAACAAAATCTACATTTGTACCTTCAGGAGAAAAGATTTTATGAAATCTTATTTCTTTCCCTAAATTATAAACATCAACTTTCTCAATATCATCCACAAAAATAACTGTGTGTGGGACACCTGTATTAATAAAATCAACTTTTAATGCCCTACCATCATTTAAATTTACAACTATTTCAGATCTAAAATCTTTTGGGTCAGGTAGTTTTATTTTTACATTACCCCTTGATTTTATCTCACAATTTATAACCCCTGCTGCTGTTTCAAAATTTGCCACATCTTCACAAAGTTCAAGTTGGTATGCATAATATGCAATACATCTTGCACCATTACCACACATTGTAGCAAATGAACCATCAGAGTTGTAATATACCATCTTAAAATCACAATCTTTCCTTGTAGGTGGTTCTATTACTAAAAATCCATCTGCACCTACTGCAAACTTTGGCTGACAAATTTTTTTTGCTAAAGTAGAATATAATTTAGGTTTAATTTTCAAATCAAAATTGTTTATTATAACAAAATCATTCCCTGCTGCCTGAAATTTTGCAAACTTTAATTTTTTCATATTGAACTACAATAGCAGACCAAGGTCTGCAACTACCCTACTTTCAACTTTTGACTTCTTTCCTCACCAAATCTTTATATTCATCTCTTTTCCGAACCAAATAAAACTTATTGTTTTCAACCATTACTTCAGCCGGTCTTAAACGAGAATTATAGTTTGAACTCATAACAAAACCATAAGCACCTACTGTCTCAATAACTAAATATTCACCATTTTCTACATTAGGAATCGTTCTGTTTTTGCATAAAAAATCTGATGTTTCACAGACAGGCCCAACAATATCGCAGGTGAGAAGTGAACGATGATTAGAAATAACAACTGGAACAACATTATGATAAGCACCATAAAAAGCAGGACGAATTAAATCAGTAATACTTGCATCTACAATTAAAAAATTTTTGTTCCTGACTTTTTTGTGATATAAAACTTTACATATTAGTATTCCAGTATTCCCAACAATTGACCTTCCTGGTTCACAGATTATAGTTAAGTCCTCAGGGATATATTTTGCTAATCTTAAAATAAAATTTTTAGGGGTTGGCGGTTCTTCATCTTTATATCTTATTCCTAAACCACCACCTACATCTAAATATTTTAACTTTATACCAATTTGTCTTAAAGTTTTCACTAAACTTACAACTTTCTTTGTAGCTTCAACAAAAGGTTCTAAATCGCAAATTTGTGAACCAATGTGAAAATGTAATCCTACTAAATTTAAGTTTTTAAACTCTATTTTTATATATTTACAAAATTCAACTACATCACCAATAGGAATACCAAACTTAGTTCCTTCTTCACCTGTGGATACATAACTTATGGTATGAGTATTAACTTCTGGATTTACTCTTACAGCAATATTAACCTTTTTGTTTTTCTGTCTACATATACTTTCTAAAAGTTCAACTTCATCTTTTGACTCTACATTAAACATCAAAATATCATTTTTTATTGCAAACTCTATCTCCTGTTTTGTTTTTCCTACACCTGCATAAACAATCTTTTTATTATCTATTCCAGATTTTAAAGCACGATATAACTCACCTCCACTTGTAATATCAGCTCCACCACCAAGATTTTTTATAATCTTTAAAATCTCAGAGTTAGAATTTGATTTTATAGCAAAACATATCAAATATTTTCTATTTAATTCCACAAATGCAGATTTATAACTTAAAAAATTTTCTTTAATTTGATTTTTTGAATATACATAAACTGGTGTAGAAAATTCTTCTGCTATTTTCTTTACTTCAACTTCTTCAAAATATAAACTTCCATTTTTATATTTCAATTTCGGTGTTACAGGTTGCATAATTAAACCTTTCTCAAAGTATAAGACAACTTTTTAAGCTGCCTTTTAACATCTGAGATAGAACTTCCACCATATGTTTTATAGTTTTTAATTACATTTTCAACTTTTAATAATTCTTTAATTTTATCAAACATGTCTTTTTTAAACTTTTCACCTAAAACTTTGACATAATCTTCATAATTTAGTTGACTTATTTTTTTATTTTTATCTCTGCAATAATCCAAGATATCTTTTATTTTTTTATGAGCTAATTTATATGGATAACTCAAATTTTGAACAAGGAAATTTGCAATCTCTGTTGCAAAAAGGAAATCATAATTTTCAACATCTTTTATCAGTTTTTCATAATTGACTTTAATATTTCTCACTATTAAACTCATAACTTCAACGCACTGTTTAGTTGTTTCATAAGCAGAAAACATATAAATCTTATCTTCTTGCATATCTCTATTATAACTTAAAGGTAAACCTTTCATTAAAACCAAAATTCCTATTAAATCAGAATAAACTTTTGCAGTTTTTCCTCTTATAAGTTCTAAGTAATCTGGATTTTGTTTTTGGGGCATAATTGAAGAACCAGAAGTTAAATTTTTAGGCAAAGAAATATAACCAAAGTTTGGATTACACCAAATAATAAATTCTTCTGCCATTCTTGATAGATGCATCATCATAATTGAACAACAAAATATAAACTCTGTTATAAAGTCCCTATCTGAAACAGAATCTACTGAATTTTCTGAGATAGTTTTAAAACCTAACTTTTTTGCAATTTTTTTTCTATCAATGTCAAAACTACTGCCAGCAAATGCTGCAGAACCTAAAACAGAAATATCAACCCTTTTATAACAATCTTTTAATCTCTCAATATCTCTTAAAAACCACCAAGCAAAACATAAAATATAATGGCTAAACAAAACAGGTTGTGCTGGCTGAAGATGAGTATAACCAACCATTACTACATTTAAATTTCTCTTAGCTAACTCAACAATCTCTTTTATTAAGTTCTTAGATGATTTAATTATTTCGTTAATTTTTTCTTTTAAAAACATTCTTTCATCGGAGACAACTAAATCATTTCTACTTCTTGCTGTCCTTATTATACCAGCCAAATCTTTATCTTTGCCAAGAAGATATTCTAATGTTCGCTCCACTGCATAGTGAACATCTTCTGAAGGAAGAATTTTTTCAGGATTGTTTTTAATTTCCTCTAATGTTTTTATTAACCTCTGTCCATTTTTTTTATCTACCAAATTTTTTTCCAAAAGCATCTCTGTCCATTTAATACATGTTTCAACATCATATTTGGCAAGTTTGTGGTCAAAATCAAATGAAGACAAAAATTTTTCTAACAAATCTTCTTTCATTTATTTACAAATTTTAATAAAATCCTTAACTAAATTCTCTAATCCTCTATAATCATTTGTCTTTATTTTTTCAATAATTGCTGAACCTACAATAAAACCATCAATATAATTCAAAATCGGTATAACCTGCTGTGGCTTTGAAATTCCAAACCCCGCACAAATTGGTTTATCTGTCTCTTTCCTAACTTTTTTAACAAAATTATAAAACTCAGATGGCAACTTCTTTCTTACTCCAGTCGTACCTGCCAATGTTAAAAGGTATACAAAACCAGTTGTATATTTATAAATCAACTTCCTACGATGTTCTTCTGTAGTAGGAGACAATAAAAATATACTACAAATTCCATACTTGTTTGTCAATGAATAAAACAGATCCTTAGACTCCACAATAGCATCAGCGAAAATCACACCTGCAACACCTACTTTTTTCGCATTTTTAAAAAATTTTTCTACTCCATATATCACCACAGGATTTAAATATGTCATTAGTATAGGAAAGTATCTTTTATATTTCAATGTTTTTTCAACTATGTCAAAAACATCATCTATAGTAGTATTGTTTTTTAAAGCGATAAAAGAAGAATATTGTATTGTAGGTCCATCTGCTACAGGATCAGAAAATGGAATACCTAACTCTACAATTTCAACACCATTTTCTAAAAATAATTTTACAAACTCAACTGTATCATCTTTTTTTGGGAAACCACAAGTAATATAAGGAATAAACTGTTTATTTCTTTTAAAAGCCTCTTTTAATTTCATATTTGCCACTGAAACCACTGAATATACTGAATTAAACTGTATTTGCTACAAATACCTAACACCTTCATACTTTCTACTTCCTACTATTATTCTGCACGGCTGAAGCCGTGCCCTACAAATCCCTAACACCTTCATCCCATCAACTCATCAACCAATTAACTCATCTACTCATTCCCATTTTCATCAGGTAATTTTTGAAAATCTTTCTGTTTTGTATCTATACTCGCAACACTTTTAAGTCGTGAATCTAATATTCCTAATTCTTTCTCCGTATCAATATATCTTTCATATGCATTTTTAATATGTTTTCCAACAATAGAAAAACTCTCTTTAAACTTATCCAAATTTAAAACAAGTGCTTGAAGTTGTTGCCTTAAATAAGCTATATTTTTTGAAATCTGCTCTGTATGTAATCCCATAATGACAAACTGTAAATAAGGAAGTAACGTTTGTGGTGAAGAGATAATTACTCTTTTCTTTGCAGCATATCTTATCAAAGTTTCATCTTTCAACTTAAGAGTTAAAATTTTCAAAAAGACTGCTTCTGAAGGTATATACATAAAAGCATATTCACTACCATATTGTGGCAACACATATTTTTCTGCAATATCATCTATCTGTTGTTTTATCGCTCTAATCATCTCTCTTTCATACTCTTGCTTTTCAACCTCATTTCTTGCTTGCTCACATTGGAAAAATTTTTCCATATTAAATTTTGAATCAATAGGTATAACTTTATCTTTAAATATCACTGCAGCATCAACTTTATTACCACTGTGTGGATTTACAGGATATTGAAATTTTACATTTTCTTTTGGTAAGATATCTAATAAAAGTTTTTCCAACATCTCTTCACCAAAACTTCCCCTTAATTTTATAGAACCTAAGGATTTCAACAATTCCTGTGTGTTCTGTAGAAGTTGTGAAGCAGAACTGTCAAGTTTTGAAACCATCTGGGTAATTTGGGAAAATATTTCTGATGTGTTTTTGAGTCGTTCATCAATCTGTTGTGTTACAAGTTTAAAACCAGAAGATGTTGTCTCAGTAGTTGTTTTAACCTGCAGATTTAAACTTTCTATTGTAGAAGATATTTGTTCATTTATAGAATTCCTTAACAACTCAAGTTGTGTTCTTAAAGTTGAATCAGTATTAGAAACTTGGTTTATAGTTTGATTGATATGATTTTGTAAAATCAATAAAGAATTTGAAATAAAACCTTTAAGTTCGTCTATAAGTTGTGAAGAAATTTCTAACTTTGTCGCAAAATCAGAAAATTTTTGCTCAGCAGATTTTTTTGTAAAAATTACTAAAATGATAACTATACTCAAAAATAAAAGTACCAATATAAAAAAAGCTATTAAAAATATATTCATATTGACAAACTTTGTTGTTGCAATTTTAAAGAAAAATTTTTGTAATCTTTAAGTTTAAAGCCTTTAGGACCTGATTTTTTTTGTGCTAAATCTTCTATCCCACAAAGTGCTTTTTCACAATTCAAACATGCACCACTGCAATTAACCGCGGGATAAAACTTATCCTCATTAGGCTTTCTTATATATATAGGAATATCTATTCCTTCACAGTTTTTGGAAGACATAAAAATTTTGTTTAACCCTTCCACACTGCCATCTTCTAATATTCTATACTCCATACACAAAGCAAATGTCAAGTCATTTTTGTCACAGAGATTTCTTAAATAATCAAAAATCTTCAATCTATAGTCAATTTTAGCATTTATGTACCCTATGTTTTCAATATACAAATTTTTGTAATCATAATAAACAGAAGTACCAAAATATTTTTTTATATTATCTAAAACAAAACTATATATTTTTACAGGTATATCTAAAACACTTGCTATAATATGTTTTACTCCACAATCTTTTGCTCTCAAAACAATTTCTTTTAAATCTTCTTTTTTATCTGTAATAAATGGCAATATAGGGTCTATCCTACAGACAGCAAAAATTTTATTTTCGGAAAGAATTTTTAAATTTTTAAAAAGGACAGATGTAGTTGCACCATTAGGAGCTAAAATTTTTCTCAAATCTTCATTTATTGTCAGTATAGATACTTGACCAAAACAATGTTTTTTACAACTATTTTTAGGTTCATTAAATGAAGGTTTTAACAACTCAACAACTTCCTTAAGTATTTCACGCTTTGTTATAAACTCAATAGGTAGATTATATTTTAAAAATACTTCAATAATTTTTTGAGATATTTTTTCTTTTTTTTCAATTTCCTGAAACGGGTCAGTTACAGGGCTTAAATATCCACAAGATGCAACAAAAAGATTGGAAATCTGTTTTTCCACAACTTCATCAAAATTTTCAAATACAAAGATTTTTCTCTCTTTATGAAACTCTTCAAAATTGCCTGGCAGTGCCCTTGCATAACAATAGAAACATCCAACAGAACAACCATTATATGGATTTATAAGGAGACGTTCTGATGTACATTCTCGTCTTGGATTTTCTTTCGCTACATACCAACCATGTAATTCTTTCTCTGTTTTTTTATAAATATAGTGATATTCTAAAACCATCTTAGATTTAAAGTTATTCAATGGGAGAAAGATTATAAGCTTTTTGAGGACAAAAATTTTTTGCTGCAATAACTAAATGCGAAAACAAAGGATGAGCAGAAACAAATCTAGATTTAAATTCAGGATGGAACTGAACTGCAATAAAATAAGGATGTTCTTTAAGCTCAATTATCTCAACTAATCCCGCAGAGTGCGGGATAGGATGTTCTCCACTAATTATCAATCCTTTTGATTGCAAAATTTTTCTATACTCATTATTAAACTCATATCTATGTCTGTGTCTCTCATAAATCTTTGTTGTTCCATAAACTTTATATGCTAATGTATCTTTTTTTATTTTACAAAGATAAGCTCCTAACCTCATTGTACCACCTTTATATTTGACCATCTTCTGTCTCTCCATTAAATCTATCACAGGATATTCTGTTTTAGGGTTAAACTCAGTAGAATTTGCATCTTTCAAACCACAAACATTTCTTGCAAATTCTATAACTGCACACTGCATCCCAAGGCAAATTCCTAAAAATGGTATTTTATTCTCCCTTGCAAATTTTACTGCTTGAATTTTACCTTCAATACCTCTTTCTCCAAAACCTCCAGGAACAATAATTCCTTGGACATCGTATAGCTGTTGCTCAAAATTCTTTTGTTCAACATCTACATATTTAATGTTTACTCTAACATCGTTATGTACACCTGCATGGAACAATGCTTCAAGTATACTTTTATAAGCGTCTTTAAGTTGAGTATATTTCCCTGCAACTGCTATGGTAACACTATCTTTTAAAGATTCATACTTTTCTACTAACTTAACCCAATCAGAGATTTCACATTTTCTACTTCTTAATTTTAATTTTCTTAAAATAATTCTATCCAATTGTTGCTCTTTCAAAATCAAAGGAACTTTGTAGACACAACTTCCTACATCCGGCTCTAATATAACACAATCTACCTCTACATTGCAAAACAATGAAATCTTCTCTTTAATCTCACGAGTGAATGGTTTTTCAGTTCTACAAATAATTATATCAGGTTCAATTCCAATCTCTCTTAACTTCATCACACTATGCTGGGTTGGTTTCGTCTTTATTTCCTCAGCTGCTTTTATATATGGCAAAAGTGTAATATGAATATACAAAACATTTTCTTTACCAACATCTAACCTTATTTGTCTAATCGCTTCTAAAAATGGTAAACTCTCAATATCACCAACAGTACCACCAATCTCTGCAATAACTATATCTTTCTTTCTTGCTAAACTATATATACTCTGTTTAATCTCATTTGTGACATGAGGTACAACTTGTACTGTCTTGCCCAAATATTCACCATATCTTTCTTTGTACAACACCCTACTATAAATCTGACCTTGTGTAACATTATTTTTTCTTGACATATTTTGGTTTAAATATCTCTCATAATGTCCTAAATCAAGGTCCGTCTCGGCACCATCTTCTGTAACAAAAACTTCACCATGTTGATAAGGACTCATTGTTCCAGGGTCAACATTTAAATAAGGGTCAAACTTCAGAACATCTACCCTGTAGTTATGCGCTTTCAAAAGCATACCAATAGAGGCAGTAGTTATTCCTTTGCCTAAGGATGAAACAACTCCACCTGTTACAAAAATAAATTTTGTTTTCATACTTGTAAAATTTAAACAAAAAATATTTTTATTTATCAACTATTAGTTGAAAAATTTCTGCCTTGATAAGAATTAAGTTGTTCTAATCTTTCATTGATCTTTAAAATTATTTTTGTTTTATTATTCATCCATTCGGGTGCTAAAAGCAATTTTTTTTTAGCAGAAGAGACCAATCTTAATATGACAACATCTTTTGGTATATTCTCTAAAAACTTGCAAACTTCATTTATATATTCATTTTCTTCTAAAATTTTTATTTTACCTTCATTATAAAGTTTTTCTAAATATGTATTTTTTAGGATATGTAAAACATGTAATTTTACTCCATTTAATTTTAATCTTCCAACTTCTTCTGCATCTTTTATTATATCTTGTTGTGGCAATCCAACTATGATATGAGCTCCAATATTTATCTTTGGATACTTTTTAGTAAGTTCTACTGCATTGACAAATTCATTCCAACTATGCCCACGATTAAGCCATATTAAAATTTTGTCGTCTGATGTTTGCATACCATATTCCATCCATACAAGATACTTCTCAGTATAAGAGTTTATTAACTTGAGTTTTTCTTCATCTATACAATCAGGCCTTGTTGAAATTGAAATACCAACAATCTGTGTAAATTCCTTTACCACATCATAAACAGATTTTAATTTTTCCACATCTGCATATGTGTTAGTGTAAGATTGAAAATAAGCAATAAATTTTTTTATCTTAAATCTTTTTGAGTTAGAATAAAAATTTATAGCATCTTGAATTTGTCTTCTAACATTCTCAAGCTGTGAAACTTTATTATCATAATATTGTTGAACAAAAGCCAAATTATTACAAAAAATACATCCTTTATCACTTATACTCCCATCTAAATTAGGGCAACTAAATCCCGCATCTATACTTATTCTATGCACTCTTTCACCAAAAATTTGTCTTAAATACCTATTAAAAGAAAAGTATCTTTCCATAAAATCTATAATTACAACATTTATCTAAAATCTTCAACTTATAACAAAAACTTGTCTTTGAATTAATAAATTTTATAATTAGTTAATAGTTTTCAGCCCATAGTCAATTGACTATAAACTATTCCCGCAAATTGTGGAATGAACTAATAACTCTGAACCAATAACTATTGAACTATGAACTACTGCGAAGAGTTTGATATAATAGTAGTTGGAGCAGGACATGCTGGATGTGAAGCAGCATATATTGCCTCAAAAATGAACTGCAAAGTCCTTCTGTTGACTATGTCTTTAGATACAATAGCACAGATGTCCTGCAATCCAGCAATAGGTGGAGTAGCAAAAGGGCAGATTGTCAGAGAGATAGATGCACTTGGTGGTATAATGGCAAAAGTCACTGATAAAACAGGAATCCACTTCAAAATGTTGAACACTTCAAAAGGTCCTGCTGTATGGTCTCCAAGAGCCCAGTGTGACAGAACATTATATCGTATAACAATGAAACAAATTTTAGAACAACAAAAAAATTTATATATAAAACAAGAAGAGGCAATTAAAATACTCGTTGATGACAAAAAAGTCACCGGTGTATTAACAAAACACAACAATGTGTATAAATCCAAATGTGTTATTTTGACACCTGGGACCTTTATGAATGGAGTAATACATATAGGATTAAAAAGTTTTCCAGCAGGAAGATACTCAGAATTCCCCTCAAGTTTATCAGAATCATTAAAAGAAATTGGTTTTGAAGTTAAAAGGTTAAAAACAGGGACACCTCCAAGAATAGATGGGAAAACAGTTGATTACACAAAGTTCGAACTTCAACCTTCAGATTCTCCACCAGTACCTTTTTCACACTTTACACCATTATCAGAATTTCCATATCAAAAACTTCTAAACTGTTACATCACATATACTAATTCTGAAACACATAAGATTATACTAGACAATCTTGATCGTTCCCCTCTTTACACAGGAAGAATAAAAAGTATAGGGCCTAGATACTGTCCTTCAATTGAAGATAAAGTAGTAAAATTTAAAGACAGACAGAGGCATCAGATATTTTTAGAACCAGAGGGTCTTTATACAACTGAACTATACTGCAATGGAATATCCTCAAGTTTACCTGAAGATGTACAAGAAAAGATTGTCCATTCAATACAAGGACTTGAAAACGCAAAGATTACCAGATATGGATATGCAATAGAATATGACTACTGCCCTCCAACACAACTCTGGCCATCACTTGAAACAAAACTTGTAGAAGGCCTATTTTTTGCAGGACAGATAAACGGAACTACAGGTTATGAAGAAGCAGCAGGACAAGGTATAGTTGCAGGAATAAATGCAGTCTTAAAAATTCAAAAAAAGGAGCCATTAGTTTTAGGACGAGATGAAGCCTATATAGGCGTATTAATAGATGACTTAGTAACAAAAGGTATTTTAGACCCTTACAGGATGTTCACCTCAAGAGCAGAATACAGATTGTTACTGCGCACTGATAACGCTGATTTACGACTTTTAGACTACGCATATAATCTTGGGTTAATAGAAGAAAATTACTACAAAATTTTTAAAGAATACAAAGAAAAATTAGAAAAATTGATAAAATTCTTTGAAACCAAAAAAATAAATTCTGATGATACAATTGCCGACTTAATACGACAAGCAAAAGAGCCTGAGAATTTGGAAGAAGAATTAAATGAAGAATTTAAACTTGGAACCGATTATTATTGGAATACAAAAAATCTTTTAAACGAAGCAAAAACACAAATAAAATATTCTGGATATATTCAAAAACAGATACAACAAGCACAACAATTAAAAAAGTTAGAAAACAAAAAAATTCCAGATGATATTGACTACGAAAAAATACCAGGTTTATTAAAAGAAGCAAAATTAAAACTTTCACAGATAAGACCAAAGACAATAGGACAAGCATCAAGAATCTCTGGAGTCACACCTGCAGACATTTCTATTTTAATTGTTTACTTAAAAAAGTATTACAATACTGATTGAAACTTACAAAAAATTTTTATATATTAAAAATTGTGCCGAAGTGGTGGAATTGGCAGACACGCTGGTCTCAAAAACCAGTAGCCTTTAACGGCTGTGAGGGTTCGACTCCCTCCTTCGGCATTTTAAGATTTTCATCTTAACATCAAATATTTTTGTTGGCCTTTTGGGACCCACCATTTTATAAAATTCCATCCTATACCAGCTTTTGTTAGCTCTACATTTTTAAATCTTTTATGAACAACAGGCATTGCTTCTGGATAGTATAAAAAGACATAAGGCACATCATCATGAATAATTTGATGAATTCTTTGATATATTTTTTTTCTTTTTTCAAAATTGAACTCTTTTCTACCTAACTCTAATAACTTATCAACTTCAGGATTTTCATAAGAAACAAAATTATACTGGCCAGGATTTTTTTGAGATGAATGCCAAATTGAAAACTGATCAGGATCTCGAGATAATGACCATCCAAGTATTACAGCATCAAAATTTCTCGGTGTAATATAATTGTTTATAAAAATTGACCACTCAAGTATTAAAATTTCTACTTCTATACCAATATCTTTTAGTTGTTTTTGTATAACTTCAGCAATAAGTTGCCTTGATTTATTACCTTGATTAGTTATTAATGTAAACTTAAAATTTCTTATTTGCTTTTTCCCATTCGCATATTCAATCCTCTGCAAAACTTTTTTTTGTTCATTATAAAACCAACCGGACTCTACCAACAACTCCTTAGCTTTTTTTGGATTATATTCAAAATCTTTAACTTCTTCGTTATATGCCCAAGATTGTGGTGGGAATGGTCCTGTTGCTGGTTTACCTTTACCTAAGAGAATAGCATTTATTATCTCTTGTTTATTTATAGCATAAGCAATTGCTTGACGAACTTTTTTATCTTTAAACAATGGATTTTTGAGATTAAATCCTAAATATGTATACGAAAATGAAGGATAACTAAATTTTTTATACGATTTAAAAAATTCTTCATATGCAAAAAACTGGTCAGGTGTGAGGTTCATTGAATCAATACTTTCATTCAATAACTCAAGAAATTGAACACTTTGGTCAGGTACAACACGAAAAACATACTTGCTTATATATGGTTTTCCTTCAAAATAATTTTCATTTACTTCTAACTCAATCTTTTCATCTGTTATCCATATTTTAAACTTATAAGGACCCGTGCCGATAGGTGAACGATTGGCTGGATGTTTATGAAAATCGTATTTTTCTGTATCAAAAATATGTTTAGGAATTATGCCAATACCCCATGATTCTAATGCAGGTACAAATGGTTCTTTATAAACAAATTTTATAGTATAATCATCAATAACTTCGCATTTTTTAATCAATATAAAATCGGAAGAATATGGTGTTTTTATAGATGGAGAGATAAGTTTTTCATAAGTAAATTTAACATCTTTTGATGTAAACCTTTCACCATCATGCCAAAAAACATTTTTCTTTAAATAAAAGATTATCTCTTTCCCACCATCTTTTATTTCCCATTTCTCTGCTAAATCACCTACAAGATTAAGATCTTTATCATATTTTGTAAGTCCATTAAAAACTAAAGAGTTTATCGCAGCTGAGGCAGAATCACTTGCTAATATAGGATTAAGATAAGAAGCGTCTCCTAAAGAGACATCTATATATATATCTCCATAATCTTGACAAAACAAAGAAAAATGAAAAGTAAGGGTAAATAAAATTAATTTAAAAACCATCACTTTAGTAAACTCTTATATTCGATTTTACTCGCCACTACTGACATATAAACTAACAACTATGGACTATCAACTATCAACTATTAACTATCAACTATTAACTAATGAGGTTTTATCTCAACCATAACATAATTTTCATTAAAAATTTTATTAGCAGCTTCTCTTACATCTTCTAATTCCAATTTCTCTATCTCCTCTACATACTTTTCATCATACTCACATCCTAACCCCATAATCTCCCAAAAACCTAAATACCACGCCTGACGAAGATTTGTTTGATGGTCTAACAAATATCTTCCTTTGAACTTCATCTTTACCTCTTTTAAATCATTTTCCCCAAAAAGTTTACCTTCTTTTATTTCTGAAATTATTCTGTTTAATTCTTTTTTAGCTATATCCACTCTATCATAATCCAAACCTATATAAACTACAAAATGCGAATCTAATAATCTAGTAGGGAAAAAACTGTTCGTTTCATAACCTAAGGATTGCTTTTCCCTTAAGATTTCAAACAACTTTCCACTCATTCCACCACCTAAATATAAATTTAAAAGTTTTAAAGATAAAAAATCTTTTATGTTATCAACACTTAGAGATGGTGCTTTATAACCACACATTATATATCCTTGTTTAAAATGTTTTTTCTTTTTTATATGTTTAAACTTCAAATTTACTTCTGATGTTTTTATCTCTGACAATTTAATTTTTTTTATATTAGAAAAATATTTCATAACAATATCTTTAGCCGTTTTATAATCAATATCTCCACTTATTACGATAACAATATTTTTTCTATCAACCCCATAAAATTTTTCCCACCAATTAACTAAATCTTCTCTTTTAATTCTCTTTAATGTCTTTATTGTGCCTTCTGGTATTCTACTATATGGATGTTTTTTACCATAAAAATTGTATAAAAATTCATCTAATGCTGTATCAAATATATTATCTTTTCTCGACAAAATCCCAGCAATAATATTTAATTTCTCTTTTTCAACTTCGTTCTTAGGGAAAGTTGGATTAAAAAATATATCTGAAAGGATCTCCATAGATTTCTCAAAATATTTGTTGCTAACTACTAATGAAATTGTTGAATAGTCATAGTCGCTATCCGCTGAAAGTGTTCCTCCTAAGGATTCTATCTCTTCTGCAATCTGTTTTGCTGTTCTATTTTTAGTTCCTTTCGTAATAACTGCTTGAAGTAAACTTGAAATACCCGAAAGATTGCGAGGTTCATAAATTGCTCCCATCTTCAGAAAGATTATAACTCCTACTATTGGTTGTTCTGAATCATACTTGTGAATAAAAGTGATACCATTATCTAAAACTTCTTTATTTTGTGAAAACAAATTCGTCATCATATTAAGAGCTCCTATTGTCAAAAAAATGATTATTAATTTTTTAAAAGACATTTTTAAGGTACTAAAGCAAAACTTATAAGTGATTTGTAATATATACTCAAAAATTCTTTTACATCATTTGAAGAAACTTTGTTTATATTTTCTAAATATTTATTTAATTCTTCCAAAGATTTGAACATCTCCCACCAAGCTAAAGATGATGCTTTTGAATGCATAGTTTCATTATTTAAATACCATCTTGTAGTAATAATCCTTTTTGCTTTCTCAATTTCTTCACTATTAGGACCTTTCTCCTTTAACTCATTTAATATACTCTTAACCTCAGAGATAACTTTTTCTAAATTTTTCCTTTCACAAACACCCGAGATATAAAAAACTGATGGACCAAGTTGTGTATAAAAACCACTATCTATCTCATATACTAACATTTTTTCTTCTCTTAAAATTTTATATAATCTTGAAGATATACCTTCACCCAAAATTATAGATAAAACATCTCCTGTATATTGATGTTTTTCATCTATCTTAGGTCCTAAAAATCCACATAGAAAATATGTGTGTTGAACTTTATGTTTTTTAATCTCAAAAATTTCACCTTTAGAGGATTCATCTAAAGTTAGCAACTGATTTGTCTGCTTATCAGAGTTATAACTTCCAAACTTTTGCTTTATTAAATTTTTTACCTCTTCAATTTCAAAATCGCCACAAATACTTAATATCATATTTTTAGGATGGTAGAATTTCTTATAATATTTAATTATCTCATCTCTAGATAAATTTCTAATAACTTCTTGTGTACCCAATATTCTTCGTTTATAAGGAGAATCTTTAAATAATAAGTTATTAAAACCTTCATATAAAACATTACCAGGGTTATCTTCAAAGCGTTTAATTTCTTCTATTACAACATTTCTTTCTCTTTCAAGTTCTTCTTCAGGAAAAGTGGCTTCAAAAACTAATTGAGCTAAAACATCTAAAGCATCATTTAATCCTTCTTTTGGAATATCTGTGAAATACAGAGTAAATTCTTTTGAAGTTCCAGCATTAAGTATAGCTCCATATCTCTCTAAAGTTTTACTTATCTGTTCTACTGAATATTTTTTTGTACCTTTAAAAACTAAGTGTTCCAAAAAATGTGATATACCATTATTTTTGTCATCTTCATAAATAGAACCAACTTTAACCCATGTCTGGATTGAAACAAGTGGCAATCTTTTAGATTGCTTCAACAATACAACAAGACCGTTATCAAGAGTATATCTTTCATCTTTTACAGGATTAAATAATAAATTTTCCATATTATTCCCCCAACAACATGTATTGTTAAAAAATACAAAAATTAATAAAAAAATAGGAAACATAAAAAGGAAGAATAAGAAAGAATGGTACTAAAAATATTGTTTACGGTAAATCACCAACTAAATTTTTAGGATTGGTTTATTTAACCAATCCCATATCTTTAAAATTATATTCTTCTTATTAACTGGCTCTATATCTTTTCTATTATTTACAAAATTGTTAGATATCACTTCTAATTGTGACTTAAGTCTTGCAATTTCTTCTTCTTTTTTGTTAAGTTCTTTTTCTAAGTTCTCATATTCATCCAATAGTTTTGTATGAACTTCCTTCCAAGCTATATCTATTTTTTTAATCATATTTTCATATTCATCTTTAACTTTTTGAATCTGCTCATTATTTAATTTATTTAATTTTTCCTTTTCTTTTTCAAAATTATTGATTAACTCTTGAAATTTTTTTTCTAATAAATCTTTTTCTTTTTGCCTTTCATCTAATTCTTTTTTAAAATTTTCAAGTCGTTTTTGTAACTCTTCATTCTGTTCAACTTTTTGTTGAAGTTCTAAAGATAGTTTTTTAAATTCTTCTTCTTTTACTTCAGCAATATAAACAGTTTCATTTAATTTTTTCTTAAGTTCATCTACATAATTTTTTAACAAATTAAATTCTTTACATATATTTTCGTTATCTCGTTTTAATTTTTTATAACTTTCTACATCGTGTTGCATCTCATTAACTTTTGCTAACAATGATTCTTTTTCTTCTTTTTCCCTTCTTATTTGTTTCTCAGCCTCATCAATATATTTTCTTAAACTATTCACTTCATTGGTTACTTTTTCATATTCAGCTTTCAAAAATTCTTTTTCTTCAACAATTTTATTATAATTCTCAAGTTTCTTTTGAAGTTCTTCTAATTCAGAAGAAACTTTTTTATTCTCCTCTTCTAATTTTTTAAGTTCATCTATTTTTTTCTGTAAATTTTCATTTTCAATTTTTAACTCATCTAATTTCTGAGTTTTCTCAACTAAACTCTTTTTTTCTTCATTCAAGAAATAAATTTCATTTTCAAGTATTTCAATTTTCTTTTGTAGGCTTTCTATTTCTAATTTTGTCTTTTCTTTTATACTCTCAAAATCTTCAATTTTTTTATTATATTCTATCTTAAGATTTTCAAATGATTCTTTTTCTTTATTATATTGTCTTAATAACATTTCATACCTATTATTAACATCTGCAAATTTCTCCAATTGCTCTTTCAAAAGTTTTTCTTTCTCTTGCATTTCTTCAATTAAATGTCTATTTGTCTGCTCTAATTGAGATATGTAATTCTCATATCTTGCTAAACGTATACTCACAACTTTATTTACTTCTTCTTCTAATTTTGACTGTAAATTTTCATATTGAGTTCTTAACTGATTATTTAAATTTTTATATTGTTCTAATTCATTCTCTTTCAAATGCAATGACATCAAAGCTTCTCTTTTTTCTTTCTCACTTAATTCAAAATTTACTTTTAAGTTATTTAACTCTTGTTGATATTGATTTATTATCCGATTTTTTTCATCCAAACTCTGTGTTAAACTATTAATTCTTTGATTTAACTCTTCTATCTGTTTTTCTTTCTGTGTAACAGTATATTCAACTTTGCTAAATTCGAAGTTTAAATTTTTAATGATATCATTTTTTTCATTTAAACTACTTAGTAGAGATTGTATATCTCTATTTAACTGGTTAATGTTATTTTCTTTAAGTTTTAACTCGTTTTCTTTTTCTTGAACAATTCTTTGCATTTCTAATTTTAATTTTTGTTCATTTTCTTTCAAAGATTTTATTTCATCACTTAAAGATACGACTTTATTTTGCAACTCTTCAGAAAATTTTGTTTTGATTTGTAATTCATTCTTCAAATCATATATTTCTTTTAGATAATTATCTATCTGCTGCTGTTTTTCTCTTACAACTTGATTTGTGTTATCTATTATATTTTTATACTGTTTGATCTCTTGGGTCTGTTGTTCAATAATTCTTAATTTATCATCTACTTCTTTCTTAAGTTGAGATATCACCTGCTGATTTAATACTAATTCTGTTTCTTTCTGTTGGATTTCTTTTTCAAGTTTTTCTTTTTGAGCAATTAATATTTCATTTTCTCTACTTATATTTTCTATATTCTCATTTAGTTTCAAAATTTGTTGTCTAAGTTGATTTATTGTAGAATTGAGGCCATTTATTACTTCTTCTTTATCTGAAAGTTTTTGTTTTAAATCTTCTATTTCTTTAGCAAGCTGTCCAATTCGATAATCTTTATTTAATATTTCTTCTTCTTTACTTCTTAATAAATTATCTTTTTGTAACAACTCCTTTCTCAATTCTCCAACAATCTGCTCTTTTTGTTGTATGTCTTTTTGGAGATTTTCCAAAATTTGTTCTTTGGATTTAATTTCTAAATTTTTTTGTTGGATAATTTTGTCAACTTCTACTTTATGTCTGGCTTGCAACATCCCCAGTTGAGTTTTTAGAATGAAAAATTCTTTTTCTTTTTCTTCTTTATCTTTTTTAAGTACATTCATTTCAATTTTAATATTATTTATTAAATTTTGTAACCGTGATATTTCTTCTTCTCTTTTTTTAATTTCATACGAATTTTTTTCTCTAAGTATATTATTTTCCGACATAACAGTAGAAATTTGAGATTTAAGTGCTATAATTTCTTTATCTTTTTGTTCTATTATATCTTTCAAATGTTTAATCTCGGATTCAAATGATTTATATTGAAATTTATATTCTGAAATTTGTCTTTCTACATCTGCTTTAAGTTTATCTTCCAAAATTTTATATTCGTTTTTTATCTTATTTATCTCTTCATCTTTTGCTCTTAGTACCATTTGAAATTTAGTTTTCTCTTCTTGCCATCTTGTTTCTAAGTCTCTAATTTTTAACAGATATTGTTGTTCTATCTGTTGCTCTTGAAGGTCACGCTGTGAAAGTTGTGTTTTAAGTGTTTCAATCCATGTTTCTCTTTCTTTAGCAAGTCTATCCTCTAACTCTTTTATCTGTTTTAACAATTTTTCTTTTTCTTCTAGAAGTTCTTGTTCTCTTTTCTCTCTCCTCAATCTCTCCTGTATATCACGGATACTCTCTTCAACCTTCGCAGCAAGCGCTTCTTCTTCCTTGGTTTTTATTGTTTGCATCATAAGTTTTTCTCTTTCCTCTAATAGCATCCTCTGTAATTCTTGAAGCTGTATTTCCATCTGCCTTTTTGCCTGTTCTGCTTCCCAAAGACGTTGTTCTACTGATGAAGCAAACTGAGGTATAGAGACACTACTTTGCTGTGGTATCTCACCACTTAAAGGTTTAACTGGCGTAGCCCCTATATTAGTGGTCTTAGGAGGTATGGGTACTTTACCAACACCTACTTCCGGAGGTGATGGCGGTTTTGGCACCTGAGGTGGATTATTTGATATAGAAGGTGGTTTTGGTATTTGTGGAATATTTTTATCTTCTGGCATAATATGTTATCCTCCTGATTAAACTTATTTCAAAACTTCTATTTTCTCTAACCAAGATTTCATATTTTCATTATTAGGATTGATTTCTAAAACTTTTAAACCATAACTCTTTGCTTTATCTAAATCACCAAGGTTAAAATAACACAATGCTATATATTGATTGATTATTTCGTTATTTTCATCATAAAGCAATATCTCAACAAATTTTTTCAATGCGTATTCATACTCTTGATTTTCAAAAAATTTGATAGCTTCTTCTAATACAGTCTTATTATAAGAACTCTCTGAATAATTAAACTTTTTCATTAAAGAAGTTTTTTCAAGTATCTGTTGAGTAATTTGTTTTTCTTTCATAAATTCGTAATCTTTTAATTCCAACATTTCATACTCTGCTTTTAACAACCCATTGATTTTTTTCAACAACTCATCAATGACTAACTTATAATCTTGCAATTTTTGTTTTAATAAAGTAATTTCTTCTTCAAGCTCTTCTTTAAATTTTACTTTTTCTTTTAAAATTTTTTCTTTTTCTTCATTCCAAGAAGATATCAAACCGTCTAAAAAATTTTTAAAATCATTATATTGTCGTTCTGCCTCTTCTTTTTTCAATCTATAACTTTCTTTTTTAGAATCATACAAAATCCTCAACTTCTTTAATTCTTCTTCCATTCTATTGATTTCTTCTTTGATAAATTCTTCCCTTCTTTTTCTCTCTTCTTCTATACTGTGTTCTCTTATATCGCATCTTATTTTTAATGTATTAATCTCACTGTCTTTTTCCCTAATTGTATTAACTAATCTCTCATTTTCTTTATTAAAATCTTGTACAATTTTTTCCGACTTTTGTTGATATTGTAAAGCAATCTTTTTAAATTCGAAATTAAATTTTTCTCTGATTGTATTAAGTTCAATTTTTTTCAAATCAATTTTTGTTTTTATTTGTTCTATTTCTTGATTCAATCTATTTAATAATTTTTCGTTTTCTTCATCTAAAGATTTTATCTGCTGTTGTAATTTAAAAATTTCTACTTCATACTGCTGTTTTTTTGAATTATATTCTGCCTCCATTTTAGAAATCTGCTCTAAAAGTGTTTTTTCCTTCTGTTGAAACTCAGATGCGAGTTTTTGTTCTTCTTCTATCTTTTTATTTAACTCTTTAATAAATTCATTTCTTTGAACTTCAAGCTTGTTTTTTAAGATTTCTAATTCATTTTTAAGTTTCTCTTGCTGCTCACTTAGTTCTTTCTCTCTTTTTTCTCGTTCAAGTTTTGTATTAACCTCCCAATTATCAAGTTCTGTTCTTAAATTTTCCAGCTCTCCTTGTTTTGCTTTTTTAACAGAAGAAAAATTTTCCTGTTTTGATTTTAATTCTTCTTCTAAACTTTTGATCTTTAATGTTAATTTCTCAATTTTAATATTAAACTCATCTTTTTTGTTATTATATTCATTAATAAGCTGTTGATATTTTGTATCATATTCTTTTTTTAAATTCGCAAGTAATTGATTTTTTTCTAAAAGTTTAAATTTATAATTATCTTCTTCAGATTTCAATTTTGCCTTAAGAGATTCAATCTCAAGGTTCAAAGAATTTCTTAAATCTTCAAATTCAGAACTTTTTAATTTCCATTCTTGCTCAAATGCTTCTTTTTTAGAAATAATTTCTGATTTAATCTGAAGAATTTCTGAATCTAATTTCTCAATAATTTGTTTATTTGTTGTTTCTAAATCTTCTATTTTTTTATATAGATTTTCTTTTTGTTGCTCTAAATTCTCTATCTCTGCTAACTTTTGTCCAGATAATAATTGTATCTCTTCTAGTAATTTGCTTTCTTTTTCTTTAAATTCATTAGTTAAATTTTCTATTTCTTTTTGTTTCTGAAGAAGTTTTTCTTCATACTCATCTCTTAAAGAATTTATAATCTTATTATAATTACTTATTCTTTTTTCCAATCTCAATTTTAACATGTCCTGCATCTTTTGCAAATTTTCAAATCTATTGTTATACTCCATATCCAATTGCTGAAGTTGAAAGAGCAAACCCTTCTTTTCTTCTTCTTTTTGAGAAATAATCAATGGAGTTTCTTTTTCTAAATTTTTCAATTGTTCAGACAAAGAATTTATCTCTTTTAATAATCCTTCTTTTTTAACTTCGTAATCTTTTAAAACTTTTTCTTTTTCTGACTCTAATAATTCAAATTTCTTATTATATTCATTAATTAAATTATTTTTTTCTTCCTCAATAGCTTTTAATCTATTTTCATATTCATCTTCAAGTTGTTTAGTATGTGTTTCTTTCTCAATAATTGAATTTTTTAACTGCTCTCTTAAAGTTTTAATTTCTTGTATTTTTTTCTGTTCCTGTTGAACAAAACTAAGTTTTTTCTCCTCCAACTCCTCTTTTAATTTATTAATCTGGGCATTATATTGGGCGACTTTATCTCTTAACTCCTCTTCTAATTTTTCAATTTGTGTTAAAATCTCTTTCTTTTTCTCCAACAAAGGAAAATTTTGTTTTTCTAATTCACTCTTTAAATCATCTAATTCTTTTTCCTTAATCTTATTTTTTTCTTCAAATTTTTTCTTCAACAACTCTAACTCTTCTTCTTTCTTTCTTATTACACTTTCATATTCTCGCAATTTTGTTTTAAAAACTTCTTCTAATTGCTTTACTTTATATAACAAATTTTCTTCTTCCTTCTCCCAAGTTTCTTGTAAAGATTTTATCCGCTTTATATTCTCATTTCCCAACTCAGATATAATACCATTTAAAAAATCTATTTCCTTTTGTTTTTCTGAAATGATCTTTTCTTTTCTTTGCAATAATTCGTTTAATTTATAAGTCAAATTTTCAATCTCTTTTTCTAACTGAATTTTAATTTCATTATTTTTTTCTATAAGTTTATTTTTATTGTCTTCAAATTCTTTAGCCAAATTATTTATTTTTTCTAAAATTTCTTTAATTTGAAGCTCTCGTTTATCCAATTCTTGACTATATTTGGCTTCAAATTCATCTATCTTCTTTTGTATATTTAAAATCTCATCTTCATATCTTTTCCTATATTTTTCTATTTCGTCAACTTTCTCTTTATACCTTTGTTCAACTTTTTGCTTTACTATATTATATCTTCTATTTATTCTTTCTACCTCTTCATCTTTAGATTTTATTATTTTAGCTATTTCATTTTCTATGTTATTAATTTCTTCTTTTAACATTTTAATTTTATCATATAGAGGTTTATTTTCTTCTTTTAATTTTTCTTCAAATGCTTGTAAATTTTTTTGTATTGTCTCAGCTTCATTGTTTAATTGTTGTTGTATTGCTTTGAGATCTAAGTCTTTTTTCTCTAACAAAGACAATAATGAATTCTTTCTCTCTTCAAATTCTTTTCTTTTTAATTTATACTCTATCTCTAACCGTTCTCTTTGCTTTAATTCTTCTTCTATAACTTTTTCCATCTCTTCCTTAAATTTAACAATTTTATCGTTATTCTGTTTTTTAAGTAATTCAATAGATTCTTTTTTTTCTTTTGCAACAGAAGACAACTTTAATTTCATCTCCTCTAATTGCGAAATCAAATGGGCAACTTTATTAACTAAATCTTCTTTTTCGTCTTTTAGTTTTTTTATTTTTTTATTCCACTCTTCTTTAAGCCTTGCAATATTTTGCTGATGCATCAACTGAAGTTGTGCTATTTCTTGTTCTTTATCTTGTATTAACTTATTATAGTTTTCATATTCTTTGACAAATCTTTGTTCTAACTCAACTAATTGTTGTCTTGTTTTTTCCTCTTCTTCAAAAAATGTCTTCTTCTTTTGTTCTATTAAAGCATTATATTGAGTTTCTTTTAACATAATCTCTACTTTTAATTGTTTTATCTCTTCATCTTTCTGAAGTAATAACTTCTCTAATTCCTGTTGTTGTGTTTTAATCTCTTCTTGTATCTTTATTATTTTTTCTTCATAATCTTTCTTTGCATTTTCTAACCTATATACAATCTCCTTTTGTTCTTGTTCCCATTCAGAATATCTCTGTTCTAGTAAATATTTTATATAAAAAAATTCTTCTTCTTTCGCTTTATATAATTTCTTATATTCTTCTATTTTTTCTTCAAATTTCTTCTGCATCTCGTTTATCTGCTGTACTCTTTTATTATTCAAATCTCTCTCTGACAAAAGAAATTTTTCTTCTTCAAGTTTTAATTGTTTTTCTTTAAGCTCAATCAATGAACGGAGTTTAGAAATTTCTTCATCTTTCTCAGCTATCCTTTTAGCAAAAGAGGCTTTTTCTTCTTCAAGCTGTTTATTTAATGCATCTAACCTATTTTTTAACAATTCTAATTCCTGTTTAACTTCTTGTTGTCTCTGCTCAGTTATCATTTTATTTTGTGCTTCTTCAAATACCACTTTATTTCTTAATTGTTCAATCTCTTCCTGTTTTGATTCTAATTTTTTCTGCCAGTAATAAACTTCTTCATTATATTCTGAATTTAATTTTTGAACCTCCTGTTCTATCTCTATTTTTAATTTTTCAATTTCTTTACTAAAATTATTTCTATTCAAATTAATCTTGTCTTCTATTGTTTTTAATTTTAGTTCTAATGATATATTTTCTTCTTCACGTTTTTTAAGTTGTGAAATCAATTCTTCTCTTTCTTGTTGAATACTTTGTTCTAAGTATCTTATTTGGGCTAAAATATTTTCTTTTGTTAATATAGGATCCTCTTCAACTATCGCCTGTTTTTCTAAATATTTTTTATTCTGTTGTAATTCAGTTGTATTTGTTTCCAAATTTTCAATTTTATCTTTTTCTCCAAAAACCATATTTACCCCCCTAAAAAATTAGAGAGAAGACACTGAAATAGACCTTTCAAATTCATCAACCCATAAAGCAAATTCTTTATCTTCTGGATTAAGTTCTTTTGCTTGCTTATAAAATGTCAATGCTTGTTGATAATCGCCTAATTCATAGTATATATTTCCAAGGTAAATATATGCGGGATAAAAATCTTTATCAAGTTCAACAGCATATTGAAAATAAGAAATGGCTGTTTGATAATCTTTTTGATTGTAAACTTCCACACCCCATATATAATAATCGTAAGCAGGAGATTCTTCTAATGCTTTCTTAGAACTACCAACAACAACTTCTGAAGAATCTATCACAAATGTTTCTTCTCTTTCTCCAATATAAATTTTTCCTTCTTGTTCTAATTTTTTAATCAATTCTAAAATTTTATTTTGTTCTTCTTCAATTTGCTCCTTATTTAGAGGTTTCCCATATTCTATTTCTTCCCTAACTAAAGCTTGAGCTCCTTCGGACATATTTTTAAAAAATTTATCTACAAGCGTTTTAGGTGCGTTTCTTAAAGCACGCGCAATATTTTCAGGTTTCAACTCACGGATAACAACTTGAAGTGTCAAATCAGGAAGGTCTAAGATATCTTCAAACAGAAACAAATGAGGTCTTACCTTCTGATAAATATCAGGTTTTTTATGTTCGAGATATGTAAGAATACTTTCTCTCGTTGTACTATCTGTCCTTTTCAAGAGTTCTATTAACCTGTGTAGACCACCAACTAAAAAGTCAATTCTTTCTTTAATATACCTGTCCAATTTCAAAACCTCTTCTTGTGGAACTTCTCTTGCTTGTGCCAAGGAGATGGCTATCTCTGCTTGTAGTTCTGGTTTAAAACTTTCTATAATTTCCTTTACATATTCCGGTTTTAAATAACTTAATACAACAGCTATATTCTCTGGTTTTTCTGTAACTAATAAATATTTAAGTCTCTGAATATTATCGTCATTGACATAAGAAAATGGAATATATTTTTCTTCTTCGGCCTCTCCTTTAACTTCCTCCTTTTCTTCTTCACCTTTCGGAGTTTCCGTCATCTCCGCGGGGACATTACCACCCACTCCTGCTGGTACAGGCTCTCCTTCATGAGCAAGTTTAGAATCTATAGAGATCTCAGTCGGAGAACGTTCTCTCAACATACGAATGTAATTCTTTAAAAAATATGCTACCGGGCCAAATAGAAACATCAACATTACTAAGGTTATAATTAGTGGTATTAAGTATTTTGGCAATATTATATTTTCAAAAAACTTATTCAACAAACTAGGGGTAAATTTTGCTTTTTTAAACACTATACTTTCTTTCTTTTTTATATCCAATGCTGCAGCTATTGCATCTCTTGCTATCTCTACTTTTTCATCTTTAATCTTTTCATCATATATTACAGTAACATTCTGTCTTACTATAACTATCTCAGTATTAACTCCAACAACTTCTGTACCAGATACTTCTCCTTTGGCTTCAGTAGGAACAGCTGATTCTGCTATAGATCCTGGTTTAGGTATTCCTGGCAACAAATATTCCGGCTCTCCCAACTTTCTTTTTGCATCAACTTTTTTAGCAGTAGCTTGTTGTTTAGTAGTTGTCGTTTTTAAACCTAATGTTATATCTATCATTGCAGTTGATCTGCCAGGTCCAAAAATTTTATCAAGGATATTTTTTTGAACATATTCGGTTCTTTGTTGCTCTAATTTAGTTTCATATTCAAGAAGCATTGCAGGAGTAATCTGTTGTTCAGAAGAGACCTGTGAAACTACTGTCTGTAAGTATATATGAGAAGGGTAGACAACAAAGAAAAAAATTAAAGATATAAATTTGTACATATTTTTAAATATATAAAAATTGCTTGTTTTTTTCAATAGTTTTTCAAAATTTTTCATAAAAATTATTACAACTCTTCCAAAAATTGTTTGATCACTTTATTTGTAGGATCTAACTCTAATACTTTTTTCCAAATAGCACGTGCCTTGTCTATTTCATTCATCATAAAGAACGCTGACCCCATTATCTCTAATGCTGTAATATTTTTAGGCTCAAGATTTAAAATCTCTTGGCATTTTCTTATAGCATCAGTATATCTGCCATTTAAAACATCTTCTCTTGCTTCATATATTTTTTTATCTATTATAGACCACCCAGCAACTTCTTCACGATATGCTTCTGTGAATGGCATTCCGGCTATTTGCTCCATACGATTTAGTAATTGATGTAAAGATTTATTATTGGGATTTTTGTAATAAGCATATCTCAAAGCATTCACTGTACCAACAAGGTCATTTTCCATTAATGACTGAACAGCTTTTCTTATACCTTGATGTTCTTCAGTATCTTCTGTTGCTGATCTAATATATGCTGTAATCAAAAGTAAATTATCCAACATTTTTTTAACATCTTTTTTGTTTGGATCTAACTGATATGCACTTTCAATTCTTTTTGCTGCTTCCATAAACTTTCCCGCAGTATAAAGTGCTATACCTTCATTAACCAATCTTTTAATAGCTTCTTCTCTATCAAATTTAACAGATTTTCCCCATTTTATATTTGTAGAAATTCTATGAGAAAATCCAAGTTCATGATATGCAAAGGAATAATCAACACAATAATCTTTATATTTAAATCCAAATCCTGCTGTAGTTTCTTTAAGATAGCCAACACCTTCAAATCCTAATCTCAACGCAAAAAGTTCAATTAACCAATACTCTGTACCTAACATCCATTTTAGTTCTGAGTTAACATTTTTTTCTATATCTAATCCTAAGGTTAATCTATCCCTCATAAATTTATGAGAAGCACCTAATTTAAATATAAAAGGTAATCTATCTTCAGTTCCACTTGCAGTTGATATCAAATTTTTTATTCCTACAGCAAGATTAAGCTTTGGCAATTTTGAATTCAAACCTATAATTAATAAAGATATATCTGCTGATAACATTGTATCTTTATAGACATCAAGTTCTCTTGATATATATTTAAATCCAACACCTAAATTTATGTGTTCAACGACCTCTTTACCGTAACCAAACAAAACCGCGAGTTGTCTATCATCAAAAGTACCTTTATTTTCTATACTTATTATCTCTTCAGAAAGAGGGTCGTATTTAACTTCAATTTTTTCAAAACCAGAAGAAAACAATTGAGTTATACCTACAGAGAAGACACCATATTTAACTGTAGGATAAACAAAACCGATAAAATCGTAAATTGTCTGTGTATTTGGAAAAAGTTCTGTATGTAAAGCTAAAACCTCTTTTCTATCACACTGAACAAGACCCGCAGGGTTGTAATACACAGCTGTTGCATCATCAGATATTGAAAAATAAGCTTTCATCGCTAAACCTTTTGCTGAAGCACCAAATTGCAAAAATTCAGCTGGTTGTCCACCTGTGTAAACAGAATGTAAAATATTGTTAAATAAAAACAAAATAATAACTACTAATCTAAAACTTAAATTTTCCCAAATTTTTTTGTTTAATTTATCTTTTATCATTTTGTATAACCTATTTTTCTTATTAATTTTTTAGAACCATATTTTAAAACACAAATATACCCACCATTTGAAATCTTTTTGGAATTATTATTTGTACCATCCCATGCTAATAGATATCTTTGTTCTCCGGAAAGATTAAATTCTTTAACTAAGTTTCCAAATAGATCATAAATTTTTAACTCACAATCACTCTTCTGTGGTAATGAAACATAAATGAAAGTAAAACTACTAAAAGGGTTGGGAAAATTTACAAGGACTTCTTCAGAGTCATTATTAAAAATATTTTGTAACGAATTTATATTTTTGACAGAAAATTCTATTGAGTAGGGATTGATTAAAGGAAGGAAAATAAAAATAGCAATAGTTATTAACTTATATGTAAAATTTTTGTAAAGATGTTTTTTAAAGAAACAAAAAAATCTTTCCACTTTTAATCCCTCCATTTCGGCAGCTGGCTGTCCTATTTTTTAAATAGGACCCTATAGCTTTGCGCCCCCTGATTACTCAGGGTTTGCCTTTATCGTTTGAAGGGAATTAAACACTAAAAACCTTAAAGACCTTAAATTTTTTACCCCTGCCAATTATTAATATATTCACAAAAATTAAATTTGTCAACTAAAAATTAAAAATTTTTACAAATCATTAACATAAAGGCTTTTTACGAAGATAAACAGTATTTAAAATTATTTTACTTAGGTTTTAATTTCAACCCCTAACTAACAAATTTTACTATGTCTAAAATTTTCTTTATCCTTACTTTATCAACTCTTTTTATTTTATTATTTACAATATAACTTAAAACCTTGTTTATATAATTCTTAGGCACACCTAAACTTTCCAACTTATTTGCAGTGATTAGTAACTTAACAATTTTTTTATCAAAAATTTTAGAGTATTTTTTAACCCACATAGGTATATTCTTGCTTTTGCCTAACAAAAATACATTCAAAGCTTCATATATTTTTTCTCTCTCTTTTTTATTTACATTAAGCTTGATAAGATATTCTTTAAATTTGTTAATTTTATCTTTTTGAAACAATTCAACTTCACCAACAGTTCTTTCTAGCAAAAACATCAACCTCATATAATACTTTTCTTCACCGTATATCTCTTTCAACTCCAACTTATTGTAAAACTTTAAAAAATTTTCAATCAAATTATAAATGGAGTTGTAATAATTCAAAATTTTATATTTTTCAAAATATTTACAGATTATATTTAAATTTCTGCCCTTTTTAATAATATTTAAAAATTCGTTATTCAATCTATACTCAGAAATATTGAATAAAACATTCTTCTCTAATGCCTCTTTTAAAAGTTTTTCAGTATACTCCTCAATCTCAAAATTCAACGAACCTGTAAATCTTATGGCACGTAAAATTCTTGTCGGATCATCTATAAAACTTTTGTCATGTAAAACCCTTATTTTTCTATCCATTAAATCTTCTATTCCTCTATATGGGTCAAAAAATTTGTATTTTCCATATTCAGGATAATATCTTAGTGCTATTGAATTTATTGAAAAATCTCTTCTAAAAAAATCTTCTTTTATATCTTCTGCTAATTCAACCTTAGGAAGCGCACCAGAAAACTCATATTTTTCTTTCCTTGGCAGGGAAAGATCAACCCTTATGTTGGACGAGAACAGAATACTGAATGTAAGAAATTGTGAATTTTGTTTTATTTCTTTAATTTTTTTAAGGTTTAAATTTTTTAATTTATTTACTAAGTTAATATAATCTTTAGTTTCAACAACAATATCTATATCTTGCACTTTAAGTTTTGTATCATATGAAATTGATAATATCGCGTCTCTAACAAATCCACCTACAAAATAAAACCTATAATTGTTTTTCAATAAGAATTCTAAAATTTCTTTTAAATCACTATATAAATTCCTATCATTTTTTAAAATTTTTATAATATCTTGTGATTTGACTTTCATTTATTGTATTTTCTCTCTAAATATTTCTCTAAATTTTCTATTATATCATTTAATTCCTTATTCTCTGGCTGTAAAACTCTTACTACTTTATACTCTTCTAATGCATTTTTTATTTTACCTAAATCAGAATATATCTCTGCTGCTATTTTTCTTATTTCATAGTTAAAAGGATTAATTTCCAAAATCTGTTTAAATAATTCCAAAGCTTCACTATATCTACTTTGTTCATTATAAAGTTTGAACAACATCTCGTAACTGCCAACAAAGTTAGGATTTACATCAATGCATTGTTTCAAAATCTCTTCAGCTTCTCTATATTTTTGTGTTAAAAAATAAACTTTAGCAATTCTTTTCATAACTATAGGATTGAAAAACTCTTTTTCTCTTGCTTTACCATAGTGATACAAAGCAGATTTATAATCTTTCATATTTAAAAACTTGTCTCCAACAAAAACATATTGTTCTATCTCAAAATCTATTAAATTATCTTCTGCTTCAGAAAAAATAAGTTTAAAGTCAGATATAGCTCCGGGAGTGTCTTGTAGATATCTTTCTTCTTCACCTAAACTTTCTCTCCAAGAAAGCAAAATCTCTTCAAATTCTTTATTAAAAAGTTTTTTATAAATTTCTTTTTCATCTTTAAAAAACTTATAATTTTTAACAAAATCAAGATATTTCTCTTGGCCAAATTGTTTGATTAGATATTTAATAAAAGATGCCAACTCAACAAAAGACAACTCTATCTTCTGTTTGTCATTAAAATATACTAATGAACCTCTCATTTCACTGAAATCAACAAGTTTGTTGTTCTTTTTAGCATCAAGCAATAACTTAATGTTTCCAGGAGTAAAACATAGTGATTCTGTAGAACGGTATAATGTATCAAAATATCTTGCAGTCCCTTCGTGAAGATATAACGGAAAAGTATAATCTGTGAGTCGATTAAGTATTAAATGCACATATTCATGTGCTAATGTGTCAACCCATCTATAACCAAAAGGAAGATTTTTTGGAGATAAGAGCATTATTTTATTGAACTTACAAATTCCTACAACACCAGATTTCTTTACTACATCCTCACCTAAGGTAGTAGCAAAATAAAATTCTTGTTTATTATTATAAACTTCAACTATTATTTTATCTTTTGGAAAATAACCAAAAATCTCACCATATATTTGATATATCTTTTCCAACTTTTCTAAAATTAAATCCTTTAATATTTCATCTTTGCCTTTAAGCCATACCACAAAATGTTCTGATTCATATTTTTTGTATCCATTAGTCAAAATTTCATTTATGTAAGGAATGTATATATAAAAAAGTTGATCTTTAAACTTTCTTGAGTCGCTTATGTCTTTAATATAGTCATTAGCTTTAAGATAATCTCCTAAATATAAATAATATATAGAATACATATACTTTTGTAAATCTAAATCACTTTCTTTCTCTATTAACAACTTAGATTTTTGAAAACTTCCTGCCTCAAGATATTTTATTAGATCATCTATTTTGTTCTGGTAGCAAAATAGTATTGAAGTAAATAAAAATAACATAAAAATAAACTTAAAAAATTTCATCTTCATTTCTATTTTAACAATTCTCTATAATATTGCTGAATTAACTTTTCAACCTCTTGTGGATATTTTTCACTCAAAGACTTTATAATATCTTCCCTTAATTCTTTAGGTGGCACATAATCTTTAGCGGAAGGAAGTAATACCCTTCCTATCAATGTACCAAATTTCCCGCTTTTAATATGTTTATACTGAATACTTTCACCCATTGGCTTACCTATTGAATTTGAGACTTGTTGAAGTTCAAGTTGTTTATTATTAAATTTATTTTTAAGTTCCATTAACAAATTTATAGCTGTGTTTTGATTTTTTAAAGCTGAAGGAAAATTTTGTTTTTCTAAATATTCCTTTGAACTTTTCATCTCTAAGATTGCTTGATTTGTAACCACAATGTCTTCAGGTGATATTAAAAAACTTTTTTTGCCAAAAGATTTTAGATTTTCTCTAAAAATTTCAGTTTCACTAACAAGTTTACCTTGTTCGTCTAAAACCTTCAAATTTTTATTAACAACCTCCTCTTTATACTCTATTTTTGGTTCAAAATTCAAAAGTTCGTTTAATTTATTAATCTCTTCAAATATTGTTTTTGTATCTTTAAATAAAACATCATTTACCTTTTTACTCAAACTTTCTACAGAGTTTAAATTTTCACTCCATATATTATATGCTTCCTTTATCAAACTTGAGGAGTATACAACTTTACCTTCTGTAATCTCAGATAAAATATTTTTTAGTTTATTCTTTGTTTGCACAGCATTATACTTATAAAAATCTTTTTTATCAAAATCATCCAATTCAGAAAGATTTAAAAGGGAATCTATTTTTGTAATTGTATAATTAAGATTTTCAACTATCTTTGATATTAACTTTTCTTGTTGTTTTAAAAACTCAGAGATTCTATAATTGTCAATTTCTTTAGTATCTTGATAAATCTTCTCTTGTTGTACGATTATCTTATCCAATTTAAATAACAAATCTTGTAATTCTTTGTTTAACTCTAAATTTTCAGATGCTAATATATTGCTACTTATTTCATTTATTGATTTGAGCAAATTATCTATCTGAGCTAAAAGTTTTTTTGCTAAAGTTGTCGCTGAATTAATATCTTTTTTAGACAAAAAATTATATATCTTAGATATCATATCCATAGGAGAAGCAAAATCTAAAGTTTTTATATCTGACTGATTTATAAAGTCATCAGGAAGAGCCTTTGGATTGTTTTTCATCATATCATATATTTTTTCGATTTTTTCTTCTATTTCTTTAAGTATATTGTTTAATTTTTTTATTTCTTCATCAGAAACATCTGATGTGTTTTCTAAAGTATTAACCAAATCCGAAGTTAAACCCTTCATATCTTTTGCTATTTTTGCAACATTCTGCATATTTTGTTTTTTTAAAATCTCTTCAGACAATATTGACATCTGCTGTAAATAATTAATTATCTGCTCTTGCAAACTTTTAGATAATTCAAAATCTTTATTCTTCAATCCACTTATCAAATTAGGTAAAATACTATTTTTGATCTCCTCAATAGAGGAGAACATATTTTTAAACTCAAAGTAAGTATCAAAAGATGTATATGGATCATTAGTCATTTTATCCAATATTGAACTAAGCATATTCTCCATTATTTTAAAACAATCCTTAGTATCTAAATGAGAGTTGATTAATTTTTCTAACTCATACGAGTCAAAATGCGTAGTAGAAATTTTTAATAAATTATCTTTTAACTCAATTTCTTTAGAAAGCGTCTTTAAAAGATACTCATTAAACTTTCCAACTTCCTCTTTTATCATTTTATTTTGTTTTTCATAACTAAAAATTTCAATTTTATTAACTGAAGAGATATTATACTTTGGTCCCAAAATCGTATCATTATCATAAACTATGAGATAATACTCAACTATATCACCGAAATTAAGAGTTATTTTACCCAAATCAAAACGGTACTCGTCTATAATTTCCTTAGTAGGTTGAGCATATTGTTTAATATTCAGTTTTTTTTCATTATCTTTTATCTTATAAACAAAATCAACATTTGAAACAGATATATCATCTTTGCAAGAAAATACTATAGGTATTATACTATTTGGTTCTACCATGAGTTCATCTTGAGGAGAAAGAATTTCTATCTGAGGAGGAGCATCCATTACTACATTTATCTTATATTTTGTTATATTATTCAGATTGGACAACTTCTCACTGTCTATAATTTCAAACCATATCTCAGCATTTTCTTTTGTTATAAAATCACCATAGAAACTTTTTTTATCCTCTTCTATGCTAAGTTGTTTTTTTCTGTTAGACAAAACTAAATAAACTTCTTCAATCTCTTTATTTGTTCTTCCTTTGAATTTAACTTTACTTCCATATAGATATTTTATTTCATTAAAACTTGTTATTTCATAAATAGGCATTTTTGTATAAGAAGGTGGCTCCACTATAATCTTTAGTTCTGAAATGTCAGGATATACAATAGGCTCTATTATAAAAACTTTTGAATAAATACCACGAAATTTTATTTTATAATAAATTTTCTCTTCTACTGATTTGATTTTATACTTATATACTTTTCTTCCGCCTAAATGAGATATCTGTTCAAAGTTAACTTTATAAAACTTATTAGAAGTTTTTGTTTTAATAAATAAAACTGGTGTGTAAATTTCATAGTCTTTTTCTACAATAACTTTAATCTCACAACTTTCCCTATAAGGAACTTTTATGTTCTTGGGTGATATAAAGATACCTAATATCTCAGGCTTTCGTGTAAACAATATCTTTGAAACATTTACCCTTAAAGCATATGGTGGAAAAGAATAAAGGATAAAAAATAATCCTATTAGTACTAAATTAAATGGTAGAACTTTTTTTATTTTATCAAAATCAACTATCTTAGAAGGTGAAATTTTTAAAATCTGCTTTTTAACTTTTTCTATAAATTTATTAGCTAACTCTGGCGAAAAATTTAATTCTTGTGGCGAAATTAGTTTTTCTTCAAGGCAATAAGCATTAATTATGTCATCAATTTTATCAAACTTTATAAATTTGGTGATAGCATTTCTTAAGTAATTGTATGGTTTTAATTTAAGTTCAACGACTCTTATAATTAAATTAACAAAAAATAATAATATAGCTATCAAAATGAAAAACCAATATATATGAAATACAACAATTGGCAGAGGAAATATTTTATCAATTAAAACGCTCAAAATAAAAAGTCCAATAATAGTGTTAATACTGGTTATTAAAAATCTCAAAATTAAAAAAATCATTCTTAACTTTATAATTTTAGAAAAGTAATCTTTTATAGTCATAAATTATTTCGTTATCATTTTATATACAAAATTAGCGATTTTATAAGAAGGATTTGGTTTTATATATTTTGCTATATTATCTTGATATTCTTTTAAATTTATTCTTTTAGATATTATCTCTTCAAGTTTGGAAAAAATTTTATTTATATCTTCTTCATGAAATCCCATTTTATATTTTTCTACAATATAAACATTACCTTTTTCTTGTCCAGGCACAAATAAAGGTATAAACACAGGTTTCTTTGCAGATAGTGATTCGGAAACAATAGCACCCCCTCCCTTACAAATTACTAAATCACTTGCACGAATAAAATCGTGCATACGGTCAGTCCAACCAATTATTGCAGTTGGAGGAATGAATTCTTCATTTTTTAATTTCTGATAAACATCCTGATATTTACCACAAACCACTATCAATTGAAAATCTTCTTTCTTTACTCGCAAAAATTCTATAATTTCTAAAAATCTCTCAACTGCTCCCAAACCAATAGCAACTAATATGGTTATTCTATCTCTATCAAGTTTTAGTTCGGAAAGAATTTTTTGTCTATCTATCTCTTCAAACAATTTTGGATTAACGGGAAATCCTGTGACTATTATATTCTTTATACCATTATTTATTAACACATATTTTGAATCTTCATCTATAACACAATAATAATCAACTGAACTATCTATCCATGCTTTATGTATCATATAAGAATCTGTAACTATACACACATATGGAATATCTTTTTCTCTTTTATATTTTTTCACTAAAAAATTCCAATATGGATGAGAGGAGACAAAAATATCGGGTTGATATTCATCAAATATCTTTTTTACTTTTTTATAATAATTTAGAATCATCATTTTTTCTAAAGTAAATCTGCAGAATTCATTATTTGTGAGATTAAACAATATATCAAACAGAATAGGTCTTTCCATAGAAAAATTATATAACTTTTGGAAAAAAGTTAGTTGCGTTTGAGTTCCTCCGTTAATCTTTAAAAAATCTAATGTTTTTGTCTCCACCTCAGGATATAGTTTTCTAAACGCTTCATCTAATGATTTTGTTGCGGTAATATGTCCTGTTCCATAACTTGCTGTAAGCAGTAAAACTTTTTTACTCATAAATTCCTCCTAATATTTTAATATACAAAAATAAAAATTTTTACTCTATAATTATTGATTTTAACAATTTCTCAAGATAAAATTTGGCCTCTTTATGGTTAGGATTTATTCTTAATGTTTCTTTAAAATAATATATAACTTTCTGCCAATCCTTCAGATGCCAATAAACTACTGCAAGATTGTAATATGCTTCAGCTAAATAAGGATTTTTCTCTATTGATTTGTTATAATATTTTATTGCTTCATCAATCTTGCCGAGTTTTTCACAAACAACACCTAAATGCAAATAACAATTTGCAAACTGATTTTTTATATCTTCTATAACATCTACATTTGCTTTGTATCTGTTAGCAAGTTTTAAATATTCTTCAAACTTTTCTACTCCAACTTTATAATACAAATATGCTTTGTCAAATAAGTTGTTTGCGAAGTATAAATATCCTAACTCAAAATAGTTATAAGGTAAATCAGAATTCATAAATATAGAAGTTTTGTAAAAATGTTCAGAGATACCAAAAAAATCTTTTATTTTTATCAAATCATAACCCATAGCTCTGTATGCCTTTGAGTACTCCTCAATAATATCTGAAGAAAAAAACTCCCAATTTAAATCATACTTATACTTTCCACGAAAAATATAAATATCTTCAAATAACTTTTTAGATAAAATATTTTCTTCATCAAAATGACTTCTTATTTTTCTTGCAAGTCCTTTAGGAACAAATTGATAATTATCTAAACTTGGTATTTCTACATCATATGTGAAATACAAATTATAACCTAAAGATAAGTTCTTTTCTATAAAATCCTTCAAACTTCCCGGTTCAAAAACATAAGAGATATAAATCTTTGGTAAATTATTCTGCAAATAATAATTGTAACACATCTGTTTATACCACTCAGAACCTGACAAACCAGCAGATATTATATAAACTGCAGGTCTAATTTTATTAACAAATTTTCTATACCATAAAGAAAAAACCTGTACATCTTCTTTTACAACAACAATACTTTTATTAGGTAATGTTTTAAATATGTTAGATGTATAATCATATGCATAAAAATTTTCTCTTTTATTAAGTTTTTGTATATTGATTGAAAAATTGTATATTAAAACAAAAAACAAAATCACGGAAATTAAAACATAATTAAAAATTTTATCTGTTTTATATAAATCCAAAATCCCTAAGATAAACCACAAAAATAAAACAATATTTGGTAATAAAAAATGTGCCTCAAGTATAGCAAAAGAGTGTGGGTTAGGTGGCATATTAGCTTTGTAAATAAAAAACATACAACTTAATATCCAACAAAATAATAATGATAAAGCAAAGGACTTATTTATTTTAAAACTTTTTAAAAAACCTAAAAGTAAAATCGGTAATCCAAAAATTGTAATATTGTTTAGGATATGTTGAGAATAAAACTTTATACCATCAAAAAAATTTTCTCCAATATTATAGCCAGCAGAAATTAAATCTAAAGTAGAACCGTGAGTTTTACGCAACAAAGATGAATAAAATCTTTTAAGTTCTTGTGGATTATTCCAATCAATAAATGGATTTTTTGTTGACCTTATAGGCATATAAAAATAACAACTTGCTCCTAAAAGAAAAAATGCTATCAATAAACTTGTAATTTTTAACTTTTTTTTGAAATCATAATTTTTTATATAATCATAAAAAACAAAAAACAAAATTGGTGCAAATAATACTAAATCCAATCTATTTGTTATACCTAAACCAAAAACAAAAAATAAAAGATAAATTATTTTCTTTGCTGAGAAAAAATATAAACAACAAAAAACAACTACCAACATAACAAAAAAAGTATTTAATGTATACATCTCAGAAACAATAGATAAATACCACTGTAAATATCCAAAAGAAAAAACTAAACTTATAAGGTATCCTAAAATTGAAAACCAAAAATTTTTTCTATAAAACTTACTGACAAAAAAATTAAACAACAAAAAAAACAACACTGAAGTTAAAGAAGAAAAAATTGCAGAAAAAATGTTTATTCTATAAGCAAAATTTCCGAAAGGAATAATTTTACCAAACAAATAAGTAAGAATAGTGTATAATGGATAACCTGGCGGATGTGCAATACCAAGTATATATCCTATAGTAGCCATCTCTCCTGCATCACGATATGCAGCAATTGTTGGAAAAAGTGTGTATAAATAAATTGTAAAGATATTGAAGAATAAAATGATGTAAATAATCATAAACCTTGTTTAAGAATTTCTATGTATTTTTTAATTTTTTCATCATATGGATTTAATTTAATATACTCTTCAAACATTTCTGCTGCCTCTTTTTTCTTATTAACTTTTAAATATAAACTTCCAAGATTATAATATATTTGTGGATATTTAGGTTTTAATCTCATAGCTTTATAAAAACATTCTTCTGCAAAATCAAATTTATTCTGTTTTTCATAAACTACACCTAAGTTGATAAGTGTATCAACATATGCATCTTTATCCATAGTAGGATAATTTAAAACCTTTTTATATTCTTTCTCTGCTAAATCATATCTATTTCTTAAAAAATAATAATATGCAATAAAACTTAAATATCTAACATCTAATGTCAAAAGAAAAAGTTCATTGTAATATTTTTTTGCAATGTCAAAATAATATTCTATACTTTTTGCAACATCAAAATAATATTCTGCAATTAAATTTAAATATGTAATGTACAAAGGGAACTCGCGTGGTGAATCATTCTTAGATATTTTTCGCAAAAGGAATACTTCTTCGGGAAAAATATCTTTTATAAATTTTGTACTATATAATAAACCAAATTTAAATTTTTCAATATCTGTCTGTTTAGGCAAAACTGTATTATAAAAAACTAAAGTTTTTGCAGTTCTGACAATTTTTTGCTCAGTCATAGTTCTTATTTTAAGTCGTTCTTCTCCCCATATTTTGTAGTAGTTTTCTCCATATATACTTCTTGTCACAGATGCATTACAGTCAATAAAATCTATATCTTTTCTTATATTTTTCAACCTCTGATAATATGCGACTGAAAACTCTGTCTCATCTGCTCTATCAGAAAAAAGAATACTATTGTATGGAAGATTATGGAATATGTTATAAGTATAATCATAAAGAAAAAAATTGCTCCTTAAAGAGTTGTTGTATGCAAAACTTAAAAAATTAAAAATATTTAAAAAAATTAAAAAGTGCAAAACAAAACTCAATTTTTTGAATTTTGTAATTAAAACAAAAAAAGAAACTGATACAAACAATACAATAAATAAAATTGAAGTTGAAACCAAACGTTCAATTATAAATATGGTATTTGGCGAAACTGTTTTTAAACCTGAGATTGTTATTATAAATGGTCCGGTGAAAAATGTTGCTATAAGACATATCAACAAAAGAATAAAAGTTTTCTTAGAATATTTTGTAAAAAAAGATAAAAATATGGATATTAACAAAAGAAACAAATTTTTTGTTCCAATTATATATATAAACAACTTTAAACCATAATAAAAATTTGACATATTCAAATGAATTTTTCCCCCTTGTGCTAAACTTAAAGTTCCATACCTGCCCCTGGTAAATAAATATATAAATCTATCTAAAGTTTGTGGATCTTCCCAGTCATATAATGGTTGATTCATAGACCTTATAGGAACATAAAAATATATACAAAAACCAATTATAAAAAATAACAAAGATAAAAACAAATCTTTTAAACTAAATTTATATCTATCAAAGAAAATGCTATAAAACATCCATATAAAAATAGATGGTAGAACAAAAACTATTATATGCTGATTGCCAAATGATAAACCTAATAACAAAGAAATAATATAAAGTTTTTTATTAAAGGAAATATTGTCGTAAAACATAAGATATAAGATTAAACCAACCATAAAATTATGCAAAGCAAAAACTTCACCAACAATACTTTGTTTTAATAAAACCTCTTGGGAAAAAAGGTATGTAAGACAAAATAAAGCAACAATATTTGAATCTGTTAAATTTTTGATAAGAAAAAAACAAATTATCCCGACAAAAATAAAAAGTACAACAGAACCTAAAGCTGACTTATATCCATAATCACCAAGTGGAATAAAAAAACCGAATAATTTATAAATATTACAGAATAAAGGATAACCTGGCGAGTGAGCTATACCTAAGGTTGAAGAAGCACCAACAAGTTCAGCAACATCTCCTATTGTAACTGTGGGTGGACAGATATAAACTAAAATTACCAAATAGAAAAGAATTAAAAAAATTTTCATTTTTTCTTATTCTTCTCTGCTATTGCACGATAGAGGTAGTTTTTAACTACTCGATTCTCCGGTTGGATTTCTAATACTTTGTTAAAATAAAATATAACTTTATCCCAATCATTTTTGTTCCAATATAACACTGCTAAATTATAGTAAGCAGTGGTATTATTGATATCTATCTCTAAAACTTTGTTATAACAATTTTCTGCTAATAAAAAATCATTAAGCTTTTCATATACAACACCTAAATTTAATAATGCATTGATATCTGTCTTATCAATTGTCAGCAAAAGTTTATATATATCTTTACAAAACTCATATTTTTTTTCATTAAACATCTGATAACCTAAATTGTGTAGTTCAAATTTTATATTGTTTTTTAACCAGTCAACCTCAGGCCATAAAAAATATGAATATTTTAATAACAAAAATTTTTTATAAGGTTCATTTTCATTTACTGCCTCCATAAAATAATAAACTGGTGCTAATGCATTACTTCTATAGTCAAAGTATTTTTGATATACACTTCTGTAAGAATATATATCAAATATCAAATCTTGGCTGTATTCTTTATCCGGCATACTTGATTCAACAAAATATAAAACACCTGCATATTTTAAAGTTTCGTTAGGCAAAATATTTTTGTTAAATGTAGAATAAAAAACAGGCCTTATTGGTATGAATTTTTTTTCAATATTTATCCTTCTTAATTCCTTTTCTTGTTTTGACAATTTTCTAAAATCTACTCCATAAATATTCTTAAACACCAATCCTCCACGATCGTGTAGCTCTAAATCTCTCCTTCTTTTTTCAACTGCCTGAATATATCCAAGTGTATAAAAAGTATCATCTCCTCCGTCCATAAAAAGGATGCTATTATATGGTAAGGTTTTAAGAATATTTATTCCATAGTCATAGTTTAAGAAGTAGTTTCTGTAGTTTGACATATCAATATTTTTTAAAAAATTGTATCCGAAACTTATTACTGTGAGTATAAAAATTAAAAGAAGAAATCTATTTATGTATATTAAGCTTACCAAAATACTCATTATAGCAATTGTGTTTGGTAAGATGTAAAATCTTTCTAAAATTCCATTATGGATAGGCTCAAAAGGAAGATTTGCTAAAACTAAAAATCCTAATCCTGATAAAATATATGAAGAAAATAAAAATATGAAGAATTTTTTATTGTTGAAAAATAAATTTATAAAACTCAAAAAAACAAAGAACAGTCCAATTGGAGTAAGATTTTTTAAACTCTCTTTTAAAAATCTTTTTATTTGGAGATAAAAATTATTAAAACTTCTGTCCAATTTTTTCTCTACTGTGAGATGAAATGTACCGTAGTCTTTTCTTGTTATCACATTGTATAAATTTGCTAATTTTTCAGTATCCCCCCAGTCAAAATAGGGATTCTTCTGTGATCTTATAGGAAGCATTATATAACAAGAAAAACCTAAGAAAAAGAAAAAAATACATAAGAAAAATTTTTTTAGATCTAAATTTTTATAATAAACAAATAAATAAAATATTCCAGGAAAAAGGAAAACTATTGTGTGATGATTACCGAGCGACAATCCAGAAATAAATGAAATTAAATACCAAAGATTTTGTTGTTTTTTGGCATAATAAGATAAAATTATCAAAACAATAGAAAATAAAGAGTTTAAAATAAAAACTTCTGTTTGAACAGTATTTTTTAAATATGCCTCAGAAAATATTAAAACTCCTAAAAAACATAACAAAATCAAAATCTTAATTTTTTCATTATAGACATTTATACTCCATAAAATAACAAAAATTATACTTATTAACACAAAAATTGTATTCATCAAATTTATTCTGTAAGCATAATTGCCAAATGGTATCAGTATAGAGAAAATCTTGCCTAATAAAGAATATAATGGATAGCCAGGGCTATGAGCAATACCAAGAATACAACTTGTGGTTATAAATTCACCACTATCTCCACTATTAACTGAAGGTGAGGTTGAAAAGATTAAAAAACATAAAACGAACAATAAATAAATTACACAAATTGTTTTAATTTTTTTCATCTCTTAACACGTGCTATATAAATTTCTAAAAGAAATAAAAATATAAAAAATAGTATAAAAAATGGATTGTTACATATTTCAAAATTATAAACAAATTCTTTCTTAAAGCTATTTTTAACTCTATTGACTAAATCTTCTAAGCTTAATTCATTGATATAAGATAATTCTTGATTGCTTATTTTAGCAAGCTCTGACATATATTCAATATTAGGCTTTAATATTGCTATTTCTTTAAAACTTGATTGTGAAACCAAAATTTCTTTTTCTTCTGAAATTACCTCTTTACCCTTTGTAGCAAAAACATTTATTTTATATCTACCATATGTTGTAGGAGTAAATTTACATCTATACTTACCTTTCTGTATTCTTGTAACTGACAACAAAGTTTTGTCTCCGTTAGGCAAAATAATATAACATTGTGGTTTTGTATATATATTTTCATCTAAATTTGAAATAATTGTTATTTCAACTTCATCACCAACATTATAGTTATCACTACAGATAATATTAATATTTTTCATCTCTTCAGCTCCACTACACCAATAGATTACATTCTTCCAAAATTTTGTATATAAATCTCTATAATTATATTTTTTTGAAATTAAATTTCCTAAACTCCAGCGCCAGGTAGTATTTGTTAAAGAAACAAAAACCCTTCCTTTTGATTTTGTAAAATAACACATAATTGGAGAATCTTGATATTTCAAAATAACTTTCGCATCACCCTTTGCTAATGTTTTTTGATAATTACCTAACTCGGGTATATTTTCCCACAATTCTTTGTTAAGTTTTTCATCATCAAAAATTCTTATAAACTTATTTTTGTAATCTACAACCTGTGGTTTATATTCTGTATAAATAAACTTTTCTTTCTCTGATAGCATAATAGGTAAAATTTCTTCTATAGGTGTCCATTTATATCCTCCAAGAAAAAAAGAGTTCTGTCCTCCAATCATAATAAAACCTCCGCCAGATAAAACAAATTTTTTTACATTTTCTAAATATAAATTATTTACACCAAATTTATAATAAGGAAAGTTTTCTAAAATTAACAAATCATAGTTAAAAAGTTCTTTTACAAAGATATCATAAACAGGAAAAGGAATTAAAGATGAATCCTCATCTGGGACTATTGCAATGCTATCAGGGTTACGCAGTATCACAAAAGAGACCAAATCTATTGAAGGTTCATTTTTTAAAAGGTTCCTTAAATGGAAATATTCTGCTGAAGGTTGACCACATATGTACAAAACCCTAATTTTATTCTTTTTCACTTCAACATCAAAGTATAAATAATTATTCTCGTCAGTAATTTCGTCTTTAAAGTTTTGCAGTTTTAAAATATATCTATTTCTGCCAATATTTTTAGGTACAAACGAAATTTTTACTTCATTTGAACCTTCTTTTATTAAAATTTTTTTTTCAGACATAACCTCTTTTGTATTAAAATCAATTATTTGTATCTTAGAAAATATATCATTATATCCATAAGAAACCACATCTGCGGTTATAAAATGCTCAACATCTTTAAAGCCAATCCTGCTAAATTTTATATTTGCGATTGACACATCTTTAAAATTTTTCTCTTTAAAACAAATAGGAATTAAAAAGATATTGCCTTTTTTGAAATCCGGAAGTTCTGATGTATAATTTATACCATCGGAAAAAAGTAAAACAATATTAGGTTTTTCTTTAAGAGAAAACAATTTTTCTATTGCATAATTAATCTTTGTTGCTTTATTTGTAAATTTTATTTTGTCTATGGCATCTTTAAATTCCTCAATGTCCTCATTAAACAAAAACAATCTCACATCATATTTTTCAATTTTATCATAGTTCTTTTTGATAAAATCTTTAACTTTTTCTAACCTATTGTTAAACTTCATACTATATGAATTATCCACAAGAAAATCTAATTTAATTTTTTCAAAATTCTTTGGTCTTTTATAACTTATATCCAACAACATCAAAATAAATAAAAAAATTAAAAGCAATCTTAAATAAAACAGTTTTTTTATTTTCAGTTTTTTAAAGAGAAAAATAATTAAAACAAGCAAAAAAATAACCATAAATACTTGTGAAAATTTTATATTTAACGAAATCATTTTTTATACCTCAATTTTTCATCAATGAATGGCTGATGAACTTTATCCAGTTTATAAGTACCACATAACGAATAAATGATTATATTTAGAAATAACTTTTGTGAATTAAATCTCTGTTCTTCTCCATATGGTACACACTCATATAAAAATTTCCCAAATCTGTCCCTAGCCCAACATGCAAGGATATTATTTCTTGAATAAATAATTGCAGGTCTTCCTTCATACTCAATATACTCAAGATAATTATAAAGATTTACTCTTCCTGTGACATTTCTGAGTAGATAAAATGATTTCATCAAAACATGCTCTTGATTGGTCTTTTTAATTTTAAATTCTGGAAACATTAACTTCAAAATTTTCCTTATTGAATCATCAAATTTACTATAATATAACTCAGATGTGTCTTCAATGAAAATTGTCCCTCCATTTAAAATATAATCCCTTAGCACAGATATACTCTCATACGGAATTTTTACTTCATCATCACCTAATAAAATAACAAATGGAGAAACAGAAAGTTCTTTTTTTAATTGAGGAGATGTTAAATCTATAACTTTTTTTTCTTTCTCAACCTTAATACTTGTAGTAAGTGAGATGATATTTAATATATCATAATGCACATTTGGGTAAGGATCCCATCTGCCTGGGTATTTTAACTGGACAAAAACAAATTTGTCAGTACTACAAAATAGAAAACTAAACAAAGTCAAAAAATATAACAAAGTTAAAAATCTTTTCATAAGAATTATGTAATTCTTCCAAAAAGTCGTGATAAGATTGTTTCTATAATAAACAACAAAACTGCTGCACATAACAAATCTTTTGAGAACTCTTTTCCAAAACACCACTGGATTAAATCCTTTTCAAAATATGTTTTTTGTGTATCTAAAAAATCAACCAAAATTTTTTGTTTTTTAAAATAATTTTTCAATTTATTTTTATCTAATAAAATAATGTTGCTTTCTTTTAAGGGTGTATTTACTGCAATATAAATTCTATCTTCATTCCTAATATATATTTCATAAATTCCAGGAGTGTTAAATTTAACACTGGTTTCTTTCATTACCCAATCTTCTTTTGTCTCATTAGTAATGTTTTTTATCTTCTCTATGTTTGCAATTGGAATTTCTTCTGAAACATAAAAATAATTTCTAATTTTTTTCTGTTGACCATTATAATTTGATATAAATTTCATTAATCCAACAAAAAGAGGTTTGTAAACAAGATTGGACCATTTTTTATCTATTGAGAACGAAAATAAGTATATTCTATCTTTTTTAACTAAAGCAGAAGTATTATCGTTGAAATTTAATAATGTTGACCAATTTTGTTTTGTCTTTGATAACAAAAATTTTTTATTCACAGATATATTTTTATAATCAAATTGTTCTATAAACTTATTAAATTCTTTATCTTCTCCTAATGAAAAAATGAATTGGTTGATATCTTGTGCTTTTAATCCTATAAATTCTATTCCATCTAAGGATTTCTCATAATTTTCAAGATCAATTTTTTCTTCAGGAAAAACAACTAAAATCTTGTTATTATTTTGACAGTAATTTACAATTTCGTCTATTTTTTCAACTCCTAAAAGGATTATAATATCATACTGAGAAAATAAATCAAAATTTATTTCTTTATTATTTATTGAAATAATATCTAAATCTAAACCTGCATCTTTTAGTTTCTCAAAATAAAATTTTTTACTCTCAACACCTTTAAAATACTCTGGTTCATTCATTAGACACAGAATTCTTTGTCTAAATTCATTAATATAAAAAGTGAAGTAAAAGTTATTATCTTCTAACAACCCATCTTGTGGCAAATTTATACATCCCCATAACCAATTTTTGTTAATATTTTTGTCTAATATATAATTAAATCTAAAATTCTTTTGCAAAAAATCTATGTTGGAAGAATCCACTTGTTGATTAAAAACTAAAAGTTTAACATTCAATTTTTTAGCATCGCTTAAAAAACTAACAGGTTTATAGCTTATTTGAATGTTATCCTCTTCTTTTGTTAAATATAAATCTTCTATAGAAAAATTTGGCAAATTTAAATTTGGATAACAAAATAAAATTTCTATATTATTTTCTATTTCAAATTGTGCTTCAGATAACAGATGTTCAGCAAAGTCTGTAAATACTACAACTTTATTGTTGCTATCTTTAAATTCTTCTTTTTGATAAACACTAAGAACATAATTTATTAAAACAGAAATATCTGTAGATTTATAGGTTGGTTGTAAATCTCTTATTTTTTCAATTAGTTCAGAAGAAATGAAATCAAATCTATTATTTAATTCTGATATTTCTTCGTTAAATGTAACTATTTTTACTCTTGCATTTTTTTCTTTTAAAAATTTCAAAAAATTTTCAATTTTTATCTTTAATAAATCAAACTTTGTTTTATCAAAAATTTTCTGTCTTGTTGAACAGGAATTGTCTAATGCAATCAATATGTTTAGTTTATTTTTTAATGGATTAAAATATAATACTGGTTTGGCAAGATATAATATTAAAAAAAATATTATTAGACATCTTAAAATCAAAACAATCAAATCAATGATTTTTCTTCTTGGAAGATATTGTTTTAAGATTTTATTGATAAGATTAACATAAGTAAACTCCACCACTTTTGCTTTTTTAAAAAACAAAAGATGAAGTATTATTGGAAGAATGCTCAAAGGTAGGAGAAAAAGTATAAATTTATTATAAAACTGTATCACTGGTATTTTAAAATCAAATTAATATTTTCTAATATTGGCAAACTTGTGTCAATTAAAAAGTATTTTATATTTTTTTGGTTAAGTTCTTTTTTATAGTATTCTAAAAGATCTTCAAATTCTTTTTTATACATCTGTTTTATCTCATAGATATTGGTTTTTATTTCTAATAAAGGATCCTCTATATCTTTAAAGGTTACATTTTGAAAATCATAGTTTTCAATACTTCTTTCTTTTTGAGAAACTATATGCAAGACTAAAATATAAATTCCATAATATGAAATTTGTTTTAAAAATTTTATAACTTCTGTTCTTTCATCTAATATAAGATCAGAAATTAAAATCAAAAGTGACCTTTTCTTAACTAACTTTAGTATTTCATTAAAAATTGCAAAGAAGTTTGTTTTCTCTCCTTCAACCTCATTCTCTAAAAATTGTAAGATTCTGTAGTATAAATGTTTACCTGAATAAATTTTTAAAATATCTTTTATCTCTTTGTCAAACTTTACTAATCCTACACTATCTCCTTGATTTAACAGTATATAACTTAAATATGAAGCAATAAAATTAGCATATTGATACTTTGTAAACTCTCTTTGCTCTTTAGGAAACCACATAGATTTTGAACAATCAACAAATATCCATCCCTCAAGATTTGTCTCTTGGTAAAATTGTTTAATAAAAAATCTGTCCCTTCTTGCATAAACTTTCCAATCTATGTATTTTAAGTCATCACCAACAGTATAATCTCTATGTTGAACAAATTCTAAAGATCTTCCTACTAAGTAACTTCTATGTTTACCAGAATGTTTACCTTCAACAATGTTATTACTTTCGATTATAAAATTGTCTAAAACTTTCAAAATTTCCGGATCAGCATATTTAAAGTTCATATTAGTTCATCCCGCAACTTGCGGGATTAGTTCAGAGTTTTATAACCAATAACTAATAACTAATTTACTCATTCACACATTCTTTCTGCTGCCCGGTTTAACTATCGGAATCCCTTGTTTACAAAGTGGACAATTCTGTGGTTCATAGTTGTTCACTTCTATCTTCTCTATGTAGAAATATGGGAAGACAAAATTAATCTCTTTGGCTCTATTAAATATACTACATATAGCTAAAATTTTTGCATTGGTATTTTCTACTACTTCAATTACTTCTCTTGTTGATTTTCCAGTTGTAACAACATCTTCAACAACTATAACATTGTCTTTATTTTTAACTTCAAATCCCCTTCTTAAAGTCATCTTTCCTTCATTATCTCTTTCCGTAAATATAGCACGAACTTTTTTTTGAGAAAATGTTTTTATTACACGGGCTAACTCTTGACCTATTATAACTCCACCTAAAGCAGGAGAGACAACAACATCTACATCTTGCCATAAATCAGAATTTTTTCTTATTTCTTCAAAAATTAACATTGCAATCTTTTCAGCTAAATCTGGATATTGTAAAACTAATGCACACTGAATATATTTATCACTATGTAGTCCTGAAGATAATAAAAAATGTCCTTCAAGTATTGCATTGTAAGATTTAAAAACTTCTATCAAAGATTCTTTTCTTATTTCCATATAAAAACTCCTCAAGCATATTTTCCTTTTTTAATCCTATGTAATTCACGTTCTAATTCACGAACTTTAATTTCTTCCCTCTTATCATACTTCTTTTTATATTTACACAAAACAATTTCAACTTTAAGAAATCCTCTTTCATTGAAATAAACTTTAGAAGGTTTTAATGCAAAACCTTTTTGAGAAATTTTGCCGACTAATCTTTTTATCTCGCTTTTGTGAAGGAGGAGTTTTCTTTCTCTATCAATCGGTACTTTAACATGAGAAGATTTTTCATATTCAGCAATCCTTGAGTTGATCATCCATACCTCATTTTTCTTAATTATACAAAAAGCATCTTTAATATCAATTTTACCTTCACGAGCAGCTTTTACTTCAGAACCTTTTAAAACAATTCCTGCTTCATATGATTCTATAATTTCAAATTCATGATATAATTTTTTATTTACCGCTAAAACTTTTATTTCTTTTTTAGACATTATTATAGTTTATCTTCAAAAATCTTTTCTAACTCTTTCTTTTTTTGTTCAAAATATTCATCAATTTGAGTAGTTATTCCTTCTAACGACTCTATTTTCTTTATTCTTTCTTCTAACTTATTTATCTCTCTTATTATAACTTCAAATCCTTCAGCAATAGGATCTGGAAGTTTGTTGTGTTCTAAAAGTTCTAGCTGTTTTTTAGTAAATCCTAAGCTTACCCTAGCAGGCACACCTACAACTGTTGCACCTTCAGGTACATCTTTTAAAACAACAGAACCTGCTCCTATCCTTGCATTATCACCTATTTTAATATTTCCTAAAACAATTGCTCCAGCTCCTATAACTACATTATTGCCTACTGTAGGATGTCTTTTACCCTTTGATAAAGAAACTCCTCCTAAAACTACCCCTTGATATATCAAAACATTATCTCCTATTTCAGTTGTTTCTCCAATGACTACTCCCATACCATGATCTATAAAAAATCTTCTACCTATCTTTGCACCGGGATGTATCTCTATGCCGGTAAGAAATCTGCTTATATGAGAAATCAATCTTGCTATAAAGAACAATCTCTTCTTATAAAACCAATGAGCTATCCTATGAAACCACAAAGCATGTAAACCTGGATAGCATACTATAACTTCTAAAACACTTTTCGCTGCGGGATCCTTTCTAAATATAGTCTCAATATCTTCCTTTAGCAATTTAAAAATATTCATTTATTCCTCATCAGTTGATTTGATTTTTATAAGCTGTACAATATTTGTCCTTTCTAACTCGTTAAGTTTGTTTATTATATATTTGATGTTGGAGTTAAGTTGAGGTATAAGTATATACTCCAAAGCATTTACTCTTCTGTGTACAGTTTGAAGCTCTTTAGCAATCAACTCTAAAAATTCTTCTAAATTTGATAACTTTAAAATCAAAGGATATAACTCTATTAATTTTTTAACAAGAATATTAAAATAAGGGTCTGTTGTAAAAATTGTTGGTTCTTTCGTGATTTCTTCTAATACAAACTCAGTATATTTAACATTAAATCTTACCTGTTTTTTTTCTATAATTTCAAAATTCATATCCTCATAAACTCTATTACACCACGACTCAAATTTTTCTTTGTTAACTTGTGTATGTATAAGTTTCAAATAAAGATTTAACTCTTCTATTTTTTTCTCTATTTCTATTCTTAAATTAAGAAGTTGCAAGATTAAACTGTTAAATTCTTTTGTAAGTTGCTCTTGTTTATCTTTTAACAACTTATGACCTTTAATAGCGAACTTCAAACGTTTGCGAAGTTTCAACAAATTCATTCTATTAGGATTAACTTTTAATTTCATATATTTTTTCAAATTTAAATACAATTTAAGGTTTTTGTTGAATTTTAATATAAAAAAATTATAATTAAATCAATATTATAAACAGCATTCTAACATTATGGAAAAGTTTTTCTTATCTTCAGCTAAAATCTTTCTTTGGATATTAACCGGAATTGGTTTAAATCTCTTTATTCAAAGCCCAAAAATCTCCGAATATGTCAGAAGTGTGTTTAATTTAATCTCACAGAGTATAATATATGTCATAGTTCCTTACTTCGTAATGATTAATCTTTGGAAATATGGGATAAAAAAAGAATTAGCAATTTTTATCGTTGGTTTTTTTTTGGTAATAATGATAATTACCTATTTTATTAGTAAGTTTTTAAAAAAGTACAATTTTTCACTACAAGAAACTTATTTCCCTTTAACTTTTATGAATACTTTGTATCTTGGTATTCCTATAACACAATACTTTGTTTCTTATGATGCTGTGTATTTTACTTTAGTTTATTCAATAATTGTAACTATAATTCAATTTACCCTAGGTGTCTTTGTTATTTCTCCAAATATAAGGTCAATAAAGTTTATTTTAACATCTCCAATAATATACGCCTTTGTTATCGGCTGGATACTAAATTCTAAAGTAATATCTATACCTCAGATATTACTAAGCACAAAAGATTTTCTTTCTTATATCTTATCTCCAATTATGCTAATATTTATAGGACACTCAACACCTTTAAAAAACTTTACTAAGAATTTTTTTTCGCATATATTTTTGAATATAATTAGAATTTTTTTAGTTTTTATTTTATGTGTCATTTATTTAATAATAATAAGAAAAGCCATAATCTTAGAAGAAAAATTTTTAAAAACTTTTATTTTGATCTCAGTTTTACCTTCTGCAATAATAAATTATATAATATTAGAAAACTTTGGAATAGATACAAAATTTGTATCAGGTGAGATTTTATGGGGAACTATTACTGTTTTATTTCTTTTACCTTATATATCAGAGTTTACTGAAATTATATTGTTAATTCTAAAATAAACTAAAACTTTCTTGTCTGAATAGCAGAAATATCTTTATCCAACTCAATAACTTTTGTCTTTTCAGAAGTCATTACGCAATGTCCCTCAAAAATAGCTCCTTCGCCAATAGAAAGCATAGATGTGTGGATATCTCCTAAAAGTTGTGCTCCTGGTTGAAGTTGTATACTTTCTGTAGTAGTCACATTACCATTTACCTTTCCACCTATTATTACTGAATTTGCTGTTATATCTCCTTGAACATAACCTTTTGAACCAACAATCACTTGGTGTGCCTCTATAACACTACCTTCTAACCTACCATCAACTCTTATAGAACCTTTTGTCTTTATACTACCTTGAAAAATTGTATTTTCTCCTATTATAGTCTCAATTTCTTTTGGTACTTCAGATTTTTTTGTAAACATATTTTTTCTCCTTAATTAACTTTTAAAAAATTCTTCTATGTTTACATATCTTATTGGATTCTGAATTTTTCCATTCTTCCAAACTTCATAGTGCAAATGAGGACCTGTAGAAGTTCCTGTGTGACCCATAAGTCCTATAATATCTCCACGAGACACTCTTTGGCCTTTTTTTACTTTAAAAGACGACAAATGTCCATAAACCGTTGTATAACCAAACTCATGCTCTATTAAAATTACCTTACCATAACCTTCTTGCCAACCTGCAAATATTACTACACCATCAGCTGTTGCATGAATAGGTGTTCCGATTGAATTCGCTATATCAATACCTGTGTGAAAATGTTCAACATTATAAACAGGATGAATTCTTCTACCAAAAGGTGAAACAACATATCCGTAACATGGCCATATAAGAGGTATCGCTCTATACAATTTTTTTTGATAATTGATATATTCTAACACCTCTTTATAACTCTCAATACTATTTTGCAAATACTTAGACAAAATATCAAAGTGTTGCTTATAATCTAATAGAGAAATTTCTTCTGGATTTTTTACAAACTTCTGTAAAAACTCTGCCTGTTGAAGTGTTGCAGGGCCTCCTTCTCCGATGTTGTCTGATTTAAGAATTATTTCCTTTTTCGTCTTCATATTAAGCAATTTTCTAATAAGGCGGTCATTTTCCTCTACTTTGGCTAAAAGTTCCCAAGCTTTAGAAATCTCTTTATTTAAATATTCATACTTTGAAGATAAAATTATTGATTTTAACTTCGCAGACCAGTAATCTATATTTCTTGTAGCAAAATAAACAGAAATACCAGTAAAAAGTGTCCAAAGAAATAACAAAAATATTAGAAAAGATAAAGAAAATCTTTTTTTGATAGGTTCCTTAGGTGTATGAAATATAAATAGCAATGTGATCTGTTGAGAAAAAAATCTTTTTATTAAATTAACCATATTCATACCCAATTATAATATACTCACTTTTTTAAAATTTGTCAACTAATGAATTAAAAATTTTTATCTTTCCATATTGAATTTCCATAAATATCTATTGCAACAAAGACAGGAAAATCTTTCACTAAAAATTTATACATCGCTTCGCTTCCAAGCTCAGGATAAGCTATCGTTTCAAAAGAAATTATACACTTATTTAAAAATGCACCACATCCACCATAAGTTATACAATATATAGCTTTATACTCTTTACATAAATCAACTACTATATCACTTCTATAACCTTTTCCAATCATAACTTTAAAACCTAACTTTAAAACATCCTCAGTGTATTCATCCATACGATAAGAAGAAGTCGGTCCACAAGAACCGATAACAAATCCTTTTTTAGAAGGTGTAGGTGCGCAATAGTATACTGCTGAATTATAAAAATTAATATTCTTTATTTGTTCTGTTTCACCATTGGAAATCTTTTTATGTACTTGGTCACGAAAAATATAAAGTTCACCTGAAAAATATATTTTGTCCCTAATATTAATCTGATTTAAAATGCTATCCGAAGCTAAAGGAAGAACTATTTTATATTCATTCATATTACTATACTGCTCCTACGATAAGAATGACACTGCAAAATAACACTTACAGGTAAAGTTGCTATATGAGTTGGAGCTGTTTCTATAAAAACATCCAAAACTGAAATTTTACCACCTAACCCCAAAGGGCCTATAGCAGAACCGTTTATTTTTTCTTTAATTTGTTTTTCTAATTCTGAATAAAAATAATCTCTATTTCTTTCATTTATTTTTCTTAAAAATGACTTTTTTGCTAACAGCATACTCTGTTCTACACTACCACCAATCCCAATACCAACTACTACTGGAGGACAGGTATAAGGAAGCATTTTAACCACAACATCTATTATCCAATAAACAATTTCAGAAAAATCAGTTGTTGGCAAAAATGTTGTTGTAGTAGATGTATTCTCAGAACCACCACCACGAATTAAAAGATAAATTCTACATTTTTCTTCCTCATCTGTATGCTCTATGTGTAATGTAAAACAATGCTCTTGTGGTTTCCTTCTAATTGGATCTACAACACACGATTTTCTTAGTTTTTCTTCCTCATAAACTTTTTGGACAACTTCATTTAATGTTGAAGACAAATCAAAATCAAAATATGCATTTTTACCAACTTTTAAAAAAAACTGTGGAATACCTGTGTCTTGACATAAAGGAAGGCCTGTTAAAGAAGCTATGCGAGCATTCTCTAAAATTTTGTATAAAACATCCTTTGCTATCTCATTTTCTTCTATAGGAATGTAATTTTTTATACTTTCTAAAACATCTTCTGGTAAGAAATAATGTGTCTGTATTATCAAATTTTTGACAGCTTTGACAAATTCTTCCTTTGCAATCTTTCTCATCTTAAATTTTGAAATTTTAAACTTTGAATCATTTCACATTTTTTTACTATATTTATCCTCTTGCAATTGCTATCACACCTGTCCTTACGAGTTCTTTTATACCATATGGTTTCAAAAGGTTGATGATAGCATTAAGCTTGTCTTCGTCTCCAGTCACCTCTAAAACTAAATTCTGATGAGAAACATCAACAATTTTAGCACGGAAAATTTCTGCAATCTCTATAATCTCTGCACGTGTTTTGTTTGTAGCATTTACCTTCACAAGAATTAAATCTCTTTCTATATGATCAACTTTAGAAAATTCATAAACCTTTATCACATCAATTAATTTATTTAGTTGTTTCTCAACTTGCTCCAAAATTTTTTCATCTCCACGAACAACTATAGTCATACGAGAAATCTCAGGATTCTCTGTTTCTCCTACTGCTAAGGAATCTATATTATAACCCCTTGCAGCAAATAATGTTGAAATCCTAGCTAAAACTCCTGGTTTGTTATATACCAAGGCTGAAATTGTATGACGTTTTATCTCACCCATAGCTTTTTCTCCTTTTTATAAATTAATTTGTCGGATAAATCCGACCGCTACAATTCAAAGCTTCGCTTTGATGCTACAAATCTTTCCTACTATTATTTTGCGCAGGCTAAGCTGCGGCTACCAAATTTTGCTACAACTATTAACTATGAACTATAAACTATTGACTATGAACTAACTTATGCTAAACTTGTTATAACTTCATCTAATGATGCTCCAGCTGGAACCATTGGAAAAACATTTTCTTCTTCTTCAATCCAAAAGTCTATTACAATAGGTTTATCTTTTATATCTAAAGCCTTTTTCAAAGTTGGTACAACATCTTCTTTTTTTGTAACTCTAAAACCTTCTGCTTTATAAGCTTTAGCAACTTCTACAAAATCCGGCACAGGTTCACAATGAATTTTACCTAACTTTCTTGTACAAAGATATGTTTGTGAATATCTTTTGTTATAAAATAACTCTTGCCACTGACGAACCATTCCCAAATATCCGTTATTCATTATACAAACAATAATATTAAGTTTATTCACTACAGCAGTAGCTAATTCTTGTATATTCATTTGGAATGAACCATCTCCAGAAATTACTATAACTGTATCATCAGGCCTACCAAACTTTGCACCAATACCTGCAGGAAAGCCATAACCCATTGTTCCTAAACCACCAGAAGATAAGAATTTTCTTGGTCCGCTCGGTTTATAATATTGTGCAGCCCACATCTGGTTTTGTCCAACTTCTGTTACAACAATTGCATCACCTTTTGTAAGTTTTGTAATTTCTTCAATAATATACTGTGGTCTTAATTTATCATCTTTTTTATATGTCATAGGATATTTCTTTTTCCACTCCTCAATCTGTTTCAACCATTCGTTGTGTCTTTTAGGTTTAACAAGTTTTAACAACTCCTGCAATACCATCTTACAATCTCCAACAACTGGTATATCAGCAACAACATTCTTTGATATACTTGTTGGGTCAATATCAATATGCGCAATATGTTCTGCTTTAGGAGCAAAAGCTGCAAGTTTTCCCGTACATCTATCATCAAATCTAGCACCAACTGCAATTATAAGGTCAGCATTTTGCATACTTAAGTTAGCATAAACTGTCCCATGCATACCCAACATACCCAAGGACAATTCATGCTCAGGTGGAAAACTTCCTATTGCCATCAATGTTGTAGTAACAGGTATATGGCAGGTTTCTGCTAATTGTTTTAATTCTTCAGAAGCATTAGATATTATCACACCACCTCCAACATACAAAACAGGTCTTTTTGAAGAATTTATTGCTTCCGCAAGTTTTTTTATTTGTAAAGGATGACCTTTGTAAGTTGGTTTATAAGAAGGAATTTCAACCTTGGTAGGCCATATAAACTCTGTCTTTGCACGTTGAACATCAACAGGTATATCAATTAAAACAGGGCCTGGCCTTCCTGTAGAAGCGATATAAAATGCTTCTCTTATGGTTTTTGTTAATTCTTTGACATCTTTTATTAAATAATTATGCTTTGTTATTGGTCTTGTTACACCTGTAGTATCTGCCTCTTGAAATGCATCATTACCAATTAAATTTGTAGCAACCTGTCCAGTAAAGGCAACAATAGGTACTGAATCCATATATGCTGTTGCAATACCTGTTGTAAGATTTGTAGCACCAGGTCCTGAAGTAGCGATACAAACTCCAACCTTACCTGTAGCACGTGCGTATCCGTCTGCCATATGCACAGCACCTTGTTCATGTCTTGTTAATATAAATCTTATTTTTTTAGAATCGTAAATTTTGTCAAATACAGGCAATAATGCACCACCAGGAATTCCAAACATTATTTCAACACCTTCTCTTTCTAACGACTCAACAAAAATTTCAGCACCTGTTTTTTCAACAGAAGAAACTTTTTTTGTCATATCAAGTCTCCTCCAATCTCTTATTTGACAATTTTAAAAAGTTTAAAAGTAAATCTTTGCCAACATCGGTGAGTATTGACTCAGGATGGAATTGTACACCTTCTACAATAAACCTTTTATCTCTCAATCTTACTCCCATAATAACTTCATCTTTTGTTTTAGCAGTAATCTCTAATTCTTTTGGTAAAGAAGTTTTTTCTGCGATTAAGGAGTGGTATCTCGTTGCAAAAAATGGATTTTTTATGCCTTCATATATTGTTTTTCCATCGTGAAAAATCTCTGATGTTTTTCCATGGACAACTTTTTTTGCCCGCACAATCTTACCACCGAATGCTTCAACAATACATTGATGTCCTAAACACACACCTAGAATTGGTATTTTATAATAAAAATTTCTTACTACTTCAACAGAAACACCTGCTTCCTTAGGTGTACAAGGACCCGGAGAAATTATTATACAAGATGGTTTCAACTTATATATCTGTTTTAAACTAATCTCATCGTTCCTGTAAACTTTTATTGTTTGTGAAATATCTCTATGTTTTATACAAAGTTCACCTATATACTTGACTAAATTATATGTAAATGAATCGTAATTGTCAATTATTAATATCATAGTTTTCAGTTGTTTTTACTGCTAATATTAATGCTTTTGCTTTATTAATTGTCTCCTGGTATTCTTTTTCTGGCTGAGAATCAGCTACAATTCCTGCACCTGTTTGTATATATATTTTTTTATTTTTACATACAATAGTTCTTATTGTTATAGCCATATCCATATTTCCATTTAAGCCAAAATATCCTACAGCACCGGCATAGGGACCTCTTGTTGTTTTCTCAAGCTCAGAAATTATCTGCATTGCACGAACCTTTGGTGCACCAGAAACTGTACCAGCAGGAAAACACGCTTTTAATACATCAACACAATCAATTTTTTCTTTTAAAACACCCTTTACTGAAGAAACAATATGCATTACATGCGAAAATTTTTCTATAATTTTAAACTCTGGAAGATTAACACTTCCGTATTTTGATATTTTTCCTATATCATTTCTTGCAAGGTCAACAAGCATTATATGTTCTGCATTTTCTTTTTCAGAATTTATAAGTTCTTTTTCATAATAAAAATCTTTTTCTTCTGTTTCACCTCTTGGCCTTGTGCCAGCGATAGGTCTTGTTTCAACAATATTTCCTTCTTTTCTTACTAAAACTTCTGGTGACGAACCAACTAAAACTAAATTGTCAAATTTTAAATAAAACATATAGGGCGAAGGATTTATTGTCCTTAAAGCACGATATATGTCAAAAGATGAAACATCTATATCTTTTGTCCACCTGTTTGACAAAACAACCTGTATCACATCACCATTTATCACATATTCTTTTGCTTTTTTTACCATTTTTATAAATTCGTTTTTTTGTTTTTCTGCTTTATATTCTTTTAAAATTCTTTCGTTAAAATTTAAATTAAACTTTAATTCCTTAGGAACAGCTATAGTTTTTTGAATTGCTGATATAATATTTTCTATCTTTTCTACTGCTTCGCTATATAAACACTCAACATCTGCAGTTTTATCTTCTAATAGAATTAAATACACAACCTTTAGTTTGTTTAGATAGTGGTCATAAACCAAAACTACTCTATTGAACATTAAGAAAACATCTGGAACATCAAAAAATTCATCATCTTTTGCTTTCTTAACTTTTTTTTCTATTAAAGATACTATCTCCCAGCTTAAATATCCAACAAAACCGCCAAAAAATCTTGGTGTTTCATCTTTTAAATTTTTTGGAAGTTTGTACTGTCTTAATAAACTTCTTAGTTCTTCAAAAAAAGAAGTTTTATTAAAAACTCTTTTTTCATTATTTTTTGTTATAAAAATTTTATTTTGTTTATAAGAAAAAAGAATATATGGCTCAAATGAAATAAAAGAATATCTCCCCCAACGAAGACTTGACTCTGCACTTTCTAAAAGATAAGCATACTTTTCTTTTGATGCAAGTTTTAAAAACAATGACACTGGTGTTTCTGTATCAACAACAATCTCTTTAAATAAAGGAATAATTAATGGGTACTTTCTTCTTTTTATAATTTTTTTAATTTCTTCTAAAGATAAGTTAGGCATGTTTGAAAAAAAATAACTATTAAAATGGTTTTGGAATTTATACAAATTATAAACTCATTTTTTCAAGAGATAAAAAAACTTAATTGAATTGACTTATAAAAAAATTTTTTATATTATAAACTAATGGAAAAATTTATTTTTTCATTATATGCAATAGATGTTACGGCATATTTTGACAGAAAAGCGAGGAAAATTTATGAAAATAAAAATAGATAAAGAAACCGATGCTTTATATTTTAGATTAGACGATTCTGAAATAGTAGAATCTGAAGAAGTAGAAAATGGTGTGATTTTAGATTTTAACAAAGATGGTAAAGTTGTTGGTATTGAAATTTTGAACATAAGTCAAAAAATTAATCCCGAACAACTAAAAATTTTACAATTTGAAACTGTTTAGACACAAGTTCTGTTACTATCCAGTTTGTATGCACGGCTACTGCTTGAAGCAGGCCCTGTCCACCTTTGGTGGGCACCTCTGGCGGAAAGACGGACCCTACACTAACATTTACTCATTCACACATCTACACATTTACTTCGCTTGTTTGTACACCTTTTCAGGGTCAAAATATTTTTTTTCAACAATTTTAAAGCCGCCATATTTTTTTAATTTTCTATAAAAACAACTTCTGTAACCAGTATGGCAAGCAGCTTCCCCTTTTTGTTTTACTTTAACTAACAAACAATCGTTGTCACAATCAACATATATTTCTTTTACTTGTTGAACATTACCAGATTCTTCTCCTTTCATCCACAGCTTTTGTCTGGATCTACTATAAAAATGTGTTTTTTTGGTTTTTATAGTTTTCTCAACCGCTTCTTTGTTCATATAAGCTACCATTAAAACTTTGTTATCTTTATAATCTTGGATAATAGCAGGGACAAGACCGTTTTGGTCAAACTTGAGCTGGTCTACAAATTCTAAAATTTTTTTGTTCATAGTATGAAAACAAACCGATTTTATGATGATTTATTTGTAATTTTTAATGCTTCTTCAAAAGAAATTGTCTCAGCATATAATGCCTTTCCAATTATTAATCCTTTAACTCCATATGGTTGTAATGACTTAATCTTTTTAACATCATCTATGGTTGTTACTCCACCTGAGATTATTATGTCAAAATTAAATCCTTTTATATCTTCCAATAATTTTGAAACTTTTTCAAAACCAAAACCTTTCAATAATCCTTCTCTATCTATATCAGTAATTATGATCTCTTTTATCCCTAAGGAATAAACTTTTTCTACAAACTCTCTCACACTGATTGGAACCTCTTCTTTCCAACCTCCTATTGCAATTCTATCTTCTTTTATATCAACAGCTACCATAATTTTTTCTTTAAAATTTTTTAATATTTCTTTTACTTCTTCAGGATTACTTAAGATTATTGTACTAATTATAATTTTGTCTATCCCTATTTTATCAAGTTCTGAAACTGTTTTTAAACTTCTAACCCCTCCACCAAACTCTATAGGAATGTTTAAACTTTTTCTTATTTGCTTTATAATTTCCCAGTGTTGAACATTTCCTTTATATGCACCATCAAGGTCTATAAGATGAAGGCGTCTTGCTCCTTTTGTCTCCCAAAGTTTTGCAATAAAAACAGGATCATTAGAATAAATTGTTTCTTGATCTAACTTACCTTGCGTTAAACGAACACACTTTCCTTGGTGTAGGTCTACTGCTGGTATTATCAACATAAATTATATCTGTTGATAGATATATTTTTGTAAAAAGTTTGTAGAAACATCTCCTTCAACAAACGCCTGTGTTTGTAATACACGCTTATGAAATGGTATTGTAGTTTTTATTCCTGAAATTCTAAATTCATCAAGTGCACGCAACATACGTTTAATTGCTTCTTGTCTATCAGAACCAGCAACAATAAGTTTTGCAATCAAAGAATCATAGAATGATGGTATTGTGTATCCAGCATAGATGTGAGTGTCTACTCTGACACCATTCCCACCTGCAAAAATTACATTTTCAATCTTTCCAGGTGAAGGCAAGAAATCCTTATCAGGGTCTTCTGCATTTATTCTGCATTCAATAGCATGTCCACAAATAGTAATGTCATCTGAATTAAACTTCAGTTTTTCTCCTGAAGCAATAAGTATCTGTTCTTTGATAAGATCTAATCTTTTTTCTCCTTTAATTAAAGATATTGACTCGGTTACAGGATGTTCAACTTGTATCCTTGTATTCATCTCCATAAAATAAAAATTACCTTTTTTGTCCATTATAAATTCAATTGTCCCTGCAGAATAATAACTTATCTCTTCAACAAGTTTTAATGCAGCTCTACCTAATCTTTTTCTTAACTTCTCATCTACAATGGCACAAGGGCTTTCTTCAATTAACTTTTGGTGCCTTCTTTGAACAGAACAATCTCGTTCAGGAAAATAAACAGCATTACCCTTTTGGTCCGCTAGAACTTGTATTTCTACATGTTTTGGTTCTTCAATATATTTTTCTATATAAATTTTATCTGAACCAAACGCCTTCTTTGATTCCTCCATTGCTGTAAGCAATGCAATTTTTAAGGATTCCTCTGAATTTACAATCCTCATCCCTTTCCCACCACCACCATGTGCTGCTTTGATAATCACAGGAAATCCTATCTTTTTAATTTCTTTTATTAAAGCTGGGTCATCAGGATTTGAGACAGATTCTTCTATACCTGGTACTACCGGGACACCTGCTTTTTTTGCAATTATTTTTGCTTCAATTTTATCGCCCATTTTTTCAATACTTTCTTTTGATGGCCCCACAAATGTTATTCCACATGCTTCACAAACATCAGCAAAATGTGCATTCTCAGCTAAAAAACCATATCCTGGATGAATTGCATCAGCACCTGTTGCTTCACATGCAGCAATTATGTTTGGTATAGAAAGATAACTTTCTGTTGCAGGGCCAGGACCAATACATATTTTTTCATCAGCAAGCATTGTATGTAAACAATCTTTATCTGCTTCAGAATATATCGCCACTGTTTTTATACCTAACTCTTTTGCAGCACGGATTATTCTTACAGCAATTTCTCCTCTGTTTGCTATTAAAAGTTTTTTTATCATATATTTTGTTCCTCTTCTAATCCCAAAACTACCAATGGTTGGTTGTATTCCACAAATTGTCCATCTTCAACCAAAATTTTTTTTACAACACCATTCTTTGGCGAAACAACATCTCTAAATATACGCATTGTTTCTATTATTGCGATCTTCTGTCCTTGTTTAACCTTTGCATTTTCAACTATAAAAGGTGGGTGATCTTTAGATGGAGAAAGCAAAAATCTTCCAACCATTGGTGAAGTTATTATAAACTCTTTTTTTTCTTCTAACTTTTTTTCTTCAACCCGATCTTCTTTAGTAGTTTCTATCTGTGGTTTGCTAAAAACATTACTCAAAACTTCGCTTCTTTTCAACAAAAATTTTTCTCCTTCAGGAGTTTCAATTTCTAACTCTTCAATATCAGTTGTAGACAAAAAATCTATGTATTTTTTTAACTCTTCTAACGAAACCATAATGTTCTCCTAAAATTAGTAATCAGTTTTAATACACTTTATCCTATATGTTGGATTGCATAATAATTTATCGTAATAAACTTTATACTTGAATTGTTTTAATTCTTAGCAACTTAAATTAAGACTTTTTCTTTTTCTCAACAACAGCTTGTGCAGCAGCAAGTATTGCTAAAGGTACTCTATATGGAGAACATGAAACATAATTCATCCCAACTTGATAACAGAACTTTACAGAATCAGGATCGCCACCTTGTTCACCACATATACCTATTTTAAGTTTTGGTCTGACCTTTCTACCTTTTTGTATTGCAATTTTAATAAGTTCACCAATACCTTCAAAGTCTATAGTTTGGAACGGATCTTTTGATAAAATGTTTTTCTCAAGATATTTTGGTAAGAAAGCCCCAATATCATCTCTTGAGAAACCGAACCCCATCTGTGTTAAATCGTTTGTCCCAAATGAGAAAAATTCACATACTTCAGCCATTTTATCTGCTACAATACATGCACGTGGAATTTCTATCATTGTACCGACAACTAATGGTAGTTTCTTTTTATCAAGTTTGAACTTTGCTAAAACTTCTTCATATACTTTGTCAATTATTTTCTTTTGATCAAATATTTCTTTTTCAGTACAGGTTACAGGTATCATAATTTCAGGCATTGCTTTTTTACCAGCTTTTACCAACTCAGCTGCTGCTTCAAGTATTGCCCTTACTTGATATTCTGTAATCTCAGGATATGAAACACCTAATCTTACACCTCTGTGTCCCATCATTGGGTTAACTTCGTGAAGTTTTGAAGTACGTGCTTCAAATTCTTCCTCAGTAATACCTAAATCTTTTATTAATTTTTCTCTTTCATCTTTTCTTTTTGGTACAAACTCATGTAATGGCGGGTCTAACAATCTCACTGTAACAGGTAAACCTTCCATAACTTCTAAAGTTTTCTTAATATCTTCTTTCATATATGGATAAAGTTCATCAAGCGCTTTTCTTCTTTCTTCTTCATTAGTAGCAACGATCATCTTCCTTAATATAAATAACGGTTTTTCTGAACCTTCACCATAGAACATATGCTCTGTTCTAAAAAGTCCGATACCTTCCGCACCGAACAATCTTGCTTTTTTAGCATCTTCAGGCGTGTCAGCATTGGTTCTGACACCGAGTGTCCTCAACTTGTTACATATTTTCATAAATTCTACAAAATAAGGATTTTCTTCAGCTGCTTTTATTAACGGAAGTTGACCTAAATAAACATTACCTTTTGTCCCGTTTAATGTAATCCAATCACCTTCTTTAACAACAATATCTTTTACTCTAAATTCTTTTTTCTCATAATCAATATGTATATCTCCAGCTCCTACTATACAACACTTACCCCAACCACGTGCTACTAACGCTGCATGCGATGTCATCCCACCTCTTGCTGTAAGAATACCTACTGCTGCACGCATACCTTCAACATCTTCAGGGTTAGTTTCTTCTCTGACAAGGATAACTTTATGTCCTTTTTTTGTCCATTCAACAGCATCGTTTGCTGTGAATACAACTTGTCCTACAGCACCACCAGGTCCTGCAGGAAGACCTTTTGCTAAAACTTTTGTTTCTTTTTCTTTCATCGGGTCAACAATAGGATGTAGAAGTTCATCAAGTTGTGCTGGTGAAACACGCATAACAGATTCTTCTGCTGAAATCAATTTTTCTTTATACATTTCAACTGCCATTCTTACAGCAGCAGGACCATTTCTTTTACCAACTCTGCATTGTAACATCCAAAGTTTACCTTTCTCAATTGTGAACTCAATATCTAACATATCACGATAATGTTTTTCTAACCTACGACGTATATTTTCAAGTTGTTTATAAATTTCAGGAAATTGTTTTTCAAGCGATGGTAAATCTTTACTATGTTCTGTCCTTGAATACTCGTTTACAGGATATGGTGTTCTGATACCAGCAACTACATCCTCACCTTGTGCATTTGGTAACCATTCACCATAAAATTTGTTTTCTCCAGCAGCAGGGTTACGAGTAAAACCTACTCCAGTACCTGAATCTTCGCCCATATTACCAAACACCATTGCTTGCACATTTACTGCTGTACCCCAATCATCTGGTATACCTTCTATCTTCCTATATGCAACTGCACGTTTACCATTCCAGCTTAAAAATACTGCTCTTATACCACCCCAAAGTTGTTCATACGGATCTTCAGGAAATTCTTTACCTAAAACTTCTTTAACTTTTTTCTTATAAATTTTTATCAGTTCTTTTAAATCTTCAGCAGTAAGTTCTGTATCAAGTTTTACACCTTTCTTTTCTTTCATTTTCTCAAGTTCTTTTTCTAACTGTTGTCTTATAGCTTTACCTTCTTCTGGTTCAATACCTTCTGCTTTTTCCATAACTACATCAGAATACATCTGTATCAACCTACGATAAGCATCGTATACAAAACGTGGATTATTAGTTTGTTTTATTAACCCTTCAGCAGTAACTTCGTTAAGACCTATGTTGAGAACTGTTTCCATCATACCAGGCATTGACCTTCTTGCGCCAGAACGTACTGAAACTAAAAGTGGGTTTTCTGGATCGCCAAATTTTCTTCCCATTATTGTCTCAATATGTTTTAATCCTTGCATAACTTGTTCTTTTAACCCTGAAGGATATTTTTGATTATTTTTATAAAAATATGTACATACTTCAGTAGTTATTGTGAAACCAGCAGGTACAGGTAATTTTAAATCAGGATGGCCAGCCATCTCAGCAAGGTTTGCACCTTTACCACCAAGAAGATTTTTCATCTTTTCATTACCATCCGCCTTACCTCCACCAAAAAGATATACATACTTTGGTACTTTTTTACTTTTGCTTGGTTTTTTCATATATTTACAATCTCCTTTCTAAAAGTTATATAATTTAATAAGTTTTACTAAATTTCACAATTTTTGTCAATATGAGAGATATTAAATGTTGTTTTTAAAATACTCTATGGTGAGTTTTAAACCTTTTTCTAAAGGAACTTTGGGATGCCATTTTAGTAACTTTTTTGCCTTTGTGATATCAGGTCTTCTTTGTTTTGGATCGTCCTGGGGTAAGGGTTTAAAGACAACCTTACTTTTTGAATTTGTAAGTTCCTTAATCAAATATGCAAAATCTATTATTTTCATTTCTTGTGGATTACCTAAGTTTATCGGTTCTGGTATGTCTTTAAACAATAATTTATATATACCTTCTACTAAATCTGAGATATAACAGAATGACCTTGTTTGATTACCATCACCATAGACAGTAATTGGTTTATTTTTTAATGCTTGATATATAAAATTTGGTACAACCCTACCATCATTAAGTCGCATCCTTGGACCATATGTGTTAAATATTCTTACTATTCTTACAGGTATTTTGTGATATCTATGATATGCCATAGTAAGCGCTTCAGCGAACCGTTTTGCTTCGTCGTATACACCTCGGGGACCTATTGGATTTACATTACCCCAGTATGATTCTGGTTGAGGAGAAACTTGTGGGTCACCATAAACTTCAGAAGTTGATGCAAGCATAAATATCGCCTTTTTTTCTTTTGCTAAACCTAACGCTTTATGTGTCCCAAGTGCTCCTACTTTAAGTGTTTGAATAGGATAGTTTAAATAATCAACTGGTGATGCGGGAGATGCAAAATGTAAAACAGCATCAACTTTACCTGGAATATGGATATAATTTGTTACATCGTGTTTTATAAATAAAAATCTATCATTACCAAATAGGTGCTCTATATTTTTAATATTTCCTGTGATCAAATTATCTAAACCTACAACATAATGTTTCTTTTTAATAAAATAATCACACAAATGCGAACCTATAAATCCAGCTGCTCCAGTTATTACTATTCTCATACCTTATCTCCCAATACTTTTATATATAAAGCCTAATTTTTCCATTTTTTTAGGTTCAAAAATATTTCTTCCATCAATTATTATTGGTTGATTTAATAATCTTTTAACTTTTTTTAAATCAAGTTTTTTAAATTCATCCCATTCTGTAAGAATCACTAAACAATCACTATTTTTTACTACTTCATAAGGGTTTTCACAATACTCTATGTCAGGAAAAATTTGTTCCATCTTTTTCATAGCCTTTGGATCATAAGCTTTAATCTTTGCACCTTTTTGTTTTAACATTTTTATAATGTATATAGATGGTGCTTCTCTGATGTCATCAGTATTTGGTTTAAAAGATAAGCCTAAAATACCTATTTTTTTATCTTTCAAAATCCAAAGTGTATCTTCTATTTTTTTAACAAACAACTCTCTCTGTCTTTCATTAATTTTTTTTACTTCTTTAAGTAAAGAAAAATCATAACCAAGTTTTTCAGAAATCCAAATAAAAGCGTCTATATCCTTAGGAAAACAACTTCCACCATACCCAACCCCAGCTTTAAGAAAACTTTTACCAATTCTTTTATCCAAACCCATCCCTAATGCAACTTTTTCAACATCAGCACCAGTAAGTTCACAAATGTTTGCGACTGCATTAATAAAAGAAATCTTTGTAGCCAAAAATGAGTTTGAAGCGTGTTTTATAAGTTCAGCACTTTTTGTATCAACAACTATCTTCGGTGACTTTATTTTTTGATATAGTTTTAACATTAATCTCTTTGCTTTTTCTGTCTCAACGCCAATAACAACTCTATCAGGATACAAAAAATCATTTATAGCGGAACCTTCTCTTAAAAATTCGGGATTTGAAACAACATCAAACTTTACATTATTTTTTTTATATTTCTCAATTGTCTTTTTTACCCACTGGGCTGTTTCTACTGGGACAGTGGATTTTTCTACTATAACTTTATATTTTTCTAAATATTTAGCGATTTCTCTTGAAACATTTTCTACATAACTTAAATCAGGTGAGCCATCTGGATTAGAAGGTGTTCCAACCGCGATAAAGACTATTTCATTATCCAAAACCGCATCTTTTATATTAGTAGAAAACTTTATCCTTTTCCTATTTTTTTTAATTAATTTTTCTATACCAGGTTCAAAAATCGGTATTACACCTGAAAACAATTTTTTTATCTTCTCTTCGTCATTATCAACACATACAACATTATGTCCTAACTCAGCAAGACAAACACCAGTAGTCAAGCCTACATATCCACAACCTATAATTCCTACATTCATTTTTACACCTCAGATTTTAACTTAGGATAAACATCTTTCATCATACCAAAAAAAATTCCTATAAAGAATCCTAATAAAGTAATTGCTACAACCACAATTTTTTTCTTCTTTCCATCTTCTGGTTTTTCTGGTAAGACACTCAAATATGCTACTTTTACAAGTTTTTCTTGTTGTTCTTTTGGTAAATCAAAGTATAGCTCTCTCCTTGCAAAATCTACTGTGTGTTTTACTATCTCATCTGCAAAAAACTTTGCTAAATTTTTATCATTTAATCTAAGCGTTACCTTAATAATCTCACCAACTTGTTTAACTTTTATAATTTTACTTTTAGGTGAAACGAAATCTTCTATTGAATAATTTATTATTGCTTTTTTGTCAAAATCTGAATCTTTGACTTTTTGTAGGACCGAAGAAATTATAAGAGGCGATTTTATTAATTCTACAATAGTTTTTTTTCTATCCTCTACCCTTTGAGGATAAACATCAGCTAATTCTTTTACACCTAAAACACCCATCTTCTGGTCAATATTTATATCGGATTTTGTACCTAAAACTATCAGTGCTGATTCTGCCAAATAGTTTTTTGAAGTTTCTTTATTAAAAACTGTTAAAATCAAACCCATACTTACTATAAAAAACAACAAAGTAGATGAAATAATCACAACCTTGTGTCTGATAAAAAATTTTAATATATCAACTAAACTTATCTCTTCCTCATAATTCTCTATCATTTCTCTTTTTCCTCCTTTGCATCTGAAAATAAATCCTTAATTCCAGCAATTGAACTAAGTATACCAGTAGCTTCTAATGGTAAAAATATTTTTGTCGCCTTACCATCTGAAATTTTCTGTAATGTTTCAAGATACTTTATCGCAATCAAATCATTTGTAGGTTTACCTTTATGAATTGCTTCAAAGACAGTCTCAATCTGATATTTTTCAGCATCTGCAACTTTTTTTATTGCCTCTGCTTTGCCCTCAGCTGTAAGTATCGCAGCTTGTTTTTCACCCTCTGCTTTAAGTATCGCTGATTGCCTTACTCCCTCTGCTTCAAGTATCATAGCTCTTTTTTCTCTTTCTGCCTTCATTTGTTTACTCATAGCATCTGTGATATCCTTTGGTGGCTCAATTTTTTGTATCTCCACACGGGTAATCTTTACTCCCCATTTATCAGTTGCTTCATCTAAAACTTGTCTCAATTGTAAATTTATCTTTTCTCTTGAAGTAAGAGTTTGATCCAACTCTAAATCTCCAATGACATTTCTTAAGTTTGTCTGAGCAAGTTTTAAGGCTGCTAAAGAGAAATTTGAAACTTCATATACAACTTTAAATGGATCTATAACCTGAAAATATATCACAGCATCTACTGTAACAACTACATTGTCTTTTGTAATAACATCCTGTGGAGGAACATCTATCACCTGTTCTCTCATATCAACTATACGGATTCTTTGTAATGGAGGAAAGATTACTACAAGTCCAGGTTGAACTGTTCTTGTATATCTTCCAAGTGTTTCTATAAGTCCTCTTTCATGTTGACGAACTATTCTCACTGCTTGAAATAAATATATGATTGCAAAAAATATCAATATAATAGTTATTCCTGCTGGCATAAATCTAATACCCCCTTATTAAAGTTAATAATGTGAATGTGTTAATGTGTGAATGAGTTATTGAGTTCAAAGTTGTTAGTTAATACTAATAACTCATAACTCACAACTCACAACTCATAAACCCATCTACCTATTGCTATCTTTCCAATTCTGTATTCCAATAAATATGGTCTATAAATTTCTGCCATGAAGTAGGAATTTTTATCTGCGAATTCAAAACTAATGCTAATCTTATTCTTCTTTGTGGCCTTGATGGCGGTATCAAAAGTTTCATCCCTGCTTCCTGCGGAGTTCTGTTACCTTTCTTAAGATTACAATCTATACAAGAAGTCACTATATTACTCCACTCTGTTTTTCCACCACGAGAACGAGGAATTATATGGTCTATATTAAGTTTCTCTGTTGGAAACTTTTTTCCACAATAACAGCATTTATATCCGTAGTGTTCATAAATATTTCTTCTAGTAAGCTGAGGTTCTTCAAACTGAATTTTGTCATAAAATCTCAAAGCTATAATCTCAGGAATTGCAATCTTAAACTTTGGAGTATAAATAAACCCTGCTGGATGTTCATTTATCATTTGGGAAATTTCAAACCAATCATTAAAACTATAAGTTTTATATTCTTCATCCACAACATCTGCTCTTTCAAGATATACAAGTTTTATAGCTTTTTTCCATGAAGTCAAACTAACTGGAATGAAATTCTTATTCAAAACTAATACTTTCGTCATAAACTAAAATCTTACTCCTAAACCAAAAGAATACCCATAAGTATCATAAACTTTTGAATATCCTAAGTTTAAATAAAAAATAGGTAACAAACTAAGATTTGCTCCTAATTCGTATCTTACTCCATTAGAAAATTTTCCTTTCATTGAGCCAACACCAATCTTTTCATCTACTTGTAGTTCTCCACTATCTAAACCTAATGCTACATAAGGTGTAACTATAGGAATTTTGTTTACAGAAAAAACAAAATTGTAAGAAACACTTGACATTTTTAATATATCTTTAACTTCAAGGAAGTTGTAAAATCCTCCAACACTAAAATTTAAAATAGATAAAGATAATATCTTGTACTTTAATCCAAAACCATAAAATATAAAATCTTTATAGTAATATCCTGAAAATCTACCTACTAAGTCAATATTAAAAGGTAAACCTTTTTCTACTTGTAGAATAGGAAAAAGTAAATATTTTATCTGCTGACCTTCAAATGCGTTTTGCAATATCTGATTTTCTTTATCAATTTCTTTTATTAAAGAATAAACTCTTATATTCAATCCAATAGAAGGTGGGAATGGTGTAAAAAGTTCTAAATTATCAGCGTTGTTAACAATATCTCCACAAACTAAACCTGTTAAATCTTTAGTAAAAGGGGTTAGATATTCCTCTTGGATATTATTTTTAAATTCTTCAAAAATATCAACAGCTCTTAGATTTGAAATTGTACCTAAAATTAACAAAACAATCAATATTTTTTGTTTCATTTATTTACACCTCCTACTCTCTATTTTTGTTAGAAAATACTATAATAATTTCTATTTGTCAATATTTAAACACTGAAAACTTGTAATTTTACAATTTATTTAGTATTATTAAAAATATGAAAAAAGAAAGCTCGGTAGTTAACCTGCCGAACAGAACTATCACTAGACTATCTTTATATTATCAATTCTTATCTCAAATATTAAACACAAAAAGATTTATCTCTTCAAAAGAGTTATCTCAACATTTAGGATTTACTTCTTCAACTATAAGAAAGGACTTAGCATTTTTTGGACAATTTGGTACTTCTGGAAAAGGATACGAAATTATAAAATTGCATAAAAAGCTTGAAAAAATTCTAGGGATAGAAAAAGAATGGAATGTAATAGTCGTTGGCTGTGGAAATCTTGGTTCTGCTCTCTTAAAATATCCTCGCTTCAAAAAACTAAGATTTAACATAATCGCTGGATTTGATATCTCAAAAGATATTGTTGGAAAAAAAATAAATGGTATAAAAATATATCATTTAAATTCTTTAAAAAATTTTGTAAAAAAATATAAAGTTGATATAGCAGTAATTTCTGTACCTCAAGAGGCAGCAAAAAGTACAATAGATTATGTTGTATATTGTGGAATAAAAGGAATTTTGAACTTTACACCTACAACAGTTAATATTGCTGGGAATAAATGCAAAATTTTAAAGATTGACTTAACAATAGAATTTTTAAAATTGGCATGTTTATTATCTAACAAAAGATATGATAATACAAAAAAGTAAAACAAAACTTGAAAATCCGTATTTAATATGTGGTTGGCCTTCAATAGGTATGTTAGGGTACTATATAGTAAATTATATTGTATCAGAATTGAAACCAGATATATTTGCGGAGATTGACTACGAAGAATATACTATGCCACACAATGCAATTGTAGAAAATGGTATCATATATTCATTGCCACAAATACAAAACAAAATATACTATTTAAAGACACAAAAACATGACTTTCTATTTTTAGTTGGTGATATAGAACCTTCTTTATATAATATGCAAAAACTTGCAAAAGATGTAATTGTTTTTTTACAACATCTAAATTTAGAGATGATTATTACTTTTGCAAGTATACCTTCAAATATACTACATACTGATGAACCAAAAATTTATATTGCTAAAACATCTTCTGAAATACAACTACCTACAAAGATTGAAAATCTGAAAAAGCTGAACTTTGGAATAATTGAAGGAATGAATGGTGTTTTACTTACAACAGCAAAAGAATTTGATATAAATGGAGTATGTTTTCTCTCAGAAATACCTTTTTACACAATGGATATGACAAATCCTCAAGCAGCAGAAAAAATTTTAAATATTTTAAATCAAATTTTGTCATTAAATATTAAACTTGAAAAAGTAAAACAAGATATAATATTTATGGATGAAAGAATTAAAAATACATTTACTGACTTAAATGAAAAAGCACAGATGTTATTTTCCCAAATACAAGATTTCAATAAAACATATAACAAAAAATATAATTCATCATCAGGCATAACTTTTGAAGAATTAAAAAAACGCATAAAATTCTCTTTACCAGAATCAGCAAAAAACAAAATCAATGAGCTATTTAAACTTGCATCCGAAAATATTGAATATGCAAGACAGCTGAAACAAGAGCTTGATAGGTGGGGTGTATATAAAGAATATGAAGATAGGTTTTTATCATTATTTTTAAAAAATAAAAAGAAAGGAAAAGAAAAATAATGAAAGAGTTAATAACAACATTTATAACTATCTTTTTAGCTGAGATGGGCGATAAGACACAATTTGCAGTAATGAGCTTTGCAGCAAAAAGTTTAAAGCCAATTAATATATACTTAGGGGCAACATTAGCATTTTTGGTAACAAATTTAATATCTGTAATTTTAGGAGTAACTATTGCAAAAATTTTCCCACATCAGTATATAAAATATATAAGTGGATTATTATTTATATTAATTGGAACATTAACAATTTTGTCAAAGTAAATTTATGGGTAAAATAATAACAATAGCGAACCAAAAAGGGGGCGTTGGAAAGACAACAACTGTTATTAATCTTGCTACTTGTTTAGCATATTACGGTAAAAATGTTTTAGTTATAGATATTGATCCGCAAGCAAATGCTACAAGTGGTTTAGGAATAAAAAATGATAAAGTTGCAAATAAAAATATTTATCATTTAATAATTGAAGAGGTGGATATAAAGGAAGTAATTATACCAACGAGTATTGATTGGTTAGATTTAATACCTTCACATATTGATCTTACAGGTGCTGAAGTTGAACTTGTAAGTATGTTAAATAGAGAGTATAGATTAAAAAATTCTGTTGAAAAAATTAAGCACTTATATGACTATATCTTAATAGATTGTCCTCCATCCTTAGGTCTTTTAACAATCAACGCCTTAGCATGTTGTGATAGCGTCTTAGTACCAATACAATGTGAATACTTTGCTTTGGAAGGTTTAGCTCAACTTCTTAAGACTATAAACCTTGTCCAGAGACATGTAAACAAACAACTTAACATTGAAGGCGTAATTTTAACGATGTATGATTCAAGGACATCATTAAGCGAAGAGGTAGCAGTAAATGTTAAAAAATATTTTCAACACAAAGTTTACAAAACTATCATACTTCGTGGAGTACGTGCAGCAGAAGCACCAAGTTATGGCAAACCACTTTTGTATTACGACAGAAAATCAAAGGTTACACAAGCATACTTACAACTTGCAGAAGAAATGTTAAAATTAAACAATCAGATATGAAAAAACATTTAGGTAAAGGATTGGAAGCATTAATTTCAGAAATAGAAGTTATTCAAAAAGAGCAAACTTTTAAAGAGGGTGATTTCAAAAAAGAAGATATTGTGTATTTAGATATATCAAAAATTATTCCTCCACAATGGCAACCAAGAAGAAAATTTGACCAGGAAAAACTCTTACAACTTGCTGAATCTATAAAACAGACAGGTATTATTGAACCACTAATTGTTACTCCTAAGGAAGATGGAAACTATGAAATTATCTGTGGAGAAAGAAGATATCGTGCAGCAGTTATGGCTAATCAAACCACTGTCCCTGTAATTGTAAAATTTTTAGATACAAAACAAAAAATATTGCTTTCTTTAATAGAGAATATACAAAGAGAGGATTTAAATCCTGTAGAAGAAGCAGAAGCATATAAGAAATTAATTGAAGAATTCTCACTAACACAAGAAGAATTAAGCAAACTTATTTCAAAAGATAGAAGTGTTATAGCAAATACTTTAAGAATACTTTCTTTACCAAAGGAAGTAATTGAATATATTGAAAATGGATTAATTTCTTCAGGACATGCAAGAGCTCTTGCAAGTGTTAAAGATGAAAAATTAGTTTTAGAATTGGCAGAAAAAATTGTTCAAGATAAACTTACTGTAAGAGATATAGAAAATATTGTAAAACAAATAAAGATAAAAAAAGGATATAACAAAGAAAAAAAAATTTTGCCAGCAGAGGTTTTACAAATTCAAAAAGAACTTTCAGAAATCATTGGGGCAAAAGTTGTAATAAAACCGACATCAAACAATAAAGGAAAAATTGTAATCTCTTATTCTTCATTAGAAGAATTTGAAAATATAGTAAACAGACTAAAGAATAAATAAATCTTTTCTAAAAATTCTAATTAAAATCATGAATAAAAATTTTGTTTTAAAAGTTTTTTTTGCTATATGTTTTGTGGTATTAAACTTATATTCTCAAGAAAAAATCTATCCTGTATACATAACCGGAAGCGTTCCAATGAATGAATACACTTTATTTGCAAATTCAGGATGGGATGGAAACTGGTATGTAGGCACAAACACTTGCTGGGTAAAAATGTTTAAAAAAGAACTATTACCACAAAAAGAAAATTTTTCAAAACTTTTTGTTGGAGTAAAATTAGGCAGAGCAAAGACATTACCAAAACCAAACTCACCTCCATGGGAAAAAATTATAATAGATGGAAATATTTATGTTGGCTTATCCTCAACACCTGCTTGGAAAGCAGATCAAAGATATTTTTTATGTAAAATTGCAGATATTCCAACCGAGGGAGATTGGGAAAATGCAATTACTACAACAGGAGAAGCAAGATGGTTTTATACTGAGATCCTATTAGAAAAAGTTGATTTTACAAAAGACATTTGGGTATGTGTTTATTCTAACACCCCTTATTTAACCTCTGCATCATCTGCACCTATACTTGCGGGCGGTTGGAGAGAAAGAGGACAAAAGGAAAGTTTTGTATGGTTAAACAACGAGATAAACGGCTCACCACCAATTGATCCAACAAATTCACTTAAAACACAAATTCGTGCATTTGACCCAGCAATAGTGTTAAAGTTAATTCCAAAAGGAGCAGAAGAATTAGAAGTAAAATTAAAAATTACACAAATCTCTGATGGAAGACCTAATACTAAAGAAAAAGTTTTTTACATTCAACCATTAACATCTAATATAGAGCGCATCTGGATGGAAATTTCAAAAGATAAAGAAAACTTTATAAAAATTTCAAAATATCAATACTCTTCTCCTTTTGTATTTAATTTAAATACAAACATAATACCACAAGAAATCACAGGAGATTTTTATTTAAGATTTGCAGGAGCTGATATTTTTGAAAATGTTGGATATTCTGAAGTTTTACAACTTAATATTAGTAAGTGAGTTTACAAAATTAAATTTTCAACTTCAAACATAGGCCCTTCCTTACACACAGTTTCATAAATCCAACCATTATTATTTTTAACCTTAACAACACAACTTCTACACAATCCAACTCCACAACAGATGTATTCTTCCATCAAAGCATAAAATTTTGTATTAGGATATTTTTTCATAATCTGTTTTAAATTCTTTATCATCTCCTTAGGACCACAACAAAAAACTATTTGTGGAGATAAAAAGTAACTTTTAAAAACTTCTGTTACAAAACCTCTTTCTCCATAACTCCCATCATCTGTTGTATAAAAAACATCTTTTATCCCAAATTTTTTTAAATCTATAACATAACTTTTATTTTTTTCTCCATAGAATACTTTTAAATTTTTTGTAAATTTTGAAAAATATTTATAAAGAAAAATAACAGACGCTATTCCACTCCCTCCTGCAATAAAAACAATATTATCTTCTTGATTGACTTTTAAATTTTTTATTTTTTCTACATTTCCAAAAGGGCCTAAAAACTTTATTTCATCATTAATTTTTTTTGTAGAAAGCCATTTTGTCCCATCGGATATTATTTTATAAATTATAGAAACAACTTTGTCTTCAAAATTTGCTACAATAAATGGTTTCAATAAGAACCTATATGGATATGTATCTATCATTATAAATTGCGTAGGAAAAACATTTTGTCTAATTTTAAACTGCATCAAATATGTATCTTTTGAAATTTTTATATTTTTTAGGATTTTTGCAGAGTTTAATTTCATAATCACTAAACACTGATAGCTAATTTAACCTTTAAACACAACTTTACCATTACATATTGTATATTTTACCTTCCCTTTAAGTTTCCAACCAATAAATGGAGAGTTTGAACTTTTTGATACAAAGTTTTTCAATACATATTCTTCATTAGGATCAAAAATTACAATATCCGCATCATATTCCAACTCTATTTTCCCTTTATTAGAAAGAGAGAATATCTTAGCAGGATTGTTAGTGAGTTTTGTTAAGATTTTAGATAAAGGAATTTTGTGTTTATGATAAAGGAAAGTAATACATAAAGTTAGTAGTGTTTCTAAACCTATAATACCAAATGGTGCCAAATCAAACTCTTTATTTTTTTCTTCTACTGTATGTGGTGCATGATCGGATGCAATACAATCTACTATATCATCTTTGACCGCATCTATTAATGCTTCAACATCTTCTTCTGTTCTAAGTGGAGGGTTCATTTTAAAGTTTGTATCATATGGATACTTTCCTAAATAATCTTCTGTTAAAAACATATGATGTGGAGTCACATCACAGGTTACATTAAGTTTTTGTTCTTTTGCTTGTTTTACAAACTCTATAGATTTTTTTGTTGAAAGATGTGTCAAATGAAGTCTACCACCTGTTAAAGATGCCAAAATTATATCTCTTATAACCATAATCTCTTCTGCTTCCTTAGGTATACCTCTTAGTCCTAAAAGTGCTGAAACTCTTCCTTCATTCATCACTCCACCTTTAGATAAGCTTTTATCTTCACAGTGTGAAATTACAGGTAAGTTAAACATTTTAGAATATTCTAAAGCTCGCCTCATAATTTTTGAACTTGAAATAGGTTCACCATCATCAGAAATAGCCACAACACCTGCTTTTTTAAGTTCTCCAATCTCAGTCAATTCTTCTCCCTGACGATTTTTTGTCACAGCACCGACAGGAAAAACATTAACTACTCCTTCGCTTTTTGCTTTTAACATCACAAATTCTACAGATGCTTGATCATCTATAGGAGGATTTGTATTCGGCATACAAAAAACACTTGTGATACCTCCACAAGCTGCTGCTTTTGTTCCAGAAGCAATTGTTTCTTTTTCTTCATTACCAGGTTCACGAAGGTGAGTATGAATATCAATTAACCCTGCAGAGACAACACAATTTTTTGCATCAATTGTTTCAACATTTTTTAAATTTATTTTATCTGTAATTTTTACAATTTTTCCGTTTTCTATCAACAAATCTAACTTCTCTTCAATATTTTTTGATGGCTCTATTAAAATTCCATTTTTAATTAATAGTTTCATAGTAAAGATTGTTATTTATTTAAATTTGCTAAAGATAATAAATACAAGACAGCCATTCTTACTGCTATCCCATTTGTAACCTGTTCATTTATCACTGAATTTAAACTGTCAGCAACATCTGTTGTGATTTCAATTCCACGATTCATCGGTCCTGGATGTAAAATCAAAACATCTCTCTTTGCATTCTTTAATCTTTCTTTGTTCATTCCATAAAGTAAACTATACTCTCTTACTGAAGGAAATAAATGCTCAAGTTGTCTTTCAAACTGTACCCTTAAGATGTTTATTACATCTGCATTTTTTATTGCTTTATCGAGATTATACTCAATATCTATTTGAGGATATATCTTATCAATGTCTTGTGGTATAAGTGTAGGTGGACCACAAAGCACAACTTTTGCACCAAGTTTTGTCAAACCCCATAGGTTTGATCTTGCAACACGACTATGTAAAATATCACCAACAATTATAACTTTCAATCCTTCAATTTTACCTTTTTTTTCTTTTATCGTAAATATATCAAGCAATCCTTGGGTCGGATGTTCATGAAAACCATCTCCTGCGTTAATGATTGAAGAAGAAACATTCTTTGCTAATAAATGTGGAGCGCCAGAATATGAATGGCGAATAACTATAAAATCTGCCTTCATTGATTCTAATGTTTTTGCGGTATCAATCAACGACTCTCCTTTTTGCACACTTGAAACCTGAACCGCAATATTTACTGTATCTGCAGAAAGACGTTTGGCAGCAAGTTCAAACGATGTCCTTGTCCTAGTTGAAGGTTCATAAAAGAGTAAGACAACACTTTTTCCTCTTAATGTTGGAAGTTTTTTAATAGACCTCATAAAAACATTTTTAAATGGCTTTGCTGTTTCAAGGATAAGTTCTATCTCTTCTTTGGAGAGAGATTGCAGTTCTAAAAGATGTTTATGACGAAAAACTTTATTGGTTTTTGTTAACATATAAACTTAATTTTTCTTTGTATACAAAACTATCTTATCTTCTTTATTACCAGTTTCTCTTAACAAAATTTCTATATGCTGATTTTTCTTTGTAACAATTTTTTTCCCTACAAACTCTGCAAAAATAGGTAGCTCTCTTAAACCACGGTCTACTAAAACTAAAACTGAGATTGTTTTAGGCCTTCCTATTTCTAAAATTTGATCTATAGCAGCACGAATCGTTCTTCCAGTATAAAGAACATCATCTACTAAAATAATATCTTTATTATTAACATCAAAATCAATTTTTGTTTCCTTAGGATGCTGAATTTCTTTCCTAAAACCAATATCATCACGATAAAATGTAATATCTAAATAACCAAGAGGCACTTCTTTATTCTTAATCTCTTTAATTTTTTCAATTAAACGTTTAGCAATAAAAACACCATTAGTATAAATTCCAACAATACCGAGTTTCCTTAAATCTTTATACTTTTTTATAACTTCAAGTGCAAGTTTTTCAATAATCTTTTCAATTTCTTTTTGTGTAACTATTGTTTTCATAAATTCAATAACCCAAACTATCATTTATCATAATTATTTCATATTCTGTATATTGTGGCTTTTTATATAGGACTGTCAAAACATTACATATTCTATTTGTAGAATCACAATCCTCACATTTCCCTGTAACAACACACGGATTTTTTCTTTCAAGTCTTATGTTGTTTATAACAGCGGCAATATTTCTTGCTCTCCATATACCCTCTTCAAGATTTTTTACTACTTTGTTATAACCAAAAACTAAAACAACTTTTTTAGGACCATATATACAAGCAGAAACCCTATTTCCATAAGCATCAATAAAAATTAGCTCTCCATTCAATGTAACCGCCTGTGGAGAGGCAAAATAAAAATCTGCACTCTGTGCTTTAAGCCAAACCTCTATCCTTGTTTTTGCATCCATATCAGAAGTATGAGTAATTATTTCGTTATTTTGTTTCTTTAATTCTTCCAACAATCCAATGCTTCTTATTGTCTGGCTACCACCAATGCCTATCTTTTTGTTGTCACCTACCAAAGAACAAATATATTCTTTTGCAGAAAAAACATCTTCAAAAATTTTTGTCTCTTTAAAGCCATTCTTTACTAATTCTTTCTGAACATTTTCTAAGAGTTTTTTGTTGAAAATTTTTATATTGTTATCTTCCATAAAAGTTCATCCTACAATTTGCGGGATTAGTTTAAAATTCAGAACTCAATTAACTCTATAAACTTTGTATTTCATATATATTTTTTATAACTTTTTCAATGCTTACGGATGGTTTAGGTATTTTATTAAAATTTTTCTGCATTTTTGTTAATACATCTTTGTTTTCAAAAATATATAAAATTTTTGAAAGAAGTTTTTCCTCCCAACCTTTGCTTTGATAAACAACTTCAGCGCAGCCATATCTTCTTAAAAATTCTGCATTGAAATTTTGATGTAACTCTGCAGCAGTAGGCAAAGGGATAAGTATAGCAGGTTTTCTAAAGTGTATCAATTCACTGATAGTCATCGCTCCAGCACGACATATTACTAAATCTGCAATTGTATAAAATTTTTCAATTTCTTCTGAATAAGGGATAACAAAAGCGTTAATATTTATCTTTAAATATTTTTCTTTCATATCTTTAAAACTGTTAAATCCTGTAATGTGTATCATTTGACAATCCTGAAATTTTTCAATATTTTTTTCTAAGATTCCAACTATTGCTTCATTCAAACTTTTCGCACCTTGTGAACCACCAAAAACAAATAATGTGAAATTTTCTTTTTTAAATCTAAGTTCTTTATATATACTTTCTCTATCTAAAACTTTATAAAATTTTTCTCTCAAAGGATTACCTGTAAAAATAAATTTTTTTGGATTTTTGCCGACATCCAATCCTAAACAAACTTTTGTAGCAAAAAATTTTAAAATTTTGTTGGTTATGCTTAATATATAATTTTGTTCATGAAGTATAACTGGTATGTAAGGATTTACAAACTTCATTGTAAAAACCACAGGAAAAGATGTATACCCTCCAGTAGAAAAAATAATTTCTGGTTTGTGTTTTAAATAAATCAAAAATGTTTTTAAGAAAGAAAATATAAACAAAAATAAAACTTTAATCAAAGATAAAGGATTTTTTCTTAAAAATTTTCCTGCAAAGACTTCTTCTATTATTATTTTTTCGCTGGAAGCGAGTTCTTTTTTTATAATATTTTTAAACTTAGTTCCACCTTGTATCACAAAAATAATTTTTTCAGCTTCGGAAAATAATTTTTTACTAACCTCAATTGCAGGATAAAAATGGCCACCAGTAGGAGATGAAACTATTAAAATTTTCATTATTTAATTCTTTGAGCCATATTTAAAATAATTCCTATGCTTAAAAAGTTAATAATCATAGAAGAACCACCATATGAAACAAAAGGTAAACCCATCCCTTTTGTTGGTAGAAGTCCTAAGGTCATACTTATACTAATATATGCTTGCAAAACAATATTAAATGTTAAACCCAAAACAATTATACCTCCATATAAGTTTTTAGAAGAAGATAATTTATATGCAACTGAAATCCCTAAAAAACACATAATACTATAAATCAAAACTAATAATGTTGCACCTATGAAACCTAACTCCTCACCTATCATACAAAAAATAAAATCAGTATGTGCCTCTGGAAGATAATATTCTTTAAATATTCCATTACCTAACCCACAACCACTAAAATGTCCTCTTGCTAAAGACAAGTATGACTGAATAAGCTGATAACCTACTTTTGATTGGTATTTCCAAGGATTTATCATCGCTTTTAACCTTTCAATTCTATATGGTTTTAACAAAAAACCCAAAAAAATCAGAAGAAATGATATAAATAAAATCTTTAAGAAAAAATCTTTTTTCATAGAAGAGATAAAAAGTATAATTAATAAAACTGACATTATTAATAAAGGTGTACCTATATCTGGCTGAAACATTATTAAAATACAAAACACAAATATAAAGGCTAATAAAATCCACAATTCTTTCTTATATTTTATAATTTTACTTCTATGGAGATCCAAAAATCTTGCCATAAACAATACTAAAACAACCTTTGTCAACTCTGCCGGTTGAAAATTTCCAAAAAAAGGTATCTGTATCCACCTATGAGCACCATTCTTTGCAGGGAAATAAAAAACTAAAAAAAGCAGTATTAAATTAAAAATCATTAAAGGATAGGTTACTTTTTTAAAAATTATTAAATCAATTTTTGTAGTTAAGACACACAAAAAAATCCCTAGAATTATCGCTACAATTTGTTTTAGCAAAAAGTTGCTATTTCCAAGATGAGCAATGCAAGAAAAAATCATCAAACAACCAAATATAGATAACACTATACTTAAAACAAATAGTGCAGCAGTATAGTTATAAGCATTATCAGAAAATGAAGTTTTATATCTCATAATTTATTAACAATTTCTTTAAATACCTTACCTCTGTGTTCAAAATTTCTAAATTGATCAAAAGAAGCACAAGCAGGAGACAAAAGAACTATATCACCTTTTTTAGCAACTTTTCTTGCTTGCAAAACAGCTTTTTCTAATATCCCACACTTATAAATCTCAACACCAACATCTTTTAGTTGGCTATAAATTATTTCTGTAGCTTCTCCAATTAAGATTATCGTTTTTACTTTTTGTTTTATTAATGGGATAAGTGGAGAGTATGGAGCACCTTTGTCTCTACCACCCAAAATAAGATGTATTGGAGAAGAGAAACTCTTCAATGCAACTAATGTAGAATCCACATTTGTTGACTTTGAATCATTAATAAAAACAATACCATCTAATTCCCTTACAAACTCTAATCTATGCTCAACACCAGGAAACTCTGCAACAACTTTTTCTATGCTTCTTTTAGGTACATTTAACAATAATCCACATAATGTGGAAACTAATATATTTTCAATATTATGTTCGCCGGGAATTTTTGGATTTATATCAAGTTCTACTTCAGGAAATTTTTTATGCTTTAAAAAAAATTTATTATACTTTCTATCCCACCAAATACCTTCTTTTAATTCTATTTTTGAACTAAAATAAATTATTGATGACTTTATATTTTTTTTATCAATTTTTTTGATATACTCATCATCATATTTTAATATAGCAAAATCTTCTTTAGTTTGATTTAAAAAAATCTTAGATTTTGCCAGAATATAATTTTCCATATTAAGGTGATGCTCTAAGTGGTCTTCAGTAATGTTTAAAATACAACCTATATTAGGTTTAAATTCTTTTATATCCTCAAGTTGATAACTTGAAACTTCCAAAACTATAATGGTATCCTTTTTAATCTCATCTATAAATTTTATAAGCGGAACTCCAATATTCCCAGCCACAACTACATCAGAATAAAACGAAGATAGTATTTTACCAACCAAAGTCGTAGTAGTTGTCTTTCCATTAGTGCCTGTAATAGCTATTATTTTTGGGATTTCTTTTAATCTTGACTTAATTATTTGATAAGAAACCTCTAATTCTGTAAATATAGGAATTTTCTTATTCAAAATTTTTTTAATTAACTCATTGTGATAAGGTATCCCTGGAGAGCGAGCTACAATATCGCTTTTTAGAATTTTATCACTATGTCCACCACATTCAAACTCAACAGATTTTTCAAGAAGACACAACTTATCTTTAACTTTATCCTCAGTTAATTCTTCCGTTATAAAAACTTTATTTCCACATTTTACTAAATAATTCGCTAGATACAAATTACTAATTCCCAAACCTATTAAACCCACATTTTTATTTCTTAGTTCCATTTTTAACTTATCTAATTTTCAGTGAGGCTAAAGCGATTATGGACAACAATATACTTATAATCCAAAATCTTGTTGTGATTTTTGCTTCATGATAACCCTTTAGTTCATAATGATGATGAAGTGGTGCCATTAGAAAAATTCTTCTTTTTGTTCTTTTGTAATAACCTACTTGTAAAATAACAGATAAAGCTTCTACTACAAAAACTCCGCCTGCTATCACTAACAAAATTTCTTGTTTAATAAATATAGCAATAATACCGATTAATCCTCCTAAAAACAAAGAACCTGTATCTCCCATAAAGATTGATGCAGGATAAGAATTATACCAAAGAAATCCTAAAGAAACACCAACTAAGCATGCTAAAACAACTGTAAGTTCTCCTGCACCGGGAACATAAATTAATTTTAAGTAAGATGCCAATTTAAAATTCCCAGCAACATAGCTTAATATTGCATAAGTAATACTAACAAATATTATATTACCTATAGCTAAACCATCTAATCCATCAGTAAGATTTATTCCATTAGATGCGCCAACAAAAGTTAAAATTGTGAATATAAAATAGCCAATACCTAAATTTATAAATGCTTCTTTCAAATATGGAATATGTAAATATGTAGAATATCTAAAATTACTTGGGTTTAAATATAGATAAAAACATAAAGACAATGCAAATATTAATTGAAACAGCAATTTATATTTTGGAGAAACACCACGAGAATGTTTTTTTATAAACTTCAAATAATCATCAAAAAAACCTAAAAGTCCCAAATATAAAATAGTAAGAATACACCAAATAACAAATCTATTTAGCCTTGCTGATAATAAAGATGCTATAATTGTAGATATAATAATAACCCAACCGCCCATTGTAGGAATATTTTGTTTGCTAAGATGTGTTTTAGGACCATCTTCTCTTATGGTCTGGACGAACTGCTTTTTGCGAACAAATTTTATAAAATACGGCATAATAAAAATACATAATATAAAACCAAATATAAAACCTATAAATGCTCTAAAAGTGATATACCTAAAGATATTAAATCCAGAAAACAGATATGTTAAATTTGATAAATAAAATATCATACTTTTCTCCTATTAAAAAAATCTTTAATCTTTTCAATCACTTCAAATAATCCTACAGAATGTGAAGATTTAAACAAAACCGCTAAGTTATTTTCATTAGAAATTAAACTCTTCAAATCATCAATTAATTCATCTTTATCTTCTGAGTAGAACTTTACTTTCTTTTTAAGTTTTCTAATTTCATCATATAAAAACTTCATATTGTTACCTATTAAGAATATTTTTTCTATCTCATCAAAATTTATAATTTTTGAGAGGTTTCTATGTTCTAATTCAGAATTTTTGCCCAATTCTAAAATATCTCCCAATACTAATATCTTTCTTCTATTTTTAAAAATTTTTAAAAATTCACTAATAGTACAAGCCATCGAATCAGGGTTTGCATTATAACTTTCATCAACTATAATATTATTGTTAATAACAAACCTTTCACCACGCATACTAACAGGCCTAAACTCTTCTACAGCCTTTATTATCAAATCTAACTCTTCAACACCATTGAAAAAACTACAAGTTATCGCTGCTAAAATGTTGTAAACATTATAACTGCCTAACAAATTTGTCCTCAAAGAGAATCTAAGTTTCGCATCTAACCTATCTTTTATTACTAATGTAACTTTACTACATTCTTCAGAAAATTTTATCTCTTCTGCATACACATCTGCATTTTTGTCAAACATACTATATAGTTTTTTATTGCTCACTCTATTTATCTGTTTTAATAATTTGTCATCACGGTTAACTACAACCATTCCTTTTGGATTTAAATAATCTAATATCTTTGTTTCTTCATAGAATACATTCTCCAAAGAATCTAAAAATTCAAGATGTTCTTTACCTATATTAGTAAAAACAACAACATCTGGTGAACTCATCATCCCAAGAACATCCATTTCTCCAGGTAAAGAAATACCTAATTCTAATATACAATAATCTATGTTTCTTTTTAAAGATAATAGTGTATAAGCTACTCCTAATAAATTATTGAAATTTTTCTCTGTGGCTAATGTTTTATATTTTTTTGAAAAAATATCTTTTATAAGTTCCTTTGTAGTAGTTTTTCCATTGCTTCCAACAACAGATATAACTTTAAGATTCGGAAAAGAATGTCTGTACATACTACCTAATATATCTAAAGCAAGTGTTGTATCTTTTACCAAAATAAACTTCTTCTTATACTTTTCTATAATAAAATTCCTATCCGAAATAACTACATAATCAATATCCTCAATTATATCCTTTACAAACTTATGTCCATCAAAATTTTTACCTTTTAAAGCAAAAAATACTCCACCTTTACCATCATATTTTCTTGTATCAGTGATAACTTTTTTTATATTATAAACTTGTTTCTTCCTTAATGGAACTAAAAGCTCTGCTTTGACTTCCTTTAAAAATTTTTCAATTCCTATAGGTAAATCCAAAAAAAAGTTCATCTTTCCTCCCTTGTTAAAAACTCAGAAACTATTTCTCTTTCATCAAAATGATATTTTTTTTCTCCTATAATTTGATAGTTTTCATGCCCTTTACCTGCTAACAAAACTATATCTTCTGATTTAGCTAAACTCAATGCTTTAAAAATAGCTTCTTTTCTGTCAATAACTATTTCATAGTTTGTTTTACCAGATTTCTTAATACCAACTTCTATATCAAGAATAATCTTTTGTGGATCCTCTGTTCTTGGATTATCAGAAGTCACTATAACATAATCTGCTAAAGTTGTAGCAATTGTCCCCATAACAGGGCGTTTGCTTCTGTCTCTATCGCCACCACAACCAAAAACAACTATTAATCTTTTATGAGGCAGTTGTTTTAAACTATAAATTACTTTTTGTAAAGCATCCGGTGTATGAGCATAATCAATAATCACAGTGTAACCATTGGGAGTTGATATTTTTTCTAACCTTCCAGGAATACAAGATAATTTTTTAATCCCTTCAACTATTAAATCTTCTTTAATCCTCTGAGAATAAGCCGTAGCAAATGCTGCTAAAATGTTATATACATTAAACTCTCCCAAAAGCTGTGTTTCTATAATAACTCTATTTTTGTTATAAACAATTTCAAATTGTGTTTTATCTACAAAATATTTTATATTTACTGCTTTAAACTTATTTTTACTATTATTATTTTTTGAACCTTTGACATATAAAAATATTTCTTTATCATTACATAAATCAACTAATTTCTTCCCCCAATGATCATCAAAGTTTATCACACAAACTTTTTTGCCAACTTCACTATTTTTAAAAATCTCTTTTTTTTCAGGTTTAATACTTTTAAATAAAATACTTTTTGCATCAAAATAATCCTGTATTGTTTTATGGTAATCCAGATGTTCTTGAGATAAATTTGTAAATATTCCAACATCAAATTCGCACTCCAAAACCCTTTTCTGAACAAGTGAGTGAGAAGAAACCTCCATTATCACAACATTAACACCTGAATTATACATATCAAATAACAATTTTTGTAAATCAGAAGCAAATGGTGTTGTATTAGGTGATTCATAGACATTGTTGTTAAATCTATAATTTATTGTTCCAATCACGCCAGGATTATACCCTGCTTCCTTAAAAATTGATTCTAATAAATAAGTTACTGTGGTCTTTCCATTTGTACCAGTTACACCAATTAATAAAAGTTTCTTAGAAGGGTGTTCATAAAAATTTGAAGCAAGTTTTGCTAAAGCATCACTTGTATCATTTACTAAAATACCTAAAACATTCTCATAATCAAATTTTATTTTTTTATCAAACACTATACAAATCGCACCATTTTTAATTGCTTCATCAATATAAAAAATTCCATCTGTATGACGACCTTGTAAACATACAAAGACATCTCCTTGGGATATTTTTTTAGAGTTGTATTTTACCCCGTTAATAGGAGTATTTAAAATATTATCTATGCCCTTTTTTGTATAAAATTTTAAAATATCTATACCTTCCAAAACTTCTTTAATCCTTTTTTGCATATTTAATTCCACCATTAGAATAATTAAGAATTTCTAAAACTACTTCTTTAAAAATTGGTACTGCGACCTCAGACGCTAAGGAACCTTTTTTAGGCTCATCTACAAATACCCCAACAACAAATTTTGGTTCTTCCATTGGAAAAAATCCACAACAACTCATCATATATTTTGTAGGAGAATATTTCTTTAGTTCAAAATCAAACTTTTGTGCAGTACCTGTTTTAGCACAGATTTTAACATTTTCTAAATAAGTTCCTCTTGCAGTTCCTCTTTTTGTTGTTTGATATAAAATCTCCTTTATAGTTTTAATAGTTTCGGGAGAAACAATTTTTCTTATAACTTTCTTTTTACCCTCATAAATTATATGGCCCTCCGGATCTACTATAGATTTTACAATATAAGGTTGTAATAACTCTCCACCATTTGCAATCATACTATAAGCATTAACTATCTGAAGAGGGGTAGCAGAAATTTCCTGCCCAAAACTTACCATCAATGGAGTAATAGCTGAATAAGTTTTGCTTCCTACATCTGGCACAAAACCTTTAGCTTCTAAGGGCAACTCTATTCCTGTTGGAGCTCTGAAACCAAACAAATTTATATAATTAAAAAATTTTTGTGGATTAGAAAATTTCAAAAACATTTTTGACATACCAATGTTAGAAGAATATACTATGATATCTTCTACATTTAAAAATTTATGTGGTTTTACATCGCGAACTTTTATTTTATTATATTCAAACTGTCCGTTTTCACAATCAAAAATTAAATCTTTTGAAACAACTTTTTCTTCTAAAAATATAGCTAAAGGAAAAACTTTAAAAACAGAACCTGGTTCATAAACATTATTAACTGCAGGATTTATAAACGGTGTTTTAGTTTCGGGTAAAATATTCAGTGAAATTATTTCACCATTTGTTGGGTCTTGAAGTATACAAATTAATGTAGTAGGTGCAAAAATTGAAAAATATTTTTTTAAAATCTTATTTAATTTAGTTTGCAATTTAGCATCTATAGTTAAAACTACAGAATAATTCTTATCATTTTCTGTAAATTCTAAAATATCATTCAAATTTGTTAACCTAATTGATGTTCTGCGAATACTACCACTTTTATAAACGGTTAATTCTTTATTCTTAATAGCAGACAAAAAATTATCAAATTCCTTTTCAATACCTGAATATGGTTTACCTTCTTTATCAATTTTACCTATAATGTAACTAAATAAAGTTTCTTGTGGATAAATCCTTTTAAAAAAACTTCTTATCTCTATGCCTGGAATATTTTTGATCTGATTAGCTTCTTCTAAAGGCAGTTCTTCTATTAAACAAAAATACTTCTCTTTTTCACATCTTTCTATTATTTCATCTTCTGGTATGTTTACTAAAGAGGACAATAATTTTAGATCAGAATTGAAACTCTTTGAATTTGAATATTTTAAAAATTCCTTTGGGTATATATAAACTGAAACACTTTCTATAGAGGTAGCTAAAACTTTATAATTTCTATCCATAATATCGCCTCGTGGAATATTCACATTAATTTTTGAATAGATCTGCTTTTTAACATAAGGCATTAAATCATTGTGTTTCCAAATTTGAATATAAAATATTCTCAATATCAAAATTAAAGGGAATACAAATATAAAAAATATTTTTATAAAATCTAACCTCTTTTTACTCATCTTTATACTCAACTATATCTTTTTCACTTATTGGCTCAAAACCTAATTTTTCAGCAAGTTTTTGCAAATTCTCTTCTTGTAGAAAATCCTGTATTTTTAAAGAGATCTCCTTGTTTTCATTTTCTAAAATCCTTATTTCATCATACATTTGTTTTATTTTATTTTGTAAATTAATAATTGAAATTTGTTGTCTAAGATAGAAATAAACTATTAATACAAAAAGAAACAAAATTAAAAAACTAAACTTTTTGTTCTTCAAATTTTTCTGCTGCACGAAGTTTTGCACTCCTGGATGACCTATTATAACTAATCTCTTCTTTAGACGGCGTTATTGGTTTTTTTGTAATTACTTTGCAATCTGTTCTATTTTTAAAAATATTCTTGACTATTCTATCTTCTAAAGAATGGTAAGAAACTGCTATTATTCTCCCACCACTATTTAACACATCTATTGAATTATTTAAACCTAATTCTATATTTTGCAACTCGTTATTTATAAATATTCTTATAGCTTGAAATATTCTTGTAGCAGGATGTATTTTATATTTTAAAAAAACTTTCTTATATTTAGGAACAACTTTCAAAATTATTTCAGCCAATTCTTTTGCTGTTTTGATTTCTTTTGTTTTTCTTTCTTCAACAATCTTTCTTGCTATAATTTTGCTAAATTTTTCTTCTCCATATTTAAAAAAAATCTCTGAAAGTTGTTTTTCTGAAAATTTATTTATTATTTCATATGCGGTAAGACTACTATTCAAAGTATCCATCCTCATATCAAGAACATTATCATTAAAACTAAAACCGCGGTTCTCTTTAATCTGCAACATTGACAATCCAAAATCAAAAACTATTCCATCAATTTTATCAATTTTTAAATTTTTAAGTATATTTTTTATGTTAACAAAATTATCTTTAACAATTATTAGCTTTCCTTTATTCAAAATTTCTTTTAACCGATTTTTAGTAAACTCTAACGCCTGTTCATCCCAATCAATGCCTATTACTCTACATCCAGGGCAAACCTTAAATATTCTCTCAGTATAACCTCCACAACCTATCGTTGCATCAACATAAACCTTACCATTTTCAGGTCTAAGAAAATTAATGACTTCATTTACTAAGACTGGAATATGCATATAAATTAAATATCTATTTGTGTCTTTACTTTTTTAATTATTTTTAACATCTTATCATAATATTTATCCCATTCTTCTTTTGCCCACAACTCAATCTTATCTTTATTCCCAACAAGAACCACTTCATTATATAATTTATATTTATGTTTAAATTTCTTAGGTATTAAAAGCCGACCTTGTTTATCAATCTCTACTATTTCAGCCTCAGCAAAAAATAATCTTACAAAAGCTCTCTGATATGTTTTGTTTTTTATTGAAAGCAATTCAATTTTTTTGACGACATTTCTCCAATGATTAAAAGAGTAAATAACTATACAATTATCTATTCCACAAGTAAGAACATATTTTTTTTCTTCGCTTCTAAACTTAGGTGGGATAAATAGCCTATTTTTTTCATCTAATGTGTGAAAAGAGATACCGGTTAGGACAGAATTCTCTTTGGGCATAATACCCCCACTATGTATTTACTACTTTATACCACTTTATACCACTTTCTAAACCATTTGTCAATAGGTAGGGAGAGATTAGGAAAATAATTTTTTAACAACTTCAATATTTTCTTTATCTTTTGGAGAGATTTTGTCAAAGGGAGTTTCTTTTGGAGTTTCAAGTATTAAGGGAAGGTCCTTAAAGTATCCAATCATTATCTTAAATCCATTTAGACCTATATATCCTTTCCCAATATGATAATGTTGATCAATCCTGCTACTAAGTGGTACTTTTGAGTCATTTAAGTGAACCAGTTTTAATTTTTTTATCCCAATATTTTCCTCTACTTCATCTAAAAGTTGCTTTATACCATCATTTGTAGTCAAATTATAGCCATATGCAAAACTATGCGCGGTATCAATACACAAACCAATATATTCTTCATATTTACTTTTAAAGATTATTTCTGCTATTTCTTTAAACGTTTTTCCAATTTTCCTTCCACCACCACATATATTTTCTAACAGCAACATAAAATTGATTTTTTTTAATTTTTTATAAATATAATCAAAACAATAATCTATGCTTTTCACTATATTTTTTATACCTTCATCAAAACTGCTATTTTCAGAATAACTACCAGGATGCATTACAATATAATCTGCTCCAAACTCTTCTGCAAGATGAAATTCAAGCAAGAGGAGTTGTCTTGACTTCAGATATATTTCTTTATTTGAACTTGCAGGGTTAGGAAGATAAGCAGTATGAACAACTAATGGAGAAAGTTTTAGCTTTTTTCTTAATTTTTTAAACTCTTCTATCTCTTCTTTAGCAGGGAATTTAAACTTCCAAATTCTCGGTGAATGTGTAAAAATTTGTAAACAACTGCATCCTAATTCTTTGGCTTCATATAATGCATTTATATATCCTTTACGAATAGAACAATGAACACCCAATTTCATTGTTGAGTTTTCTTATTTTTAAAGAATTTAACTACAGTATCAAAATCTGTTGTAACTTTACATTTTGGAAGAGAACTTAAAAAATACTTCCCATACCACCTTGTTGTAATCCTTGGATCTAATATGCTTATTATTCCCCAATCTGTCTTCCTTCGCACTAACCTTCCAAAACCTTGTTTAAGTTTTATTATAGCGTTGGGCAACAAATATTCTCTAAAAGGATCTTTACCTTCAAGCTTTATCTTCTCTGTCTTTGCTTCAATTATCGGATGTTCTGGTACATCAAATGGTAATTTAGGTATTATTATAGAAATCAATTTTTCTCCAGGAATATCTACACCTTGCCAAAAAGTATCCACTCCAAACAAAACAGAATTTTTTATACTTTTATACTTCTCAATCAACCTATATTTCCCTTCTGTCTGTACTAAAATTTCAAAGTTAGTATTTATATTTTCGTAAACCCATCTCATAAGTTCATAACTTGTAAACAAAACAAATGTATTGCCATTAGTTAGATTTATCAAGTTAGTAATAACCTCATTTATCGCTTCCTTATAATTTTCATATTCTTCTTTAGGATTTGGTGTATCTTTTGGTAAATACAACAAAACATTATTTTCAAAATCAAACGGTGAATCAAGTATAACTTCTTCAATATTGTCTACACAATATGGTAAAAATTTTGGTATTAATCCCACCAATTTTTTAAAAAATTCGAAACTATTATGCACTGATAAAGTCGCTGATGTAAACACAATTTTTTCATATAAAGAATAAACCTTTTGTTGCATCTCACTTACAGCTTCTAATGGTGTGATTTTTAAATTTATCTTTATCTGCTTCCTTTTTGTTTCTTCTTTCTCTAACCAATAAATATAATTTTTTGTATCTTCACACTTTAACCATAATGTTATAACTCCAATGAATGTTACAATACGTTTTATAAAAGCATTCAATTTAAAAAATTCTTCATCTGTTGAAAGTTGATTTCTCGCTGACCTTAACAAATTTAATAATTCTCCCAAATGTGGTGTTAACACATCCTCTACTAAATATGGAGTAAAAATCCTTATCTCTTTTTTCTCTTGTGGAAATTTAGCCTGAAGTTCTGAAAAAAATTGGCCACAGGAAGCAACTAAATTTAAAACAGAACTTTTAATATTTTCTTTTGTATTCTCAGATAAAGAAGAAAGTTTTGTAATAAGTCCTCTTTGTTTCTTAGGATTAAAAATTTGATTACATAAAAATTTAATCTGTGTATTTGAAACCTCTGCACCTAACCATTGTAGAATCACATCTTCAAGGTTGTGAGCTTCATCAAAAATAACTATATCTTCTGCTTCTTTGCCACTTTTAGGTATTAATTTACCTGAATATAAAATATTTGCAAAAAATAAATGATGGTTAATAACAACAACATCAACATTTTTCAGTTCTTTGACATTTTTATAATAAAAACATTGCTCATAAAATTTACAATGCTTTCCTCTACAAAGATCAACTTCGCGGTTAACCTCCTGCCATATCTGACTATCAACATCAATCTCTTCAACACATCCTGTTTGTGTGTAGCTCAACCACTCTTCTATTTGCATAATTTTTATCAACTCTTCAGTTGTAAGCAAATCCTTTTTAAATTCAAAAAATTTGTTTAAACATATATAATTTTCACTTCCATAAAAACACATATATTTTATTTCTTTGTTGAATATCTTTTTAGATATATCATTTGCTAATGGCAAATCCTTTTTTATCAACTGCTGTTGTAGTGTTTTAGTAAAAGTTGAAATTATAACTCTAACATCTTCATTTTTTTCAAAAATATAAACCAAAGAAGGGATTATGTAGCCTAAACTTTTACCTACACCGGTTGGAGCTTCTATTATAATTTTTCTGTTTTCAAAAAAACTTTGATATATTTTATTAGCCATTATAAGTTGTTGTTTTCTCAATTCAAAACTCGGTAAAAACTCTTTCAATACTGTAGTAAAAATTTTATCTATAGTAGTTTCTGAGAAGCTTTTTTCTATTTTTGGCGAGTTCATAGTATTTTAATGACAGGAATTTCTTTACATTCCATAAAAAAAGGACAATTTATACACTCTGTCCAAACCTTATGTGGAAGAGTTGCTCTTTCTATTACTTGATAACCAAGTTTTTTAAAGAATTCAGGTACAAATGTTAGTGCAAAAAATTTTTTTACTCCTAATTTTTTTGCTTCTTTTTCAACAGTTTTAACTAATTTACTTCCTAAACCCTTATTTTGAAAACCTTCTTCTATAGCTAAAGAACGAACTTCTGCTAAAACTTCTTCATCTTTACCAGTCCAAGTAAGATGAATAGCAACACAACCTATAACTCTTTGTCCTACTTTAATAACAAAAAATTCAGGTAATCTCTCATATATATCATTTAAAACTCTTGGCAACATCAAATTTTTCTTTGCAAATTTATTAATAAGCTTATAAATATGCTGAACATCTGAAACTTTTGCTTTTTCTATTTTATATTTCATACATTTTTACTCCATAATCTAAAGCCTTCAAATTAATATCTAAAACATTCTTTCCAAAAAATTTAGATAGAACATTCTCTATCGTATCAATCTTCACAATATTTGTTTTTTTTGCTAACACTCCCAACATAACTATGTTTGATACTATAGTTGAACCAATTTTATTTGCAACCTCTGTAGCATCAACTCTTACAATCTCCAAATCTTTTGAATTCTTTTTTAAAAAATTCTTTATATCATCTGATTTTTCTATCAAAGATGAGTTTAAAAACAAAAATTTTTTTGGAACAAATTTTTTTAAAAATTTAATATAAGAAGGCATATTCATTATTATCATTAAAGTAGGTGTTTCAACTACAGGTGAGTAAATAAATTCATCAGAAATCTTTACCATACAATTTGCAGTTCCACCTCTCACTTCTGCACCATAGGATGGATAATATGTTACAAACTTTCCTTCTTCCATTGCTGAATATACTAAAATTTTACCCAATGTTAACACACCTTGGCCACCACTGCCTGCTATGAAAAGTTCTTCATACATCTTTATATACTCCTAATGGGAAAAATTTTGTTAACTCTTCTTCTACCCATTTTAATGTTTCTAAAGATGTCATATGTAACCCAGATGGGCACATAGATAGAATTTCTACTAAAGAAAAACCTTTATTTTCAATTTGTTTTATAAACGCTTTTTTAATATATGCCTTTGTTTGTATAACATTTTTTGGATTTGTTACTGTCCCTCTTGCTATAAATTTTGTCCCTTCAAGTACTGAAAGTAACTCACAAACTTTTAAAGGATAACCATCACGATTAGTTTCTCTACCATATGGTGTAGTTAAAGTTTTTTGTCCTAACAAAGTAGTTGGTGCCATTTGTCCTGAAGTCATTCCGTATACTGTATTATTCACAAAAATAACTGTTATATTCTCTGAACGATTTGCAGCATGGATTATCTCAGCAGTACCTATTGCTGCTAAATCGCCATCTCCTTGATATGTAAAAACTATTCTATCAGGCAATACTCTTTTTATTCCTGTTGCAACAGCAGGTGGTCTACCATGAGCTGCTTCAGAAACATCAAAATCCCAGTAATCATAAGCAAAAACAGCACAACCAACAGGTGCAATACCAATTGTTTTTTCTCTTATGTTTAATTCGTCAATAACTTCTGCAACTAATCTATGAATAATACCATGGCCACAACCTGGACAATAATTGTGATATGTCTGTTTTAAACTTTTTGGTTTAACAAATTTTGTTGGCGTCATAAAATTCTTTCAATACTCTCAATTACCTCCTTACTTGAAACTAAAGAACCGCCTGAACGACCATAAAAATATACTTGTGCTTCTCCCTCTACTGCAAGTTTTACATCTTCTATCATCTGTCCTAAACTCATCTCAACAACAAGAAATTTTTTTGTTTTTTTAGCAACATCTTTTATTTCTTTATACGGGAAAGGCCATAGAGTTATTGGTCTTATTAGTCCTACCCTCAATCCTTCTTTTCTCAATCTATGCATCGCTTCAAGTGAGACCCTTGCTGACATACCATAAGCTACTATACATACCTCTGCATCATCTACATTATAAAACTTTACTCTTACTTCATCTCTTCTTATCTTATCATATTTTTTTTTTAGTTTCAAATTAAGTTTTTCAAGTTCACCTTCTGCCATAAGTAAAGAATGTATTTTTCTTGAAGGTCTGTTTTTAGCACCATCTAAAACCCAACTTTTGTCAATTGGTTCATCAATTTTAACATTTAGTTTTCCCTCATCACTTTCTGTATCAAAAACTTCCATCATCTGGCCAAGATAACCATCAAAAATTATAAGTACTGGATTTCTATATTTTTCTGCAAGTAGAAACGATTCTTTTGCAAACTCATATATCTCTTTAACACTAAATGGTGCTAACACTATCGTATAATAATCTCCGTGTCCACCACCACGGGTTGATTGAAAATAATCCTGTTGTGAACCTGATATATTTCCAAGTCCTGGACCTCCCCGCATAACATTAACTATCACACAAGGTAGTTCACAACCACAAAGATAAGATATTCCTTCTTGCATTAAAGAAATTCCAGGAGATGAAGATGTTGTCATTGCACGTTTACCAGTCAAAGCGGTACCAAAAACCATGTTTATTGCAGCAAGTTCTGATTCTGCTTGTAAAAAAACTTTACCTAACTTTGGTAGAACCTCAGCAAAATATGCTGAAACTTCATTTTGTGGAGTGATAGGATAGGCATAGTATGCATCAAGCCCACCATCAATCGCTCCTTCACATAACGCTATGTTACCTTGTAATATTTTTTTCATTTTTTGTTCTTATAAATTTTCAAAAGTTTATTTATAGCTGATCCATAAACAACAATTCTATCAGAAAAATTTTGAGCATTTTTAATATTTGTTTTTAACAACTCTAAAGTCATAGGTTTGCTTAACCAAAATTTAATTTCTCTATAATGAATTTCACTTTCATTTCTCATTTCAATTTCTCCAATTGTTCTTCCATTAATCTTAAAAACAACTTTTTGTGCATCAAGTTGTCCTTCAGATCTTGCTTTTGAGTTTTCAACCTCAAAATTATTTGTTAACACATTAATAACATCTTTATTCAAAAATATATGAAATACTTCTTTGTCTTTAACTACTAAAAAATCAACTTCGCCACTATTAAATATACTCTTATCAAGAAAAGCGCCTAAAAGTCGTTTTTGTTTTAATTTTTCACATAATTTCCGCATAGGTTCTTGCAGTTTTTGTTTATAAACTATTTTATTTTTAACATATTCGTTTCTATCTTCTGGGAAACTTTCTATACATTTTAACATTATCTCACCTATTCCATTCATACCTTTAAAAGTATAATCTTCTTCAAACCTACTTTTGCTATAAAGGAATATTTGCCATTTTTTCTCACCACTTTTTACTGAATAAGAATATCCTTCATAATCTATTACATCCTTTTTTGCTTTAGGATCACTTTTAAATTCTTTACCAATACCTAAAAGTTCTGCAAATTCTTGTGCATCTCTGTGACCTTGCAGTTTTACATAACTTGCTTTTTCATGTGACATTGCACGTTTTTTGTTCATATTTTTATGATCAAAAGTTCTGTTGTTTTTTTAATATGATTTCTATTTTGCTTCAATCTGTTAATACCTATCCGTGTTTCTCCTTGACCCATTGTGTAATGAATTGGAAGTTCTACAATTTCACAATACTTGTACCATTTTTTAATAGTAGGAGAATTATTATATGACAAGATAAATCCGCCTTTATGCTCTAACAATAAATCTCTTAATAGTTCATGATTAAAATTGTTATGATGTATAGGAAAATTTCTTTGAGGATAAAGCCCTCTAAAAAGAGTGCTGTCTTCACCTAAATAATATGGTGGGTCGCAATACAGAAAATCATTTTTAAATAAAGGTATTACTTTTTCAAAAGAAGCACATTCAACTTTAATATTTTTAACATTAAAATTTTTAACTCGTTCAAGTAGTCGTGAATATGTTTTTTCATTCGCATAAACACTTGACATCCATCCCAAAAATCCAGGGCCATATGAAAGATTATGGTTAAAATAATAATATGTTGCAAGTTTTACAGGTTCTAATGTAATTTTACCTTCCCAATGTTGTTTTAATTTTTGTTTAACTTTATCATAAATCTCCTTAGTTGGTTTAAGTTTCTTCAACTCATTATACAATTCAATAGGTTTTTCTATCTGTATCTTCCAATAGTTCACTAATATATCAAAAATGTCAAACCCAATTACTTCAATCCCAAGTTCTTTTGCAACAGCTATCTCAACAGAACCACCACCAAAAAATGGTGAAATTAATCTTTTTATATTTGATAGTATTCTTTCAACAACATAACCTACTGCCCAACTTTTACCACCTGCATATCTTAATGGTGAACCTAAATATCTTTTATATCTGCCGTTTTTACATCTTAAACTATTCAAAAATTTTTCTTTTTTATCTAATTCTCTTTGTATTGGGAACAAAAAGTATTGGTTGTAAAAAGAAGAATAACTTTTTTCTATAACATTAGTTGAAGATACTAATTTTTTCATAACAATTTTATTCTTTGACAAAAATCTCAATTAAATAATCTGGACACATAATATAACATCTACCACAACCAATACATTTTGTTTCATCTACAACTTCTACATATCTGTAGCCTAACTTGTTTACTTTCTCTGAAAGTTTCAAAACACCTTGTGGACAGTTAACTATGCAAAGTTCACATCCTTTACAATGTTGATTATCTATTTTTAAAATAAAATTTTTTTTCTCTGTAGTTAATTTCATAAAAGTTTAAATATTTTCTAACGCTTCTTTCAACAAATTTTTTGCATGTTGAAGAGATGTCTCATCAATTTTGGCTCCACTTAACATCCTTGCAATCTCTTCTATTCTGTCTTGTTTATCTAAGGTTTCAACTGATATTATTGTTTTTTCTTTCTGTTGTTTTTTAACAGAAAAATGTTTGTCTGCAAAACATGCAATTTGTGGTAGGTGAGTTATACAAAAAATCTGTTTGTTTTTCAATGAAAGTTGTTTCAACTTCTTACCAACTACAAACCCCATTGGTCCACTTATACCAGCATCTATCTCATCAAATATTAAAATCGGAGTATTTTCTTTTTTACCCAAAACAGTCTTTATTGCAAGCATTATACGAGACAACTCTCCACCAGAAACAACCTCTTTTAATGGTAAAAATGGAGTCCCCGGGTTTGTAGAAACAAAAAATTCTACCTTATCAAACCCGCTAGGAGATATGTTTTCTTTTTGAAATGCGAGCGTTTCTATTCTAATATCTATTTTGGCTTTCTGTAAACTTAAGGAAGAAAATTCTTTGTTTATATCTTCTATTAACTGCTTACTTTTTTTCTTTCTTACCTCTGAAATTTTTTTACCTAAGGATATTAAAGATTCTTCAAGATGATTTATTTCTTCATCTAATTTAACTAAATTTTCTTCTTGTATGTTAACATTTTTCAATTCATTTTTTATTTTTTCATAGTAATTTTTTATTTCTTCTATGCTATTTCCATATTTACGTTTGAGTTTTTTCACCAAATCAACTTTATCAACTAAACTATCAATATATTCTGTGGTATAATTAGAGAAGATATTTCTATATTTCTCTATTTTGTTTTCCAACTCTTCAATTTCAGAATACGAGTGGTCAAATTTAAAATTAAAATCTTCATGTAAAAGCTGAGAAAAATTTTCTAATTGTCTTTCTATTAAAGAAATTTTTTGTTTTATTTCTGACAAATTATACTTTATGTCACCACATAAACTTAAAATTTTTTGTGCATTTTTTGCTTTTTCAAATTCTTCTTCAAGATTTTCATCTTCAGTAGTAAGTTTTGCTTGCTCAATTTCGTTGATTTGATATTGTAAAATTTCCTTTTTTTGTTTACTGACACTTATTTCATTAAGCAAGTTTTCTCTTTCTTTAAGTTTTTGTTTATACAAAATATACTTTTTTTTATATTCCCCACACTCCTCATCTAAATCTGAATATTCATCTAAGGCAGAAAGTTGGTAAGAAGTATTTAATAACTTTTGGTGTTCATTTTGTCCATGGATATCTATTAGAATGTCCGAAAAATTTTTAATTAAAGATAAAGATACTAATTTGTCATTTATAAAAAACTTTGATTTATTCTGAGTATCAACTTCGCGCCGAATTATTATCTCATCCTGTAAATCAACATCTAAATTTTCAAAAACCTCTTCAAAAATTTTTTTATTTAGTTTGCTTAAATCAAAAACCCCAACAATTTCACACTTTGTACCATATTCTCCTACTATAGAATTATAAACTCTTTCTCCTGCTAAATAAGATATTGCTTCAACAATAATAGATTTTCCTGCTCCTGTTTCACCAGTAAATATATTTAATCCTTTATCAAATTCTAAAACTAAATGTTTAATAAAAATATAGTTTTTTACTTCTAAATAATTGAGCATAAAAACTATCTATCTTTTTCCCCAGGAAAGTTTTTGGGTAAGAATTTTATAAAAATCTTTTTTAAAGTTAGGAATAAATAATAATCTCTTTTCTGCTTTCTTAACCAAAATCTCATCTAATGGTTTTATATTAAAATTTCTCTGTCCATCTAATGAAAAAATTAACTTTTTATTTGATTTATATAAAGGAATACTTAGATATATCTCTTTATCAGAAGAAATAATTATTGGTCTAATAGACAAGGTATGTGGAGAAATAGGAGTAATTAAAATAACTTCCGCATCTGGTTCTACAATACTTCCACCACAAGCTAAAGAATACGCGGTTGAACCTGTTGGAGTAGCAACAATTACACCATCTCCAATAATCTGTGTTATTTTTTTTTTTATCTATTTTAACCTCCACATTACAAACTTTTGAAGAGAAAGGCTTTACTACAACATCGTTTATAGCAAAAAATTCTCTATTTTTATAAATAATACTTAAAACCATCCTTTCTTGTGGAGTAATTTCTCCTAAAAAAAATTTTTTTATAACATCAAAAATTTCGCCAACTTGGAATTCTGCAAGATATCCTAAACCACCAAGATTTGCACCTAATACAGGTATTGATTTTAAAACTGCATATTGTCCAACTTTAAGTATAGTACCATCACCACCTAAGGTCAAAATTAAGTCAGCATTGCAAATTTTATAATTAATTTTTTCAGAACTACAAATCTCCACATTACAAAGATTTTTAATTTTCAGAGTTATTTTTTTTACAATTTCTTTAACATTTTCTTTTTTGGGATTATAAACAACTAATAATTTTTTATTCATATTTTTCTAATCTCACTTTACTGTTGGTCTTTATTGACTTTAATTTTTTGATTATTTCTTGATTAACATCTATTTTTCCTATGACTGTTACTTCACTATAAGGTTTAGGTTTTTCATCTACTGAAGATGGAGTTTTGCCAAAAAATATACAAAAACAACTTCCTTCAGGCCACCAACCAACATCACCTATCTCTACATCTAATGTTGGTTTTTCATTTTCAAATTTAAATGGTAACTCAAAATATATTTCTTCTCCCCATGTTCTTACTAAAGACTCTTGTGGTAATTTATCATATATACTCTGCGCTATCTTTGTATTATTCAAAATACAATCTATATCAAAATTGTATGATGGAAATTTAACTTTTATTTTTTTTGTCATTTTTAGTACTTTTTTGTTTATCTAAATGTTGATTATAATATCTTGAAAAGATATGAGTATTATTATTTGGCGTAAAAAAGAACATAGCATCTGTTTCTGCTGGATACAAAGCTGCTTTTATAGAGTCTAAACCAGGGTTGCATATTGGATGAGGAGGTAATCCTAACCTCTTATACGTGTTATAAACAGAATTAACCTGTAAATCTTTATATGTTAGTGGTTCTTTAAATTTTTTTAACGCATATCTTACAGTAGCACACGACTCTAAATACCATCCCTTTCTTAGCCTATTATGGAAAACTCCTGAAATAAGTCTTTTTTCTTCAAAACTTTTTCCTTCTTTTTCAATTATAGAAGCTAAAACAATAACTTGGTGTGTAGTAAGTTTAAGCTCGTATGCACGTTTAGTAAATTCAGGTTTGTAATTATTATAAAATTCATTCAACATTCTATCAACTATTGTCTTTATATTTTGCTCAGTGGTAAAAAAGTATGTTTCAGGAAATAGGTATCCTTCCAAGTTATTTGTTTTAACATAACTTATAAATTCTATTGGGTCTAAAATAACTTTTTTCTCATATAATCTCTCTGCAATTTGTTCTGTTGTAAAACCTTCTGGTATTGTAACTTTTATAGCTTTCGGTCCTCTGACAAAACTATGAATTATAGGTAAAGTAGTCAAAGAAAATGAGATTTCGTAAACACCGGGTTTGAGTTTTTTTTCAGTATTAGTGAAGAAAATCATCCATCTAAAAATTTCTTCATCCAATATAAGTTTGGACTTTTTTAATAATTTACCAATTTGTTTCGCTGACATATTTGGTAAAATTACTATTCTTTGCGTCTGTTTAGGAATAGATTCTATTACTATAACAATAAAAATCACAATAGTTAAAAAAAACAATGTTTGTTTTCTTACATATTTAAAGTTAAGCTTAAACCTCTTCATATCAAATTTAACCTTTAATCTCTGATTGTTCTAAATAATCTTGTAAAATAACACATGCTGCATAAGAATCTATCTTCTTTTTTACTTTTTTATATTTTTTTCCTATAGAACGGACCTTTTCTTCCGCTATTTTTGTAGAATAAAATTCATTGACTAATTCTATATCTATTTCTAATGACTCTTTCAAGTCTTGGACAAACTTTTCCATTTCTGAAACAATTTCTGAAGGCCTATCCCAATACGGAATCCCTACTATAACTTTTTTTACTCTATTTTTTATAACTATATTTTTTATTTCATCAATAGTTTTTGATGTATTTTTTATTACCCCATAAGGATAAGCACACAAACCTAATTCATCAGATATCGCAAGGCCAATTTTTCTTTTTCCATAATCAACTGCTAAAATCCGTTTCATTTAAAATTTCATCTACATTTACAAAAATGTATCCTTTATTTTTTAATAATTTTATAATATCCTCAAGCGCATCTAATGTTGCTTGGCTACCAGAATGAAGTAAAATTATCTCTTTATCTCCAACACATAATTTATTTATAGAATCTAACAAGTCTTTTTTAGTAATGTTTTCAAGGTGGTCGTTAGTGAAAACACTCCATAAAACCATTTTCAATCCAATTTTTTCTGCAATTTGTGTTACTTTGTAATCATAATGTCCTCCAGGTGGCCTAAAATATGAGATAATATTTTGATTATTATCACCTAATGAAAACATTAAGTTTTGTGTTTTAAAAAGTTCATTATAAATTTCTAATGATGAAAGTTTTGTAAGATTTTTGTGGGAATATGTGTGGTTACCTATTTTGTAATTTTTATTATCTAATAACAACTTAAAAATTTTAGGATATTTTTCTATTTGTTTTCCTACTAAAAAAAATGTTGCTTTTATGTTATATTTTGAAAGTATATCAATTATTTTCTCTGTATAGTAAGGATGGGGCCCATCATCAAAAGTAAGTGCTACTTTTTTAGAAAAAAAATTATTAGGTAAATTGATAAAAGTTTTTTCTTCAAATACTTGTTTAGCAGTAAATAAAATTAAAAATGAAATTGAAAAAATTATTATATGAATTCGCTTGAATGCGATGTGAAAACTCATATTTTTTTCTATAAAAAATTATAAAATTTTTCAAGTTTTATAAGAATTGAAACAAAATTAGATGGTTTAAGATTCTATTCCACTGTTACACTTTTGGCTAAATTTCTTGGTTGGTCAATTTCTCTTCCTAATAAGTCTGCAATATAATAGGCGAGAAGCTGTAGTGGTACAACATTAAGTATTGGAGAAAGTATTTCTTCAGTTTCCGGAAGAATAATTTTGTAATCAATACTTTTTGATTCAATACCATAATTTGTTAAGGCTATAACTTTGGCTTCACGAGATTTTACTTCTTCAAGATTAGAAAAAACTTTTTGAAGTAAAGAACCTTTAGTTGCAATTATAACAACAGGCATATCTTTATCTATTAAAGCAATAGGACCGTGTTTCATCTCACCTGCAGGATATCCTTCAGCATGGATATATGAAATCTCTTTTAACTTTAAAGCACCTTCAAGAGCAATTGGATAATTTATACCTCTTGCAAGATACAAAAAGTCTTTCTTTGTATAAAACATCTCAGCTAAAGTTTTTATGAAAGAAGTATCATCAAGTATGTGCTCAATATAAGTCGGAATTTTATATAATGAATTTAATATTTGTATATATCTATCCTTTGACAATGTCTGTTTAAGTCTTCCGAGATATAAACCAAAAAGATAAATGCATATAAGTTGTCCTATAAAAGCCTTTGTAGATGCAACACCAATTTCAGGTCCACAGCGAGTGTATAATGTAGAATCTGTTTCTCTATAAAGAGAAGAACCTATAACATTACAGATAGCTAAGGTTGGTATTTTATATTGTTTTATAAGTCTCAAAGATGCTAATGTATCTGCTGTTTCTCCTGATTGTGATATAAAAATTGCTAATGTATTTTTTTGTATAACAAAATCTCTATATCTAAATTCAGAAGCTATATCTACTTCTACTGATATTTTAAGTACACTCTCAAAAAAATATTTCCCAACTAAAGCTGCATGATAGGATGTCCCACAACCTATAATTAAAATCTTTTCAATATTTTTAAGAAAATCTATAGAAAATTTTATTTCATCATCAAAGATAATCTCTTCACCTAAAATTCTAGAAACAATATTCTCTCTTAATACCTGTGGTTGCTCATAAATTTCTTTTAACATAAAATGTTTAAATCCACCTTTTTCTGCCATTTGAGGTGTCCAATTTATTATCTCTATCTTTCGATTCTGTAATTTATCAGATCTTAAATTGAAAATCTTAAAACCTTCATTACTAATTTCTCCATAATCTCCATTTTCTAAAAAGATAAATTTATTAGTATATTTTAACATCGCAGGTATATCTGATGCTATAAAATTTTCGTCTTCACCAAGACCTATAATCAAAGGAGAGTCCTTCCTTGCAAAGTATATTTTTTTTGGTTCATATTTTGAAATCAACACAAAAGCATACGAACCTTCTATCAACTTCAATGTTTTTTTTATTGCATCTAAAACATCTCCATCATAGTTTTCTTCTATCAAATGTACTACAATCTCTGTATCTGTTTCAGATGTAAAATTATGATTTTTAAGTTTTGATTTCAAATCAAAATAATTTTCTATAATTCCATTGTGAACTATCACAAAATTATTTTTACAATCTATATGAGGATGAGCATTTTCCTCTGAAGGTCTTCCATGAGTTGCCCATCTTGTATGTCCAATGCCAATACAAAACTCTGAATTAGATATAAATTTAAACTCCGTAGGTATTGTTTTTTCTATTTTTTCAATCTTACCTACAGCACGATGGCGTAAAATCTTATCTTTTTTTAGCACTGCTATACCACTTGAATCATATCCACGATATTCAAGCTTCTTTAAGCCGTCAATCAAAACTTCTATTACATTTCTTTTCCCAACATATCCAATTATCCCACACATAAATCTTACTCCTTAATTAATTTATAGCTCATAGTTTATAGTACAATCATAGTTCTATTCTTTAGAGATTTAAATTTAACCATTAACTATGAACTATTTAAATACGCAAGGATAAATCCTTGCCCTACAAAATTAACTATCAACTATTAACTATTGACTATTAACTATTGACTATTGATAACATATCTTTCACAGCATTTTCTAAACCCACAAATACCGCTCTTGAAATAATTGAAAATCCAATATTCAAAGTATTAATACCTTCAATCTCAGCAATGTATTTCACATTGTTATAATCAAGTCCATGTCCAGCGTTAACAATTAATCCTTCATTTATTGCAAACTCTGTAGCTTTTTTTATCTTCTCAAGTTCTTTATAAAAATTCTTTGTACCTACTTTACATAAAGAATATCTTCCAGTATGAATCTCAATAGTATCTGTGCTTAGTTTTTTCGCTAACTTAATTGTTTTTGTATCAGGTTCAATAAATAAACTTACAATGATACCCTCCCTTTTTAATTTTGAAATCGCATGTTCTAATTTTCTATAATTTTTTTCTAAATCTAAACCACCTTCTGTAGTCAACTCTCTTCTTTTCTCAGGAACAATACAAACTTCATTTGGCCTAATTTTTAACGCAAACTCTAATATTTCTTTATTTAAAGACATCTCAAGATTTAATGGTATTTTTAAGATTCTTTTAAGTTGAATAACATCCTCATCTTGAATATGCCTTCTATCTTCTCTTAAATGAACTGTAATTTGATCTGCACCACACTTTTCAACGATTTTCGCTGCTTCTACTACAGAAGGATATCCAACCTTTCTTTGTTGCCTCAAAGTTGCTATGTGGTCTATATTCACACCTAATTTTACCATTTTTTACCTCAAATTTTAAATATTTTTATTTATAAAACTGATAAATTTTTCTTCAATAATTTTTGAAACTTCTTCAATTTTATTCTCGTCTTTACCTTCAACCATAATTCTAAAAAGTGGTTCTGTACCAGAGTATCTTAAAAAAATCCTACCATCTATTCTTTTCTCAAGAGATGAAATAAATTTTTTGTCAAAAATTTTATCAATAGAAGGTTTTATTTTTGTTTCAATATTTTTTATTATTTGGGGATACTTTTCAAAAATGTTAGATAATTCATATAAACTTTTATTGTTAATTATAAATGTTTTTAGTATTTCCATAGAAGTAACAAAACCATCTCCTGTAGGAAGATAATCGTATAAAACAATGTGTCCTGCCTGCTCTCCTCCAAGATTTCCTTTATACAAACTTAAATATTCTGAAACATATTTATCTCCAACAGGACATTGAATAACTTTTATGTTTTTAGACCATAAATATCTAAGCAAACCTAAGTTTGACATAACTGTAACAACTACTAATGAGTTTTTCAACTTCTTATTTTTTTTGTACTCTGTCGCAAGTAAACCTATTATATAATCTCCGTCACGAATAAATTTTTTTTCATCAATAAATATAACACGATCGCAATCTCCATCAAATAAAATTCCTATTTGACCATTTTTAAGATTTTTCTTCAAATATTGTGGATTTGTTGAACCACATTTATAATTGATATTTTTACCATCCGGAGAAGCATTTAAAAATTTGCATTTCTCAAAAACTTTTGGAAAAACTTTCAAAGCAATTTTATACCCCGCACCATTAGCACAGTCTATCGCTAAAGACAATCTTGAAACTTTATGTGATATACCTAAAATATCTAACAAAAACTCAATATATTCGTTTTCTGCTTTCTCTGAATAATCAAATTTTTTCCCTTTCTTTTTAATTTTTAACAATCCTTTGTTCTTCTGAAATATATTATTTTCAATTTCTTCTTCTATTTTTTCAGAGATTTTTGTTCCTAAAGGAGAGATAAACTTTATACCATTAAATTGATAAGGATTATGAGAAGCAGAAATAACCACGCCTAAGTAAGAATATTTTTTACAAAGATATGCTATTCCTCCTGTAGGAAAAATTCCTAACAAATAAACATTATATCCATAGTTTAAAAATGATTTTGTTAATAAATTTGCTATAAAAGGGCTGGATTCTCTTGTATCCCATCCTATAAAAACATTTTTTGTATTGAAAATTGTTTTTAATATTACTGCAGAATAATCACCAATTGTTTTAATATATTTTTCAGTAAGTGGAAACTCTCCTACAACTCCTCTAATACCGTCTGTACCAAAAAGTTTTTGTGTTTGAAGAGTCATTTTACAACCCTTATATCTTTAAATCTCCCATCTTTAATAGCATTTTTTTCATCAAGATTTGGATCTAAATACAAATTTAATTTTTTTAACCATTCCTTTTTTGAAAGTTTGAGATGATGAAGATATAAAGCAGAATTTACACTAACTAATAAAGTATCTCCTTTTATACCACATAATTCTATCTTCTTTGCGATTTTTTTACTTACAACTTCTTCCCATAAAATATAAATCTTTTCAAAATCTTCCGGTATCCCGTATCTCGAAAGAATTTTTTTAATTATACTTTCTGCTTTAACGAAGTTTTCCATAAAATATTAAAGTTTCATAGGCATCAAAATATAAAGATAATCTTTATCATCTGCTGGTTGAAATGTCCAAGGTGAATGTGGTTCATTAATCCCAATGATTAAATCTGTTTCTTCATCTAACACAGAGATCATATCTAAAATATAACTTGGTTCAAACTTAACTTCTACATCCTTACCATCGTATTCTACATCTACTTCCACCTCTGATATTCCAACAGATTCTATTGCTAATGATAATTTAAGCAAATTTTTTGTAAATAAAAATCTTATACCAAATCCTTTTTCTGTTGTAACCCATGATGATTGTTTTATACTTTTTAATAGTTTTCCTGCTTTAATTTTAAGAGTATTTGTTATCTTTGGTATTACCTGTTCATATGCAGGAAACTCTCCTTGGACTAATCTACTTACAAAACATAAATTATCAATTTCTAAAATAAAGTAATCTTGTAGTAGTGTGATCTTGCAATTTTCAGAATCTGATTTTTTTAATATATCTATACTGCGGTCTACAGACTTTGTTGGAATTATGCCACTTGCTACAACTTTACTTCCTTCTAATGTCCTTGTAATATAAGAAAGTCTTCTTCCATCTGTAGAAACAAACTTTATAACATCTTTTTGAATATTAACATATACACCATTCAAATAATACCTTGTTTCTTCTTTAGAAGTAGCAAATATAGTTTTCTCAAATGCATCTAAAACTATATCTGAATTAATCTGAATTTGGGAAGACTTTGCTTGTTTTTGGTCAATTTGTGGCATTCCGGGATGATTCTTTGCAGGCTGTCCAATAAATGTATTTTTAACTTTTCCACAAAACATCTGTGCAATTGGCGATTTTTCATCTTGTGTTTTAAGAATAACTTCTTCTCCAGAAAGTTCTTTTACTGCATTATATAATTTTTCAGCAGGAATACAAATCTCCCCATTTTCTACAACTTTACAACCTATTTCAACACTTAAAGCTGTTTCTATATCGGTTCCCACTAAAATACATTTATCTTTGTCTTTTGTAGAAATTAATACATCACTAGCAATAGGTAAAGATGTGCGAGAAGAAACCACAAGATCCAGAAATTGAAGTGATTTTAAAAAAGTCTCTCTATTAAGTATAACTTCCATAAAATCAACCTCCTTTAATGAGTTAATAATGAGTTGATGGGTTAATGAGTTAATTAGTTCATAGTTAATAATAAAAACTCAACAAACTCATAAACTCAATAAACCTAATAAACCAATAACTCATCAACTCATCTACCCATCAACCCATCCACACATCCACACATCCGTTCATCCACCCATCAACCCATATACTCATCTACTTTTTATTTTATCAATCATTCTATTAACCAATTGAGAATAATACGGATTTGAAGATATTAAGTTTTTAACTTTCAAATAAGCGTGATACGCAGTTGTATGATCTTTCCTACCAAAACTTTCTGAAATCTCTGCATATGATAAATCTGTTAAAATCTTTGCAAGATACATTCCAAACTGTCTTGGTAATGCTAAAGCATCTGTTCTTTTTTTAGATAATAACTCCTTTTTTGTCAATTTAAACTCCTCTGCTACAACATCAATAATTTTTTGTATATCTACTTGTTGTTGCTTTGGCTCTATAATGTCTTTTAACATATCTTTAACATTATCAATAGTCAAAGGAATATTTTCTGTAATAGACATAGCAACGATTTTTATTAAAGCACCTTCTAATCTTCTTATATTCTCAGTTATATTTTCTGCAATATATCTTAAGATATCATCATAAATATAAATTTTTTGTCTTTGTGCTTTATGTCTTAGAATAGCCAACCTCAACTCTAAAGATGGCCTTCCAATATCAGCTACAACACCCCACTCAAATCTACTTATTAATCTCTCCTCTATACCTTTTAGCTCTTGAGGTTTCCTATCCGAAGTTATGATTATCTGCTTTTTATTGTCAAATAGAATATTAAATATATGAAAAAATTCCTCTTGTGATTTTTCTTTTCCTATTAAAAACTGTATATCATCTAACAACAAAGCTATTGCGTTTTGAAACTTTGACCTAAAAACATCCATTTTATTATTTTGTAATGCCTGAATATATTCATTTACAAACCTATCCGCGGTAATATATGCGATTTGAAACTTCCTGGATAGCTGCAGCATCTTATTTCCAACAGCATGTAAAAGATGGGTCTTACCAAGACCTACAGGTGCATATATAAAAACTGGGTTATAGGCAGAGCCTGGCTGCATCGCAGCTGTCTCACAAACTGCTTTTGCAAACCTATTTGACTCATCTGTAATAAAATTTTCAAATGTGTATTCAGGATTAAATATCTCTTTTAATACAAATGTTTTTTCCGGAATATATTCAAACGATTCTGTTTGAGAGTCTACTTTAACATTATTTTGTTGTTTTATACTTTCTACATCATAGACATATTCAAATTCTACTTCTACCTCTACACCTAATTGTACATAAACAACTTCTTTTATTTTTGAAATATAATCGTTAGAAACCAACCACTCTGCAAAATATTTATTAGGAACTAATAACACAACAATTTTGTCATCTTTTATCTCTTTAATAGAAATTGGTGAAATCCACAAATCCAAAGTTTTAGAATCTAAACCAGAAAAAATTATATCTTTTACTTTATCCCAAAGTTCTTGTGGATTTAGTTTTTCCATAGCATTTAAAAATTTAATTATCCACCGTGTGGATAATTATGTGGATAAGTTTAATTGTTTGTGGATTTTTTAATAATTTTGCTTAATTTTTCAGTAATTTTTATATATCCTTCAAAACTAATTTCATGTGGTCTACTATTAATTTTCACACTTGAATTTACAATAATTTCTTCCAAGACATTTTTATCAACCTTAAAACCTAAGTATAAAGAATTTAATAAAGTTTTTCGTTTATGTGCAAAAGCAATATTTATAATTTCAAATAACTCATTTTTATATTCAAAGTTCAGAAATTTGTAATTAGGGAAAAACTTGACAACTGCAGAATTCACCTGAGGTTGTGGAACAAAACAATTTTTAGAAACATCACAGATAAATTTTACTTTTGTATAAAAATTTGCAATTAAAGTCAACTTTGAAAAAAATGTATCTTTTGGCTTTGCTAAAAGTTTTTGTACAACTTCCTTTTGCAACATCAACACACAAACTTGCCATTTATTGATTGAATAAAAAATTTTCTCAAGTATACCAGAAGTTATACTATATGGTATATTCCCAACAATTTTAAGATCATTTTCTAATCTATTTAAATCAAATTTTAGAAAATCTTCATTAATAATCTCAACACTATTCAAATTATCAAACTTCTTTTTTAAAATATTAACTAAATTTTTATCAATCTCTATTATATAAAATTTTTTAACTCTTCCTGCAATCTTTTCTGATAAAATACCTTTGCCTCCACCTATCTCTAAAACAACATCTTTTTCTTTTAACTCTAAACTTTCAACAATCTTTTCTGCTATTTTTTGATTTACTAAAAAATGTTGTCCTAAATCCATCACTTTCCTACGCAAAAACGAGAAAATATTATATCCAAAACATCCTCTGTAAGATTACCTCCTGTTATTTTTTGTAATTCTAAAACAGCTGATTTCAAATGTTCTGCTACAATTTCTGGTTCTTTTGAAAAATCTATATAAAATGTCTTGTTTATTTCTTCTAATGCATTTTTAAGCAACTCTAAATGTCTTAAATTTGACACAAATAAATCTGGTTGTGTATCTTGAGAAAAAAACCTTTCAACTTGTGGAGATAAATTTTGTGTGTTAACTATTTGCTGTTCAAGATTTTTTATTCCTTGTTGTGTCTTACAAGAGATAAGAATAATTTGCGATTTTAAATCTTTACTCTCATCAATATCAGGAAATAGAAGATTACCTTTTTTTAATTTTTTAATTATTTTGACAAATTTATCTTGATTGTCAAAGATTTTTAATTCTTGATCTGCTTTGTTAATCACTAATATGACTATCTTTTTTTTATCTTTTGACATCTCTGAAATAATATCAGCAACAACTTCATCGTCTTCTGAAATCACTTGTGAACCATCCAGTAAAAACAAAACCAAATCTGCTTCCTCAACAACATTTTTTGTTCTTTCTATACCAATTTTTTCTATAACATTTTGTGAATGTTCTCTTATACCTGCGGTATCAATAATTCTCATTGGAATATTGTTTATGTTAACTACTTCTGAAATTGTATCTCTTGTTGTTCCTGGTATATCAGAAACAATAGCTCTTTCCTGATTAAGTAAAACATTTAATAAACTTGATTTGCCAACATTAACTTTTCCAACAATAGCAACATTTATTCCAACGATTATTGGTAGGATTTTTTGTGAATTTTCTACACAATTGTTTATTTTTTCATAAACCTCTTTTATCTGTTTTCTCAACTCATTAATCTGGAAATCTTTAACATCATCTTCTTCAGGATAGTCAATTCTTACCTCAATCTCTGCAATTATTGACTTTAAATGTTCAACAATATTCTGTATATTTTCTTTTGTTTTACCAAGTAGCGAGTAAGAAAAAATTTTATTCTGTAAAACACTTTTTGAACTAATTAGGTCACATACAGCCTCGGCCTGTGATAAATCAATCCTTCCATTAAGAAAAGCTCTTTTAGTAAACTCTCCAGGTTGGGCTAATCTTGCTCCATTTTTTAAACATAACTCTACGATTTGCTTTAGTATTACAACTCCTCCATGGCAAGAAAACTCAACAACATCTTCACAAGTATAACTATGTGGAGCACGCATCAAAGTTAACAATACTTCATCAATTATATTTCCATCTTCATCCTTTATATAACCTAAATGAACAGTAAATGTTTTTAACTGCGAAACAACTTTTGACTTATTCTTTGGTGCAAAAATTTTTTCAGCAATCTGTATTGCTTTATCCCCGGATAATCTTACAATTCCTAAACCACCTACACCTAAGGGAGTGGAAATTGCTACAATGGTATCATTATCTATCATAGAAATTAATCAAATTTTATATCAATTTTATAATCTCCTGAAAGTATCTTATTAACAAAACATTCTATTAATGTGTACAAGGCATTATCAACTCCTAAGAATTTTATCTTATCTAATATATCTTTTTCATCAAATATTATTTTTATCTCCACAACATCATCTTGAATCTTAATATCAACAAAAGAAATTTTTTCTTTAACAAAATTTAACAACTTTATTGTAAAATATTTTATTAAATTTTCAACTTTATTCAAATTTGGAAAAACTTTAATTTTTGCAGGTTTGCTCCCTTCCAAACCAAAAAGCCCAGGTTCTCCTTCAAATAAAACTTTTATCTTTATTTCATCTGTGGACATTTTTAAAGAATCCAATGCATTCTTTATTGCTTCTTCTACAGAAGCACCTTCAAACTCTTCAACAAAGATTGTTTTGTATTTTTCTAGCGAATCTTTTTTCATTTATCTTTTAAACTTTTGTTAACTACTACCTGAATAGATATAGAAAAAATGTTGTTTATAAACCAATATAAAACCAAACCCGAAGGAAAATTGAAAAACATTATTGTAAAAATTACAGGCATCATTATTGCAAAACTTCTTTGCTGAGGGTCTGAAAAACCTCCTGAAATAAACTGTTGTAAAAACATAGTAGCACCCATAAGAATGACCAATACAGGAATGCCAATATTCAAACCTGGAATTACTAATCTATCAGGCTGAGATAAATCAGTAATCCACAAAACAAAACTAGCACCTCTAAGGTCATATGTGTTTCTCAACATAGTAAACAAAGCCCAAAAGATTGGTATCTGTAACAACAATGGTAAACATCCACCAAAAGGATTTACTTTTTTTTCTTTATATAAATTCATTATCTCCATATTAAGACGTTTAGGGTCATCTTTATAAACTTTTTGTAAAAGTTGAATTTGAGGTTGAATCTGTCTCATTTTAGCTGCTGCTTTTATAGAATTATAAGTTAATGGAAAAGTTATAATTTGCAGTATTATTGTTAAACCTACAATTGCTAATCCGTAGTTTTTAAAAATTTTATAAAAGAATACAAGGATGTTGTAAAAAAGTTTGCTTAATGGAGCAAAAGTCCCCCACTCTACTGTTTGAATCAGCTTTTTGTCAAGTTTTTCTAATATTAAAATTTTTTTTGGCGCAAATAATAATTTAAAACTATAACTACTTATAGGCTTAGAAAAGGAGACAACAATTTTTTTAGGAAGTTTATTTATTTTGTCAACAGAAACTAAAACAGGCAAAGTTTTATCCAAAATTAAAGCAAATATAAAATATCTTCCGCTAACTGAAAGCCATTCAATATAATTTTCTATCGGAGAATTAAACTTATCTAACTTCTTAACAAGTAAAATTTCTTTTTTATCATCCATTTTTGTAATATATCCAATATGTACACTATTTGGTTCATTTGAAAATTTATCTGAATAGATATACTGGTCAAAAGAGAGAACTATTTTTTCTTCATTTTTAAATTGTACATCTAAATCTACAAGATAGTTTTCTTCAATATTACTTTTATCTTTCCTAAATTTAAAAATTTTTTTCACTCCTTTATCTTCCAAACTAAAAACCACAATCTTTTGTTTCCCTTCATCTTTTTGTTCTATTTTATATTTTAAATCCGGATATAAATAAAAAAAATCTTTATCCCCTTTAATTACTGCCGTAAAATTATTTAAGTTGTTATCCTCTTTAACATATACTTCTCTTATTCCTGCTCCATACTGATTAAATACAATCTTTAAATAATCTGTTTCCACAATATATGGCTCAAAAAGATTTTCTTCAATTTCTTTTTTTAAATAATTTACATTAACTGAAGCAGATTTTTCTTTATATTCTTCTTTAGAAACTATATTTTGTTTTTGTTGTTGTGGTTTATACATAAAATACTGCCACAGAAATAAAAAACCTAAGGATAACAAAGTAGCTAACAAAACTCTTTTTTCCATAGCGCCTCCTAAATTTATGGGAAATCAACTCCTCCCGGATTAAATGGATGACATCTTAGTATCCTAAAAATTGATTTCAAAATACCTTTTAAAACACCATATTTTTCAACTGCTAAAATAGCATACTCAGAACAAGAAGGATAAAATATACATTTCTTTCCAAAAATTGGCGAAAAAAATCTTTGGTAAAACAAAATTAAATTTTTAATTAAAAATTTCATAAATAACTAAATCAAACCTTCATCATACAAAATCTTCAAAAAACTCTCTTCTAATATTTTATATTTCTGTTTAATAGAGACCCTTGTAGCAATTACTATAAAATCAGTAGGAGTTTTTATCTTATGTTTGTTCAATCTAAAAATTTCTCTTATCCTCCTTTTAAACTTATTTCTTACAACTGCAGATTTTTCTATCTTACTTGAAACAAGTACCGCTATACGAGAAAATTTTTGTTGTGGTTGTTTATATAAATAAACTATTAATCCGTTATAAAAACATTTTTTCCCATAAGAAAGGACAAATTCTATCTCTTTCTTTTTTGAAATTCTTTCATATTTACGAAAAGTAAACCTTATATTTGAAGAATCCATCTTTTATGGAGTAAGTTTCCATCTACCTTTTTTTCTTCTTCTTTTTATAACCCTTCTTCCTCCAGAAGTAGACATCCTTTTCAAAAACCCGTGGACTTTTTTCTTATATCTTACAGATGGTTGATATGTTTGTTTAGTCATACTAAAAACCTCCTAAAAACTAAATGATAAACATTTATACTCAAATTTAATTTTATTTTCAATATATAAAGGAAATATAATTAAGAGAAGAAAAACAACAAGAGTTTATTAAGGTAAGATTAACAATATTTTCCAACTAATTTAACTACCATGCATATCTAAATCCGCACTTAACTTATAAATTAAAATTTGAATATTGCTTGGATTGCTAATAATCTATATGTATCAAGGTCAAATATTGTTGCTTTTGTAGTTGGAGAAGGATTGGGGTTAGTATCTAAAAATGCATTGCAAGCAAGAATAAGATTTTTGTTAGGTCTCCATTCTATACCATAGGTATAAGAAACCTGATGTGTTTCAGTATAAACAACACTTTGAGTAAGTGCAGGATGATTATCAGCAATCACAGTTTGTGTAGTTGTAGCACCACCAGCAGGAGTTACTGAGGTAACAGTTGTTGTTCTACCTTGTGTTGATTTTGATGTTTGTTTTGTCATAGTCATATTATATACAGTTCCTGCTCTGAAAGTCCATTTTTTAGTTATAGGTATCTCAGCACCTACTGGGACTGAAATGATTGTAGTAAGAGTTTCATCTCTATTTGTTGTTTCTGTTTTTATATCTTGTATCCAAATTCCTTCACCTGTACCTGCTCGTGGCCTGTTTGTTATACTTACAGTACCTGGATTATTAGCCGCAACACCATCATCATAAGAAGTGATCTCTCTTGATTCTATTTTTGTTTTATAATCAGAAAGTTGATACATACTTGTTATAAACCCACCAAAGGAAATCTGTAAATACTCCTCTTTTATAAAATCAAACTTTAACCCAAAATCTATCACAGTATTATTTATATCACCTGTGCTTTTTACTGTCTGTTTATAATCTCTTGCAATCCAGTTAGCAAAAGGGTCGTTTGCTTGGGTAGTATCATGTGTTTTTAATTCTATATAATCAACATAAGTCCTATAACTGTCAAGTTTTTGAGGAACTAATGATAAATTAAAAACACCTGTTATTGGAATATTAAAAAGTTTATATTCTGCCTCTGCCCTTATTAAACCACCTAAACCCTTTCTATCGTCTGAAAAATCTGATAATCCTGGAGCATTTACTCCTCCTGTCCATCCTGGTGTCCATAACCTTGCATCGTTAAAATCACCTACTAAATTTGTAAAATCATTATAATTTAAATTACCACCCAATGCTGTTACGACATCTCTTATTGCTTTTACTGTATCATACACAACACCATTTCCAGCGTTGTTAACTACAGCCCAAGCATTGTTAACTGTATGAGCATTTTTTGTTAAACCATTAGGATTGTAGTTGTTCTGTATTCTTAAACCAACAGCAACATCTAATCTAAGATTTGGCAATAAATCATTTAACCTTGCCTGTGCAAGTAAATCAGTGATGTCAGAAGAGTTTCTCAATCCATCATTTTTAGCATATGTAAGTTTATAAGTATCACCAATGGTTGTTCCTGCTGGAAGCCCATCTGAAGCAGCACCGGTATCATTAAAATATCTTCTTTGATATGACTTTTCTCCACCAGTGATACGTTTTGTATAATCACTTATTCTAGCAACACTTAGACCTGCTGTAATATCATCAAATATCAGACCTTTTTTTGCAAAACCAAAATTATACTGATTTTCTGCTCGGTTGTCATAATATATTAAATCCTTTGCTTCTAATGTATCTTCTAAATCAAACTGATAATCACCACCAACATTTTGCCCTGTAACATCTTTCCAATTTCCTTCTGAATCGTTATCCGCGACATTATTAAGGTCATAATAATTTGTTTTTGAACCTCGATTTTGAAATACAAAACCCATTCTTGAATCTTTTATACCAAAATTGCTTAACGGGTTTCCTGCAATACCAAAAACAAAAGTATTATCATTAGAAGCAGGCACTCCTGCTCTGTTGTAAACTAAAATTCTATTATAGGAAACATCCACTGAATTTCTTACATTGCCCCAGGTTGTATATAATGAATTACCTGAAAATTCTAACAAAGATACAGGATGCGCACTTATAATATCAAGTTCATCATAAAACATCCCACAAGTCGCCCAAGCACGAAATGAGCCTAATGACAGCTGCTGGTTTGACAAAGGTACAAAAGCAAAAATATTCATTGTAATAAAAGATAAGATAATTATTGAAGTGATAAACTTTTTCATTTGTGCCCCCCTTGAATTTTAGTTCTGTTAAGTATCTTTTAAATAAAGTATGAATTTTATATTCATAAAATCTATTTCATAACACCTTGGGAGGTTCTCCTCCCAAAATTACTAAAAAGGAGGTCAAAAAACATGAAAAATATAAAT